>Ga0134128_10000013_pt1 | contig 252633 bp, 219 predicted proteins | sample KB31754_FD_96462 | JGI IMG/M metagenome (GOLD analysis project Ga0134128, IMG submission 96462) | Terrestrial soil microbial communities with excess Nitrogen fertilizer from Kellogg Biological Station, Michigan, USA - KB3-175-4 | ecosystem: Environmental > Terrestrial > Soil > Unclassified ...
AAACGAAACAAGAAAAACAAATAAATTAACACAACAATACTAATGAAAGACAATAGAATGAACCACCATGTTTTATACCAGGGTGGATGAATTGCAAAATTAAACGCAGCGTTGCTAATAGATTGGACTCGGTTGTTCTTAAGCGCTCTGACTTCAAACAGGTAGTTTCCGGCACCAAGTTTAGTAAACTGGACTTGGATGTTTTTTGTTTTTTTCCAACTGGTGTCAAGCCCTGTCAGGCGATATTCATACATTAAATTTTCATTGTTTTTAAAACACAAGCCATTAAAGCATAGTTTAATGTAATTATGATAATAAGGTATCTCGGAAAAAGAACTTATTTTATATAAGGAATCATCTACGGCGATACTGGTAATATAAACAGGAATTGTATAGTTGTTTGCAGTGGTTAAATTTGTGCTGAATTTTGTCAATCCATTTCCATTTGGTATCCAGATTTCGTTTTCAATAACGCTGAAATTATTTATATCATCTCCGGATAAACCTTCATGAGCTGTAAGATTTGTTATTTCATATTTTCCATTTGCTGTTTTTTCAATTTTTGACAAGCCTTTGTTGGTGGAAACCCAGATATTTCCTTTTTGGTCGATAACTACTTTCCTGCACTCATTGCTTGCAAGGCCGTTGCTGGCATCTATATTCCGGGCTTTTTTACCATTCCAAAAAATAAGCCCCCGCTCTTTGCTGCAAAGTATTAACTCATCGCCGGTTTTAGAAATATAATTAATACGGGTATTAAGCAGACTATCATTAATTTTTGCATAACTATTAAAATTGTCAGGCGTATAGTATAAGCCGTTGGCACACGCAATATAAATTCGGTTTTCTAAAGTATCTGTATACAAACTGTTTAATGTAGAAGGAGGTAATAAATTAAAAGGTGTCCGTAACCCGTTATTTATATTTATTCCAACAGCACCAATACGAGTTCCTGCTAAAATTAAATTTTCGCCTGTTTTGGCGGCATCTATATATCGTACATAAGCACCACCTAACTTTTCCTGACCTTTAATTTCCGATAAAGTTATTTTTTGACTCTTTAAATTTACTAAATAAGAAGATAAACCGGCAATAACCAAAGCTTTGTCGCTACAGTTTGCCATATCGAATATTTCTACATTTTTATTGAATAATTCAAAACTTTTTTTTAATTCATTTTGTTCATTGAGCTCATATATATAATTAGAAAAACCTCCTGCGTATAAAGTATTATTATACTTGGCTACAGCATTCATTCTGATGTTTTTATCATGTTCTTTAATACGGTAATGTACAATGTCGAAAGCCGGTAATTGATAAACCCCGTTTGTAAGCGAGCTTAACCAATAATTAGATTCCTGGTCCTGTATAACCGACGAAAAAGAGTAGCCTTCAAATAAATGTTTCGGATTTGAATAATTTGTATCTGTTGGACTAAAAATATAAGCTCCGTCATTTTGTGCCAATACCCATATCCTGTTTGTCTTATCTTTATAGATAAATAAAATATTGGTGTTGGCAGTTAATACTTCACGGCTTTTGTTGTCAGTAACAGCAAAAAGTTTTTTATCAATCGACATGACAAAAGAATTGCTATCAATTTCCGTATAATGGAAGAAATTGGGGCGGTATTTTAAATTTACATTATCTGAAATTATTTTTTTTGTTCCCTTTACAATTTCTGTATGCACCCCATTAGTATAAGTGGCTTGAGTATTGAAATGACCAAAAATAAAATTACTGCCATTTTCAATTTTTATGGAAAGAGTGCCCGGACTGATTTTTGTATATGCTGTAACTTTATTTTTTGATAATGAGTATGTGAGGAGATGAGGACAGAACACATTAAACCCAATTTCCAGTTCATCATCATTATTTACATAAATAGAAGATATAGATGCTTTTTTTACATTTTCTTCAAAAAAATGGTTCAATTCTTTAACGTCGTGAAAAGATTCGTTTTCAAAATAAACTACTCTTGTATTGAGCCCTGCAGCCCATATCCGGCCTTTTTTATCTTCAAATAAATGAATGATAACATTATCAGGCAGCCCCTCTTTTTTCGTGAAGTTTTGAAACGTATAACCATTGTATCGGCTAAGTCCTTCATCAGAAGCTATCCATATATATCCTTTTTTATCTTGGATTACCTTATAACACTCGTTACTGGGTAAGCCGTCATTAAGATCGTATTTTTTCAAGGAAGGCTCTTGTGCAAGAGCTTTTAAAGAAACAAAGAATAAAAAAATAAAAATTAATTTATATGCCAGTTTCACAAATGAGGTGGGTTAATCACGATATAAATGTATAATTTATTATGTATCTGCAATATTTTGCTATTATACATTTAATGTTTCTTTTATTGCATTTTAAGTGCCGCTTAAAAAATTAATTTAGCTTACCTTAGCCTGATAATAAAAACAACATGCCCTTTTCTTCTTTAGGATTATCTCCATCCTTATTAAAAATATTAGCCGAGCAAAATTATGCTAAGCCGTATCCTATTCAACAGGAGGCTATTCCGGCTGTTTTAAACAGGAAAGATGTTTTAGGGATTGCACAAACAGGGTCAGGCAAAACAGCCGGTTATGTATTGCCGGTTTTAATGAATTTGCAGGGTAAAATTATTTCCAAAAACAGACATGTACATGTTTTAGTGTTAGTGCCTACACGCGAATTGGCCGTACAGGTAAACGAGGTATTTCGAACATTCGGAACTACTTTGCCAACTCCCGTAAAATCACTGGCAGTGTATGGCGGCGTTTCTATTAACCCCCAGATGATCGCCATGCAAGGCGTTCATGTTTTAGTGGCAACACCCGGACGATTGTTAGAATTAGTTGAATCTAACGCAGTTCATTTATCGACTATAGAAACCCTGATATTAGACGAGGCAGATAAGATGCTCAACCTGGGTTTTAAGGAAGAAGTAGATAAGATATTAGCTCTCTTGCCCAAAAAGCGGCAAAATCTTTTATTCTCTGCAACCTTGAGTGATGATGTAAATAACATCAACCAAATCTTATTGCGCGATCCTGTTGTTATAAAGATTGAGGCCGAAACCAATAACATAGATCTGATTACACAAACTGCTTACCATGTGAGCGAAGAAAAAAAAGGTCCTTTGCTCAGGCATTTGATTAAACAAAAAGATCTAAAACAGGTGCTGGTTTTTACCTCTTCGGTTTATAAGGCAGACAATGTTGCCGATAAACTACGTAAAAACGGGATAGATGCTGTAGCCATGCACAGCAAAAAAAGTCAGCAAGCGCGCACGGAAGCACTAGCAAAATTTAAAACAGGCACATTACGTGTATTAGTGGCAACGGATCTGATCTCGCGGGGTATTGATATTAAATTCTTGCCGTGCGTCATTAACTACGAATTGCCCCGTTCTCCAAAAGATTATGTTCATCGCATTGGAAGAACCGGTAGGGCAGAATCTCCAGGGCAGGCCATTTCATTTATCACTCCCGAAGACCAGCATCACTTTAAAGTTATTCAAAAGAAAATGGGCAAATGGGTAACCATGATTGATGCCGCAGGATTGGATTTAAAATAAAAACAAGTTAATAAACTAAAAAATGGCTAAAACGAAAATTACTGTAAACAACAATGGCTCTCTGCGAGTAGAAGGTGAAATGGAAGTTGTAGATAAAAACGGCAATGTATATGATTTAGGCGGACGAGAAATTGTTTCCTTTTGCAGATGCGGTTTATCAAAAAACAAACCTTTTTGCGATGGATCTCACAATGGTCATTTTGAACATGAAGCAGTTGCTTTTGCATTGCCTCCAAAAAAATAATTAAGTGATTTTTGATTCGCGGATAACGCCTATTGAATGGATTAGCCATGATTTTTATCTGCGCAGATCATACTATCTGCGTTCAGTTTAAAAAAATCAATTGACTATTTAGAAACGCGCTCTACGTATTCGCCTGTTTCAATTTGGATTTTAAGTTTATCACCCTGGACAACAAATAAAGGCACTTGAATGTTTATTCCGCCTTCTACTTCAACGGTTTTAAGCAGCTTGCCTTTATTTCCGTCTTCGGCATAAGTAACCAATAATTCGGTGTATTTAGGCAATTCGCCATTCAAAGGCTTTTCGTTTTCATCAAAGCGAATAGTAAGGATCATACCTTCTTGTAGGAATTTTATAGTATCAGCGAATAATATTTTAGGAATATGTATCTGCTCAAATGTCTCCTGGTTCATGCAAACCAAAAATTCATTTTCTGCATAAATATATTGTAGCTCATGCTCGTCAACGCGCACAATATCTACCTTATCACCCGAATTAAACCGTACTTCGCTTTGTTTCCCGGTTTCTATGTTTCTGCATTTTAAAAGGTAAATAGTATTTCCTTTGCCGGGAGTTCTGTGATCATACTCAAGTACCTTTAATAAAGTATTTTCATATCTGATAAAACAGTTTTTAGAAATATCTGAAGTTGTAGCCATAATTATTATCTATTTCGCGGTGAAAGTAATGCCTTATATTGGTATTTGCTAACAATAAGCTAATTGGAGAGGAAATTAAGTCAATCCTTTTTAACAATCATCAATTTTGTTAGTTTTGAGCCAAAATTTAAAAACACTTTAAAATGATGAAAACATTAAAAATTGCAGCCCTTGCCTTATTTATGGCCGCTACCAATTTAGTATGCGCACAAGGCATAGTAAGCGCTGAAGAAAAAGCCAGCCTGGAAACTAAAGAATTAGTACAAAAACTTGGTTTAAGTTCAGCTCAGGAAAAAACAGTATCTGCGGCAACTTTACAACGTGCCAAACAATTTGAAACAGATAAAGAAAAATACAAAGGCGATAAAGAAGGATTAAAAGCCGCCCGCAAAAAAAGTAACGAAACTTTTGAAGGAAGCGTAAAAGGTATTCTTACTCCTGAGCAAAAGACAAAATACGAGCAAATGCTTAAAGAAAAACTGTAAAAGAGATCCTTTGAATTACGATAAAAGCCTTTTGAGCACCATGTTCAAAAGGCTTTTTATTTTCCCCTGTTTTTTTGTAATTTGTACTGGTATTATCTAATCATAGAAAACAAAAAGAATGATGTTCTGTAACATCACAAATAACAGGATATAATTCGTAAGCGATAAACATAAATTATATGTATGCAACAATGGAAAACACTTTATAATTTGTGGGAACGAACTAGCTTCTCAAATCTTAAAAACAGCTCGCCTGATATTGTCGAAACATGGGACGATGAATTAAAAGCGCTCTATACTTTAGGTATCGGCATGGAAGAAACACTCCACTTTTTATATTCCCAAAAACCTTCTTCCGATGAATTTAAAAATTGGCTCGATAGCTTTCAAAGAAATAGCACTTCAATAGATTCTCGTACACAAAATGTTTTAACCGATGAAGATTTAAAATTTTGGGATGAAAACGGTTACCTGGTCTTAAAAAATGTAATTCCAAAACAACAATGCCTGGCAACACAGCAAGCCATTTGGGATTTCCTGGAAATGAGCCCTCATGATCCGTCTTCCTGGTATAAAGTCCATCCGGGCCAGCGTGGCTTAATGCTTACACTTACGCACCATCCTACACTCGATTCAAACCGTAATTCGCCCATTATACAAAGAGCATATGAGCAACTTTATGCCTCCACTGAAATTTACAAAACCATTGATAAGGTGAGTTTTAATCCGCCTGAAACAGATAATTTTCATTTTTTAGGGAGTAAATTACATTGGGATGTTAGCCTCACGCCGCCTATTCCCTTTTCTTTACAAGGACTTTTGTATTTAACCGATTGTGGTTCGGAAGATGGGGCTTTTAATTGCGTTCCGGGGTTTCACAATAAAATAGAAAGCTGGTTAAATGATTTGCCTCCTCATGTAAATCCGAGGGAAGAAGCGCTTAAAACTCTTAAACCTGTTGCAGTTACCGGCAATACCGGCGATTTTGTTATCTGGCATCAGGCCCTACCACATTGCGCAAGCCCAAATTACGGACGTACGCCTCGCATGGTACAGTATCTCACGTATCTGCCCGTACAAAAAGAAATTCAAAAAACATGGAGATGAAACCCTCATGTAGACTTTACCTGATAGGATTTTTGTTTAAATCAGGCGCTTTTTAAGCTCAATAAAATGAAACAAAAAAGCCTTTCAATTGCTTGAAAGGCTTGTATTTGTTGGGTGGGAACTACTGGGTTCGAACCAGTGACCCCCTGCTTGTAAGGCAGGTGCTCTGAACCAGCTGAGCTAAGCTCCCAAAAATTCAGGCTGCAAATATAATAGTTTTTTTATAACTCAAAAAAAATAATTATATTTTTCATTCACGTAACATATATTATCTTTGCACCCAAATTAAAAAAACCTGTTTTTATCATGTCAAAACATTCTGGTAAAATTGCCCAAGTAATCGGTCCGGTAGTAGATGTGCGCTTTGATTTAGAAGGCGGCAAATTACCCAATATTTTAGATGCTCTTGAAATTGTTCGTGGAAACGGGCAAAAACTGATCTTAGAAGTGCAGCAACACATAGGTGAAGACACCGTGCGTACCATTGCAATGGACAGTACCGACGGGCTTTGCCGCGGCATGGAAGTGGCTTCTACAGGTGCAGGCATTACGATGCCAATAGGCGATAAAGTAAAAGGCCGTTTATTTAATGTAGTTGGAGAAGCTATTGATGGTATCAACCAAGTGGCTAAAGACGGAGGTAAAAGCATCCACCGTTCAGCTCCTAAATTCGAAGAGCTTTCTACAGCTTCTGAGGTTTTATTTACCGGTATTAAAGTAATCGACTTGATCGAGCCTTATGCAAAAGGAGGTAAAATTGGGTTATTTGGTGGTGCAGGTGTAGGTAAAACCGTACTAATCATGGAGTTGGTAAACAACATTGCAAAAGCTTATGCCGGTTTATCGGTATTTGCTGGTGTGGGTGAGCGTACCCGTGAAGGAAATGACTTATTGCGTGAGTTCATAGAATCTGACGTTATTAAATATGGTGAAGAATTTAAACATTCGATGGAAAAAGGCGGATGGGATCTGTCGAAAGTAGATACCAAAGCTTTGGAAGAATCTAAGGCAACCCTTGTTTTCGGACAAATGAATGAGCCTCCTGGAGCACGTGCTCGTGTGGCTTTATCTGGTTTAACTATGGCAGAATATTTCCGTGATGGAGATGGTAGCGGCCAGGGGAAAGACATCCTGTTCTTCGTAGACAACATTTTCCGCTTTACACAAGCCGGTGCAGAGGTATCTGCCTTATTAGGCCGTATGCCAAGTGCTGTGGGTTACCAGCCTACACTTTCTACCGAGATGGGTTTAATGCAAGAGCGTATCACTTCAACAAAAAGAGGTTCAATTACCTCAGTACAAGCGGTTTACGTGCCTGCTGATGACTTGACCGATCCGGCTCCTGCAACAACATTTGCCCACTTAGATGCTACAACCGTATTAAATCGTAAAATTTCTGAGTTAGGAATTTATCCGGCGGTAGATCCTTTGGATTCTACTTCCCGTATCCTTGACCCAAAAATTATCGGAGAAGCACATTACAATTGCGCTCAACGCGTAAAAAATATTTTACAACGCTATAAAGAATTGCAGGATATCATTGCCATTCTTGGTATGGACGAGTTAAGCGAAGAAGATAAATTGGTAGTACACCGCGCGCGCCGTGTACAACGTTTCTTATCGCAACCTTTTCACGTAGCAGAACAATTTACCGGCTTAAAAGGAGTTTTAGTTCCAATTGAAGATACCATTAAAGGGTTCAATATGATTATGGACGGAAAAGTAGATGAATATCCTGAAGCAGCCTTTAACTTAGTGGGTACTATTGAAGACGCTATTGAAAAAGGTAAAAAATTAATGGCTGAAACCAAGTAAGATGCAGTTAGAAATCATCACTCCTGATAAAAAATTATTTGAAGGCGAAGCTAAATCGCTTACGGTTCCAGGCTCTGAAGGCTCTTTGGGCGTGTTGAATAATCATGCACCGATGATAGCTTCCTTAAAAAACGGAAAAGTAAAAGTAACTACCAGCACTTCTGAAATAAAAAACTTCGACATAAAAGGCGGAGTAATTGAAGTGCTTAAAAACAAAGTGGTTGTTTTAGCTGAATAAACTATACATACTTAAAACAAAAAAAGCTGCTTCAAATAGAGGTAGCTTTTTTTGTTTTGACTTGGGCGTTTCGGCAGATTACTGCCGCCGGGCTTTGCACTTCAATCTTTTTATGATTACATAAAAAGGATTTGCGTTGCAATCCCTAACGCAATTAACCTTTTAATAAGTTTTTGAATTTTTAACCAGCTAAAAACTAATTAAAAAATTACTTTTACAGAAACTAAAACAACAACTATGAAATTTTTTATCGATACGGCAAATCTGGATCAAATAAAGGAAGCACAGGATATGGGCGTGCTTGACGGGGTAACTACAAACCCATCGCTAATGGCTAAAGAAGGCATTAAGGGAAAAAATAATATTTTAAAACACTACGTTGATATTTGCAATATTGTTACCGGCGATGTAAGTGCCGAGGTTATTGCGACTGATTTTGACGGTATGGTAGCCGAAGGAGAAGCCCTGGCTCAATTACATGAGCGCATTGTAGTAAAAATCCCCATGATTAAAGAAGGTGTCAAAGCCATAAAATATTTTACTGAAAAAGGCATCAGAACAAATTGTACCCTGGTTTTTTCTGCAGGACAAGCCTTGTTAGCTGCTAAAGCCGGCGCAACTTATGTATCTCCTTTCATCGGAAGGCTGGATGATGTAAGCACAGATGGCTTGGCTTTAATTGACGATATCAGGCTTATTTATGATAATTATGGTTACGAAACACAAATTTTGGCGGCCAGCGTACGCCACCCGATGCACATTGTTGAGTGCGCTAAATTAGGCGCCGATGTGGCTACTTGTCCGTTAAGCGTAATTACAGCGTTACTAAACCACCCTTTAACAACCAATGGTTTAGCACAATTTTTAGCCGACGCGAAAAAATAAAATACGTTTTTTGCACTAAGCTTGTCAAGGTGTCTTTTTAAGAAGTTCTTTTATCTAAATCTCTCTCTTTTTCAGGAGGGAGATTTTTTTTGAATATAATTCTTATATTTATTCATCCTTCAAATAACGAATTATGAAAAAAATTCTGGTAACACTGCTCATTCTTGTGGTTTCGTATCAATTGCACGCACAAGACACCGTTAAAGTAAAAACAAACCTAACGCCCGAACAGGAGGCTGAAACCGTTTATAATACGGCTTTGGAAATGATGGGTAAGAAAGAGTATGCTGCCGCTATTGAAAATTTTACCAAAGCCATAGCGTTAAACCCTTTGTTTGATAAAGCGTTCTTAAACAGGGCCTTTGCCAAATTCGAAAATAAAAATAATGAAGCGGCTATTGAAGATTTTAATTCTTCAAACAGCATGAAACCCTCTGCAGATGCATATTTTGGTAAAGCACAGTGCTTTTATGCCATGAACAAAAAAGATTCATGTGCGCAAAATTTGGCAAAAGCAACTATCCTGGATGATAAATATGCAAAGGCTTATTATTTACAGGGACAATTAAATTTTGAAAACCAGCAGTATAAGGAAGCTGTTGAGGCATATGACAAAGCCATTGCTGTAAAACCCGATTATGCTTATGCATACAACGATAGAGCCTCTGCTAAAAAACAAATGGGCGATGAGGCCGGTGCCATTGCTGATTATGAAAAAGCAGTTGCAACCGATAGCAAATTATTTTTTGCTTATAACAATTTGGGTTCCGCTAAACGTAATAAAGGCGATAACGATGGCGCCATAGCTGCATACAATAAAGCTATTGCTTTAAAGCCCGATTACTATATGGCTTTGAACAACCGCGGGGCTGCCAAGCTAAATAAAAATGAAATTGCTGCAGCCATAGCAGATTTCGACGCTGCCTTAAAAATAAAGTCTGATTATGTGCTTGCCATGAATAATATGGCATCTGCATACATAAAAAAACAAGAATACAAAACAGCTGAAGAATGGTGTAGCAAAGCTCTTTTTTTAGATGAAAAAGCAGGAGCCTGTTACTTGAACAGAGGCATTGCCAAGCAAATGCTGAAAGATGAAGAAGGCGCCTGTGCTGATTGGAAAAAGGCTGCAGAGCTTGGTATTCCTGTTGGGAAAAATTATTCAAGCGGCTTGTGCGATTAACATTTTCAATTAACTAATAACCAAAACAACATCATTATGAAAAATGCCAAGTATCAAGTACCAGGTATCAAGTACCAAGCATTAAGCATTAAAAATAAATTGGCAAGTATCGTTTTCTTACTTGTTACCTGCTACTTGCTACCTATTACCTGTTCCGCGCAAAGCATTCCTTTTGATAAAGAACATTTCCCGGGACAAAAAGATCAGATGAAAGATGCCCGTAAAAATTTTGAAGACGGTAAAGATGCCTTTGATCTTGGTAAAAAAGAATATGATTTTTTCCTGGAGCAATATATCGCTGTCCACAAGTTTATGCCGGTTAGCAGGCGCAGTTATCTAAATGCCGGCGATATTTATTTTCACCAGGCATTGCCTTTATTAAGCCAGGCTCAGGCCTTTAATCCTAATAATGATAAATTAAATTTTATGCTTGGGTTTATTACATTCGTTTCAGACCCACATTCAGAAAAAGCCATTAAATATTTAGAGACGGCTTATAAACTCGATCCAACTGCCAATGAACCGGATGATACTTATGCTTTAGCCTGGGCCTACCAGTTAAATTTAAAATGGGATGATGCTATAAAATATTACCAAATTACCTTAACATATCTGAACCAGAAAGCAAAAGATAATTTGGTGTTTATTGAAGATGTCACTAAAAAAATAGAAGAATGCAAAAGCGGAAAACTATTGGTAGCAAACCCGGTGCGCACTTTTGTCGATAATTTAGGGCCCGCTATTAACAGCAGTTATCCTGATTACAGCGCCTTTATAACAGCCGATGAATCTATGGTTGTTTTCACTTCCTGCCGTGATAATACAACCGGTGGAAAAATGGATCCGGACAATGGTGGTTATTACGAAGATTTATACATATCAAACAAAAAAAACGGCAAATGGGATCCGGCTCAAAACATGGGGCCAACTATTAACAGTGAAGAACATGACGCAACAGCAGGGCTTTCGGCAGACGGAACAACGATGTTTATATACAAGTTTAAAGAAAAAGACGGGGGAGATTTGTATGTGAGCCATTTAACTGGCAGTGTCTGGTCTAAGCCCGAACATCTAAGCAAAAATGTAAATTCAAAAGCACACGAAACTTCGGTGAGCGTATCATATGATGGTAAACAACTTTATTTTATAAGCAACCGTGAAGGAGGTATTGGCGATGGCGATATTTATGTTTGTAATATAGACCCTAAGGGTGAGTGGGGGCCTGCACAAAATGTCGGCACTTCTTTAAATACCAAATATCCTGAAGAAGGCGTATTTATGCATCCTGATGGAAAAACAATTTATTTCAGTTCGCAGGGCTATAATACCATGGGCGGCTATGATATTTTTAAATCAACATTTGAAAATGGAAAATGGAGCACACCCGAAAATTTAGGTTATCCGATCAACGGCCCTGAAGATGACGTATTTTTTGTTATCAGTGGAAGTGGGTACCACGGTTATTTTGCGTCAGCAAAACCAGGCGGCTATGGCAAAACAGACATTTACCGGATAACTTTTTTAGGCCCTGAAAAACAACCCTTGTTAATGAACGAGGATAATTTGTTAGCCAGCGTTGCTGCACCTGTAAGCGATTTTAAAGCAGAAAAAATTGTGAGCAAAGGCCCGAAAATGACCATGTTGAAAGGGATTATAACAGATGAGCAAACCAAACAGCCTTTGGAAGCGCAGATAGAATTAATTGACAACGACAAAAACGAAGTGCTTGCCACATTCAAATCTAACAGTACAACAGGTAAATACCTGGTATCACTTCCGTCGGGAAAAAATTATGGAATTGCGGTTAAAAAAGAAGCGTATTTGTTTCATTCAGAAAACTTTGATCTTCCAGCTGCCGCAGATTTCCAGGAAGTTGAAAAAAACATAGAGCTTAAGAAAATTGATATTGGGAAGACCATTGTATTGCGCAACATCTTTTTTGATTTTGACAAAGCTACCATTCGCCCTGAATCGGCCAATGAGTTAGACCGGTTAATCAAACTCTTGAATGATAATCCCACCTTGCGTATAGAATTGGGTAGTCATACCGATAGCAAGGGCAGTGATGATTATAATATGAAATTATCGCAGCAACGCTCGCAATCGGTGGTAAATTACCTTATTGGAAAAGGAATTGCTACATCGCGCCTGGAGGCCAAAGGTTATGGGGAAACAATGCCAATTGCTACGAATGATACAGATGCAGGCCGACAGGAAAACCGCAGAACTGAATTTAAGATTTTGAGTAAGTAGCCATTGAGAACAAAATGATGAACTAACTCTTTAAAAGTTCAACATTTATTTAAACCAGGAAGCGTACATCAAATAGTTATTAGCGATGCGGTTTACTTCTCCTTCTAGTAATTTTGCGTCAATATCTTTTACTTTTTTTGCCGGAACACCCGCATAAATAGTACCTGCAGGTACATGCGTGTTTTCGGTAAGAACCGCGCCGGCACCAATAATGCAATTGCTTTCTATCACACAATTATCCATCACAATGGCACCCATCCCCACCAGCACATTATCGTGAATAGTGCAGCCGTGTACGATAGCATTATGCCCTATAGAAACATTATTGCCCAGGTTGACTTTTGTTTTTTGATACGTACAATGTATAACAGCGCCATCCTGTATATTAACTTTATTACCCATGCGAATGGAGTTTACATCGCCCCGGATAACGGCATTGAACCATACACTGCAATCGTTGCCCATAATCACATCGCCCACCACGGTTGCGTTTTCTGCCAGGAAACAATTATCTCCAAATTTGGGCTCGTTGCCGTTTACTGCTTTTATTAATGCCATTATTTATTTTTTAAAATGTCTTTTAAATTTGGACGCAGCCTGCTTTTGTAAACAGCCAAGGTTTCTTTTTCAGTTTTAGCACGGCCTTTGCGAAGCGCGCGTTGTTCCTCAACGGGTAATGCAGCTATTGTCATACACTCGGGCGTGCAGCATCCATTGTATTTTGCTTCGCATGCTTCACATTGTATAAATAGCAAATGGCAATCATCATTTTTGCAGTTAACATGCCTGTCGCATTTGGCACCACATTGGTGGCACTCTGCAATTACATCATCTGTAATGCGTTCGCCCACACGCTCATCAAATACAAAATTCTTTCCTATAAATTTGCTTTTCAGGTTCTGCTCTTTTACCTCATGCGCGTATTGTATAACGCCGCCCTTTAAATGATACACATTTTTAAAACCCTTGTGTTTAAAATAGGCGCTGGCTTTTTCGCAACGAATACCACCTGTGCAGTACATCAATACATTTTTATCTTCCTGTCCTTTTAAATGATCTATCACCAAAGGCAGCTCTTCTTTAAACGTATCCGCATCCGGGCAAAAAGCGTTTTCAAACCGGCCCACTTCACTTTCATAATGGTTGCGCATATCAACTACAATGGTATCCGGCTTATCCATGATGTCGTTAAACTCACGGGCATTTAAATACTTCCCGGTATCTGATGGGTCAAAAGTAGGGTCATCAATTCCATCCGCAACAATTTTATCGCGTACTTTAATAATGAGTTTGTAAAAAGATTTTCCGTTGTCTTCAACCGCTTCTTTAAAAGGTACATTGGTAAAATAGCTGCGTGCGTAAAGTTGGTTTACAAAATCGTTCCAGTTATTCTTAGGAACACTCATTTGAGCATTGATACCTTCTTGCGAAAGATAAATCCTTCCAAATACCTGCAGGTTATCCCATTCGGCATACAGCTCGTCTCTTAACTGTTGTGGATTTTCAATTTTTACGTAGCGGTAAAAGGAAATTGTTTTTCTTTCAAAACCTTCCTTGTGCAAAAGCTGCTTAAGCTCCTGCTTGTTTTTTCTGTTCCTTAATTCTTTCATGTGCAGATAAATATAATTGCATGTTATAATACCTAAATCGGCTACAAAGATAAGATAAAACAAAGTATGTAGAACGCGGATAATGCAGATAGCTATGATTGACGCAGCCGAAAAATCATACTTTATCTTATTAATCAGCGTTATCCGTGTTCTATTTCTGCTACATATTTCTTGGATGGTGTTTTATAATAGCATCCCGCAGGGTATGGTCGCTTATATGTGTATAGATCTCTGTAGTCGTAATGCTTTCGTGCCCAAGCATTTCCTGCACGGCACGCAGGTCAGCACCGTTCTCCAGCAAATGAGTAGCAAAGCTATGCCTGAAGGTGTGTGGCGAAATGGTTTTCCGGATGCCTGTTTTTTCTACCAGCTGCTTGATGATATAAAAAATCATAACGCGCGAAAGCATGCTGCCACGGTTGTTTAAAAACAAAATATCTTCATTTCCTTTTTTAACGGAAACATGATTGCGCACATTTTTCAGGTAAATATCAATGTGTTTTAATGCCATGCCGTTAACAGGCACAAGCCTTTGTTTATTGCCCTTTCCGGTAACAATAATATATTCTTCTTCTTTATGTATGTCGGTAATTTTCAGGTTAACAAGCTCGCTAACGCGAAGTCCGCACCCATACATAACCTCCAGTATAGCACGGTTTCTTTCCCCATCGGGTGTGCTTCGGTCTATGGCATTTAAAACATCTTCAATTTCTTTTTCGTTCAACACATCAGGCAGTTTTCGGGCAGTACGTGGCCATTCAAGCAAAGCAGTGGGGTTGGTGTCCATCTCCTTTTCAATCACCAGGAATTTAAAAAAAGCGCGTATGCCCGATAAAACACGTCCCTGTGAAGAAGCACTTAAACCAATTTCATTTATTTGTTTGATGTATGCCTGCAGGTGTTTAAGCTTTGTTTTTTGTGGAGTAATTTCCGGAAACTGCACTTCCATAAAATCGGCCAAGCCGGCCATATCGTGCAGATATGCCTCTACCGAATTTTTGCTGAGCGAGCGTTCAGCCGACAAGTACATTTCAAACGACCGTATAAAAAGCTTCCACTTACTCATCCCCGCAAATTTACTGCTTAGTTTGTTATCTTTATGCAATGAACTTTTTAGCGCACCTTTTTCTCTCAGGCAAACCAGGCGAACTGATGGTGGGCAATTTTATAGCCGATTCAGTTAAAGGAAATGCTGCACAAGGTTTTACGGAAGGCATACAAAAAGGAATTAAGCTGCATCGCGCCATTGATACGTTTACAGATAATCATCCTGAAATGCTGAAGAGCAAGGAACGCTTAAGGTCCCGCTACAAAAAATACGCGCCTGTTATTACCGATATTTTTTACGATCATTTTTTAGCTGTTAACTGGAATACGTATGCTACTGTTTCTCTAAGAGAATATACGCAGCAGGTTTATACGTATTTAGGAGAATATTATCCTGTTTTTCCGGTAAGGTCGAAACAGTTTTATGACTACATGGTTAAATACGATATACTTTTTGCCTACACTAAAATAGAAGGCATTGAACAGGTAATGCAGGGCATGTCGCGCAGGGCACATTTTATATCGGGTATGGAAACAGCTACAGAAGAATTGCAGAGGCATTACAGTGATTTTGAAACAGAGTTCCGGGCGTTTTTTCCCGACCTGCAGTCATTCGTAAAAGCGCAAATACTTCTTATATAATTTTAAACATACAACAGGTAATTTTTACAATTACTTATTTTTGTTTTTACGTGAAAGCAAAGCCTGATTATCAATATGCGGATTTTAAGCAGGGAAAGATTGCCTATACCGTTAGCGGAAAAGGCAGGGCGGTTGTTTTGCTGCATGGTTTTTTAGGTTCTTCTCAAATATGGAATAATATAACAGAACCACTCTCTAAACAATTTAAGGTAATTTGTATTGAGCTGCCGGGGCACGGAAAAAGCGATTGTTACGGATACATACACAGCATGGAATTAATGGCTCAGGCTGTTAAAGCGGTGATGGATACTTTGCGCCTGAAGAAATATGTGCTTATAGGCCACAGCATGGGCGGGTATACCGGGCTTGCTTTTGCCGAATTGTTTCCTGATTTTGTGAGAGGCTTATGCCTGTTTCATTCTACCTCGTATGCCGATAGCGAGCAAAAGAAAAAAGACCGCAGCCGGGCCATAAAAGTGGTTAAAAGCAACCATGATATTTACGTGCGGGCAACGATTACCAACCTGTTTAATACCAAACAGTTGAAACACCTTAAAAAAGAAATTTCTTTTACCCAGCAGGTAGCGCGTAAAACAGGCAAACGTGGTATCATAGCCTCGCTGGAAGGAATGAAGAACCGTCCCAGCCGTGATGTGGTATTGCATTTTGCCGGTTATCCTGTATTATTTATTGTGGGCAAGTACGATAACTTACTGCCCATGCAGTCTTTGTTAGACCAGGCAGAAATTGCCAAATACAAAGATGTTTTATTGCTGGAAAAAAGCGGGCATATGGGCTTTTTAGAAGAGCCTGAAACCTGTATAAAGCACCTGAAACGCTTTATACGAAACTCGTTTGCGCCGTATAAAAAGTTAATTTGATTTTCAGCCGGCTTTAAGCAGGGCTAAGGTACCTTTCGATACGCCAAAGATACCTTACTGTATTACTAAGCTACCTTACTGCGTGACTAAGGTACCTTACTGAGTGGTTAAGGTATCTTATCGTAACGCTAAGCTACCTTACTATGGCGCTAAGCTACCTTATTGTGGCATTAAGCTACCTTACTGAGCGGCTAAGCTACCTTATCGTTGCGCTAAGGCACCTTAATATAAGCTTAAGACACCTCTCTTAAGAGAAAAAGTAGCCCGGATAGGTCTTCCAATTGTTAAAATAAGGTGAAAAGGGCATTTTTGTTAAAAACACTCTTTTAAGTATTCAACTAAAAAGGAAAAATGTAATTAATGCCTGCCTGGTAAAGCATGTATCCCATGTATCCATTAACAACAGGAGCGGTAAAAGGGGCTAATTCCCCACCTACAGAAGGGCTGCCGGGAATATTTGTGCAGGTGGTTGTTACCCAGATATTTCGTAAACCCAATGTTGCATAAACCTGGAACCGGTTAAATAAATTATTGATGCCGAAGGTCAGGCCGGCGTCCAGGTCGCGGCGGGTGCTGTTCAAGCCGGTAATTTTCTGTGCATCGCTGCTTGAATTGCCATAAAACGATTTGTTTTTAATGCTAAAATCAGAGGCCCCGATGCTTATACCTGCAAAGTATCTTTGATCATGCATGTAGTATTTAAAGCTTAAAACGGCCCGCGGGCCCTGGTAACAAAACCTAACGGCATCATTCATAATTCCAATGCCCGAAGCACCCAGGGACCTTCCAAGCACGTTTGTAAATTTATAACCGCCATACAGGCTAATGCCAAACTTTCCTTTAAAGCGCCTTTCATAACTCAGGTTTGGCTCAGAATTAAAAAGCAGGCTAAGTAAATTTACGTATATAAAATTCTTTTTAAGAAGGGTATCTTTAGGGAGTGCGCCGGTTTTGTTTGTTATGATCTCTTTTGTTCCGTTTTGATAGTGTATATAAAGTAGTTCGGCTTTGTTTATGTAATAATCCGGGCTGTTTGCTTCGTTAAACAATTTATACTTTACATCCGCGCCTATAAAAGAAATTTCCCTGGCAGCAATTTTTTTGATGTTTTTAAATACAAGCGTGTCCTGGGCTTTAACAAAGTGGCATAAAAAAAGCAGAGTGGCCAGGTATAGTTTTGTTTTCATGCAAAATAAATTTACAGTTGTCTTTCGATGATCTGTGTTAATTCTACAAACTGTGCAACGCTTAATTGTTCAGGGCGCATCGTAAAGAATTTATGGCTCATGATCGATTCGTCTTTTATAAAAGATTTTACCCCGTTTCGCACCATTTTGCGGCGCTGGTTGAAAGTAGATTTCACAATAGCTTTAAATAGTTTTTCATCGCAGTCAAGCTTTTCGGTCTTGTTGCGTGTTAAGCGTATCACCGCCGATTTTACTTTTGGCGGGGGATTAAATGCGCCGGGCTCTACCGTAAACAAATACTCAATATCATAAAAGGCCTGCAGCAACACACTTAGTATGCCGTATGTTTTACTGCCGGGCTTTTCGACCATACGTTCTGCCACTTCTTTTTGAAACATGCCTACCACTACATCTATTTTATTCCGGTAGTCGAGCACCTTAAACATGATCTGTGAAGAGATGTTGTAGGGGAAATTGCCAATAACTACAAATTTTGCCGGGAATAAATTATCCAGGTTCATCTTTAAAAAATCGCCATACAAAATTTTAGTTTCCTGTTTGGGGTATGCTTTTTTCAAATAGTCGATAGACTCCGTATCAATATCAACAGCAAAGAATTTTTCTCTTTCAATTAAATGCTTGGTCAAAACTCCCGTTCCCGGGCCAATTTCAAGCAAAGGCAGGTCGGCACAATGCGACAAAGCATCTACAATGTTTTTGGCAATATTCTCATCTTTTAAAAAATGCTGCCCTAAATGTTTTTTTGCTTTTACAAAATCTGCCAATGTGTTTTTATTTTAAATGGACTAAACAATTTCTAATATGGTCCTGAAAGCTACAAACTTATCTTTAAATTTATCTATAGTCTGTTTTTGCAGGGCTGGCGCGTGGTTTTGCTTGTATTCTTCCATATCGCTCATGTTTAAAAAAGTGTACTGCACAGAATAGGTAGTGCCTTCATCTTCCACATTCAATACTTTAAGCATGCGGCTATCTATAAAGCAGCCTGTTTTCATTACTTCGGGTATGTGAAATTCCTGCATCCATTTCAACCACTCATCGTGCGTGGCAGGGTCAACATTGATGGTAACGTTATATATATACATGTTTTTAGATTTAATTATTTCTCACCACAAGCTGTACGGTGTAACGGCTTTTTTGTTCCATTAAAATTTCTTTGTTTACACAAACGCGATCAATAGTAGATTGGTCGTAATAGCGTATGGTAACCAGTTCCAACGAATCGTTATATAAAACTTTATAATCGCTTTGCAGGGTATGAATAAGCGGCTTTATTTTTTTATCGTCCATATCCACGCACACTGAAAAGCTGATAGCAGATAATTGCATCACATTTATTTTCACATGATACTCATGAAACAAGGCAAATATTTTACTTAAATTTTCTTCGGCGATAAATGAAAAATCACGCGGAGAAATGGTGATCAGCATTTGGTTTATCTTAAAAATAAAAGATGGCACCGGCAATTGCTTATGGCTGTCTTTAATAACGGTTCCTTCCGTTTCGGGCTTCACAAAAGATTTTACATAAAGTGGTATGTTTTTATTTTGCAGCGGCTTAATGGTCTTTGGATGTATGACGGTAGCACCGTAGTAAGCTAACTCAATAGCATCCTGATAGGTAAGCTCATCTATCTTCTGGGTATCGCTAAACCATTTAGGATCGGCGTTCAATACACCTGGCACATCTTTCCAGATAGTTACACTTTCTGCATGGGTGCTGTAGGCCAGTATGGCTGCGGTATAATCAGAGCCTTCTCTTCCCAAAGTGGTGGTAAAGTTTTCGCTGGTGCCGCCAATAAAGCCCTGGGTTAAAATAAGATCATGTTGTTTTAATAATGGCAATAAATCTTTCTCTGCCAATTGCTGGGTCAGCTCAAAATCGACTTTTCCCTCATTATAAGTGTTATCGGTTTGAATGATTCCCCTTGCATCCAACCACAGGCAAGGGCTTCCGGATTCATTAAAATAGGCAGCCACAATACGGCTGGAAAATATTTCGCCCATTCCAACGATCTGGTCGTAATGATGGCTAAAAGTAGAGCTTGGGTCATCTTCAATAGCCCACATCAGTTCAACAAAATCATTTTCCAGGTCGGCATAAACTTTATTCGATCTATCCGGAAAAAGAGCAGCTAAAATATCAAAGTGAAATTTTTTAAGCTCATCATAAATTTCCTGTAACGTATCTTTCTTGTAGAAATAAGCATCGGCCAGCAACTCTAATTTATTGGTGGTTTTATCCATGGCAGAAACCACCACCAATAATTTGTCGTTTTGATAACGCTTTACAATAGCTGCCGCATTCTTCACGGCATCGGCGTTTTTAACGGACGCGCCGCCAAACTTAAACACTTTTAACATGGCGGTAAATATACTATTTGTAAACCAAAATTAATTATGGCCTGGTATTTGCTTACGTGGCAACATAGGTTAAATTTGTAACACTTTTAATACGGTATCGGCATGAAAAAATTTTTAAGCGGCAATATTTTCAAATTCATTTTATCGGCAGGGCTTGCCGTAGGTATTTATTTTATTACACCGCACTGCCTAAGTAAAGCAACGGTTGCGGGCATCCTGCTTACACTTTTGATACTGATCAATGCTTCGGGTTTCATTGCCCGGTGGCCTATTATAACGCACATAGCCAGGATTTTGGTAGGATGCTTATTTATTTTTTCAGGCTTTATTAAGTCAAATGACGCAGTTGGTTTTTCTTATAAATTGGAAGAATATTTTGAAGTCTTTAAAGGAGATACCGGATTAAGCCTGTTCGACTGGATGGCACATATTTCTTTGCCGCTTGCCATTATTATTTGTGTAAGCGAGGTAGCGCTTGGTTTTTTACTTCTTATCGGCTTTAAAAAAGAACTGACTTTGTGGTTGCTGCTGGCGCAAATTGTGTTCTTTACGTTTTTAACCTTCTATTCGGCTTGCTATAATAAAGTAACGCATTGCGGTTGCTTTGGCGATGCCATTAAGCTTACACCCTGGGAAAGTTTCTGGAAAGATATTACGCTGTTGGTATTGATTACGCTTTTATTTTCGGGCAAAGATAATATCAATCCTTTGTTTAATGGCATGATCAGTAATGCACTTACCATTATTGCTATTGTGGCTTCAATCTGGTTCCCCATACATTGCTACCGTAATTTGCCGATGATTGATTTTCGTGCCTATGCACCTGGTTTAAGCATTTGCGAAGGAAAAAAGCCCGGCCCGAATTATAAGCCTGCCGTATACGAATCGCATTTTATGTATAAAAATATCCAGACAGGCGACACTACTGAATTTACCGATAAAAATTATCCCTGGCAGGATACCTTGCATTGGAAATTTCATCGCTCGTTGCCTTCTAAAGTGCTTAGCCCGGAAGTGGATGCTGCTAAAATTCCTGATTTTACCATTACCGACCTGGACGGGAATAATGTTACTGATAGCATTTTAGGCAATAAAAACTACAACTTTTACCTGGTTTGTTACGATCTGAATAAAACAGCGCAGGATGCTGAATTAATGGCTAAGATCAATGATTTTTACACGCTTTGCGAAAAGAATAAGATCAACTTCATTGCCTTAACTGCATCAAGCAACGAACAAATAAGCGAGTTCAAACACAAATACAATGCGCTGTATGATTTTTATAATATGGATGGAATTGTTTTAAAAACGATGATACGTTCTAATCCGGGCCTGATGCTGATGCATGACTGCCGTGTGGTAAATAACTGGCATTATAATAATTTCCCTGTGTTTAGTGATGTGAAAAATAAGTTTATGAAATAATCTCGTATCGTCATCCTGAATTTATTTCAGGATCTCTTTGCAAAAATAACAGATGCTGAAGAGTTCAGCATGCCACAATATAGAATGAAAAAAGTAGAAATATTAAATACCCGCCAGATTCAACAAAAGCTGAATCGTTTAGCATACGAAATTTACGAGCACACGATAGACGAAAAAGAGATCATGCTGGCAGGCATTGAAGGGAATGGTTACCTGGTGGCTAAAAAGCTGGCAGCCATTTTGAAAAAAATTGCCAAATATAAAATCATATTAGGTAAGATTACTTTAGATAAAAAAAATCCCCTGGCCAAAAAGCCTGTTATAGATTTTACAGATACAGCTTATAAAAACAAAACGGTATTTGTAGTAGATGATGTTTTGAATAGCGGCAAAACCCTTATTTATGCGGTTCAGTTGTTTTTAAATCACCCTATAAAAAAATTGCATACGGTTATTTTAGTTGACAGGAGCCATACACAATATCCGGTAAAGGCTGATTTTGTTGGGCTTTCACTTTCTACAACCTTGCAGGAACACATTGTAGCTGATTTTTCCGTCAGCGGAAAAGAGACTGTTTATTTAGAATAAAAAATAGTTATTTTTGCTGGTCATGACAGCAAACGCACCTACTCTTAAATTTTCTCCCGACGATAAAAAAGCATTATGGCTAACACTTGTAGTGTTTTTGGCTTATGTTATTTATTCGTTTTTTGCAAAAGGCTTTTATCAGCATGATGAAATTGCGCACTACTTTAATATGCGCGAGTTTTGGAACAATCCAAACATTATTTTGGGAAACTCAGCTAAAACAGGGTATAAGCTGATTTATGTTATACCTTCTCTTTTAGGCAACAAATTTTTAGTTTTTTTCAATGCAGCTATAACCGCTTTTTCCTGTTTTTTAACTTACAAGGTAGCTCAGCGCATTGGAAGTAAATTTACCTGGCTTGCTTTTTTTATGCTTGCTTTACAGCCTTATTGGATACAGCTTTCGTTCCGCAATTATGCAGATACGTTTAGCGGCTTTGTGCTTTTGGCGGCGCTTTATTTTCACTCGGAAAAAAAATATGTAGCATCTTCTCTGATCTTGTCTTTTGCCGGAATTATCCGCCAGGAATTTTTACTGCTTATCCCGATTTATGGCGTGTGGCAAGCTTTAAATAAACGCTGGATCTGCTTTTTTCTACTGGGATTATTTCCGCTGATAAATAACATTTGGGGTTTTATGGTAACAGGAGAGCCCTTGTATCTGATAACATCAAGTAGCAAGACTGCAGCCAGGTATGCTGATGAATGGCCCCGCCAGGGCTTTGACCACTATTTTAAAATGGGAATTACCATTTGGGGTGCCGTGCAGTATTTCTTATTAGTGGTATATGTGTTTTTGTTTATTTCCAAACGCACTAAAATGTTTAACCAGGCAGATTATATAAAAGAATATCCTCAACAAAAAGAAACGGCTAATTCACTCTTGTTTATATCACTTCCAGTATTGATCTATTTTTTAATTCACTGCCTGTTTAACTGGGAAAGTTTTAAAATTGGTGCGGCAACGGGTGGCAATCTTCGTTACATGACGGCTGTTGCACCTTTGGTAGCATTGCTTTGTGCTGTTGTATGCGATAGTTATAAATACATTTCTAAAAAAACAGTGATATACGTAGGTGTTGTTATTTATGTAATCCTGGTAGCTGTATTTTTGTGTTATCCAAATAATAATGTGAGGTTACTGAATGAAGTTAACCCGCAGACAGGTGAAGAGCCTATTCACGATTATATCCCGCTTTTATTTACAATTGCTTCAGCCGTTTGTTTATTTATGGTAACAAAACAAAAGCAACTAACTATTGCTTTTACGCTTGTAGCTTTCTTATTTGCCTTATTCACCGTTCGCCCTTTTAAACAAACACCCGAAGATGTTACCATGGAAACCATAACAAACTCAATTATTGCCAAAGGTTATACAGATAAAGAAATGCCTATTTACACAAATCATATTTTATTCAAATACTTTTACGATAAAAAGAAACATAATGTATATGATAAGCAGGTTTACTCTGATAGTTTGTCGCTACAAACAGCTCCTGTCGGCTCTGTTATTATATGGGAAAGCCACTATAGCTATCGCCCGAAACTGAACAAAAATACAGTTAATGCAGATTATTTTCAGCGCAGGCCGGCACAATACACCTTGCTGCAAAACCGCATATCTACCGATCAAAGATTCCAGGTATTAGTATTTGAAAAAGTTGCTCCTTAAAGGCAAAGGGTTTACTTTTCGTAAAACTGCATGATTGCTTTGTAAAAACTCTGCGCAGCAAGTACAACTCGCTTATTGGTTTTTATACCATACATAGTTTCGGTGTCTTGAGTGAGATCATTGTATTCGTTTTCACTATCCTGGTACAGGCATTCTCCATATACAAGTGGAGTTTGCACCATGCGGCACAAAGCTAAATTACGGCTGTATACGCCATTTGCAGGAGCAGCTATGCAATGCTCACTTAAATAAGAAGCATCTGTTTTTTTTGCCACGGGGATATTTAATTGTGCAGAAAGCTGTTCTACAACCAGGGAAGAAATTTTTTCACTTTCATCCAGGTCGTCGGTAAGCAATAATCTCAGTAGATTTATTTTTGCAGGCAGGGTTTTAATATTATCGGCAATTAAACATCCCGGGATAAAAGCCATGCAAAAATCTTTGTCGCTTGGTGTTTTCCAGTCCGTATTTTTTTCGTCTACATTGTAGTGAATGATAACTGTCAGGTCAGGCTTGAAAGCATTTATGACACGTGCACGCTGTTGTAGCTCATAATCTTTAAAGAAATTGATAAAAAACTTAGAGGCAGGCTCACTCAAAAGCTGTTTATATTTTTGAGCTGTTATTTTATTTGTAGAAAGCAGGCTATCTAAGGTTTTCTTTTTAAAGTTTTTCATCCATTCTTGATAAGTACACCCAAAAGAAGTGCCGTTTTCTTTTCGGGTAAGTGCGACTGTTATGCCTTTTTCTTCCAGCATATTTTTCAGGATACCGGCTGTTTGGAAAGTGAGCATTCCTTCAGCAATATCAATACTGTCTTGCTTTAACGACGGATGGTTTTGCTTGGTAAAATGTAAAAATTTTTGTTCGGTATGAGCCATATTCATATTCCCCGCAATATGGCCGGGATCTATCATTATTTTTAATGTGTTTAAATGAGCCTTTTTACCGGGACGATTTTTAGGTAAATAATATAGGTTCAATAGGTTTTTATCCAGGTATATTTTTTCAAGTGAATCTTCCGGCAGGGTTTTCAGTAAATAAGCAAATTTTTGCCAGTCTTCTTTTGCTAGTACAAATTCTGCTTGTTTTTTCAAGTTGTAAAACACGATTTTTTCACTTGAAATTTCCACCAGGTTGTTTAAGCTTCCGTGATAATTAATGTAATTATCAAACTGGGATTTTATTTGGGGGTAATTTTGAGAAAATGTTGGGAAAGCAGCTATCCACAGCAATAAATATGTTAAATTTTTGACCAACACTTTAAATTATTCGTCTAAAAGTAAGGTAATTTAGTAAAACAGTAGCTGCTAAAAAATATTTTTCTCTATTTTAGTCGACATTAAATAATTAAGTCATGAAACGCCACCTTGCAAAGATCTTTTTTTTATCTATTTTATTATTTTCTTTTGTTGCTAAATCTCAACAAGGCAAAGATGGCGTACCTAATATTACCACTACAACTACAGTTAATATATACACTCCATTAACTGCCAATGCACCCGTTGGAGCTACAACAATTAGTGTGGCAAGCAGTGCCGGATTTTCTGCAGGAGATCTGATCTATATTATACAAATGCAGGGTGCTGCTGTAAATGCAAATGTTTACCAGTATGGCAATCCAAATGTTGCCATTCCGTTTGATACTAGTTTTGGAAGAATCACCTCTTATAATGGAGCAGGAAATAACGAATTTGCAGAAATAAATTCCGTATCTGGAAACATTATTACACTTAATTGTGGTTTAAAAGATAGTTTTGGTGTATATGGAAGAACACAGGTTATCAGGGTGCCACGTTATATTTCACTTAGTTTAACGGGTTCCGGACAAATCACCTGTCCTGCATGGAACGGATCAATAGGAGGTGTTGCAGTTATTGAAGTGCAAGGAAATACAAATATTGGAGGTACTTCGGTTGATGTTTCAGGTAAGGGATTCAGGGGTGGTTTAGTTTATAACAAATCGATTAATTCTATACTAAATACAGGTGCTTTTGTTGGCGGGGGACGTAAAGGAGAAAGTATAGTAGGCGATACAAATATGTATAAGCAAATTAATTACGTTTTTGGTTATTCGTATAATTCGCCACTCTCTCAGGGTAAAGGAAACGTTGCCAATGGTGGTGGTGGTGGAAATGGCAATAACTGCGGCGGCGGCGGCGGTTCTAATGGCGGCGTAATCAGTTTATGGAATGGGATGGGCAATGCGGACGTTTCTACTGCCAATAATATAAACGCATGGACACAGGAATCGACAACACCGGCTAGCGGTTCTTTCAGGCCAACTACTTCTTCCGGTGGAGGAAGAGGGGGCTATGCCTTTTCAGGAAATAACGCCGATCCTACCACTACAGGTAATGGGCCTGGTGTTCCTTCCGTTTGGGCCGGGGATAACAGGCATAACGACGGTGGTTGGGGTGGTGTTCCTTTGAATTATACTACAGGAAAGGTGTTTTTAGGAGGCGGTGGTGGTGCCGGAGATAGTAATGACGGAAACGGGACATCGGGTGGAAATGGCGGTGGTATGTTTTATTTGCTTAGTTATGGAACAGTAAGTGGAACAGGTCAAATTTTGGCTAATGGTGCAGCTGCATCTAATACGAATTTGAATACAGCCATCGGTAAAGTAGGTGATGATGGTGCAGGCGGCGGCGGCGGCGGCGGAACGGTTATTCTAAACTCAACAGGAAATATCTCATTAACCAATACACTGGCTATCTCTGCACAAGGTGGAAATGGCGGAAATTATCAGTTTCATGGCATTACCACATCCCAAAATTTTGGTCCAGGTGGCGGAGCTGGCGGAGGGTACGTGTCAACAACCAATGCTGTTACGGGTACTAATGTAAACGGTGGTGCAAATGGAATTGTTACAACCGGTAATGGAAATAACACGAAAATCTCAACGAAATTTCCCCCAAATGGTGCAACAGCCGGTGGCGCAGGCAGCAATTCTTCTTCTGCAATAGCGCCTTTTTATTTAACAGCTACAAATTATACCGTTTGTACATCAAGCGCAGTTTCTTTATCAGTTACTGTTAATGGCACTGCGCCAAGCGGTTTATCAGTTGAATGGTACACGGTTGCGACAGGAAGCACTCCGGTTTATAGTGGAAATCCTTATGCTATTACAGCTCCGGCAACGGTTGGTACATATACATATTATGCAGGTACTTGCCCCGGTACGTATCGTATCCCCGTAATTTTAACGGTAAATTCATCTTCAGCGCTTACTTTAACGGTTAACGCCACTAATACTACTGTTTGCACGGGTAGTCCTGTTGTGCTCACAGTTAGCGGGGCAACTTCTTACACATGGAGTGCCAATGCAGGAAGTGCGCTTACAAATACGGTTTCTGTGTCTCCAACGGGTAATACCACTTACTCTGTTACAGGAGCTACATCAGGGGCTTGCGCAGCTACTGCGACGAACAGTATAAATATCACTACAACATCTCCGCCAACTATAACCATCACACCGTCAAGCTACACCTTATGTTCCGGTTCAACGGCTACTTTAACAACAAGCAGCAGCGCAACTTCTTATACCTGGAGTAGCAACGCAGGCAGTGCAACCACAAGTACAGTTGCAGTATCCCCTCCGGTAGGTAATACCACATACACAGTTACCGGCGGTAGCGGTTCGTGTATATCTACACAAACGGTTACTATAAATGTTACGGCAACTCCAACACTTGCTGTAACTCCAACAAGCACCTATATATGTAACGGAGCAAGTGCAGGCTTTACGGCAAGTGCTGCAACCACCTATTCTTGGAGCACAGGTGCATTGACAAACACAATTTCTGTTTCTCCGAACAGTAATACAACATACACCGTTACAGGATTTAACGGAACCTGCTCTGACGCAAAAACAGTTTTAGTGAAAGTCGATGGCGGAATACAAAAAGCAGACTCTGCTTTAAGCTCGGCATCTTGCGGACAGGCTAATGGAGGGTATGCTTTAAATTCTGTAACCGGTGGAATTTCGCCGTATCAAATTAATTTTAATGGATCCGGATTTACAGCTATCTCTGCTTTTTCATATTCAGTAAATAATGTTGCGGGTGGGATTTATCCGATTATTCTTAAAGATAGCCTGGGTTGTGTGTATACAACATCAGTAACTATTGGAAACACATCAGGGATTACACAGGTTGATTCTACTATACAGAATGCACAGTGCGTTCCTGCTGCAAGCGGAATAATTAATATTGTTTCTATAGCAGGCGGAACGGCTCCTTACCAGATTAATATTAATAGTGGAACATATAATGCCATAACATCTTTTCCGTATTCGTTTAATAACCTCGCGGCAGGGACTTATACCATACAGGTAAAAGATAATACAAATTGCCCGCATACATCGTTTATTACAGTTGGAAGCAGTACCGGAGTTACATCTGCAAGCGTTACACCTGTACCGGATACCTGTAACCGGCACGTAGGACTTATTGATGTTACACAGATTACAGGAGGAGCAACTCCTTACACATTTGCCTTAAACAACGGAAGCTATCAAACAGCAAGTACATTCACTTCATTAGGGCAATCGGTAAGCGATACAGTTAAAATAAAAGATGCCAATGGTTGTGTATATGTTGCTCCTAATGCAACAATAACTAATGTAGGAAATATCCCTCCTCCAACTATTACGGCAAATCCCGGCGCTACCTTTTGCCAGGGAGATAGCACTACTTTAACTTCGAGTTCTATCTATCATAATGTCTGGAGCACAGGTTTGCCTGCCGATACAACCAGTCAGCTTATTGTAAAAAATGCCGGAAATTACTTTGTTACGGTTTCCAATAATGGATGCAGTGCCGTTTCAAATACAGTTACAGTGGTTGTAAATGCATTACCTGCTACAGGAGTTGCTGCTACGACAACTTTCTGTCAAAATCAATTGCCGCAAACCATTCCGATAACGGCTCCTTCCAGTGCAACACTTACTGTTTATAATTCTTTGGGACAATCTTTACCTATTCCTTTTTCACCAACTGTTTCGGGCACTTATGTAATAAAAGATTCGCTAAACGGATGCAAGAGTATAACTACCATAACAGTAAATATTAACCCGGCACCAAATGCAGCACCAAATGCCACAACTCCTATCAGGTATTGTATCGGGTCGCCGGCAAGCGCTTTAACGGCAACAGCTACAACCGGCGCAACATTGGTTTGGCAGGATTCTACACATAATCAAATCAGCAATCCGCCTCCAACACCTGCTACAAATAATTTAGGGACAACCACATACTATGTTTATCAAACCGTTGGCTCTTGTGCAAGCCCAACTACAACTATTCAAGTATCTGTGGTAGCTAATCCAAACCCTAATTTTACAGCATCGCCGGCTACCGATATTTCAATAGGAGAAAGCATTGCATTTACGCCGGTACAAACATCAACGGTAAATACCTATGCCTGGGATTTTAACGATCCTGCTAATCCAGCAGCTGCATCTAATCTCATGATATCTTCGTATACATATAATGCAGCAAACACATATTGCCCAAGATTGGTAGTTACAAATACTTTAACCGGTTGTACTGAGTCTACTACAATTTGCTTAGACGTTCTGGCAAATATCAGTATAGTTATACCTAACGTGTTCTCACCTAACGGGGACGGTATTAATGATGTGTTTTCTATTAAAGCTAATGGATTTACAAGCCTTACCTGCGATATTTTTGATCGTTGGGGATTGAAATTATACAGCTTTAACGGAGCAAATGGCTATTGGGATGGATCTAAAGCGGTTGACGGAACATATTTTTATGTGATACAGGCAACTGATGTAAAAGGCAAGGATCATAAGTATAACAGCTTCATCCAACTGATAAAATAGAGCATTAACAAGTAAGAATTAAAGTGCTGCTTTTATCTATGAAGCAATTTTTGCTATTGTTTTAAAGATGATCTTTAAGTCTGTAGTAAAACTTTTTTCGTTAATGTATTTTAAATTAAGAGAAAGTTTGTGTGGCATTATCTCTGCAAGGTAGGTTTGCTCCGGGTTTGCAGATTTTGCCAAGATCTCATTTTCATTTGAGTATTCAATTGAAGCATAATCTGTAATGCCCGGTTTTACTGACAATACGGTCAATTGCTCAGTTGTATATAGATCAACATACTTAGGTACTTCTGGCCTTGGACCAACCAGGCTCATAGTACCTGATAAAACATTAAAAAGCTGTGGCAGCTCATCTATTTTGTATTTACGCAAAAAGTATCCTAAATGCGTTACTCTACTGTCGCGATTTCCAACAGTAAGCAATCCTTTTTTGTCGGCACCGCTCTGCATGGTTCTGAATTTTAGCAAGAAAAAATCTTTCCTGTTTTTTCCTACCCGAATTTGCCGGTAAAAGATACCCCCTCTACTGTCTAATATAATAAAGATAGAGATCAGAATAAAAACGGGAAGTAAAATTACAATTCCAATACAGGAACAAATTATATCAAATGCTCTTTTAAGCAACGGAGTGTTTTTGGTTAACAACTTTGTCGACCGACTGGATTACAGCATTGACAATAGTTTTCAGCTGCTCTGGCGTGAGGTCGTAAAAAACAGGCAGTGTAATTTCGCGGCTGTAATTATTATAAGTGGTTGGATAATTTTTTATATCGTATCCAAGGCTTTTATAAAAACTCATGGAAGGCACCGGTATAAAATGAACATTAACCGACACATCGCAATCAAAAATATGTTTTATGATTTCATCACGTTGTACTTCGGTAATATTTTTTATGCGCAAAGGATATAAATGATAGCAGGATTCTTTTTCAGCAGTTTGTTGGGTTGGTAATTCAAAAATATCATGTTTTGATAAAGCGTTTGTGTAATATGTACAAATTTGCTTTCTCTTAACAAGCGTATCATTATCATAGCGCTCAAGCTCAATAAGGCCTAGTGCAGCTGAAAGATCCGTCATATTGCATTTGTAACCGGCTTCAATAATATCATATTTCCAGTTGCCTTTTTGTGTTTTAGCAAGGGCGTCTTTGTTTTGTCCGTGTAATGTGCTGACACATAGTTTTTTGTATTCTTCTTCATTGTCAAATGGAGCTGGCAGATTCAAGGCTACCGAACCTCCCTCTGCAGTAGATAAATTCTTAACGGCGTGATAAGAGAAAACGGAAACATCAGTTAAAGAACCTGTTTTTTTGCCTTTGTAAGTTGCTCCTACCGAGTGCGCAGAATCCGACAGAATTAAAATACGTCCTAATTTTTTTTGATTCTCTGTTTTAGCTTCAAATAAGTTCTTTTTGTTTGCCACCAAAGCGTTTATTTCATCGTAATCGCAAGGAAAGCCCGCGAAATCTACAGGCATGATCACCTTGGTTTTTGTAGTAATATGTTTTTCGATTTCTTTTACTGAAATATTAAAATCGGTTGCATTTGTATCTGCAAAAACAGGAGTCGCTCCGCAATGTATAATTACGTTGGCAGTTGCACTATATGTATAAGAGGGTAAAATCACTTCGTCTCCCGGGCCAACGCCAAACCAGCGAAGCATAATTTCTAAGCCTGCTGTAGCTGAATTTAAACACAAGGTGGCTTTACAGCCACAATATTCGGTCAGTTTTTTTTCAAATAATTTTGTACGTGGGCCGGTAGTGATCCAGCCACTTTTTAAAGCAGCGGTTACTTCATCTATTATTTTTTGATCAATCCTGGGTGGCGAGAATGGTATCATTTCTATTGTTATTTGTGTGTTTTTGGTGTAAAACAAATTACACTGTAAAAGTAGCCCAAAAATATACAACCTGCCATAGTTTGCAACATGCTTTCCGTCAAAAAATTTAAGGCGGTTATTAACACAAAAAATAATACTATCTTTTTTCTGTTTTCAATTAATGGTACAATAAAAATAGATAATAAACTTGCTAAACCTATAAGGCCCAGGCCTACAGTTGTTTGAAAATACTGACTGTGGGCATTTAATTTTTTTTCATAAGCTCCGGTTATACCATTTTGTTTATAGCTTTCATACAGGGCATCATTAGCGTCTCCGGGCGCAACTCCTGCAAGTAAATTTTGTTTAATGATTTGTGTTGCTTTATTCCAGATCAATACTCTTACCGTAGTGCTTTCTACCGATGTTTTATCCAGGCCTTTTGCATGCATAACCATTACTACACCTGTAAAACGCTGGTTAATTTCGGGAATAAAAAAAAGGCAGCTGCAAAATAGGGTCAAGCCTGCTAGAGTAATTCCCGCAATTTTCACATAATTCTTTGCTTTAAAAAATAAAGAAGCAATACAAAATATAAGCGTCATAAAATGAATAAAAATGCCGGTTTTAGAAGATAATAACAAAACAAAAAAAGTAAAAAAAGCAAGGCTTACATACGTAAAAACTTTATTGAAAATATTTTTCAATAAGATAAGCACGCAGCAAAAGGTAATATACATAGCAAAGTAGGAGGGGTGCTGAAACCAAGCTAAACTTTCATAATAAAAATTGATTTCGTTTTTAGAGAAATATAAGAAAACAGCCCTTGATAGGCAGAGCACACAACATAATAAGGTTCCAATTACAAAGCTTTTAAAGAATAATGTATATTGTTTTTCGGTAAATTGTTCTGTATAAAAAATCAAGGGAAAGATCAACATGCTGATCTTGATCTCAAGGCTAAAAAACCCTTCACCTATATTCTGTGTATAGATTAAGGCAATTGCATGAAGCAGGTAAAAAATAAAAATGGCCAATAGAATTTTTATGTCTGCAGTTTTTGTAAAAAGTTTTTTAAATGGATTGGTGAAAAGCCATGCAATAAATGCTAATACAATAAAAAGGTTGACTAAAAATTTAAAAGGCAGAAAAAAAGCTACCAATACTAATAAAGCTATTAAGGCTTTTTGCAAAGGTTTATATGTTTCAGGAAAAATTTCCTGCAGATTAAACATTCCTTAATATTTGGTGTGCGGATATACCTTTAAAGCTTCACGCAGGCAAATTACTGCTTTGGCAAGTTCTTCTTTTTTTAATACGTACGCCAAACGAACTTCATTTTTGCCTTTACCCTGCGTTGCATAAAAGCCTGATGCAGGAGCCATCATAACGGTACCTCCTTCAAATTGAAATTCACTTAAAAGCCATTCGCAAAAAACATCGCTGTCTTCTACTGGTAATTTTGCAATGCAGTAGAATGCGCCTCCCGGCATAGGACAATAAACGCCTTCTATTTTATTTAATTCGCTTATTAAAAAATCGCGGCGCGAGGTATATTCTTTTTTTACTTCAACAAAATAAGATTCCGGTGTGGTAAGCGCAGCCTCCGCACCTATTTGTTCAAATGTTGGTGGGCTTAACCTTGCCTGAGCAAATTTTAAAGCAGCATTGATCACTTCTTTATTTTTTGTGATGAATGCCCCAATACGGGCGCCACATGCGCTGTAGCGTTTAGATATCGAATCTAATAAAACAACGTTGTTGTCTAATCCATCTAAATGCATAACAGAAACATACTCTTTTCCGTCATAACAAAACTCGCGGTAAACTTCATCAGCTAGTAAAAATAAATCATGTTTTATAACTAACTCTTTAAGTGCTCCCAGTTCAGCGCGCGAATATAGGTATCCGGTAGGGTTTCCGGGGTTGCAGATCAAAATTCCCTTTGTTTTAGGTGTAATTAATTTTTCGAAGTCGCTGATGGGAGGTAAGGCAAAACCGGTCTCGATGCCTGAAACTACCGGTTTTACAATCACATTAGCGGCAACTGCAAAGCCGTTATAATTGGCATAAAAAGGTTCGGGTATAATTACTTCGTCGCCTGCATTAAAACAGGTATTAAAGGCAAATTGCAAAGCCTCAGAGCCTCCGGTTGTAATTAAAATATCACTTGCTTCTACATTAATTTTATAGGATTTATAATAGTCTGCCAGTTTTTTGCGATAGCTTTCGTTTCCTGCGCTGTTACTGTATTCAAGAACTTTAATGTCTGCGTTTTTTATAGCATTTAACATAACAGCAGGTGTTTCAATATCAGGCTGGCCGATATTTAAATGATAGATCTTTACACCACGTTTTTTGGCTGCATCGGCAAACGGAACCAATTTACGAATAGGCGATGCAGGCATTTGTTGTGCTTTAACTGATATTTTTGGCATAGCTTTTTATTGTGATACAAAACTAACAAAATTGTACGATGTTGGTGTATTTGCGTTAGGAGTTGGAGCGAAAAGCTCGCAGTTGTAGAAGATTTCTCACGCTCGTTCGAAATGACAAAGTGGTTGGGTCGCCCAAACAAGTACAAAATCGAATTGAATTTATTACTTTTAAGCCATGAAAATTCTGATTATAAACGGGCCAAATTTAAACTTGCTGGGTACGCGTGAACCGACAGTTTACGGAAATCAAACGTTTGAAGGGTATTTAAGTTCTTTAAAAACCAAATTTCCAGGTGTTGAATTGGAGTATTATCAGAGTAATGTGGAAGGGGAATTAATTAATGCCTTGCACAAAGCAGATAAGCATGTAAACGGTATTATTTTAAACGCGGGCGCTTATACACATACGTCTGTTGCAATTGCTGACGCCGTGGCCGGAATAAGCACGCCGGTGGTTGAGGTGCACATTAGCAATATTTTTGCCCGCGAGGATTACCGCCATGCTTCTTATTTAGGAAAGCATTGCAAGGGTTCTGTTTCGGGGTTTGGGCTGATGAGTTATGATTTGGCTTTACAGTATTTTATTGCAAGTAAAGCATAAAACTTTTGTTTGTGATCTACTACTTTCTTTTGTCTTGAAACAAAAGAAACAAAAATTCAAGACTGCTTAAACCTGAAATGAAATTATCAAATGGTTTTTATTTTCTTTTTAATGGCTTTGCTGAATGCTAAGGCATTTCTACGCCTCACTTCGCAAGATTTCAAGAACTCGCCGGTTACGGCTCAAACAGCTTGAAATCTTTAGCTTCGTTTGCTTGAATTTCTATTTCAATTTTAAGAGGTCAGTAACAATGGGTTTAGGCATCTGATCTAGATTTGTGTGATCGGATAGATGTGCTGTTTGAAATGGTGGTTTTACAGTGCATGCGTTAGATGTGGAACAAGATTCATTTTACATCTTTTAAAAATCTTAAAGGAATAGGATTGGTTATGAGCTAATACTTGGGCTTAGGCTCTTCTTTGGATTTCTTCTTACGCAGGTAGAGGATGGTTCCAGCTTTGGGCTGTGCATCTCCTGGCTTCATGCGGTTTTTTTTGTAGAGGGAATTTAGCTTTATGCCATGCAGCTGTGAAATGCTTTCCATGGTTTCGCCTTTTGTTACTACGTGGTAGGGTTCTAAAGCTTTTCTGCGCTTGGATTCTATGTAGATCTTTTGATAGGGCACGAGTTTCTCGCCTTTTGGGAGGTCGTTGTATTTAAAAAGGTTGTCTAACTCGAGGTTGAAGTCGGTAGCGATCTTATAAAAGGAGTCGCCGGGCTTGGCTATGATAAATTTAGTGTGATTAAATTTCAAGACCTGGCGGAGATTTAGTTTTACCTGGGGGGCTTTTTCTTTGAGGGTGCGCGTTGCTACGGTAACTTCTTTGTCAAGATCGTAAAGTTTGTATTGTTCGATAAGGTCGATGAGCTGTTCGGCATATTTTGGGTGTGTTGCGTAGCCGGCTTCTTTTAATCCTTTTGCCCATGCTTTGTAATCGGTTTTGGGAAGTTCGAAAAGGAAGGCGTATCGTTCGCGGTTGCGCAGAAACTGGGAGTGGTCGGAATAGGAGTCGAGCACGTCCTGGTATTTCCTAAAGCATTCATTCTTTTCATCGTCGTCGAGGATGTAGCTGGGGCCTGTCCAGTCTTTGTGGCATTTAATACCGAAGTGGTTATTAGCGTATACGGAGAGGGCGCTGTTGCCGTTACCGCTTTCGAGCATGCCTTGCGCTAGCGTGATGCTGGCGGGGATGCCGTATTGGTACATTTCTTTTATGGCGTCTTCTTTATAGCGGTTGATATAATCATCGGGGCTAAGTTTTTTTTCGGATGGTTGTGCAAAGAGGGATGTGCCCGCGAACAGGAGTGAAATGAGTATGTGACGGGGGCGTGACATGGAAATCAAATTTACGAAATGAAGGGGCAGGGTTTACATAAATTAACACGGGCTTTTAACAGGGGCTTGTTAATGGCTGGTTGGTTCAGGTTTTACGGGCTTTTTGGGTGCGAATGAGCTCTTCTATCTCGTTGAGCTCGTTAGGGGTGGCGTTTTGCAGGTGCCCGGACAGGCTGATGGTTTCTGCGGGGCGGCAGAGGCCAAGCAGTGGGTGATTGTTGGCAAGGCCTGTGTTATTGGAGGGTATATAATCGAAGAGGTCGTTGGGTGTGCAGTGCAGGAGCTCGCAAATGCGCTGGAGGTATTGAAAACGGAGGTGGCTTTGCTGGTTGTGCAGGATGCGGAAGGCTACTGCGCGGGTGAAGCCATTGTTTGCGAGAAAACTTAAGGGGTTTGTGATGCCGCGGGAGCTAAATGCGCGGTTGAGATTGAGGTATAGCATGTGGATCTGGGTTTAAGTATGTTTTGTTATACCAAATTTAGGGTGGTTTTTGTTAAAATGCAAGTGGTTTTTGCCGGTTTTGAGAATGCTAACGTCAATTTTGAAAATGCTATTTATCATTTTGAGAATGTCAATGCTAATTTTGAAAACGTTAACGTTAATTTTGAGAATGATTTTAACGATTTTGAGAATGCTAACGTCAATTTTGAAAATGATATTAATGATTTTGAAAATGCTATTTATCGTTTTGAAAATGCCCTGGTTAATTTTGAAAATGATGTTACTAAGATTGAAAATGCTCTTTATCATTTTGAGAATGGGGGTGCCGGGTTTGAAAACGGAGCAGAGAGTTTTGAGTCGGCTAAGGGCAGTTAACCGGCAGGGGGTTGAAAAGTATACGTTTAGTTGCTTTTTATGAGGCATTTGGAGTTGTTCCAAAGCTTGAGTTTTTCGGGCGGGATGATGTTGCCGGCACAATCGAGGTATTGGCCTTGTGTGTTGCGTTTGATGATGAAAACATCGCCGTTTTTTATGAGTGTAATTATTTTTTGCTTGATTTCTTCGGCTGATAAGTTTCGTATTTCTTTGCGAAGGGACAGGGCTATGTCGTTATTTTTCAGGTCCATTACTGATGAAAGGGAGTCGGACAGTTCTCCGTCTTCATCAGGCAAGCCGTGCAGGAATTGCCAGTGGTTTGCTTTTTCGTGTGCTTTGCCCAGCTTGCGCAATTTATTTGGTTTTACAAATTTACTGAAGTATGCCATGGCAAAGGTGTGGCGAAATGCGTCTAATTTTCCACCATTTTCAAAATGGTCTAAGAGGTTTTGTTGTTTTACTTCTTTATATACGGCATACATTTGGGCCTGGTGTTTTTTTATTTTAATGGCTGCAAATGGGTGACAAAGGGCCCAGTGTTTTTCGTACTTGCTTAGCTTATGATAGGTTTTGGTTTGCGCAGGGAGGGAGGCGGCTAAAAAGAAAAAGAGTGCAAAAAATATAAAGGGGCTGCGCATCATTTGTGGTTAAAATTACCGGAAAATAAATACTTTCATGCATGTATTTTGCATGAAGTTTGGACGTTTAGAAAATATTGACGGGGTTGATTTTGGCCTGCCTGCCGATCATGCCGGCATTAAAAAGGTTTTGGGCGGTGCACGAAGTGAAAAAACGGAGGCTTATGTAGGCACGGTTGTTTGGGCGGATGAAAACCTGGCAAGGAAAATATATCCTGATAAAGCAGGCTCAAAGAATTTTGTAAAATATTATGGAAGGCAGTTTAATACGATTGAGTTAAATGCCACGCATTATCGGGTGCCTGACCGGGAGACGGTGAAACGCTGGGCTGAGGCGGTTCCGGTGGATTTTAAATTTTGTCCTAAGGTGCATGAATCCATCAGCCACACGCAGAACATAAGCCAGAGCATTGAGCTGGCGCAGCGTTTTAATGAGACGATTCAGTTTTTTGGAAATAAATTGGGGACTTCTTTTTTGCAGCTGGCGCCGAGTTTTAATACGAAGGGCTTGAGTTACCTGCTTGATTTTTTAGACGGTAATCCTATCCGAAAATTAGCCATTGAACTGCGCCATGAGAGCTGGTTTGAAGCGGGCAGTGAAGAGCTGAAAGTTTTGTGTAATTATTTGTATAAAAATAATATTTCGCTGGTGATAACTGATGTGGCAGGCCGAAGGGATGTGCTGCATCAGCGTTTAACTAATAAAACGGCTTTTGTTCGTTTTGTGGCGAATGACCTGCACTCGACAGATTATGTGCGTTTAAATGAATGGGTGCAGCGCATACACGAGTGGATACTGCTGGGGCTGGAGGAGTTTTATTTTTTTATTCATAGCCCGGATAAAGGTTTGACGCCTGAGCTGGCTGTTTATTTTATTAATAGGTTAAATAAGGTAACGGGTCTGAAGATAAAGCCGCCGAAAATAAAAACGAACGAGGGGAGCCAGTTGGATATGTTGTAGGTTTATGTTTTTGGGTTGTATTAGGAATTAGATTGTTGTCTTAGTTTTTATTTTGGTTTTTGAACTTTAAAAAGCGTTTGTAACGGAAATACTTTTGCTGTATGAGATTGGCTTCATGCCTCGCAATGATGAAAGCAACAAAAGATTAGATCGGAAAGCCCAGCAGCGTAATTGCTGAAACGTCAAAAAAATTATTTTTTATAAAAACTCATTTCGCTAACGTAAGCAGCCACTTTTTCAGGCATAAAGCAGCTAACGTCTTTTTTTTCTGAAATGGCTTTGCGGATAAAAGATGAAGAAATTTCCATGATAGGGGCTTCAGTAATTATAATGTTGGGGTGATTTATAAAGTTTCCTGCATGGCTTTGATGGCGTGGATATACATATATATTGTGTTTGTCTAAGATCTGCTCGTAATTTTTCCACTTATGAAAATTCTGCAGGTTATCCATTCCCATAATGAGACTGAAATTTTTTTTCGGATATTTTTCTTTCAGATGGGTAAGCGTATTTATCGTGTACGAAGGTTGCGATAGTTTAAATTCAATATCACTGGCTTTAAACTTCGCATGGCTTTCTGTGGCTAATTTCACCATGTATAAACGATGGTTTTGTGCCAGCAGGCTTTGCTTTTCTTTTAAGGGATTATGGGGCGAAATAACAAACCAGATTTCATCTAAATCGGTAAAAGAAAGCATGTAGTTTGCCAGGGCCAGGTGCCCAATATGTATCGGGTTGAATGAACCGAAGAACAAACCTGTTTTTTTCATCAGTTAGGAGTTTGCTGCAAACTATATGTTTTAAAACTTTTTATTTTGATTAAAAGGTTTTGTTGCTTTCTGTATAGTGGTTAAAATACTTTTTGTTTTATCGGCATTGCTTATGGTAGTGATAGCTGTTTGCAAATCAGTGTCCCATTTTATAGAAGCTGAGATCCTTCCGCTTAAATAATAAAAACGTGAAACAATTTCATCTTCTATCATTCGCTTTATCTCGGGTTTAAATTTTTGCAGGTCGTCTTTTTTTCTATCCATTAGCTTCTTTTGAAGCTGGTTAAATTCAGTTTCTATATCTGCAAAATATTTATCGCTTTCGGCGCTTTTTTTAAGGGAAACCAGGTCTTCTTCGCTATTGGTTTTGTAATCATAATCTTTGTCTTTCAAAAAGGCTACAAAATCGGTATAATCCCCATCCGTGATTGTAAAATTCTGCGCATCTGCATTTAATTTTGGATTTTTAATAATGTATTGGGTTGCATAATCAAAAATCAGGTTTTTAGCAATCAGCATATAAGTGATATCGCTCATGGTTTGCGGCTCGGTTTGCACGTCGGGTAATACTCCTGCGCCATCATAAACAATACGGCCGTTGCGAGTTTTAAAAGCGGTGATCAACGAATCAGGTACATGGTCAACGCTTCCGTCGCCGTTGCGGTGCGCATAATCCAAAGCCTGTATGCACCTGCCGCTTGGGATATAGTATTTTGCAACCGTTACTTTTAACTGGGCATTATAAATTAACGGTTTGGTTTGTTGTACCAAGCCTTTGCCGTAAGTACGCTGCCCAATAATAACGGCCCTGTCGAGATCTTGTAAAGAACCCGAAACAATTTCAGACGCCGAAGCTGAGTTTCTATCAACAACAACTGCCAAAGGCATATTCACATCAACGGGATTATTAACGGTTTTAAAATCCTGCGTCCATTCTTTGGCCCGGCCTTTTGTAACAGCCACATTTGTTCCTTTTTCTACAAATAAATTCACAATATCAACCGCCTGGTTCAACAACCCGCCCGGATTATCACGCAAGTCGAGTATAAGTGCTTTGCAATTATTTTCGTTTTTCAGTTTAAGGAATGCTTCTTTTACTTCTGCCGCTGCCGTAGGTGTAAAGCCCGTAAGCTTGATATAGCCGATCTCTTTGTTGATCATGCCGAAATAAGGCACATCTTTTACTTTTATCTCTTCACGTGTGATATTAAATTCAATAGGTTTAGCAGCGCCCGGCCTTTCTATTAAAAGCTTAACCTGTGTGCCCGACTGGCCTTTCATCAACTTGCTGATCTCTTCAGATGTTTTGCCTTTTACAAGCGTTTCGTTTATCTGTAAAATAACGTCGCCTGCTTTTATGCCCGCTTTTATGGCCGGAGAATTTTCGTAAGGCTCTGAAATGATTACCTGGTCTTTTATTTCGCGCACTGCGGCTCCAATGCCACCGTATTGTCCCGTTGTTATGATCTTGTAATCTTCGATATCATTTTCAGTATAATATTCGGTATAAGGGTCGAGTGATTGCAGCATGGCATCTGCCGCAGTTTTTATTAGCTCGCCCGGTTTTGTATCGTCTACATAATACAAATTTACTTCCTTGTAAAGCGATGAAAAAATATCCAGGTTTTTGGATGCTTCAAACAGATCTTCGGTAAATGCAAACGAAACAATGCTTACAGAAATTGTAAGCGGCAGCACGATCGCCAAAAATAATTTACGCTTTTTAGTCATGATAAAATTGCTTGCCATAAAGGTAAGATTTATATTTAATTTACTCTGCTAAGCAATATTTGCAGGGCCTGCACCAGGTTTTCCTGCAGCTCATCGAAGGGCATGATTTGCCTGGAGGTATAGATCAGGTAAATGTGTATGTGTTTTTGCTTCTCGGCAAGGTGTTTATACAACAAATGTTTATGATGGCGGTATACTTCGCGCATTCTTCTTTTAACCAGGTTTCGGTCTACCGCTTTTTTAAAGCTCCGTTTGGGCACTGAAAATACTACACGGCAGGCGGGTTGCTCACTCTGAGGCACTTCTACAAAAATGATCTTAATGGAATTTGTGTGCACATGTTTGCCTTTTGTATAAACATGTTCAAGGGCAGCGTGCCCGGTAAGCCGCTCTTCTTTTTTAAAAGTAAAGCGCATCAGGCTTTAGCGTTTATTCACCTCGCGAATGTAATTTTCTAAAGCCATTACCATGCTTGGTGTTTGCGGGTTAGGCGATGCCACATCTATGCGGCAGTTGTGTTCGCGCAAAGCTTCGGCAGTTGCAGCACCAAAAGCAGCAATACGAATCTCACCTTGTTTAAAATTAGGGAAATTGGTAAATAACGATTTGATACCGGCAGGCGTAAAGAAAACCAGCATATCATAATTAAGCACGCCTTTATAATCGCTTAGGTCTGCGCTGACTGTACGATAGATAACTGCTTTTTTATAGCGTAATTTTAGTAAATCAAGCACGTCAATAATTTTTTCCTCGCGGTGCACATCAGCCACTGGTAATAAAAAATGCTCTTCTTTATTTTTGCGTAAGGATTCGGCTAAATCTGAAATAGTACCGTTTCCAAAAAATATTTTGCGTTTGCGGTATTGAATGTATTTCTGCAGGTAGTACGCAGTTGCTTCATTCAGGCAAAAATACTTAGTGGTTTCAGGTACGTTATAACGCATTTCAGCACACACTCTGAAAAAATGGTCTACAGCATTTCTGCTGGTTAAGATCACTGCGTTATGCTCGGTAAGATTGATGCGTTGTTGCCTGAATTCTTTAGAAGAAATGCCTTCTATTTTTATAAAATGCCTGAAGTCAACTTTTATGTTTAAACGACGGGCCAGCTCAAGGTAAGGGTTCTTTTCGCTTTCAGGTTTTGGCTGAGAGATCAAAAGGGTTCTTACTCTTAATTTAAGTGCATTTTTATCGGGATAAACTAATTGTGGCTGTGAAGGAGGAATAACTATTTTAGGCTCTTTTACGCGATCAGATTTAAGCTCAGGCGTTTTATCTGTCTTTTTGCTAACAATAGCTTTTTTAGGGGTAATCTTTTTTGCTACGACTTTTTTTACCGGCTTAATTTTAATTGTTTTTTTAAGCGGTTTTTTGCTAAGGGATTTTTTTACTGCAACAGATTTACTTTTTTTAGCAACTGTTTTTTTTGTCGAAGATTTTTTTGGTTTAGCAGCTGATTTTTTAGCAATAGGCTTTGCCACCTTTTTGGCTGTTTTTTTACCTTTTTTAACGGCAACATTACTTTTTTTTGTAGCCTTTTTTTTAACCGCCATACTTTTAATTTATGTTAGTCTTTTAACAATCAGCTATTTACAATGATCTTCACAAAAACAGCTAATGGTATTATTTCAACGGCGCAAAGATACAAAACTAAATGAAATAGCGAAAATCCGTATATGGAGTACCCAAAAGCCATTATTTTGACCATTCTGATGGCATAAAGTACCCCTAAAAGGCTAATAGTTATGGGTAACAGGTAGGATGCCGGCAAATGAGAGTAACGTAAAAGCAGGCAAAACGCAAGCAATACAAATGCGCCTACGTACAGGTTGAATGAGTATTGAAAGAAGTAATCTTCTGCAGCGTTTTTCTCTTTGATGATTAATCCAAGTAAATAGGTAATTACTCTTCGTATTAAAATTACAACCCCAATCACCAAAATAGCCAGCAAAGTAATTATATCAGATGGTATTTGTCTTTCCCAACCAAAATAGGTGCTCAGGTCGGTAAAAAAGATAGCGCCGCAAATCATATAAATTAAAAACAATGATAGGGAAAATGACCTGAAAAAAGAATGCCCGTCGCGCTGAATTTGTTGCGAAGCCCCGTAATTAATGATCGATGAAAAGACCTGGAGTGTTTTTTTGTAGTAACGTAAATAAATGTAAATAACCAAGGCGCAGCTGACAGACAGTAATAGAAAAACAGATAAATTATAACTGCCAATTCTTTCTATAGCGCTATCATGCCTAACCGGAAGTCGGTGATTAAAAAAAATGCTTTGTGTTATTTGTAGAAATGGGTTCAATGTGCTGTAAAAGTAAAAAGCCCCTGCGTAATGCAGAGGCTTTTCGGAAAAAATGTTTCAACAAAAATTATTCAGTAACTATTACCAGGTATTTAGAAGCTCCCCAGAAATCAGCTGCGTTTGTAATTTCAATTTTTTGAACCGGTTTTTCGCCTACCAACTTATACGAAGTGCTTGGGTGGCTGGTTAAGATTTTAGCTTTTTTAGCCCCAATAGGTATACTTAAAGTTTGAGTAACATCTATTTTGGTAAATTTATCTTTATTAAAATCTTTTTTAATTTCCATAGTTTTACCAAGACCGATGAAGCCGCCTTCTTTTTCAGTAACGCCGTCAGCTTTTAGTTCTTTGCCGGTACCGATAATATAATAAGCTGTGTTAAGTTGTTGGATTTTGCCTTTATTGTCTTCATCCAAAGCCTGATAGTTTGTGTTCAGGTTGGTAAGCTCAATATTTTTTTGCTCCAATTGATTTTTAAGGTCGTTTATTTGCCCGTCTTTTTCCGTGATCTGAGCTTCTAAACCGGCAATCATTTTTTCAAGGCCGTCAATTTTAGTGCCGGCAGTTTTAAGCTTTTTGCTTAAAGATGCTACACGCGATTTGTTTTTAGCCATTAAATCATAGATAGCTTGTATATCTTGTTTAATTTGTTCTTCTTTACTTTTTACATCACCACCCTGAGAGGCGTTGGTAACCATTTTTTCTTTGGTCTTGATTTCATCCAAAGTGCCTTGTATATCGTTAAAGCCATTTACAAAATCTTGTAAAGCGGCTTCTTTTTCGCTTAATTCACCTTTAAGGTTAGAGTTATCAGAAGCTAAGCTGTCAACTACAGGGTTTGATTCTTTTTCTTTGTTGCCGCCACAAGATGTGGTAGTAGCGAGCGATGTAATCAGGCACCCGGCTACCAAGAGTTTAAAAATTGTTTTCATGTTTTTTTTGTTGTTTTTTAAGTTTTAATTGAAGCAAATGTAAACAGTTTAATTTACCTTGAACAAGTGTTTAGTTTTTTTAACTTTTAAATAAACTTAAATTTCGGCACTTGCGGCCAGTTCTTTTGCCCGTTTTTCCGCATTCAGCAAGCCTTCCTGTAAATTATCCTGTATGCTATGTTTGGTAAAAGTGCTTAATGCGGCCTCTGTTGTACCTCCTTTTGAAGCAACGGCCTTTATCAGTTCATCTAAAGGTTTATTGGCATTATTAATTAAGTGAAATGAGCCCAGCATGGTTTGTTTAACCAATAAAGACGCTGTTGCTTCGTTCATGCCCATTTTCTTGCCGGCCTCTATTAGTTGCTGTACAAAATAGAAAAAATAGGCAGGGCCACTGCCACTAAGGGCTGTCACGGCATCCAGTAAATTTTCGTCCTGCATGTACAAGGTTCTGCCGGTAGTGGCCAAAAGATTTTCAACTTGGTGTGCTTCGTCGATCTCTACGGTTTTGCTTAAGCTATAAGCGGTAATTCCCATGCCAATTTCAACGGGTGAGTTCGGCATAGCGCGCACGACTTTTTGATGATTTAATTTTTGCTGTAAAAAAGAAATGGTAATGCCTGCCATAATGCTTAACAGGATTGTTCGTTCATGCATTACTTTTTTAAGATCAGCCGAAAGCTCCGTAAAATCTTGTGGTTTAATGGAAAGGATAATGACATCGCTATCAGTAATAAGTTCACTATCCGGCACAACTACCGGGCCTATATTAAGTTTTTTCAGGTCTTCCTTGCGCAATTCGTTTTTTTCAACCAGCAGCAATTCATCTTTCGATACAATGTTGTATTTTAAAAATGCACGGGCATAAATCAAGCCCATATTTCCGCAACCTATAATAGTTATTTTCATATTTCCCGGCCTTGTATAACAATTGTTTTAGGAGTAGGCTCTCCTATTTTTTGTTTCGCTAATTCTTTATTGATGTTTTCTGTAAGCGCAGCCACCACACTTGCATTATCTGCTTCGGTAGTAAAGAAGGCAGCCAATAGCGTATAAGTGCCTCCACCTGCTTTGGTACAGGTAACAGTGGGGATATACTTATTCGTCAGAACATGCTTATCCCTTAAAATAACATCCATAATTATTTTTTTGACCATATCACTGTCAAACTCGTTACTAATGACTACGCTGCATGTGCCACGTAATATACCTTCGCGGCTTTGGTTAACAATGATGTTGTTTGATACCGAACCGTTTGGAAGAATAATAGTTTTGTTATCTGCCGTAAGCAATATAGTATTGAAAATTTGTATTTCCTGAACCAAGCCTTTTTGCCCAAGTGCTTCAATGGTGTCGCCCACTCTGAAAGGCTTAAATACCAATACTAAAACTCCACCTGCAAAATTAGATAAACTGCCTTGCAAAGCTAGGCCCACAGCCAGTCCGGCTGCGCCTAATACAGTTACCAATGATGTGGTTTGTATGCCCACCATGCCGGCAACGGTAATCAACAATAGAATTTTTAACCCAACACCTATTAAGCTGCGTAAAAATGTACGTAATGAAACATCCAGATCCCTCCGGATCATGGCTCTTTCTGAAACGCCGGCAAACTTTTTAATAAACCAGAAGCCCAGTATAAGTACAAGAGCAGCCATTACTATTTTGGGCGTATATTCTACGGTTAAGTCTATGAGCATTCTGCTGTTCTTTTCAAAAAAAGAAAGCTCCTGGCTTACATCTGTTTTCAAAACTGCATCTGTGTTTATCATATATTTTTAGTTAAGTGCGTATAATTTCCCCGGCAATGATTTTATTAAATTTCCAAATTCCAATTGCAATAATAAGCCGGAAGCCTTTCCCGGTGTGAGCTGTAGCTTATTACAAATTTCATCGACATGTACAGGTTGTGAATCTTTTATAAGATTAATGATCTGGTTTTCATCTTCTGAAAGATTAACAGGCAGGCTAAACTGGATGCTTTTTAGTTTTTTGGCCGGCGCTTGCTCCCATCCCATAGCATATAAAAAATCAGCGGCATTTTCTATCAGGCCCGCTTTATTTCGTTTGATCAGCATATTGCAGCCGGCAGAAAATTCTTCTTCGGCTCTTCCCGGAAAAGCAAACACATCGCGATTATAAGTATGTGCAATTTCTGCTGTAATAAGCGCACCGCCGCTTCTTTTAGATTCAACTACAATAACAGCATCGCTCATGCCGGCAACAATACGGTTTCGTTTCGGAAAATTTTCTTTATCCGGGTTTGTCTGCGAAATAAATTCTGTAAGCAGCCCGCCCTGGTGAATCATTTTGTTGGCAATGTTTGTATGCAATGATGGGTAAAGTTCATCCAGCCCATGCGCTAAAACACCTACCGTATCAAGATTGTTAGCTAGGGCCGCTTTATGGGCATATACATCAATGCCATAGGCCAAACCGCTTACTACTAAAATGTTTTCAGCAGATAATTCACGGATTAACTTTTCAGTTTGTTGTTTGCCATATTCCGTTGCATTGCGTGTACCAATAACAGAAACGATTTTTTCTTTGTTCAGATCTGCGTTGCCTTTGTAAAATAAAAGTATAGGTGCATCATGGCAATGCTTTAATTTATTCGGATAAGCGCTCTCAGTAAAAAATAAAGGTTTGATATTATTATCTTCTATAAAATGTACTTCCTGTTCGGCTCGTTTAAATAACTCAGCATCACTTTTACCGTTTAAAATAAACTGCGCAACATATTCGCCTACCTGCGGTATCTTAAGTAATTCATCTCTTTTAGCTTTAAAAATAGCGCTTGCACTGCCACAGTAGGCAATAAGATTTTTGGCAATTACATCTCCAACTCCATGTATTTGCTTTAAGGTAATTTGGTATAATAACTCGTTTGTATTCAAGAAAAAAATAAATATTATCTTGCAAAGGTAGATAAAACAAAAAAATGATTAAACGATTACTTATTTTTATTTTTCAGATTATTTTATCATATACTTCGCTGGCGCAAAGCGTGATAAGTGGCAGAGTGACTGATAAATCAAGCAAAGAGGCGCTGCCGGGTGTAGTGTTAATCTTTGCTAATAAAAATATAGCTACCGATATAAACGGAATTTTTTCATTGAAGGTACCTGCCGGAAAAGATGTGCTAAAAGCATCTTTAGTTGGTTACAATACCTTTTCTAAAACAATTGACCTAAAAGATAACGATTCTTTAACCCTGCTTATCGAACTGGAAATTTCTAATAAAGCCCTAGATGAAGTAGTGGTCTCTGCCGGAAAATATGAGCAGAAACTGTCGGAAGTAACCGTGTCCATGGAGGTTATAAAAACCGAGCTTTTACAAAACAAAGCGATCGCACAGCTGGATCAAATCATGAACCAGGTGCCGGGCGTATATATTACCGACAGCCAGGTAAGCATTCGTGGAGGAAGCGGTTTTACTTATGGAGCCGGTAGCCGTGTAATGATGCTGGTGGACGGAATGCCTATGATCTCTGCTGATGCAGGAGACATTAAATTTAATTATGTGCCCATTGAAAACATGGCGCAAATGGAGGTGCTCAAGGGAGCGTCTTCTGTTTTATATGGTTCGTCAGCGCTTAACGGGGTTATTAATATGCGCACCAAATACCCAACCGATGTTCCCGAAACGCAGGTAATTACATACACGGGTATTTATGGCAATCCCGACAGAGAGAGCTTAAACTGGTGGAAACAACAACATACATCTAATCCCACGTACCAGGGTGTAACATTTTCTCACGCGCAAAAAATCGGCAATTTTGATTTAGTAATGGGCGGGCAGCTTTATAATAATGACGGATACATCGACAGTGCAAATGAACAGCGTATACGGGCTAATGTAAATTTGGGTTATCATTTTAAAACCATACCTGGATTAACGGTAGGCTTAAATTCCACGATTATGGCCTATAGCGGCCATTTATTCTTTTTATGGAAAGATGCTGATCATGCTTTCCAGGCGCGGGATAATTCGTTATCGGTATATTCTAATACAAGAAACAACATAGATCCTTATATAAATTATGTAAGTAAGTTCGGAGGTAAACATAGTTTGAAAGGCAGGTATTTTTTAACGAATAATACGAACAGTTCGGGAGGGCAAAATCAAAGCTCTCGTGGTGAAATATATTATGCAGAATATCAATGGCAAAAAAGTTTCAAAAATAAATTTAACCTTACAGCAGGAGCGGTGGCCATGCGCCAGGTAGTTTTAGCGCCTGCTTTGTATGGAACTCGTTTTGGAAAAAACTTTGCAGGGTATATACAGGCAGATAAAAAATTCTTTAATCGCTTAACGGTTTCGGGTGGAATGCGTGTTGAATATTACAAAGTAGACACTGCTACTACGCATGGAAGTTTTTTCTTCCTTAAAGAACCAAGCAAAAATAATCTTCCTGTACAGCCTGTTTTCAGGGCCGGTATAAACTACCAGGTTTTTGAGTATACTTTTTTACGCGCATCATTCGGACAAGGATATCGTTTTCCGAGTGTGGCCGAGAAGTATATCACAACCAATGTTGGTGTAAATGTTTATCCCAATCCGGCTTTGCAACCCGAAAAAGGATATACATCTGAAGTGGGTATAAAACAAGGGTTTAGAATCGGAAATTTTCAAGGCTTTGCAGATGTGGCAGGATTTGTTACGCATTATTACAATATGATCGACCTTGTTTTTAAATATGACACGGCTGGTAAATACGCTCAATACAGCCAAAGTATTTCTAACTTGTCAAAGGACGTTGGTTTTCAACTTCAAAATATCGGAAGCGCTAATATTACGGGGATAGATATTTCTGTCAGCGGCACCGGGAAAATAGGCCCTATAAAAATAGACCTTCTTTCGGGCTATACTTATTCTAATCCCATCAATCCCAATTTTAATCCTAAAACGGACACGAACGGAACTTCGCACACCAATGTTTTAAAGTACAGAAACAAAACCCTTTTTAAGAATGACATACAACTGACCTACAAAGCAATTTCTTTTGGCTGGAGTGCGAGATACACAAGCGCTATGCAAAACATTGACAGGCGGTTTCAACAAAATGTTTTATACGATTCGGGAGTGCCTGATCAGTATGCTCCACCATCATTTTTTCTTTTGCCCGGCTTAGCTCAATATCGTGAAACGCACAGTAGTGGCGTATGGATGAGCGATTTCAGGATTGCTTGTCAGGCCGGACCGCATTTAAAAATATCCTTCCTCATAAACAATTTCTTTAATGTAGAATTTATGTCGCGCCCGGGTTTAATAGAACCGCCAAGGACTTTTGTATTCCAGCTGGCGTTTAAGTTCTAAGCCGGAATAGCAACTTATTCTTTCAATATCAGAACTGAGGGCACATTTGAAAACCAATTAGGTTCTATCTGTAAAAATTCTTTCCAGGTATGTATGCTCATCAGTACCAGGTCTATGGGCTTTAAAAATTCCTGGGTGATTTTACTCCGGTCGTAAACAGCAATATGATTTGGCGCGATTTGCTCAATTGCCCGGATACTTTCTTTAAAGACAGCATTTTGCTTGATCTTTTCATTGTAATCTATTACCAGTATTCTCGACTCATTATTATGAATTAGTTTTTGTGCATAGGCCAGTAAAAATGCATCTTCGTCCGTAAAAATGATCAAAACAACATCATCTGTTTTTTTTAATCCCTTATCGGCAAAGATTCCTACCGGGCTTTTAACGGATCGCAATATGGCATTGGTTTTATCGTCAAAGCCATTTTCTTCAATGATTTTTTCTTTGCCGGTAATGGTATTGTATAATTTTTCCGGATTAATGAATTTGGAAGTCACGCCTAATAAACGCCCTAAAAAGCTTCCCTCATAAATAGACTGTCCAATGCCTACTATCAATAGATCATATTCTCCTTCCTGTGCTGTTTCAATAATTTCTTTCTGAAAATCCAAGGTAGGCTTAAAGAATGTCTGGAGCGGAAGATTGTATTTATTGGCTTCGCGTATAATCGGTTTGAAGCTATCTCTTTCTATTTCATGAATGTTGTATTGGTGTAATTCATTGCTTAAGGTCATGTGCAAAGCAGACACCAGTGTGTTGTTTTGATTTTTATTTACAAAACTATTTGCCAAACGCACCATGCTTTTTCCCCTTTCTACATCGCCAAAAGAAAATAATATTTTAAATTTTTTGTAACTGATCGCTTCTTCATTTCCTGCATCCGATTTTTTTTCAGGAAGCACATAATTTATAAAGTCTAAAGCCGGGCCTGTCATAAAAGTAGTTACAAGAGCCATAATAACCATCATGGCAAAAACTTCTGGAGTTAGTATACCCAATTCAAAGCCTATGTTAAGAGCGATCAATTCTGTTAAACCTCTCGTATTCATTAATGCTCCAATGGTTAAGCTATCCCGCCAGCTTTGCCTGGTGAATTTGGCAGCTAAAGCGCTACCTATAAATTTTCCTGTAACGGCAATTACAATAATTAATCCGCAAATCTCCCATTGTCTTATATCATTAAGCAGTCCGATTTGTGTACGTAAGCCTGAAAGCACAAAAAACAGCGGCAGTAATAATACCAGTGAAACATCTTCTACTTTTTCGATAAACACATTCCTAAAATGTACATTTTGCGGCATAATAACTCCGGCTATAAATGCCCCAAACAACGCGTGTATTCCAATTACATCTGCCAAATAAGCTGATGCCAACAACGTAACAAAAAAGATTGCCACGACAGATTTGCTCAGTGTATCCTGGTGCGAATAAATATCGCCGATCTGTTTTAAAAACGGGCGCACAACTTTTAGCATTAATAATACAAAAGCTATCGCCATTAAAACGGTATAAATAGCGCTAACCACCGAGCCTGCTTTTACGATGGCTATAACCGCTGCTAAGATGCACCAGGCAGTTATATCGTCTACAGCGGCACAGGTAATAGATACAACTCCTACACGGGTTTTTGTTAGTTGTCTCTCCTGTACAATTCTGGCCAGCACCGGAAAGGCCGTTATGCTTAGTGAAATGCCCATAAAAAGAGAAAAGGGAAGGAAACTTACATTAGCGGGAGCATACGATTGGTACATATAATACGCCAAACCCATGCCTAAGGTAAAAGGGAAAATAATACTGGCATGGCTTATTATAAAAGCTTCATGTGCTTTCTTTCCCAATGTTTTTAAATCGAGTTCCATGCCTATAATGAACATAAATAGGATAAGGCCTATCTGGCTAAAAAATTTAAGATTAGGCAGGGACGTTTTTGGAAAGAGAAATGCAGAGAACTCGGGAAAATACATTCCTACAAATGAAGGTCCTAGAACAATGCCGGCTACAATTTCGCCAATAACTGTCGGTTGGCCCATTTTTTTAAATAAAAAGCCAAACACTTTTGCTGCAATAATAATGGTAATGATTTGCAAAATAAGTATGGCAAGCGAATCTGTAACGTTAGTATGTAATGTTTCTCCTATTTGATCTAATCCGTTTGTTATAACGGGTTGAACTTTAGCGCTCGTTACTTTAAATGTTTCCAGTGGCTGGCCTGCTTTTACAATCAAATACATCAGGTAAGTAAAGCCTCCTATAACTACCACATAAAATATGATATTCCTTAAATTTTTCATGAATCCTTTTTTATGGTTTTATTCCTTGTAGGAAAATAGAATACAAAACCGGCTACTGTCCGGATTCCGCCTGTTAATTTACCATGCAGATCAGAAACACAGTAAGGAGCCGCTTCAAAAATAAGTCCAGCATTTTGAAACGGAAAGGGGAATGCCTCCACTCCGATAGGCACTACTCCCCCGTATTTGTGCGATGTAACTAAATTCCAGTCTCCTCTGAAACCAAGGCCTACATGAAATCTTACTTTTTCCAACAACACAGTCCTATAGATAGCAGACAACTCCGTTAAAAAATTAGACTGCCCCACTTTTATATCGCTGTAAAAATTAGCGCGTGTCATACGTGCATCAATCGACAGGCATTTGTCTTTATTCAGGCGCAATCCAAAACCTGCCTCTGTCCCGGTTGGATAAAGCCCGATGCCAATGGTTGTTTGGCTTTTCACAATTAAACAAATAAAAAATAAAATTAATAATAGCGCTGTTTTTTTCATAGCATCAAGATTCTGAATGTAAAAATAGCGTGGTATTTTCGAGATAAATCAGATACAAAACCGATATGTAACAAACGGGAATAAAAATGTAACAAACGCGCTCTTATAGCTTAGATTTAAACTCTGCCCGGTAGGTATCGTTTAAGGCAAGTTTAATAACTTCTTTGTTTTTAGTAAACAGCTTAGTTGAAATTTCTTCGTGTGAATAGAATTGAACGGTTTTTAAAGCAATAACATCTTTTTTATTTACCCGGCAAAATTTGTTGAAAGGAAGTATAGATAACAATTGTTCGTAATTAATGTTTTTTAGCGTAAGACGTTGTTCATTTTCCAAATAGACAACTTTATCCCGTTTATCCGTTTCAGAAGAAGTAATATACATGATCTCGTCAAACAATAAAACGGCTTTTCCTTTGTCGGTATTAAACTGGGCATATTGTTTTTCTTTATCCGAACCAATGACTTTAATGGCTTTTGCTATTGCCCTTTCAAAACGCTCTTTCTGAAGGGGCTTTTGGACGTAATCAATAGCGTTTAAATCAAAAGCTTCGGCGGCGTAATCTTTATAAGCTGTAGTAAATATAACCGGCTTGTCTTTTATTAATTTGGCTACCTGCAGTCCACTTAATTTTGGCATTTCTATATCTAGTATACAAAGGTTGTAATCTAGCTCAGGTAATGCTTCAATAAATTTTTCGGAATCATTAAATGCTTTTACCACTTCCACATTCGGAATTTGCTCACATAACATACGCAAGTAGGTTAAGCCTGGTAGTTCATCATCCAGCAACAAGCATTTTAGCTTTGTATTCAAGCAAGTTTATTTTTAAGTGTGATATAAAAACTTCATTCTCTTCAAACTGATCCAGTTGGCAGCATTCCTTATAAATAATATCCAAACGTTTTTTTAGATTTTCTTGCCCAACGCCGCTATTGGCTTTTTTGAGTGCAGGCTTGGAGCTTATTTTATTGGCAACCGTTAAAGCAAAAAAATCGTCTTTCAATTCAAATGTAATAGAAATGAAAGCATCACCACTTTGTGTGTCTGCGTGCTTAAAAGCATTTTCTATCAAGTCTACTGTAATCATAGGTATAAGAAGTTCTTGGAAATAAAAAGGATGATCTTTATCCACTTTGTTTTTTATCTGCAGGTCAAACAAAGGACTTAATTTTAATTTATTGATCTCGATCAGGCTTAAGGCAAATTCCAATTCTTCTTTTATGGTTACATATTTTTTATCGGTTTCGTATAAGATGTAATCAAGCACATTGCTTAGCTTGTCAAGTGAGAAATACGTTTGATAAGCATGAGACTGGATGGAATTAAGAATATTCTTAAACAGATGCGGATTCATCTTGTATTTAGTATCTTCTAAATCAATGTCATTTATTTTATGTTCCAGAATTTTATAATCGGTTATTAATTGCTGATGTTTTTGATGGATAGCAGTGTTTCTTAAAACCAGATATACGATTATTCCAAAGAGAAATAATACGAACACTAAAAAGCATATAAAGAGTGTGGGCTCCATTAAGTGCTACAAAAGTAAATATTTCTGCGTTAGGAATGCGTGGTAATTGACTTGTTTAAGGAAACACCAGTGTAAAAACAGCACCAGTAGGCTTATGGTCGCTGATGCTTATATGAATCTTATGCAAGTCGCATAGATTTTTTGTGATGAACAAGCCAAGCCCTGTGCCTTTAGCAGAACGTGTTTCCTCATTTCCAATGCGGTAAAATTTACTGAACACCTTTTCTTTTTCGGCATCGAGAATGCCCGAGCCATTATCTTTTACAGACACAACTGCTTTATTGTTTTTATATAGAATATTTATTTCAACAGGAGAATTTCCTGGGGAATATTTCAACGCGTTTTCTACCAGGTTAGAGAAAATGATAGAAATAAACTGCTCGTCTGCTTCTGCAAACACAGGCTCAGCAATGTTTATTTTGATACGGTTTTTATGTTCTTCAAAAGCCTGTTCAATCAGCTTAGTAAATGTATCGGCTAAATTTATTCTTTGAATATGCAGGATATTATTCTCATTTTCTGTTCTGGAAGCCAATAAAACATTGTCAATCATGCGCAATAAGCGTTCATTCTCCGATTGGGCTTTCTGAATCAATTTATTTCGCATAGCTTCTTCCAAAGTATGCTTTTGCAGGGTTTGCAATTGAAGTTTTACGGATGCCAGCGGAGATTTCAACTCATGCGTTACTGACAATAAAAAATTACTTTGCAATCGGTTCAGCTCATTTTCTTTTTTGCGTGTATTGTATATTTTTAAAACACCAAGAGAAAGTAAAATCAAAAAAACGGTTCCTTCACCCACATGCATCCATAGCTGGTGGTCTTTTTTTGTTTCAATAAGTTGTAAGTTTTCATCCAGCAAAGCTTTGTCGGAAAAATGAAGCGCCGATATTTTTTTTTGTTCTTCTGCTAAATTCCGTGTTTGCCTTGTCAACAAGACTTCCCACCAAACAAATTGCACCACAACGTACACAACAAGCCCGTAGAATAACCAGTTATTTTTAGCCGTGGACTTCATTATTCCTTGCCATCAATTTTTCAATACCTGTAAAAATGCTTGTTACATCCTTAACCGATTTTACGTTTTGTATACTGATATAAAAACGGGTACCCTGCTCTTTAAGCGCGCAATAAGCCGGGTTTTTCTGCGCATATAATAAAATGCTTTTAAAAGCCTCCGAATTATAATACTCACTCTCCTGCTTACTGATAAAATACGCTAGCATCTTTCCGTTCTTCAAAACCAGTTTTTCAAAGCCAAGATACATAGCCCTGCGCCGCATGCGTATAGCATCCGCTAAATTAATCACTTGCTGTGGCAAAGGCCCGAACCTGTCTTCCAGGTTCTTTTGCAGCGTATTTAATTCTTCTTCTGTCTGCGCCTCATCCAGCTGCTTATAGGTATTTAAACGCTCGGTAATATTTTCAATATACCTATCCGGGATCAGCAATTCAAAATCAGTTTCCAGCACCGTATCTTTTACAAAAGCCTTTGAAAAAGCTGTCTTCACTTGTGTTTCTGCCAACTGCACATCCTTCGTTTGCTCTTTGTACCAGCTTTCTTCTTTCAATTCTTCAACGGCCTCATTCAATATTTTCATATAGGTGTCAAAGCCCATATCATTAATGAAACCGCTTTGCTCGCCGCCCAGCATATCGCCTGCGCCGCGTATATCCAGATCACGCATGGCAATCTGAAAGCCGCTTCCCAAATCGGTAAACTCTGTTATGGCCTTCAACCGTTTCTTCGCATCGCTTGTTAAGGTAAGCAGCGACGGAACCAGTAAATAACAAAACGCTTTTTTATTGGAACGTCCTACACGTCCGCGCATTTGATGTAGATCACTTAAACCGAAATTCTGCGAATCATTTATAATGATCGTATTCGCATTCGAAATATCCAGGCCTGATTCTATAATAGTAGTAGCAACCAGTATATCTGTTTTCCCTTCCACAAAATTCAGCATCACTTCTTCCAGTTTATCGCCCTCCATTTGTCCGTGCCCAACTGATACCCTGGCCTCAGGAAGCAAACGCTGAATGATGCCGGCAATTTCCTGTATGCTCTGCACTTTGTTATGAATAAAGAAAGCCTGCCCTCCGCGCGCAATTTCATAGCGCAAGGCATCGCGCACCAATTCTTCATTAAAATTATGCAGCTCTGTTTGTACCGGGTATCTGTTAGGCGGCGGCGTTGCTATAACCGATAAATCTCTTGCGCCCATTAACGAAAACTGTAAGGTTCTCGGAATAGGCGTAGCCGTTAGTGTAAGTGTATCTACATTTTGTTTGATCAATTTTAATTTATCCTTAGCTCCCACGCCAAACTTTTGTTCCTCGTCAATAATTAATAAGCCCAGATCTTTAAACTTAATTTGGTTACTTAGTAATTTATGCGTGCCCACCAAAATATCCACCTTGCCATCGGCCAGTTTTTGTAACGTTTCTTTTTGTTCTTTGGCCGATTTGAAACGATTTACATAATCCACCTTCACCGGAAAATCTTTAAAGCGTTCGGCAAAGGTTTTATAATGCTGCAGCGCCAAAATAGTGGTTGGGACAAGAATGGCAGTCTGCTTGCCGTCGCAGGCCGACTTAAACGCCGCGCGAATAGCAATCTCCGTTTTACCAAAACCTACATCACCGCAAACCAACCTGTCCATCGGATATGGCTTCTCCATATCGCGCTTCACATCAGCCGTTGTTTTTTCCTGGTCGGGCGTATCCTCGTATATAAAAGAAGCTTCCAGCTCATGCTGCAAATAATTATCCGGCGCAAACGCATGCCCCTTAGAAGCTTTTCGCTTAGCGTATAATTTTATTAAATCAAACGCTACCTGCTTAACCCGCGTTTTTGTCTTTTGCTTAAGCGTTTGCCAGTGCGTAGAACCCAGCTTATCCATGCGCGGCACTTGCCCTTCCTTGCCGGTGTATTTAGCAATGCGGTGCAACGAAGTAATGCTTACATATACCGCGTCATTATCCTTATATACGAGCTTAACAGCTTCCTGTGTTTTATCGCCCACTTTTATTTTCTCCAGGCCTGCAAAACGGCCTATGCCATGATCGATATGCACCACATAATCGCCCGGGTTAAGGCTTTGCAATTCCTTTAAGGTAAGCGCCTCGCCCGTTTTAGTAAACGATTGCGGCGTTTTATATTTATGGTAGCGCTCAAAAATCTGGTGATCCGTATAACAGGCAAGTTTATTGCCATAATCAATAAAACCCTCGTGAATACTTAAATGGATCGTCTCAAATAAATTTTCCGCTACCTTGTTTGCATGCGATACATCGCTCAATATTTGCCGCAAGCGCTCCGCCTGCTTCTCGGTATCCGTAAACAAAAAATTACTGTAACCCTTTTGCTTGTTCTCTAAAAGGTGCTTAAACAGCAATTCGAAATTCTTGTTGAAAGAAGGCTGAGGCTGTTGGTTCATCTCCGCTTCATCATCGTTGAATAAAGCATTCCCGCTTGTTTCAACGATCTGCTTTTTCTTTAGTGATAGCTTTAACTCCTCCGCATCACAAAATAATTTAGCCGGAGCCCGCTGCGTGGTTTCATGCAGCGCTTCATAAATGCCAATTGCCTTTTCAAACAGCTGAGCAGTTTTTTGAAACAAGTAATGACTGTCCTTGCAAAAAACTAAAGTATCCTCATCTCTAAGCGTATCCAAAAAACACATCTTGTTTTCCGACATGCCCTCATTGGTAATGTTAGGCGTAATATGGATCTTTTCATAACGTGCCGTAGATAATTGCGTAAGCGCGTCAAAGCTCCTGATCGATTCTATCTCATCGCCGAACAACTCGATACGATACGGCATGTTAGCCGAAAAAGAAAACACATCAATAATGCCGCCGCGTATGGCAAACTGCCCCGGCTCAGCCACAAAATCTACCCGCTGAAAATGATATGAGAATAAAAACTCCTCCAGGAACTCGATCGACAGTTTTTCTTTAATAACAATTTTAAACGTGTTCTCACTCAACGCCGCTTTACCCGGGATCTTTTCAAACAGCGCCTCCGTATACGTAACAATAATATTCTTTTTATCGTTGCTGCTTATCTTCTCCAGCGTTTCTATGCGTTGTTGCTGCGAAGCCGTCTGAGGCTTATCAAAATCATATGCATTCACATAACTGAAAGGCAAGTACAATACTTTTCTGTCCTGCAGCACCTGCAGATCGTTCAGGGCATACAATGCATCTTCATTGTTATTGCACACTACAACAATGTTCTTATTGAACTCCTTAGCGCATTGCGCATATAGAAAGCTTAATCCCGAGCCATGAACTCCCTTTACAAAAAGGTTTTTCCTTTCGTTCAATGGTTCAAGTATTGATGTAAAATCAATATGTATGTTCTGAAGCGACATCTAAGAAGCTACAAAAATCGGCATTATTTTGCATACACGCCGCCCAAAAAGTTAAATTAATAAAACAAGATTTTACTTTCGCGGTTAAAACCTGAAACCACGCGCTTTTAGCCCTATATTTGATATAGCTGCTGCAAAAGCATTTTATACCATATGGAAAAGCTTACGAAAACCCTGGTAAAACAATTGATCAGGCCGAGAGAAAAAGACTCACATAAAGGAACTTACGGCCACGCTTTGCTTGTGGCAGGCAATAAGGGCAGAATGGGTGCCGCTGTGATTGCTGCAAGAGCCTGTTTGCGTAGCGGCTGCGGATTGCTTACCATAAACATACCACAAGATGAAAGGGTTATTCTGCAAACAGCCATACCCGAAGCTATGCTTGTATTCAGGGAAGATAAAAAGCAGGAGCTTGAAAGCTTCTCTGCTGTGGGCATAGGGCCGGGCATAGGTACCGACAAGCACGCGGAACAAATGCTGCTAAGCCTTATCACTACTTGTAAAAAGCCTTTGTTGTTGGATGCCGACGCACTTACTATCCTTGCGGCAAATAAAAAACTCTTTGCTAAGATTCTGGAAGAAACCATACTTACTCCACATCCCAAAGAATTCGACCGCCTGTTTGGCACACATAAAACCACACAAGACAGAATAGACAGTGCCATACGCAAAGCCAAAGAACACAACCTGGTTATTGTTTTAAAAGGACACAGAACGCTGGTAACATTTGCCGGGCAATCTTTTATAAACACCACCGGCAATGCAGGACTTGCAAAAGGCGGCTCGGGCGACGCGCTCACCGGCATTATTACCGCTTTTTTAACGCAGGGTTACACACCTTTTAATGCAGCAAAGCTGGGTGTTTACCTGCACGGACTGGCAGCCGACCTGGCTTTAAAACAACAAAGTATGGAAAGCCTGCTTATTAGCGATGTAATAGAATGCCTGGGTTTGGCGTTTAAGAAGGTGATGAAGTAAGTTTTATCTTCAAATAATAAGGCATAAAAAAAGCCCGCGGTGTGCAGGCTTTAGTTTTTATAGTAGTTTTTTTAAATCTTAGTTGGTCAAAGATTTAAAGTCTGCGTTGTCTCTCCATTTTAAAAATTCGCAATCATCTTTTGCTGCTGCTTTTAATGACGCATCTTTTTCAATAGCTGTTTTTAGAGCGGCTAATCCGTTTGTTGCATCACCTTTGCGTGCACCTGCAATTGCTTTCAGATAGAAGCTCATGGCCATATCTTTTTCGTTGCTTGCGTCAATGGTTGTGTTAACGCTTTCCGGGTTACCGTTTAATAGTTGTGCTAATGCTAAGTTAAAGCCTTTGTAGCTACCAAAGTCTGATACAGCTTCGGTGTATTTACCGTTGCGTACATCTAAGATCCCTTTGTTGTAGTTAACTTCTGCACCTGCACCTGCTGCTTTGTTGTAGTAGTCCATAGCTGTTTTGCGGTCGCCTGCTTTTGCATAAATGATACCGGTATTGTTCATTACGATAGCGTTTCCGTTAGCGTTTTTAGAAGCGCGGTCAAAAGCTGCTTTTGCATCGTCTACTTTATTGTTCATTAAGTATGCTACACCTAAGTTGTTGCTTGATCTCCAATCTGAACCGTATTGTTTTTCAGCTGCCTGGTAGATAGATAGTTTAGTGTTTACGTCGTTTGTTAAAGTAGCGCCGTATAATAATTCTTCAATGCTTAAAGAATCAGGGTTTGAAAGTGCTAAACGAGAGATCATTTCGTCTGTACGAGATTTTTTGTCAACCATGATAGAGATTTCTGCACGGCGTAGTTTTGGAAGGATCTCAACAGCTAATTCTTTGTAGGTAGCTGCTAAGTTTTTAATTTCTTTACGGCGTTGTTCTGGATCTGAATACATAGTTAATACGCGTAGTACCAAATCTTTGTCTTTCATGGTAGATTTTTCCATTGCGGCTTTAAAACCTTCCCAGTCTTCGCGGGTTGCACCTGTTTTGTATTGGCTTTTATCTTTACCAAAGTTGTTAACGGGTGCTTTTTTATCTTTTGATTTGGTAGCTTTAAATTCGCCTACCATAGCTGTTTCAGCAGATTTTGCACGGTCTTCGGCTAAGTGAATGTTTTTATCTGTTTCGCCATCCGGAGACGCATAAGCAGAAACTTCAACGCCTTTAAAATCATACCAAGGGTTGTTTAAGTTTTCCTGGATGAATTTGCTTACGTTTTTCATTTCTTCGCTTTTCATTTCGGCCGGACGAACGTTCGATTGGTTGATCACGTAGAAAATGTGTGTAGTTTGGTTAACCGGAGCTGTTTTAACAAAAGCGTCTTTTGCAAAAATTCCTTTTTCGTCGTTACGAACTAAAAGCGGAGTGATGATAGTTCCGTCAGCAATTTTAACGTCTTTAAAGTTCTTTTCTTTGCCTTTTTCGCCTTTTTTACCGCTTGCACGCAGTTCAAGAGTTGCTACTTTCATGCCCGGCTCGTACGCTGTGCTGAATGTTTTGGTATAAGTACCCCCTTTATCGTAAGGTATTTTTTGTCCGTTACCAACCGCTTTTTCGCCTAATAAGGTAACAGGTTCAAGAGTTTTTTCGCCACCGCTGTTAAATTTAATAACAGGAGTTATGGTTACGATTGCTTTTTTAGCAAAAATTTTAGCCGGGTATTTGCCTGAAATAGTGAAAGCCACGCTGTCAGCTTTCTCTTCAAGGGGTTTAGGAGTAACCTCATGTGTAATAAGGTCCTGCTTTTTAATCATTTTACCCAATCCGTCGCAAGCCGAAAGTAAAATAGCCGATCCTGCAACAACTGATAATAATTTAATTGTATTATTTTGCATGTTTTATGATTTTAATAAAAAATTTCAATTCACAATAATAAACATACTTTCTAAAATAAAAAAATTAAACTTTGTTATGGATATAAAATTAAAGAACGATGAATTGGGAAGAAAGACCGCCGAAGAGTTCAAAAGCATAGAGAAAACAAGGGTTGTGGTGTTGCTGGATAATGTAAGAAGCTTGCATAATGTGGGCTCTGTTTTTAGAAGCTGCGATGCTTTTGTGGTTGAAACGCTTTATTTATGTGGCTTTACGGGCACACCACCCAATAAGGAGATAAATAAAACAGCGCTGGGAGCCACGGAGAGTGTTAACTGGAAGCATGAAAGCAATATTCTTATGCTGCTTGATCATTTAAAACATAACGGGTATACTATATGCGCTGTTGAGCAAACCCACGAGGCTGTACAATTACATAATTTTACCATCGACCCGCATAAAAAGTATGCCCTGATTTTTGGCAATGAGGTGGAAGGCGTGCAACAAAATGTAATTGCCCAATGTGATGCCGTGATTGAAATTGCACAGGGTGGAACCAAGCACTCTTTGAATATAGCTGTTAGCGCCGGAGTTGTTTTATGGGAGTTTTTTAAAAAACAATTCTACTTTTGAGGGCGTATTGAATACCAACCAAAACCATATTACCCAGTTAGACGGATTGCGCTTTTTTGCTGTAACCTCCATTATGTTTGCGCATTGGATAAAATGGAAGCTGGATATTGAGCTTATAAAACATGTGCCCTTTACAAACGGGGTGATTTTGTTTTTTGTGTTAAGCGGCTTTTTAATAACTAAAATACTGCTTACAAATAAGGATAAGTGCGAACTTGCTCAAAAAAGTAAGGGAGAGCTTATCAAGTCGTTTTACATACGCCGAGCACTGCGCATCTTTCCTATTTATTACCTGGTAGTGTTTGCAACCGTTGCTATTAATTACAGGTATGCCAGGGAGCTGTTTCCGTGGCTGGCCACGTTTACTATTAATATATACCAATCGATAGAAAATTTCAGCGTGGGCGATTTCAACCATTTTTGGTCGCTGGCGGTTGAAGAGCAGTACTACTTATTTTGGCCCTGGCTTATTTTGTTTACGCCCCGCAAACACTTCTTAAAACTGATTATTGGGATCATAATCCTGTCTATAGCCTACAAAGCCTACATCTATTTCTTTGTACATAAATGGATGGCGGCCAGCTATTTTGTTTTGGGCTGTGCCGATGCTTTATCTATAGGCGCTTTAGTTGCCTATATATCTTTATATTATCCGCACATATCCAAAAAACTATCCTCTGTAGCTGTTTTGCTGCCTACGGTTACAGTATATATCATTACACGCTTTGTTACACTATATTTTAGCCTGGATAGTGTAAAGAATATCTTTGACGAATTTTTCTACGCCCTTGTTGCCTCGGTTATTGTAAACCGTGCCGCGCGACAGGAGTTTACCTTTATTGCAAGCGCCATGCTCGAAAATAAATTCGTAGCCTATTGCGGTAAGATTTCGTATGGCATGTATTTGTATCATTTGTTTATGCCTTTTGTTTATTTTTATGTGCAGTCTAAAACAGGGCTGCATATCGATAATTTGTTTTTATATTTTATTGTTTTGTACGCAGCCACCTTTGTGCTGTCGCACTTCTCCTGGGTACTGATCGAAAAACCCATCAATAATTTAAAATACAGGTTTCCTTATTTCAAATAGTTTTCGGACGTTTGGGTGATTACGTTGCCGGGCTTTATGCTGCAATCCTTAAGGTGCGTGGATAGAACATGCAACCAATCAAGCGGGTTAATTATTTTTTACTAAATTTATTAAAACATTTATTCTATGCAGATGAAGAAAACAGTAAAACGAGTACTATTCATACTTGTTTTAGGCGGATTAGGATACGGAATTTATTATTGCAGCATTTCCTTCCCCATCATTAGCGGCTATGGAGCAAAAAACATGTGCTCGGCTGTTTTTTTAGCTAACCGTAATGAAGCCGAAGTGCGTGCGCAAGAGCTTGGCTTTGGGCCCATGAAACTGGGAACGTTTAAGGTTGATTACTCTGACTCCTCCGTAACAGGCTCCGTGTTTGGCTTCGCAAAATGCAAGGCTATTTACCGCAAAGGCTTGGGCGCTACGCTTGTAAACGAGATCGCTGAAAAAGAGCTGCGCAGCCAGCATTTTCAAATGGCAAATCTTCCTGTTATAAACCCTGATACAGTTGCCTGGCCTGTGGGAAATAAAATTAATCTTCCACCGGAATATTCCAGCAATAGCGGTTTTCCAAAAGAGATCGATCCATCTAAACTACAACAAGCCATACAACATATCTTTACCGAAAAAGATACCCTAAAGCCAATACGCACCCGTGCCGTACTTATATTATATGACGGAAACATCATTGCCGAACAATACGCACCCGGATTCACAAAAAACACCCGCCTGCTAGGCTGGAGCATGACCAAAAGTGTTACCAGCGCATTGATTGGCATACTGGTAAAAAACAAACAGCTAACCGTAGAGGCGCCTGCACCCGTGCCCGAATGGAAGGATGAAAAGGATACCAGGCACGCTATTACGCTTAAAGATATTTTGCAACAAAACAGCGGGCTAAGCTTTGTAGAAGACTACGGCAAAAGCAGTGATGCCACCAAAATGCTTTTCGAAAAAGCCGATATGGGCGCTTATACGGCTTCACATCCTTTAAAAGATAAACCAGGCTCGGTGTTTTATTATTCGAGCGGCAATACTAATATGCTATCTCGTATTATTAAACAAACTGTGGGCGAAAAAATGTACCACGCGTTTCCTTATGATAGCCTTTTTTATCCTTTAGGAATGTATAGCGCTGTGATGGAGCCTGATGGGTCGGGCACTTTTGTAGGCTCATCCTATATGTATGCCACCGCAAGAGACTGGGCCCGCTTTGGTTTATTATATTTAAACAAAGGCGTTTGCAACGGCAAAAGAATTTTAACCGAAGACTGGATACAGCAAAGTATCACACCCGTAGCCACAGCAGAAAAAGGCGATTATGGCTTTCAATTTTGGCTAAACGCGGGAGCGAAAAATAATCCTAATAATAAAGAGTATCCAAGCGCACCAAACGACCTCTATTATATGGACGGCTATGAAGGACAACGCGTATTCATCATCCCATCTAAAAAAATGGTCATCGTTCGTTTAGGCCTCACCCAGCATCATAATTTTGATCAGGATACTTTTTTGAAAGAAGTTCTCGGCTCTGTTAAATAAAATATCTGGCCTCAAAGCAAGAAAAAACCTACATCTCTCCTTCTTACCACGTCATTGCGAGGGCACGAAGCAATCTCACCTATTTACACCATCCCTTGTCATTGCGAGCCTTTACAAAAGGCGTGGCAATCCCACCTGACACCTATGCAGTAAATTCTCCATTTGAAACAGCGCGTTGGCCCGAACGTCCGCGGCGCCCGGGTGACCTGTGCGAATTGCCATCGGACGTTCTTGACTTTTTGTTTCTTTTTCGTCAAGGAAAAAGAAAGCAAGAGATAGTATTTAATCATAATAATGTATTTTTTAAGCAGCCTTGAATTTTTATTTCTTTTGTCTTGAAACAAAAGAAAACAGTAGGTCCCTCTCTTTCAAACCCGGCACCAGCATTCTCAAAATGATAAAGAGCATTCTCAGAATTAGCATTATCATTTTCAAAAACGACAATGTCATTTTCAAAATCAGCATTGGCATTCTCAAAATGATAAATAGCATTCTCAAAATCAGTAATGTCATTCTCAAAAACGGCATTAGCCATCCATATTTTAACATATTTGGTCATAAATTTCCCATAACACATCGTATTTAAAAGTAAATCCCCTCATTTTCTCCTGTCTGCACGCCCTGTTTTGGCTCCTCCTGGCATCAAAAAACCACCTGTTTTTAAATAGTAGATCCGCACAGGCATCTATATGGCAAGTGTAAATACAAAAGCAGGCTTAGCAAGCTCCCGGCTTGTGAGATCAGGTAAATTTTAGTGAAGATGATCAGACAAGAAAGCTCATACCGGTAATTTCATCATGCCTTAACCCGGGCCATGTTCACGCACGAGCTCATATCGAGCCTGTAGATAATTAGAAAGCAGCAGTTTGTTTACTGCTGTTTCACGATCTTGTTTTGATAAATAAGCGTATTGTTATTTACTACTCTTACATAATAAACAGCATTATTCAAATCAGCTATATTTAAACGCGTCATGTTAGATTGTACACTTTCAGTCAATACTTTTTGGCCGATCATATCATATACTTCAATGCTTGCATTCTCAAACACCATATTGGTTTGTATATACAAAGCATCCGTAGCAGGGTTAGGATACATGCGGATCAAATCAGCGTTTGAAAGATCCTGAATGCCTGTTACCGTAACTAAATAACAAGCGCTGGTATCTACACAACCATTTTCGGTTAACTTAACCTGGTAGCTGCCGGTTACAGTTGGCATATACGTTTGGTTGGTTTCTGTAGCAATAGCGCTGTGTGTATTACAATTAATCCACTGGTAGGTAGCTACCGCGTTAATGGCTGTTAGTAAGCCTGCATTGCTAACTACCGTATTATCCGGCAAAGGAATAACCGTTAATGTTGCAACCATTGTGTTAGTACAAAGCGTGGTATTGTCGGTGCCCGTAACCGTATAATCAGTTGTTGTGGTTGGCGTTACCGCAACAGAAGCTGTTGTAGCATTGGTGCTCCAGGTATACGTGTTTGCGCCGCTTGCGGTTAAGCTTGTGGTAGTTCCGGCACAAACCGCCGTGCTGTTTCCGCTGATGTTTATAGTTGGCAAAGCAATTACGGTAAGCGTTGCTATGGCCGAATTTGTACAACCGTTCAGGTCAGAGCCGCTAACCGTATAATCTGTGGTAGTTGTAGCCGATGGAGCGATAGACGCACCTAACTCGGTTGTGCTCCAGGTATATGTAGATGTGCCGCTTGCGGTTAATGTAGCCGGGCTTCCCGCACAGGCAGTAGCGCTGCTAACCGATACAACAGGTAAGCTATTAACCGTAATGGTCGTAGTAGCTATGTTTGTACATCCGTTTGCGTCGGCACCCGTAACGGTATAATCGGTTGTTACGGTTGGAGAAGGCGTGATCGAAGCTCCGTTCTCGCCTGTGCTCCAGGTAAAGGTAGTGGCAGTTCCGCTTGCTGTTATAGTGCCTGTGCTTCCTGTACAAATAACAGGACTGGTAGCCGATACAATTGGCAGAGAATTAACGGTTAAACTAGTAGTTGTGCTGCTCATGCAATTGTGCGCATCAATGGCGGTAACTGTAAAATCTGTTGAAGAAAGAGAACCCGAATAAATAGTCGCACTTGTTTCGCCGGTGTTCCAAAGATAAGAAACAGCGGTGGGGCTGCTTGCCGTTAAGGTAGCTGTTTGTTGCGCACAGATGGTGCTGCCGCTTACTGTTACAGTTGGCAAGCTGTTTACCGTTACTGTAATAGTAGCGGTATCCGAACAGGCTCCGCTAAAACCTACCACGGTATAGGTATCTGTTGAGTTGGTAACCGGTGTTGCCGTATTAGTAGTAGCACTGCCTGCATTGGCGCTCCATAAAAAAGTTGAAGCAGTGCCCGTGGCGGTTAACGTATGATTATCTCCCTGGCAAATACTGGTTGGGCTGTTAATAAATACGCTTGGTGTAGGTGCTACGCTTATGTTAACGGTAGCTGTAGTGGTACAGCCGCTGCTTGTACCGGTAACTGAAAATGTTTCCGGGCTGTTTAATGTTGCAGAAACCGATGCCGTGGTAACGCTTCCTGCATTGGCGCTCCAGGTATAGCTGGTAGCTCCGCTGGCTGTAAGCGTAGTGGTTGTTCCAGAGCAAATGCTGGTATTGCCCGAAATATTTATAGTTGGAGTGGCAGTTACGGAAACACTGATTAAACTTGTTGTTGTGCATCCTCCATTAGCTGCGGTTAAAGTATAGGTATCGGTAGCGCCTGGGCTTAAAGCTACTGTAGCAGTAGTAGCACTTCCGGCATTAGCACTCCAGGTATAAGTGGTAGCTCCGCTTGCAGTAAGGGTAGTGGTTGTTCCTGCACATATAGTTGTATTGCCGCTAAAGCTTATGGTTGGTGTAGCCGTTACAAACACGCTGATGGTATCTGCTGCAACGCATACTCCGTTGGTTGCGTTTACGGTATAAACATCAGTAGCGCTTGGGCTCAAAGCCACTGAAGCTGTTGTTGCGCTTCCTGCATTGGCACTCCAGGCGTAGCTGGTAGCTAAAGTGCTTGAAGCAGTTAATACCGTGTTTCCACCTGCACAAATAGCATTGATCCCGCTAAAGGTAACATCCGGGTAAACAGCTGTCATATTCACGTCATCTACCCAGTTTGAAGTTGTGCCTGTTAATGCAAAGTTATTAAGCGTTCCGTTGTTGTTATTTCCCGATCCGTCTGTCAGTGTTGTGATCCCGGTGTTGGTTCCGTTTGGCGTGCCCTGGTTAAAATTATAACTGGCTATTAAGCCCGGTTGAGCCGTAGCAAACGAACAACTCATATCGCTTTGAATTTGTGCAGCCGTCCTTACCGTGCTCCAGATATGAACTTCATCTATATTTCCTTCAAACAAATTAGATGCAGCCTCATAAGCACCTATATTAAATCCGTTTCCGTTGGTATAACCCACACTGCTTGCCTGCGAAACCTGTGTGCCATTTTTATATAAGGTCATTGTTTGTGAAACCGCATCATAGCTTACCGCCACATGGTACCATTGGTTTAAGTTTAAAGTCGTGTTATCCTGAACAGTGCTCCAGTTGCCGTTGTGCCCGGCAGACAACGTTTGCCCGGGAGCCCAGAAAGCATGCTGCCCCGTATTGTTTCCGCCGGAGATAATATTGTTGGAACCGGTATTTGCCGTCAGGTAAACCCAGGCTTCTTTGGTATAAGAAGGCGTTAATATATTTCCGCCAGAAACGTAATCATCCGACCCGTCAAAATTTAAAGACTGTGCGTTGATGTTTCCGATTGAACTGATTAAAAGAATAATTAATAGAGTAATTTTTTTCATAAGCGTTGTTTGTTAGATTTTGGGCAAATATAACACAAATAGCACAAGTACATGGCTTTGAACAGGATAGTAAGCCTTACAGAAGATGTGCGAGCGAAAGATTTAAGCCTTTTCGCTTTGCTCTTTTAATTTAATTAGAGCAAAAACAGCGTAGTTGATCATGTCCATGTAATTGGCATCCACACCTTCGGATATAAGTGTTTTGCCTCCCATATCTTCAATTTGTTTTACACGTAAAATCTTCATCAGAATCAGGTCGGTTAACGAGCTTACACGCATGTCGCGCCATGCTTCGCCATAATCATGATTTTTATTTTCCATTAAGCTCTTCGTCTCATGGATGTATTTTTCAAACAAGGCTGTAACTTCATTGGCAGGCAGCTCCATCCGCGTATCAGCGGTTAAATGATGTTGTATAAGCGAGATCACGCAATAATTAATAATGCCAATGTATTCAGACGAAATATTCTCTTCTACCTTTTGTGTGCCCTTTTGTTCGATGCTGCGGATACGTTGCGCTTTAATAAAAATCTGGTCGGTAAGCGATGAAGTACGCAAAATGCGCCATGCCGTACCATAATCATGCATCTTCTTTAAAAAAATATCTTTGCATTGTTTTACAACCAAATCATATTGCTGAGAAGTATTCGTCATAACCAAACTAAATGAGCGCACAAGTTACAAATTTTGATTCAGAATTTAATTTAAAGGCCAACGGAAAAATACTTAGCCTGAAAACGCCAGTAATAATGGGTATTTTAAACCTTACGCCCGATTCTTTTTACGATGGGGGGCTGTTGGTTTCCGAAAAAGAATTGCTGGCTAAAGCCGAAAAGCACATACAGGAAGGCGCCGGTATTTTAGATCTGGGCGCAGTTTCAACCAAGCCAAATGCTGCCGAGGTGAGTGAAGAAGAAGAGCTTGCCCGTTTGCTTCCGGCATTAAGCCTGGTAAGAAAAGCATTTCCGGATGTTTTTATTTCAGTAGATACATTTAGCAGTCAGGTTGCACTTGCTGCTGCTAATGCTGGTGCAGATATCATCAATGATATTTCAGGAGGTACGTTTGACGTGAATATGTTTGATGTAATGGGCAAATTAAAATTGCCGTATGTATTAATGCACACAAAAGGCACGCCGCAAACCATGCAGCAGGACCCTCAATATAAAAACGTAGTGAATGAAGTGTTTGACTTTTTTACAGAACAATTAAAAAAAGCAAAGCAAAGCGGAATAACGCAACTGATTTTAGACCCGGGCTTTGGCTTTGGAAAAAACCTGGAGCATAATTATACACTGCTTGCAAACTTAAAAAAATTCCAGGAGCTTGGATTCCCTTTACTGGCAGGTATTTCACGCAAATCAATGATCAATAAAATCATACACACCAAACCTGAAAACGCATTGAACGGGACAACAGTTGTAAACACATTGGCTCTGCTTAACGGGGCACATATTTTGCGGGTGCATGATGTTAAAGAAGCGAGGCAGGCTATCCGGTTAATTAATTTTTACCAATCGGTTTAAAAAATTATTTACTTTGCTTTTAATTTGAGTTGTTAATGGAAGAAGAAGTTCCCCAAAGATTGTTTTACAGCACAACGGAAGTGGCGGCTTTGTTTAAAGTAAATGCATCGCTTATTCGTTTCTGGGAGAAAGAGTTTGAATTTTTAAAGCCTCGTAAAACAGCCAAAGGCGTACGGGCCTATACGGTAAAAGATATTGAAAACATACGCGTGGTATATAATCTTGTGAAAGAAAACGGATATACGCTGCAGGGTGCTAAAGAAAAACTAAAGCAAAAATCAACTAAAGAGATCAATAAGAATATGGAGCTGGTAGAAAACCTGAACCGACTGAAATCTTTTTTGCTTACCCTGAAAAGCCAGCTTTAAATTAGTACTGAGCTAAAATTACTTAAGAAAAGGAACACCAAAACAGTGTTCCTTTTTTAATTTATTTGATCCCGAAAAGAGTAGCTACCGTTTGCAGCTGTGTACTGTTTAGAACAGCTTTGATAGAGGCGTTTTTTTCAGCGCTAAGTTTAGACTCAGCCAAGCTCATAGCAGCTTGTGTCATGCTGTTGTTTTTTACCTGATTTATCAGATCTCTTTTTTGCGTAAAGTACGTTAGCAAAGAAGTATAAACACTTGATTTCTGGCCCGAGGTTAATCCCAGTTTGGCAGCCATGCTTTCAGCCAGGGTAGTGGCTTCTTCGGCAGGAAAAACACTGCTTACGCTTTGTGCTACACTTGATGTACTGGAGCAAGAAGTTAAGCTGATAGCTACTATAAAAGCAGCAAATACAAATAGTTTTTTCATGTTAATTGCAATTAAGAATTGTTTTTTAGAAATTGAGAATAAAAAAAGCTCCTTCATTTCTGAAAGAGCTTTACGATTTATATAAAATTATTGTTGAATTTTGATAGTAATAGTTGTGCCGTCAGTTGATCCTGTAGAAGCTGTTAGGCTGGCAACCTGAAACACACCTTTTTTACCATTTGTAGAATAGAAATAAATATCACCCGCAGCTACCGTAACATTTGTTAAAGTTGGGTTAGAAGCCGCTACGTCAAGCGCTGTAATACTGGTGAATGAAGAAGAACCTGTGTATTTTTGCAACATAGTAAGTTTTCCGCCTGCTTTAATTGTAGCATTATTTTCAGCTGCATCTGTTGGAGAAAATAATTTAGCATTGTTGTAAACCAATTCTACAACACCAGGATTAGCAATAGCAGCCGATTGCGTGTAAACAATAGCGTTTTCTAAGTTGATATAGCTGCCGATTGCGCTGGCCGCACCACCTGCAGTAGCAGAACCTGAACCGGCAAGACCGATGTTAGGAACTACGGTAACATTTAAGGAAACGGAGTTGGTGTAAGCGTTTTTGTCATGGATTTTGTATGTTACGTTATATACCCCGGCACTAGTTATCGTGCCTGCAGGAATAGACAAAGAACCTGTTGCTGTAGCAGCAGGAGAATTAGGCACTGTTGTTGCTGTAGAAATTACGTTTACGTTTGGAGTAACATCTGTGCGTACAATAGTTAAAAAGATACTATCTAATTTAGTGCCTGTAGTTGCATTAGCAGAAGCATTATAACCTATTTGAATAGGGCTCCCAATAGTAACAGTAGCATCAGCCGAAGTCCAACCGGTACTCGAGCTTGAATTGCTGATCCAGCTGATAGAAGGGGTATTGCTGGTAGGATTTGTTGGGTCTGGATCTGAATCTTTTTTCTTACAAGATGTGAAAATTAAACCTGCAGAAAGTACAAGGGCGGAAAGTGTTTTTAATGTTTTCATTGATGTTTTTTTGTTTAATTGTTTTTTAAATTTGTGGCGAATATAAAACTTTATCTTATAGTTGGTAAAGGATTTTTATCGCTCAAAACACCAGTAAAATGAAGGAAATGCAGCTCAATCAAAGAATCATACAACTCACAAATGAAATCGAACAACACAATCATAATTATTACATTTTAGATAATCCAAAAATAAGTGACTATGAATTTGATTTATTGCTGGAAGAACTTATAAAATTAGAAAAAGAGCATCCCGAACTTATTTCTCCAAATTCACCTACGCAACGTGTAGGCGGACAAATTACCAAAGAATTTAAGTCTGTTCAGCATAAGTATGCCATGCTTTCGCTTGCCAATAGTTATAGCAAAGACGACCTGAAAGACTTTGACGAGCGCGTAAAAAAAGGGCTTGGCGTTACATCTGCCGATTTGTTTAGCAGCGGCGTTGAATATGTATGCGAGCTGAAATTTGATGGCTTATCCATCAGCCTGACGTATGAGCATGGCAAGCTTACACAGGCGGTAACCCGTGGAGACGGCGTGCAAGGCGATGATGTAACCACTAACGTAAAAACAATTCGTAGCATACCGCTCACTTTGAAAGGAGATTTTATTGATTTTTTTGAAATACGCGGCGAGATTTTTTTACCACGAAAAGCTTTTGATGAAATAAATAAAGAACGCGAAGAAATTGGCGACGCGCCTTTGGCAAACCCACGCAATGCGGCTTCTGGCACTATGAAAATGCAGGATTCATCCATAGTGGCCAAGCGCAAGCTGGATTGCTTTTTGTATTACATGATGGGAGATAACCTTCCGGCAAGCACACATTTTGAAAATCTAGAGAAAGCAAAAACCTGGGGCTTTAAAATTTCGCCCTATTCAAAGCTTTGCACCAGCATTGATGAAGTATTTGATTTTATCGATACTTGGGATAAAAAAAGAAACGACCTGCCTTTTGATATTGACGGCATCGTTATAAAAGTAAATAATTACACCCAGCAACAACAGCTTGGTTTCACGGCAAAATCGCCACGCTGGGCCATTGCCTATAAATTTAAGGCAGAGCAGGTCTCTACAGTTTTAGAAGAGATCACTTACCAGGTTGGGCGTACAGGCTCTATCACGCCCGTGGCAAATTTAAAACCCGTGTTGTTGGCAGGCACAACCGTTAAGCGTGCTTCGTTGCACAATGCAGACATTATAGAAAAACTGGATGTTCGCATTGGCGATCATGTTTTTGTAGAGAAAGGCGGTGAGATCATTCCTAAAATAATTGGCGTTGATCTTTCGAAAAGAAAACCCGGCGCTGAGATTGTAAAGTATATCACTCATTGCCCTGAATGTAATTCACTTCTTGAACGGCGAGAAGGGGAGGCAAATCATTATTGTCCGAATGAAAACCATTGTCCGCCGCAGATAAAAGGAAAGATAGAACACTTTGTAAGCCGCAAAGCTATGAATATTGATAGTTTAGGTGGAGAAACTATCGAGCAATTATATAATGAAAAGCTCATTCATAACATTGCAGATATTTATGAATTGAAAAAAGAGCAATTGCTTCCTTTGGAAAGAATGGCTGAAAAATCAGCTAATAATCTACTGGAAGGAATAGAAGCCTCTAAGAAAATTCCATTTGAAAGAGTATTGTACGGTATAGGCATAAGGCATGTGGGAGAGACGACTGCTAAAAAAATCGCTCGAAAAATAAAGAGCATAGATGCTTTGATGAATGCGAGCGAAGAAGAATTGGTTCACATTGATGAAGTAGGAGAAGTAATTGCCAAAAGCCTTGCTGCATTCTTTGCCGACAACGAAAATAAAACCATTATAGAGCGGTTAAAAAAACAGGGCTTGCAATTTGAGTTGAGCGAAGAGCAATTGCAAAGCACAACAGATAAACTTCAAGGAAGAACCTTTGTAATTTCAGGTGTTTTTCAAAAACACAGCCGTGACGAACTAAAAGACTTGATTGAGAAGAACGGAGGCAAAAATACCGGCTCTATTTCAGCCAAAACAAATTATGTTTTAGCGGGCGATAATATGGGGCCTGAGAAATTAAAAAAAGCTGAAAAGCTGGGTGTTGCTATCATTAGTGAAGAGGACTTTTTAAACCTGATTGCATAAATGAATTTCCTGATAAAATATTTTGCCAATTACCAGATAAACAAAATGTGCGCTACGCCGCGTAACAAGCAGTTTGTAAAGCTTGACGATGCAAAAACAATAGGTGTAATTTTTGAGGCGACCGATAATGCCACTTTCGAGACGGTTAAGAAATTTATCCAGCAGTTAAAAGAGTACACCAACAATGTGCATGCCATAGGGTATGTGGATGACAAGCTTACTCCCAATTATTCCTACATAAAAACAGATATAGACCTGTTTAACAAAAAAGAGTTGCAATAATTTTATCGCCCGCAAAGCCCTTATATAAAGACGTTTATGGACGATGAAAAAGACTTGCTGATAGACATTAATTTCAATCAGAAAATCCCTTTGCGGTTTATTGCTGCCGGCTCTAAAGCAAAATGCAAAGTGGGCTTGCATATACCCGAAAACGAGCCATTACACGATCTGTTAATAGCCAGCACCACACAGCAAGGTTTGGATTTTTATTTGCAGCAGGTTGTAAAGTACCTAAGTGTTGTTTAAATGAAAGTTTAAGTCTTGCTGCGTTAGGGATTGTAGCAAGAAAGCCTTTTTGTAATCGAAAAGCTTTGCTGCGAAAAGCCCGCCGCTGTAAGCAGCGGAACGCCCAACTTATCTTAAATTTTGATAAATACTAATACATTTTTGGAATGAATAAAGAAGAAACAAAAAAGCCCGCTAAAACTAATTAGCGGGCTTTTCATTTAAAGTTTATCAGATTTAAAAATCAAATTTTGCTTTGTGATCTTCTATGTTAGCCAATGTTTTTTGAGCTTCATATGCTTCGTAATCAACACGTGAAGAAAGCGACATATTGATTGCCGATTGAACTGCTTTGGAATAAGCGCCCTGAGCAGGTTTTTTCTCTAAAACAGATACAACATATACTGCATTTTGCCCTTTTAACGCTTTAGATAAAGTATTTGGCTTAAGTGCGCTTACTACACCACACATAACATCTTCTTTGCCTAAGCCCGTAACACTGTAGCTGCCAAACAAAAGGCCGTCCATTTTTTCAGCAGGTACTTTCATTTTAGAGGCTAGCTCATCAGTAGTTTTTGCACCGGCAAGATTAGCATCAAACTCTTTTATAAAGTCTTCTGCTTTTTTAGCTTGTTTCGCTTTTAAAGTAACTTCATCTTTAACCTGGTCAAGAGGTGCAGTGCCTTTTTCTTTTATTTCAGTTAGTTTAGCTACAATAAAACGGTTGCCAAACTGGTAAGCCTGAGAAATATCCCCTTTTTTAGAAGAGTAAACCCAACGAATTAATTCTTTAGGATTATCTAAACCAGGCAACTGTTTATCGCCTTCTTTAACGTTGTCAGCAATACGAGGCGCCAATTTTTGCTCTTCCAAACCTTTTGTAAATAACTCCGGAGTATTGTTTTTACCGGCAAATTCACTTGCTTTAAGGTTCATATCATTAAGCGTTTTTTCGCTTGGCTGAATTTTACGTTGGATCGTTGCCAGTTTGTATTTGGTGTTGGTTCCTTTACTAACATCTGTTACTTCCATAACATGGTATCCAAACTGAGATTCTACTACGCCCAATTCTCCTTTTTTGCCTTGTAATCCAAAGTTTTTGAATGGCTCAACAAAACCGCTTCTTTCATTTAACCAGCCATAATCACCGTCTTTGCCCATGTAGGTTTCGCCCTCTTTTTTAGTTGGAGGCATTTTTTTACCGCCGTCATCCGAGTAATTTTTTACGAATTCAGGGAATTTTTTTACGTCTTTTTTAAGCAGCGCCAATAAGCTGTCTGCCATTTTTTTAGCCTGTTCTTTTGTACGTTTAACTTCCGGTGCAGCACCTGCGCCAGCATAAGAAATTAATATGTGGCGAACTTTTGCAGAATCAAGCATATTCACTTTATCTTCTAATTTGATCACCTTGATCATGTTATTTTCCTGGAAAGGGCCGTAAACAGCGCCTTTTTCAGCTGTAAAGATCGAAGAATCAACTTCAGGGCTGATCATATTCTTTTTAAATAAGCCAATATCAACGCCGTTGTTTTCGTTTTCAGCCTGCATTAAAGCAGAATCTTCTGAAAGTGTTTTTTTGTTCTTAAATTCAGTAGCAATATCAGCCATTTGTTTTTTAATGTCGGCTATATCTTCCGGAGTTGCATATGCGTCAAAAGCTACGTACTCAATTTTGCGAGAAGTTTCAGGGTTTTGAAACAAATACGCATGATTGCTGTAATAGTTTTGAATATCTTCATCTGTAACTTTTACAGCAGAATCTGAAACAGTGCTGTAACGTTTTGCTACAAAACTTACATTATAGGAAGTGCTTTGTTTTTCGTAATCCGCTTTGCCTTCTGCTTCTGTAACGTATAAGCCTTTTTTAAGCAAATTGTTGTATTTTTCTGCCATACGGGTATCGTGTACAAAATCTTCTACTTTTTTCCAGAATGCTTCCTGCTCAGGAGTCATTTGTTGCACAAAGCCTGCTAATTTAGCCGGATCAAGGCTCCCATCCGGTTTAGCAAAGTTTGGATATGCTTTCCCGGTTTGTTTGTCGCTTAACTGGCCAACTACAATCTGGTGCGGGTGTGTAACCATCAGGTCATACAGCTCATCTTCGCCAACGCTAACGCCAACCGTTTTGTAACTAACTTTTAAAACGTTGTTTCCTATAAACTCATTCCAAACCTGATCCACCAGGTTTTGTTTAGTCTGGTCGTCAACTTTTTGGCCGTTTTGCTCATATGTTTGTATGGCAGAGTTTAATTTTGCCTGGAACTCATTATAATCTATGTTTTTGCCTGCAATGGTACCTACCGTACGTTCATTAGTGCCAAATAAAGATCTGCCCGAATTAAGGGCTCCTTCTAATACAAAAATAACCAGGGCAACAGCAATAATACCTACCAAAAGGCCCGTTCTGCTACGAATTTTTTCTAATACGCTCATACTTATATAAAATTAAAGTCTGCAAAGATAAAAAACGGCTCGAAATGTGAAAATTTTAATTGGGGGAGATTTTCGGGTTTATTTTGGCTTTATAAGGATGTGCCTTACATCAACCAACTCATCATGGCGGTCGATTACCTGTAGAATATGATAGCCATATTTACTTTCAAAAATCTCGGATATTTCATTAGGCGGAAGGCTAAAGGCGAGCGCCTCAAACTCGGGTACAAACTGTCCGCGGGCAATGTTATTATAACGCCCGCCTGTTTTGGCAGATCCGGGATCTTCACTGTAAAATGCCGCTGCATTGGCAAAGCTGATTTCGCCGCTAATTATTCTTTGACGGATAGTATCTAACTTATCTTTTGCAGCTTTTTTTGATTTTTCACTGCCCGGAAAATCTTGTTCGGTTGTAATCAGGTCTTGCCCTTTTTCTTCAGCGCCTCCTACGGTAGTTTGCGCGTTCATGAAAAAAGGAAATAATAATAGTAGAAAAAGTGCTTTTTTCATGTGAAACGGTTTATACAAAGTTAGCACAATCTTTAATGCAGGAAGTTTACTTTTTGGCTTTTTCAGCCGGTGGAGGAGTAAGGAATTTTTTAACCTGGTTTAAGAAAGCCTCCCGCTGATCGATAAATATGCTGTGCGCACTGTTTTCTACCGAAACAAAATTTGACACCCCAACCGCATTTTTAATCATATCGAAATGTTTTTGGTTGAATAAGCCATCTTCTTTTCCATAAATGGCATACACCGGGATATTTTTTTCTTGTATTTTTTTTAGGTCGTAACGCATATCGAGCGTGGTGTATTGTTCGTTCATGTAAAAGCCATAAACCGGATCTGATGTCATATTATTCAGGTATTCGGCCTTTTTACTTTTTTTCATTTCGTCGTAGATCTCTGTGCGTTCTGTTGTAGGGTTTGAAGGATTATATAAGCCATTATTCATGGCAAACGTCAGGCAGCCGTTGCTGTAGTCTAATTTGGTAGTGTCTGTTTTTTGCAGGGCGGCTAAAAGCTTTAATTGAGATGCATCATTCTTTGCTTTAAATTTTTCTTCGCAATGCTGAATGATCGCTTTAAAAACTAACTGGTAATTAAGCGGGGAGTTCAACAAGATAATGCCTTTTACTTTTTCGGGAAAATTTTCGGCAAATATGATGCTTTCTGTGCCGCCCCAGCTGTGGCCAATAAATACAGCCTGTGCAACATTATATTTTTTTAAGATAGTATTTATGTCAACGTTGGCTTTGTTGAATTTATAATGATCGGTAATAGAATCTTTTTTAGAACGGCCGCATCCACGCTGATCAAATGTTATAACATAAAACCCTAGGTCGGCTAAATTTTTGGCTGCACTCAGTTCAAACGACACCGGATTATACCCCGGGCCGCCATGCATAAAAACAATGGCCGGATTTTTAGGGTCGCCGAAGGCATTTGAAAATAAGGTTTGTGCTTTGATGAAAGTAGCACAAAGCAAAAAAAGCGCAGCAACTAAATTTTTCATGTTATTTTACTTCAAAAAAACGATACTGAATGCCTACTCCAAAGCTAAAGCCTGCCGCTTTCCAATTAGCTATACGTATTGATTGTAGGTGCTATTGTTGCTGGTCATATCCCTGTAATTAATAAACGGAATAGCCGCGTTAATATTAAAGCCAAATTTGCCAATATAAAAACGCGGATTGATATGCAGGTTGAAATAAGTGCCGTTTCCGTATATCTGGTTATTGCCTATATCGTTTTGCTGGTAATTTAAATGAGAATAACCCAAGTCGATCCCAATAGGCAGGTCAAAATGCCTTACATGCACTACGTGTGCGTTAACCGCTATTGCCGCTTCAATGCCGTTTGCTTTAGGTGTAGAATGAGTGGTAGAATCTCGACTGGTAAAATACGTATCGTATCTTCCATGTAAACCCACGCCAAACCATTTGTTAAAGCCATATTCAACACCTATGTTAAAATTATACGATGCAGCTCCGTCCGTTTCATCGTGTGTTTGATTGGTGTTTTTTAATTGATAATGGTATTTAACACCATAGGCATCTATACCTGCCCCAGCATTAACCACTAAGGCACCTTTGTAAAAAGATTGTGAAAATGCCTGGATAGAAATAATGCTGACGAAAAGAATAAATAATTTTTTCATATTGTTTGACTTATTTAGCAAGTAAAGCTAAAAATTATTCTTCAAACAAAATGACAACTTTGCGATTCAGGCGCGTCATGTAGTTTTGGTATTGCCAATCTGTATAATTAGGTGTTGCGTTTATGCATTTGGCAAACTGTTTTACGCGGTATTTAATTTCGTCCTGTAACAAATTAGTGAGCTCAACACCTTCCTCATAACAAGAGGCATTGTCTTTTATTTTTCCGTAATGTTCTTCCAGCGATTGATCTAAAACGACTTGTGGTTTTAAGCCTTTTTTTAAACAATGCATGTATTTATCACGCACCAAAAACTCTTCATCGTGCGAATTTATGAAACGCTGTTTGATCTCTTCCGGCATGTCATAATCACGCTCGGTTTCATAATCCCACTCGTCTTTGTAGCGTTGCTCTAAATACATATGAGGCGCTATAAAAACGTGGTTCCAGTCTATAGGCATTTGCCACAAGCCAAACCGACGGGAGTTATTTCCCAAGTCAATAATTTTGAAGTTTTTTTTGCTACCCGTTACCCGGCTGCCACGGCCAATCATCTGGTGGTATAATGTAAGTGATTTCGTAGCACGATTAAGCATAATGGTTTCCACTTCCGGCTCATCAAAACCATGTGTAAGAATACTAACCGAAGTAAGTATAGCATCTTTGGTATTGTGGAACCAGTCTAAAATTTCATAACGTTCTTTATCGCTGTAAGTGCTGTCTAAGTGTTTTACGGGATAGCCTTTCTTTTTAAAAGCTTCGTATACCAGGCGACTTGAAATGATACCGCTATTAAAGATAAGTGTTTTTTTGCCTAAGGAAACTTCTTCGTAAGCCGATATCAGCTTGCTTTGCATCATGGCATTACTATACAGCATTTCTAATGATGCTGTTGTAAACTCACCTGTGTAACCAATTTTCAGCGATGATAAATTTACATCATACGAATAAGTTGTGCCGTCCGCTAAAAAACCGTTTTCAATTAAAGACGGAATGGTTTCTCCAATAATAAGCGCATCATAGGTGTCCATTAAAGGCAGTTTTTTGTTGCTACTAAGCGGTGTAGCTGTTACGCCTAAAATATTTACATCTTTAAAATGTTTGAATACTTTTCTGAATGAATTGTTGTGCGCTTCATCCACAATAACCAATCCAATATTATCTAAAAACTCCAGGTTATCCTCGTCATGTAAACGATTGCTCAATGTTTCAATCAGTGCGGTGTAAACTAAGTAGGGCTCGTTTTTCTCTAAAATTTTTACACTGCTGTTAATGGTTTTATTGGGAATTTTGATAGAGCTTAAAACTGCAGAGGTTTGTTGTGAAAGCTCTACGCGATGGGTAAGTATTAAAACTTTTTTATTGAATTGCTCAATGTATTTTTTAGCTATTTCAGAAAAAATAATTGTTTTTCCGCCACCTGTTGGCAACTGAAAAAGCAGGTTTGAATGCGGAGGAAGCTCGGCCAGTTTTTTGTAAATATTATCTACGGCTAATTGCTGATACGGATACAATTTCCGCTCGGAGGTTTGCTCTATAATTTCTTCACTCATATAAAAAATGTAACCTGCAAATATACGGCTATTTCTTCACTGAAAAAAACTTACAACCGGATTTCAGTAACGGCTATCTCAGCTTTTTTCAGAGATTGCAATGTGAAGTTTTCGTTATTATTTTCCCGGGCAATGAGCAAAATATCTCCTTGCATTAGAATTGTTTTTTCTACTGAAATTTCTCCTGAAGAAACATAAATTGCTATTACATCGTTGTTTAACAAAAACTCTTTTTCAGATTGTGCCGGCAATGAAAATCCCGTCACGGTTGCTTTTACGGAGCCTCTTGTCATAACGTTAAAATCGGTAACCTTTCCAAGGCTTGTTGTTTCCCAGTTTCCCGAAAAATTATCAGTGTCAAATTTTTTGAGTCGTTTAGTATATTGATTTTTATGTCGAATGGTTAGCTCACCGTTCAATACCATAATAACGCGGTTAACATCCGGCAGACTGGTAAACGAAGATTCTTCCACATCAATGGTTGCGGTACTGATCCTGAAAACAAAATCTAAATTTTTGTAAACCGCTTCTTTTGGAAAAATGGCCAATTGTGTGGTTGTTCCGCTGGCCCAGCTGCTGGTTTGTAAGTGTTCTTTTTTAGTGTGGCTTAGTTGCATGAGTTAAGTTTAATTGCTCATCTTTCCACTTAAATGTTTTTATCATGTGCAGGATATCAACGCGTATATAATCAATCACAATTTTCAGCGAGTCGATATTAGGCGGACAATTAAAATACAAAGAGCCACGCAAAAAATGTTTAGTGCTGTCGGTTATATAAAACTGTATAGCAGATGCGCTGTTTCCCGAAATATCATACAGCAAGCCATACACATGTGCTGAATCATTCATTAAAACCTGCTCGTCCAGGCCGCTTGCTTTTACCTGGTGTTTAATAGCAAGTTCGCGTGAGTCTTCCAAATGCTTTGCCAGGTCGTTATTCAGGTCGTTATAACTGACATACAATTGTGCTTTATACATAGGATAAAAAATATTTAACCAGCAGGGTTGGGCATTTTTACTTACATCATTTTCTACAACAGAATAAACAGGTGTCTGAAAGGTAAATGGACAGCCATTATCATAGATCTTGTATTTTTTTTCGGGAAAATTTAACCTGTAATAGGCGCGGGGCTTTGGCGCAGATGTATTTTCATCGTCATTGCCTATGCACGAGATAAGGACTAAGAAGCAAGAAATAAGAGATAACGCAATGATTTTCTTCATTCTTCAAAAATAAAAAACCCCGTGAAGTAAAACCGGGGCTTTAAAATATATTATCAACAGTTTTTTAGAAAGGTAAATCGCTACCGGGATTATTTGATGCTTGCGAAGCACTGTTTTCGTTACGGCGAATCAATTGAAATGTTTCGGCAACTATTTCTGTGGTATTGCGTTGCTGGCCTTCTTTATCCTGCCATTTTCTGTTTTGGATCTTTCCTTCCAGGTAAATGGTATATCCTTTTTTTAGGATTTTTTCAGCACTTTCAGCAATAATGCGCCACATCACAATGTTGTGCCATTCGGTCTGTTCAATTTTATTGCCGTCCTTATCCTTATAAAATTCAGAAGTGGCTAATGTAAATCTCACGCAAGCCACTCCGCCATCCAAACGGCGCATCTCAGGGTCTTTGCCTAAATTGCCCACTAAAATAACTTTGTTAACACCTGCCATTTTTAATTTTTATTTGGTCAGCAATTGCTTTACAATTTCAGAAACAACCTTTCCATCAGCTTTGCCTGCTAATGCCTTGGTTGCCGCTCCCATAACTTTGCCCATATCTGCAGGAGATGTTGCCCCCACCTGCGCAATCACTTTAGCAACTTCTGCTTTAATTTCTTCAGCAGATAATTGTTTCGGCAAATAAGATTCAATTACATCAGCCTGTGCAGTTTCTACTTCAGCCAGGTCAGCACGATTTTGTTGATTGTATATATCGGCACTTTCGCGGCGTTTTTTTACTTCTTTTTGCAAAGCCTTGTTGGCGCTATCTTCTGTAAGGCCTTCAGGAGAAGTTTTCAATAATAATACTACCGATTTCATAGCACGAAGCGCTTCTAATTTTTTTGCGTCTTTAGCTAACATAGCTGTTTTTATATCAGCGTTTAATTTTTCTTCGATCATAATTTTTCTTTTAATCTTTTAAATTTATAATAACAATGAGATTGTGAAATTTTTGTACAACCGTTATTCTACCCAGCTTTTATAATATTTACCGTCATCGATTTGTGCGGCAGTTTCCGTAACTTTTAGCGAATGAAAAGTATCCACCATAACCGCTAATTCTTCTGTAACCGTTTTGCCAATGCTTCGTTCCATAGCACCTGGCGCAGGCCCGTGAGGAATGCCTTTTGGATGCAAAGTTATATCCCCTTGTTTTATGTTGTTGCGGCTCATAAAATCACCGTCAACATAATACAAAACTTCATCGCTGTCTATATTACTGTGGTTATACGGCGCAGGAATAGAAAGCAGGTGATAATCATATAAACGTGGGCAGAACGAACATACTACAAACGCTGAGGTCTCAAAAGTTTGATGTACTGGAGGTGGTTGATGCACGCGGCCTGTGATAGGCTCAAAATTATGAATAGAAAATGCCCATGGAAAATTATAGCCATCCCAGCCCACTACATCAAAAGGGTGTGTGGCATAAACAATTTCATGTATAACGCCTTCTTTTTTTACTTTGATCAGGAAATCGCCTTTTTCATCATAGGTTTCAAGCACTTCCGGCATTTTGTAATCGCGCTCGCAAAAAGGAGAATGTTCCAACATTTGTCCGCTTGAGTTTTTGTAACGTTTAGGTGTATAAATCGGATGAAAACTTTCTAAAAAAAGCAAGCGGTTATCTTCGGTTTCAAAATCAATCTGGTAGATCATGCCACGCGGAATGATCAGGTAATCACCATATTCAAATGGAATGTTACCCATAAATGTGCGCAGTGTTCCTTTGCCTTTATGTATGAAAAGCATTTCATCAGCATCGGCATTTTTATAAAAATAAGTGCGTAAGCTCTTTTTAGGCGCCGCTAATCCAAACCAAACGTCATTGTTAAAAAGCAATACCTTGCGGCTGTCTAAAAAATCATCTTCGGGTTTCACTTCGAAGCCTTTCAACAGCATGGCTTTTATATTTTTGTCTACAGCTACTTTTGGAGTAGCATCGTAACTGCGTAAAATTTCTTTTACCTGTGTAGGGCGATGGGTATGATATAATAAAGATGAAAAGCCATGAAAACCTTCCGTACCAAATAATTGCTCGTAATAAAATTTCCCTTCCGGTGATTTGAATTGCGTATGTCTTTTTTGAGGAAACTTTCCAAGTTTATGATAAATAGGCATGGTTATTTGTTTTACACAAAGTTAATTAAAAGATGCGAGAAATTGAATTTGCTTGACGTTCCGGCTCAGGGTCATTTTGAATAATTAGCATAAATCTTCTGGGCTGTTGGGCTTTTAGCCTCAATCTTTTATTGCTTTTGTCATCGTGATAAACGAAGCAATCTTATAAGCATCTGCTAAAAAGTCTTAAAACCCCTGTTTCGACTGAAAATTAGTCGTGTTATTAACGAAATTGCAGACAGAATTTCTTAAATTAACATTTGGACTTTTAATTGATCAGTAACTGAAAAAATAAAATATGAACTTTAATAATTTCACTATAAAATCACAAGAGGCCGTTCAGCAGGCGGTAACCATAGCTACCATGAATGGCCAGCAAGCCATAGAAAACGGGCACATTTTAAAAGCCATTTTGCAGGTTGATGAAAGCGTAACGCCTTTTATTCTAAAAAAAATGGGCATTAACGAACAGGTGTTTTCCAAAACATTAGATAGCATTGTTAACTCTTATCCTAAAGTTAGCGGAGGGCAGCCTTATTTATCAAATGCAGCCAATCAAACTATTGCAAAAGCAAATACATATTTACAAGAATTTAAAGATGAGTTTGTTTCTATAGAACATTTGTTACTTGGTATTTTAGCCAGTGGCGACAGTGTTTCTAAAATGATGAAAGACCTTGGCGTTAATGAGAAAGACCTTAAATCGGTTATTGTCGAATTACGCAAAGGAGAACGTGTTACCAGTCAGTCGCAGGAAGAAACCTATAATTCTCTAAACAAATTTGCTATTAACCTGAACGAACAGGCGCGGAAAGGAAGATTAGATCCTGTTATAGGAAGAGATGAAGAAATTCGCAGGGTATTGCAAATTCTTTCCCGTCGTACTAAAAACAACCCTATATTAGTTGGTGAACCAGGTGTTGGTAAAACAGCTATTGCCGAAGGATTGGCACATCGTATCAATGATGGCGACGTTCCTGAAAATTTAAAAAGCAAACAAATTTTTTCTTTGGATATGGGTTCGCTTATTGCAGGCGCTAAATTTAAAGGCGAATTTGAAGAGCGCTTAAAAGCCGTAGTAAAAGAGGTGATCTCTGCCAATGGAGATATTATTTTATTTATTGATGAGATACATACTTTGATTGGTGCAGGCGGAAGCGGCGACGGTGCCATGGATGCTGCCAATATTTTAAAACCTGCCCTCGCCCGTGGTGAGCTTCGTGCGATTGGTGCGACAACTTTAAATGAATATCAAAAATACATTGAGAAAGATAAAGCCTTGGAGCGTCGTTTTCAGAAAGTGCTGGTAGATGAGCCTTCGGCAGAAGATGCTATTTCTATTTTGCGCGGTATCAAAGAAAAATACGAAACACATCATAAGGTACGTATTAAAGATGAAGCCATTATTGCAGCGGTTGATTTATCACAACGCTATATTTCTGATCGTTTCTTGCCGGATAAAGCTATCGATCTGATTGATGAAGCTGCTTCCAAATTGCGTATGCAGATCAATTCCAAGCCTATTGAATTAGATGCTGCCGACAGAAAGATCATGCAACTGGAAATTGAGCGGGAAGCTATGAAACGCGAAGGCGAAACTAAAAAAGTGGAGGAGCTTAATCGCGAGTTAGCCGACTTAAATGATGAACGTAACGCTTTAACTGCGCGTTGGCAAGGCGAAAAAGATTTGATTGAAACCGTTCAGAAATTAAAACTGGATATCGAACAGTTTAAGCAGGAAGCAACAACTGCTGAAAAAAACGGCGATTACGGAAAGGTTGCAGAAATACGCTATGGTAAAATTAAAGAAGCGGAAGCTAAGTTGGTTGAATATGAAGAAAAATTAGCCAATGAAAAAGCCAGTGGCAGTCAGCTGGTAAAAGAAGAAGTTGACAGCGAAGATATAGCCGGGGTAATTAGTGCGTGGACGGGCGTACCTGTAACGAAAATGCTGCAAAGCGATAAAGAAAAACTATTGCATTTGGAGGCAGAGTTACACAAACGTGTTATAGGACAAGATGAGGCTATTGAAAGTATTGCTGATGCTGTGCGCCGTAGCAGAGCGGGTTTGCAGGATGCTAAACGCCCGATAGGCTCATTTATTTTCTTAGGAACAACCGGTGTGGGTAAAACCGAATTAGCTAAGGCATTGGCAGAGGTTTTATTCAACAACGAAAATGCCATGACGCGTATTGACATGAGCGAGTACCAGGAACGCCACAGTGTGAGCCGTTTGATTGGAGCACCTCCGGGGTACGTGGGCTATGAAGAAGGAGGGCAATTAACCGAAGCTGTTAGAAGAAAACCATATAGCGTTGTGTTATTGGATGAGATAGAAAAAGCACATCTGGATACATTTAATATTTTATTGCAGGTTTTGGATGACGGGCGATTGACGGATAATAAAGGGCGTATGGTTAATTTTAAGAATACCATCATCATTATGACTTCCAATATAGGCTCTCATTTAATACAGGAGAACTTTGAGAAGATAAATGAAGATAACAGAGATGAAGTTTTTGCTAAAACAAAAGCAGAGTTGTTTGAATTATTAAAAAAATCTATCCGCCCTGAGTTTTTGAACAGAATTGATGAGGTGATTATGTTCGAGCCTTTATCTCGTCATTATATGAATGATATTGTGCGCATACAATTGCAAAGCGTAATTAAAAGTTTAGCTGCGCAGGATATTAAAATGACTGCTACCGACGAAGCTATTGAATGGATCTCTCAGCTTGGCTTTGATCCACAATTTGGTGCACGTCCCGTAAAGCGTATTATACAAAGGCAAGTGCTTAATGAATTATCAAAACAGTTGTTGGGTGATACCATACAAAAGGATAAGGAGATTGTTTTAGACAGCTTTGATAATAAGCTGGTTTTTAGAAATAAGTAATGTTTTTTTGTTAAAGGCCATAGTATAAAATACTGTGGTTTTTTATTGTGTATTATGTTAAGGATTAACTCATTGTTTTCGTTTTTATTTTGATTCGCTGAACACTAAAAAGCGTTTGTAGCAAGAAAGCCTTTTTGTAATCAAAAAGCTTTACTGCGAAAAGCCCGACGCTTGTAATCAAGCGGAACGCTCAAATTCTCACAGTGACGTATATGAAATTATCCTACCAACTCCGCTTCGGTGTCTTTTTCGATGCGTAGGTTGTCAATAATAAAATCTTGGCGGCCCTGTGTGTTTTTGCCCATGTAATAGCTCAGCATTTCCTGTATGGAGGCGCGTTGATCGATCAATACGGGCTCTAGGCGAATGTCTTTTCCGATAAAGTGCTTAAACTCATCCGGCGAGATTTCTCCAAGGCCTTTAAAGCGCGTGATCTCAGGCTTTGGGCCAAGCTTGGCAACCGCAGCTTTACGTTCCTCGTCGCTGTAACAATAAATAGTTTCTTTTTTGTTTCGTACACGAAAAAGCGGCGTTTGTAAAATAAACACGTGGTTGTTTTTTACCAGATCGGGGAAGAATTGTAAAAAGAACGTAAGCAATAGCAAACGTATATGCATACCGTCCACATCGGCATCGGTGGCAATAACCACGTTGTTGTAACGCAAGTCATCTAAGCCGTCTTCAATATTTAAAGCTGCTTGCAATAAGTTAAACTCTTCGTTTTCGTACACTACTTTTTTACCCAAGCCAAAACAATTAAGCGGCTTACCTTTTAGGCTGAACACCGCCTGGGTATTCACATCACGAGTTTTGGTGATGGAGCCGCTTGCCGAATCTCCCTCGCAAATAAACAAGGTAGTTTCTAAACGACGGTTATCTTTATTATCATCCAAATGCGTGCGGCAATCGCGTAATTTTTTGTTGTGAAGCGACGATTTTTTTGCACGTTCCCTGGCCAGCTTTTGTATGCCCGAAAGTTCTTTACGCTCTCTTTCGTTGGCAATAATTTTAGCTTCGATAGCGCGTGCTGTTTCCGGGTTTTTATGCAGGTAATTATCTAAGTTTTCTTTAATAAAATCTCCTACAAACGAACGCATCGATTGTCCTCCGGGAGCAATTTCCTGCGAGCCTAATTTTGTTTTTGTCTGTGATTCAAATACAGGTTCCTGTACTTTTACGGCAATGGCAGCAATGATGGATTTACGAACATCAGTCGGGTCAAAATCTTTTTTAAAGAATTCGCGGATGGTTTTTACAACAGCTTCCCTATAAGCTCCCTGATGTGTTCCACCCTGTGTGGTGTATTGCCCGTTTACGTAGCTGTAGTATTCTTCTGAAAAGTGCTCGTTGCTATGCGTCATAGCCAGTTCAATATCTTCTCCGCGCAAGTGAATGATCGGGTACAAAATTTCGCCAGTAATATTTTTCTCCAAGAGATCTTTTAATCCGTTATCAGATTTATAAACATTATCGTTAAAGTAAAGTGTAAGGCCGGTATTTAGGAAGGCGTAGTTCCACAACATGCGGTCGATATACTCGTGCACGAAATGGTATTTTTTAAAAATGGTATCATCCGGGCGAAACTCTACAGCTGTTCCGTTTGCTTCGGTTGTTTTTTCAAGCTTTGATTCTTTAATTAAGTTGCCTCCGCTGAATTCAGCTCTTTTGCTTTGCCCATCCCTGTATGAAGTAACCACAAACATACTTGATAAAGCGTTGACAGCCTTGGTACCTACACCGTTTAAGCCGATGGATTTTTTAAAGGCATCGCTATCGTATTTACCACCGGTATTTATTTTAGAAACCACATCAATTACTTTTCCTAAAGGAATACCGCGTCCGTAATCGCGAATGGAAACAATACCTTCTTTAACCTGAACGTTGATGCGCTTTCCGGCACCCATCATAAATTCATCGATGGAGTTATCCATTACTTCTTTGATAAGTACATAGATACCGTCGTCAAATGCAGAGCCGTCGCCCAGTTTACCTATATACATACCTGGACGCATGCGGATGTGCTCTTTCCAGTCGAGCGATTTTATACTGTCTTCGTTATAATTACCTACTTCTTTAGCCATCTAAAATATTCTATATTAGTTTTCTGTTAAACGTTGAATCTAAAATTCATAATATCTCCGTCAGCCACCATGTATTCTTTTCCTTCTATGCGGAGTTTGCCAACCTCCTTACACGCCACCTCAGAGCCAAGTGTAGTAAAATCGTTATACGACATTACTTCAGCTTTGATAAAACCTTTTTCAAAATCGGTATGAATAACACCTGCAGCTTGCGGTGCTTTCCAGCCTTTGTTGATAGTCCAGGCACGGACTTCTTTTACACCCGCAGTAAAGTAAGTTTGCAGATTAAGTAATTTATATGCCGATTTAATCAGTTTGTTTACACCTGGTTCTTCTAAACCCATTTCGGCTAAAAACATTTGCTTTTCCTCATAGGTTTCCAGCGCGGCAATTTCACTTTCCATTTGCGCTGTGATAATTAAGATTTCAGCACCTTCATTTTTCACATTTTCTTTTACTGCTTCTACATATTTGTTGCCTGTTTTTGCGGAAGCTTCATCTACATTGCAAACGTACATAACCGGTTTAATGGTTAGTAAATGTAAATCGGCAATATATTCTAATTCACTTTCTTCTAATTGCGCGGCACGTGCCGATTGCCCGCTTTCAAGGGTTGCTTTAACTTTAGAAAGTGCCGCGTATGTTTTTACGGCTTCCTTATCGGAAGCATTTTTAGCCTGGCGTTCAAATTTTTTCAGTTTGGTTTCAACACTTTCCAAATCTTTTAATTGAAGCTCGGTATCAATAATTTCTTTGTCGTGAACGGGGTTTATTTTTCCGTCAACGTGTATCACGTTATCATCATCAAAACAGCGTAACACATGCAAAATAGCATTACACTCGCGTATATTGCCTAAGAATTTATTCCCTAAGCCCTCGCCTTTGCTTGCACCTTTTACGAGGCCGGCAATATCAACAATCTCAACCGTTGTAGGAACAATATTCTGAGGCTTTACCAGATCTGCCAGCTTGTTTAATCGTTCATCAGGCACAGTGATGGTACCAACGTTAGGATCAATTGTACAAAACGGAAAATTTGCCGCCTGCGCTTTAGCATTACTTAAACAATTAAAAAGTGTTGATTTACCTACATTCGGTAAGCCGACAATACCACATTTTAGAGCCATGATCTAATTTTAAAATTTGTGCAAATTTACGCTAATACAGCGGTTTTTAATAGAGAATTATTAACAGAAATAGCTGTGCATGCAGCAAAATTACAAATAAAAGGAAAAGTTAATCTTACAAGGCACTACGGCACTCTTTAGGTTTACCTTTTAACTTAAAGCTAACCACTAAGCCATAATAAATATACCAGTCTTTGGTGCTTGGATTGCCACGCATTTTACCCACATCATCTGCAGTGGCACCCGCAGTTTTACTGGGGTTGCTCATGCTTGCAGCAAGTCCGCCTTTGTATTGTGCAAGCTTAACAGGATCAACGTATGTGCCGCTTACATCATCTAAATAATCGGTAAATGTTTTACGTGGACCCCATTCCAGGCCAATTCCAATATAGTTAGATACGTTAAGTTTAAAGCCAATGCCAAACGGTATCATAGGCTGCACCAAAGGATATTTTTTTTGAGAAGTATTTAGAGGAGTACCCTCTCCCTCAGTAGATAGATTTCGTAAGCTTACCCATTGGTTGCCATAACGCCCCTGCGGATCAAACTTAAATGCACCTATGCCTATAAAAATATAAGGCGCAAAAACGTATTTACTGTGCCCGATCCTGTATTCCCAAAAATTAAATTCGGTACGTACAGATAGCTCCATAATGCTGGTCTTAAAATTAAGATTTCGTTCCAACTGGTCAGGATTTGTACTTCTTGCATCATCTCCTTGTATACTCCCATAATTGAAGGCACCCTTAAAAGATATACGATAATTATAATTAAAACGGTAAAAAACGCCAAAAGCCGGTTGAGACGCGGCAAAATGCGCGGTATTTAGGTCGCCTATGTAATAGCTAGCGCCAAGCATAACACCTACATCGTGCGAAAAATATTGCTTATTATTATTTTGTGCGGTAGCCCAAAAAGTATAAAAACAGGCAATAAATAAAAGGCAATTCTTTTTCATGGAGAATATAGAACGAAAATAACGATAAAATATTGTTTACAGCAATTAATTACTGCCCAGAATAACTAATTTGCGGATACTTGTTTTGTTTTCCAGCTGAACTTTGCAATAATAAACACCGGCTGCAAGCGGGGTTGTATCGATAGTGAAAATTTCCTGGCTGTTGTTTTTTTGATGTGCCTGTGCAACATTTACAACTTGCCCATTCATATTTACTAGGCTCAAAACAGCATTATTTTCTGTGTTATTTGTAAAGTTAACGGTTACTTTTCCATTTGCCGGATTAGGATAAACATTTAACTCAACATCTTCTGTAACAGTGTTTTTAATTCCCGTAGTCAAACAAGTAGTAGGTTCAGCAAGCCAGATCATCAGATTCATTAACCAATTGCGGTGATTTTGCCCAACATCGCCTGTATAGCCATTGTATAAACTAATCTGATTGCTTGTGCCTGTATTTCCTGTGCCATCATCAGGAGGCGAACTGTCGCCAATGGCAGCTACTTTACCACAGCCATAACGTGCCGTAACACTCGTAACCGCCGTATCCGTTTGTCCTTTACCATTTTTCCAGGTATGTCCTTTTACAGATGCATTTTGAGAAGGCACCATCGTCATGCAGGTTCCATTGCTCCATTTAACTTCAGTTACAGTACCGAACGAACCATGCGTAATAGAATCGTTTGTTGCCGTAGCTACGTTAGAAGTATAATTTGCATCTGAAAAGTTTTGTAACATAAAGCTAAAACCAAATGCATTGTTCTGAATGGAATTGTTAGTTATCAGGTCATTCCATACCATCGGGGAGTCGTACCCGTCATTATTTCTGTCGCTTCCGGTATGATCGCATATCATAAATAAACTGCCGCCATTTTTCACAAAATTCATAATGGCCGTTTTTTCAAGACTTGTAAAAATGATATTAGGTTCGTCTACAACAAATATATCGTATTTGCTTAAATCCTGCGTGTTGGTTGTGCTGCCATATGTAATGTGGCCTGTAAACGGAAGTGTTTCTACCCAATAGCCTTTTCTTACGCAATCAATTCCCCAATACGACAAAGCGCCTTCCCAATAGGTTTCTGCTGTAGCAGAGGTTACAGCAGTTTGTGTAGGCGTAGGATATTGTTGCGGGTTTGCATGATAATAGCTTCCGCCTGTACCTGTTTGTCCTGTTGCATACCAAGTCATATTTTGCAGGTCAGAGTCTATACACCAATCGCCGCTTCCTGAGGTTTCGGCATGTGTGTTATCAAATAAAATTTTCTTTTGTCCTGCTGTTTGAGCAGCTAGATTGCTGCAAAATAAGGCCACTGAGGCCGCCATCATAAGCGTTTTTTTCATCTCCACGTTAATATAAAGTTATCAAATATAGAAAAACCCCGAAGTAATAACTACCCGGGGTTTACTTTTAACTATAACTGTTAAAACAACTACAAAATCTATTTAATAGAGTTAAGTACCGCTTTAAAAGCTTCTGGATGATTTAAGGCTAAATCAGCTAATGCTTTACGATTTAACTGTACATCTTTCTGGTGAATTTTATGCATGAACTGAGAGTAGCTCATACCTTGTTCGCGAGCTGCTGCATTGATACGTTGTATCCACAAAGCGCGCATGCTGCGTTTTTTGTTTTTACGATCGCGATAAGCGTAGGTTAAACCTTTCTCCCAAACGTTTTTGGCTATTGTCCAAATGTTTTTGCGAGCGCCCCAGTAACCTTTGGTTAACTTAAGGACTTTTTTTCTGCGTGCCCTGCTGGCAACGTGATTGACTGAACGTGGCATTTTCTTTTTTGATTTGTTTTTAGACTTTCAGTGTTTACATTTTATAGTAAATCTTGTTACTGAAAATCGGGTTTAACAATTGATTTTTTACCGATTTTGATTTTTACAATCTGCTTTGAAAGAACTTATTTTCCAATAGCCAAAAGAAACTTAACGTTTCCTAAGTCTGTTTTGTCAACAAGACCACTTCCGCGTAAAGCGCGTTTGCGATCTTTTTCTTTTTTGGTTAATATGTGTCTTTTAAAAGCATACTTGCGCTTAATCTTACCGGTCCCGGTTAATGCAAATCTTTTCTTTGCACCGGAGTTTGTTTTCATTTTAGGCATGTCTGTTTTTTTTAAGGGACGCAAATATAATTCAAAATTTTGATTTCTGAATTATAAATTTCGAATTAGTATTTCGCTCCACCTACACCAATATTTTCTATTGGATGCCAGGTTGTTTTAATTTCTTGTAAATCAGTTATATAGTATGGATTTTGCTCATTTTCATCATTCCAGTTTTTATGCCAGAAATACGATCTTTTTACATTTAATGAAGCGTTTTCGTCAATGGTTTTGCGCTCTGCAGCGTTATTCCTGCAGTAAACAATAGCGTTTACATCCATGTGCGAAGAAAAATGCGTGTGTAATTCGGCACTTGTGCCGGTGAGGATATTTACCACCCCGCCCGGAAGATCGCTGGTGGCCAGGCATTCGGCTAAGGTAATGGCGCACAAAGGCTTGGTTTCAGATGCCAGGGCAATGCAGGTGTTTCCGCCCGCAATAACCGGGATGATAACTGAGATCAGTCCGATTAACGAAGTTGTTTCATCTGCTACGACGGCTATAACGCCCATAGGCTCAGGCACTGAGAAATTGAAATGGGATGAGGCAACGGGGTTAACCGAGCTTAAAATTTGCTGGTATTTATCACACCAGCCGGCATAATACACAATGCGGTCTATACTTAAGGTCACCTCTTTTAAGGCTTGAGCTTTGGTAGAACCCTGCTTCACTAATTCTTCTATAAACTGTTCTTTGCGCCCTTCCAGCATTTCTGCCAGGCGATACAAAATTTGTGAACGGTTAAAAGCAGATTTTCCGCTCCAACCACCTGCAGCGCCACGTGCGGCAACTACGGCATTACGGTAATCTTTACGAGACGATAGGCACATATTGGCAATGTTATTTTTGTTTTTATCAAGCAAGGGATAATATCTTCCGCTTTCGGTGCGAGGAAACTGTCCGCCTATAAATATTTTATAGGTCTTTAAAACTTCTATTCTTTCCATGAATTTTAATAAGGATTAAAACTACAATTTTTATTTAAAATATGGAGTAGAAAATCCATTTTCATAAGGAATGTTAATTAAAAATACGTGGCATAGTGTTTGGAAAAATGGGACTAAAAAAGTTATGAATTATAAAATTCCGGCCATATTATTTATGGCAATGTGCACGACAGGTTTTTCGCAAGATACTTTAAAAACCAATCCATTTTTAGCAAATAGTTTTGCTATTGTAGAAATTTCCAAAAATGGAGGTTTTAAAGATGAAACAACAATCATTCATTTTGATGACGGTAAAATGACGAACATAACCGATAAAATTTACGGCGATGACCCGGATTTACCGCTTGCACAAAAAGTATTAAAATGTATTAAGTATATGAAGGAAAGAAATTATGTTTTGCTAAGTTCGACATCAACTACCATTGGGTCTCCTCCTTACCATAATTACAATACCTACGATTACCAATATATTTTTGAAAAAGAAAAGAACTAATTACTTTCTGTATTTCACTTCCAAAGCGTGTATTTCAAGCAAAGGTTTTAAGAATTCTTCCAGATCATAAACGCAAAGCTGAGAAGCCGCATCGCACAAAGCTGTTGAAGGATCAGGATGTGTTTCAATAAACACACCGTCAACACCGCTGGCAACACCTGCACGGGAAAGCACCGGTAAAAATTCTCTTGCACCACCCTTAGCATCCGAACTTGGAATACCATATTTGCGAACACAATGCGTAATATCAAATACAACAGGGTAACCTAAATTATTCATGTGGAAAAATGCACGTGGGTCAACAATCAGATCGTTATAACCAAATGTATAGCCGCGTTCTGTAAGAATTACATTATCATTTCCGGCTTCGATAACTTTTTGCAAAGGATGCTTCATGTTGTCGGGGGCTAAAAACTGGCCGTGTTTTATGTTGACCACTTTACCTGTTTTTGCAGCAGCCACCAACAAAGTAGATTGCATACATAAGTAAGCGGGAATTTGCAATACATCGCAAACCTGACCTGCAGCAGCGGCCTGATCGGGATAATGTATGTCAGTTAAAATAGGAAAACCAAATTGCTCTTTTACCTTAGCTAATAGTTTTACACCTTTATCTAAACCTGGTCCGTCGTAATATTTTAAGCTGCTACGGTTATCTTTTTGAAAAGAAGATTTATAAATGATCTTGATTTTCATGCGCTCGGAAACTTCTTTCAGTTTCTCGGCAGTCTTCATCATAATAGATTCTTCTTCTATTACACAAGGGCCTGAAATCAAGAATAACTCATCGTTTCCACACTCAATATTTCCGACTTTTACTATTTTTTTAGCCATGTTTTTGTATTATTTTTTTAATTTGAAATTCCAGCTCAGGAATATCATTGTTGATTATTTCCCAAACAATACTATGATCGACACCCGTGTAATGATGAATGATAATATTTCTTGTTGCAGCCATTTTTCGCCATTCAATTTCAGGATAACCGGCTTTAAATTCATCACTGATTTTTGTGCTTGCTTCACCTATTATCTCCAGGCATCTTTCAATTGCTTTTAATAAAATTTTATTTTCATAAAAGCTTTCAAAAGTAATATTACCAGTATGTTTTATAATAAACTCACATTCATCATTTATATGCCTAACCAGTTCTAAATTAGAGTGCAACATCTTCTAAATCTTTTAAAATATGCGGCCCAATATATTTACTTAACCCCTGGCGAGTTAATAGTTCTACTTTTCTACCTGTTTTAGTTTCTAAAAATTCATACAGATAAAACAAGTTATTGTATGTTTTTTTTCCGGGCAAAAAATCCACTAAAAAATCAACATCACTTTTTGAGGTTGCTTTGTCGTGTCTAAATGATCCAAATAAACCCAATTTATCTACACCAAAACTTCTGATAATATCAGCATTGGTTTGCAGTAATTGAATTAATTGTTGTTTGGTTTGTATCATTTATAATCTTCGGAATAAATCTTTTATATAATCTAAATTAACTTTTTGCTGCCAGTTATCTCCAAAAGCATGATGCCACATAAACGGCAAATTAAGAGACACGTTTGCCATAGCTGTTAATGTTTCTTCATTCCAATCTTTACTTAAATTTTGCGGAAGAACAATTTTATGTTTCGCGATCATTTGCATGAAATCGCTGTGGCCTTTTAAATAGATATCACCCAGGTGTTGAAAGATAATGCAGTTTGCATAACAATGGCGCGTACCCAAAATTTTAGATAAGCCATAACTCAATGCGTGACAAACACCCACCTCGCTATATGTTAAACTTAAGCCGCCCATTAAGGATGCAACCATTAGTTTGTCGTTGTTTTCCGGCGTCTGGCCTGCTTTATCTCCTAAATAAACTTCCCTGCAAAGCTTTAGCGATTGTTCGCCGTATGCTAAACTAAATGCATTATTGCGAATACCCGTTTCACTTTCTATGCAGTGTATGTAAGTGTCCATTCCGGTATAAAACCACCAATCGGTTGGTACGCTGGCAATTAATTCAGGATCTAAAATAACCTGGTTAAAAACTGTCCAATCGCACTTTAAGCCTAATTTTTTTTCAGGACCTGTAAGCACTGCTGTCATGGATACTTCAGCTCCTGTGCCCGAAATAGTCGGTACACCTAAGTGGTAAACACCTGCTTTTTTAATAAGGTTTAATCCCTGGTATAAAGTAGACGAGCCTTCGTTCGTTAGCATTAATGATAGGGCTTTTGCAATATCCATGATACTGCCACCACCAATACCAATTACACCGCTGGGCAATCCTTTTTTTGCTAAAATTTCATCACGAAGCGAGTCAATTTGTTCGGTAGTCGGTTCATGTGGATCGACATCTATATAGTAAACTAAATCTTCTGCTTTGTTTTGAAGCTTGTTCGATAATTCTTTTTCTTTAAAATAATTATCGACTACATAAACAAAATAATGATTGTTTTCTTTACGAATAGGTTCAACCGTTTCTGCTAATTGCGTGAATGAACCCCGGCCGTAGGTTACTTTATCTATATTTTTAAAATTTTTGTGTTGCATCTTTTTTATTTTGTGTCATGCTGAATTTATTTCAGCATCTGTAAGAGATTCCGAAACAAGTTCGGAATGACTAAACTGAAACAGGTTTCATTGCTTTGGTAACACATTCAGAAATTTTTGAAGCCAGTGTTTTCATGTCTTCTTCTGTCCATTTATATTTTATGCCAAAAGAAATTAAACGCCCGATCACTTCTTGTGTTTTTGGTAATTGTAAATTTTTATAATCCTGAGGTGCGCCTAAAATTTCGATTGGAAGTTTAGAAACGGTACGCATTTCTTTGATATGATCCCACTGATTGATGAAGTGGTACATGTTTTTAAACCAGTAATCAAAACCAACCACTCCCGCAGCTTTCATCTCATCCACTACACGCTGAGCGGTTGCTGTATCGGGCAATAATAAATTTAAGCAAGTAGCAGAATCACCATCAGGGTCAGCCAGTTTTGCAAAAGAAATACCGGGAGTTTTTGATAATAGATCCTGCATTAATTTTTTATTGGCACGATTTTTTTCTTTGATCAAAGGTACCCGGCGTGTTTGTGCAACACCAACCGCTGCATGTAATTCAGAGATGCGGTAATTAAAGCCTAAATACGGATGTTGCTCCATGCCGCGCACTGCGCCGATGTGGTCGTGCCCGTGATCGCTATACACATCAGCTTTTTTATAAGTCGTTTCATCGTTAGTAACTAGTACGCCACCTTCTCCGGCAGTCGCAATTTTAAAGAAGTCGAATGAATAACAACCTGCTTTACCAAATAAACCCGTTGAAGTTCCTTTGTAAGAAGAAGCGAACGATTGCCCCGCATCTTCCACTAAAATTAATTTATGTTCGTTAATCACTTTCATAATGCTATCCATGTCAGCCATCCCGCCGCACATGTGCACTAAACAAACACCTTTTGTTTTTGGTGTGATTGCTTTTTTAATTCCTTCTGCGCTCAAGCAAAGTGTTTCATCAATTTCAGCAAATACAGGCAGTGCGCCGATAAATAATACGGCTTCAATGGTTGCCATAAAAGTAAACGGAGGAACAATTACTTCATCACCTGCACCAATGCCGCTTGCTGCAAGTGCTGTAGCTACAGCTGTTGAACCGCTGCTCATGGCATGTGCAAACTTTGCACCGGTTATTTTTTTTACTTCCGTTTCAAAATCTTTTGCTTTCCAGTGATTGCTACGAAGTGCATCGTGGTTATAACGAAACAACACTCCGGTTGACAATACATCTTCTATTTCTTTACGCTCTTCGGCGCCAAATAATTCTGTTCCAGGCATGGTTAAAAATTTAGAGTACAAAGATACGAAATTACCACATCTGTACATGAGCAGATTTATTGCGTAGAGTTCTGTTAATCTCTCTTAAAATTGCTTTTTGTTTTTGGCAGATATTAACTCATATTTGTTTCAGAAATAAACCATGATAAAAAACGCGTACGCATTACTTTTTTTGTTTTTAGCTCAGGCTGCTTTTTCTCAAACAGAGACAGATACGGTTAAGAATACGCATACAGTGCAGTTTTCAGGGTTTATAGACGCGTATTATTCCTATGATTTTAATAAACCGCCAAACCACGAAGTATCAGCGCCTTTTATATATAATTACAAACGGAACAATGAATTTAATATTAACCTGGCTTTATTAAGTGCCAATTATAGCGGAGATAAGATACGTGCAAAAATAGGCCTGATGGCAGGTACGTATGCGCAGTATAATTATGCCAACGAACAAGGATTATTGAAAAACATTTACGAGGCCAACGCCGGAATTAAAATAACCAAGCATCTTTGGCTGGATGTGGGCATTTTTGCCTCGCATATTGGCAATGAATCTGCTTTTTCAATTACAAACCCTACGTTAACGCGCTCTATTATGGCTGAAAATACGCCTTATTACCAGACAGGCGCTAAGCTGACATACGATGCCGGAAAAAAATGGCTGTTTAGTTTATTGCTTTTAAACGGCTGGCAAAACATACAGGAAACGCCGGATAACAATAACAAACCGGTTTGCACCCAGATTTTGTTCAGGCCGAACGATAAAACCGAATTTAATTACAGCACGTTTATCGGCAATGAAAAGCCGGATAGCGCCAAGCAATGGAGATACTTTAACCACTTTTATTTTACATCGCATTTTAGCAGGAGGCTTTATTTGTCTGCTGCGTTTGATTATGGTATCCAGCAAAAATACAAGGATAAAGCCCATTACGACAAGTGGTTTGGAACTTCGGTTATTTTAAAGTATAAATTTACACGGGTGTTTTCCACTTCGGTGAGAGGTGAATACTATAGCGATCCGGCACAGGTAATGGTAACTACCAATGTGCCTTACGGAACACAGGTCTTTGGGACTTCCTTAAACATAGATTTTTCTCCATACAAGGGCTCCTTAATAAGGCTTGAAGGAAAATATTATAACGCGCAGGATGCTATTTTTAAAACCACGAACGGCTACAACAACCAGGCTTTTATAACTACCGTTGATTTTGTTATTAGCTTTTAACGCAGAATTTTACGTACAAAAGCAACCGTAAAATAACTCATTAAAAACACGCCGGTAAACCCTTCAAAGGCGGCAAAAGGCTTTAAATAGCCCTCAGCAAAGTAATCACCGTAGCCAATGGTAAAAAAAGTAATGGCGCTGTAATAAACGCAATTCCCAAAGCTGTGTATGTGTTGCAATTCTTCCGGAAGCGTGGTTGCAACGGTTCCAAAATGCGGAAAAAATTCGGTTATGATGTAATAAATAAAGCTGAACGAGATAAAAGCAAAGAACATGTTAAGAAGAACACGTATAGGGTCGGTTGCATAACGCCCTACATAATCAAAAACATATTTCTGGAAATAATATTTAGGATAGGCCCACCATACGTTTTGCCTGTTTTCTTTAACAGAGGCGTCTAAATTGGCTTTTGCCTCACAACGTTTAAATTCAAGGTATGCAGCATCTTCATCTTCGTATTGCCCATTGTTACGGAAGTTTTCTTTCAGGATCCTGAACTGTTCCGCTTTCTGAAAAAGTGTCGTTTCCTTCTGCTGATAGATCAGGTTGAAAACATTATTTGCGCGCCAATCAATAAACATGCGGCCCAAAATGCGCATACCTGATATGTCAAATATTTTTATAACAACATTCTCGTCTTCCGGCTTCAGGTCTAAAATATCGCGAACGATGGTGTTGCTTAAGTCTGCCGCGCGGCAGGATTTAAAACGAAGATCCATATAACAGTTTAAAGCACAGCCCTTAAAGGAAATATCCGTTACGTTAGCTTTATTAAAACTTACAGAGCCTGTGCCAAAATGTGTAAGGTCAAACTGCGCTTCTCCTTTGGCAAAATCAGCCTGTGCAAATGTTTTGTCTCCATGTCCGAAACGTGCACTGCGAAAAGAAACTTTACCGTCGCCAAATTCGGTTCCATCAAAAGAAACATCTCCGTCATTAAAATCAACCCGTCTGAAATCTATTTTTCCGCCCCCAAACTCAACGTTTTTAAAATCTTTTTTTCCTTTGCCGAAAGACGCTTTTTCAAAACTTACATCTCCGTTGGCAAACTTGCCAAACTTAAAATCTACAATTCCATCGCCAAAATAGGTGTTCCTGAAATCTACATTTCCGTTATTAAAATTGCAGTCTACAAAAGATAAATTCCCTGTACCAAAATTGGTGTTATTAAAAGATACCAGCCCGTCACCAAACTGAACACTCTGAAAAGTTGTGCTTCCGCTACCAAATTTGGCCTTTTTAAAACTTACGTCTCCATCACAAAAAACAGCATTACTAAAATTGGTAGAGCCATTTCCATAAATAACCGAATCAAAAATCACTTTATCTCCTTCAAAGCGCGCGTAACTAAAATCATTGCTTATATCACAATCAAAAAAGGTCTTTTTAGCTGAAAAATTTTTCAAAGCAATATGCACACTGTCGTCTAAGCCTTTGCTGACACGGTAATCGGTCAGCGAAAAATTTAATACATACGCATTGTTGAGGTTAATATCTTCGCCTTTATCTATTTTATCAAAGATCTCCAGGTTAGAAATTACTCCGAATTTAAAGACCATTACCTTTTTGTCGCTCTCATCAAAAAAAGATATAACCGCTGTTTTGGCATACCCGCGAAAAGGCGAATCTTCTATGTCAACCTTATATCTTAATAAATGATGTTCGTGCAGGGGCGACTCAAGCATAATTTTTAATATTTTTGAAGCTTTCTAAGAAACGAATTTAATAAAATATACATAAGATGAAAATTGTAGTTACGGGCAGCAATGGCTTATTGGGACAAAAATTAGTTTATAAGCTGCGCAACCAGGCCGGCATAACCTGCATTGCCACCGCCCGCGGAGAAAACCGCCTGATACAAAAGGATGGATATGTATATGATGAAATGGATATTACAAATGCGGAAGAAGTGCAACAAGTGTTATCAAAACACAAGCCTGGTGCCGTTATTCATACCGCAGCCATGACCAATGTAGATGCTTGCGAGACCGAGAAAGAAGCCTGTGTTGCCATGAACGTAAGCGCGGTGCAATACATTGTAAATACATTACAGGAGCTGCAGGAAAGAAACAACGACTACAAACCTCAATTGGTACATCTTTCCACCGATTTTATTTTTGACGGAACACACGGACCGCTTGACGAGGAGGAAAAACCAAATCCGCTTAGCTACTATGCGTGGAGTAAACTGGAAGCCGAAAAAATTGTGCAAAGCAGTGCATTAAATTGGGCAATTGCACGCACGGTTTTGGTATATGGCATTGTAGATAATATGAGCCGCAGCAACATTGTTTTATGGGCTAAGCAAAATTTAGAGCAAGGCAAAAAGATCAATGTGGTAGACGATCAGTTTAGAACGCCAACGTTGGCTGAAGACCTGGCAGATGGCTGTATTTTACTGGCACAGAAAAAAGCGCAGGGTATCTATAATATTTCCGGAAAAGATTTTATGAGCATTTTGCAATTGGTGCATGTAGTGGCCGACTATTACCATTTAGATAAATCATTGATCAATCCATCCAAATCGGCAGATATTAAGCAGCCTGCACAGCGCCCGCCAAAAACAGGTTTCATCATCGATAAAGCAAAAAGAGATTTAGGTTATAACCCGCATAGTTTTGTGGAAGGAATTAAACTGATGGATGAGCAGGTTAAGAAAATGACCGCAGCTAAATAATTTTTTCTACTTAACAACCACAGATGCCATAATACTTGCAGCTGAAAATTCGGCCATCTTTGGCTTTCAGGGTTATGATGCCTTTTTCAAAAGAAGATTCGGATTCTTCTCCGCCATTCTGTTTATTTGACTTCGTTTCAATAATTACCTCAAAATTTTTGTCTTTGTCACAGTATGTTGAGCTATTATGCAAAGAATCGTTTTTTAGCAATGCAAGTTTGATGAATTCTTTATTAATTGAAATGTAAGCAATGTCAGTAAGGTTATTTACATAAATGAATTTACCGCTTTCAAAATCCTTATCTGTAGCTGCAAAGTTACAGGCGCAACCATTTATTTCTAACGGATATTTGCTAAAAGTGTCTAATAAAAGCGGAGCAATTTGGGCTTGATTTTTTTCGGCTGTTTTTTCTGTGGTTGTTTGAGTATGATTGCCACAGCTTGCCAGTATAAACGTTGATATAATAATTAAAACTGTCTTTACCAGAGTCATTGTTCGGGTTGAAGCTTATATTTTAATACGTACTCCGTTTTCGTACGCAACCACAAAGCATCCTACCGTTCCTTTGGCAATTAATTGTGCTTTGTATTTACGGGCTTCTTCTAAGGTTTTAAAGCTGCCTACCAATACTTTATATAAGCCGGCATCTTCCACAATTTTAACCGCGCCATATTCTGCAAACCTTGATTTATTTGGCTTGTTGGTTAAAGCGGCCAGCTGCACATGATAAACCACGTTGCCTTTTGCAGCAGGTTGTGTATTTGTTGGAGCTGTTGTTTTAGCTGTTTCAGCCGGAGCGCTTGTAGTAGTTGTATTGTTAGTCGTTTGAGGCTCGGTAGTTGTTGTTGCAGCTACTGTCTCCGAAGGAACAGAAACCGTTGAAGCTGAATTATCTGTCGGGCTTGAAGTAGTTGTTGTATTATCTGTTGCCGGAGGAGTTGAGGTAGTAGAAGAAGCGGTATTATCCGTAGCAGTAGAAGCCACAGCGCTTCCGCCAAAGTTTATAGTAGCTGGAGTTGGCGTAAATTCTTTTTTTACACTGTTTTCCAGGTAAAAGAACTGAGGTGCAAAATTCACACTTCCTGAAACGCTTGATGGCGCTGTTAATTTGAACGAAAAGGTAAAAGTGGCATCGCCCGGAAGAGATACCCAAACAATCTTAACACGGTTGTTCTCAAATGTAAAATTACCGCCTTTTATATCGCTGCTTTGTGCCTGGAAACCAGTTGGAAGGTCTAACTGAAATTTAGCAAAACTACCCATGGTAGCTGCTTTGGTAAGTGTATACTGGGCATCAATGGCATCGCCTGCATTGGCAGAGGCGGGGAGGTTATTAGTAATATTTAGATCCTGCGAAAACGCAACCGAACAAATGAAAAATAATACAGCTAAGAGCGTTTGTTTTATCATAAAATTTTATTTTTAACGTACAAATATGGATATTTTAGCTAAATTTTCAAAATTTATTAACAGGGTATTAACTTTTTATGGCTAAACTGGGAAAAGAGTTTTATGAGAGAAAAGACGTGGTAAAGCTGGCCCGTGAACTATTAGGCAAAAAACTCTGCACAAACATCAACGGGATTTATACAGCCGGTATTATTACAGAGACAGAAGCTTATGCGGGCGAGAACGACAAAGCATCACATGCATATAACAACCGGCGCACTCCGCGTAATGAATTTATGTTCCACGCGGGTGGCATAGCGTATGTTTACCTGTGTTATGGCCTGCACCATTTGTTTAATGTGGTTACCAACGCCAAGGATGTTCCACATGCCGTGCTTATACGTGCTATTAAACCGGTTGATGGTATCGAAGAGATTTTATTGCGGCGGAATCATACAAAACTTGCCAAAAATACTGCTGGCGGACCGGGCACAGTTTCCCAGGCGCTTGGCATCAGTACAAAGCTTAACGGCACAGACCTGAACGAAGGAAATATCTGGATAGAAGATGTGGGCATTTCATTTACCAAAAAAGAAATAACAGCTACACCCCGAATTGGAGTTGATTATGCAGGCGAGGATGCCAAACTTCCTTACCGGTTTTTAGTGAAAGATGCAGACGTAACAGAGAAACTTAAAAATCCCAAACATTAGGACGGCGGTACTTTTTAGGCTTAAAGAAGTTTTTATACTCAAGCAAAAAGGCCATCATAAAATAAACTATAACAGGCGATCCGAAAGTAAAAAAAGACAAGTAAATGAAATACATGCGCACATTGGTAGAAGCAATACCCAGTTTTTGCCCAAGCCATTCGCAAACGCCAAACGCCTGTTGTTCAAACCAATTTATAGTGCGCTCTATCATACTGCAAATTTACAAATTATTTTGCAGTCTTGTTTTTTGCTTCAAACTCGCGGATAATATCGGCATCAGACTTGCCCATCATTTTAATGGCAGAGGCTGCGTCCTTGGCTAATTGAGTGTTGGGATATTGTTCGGTTACCTGGCGATAGATTTCTTTAGCGCGCACATAATCGTTCAGCTTGTAGTCATACACATTGGCTAACCTGAACAAACACTCGCCTCTCAGTTTAAAATTATCATTATACTCAAAGCAACACATCCTGTAAAAATCGGCAGCACGGTTATACTGGTTGATGTTTTCACTGATTTCTCCTGCCTTAAATAAATAATCGGGACACACAAAATCTTTATAATAATTTTTGTGGTAGGTATCGTATAAGCGGATCATCTGTTTCGCTTTTTTTACATCCAGTACTTCAGAAGAATACAGATCCTTTTCCATAGCCTTGATTTGCTCTTGCATTTCCGCTGCTGATGGAACCTCAGGTTTAACAACCGCTGGGGCAGGTAACTCAGTCTCTTTTGATTTGGCAACTTCGGCTACTTGTTCTTCTTCTGTCTTTGGCTTGTTATCAGGGTTACTGCAGGAAAAAACAATAAAGCTTAAAATGATTGAAAGAGAAACCGATAAGATCTTATACATGGCAGCTTATTTTTTTGGTTTGTATACTTTGGTTTTATAATCGGCATTGAAATTCCCTTTGGTAATATTGTTCAGTTTCCCCGAGATCATTTTTCGTTTAAAGGCAGAAATTTTATCGGTAAACAATTTTCCTTCTATATGGTCATACTCATGCTGAACAACGCGTGCTGCCAATCCGTTAAGCGTTTCAGTATGTTTTTTAAAATGCTCGTCGTAATATTCGATCGTAACATTTTCTTTGCGCATTACATCTTCCCTTATTTTAGGAATGCTTAAACAGCCTTCGTTAAACGACCATTCTTTGCCGCTTTCCTCCAGGATCTTTGCATTGATAAATACACGCTTAAAATCTTTCAGGAAGGCCAATTCTTTTTTGCTTAATTTTTCTTCCTCTTCATCATCATCTTCGTCCACCTCTGCAAAAGGACTGGCATCTATTACAAACAAGCGAATAGATTTGCCCACCTGCGGCGCTGCAATGCCCACGCCATTTGCTTTGTACATCGTTTCAAACATATTGGCAATCAGGGTATCAAGCCCTTCGTAATTTTTATCAATATCAACCGCAACCTTTCTTAAAACGGGGTCGCCATATACTACAACCGGTAAAACCATATTTATTTTAAATTAAAAATTCAACGTTCAAAATTATTCTATCCTTCAATTGCTTTTACGCCCGGAAGGCTTCCTTGCTCAATATATTCCAACAGCGCTCCACCGCCGGTAGATACGTAACTTACTTTATCAGCCAAGTTATATTTGTTGATGGCAGCTACCGAATCGCCGCCGCCAATTAAGCTGTAAGCACCCAAAGCAGTAGCTTTTACAATGCTTTCGGCAACAGCTTTGGTTCCGTGTTCAAAATTGCTCATTTCAAAAACGCCCATAGGCCCATTCCATAAAATGGTTTTAGATTGCTTGATCACATCGCCAAATTGTTTAGCTGATTCAGCGCCAATGTCTAAACCCATCCAGCCGTCCGGTATATTATTTATATTCGAGTTTTTATGATTGGCATCATTCGAAAAATTATCTGCAATAATAGCATCGCTTGGCAAATGCAATTGCACGCTCTTCTGTTTAGCTTTTTCCAAAAGGCTTTTGGCAGTTTCCAAACGGTCGTCTTCGCAAAGCGATTTACCGATCTTCCCGCCCATAGCTTTGATGAAGGTAAACGCCATGCCCCCGCCAATAATAATATGCTGTGCGCGGTTCATCAATTGCTCGATGATCAATATCTTGTCAGAGACTTTGGCGCCGCCGATAATGGCAGTAAACGGTTTTTCTGATCCATGTAATACTTTGCCAATACTGGCAACCTCTCCGGCCATTACATAACCAAAACATTTATGGGCATCATCAAAATAGTTGGCAATAATGGTAGTTGAAGCATGCGCGCGGTGAGCTGTACCGAAAGCATCGTTTACATAAATATCTCCGTGCTTAGCCAGTTTTTGTGCAAAGGCCGCATCGCCTTTTTCCTCTTCCTTGTAGAAGCGCAGGTTTTCCAATAATAAAACTTCCCCGTTTTTTAAAGAAGAAGATATTTTAAATGCTTCATCAGAAATGCAATCGGTTACAAATTTTACTTCAACGCCAAGCGCTTTAGAAACATTTTTTACAATGTGTTTTAAAGAATATTTATCCGTAGGGCCATCTTTCGGGCGGCCTAAATGCGACATAAGAACAACGCTTCCACCATCTTTCAATATCTTTTTAATGGTTGGAATAGCTGCATTGATACGGGTTTCATCGGTTACTGCAAATGCATCATTCAACGGCACATTAAAGTCAACACGTATCACAGCGCGTTTGTTTGCAAAGTTTATAGAATCAACTGTTTTCATTTTTTTACTTATAATTTATTATCTCTTGTCATTTCGACTGCAGGGAGAAATCTCTTTCATAATAGATTTCTCAGTCGTACCTCCTTCGAAATGACAGAGGTGTTTTTTATTTTATTTTTTCCCTGTGCTTCCAAAGCCGCCTTCGCCGCGAACAGATTCTTCCAGGCTTTCAACGGCTTTCCACTCAACGCTTTCATGTTTGGCAATAACCATTTGCGCTATGCGCTCGCCATCGTTAATGATAAATGTTTCATTGGATAAATTAACCAGCAATACTTTTATTTCCCCGCGATAGTCGGCATCAATGGTTCCGGGAGAATTTAATACCGTTATCCCATTCTTAAAAGCCAGCCCGCTACGCGGACGAATTTGTGCTTCATACCCTGCAGGCAATTCCATAAACAAAGCAGTGGGCACTAAAGCGCGTTGCAAGGGTTTTAATTCGATAGCTTGTGTAAGCTCTGCTCGCAGATCCATGCCGGCGCTTTGGTGTGTAGCATAGGCTGGCAACGAGTGCTTACTTTTATTTACAATTTTAACTGATAGCATTTAACTGTTTTAAATTTGGGAGCTCGAATTTAATAAACAACCCGCAATAAATTAAAAGCAAAATATTATTTAGTATTAACTCTATAACAATATTAACGTTGCCCTGCCATGAAAGGGATAAAAAGTAAAAGAATAACGCAAAGCCAAAGAAGAATACGAAGTTGCGCAGGTTATAATTTGTTTTGTAATATTTCTGAGAGAGAAAGTAAGAAATGATCATCATGCTACCGTAAGAAATAAGGGTTGCCCAGGCACAAGCGTGGTAACTGTATTGCGGAATAAAAACAAAGTTAATGGTAAGTGTAAGCACCGCACCGAATATAGTAATGTAAGCCCCAAAACGGGTTTGGCCGGTTAACTTATACCAGACCGAAAGGTTATAATAAATACCGAGGCATAGGTTAGCAATCAGTAAAATGGGTACAATACTCATGCCTTCCCAATAAGCCGGACTAACCATGTTCCTGATAAGTTTCAGGTTCATGGTAGTGGCCAGGAATAAGAAGGAGCAGGCTATTACAAAATATTTCATTACCAGGGCGTTCAGTTTACGCGAATCTTCGTTTTTTGCGTGGCTGAAGAAGAAAGGTTCTGCTGCAAATTTAAACGCCTGTATAAAGATGGTCATAAGGATAGATATTTTGTAACAGGCGCCGTATATCCCTAATTCGCGCATACCAATTTCGGGCGGCAGTAATTTCTTTAGAATGATCCGGTCAAACGTTTCGTTTATCATCCCTGCCAGGCCAAGAATAAGTAAAGGAAATGCGTAACTGAACATCTGCAGCCAAAGCTCTTTATCAAAGGTATACTTAAAGCCTGTAAATTCTTTATACAAAAGCAACAGCGAAAAAGCGTTTGCCAACAGGTTAGCCAGGAATGCATAACCAATTCCTATTTGCGGGTCATACAAACTTCCCAAAAAAGAAGTGGTGGCATTATGCAGGTCGTTTTCATAAGCAGGTTTGCATAGAAGGAAAAAGAACAGGTTAACCCCAATATTAACGATCATGTTGGCGATGTTAATACCGGCAAATTTAAGCGCTTTGTTTTCAGAACGCAGGCGTGCAAACGGAATAGCCGTGAGAGCATCAACGGCAATGATCAGGATCATCCACTGAATAAAATTTACATTATTATCATAGCCCAGCTTGTTAGCTATGAAACGAGAAGACAGGAGGCCAATAACCACAAAAGCAGATGTACTACTTATTAAAGAAATAAGGGCAGTGCTGTATACCTTGCTTTTGTCTTCTGTTTTATTGATAAAATTAAAAAAGGCCGTTTCCATGCCATAACGCAGAATGATATTAAGAAAAGATATGTAGGCATATATTTCGGTATTGATACCAAACTCGGCCGGATTGGTAAATACATACGTGTATAAAATAACCAGCAAATAACCCAAAAATCTTGGCAAAATGGTGCTAAGGCCGTAAACAGCAGTTTGTGAAGCTAATTTCTTTAACGGGTTTGCCACAGTGGCTTTAATTTTCTAAGGTTGAAAATTACGATTTAATTTTATTAATAAGCGCCGTGGTTGAAAACCCTTGTGTAAGTTCGATAGTGGCAACTTCTCCTCCGCCGGCTTTTACAATATCATAACCCACAATTTCTTCGGCTTTGTAATCTGCACCTTTAACCAACACATCAGGCTGAATGGCTTTAATTAAATTGTAAGGCGTTTCCTCGTCAAATAAAACAATGGCATCGGTAAAGCCAAGGGCGGCTAAAATAAATGCGCGCGATTGTTCGGTATTTATAGGCCTTTCCGGCGATTTATTCTGTCGCTTAACCGAAGCGTCGGTATTTAAGCCTATAATAAGCTTATGCCCAAGGTCTTTGGCTTTGCATAGATAATCTACATGCCCCTGATGCAGAATATCAAAGCAGCCGTTGGTAAAAACAATTTTCTGGTTAAACATGCGCCAGATATTGGCACGTTTTTGGGCTTCCTGGCAAGATAGGATTTTACTGTGGAGTATTTGCTGGTAGGTTATCATGTTTATTGTTGTTTAGTAAAGGTAAAAATAAAAAACATAATCCACCAATAACCAAAATAGCAACAAACTGAACTCCCCAGGTGATCCACGGAAAAGCAACCGCTACGCCGTTTGCCACGCCATAAAACAATAAAACCTGTGTGGCAATTAACTGGTAGGCGCCAATGCCTCCCGGGCTAACCATAACGCCAATAGTGCCAAACAACAAAACAGACAAAGCCGGCTTTATGCCCAACACTGCCGTTTCATCAAAGCAAAAAAAGCAAACATACAGGCTTAAAAAATAAAGCAGCCATATTAAAAGGCTCTGAAATACAAACAGCCAGGGACGTTCCAGGTCTTTGATAGATTTTAAGCCGTCGCCAAAGCTCTTTAGCAAGCCGCCTATCTTACCGGTAAAGAGCGACTTAATTTTATTGCGCAAAGCAAATAAAACCCCTGCAAAAGCAAGCAGCCCCACAATTAAAATAACGGCATACATTTTATTCTGCATCAGCCCGCCCAGCTTGGCAGATAAAGGCTGTAGCACATACAGGTTGGTTAAGCCGGTAAGCTCGGCAAACTGAACCGCCAGTGTAATAAAAAATAAAAGCAATAATAAGATCACATCCACAATGCGCTCGGTAATAACGGTTCCCAATGCCGCCGGGAAGGGGATTTTTTCATACTTGGTAGCTACGCCGCAGCGGCTAAGCTCTCCGGCGCGAGGCACTGCGTAGTTTACCACATAACCTATCATCACACCGGCAAACGAATTTTTAAACGAGATGCTGTGCCCCAAAGGCTGCATCAGTAAATTCCAGCGCCAGGCACGCACTACGTGGGCCAACAGGCTTATTAAAGCAGAGATGATAACAATGGTGTAATTGGCGTTTTTAAACGATTGCTTGGTGGTTTCAATATCCTTATCCGGAATGTTGTGTATCGACAGCCAAACCAGCCCAACTCCAATTGCGGCAAATAACACAAGCTGCAATATGGATTTTAACTTCGGGCTCAAAACAATTTAGGGCTTTAAACGATTGGTTTCGGTATCCGGAAAAATAACCCAGGGAGTAAACTTCTTTGCTTCTTCAAACTTCATCAGCGCGTACGAAATAACGATCACCACATCTCCTTTGGCTATTTTTAAAGCCGCGGGGCCGTTCATGCAAATAACGCCCGACCCGCGCTCGCCCTTAATTACATAGGTAATTAAACGCTCGCCGTTTCTTTTATTAAGCACGTGCACCTGTTCGTTCTCTATCAAATTGGCGGCATCCATCAGGTCTTCATCAATGGTAATACTACCAATATAATCTAACTCGGCCTGCGTAACCGTTACCAGATGTAATTTCGATTTTAATACTTTGATCTCCATGAGCCGGCAAAGGTAGAAATTATTTAGGGTTTTTTAGTATTTCTTGTATTTTGAATAGGAATGAATAAAATACAAATCTTCTAAATGTGGTAGACGCTAACTACGTTGTACCCTGCCTTGCGTAGTATTGTTTTATTACTGTGGGCAAGCAGTTATATCTATAGCAAAATAGCCTGTCCCTGTAGGTGAATTAATGGTAGTCCCTGCATCTAATTCTACATAATCGGTTGCACGCAAAGTATAACTTGTTGAGATATTAGTAGGATTATAAGTTGGCGAACAACTGCCACCGCCTACTGTTATGGATTTCCTGACATCTCTACTGCTATAATCGCTTGGTATGCAAATACTAAGAGTGTTGGTACAATTGGCTATAATAGGCAGTTTATAATATCGTACATAATCTATAATGAAATACTGAGGCCAATGGACTGGGTTTGGATTTGGAAGATTATGAACAACGACGCCAGTAGTTGTGTCTGGTTGAAATGCCTTGCCAGTCCAGTCTGCAGGTAACTTAGCATAATAAGGGTCAATGCAAAAATTCAAAATAAGTGTCATGCCATGTTGGGGGATCAAAGATCTCGTAGAGTCATACACAGTTACGGTAGCTTTATGGTCAAAATAATAGGTAAAACTTTTAGGATTCCATTCTACCGCATAGGTATGAAAAGCACCCGATAAAGAATCAGTGCTTGGTAAAACAGCGGTTACATTATTCCCAACTACTGGTGTGCCTGAGGTATTTGATACAGCCCAGTTGTTACCTACTTTGTTGCCATCGAACGTAGGGCCTGCGCCATTTTCAGTTACGTCAATCTCATTATAATAATGCGCGGTGCCGTATTGCATCCAAAAAGCAGGCCATAAAGGATACTTTTTAGAAGGATATTTGGCAGATATTTCGATATATCCAAACCTATAAGCGGTATCTGTATTTTGTATCATGCCCCCTTGATAAGCGTAAGTTAAGCCATTTGGTGGAGTATTGTATCTATAATGTGAAACATTTCCAAAATCTTTATAATGATTGGGTTTTAATGTGTCTGCCTTAATTACGAGCATACTGCCAGTTAATGAATCATTTTTAGGATAATCAAATTCAGCGCCGTTATTGGCACTGTCTGGGTAATACGTACGTAAATTCCACATTGATTTAAAGGTAGTAGTGTTGAATTCATCCGATGAAGAGGTTTGCAAAACCCAAGCAGTGTCATTAAATGGCAGCTGCGCTTTTATTTTTTTTACGTCTATTAATATAGCAATTAATCCAAAGATGATATATTGTAGCTTATGCATTTCGTTAAAGTTAGAAGTTATAATTTAAAATCGAGTTACTCAGTTAGGATCATTTTCTTAGTATCTACTTCTTGACCGTCTATTAGCAAAGTATAGTAATACATGCCAGAGATAAGCTCTCTGCCGTTTATAGTTGTATTAACCTCACCTTTACTATTTATTGCTATAGTCTTTTTTAAGCTACCGTTCAAATCAAATATTAGAAGGCTTGCACTTTGACTGGTTTGTGGTACAAAACATTTTACTATAGTTGTTTGTGTAAAAGGATTTGGGTTATTTTGATACAGTTTGGCACTCGTTGTTTGACCACCGTTAGCGGCTTGATTATCGTTTAAAGTTCGTTGCCCAATACTATTGTTAGTTGTATCTTGTTGAATATTGCGATTGCCTGTTTTATTCTTGCAACAAGTTAATAAATCGTTTTGCAATTGTGTTATTTTTTTATCTTGTTCTTTCATTCCTTCAATTAATAAGGCAACAATATTTCCATAAGCTATTCCTTTTATTCCGTGGTCATTTGTATATACTACCTCTGGTAAAACCTGTTCAACATCCTGAGCCAGTAAGCCAATTTCTTTTTTGTTTGTGGTAAGTCCTGTAACAGATTGTTTAAAATTATAGGTAACGCCACGTAGTTGTTTCAATTTGATTAAAGGGTCGTGTAGTGTATCAATATTTTCTTTTAACGTTTTATCGCTTGTACTTGTAAAAGATTTTCCGGTAACATCACCGGTTCCTTGAATGTAAAATGTAGGAGAAGTTGTACTTACAGAAGTATTATAGATCATAACAGCATGTGTATTCGCTCTATCAACATTAAGTTGAACTGCAGTTCCACCATCAAATGTAAAGTGGCTCCATAATTGCGTAGTTAATAAATTAGTTCCTCCGTGAACAGCAAGTCTCCCAACATTATCAGTGGTGTCGCCTATCAAAAGGCCATATGTAGTGAGTCTCATTCCCTCTGTTCCGCTACTAGTAAAACCCACAATGCCATTAGCAGGGTGAAAAAAACCTGTTTGATCGTTATTATACCAAGTATAATCAGGTGTAGTAGGGCGGCTATACCCGTTAAGTCCACGTATATAAGCAGCCGAACCGATAGAAGATGAGGTTGCCGTAAATAGGCTGTTTCCAATTACCTGTAATTTAGATCCGCTTGCGGGTGAAGCACTGGTAGAGCCTGCTGAAATGTTACCGCCAGCCCAAACTTTAATTTGTGCCTGTAGGCTTATGCTTAATAATGCTGCAGTTGCTATGTAAACGATTTTTTTCATAAATTAATTTTTCAACAAACGTAAATTCTTTAATCGGGATAAAAAATACAGAAAACAAAAGTTTCTTACATTATAAAAAATTTAATATTCGATAGCCCGTAAGCATAAAAAAATCTCCCCACTTATTAAATAATTTACTTTTTGCTTGACCAATAATGCCAACAAAATACTGGTTATATTTTTCCGTTGGGCAAAAAGTAAAAATGCAAATTTAGACGGGTCCTGAAGCGTGCCATTTAGCACACCGGTGTTATAAGCACTAAGTTTATAGTAAGAGAAACCGCTCAGGCAATGGGGCGGTTTTTTTATTGCTGATAAGCACCAATGTTGGGTAATCCGTTTGGATTTGCTGTGCTTACAGCAGGAGAGTGGCCGTTAATATCTGTTGCATATCCTCCATTAGCAGGCCCCCCTGTACCCCAAGCAGCAGAGTAGGGGGGATTAGGGCTAAGATCAAAATTATAGGTGGTTGTATTAATAAAATTCATTTGTTGATTTATCTGACAAGAGGAAGTATGTGCTGTTCCAAATGACACACCTGTTTTTAAAGCACAGTAATCAAATTTATAAGGCGGATTAAATCCTCCACTTTGTTTGAGGGTATCAAAATTAAACTCTTCGGGCATGCTGCCATCTAAAATACAATTGCCAAAGTATAAGCTATCAAATGGAGAAGGAGTAATTTCATTATAATAATTATTAAAAGCAAAAGAAGGCGTAGTGCGCGATGATGAGCTGCTGCTGTTATTGGTTTGCGCCCAGTAATTGGCAAAAGTGCTTTGGTAAAATACGTAATTGCCGCCATAATCAAATTCTAAAATATGCTGCCCGCAATTAACCACCACGTTATTACCACCTCTAATGCTATACGCCTGCCCCAAAACACCTACACTGGAACAGTTTTGTATTATAGTATTGTTTATGGTAAGGTTATGATGGAGAGATGTGTTATAAACTGCCGGATACCCTCCAAACACAGCATATCCTGCATGCACTCCTATGTTTCCGTTCTTTATAACAGCGTAATTAATTGTATTATTTGTAATACCTTCGTTTATCCAGATCCTGTCCCACTGCCCGGGCACATCTTTGTATTCCTGTTCCAGCCTGTCGCCCTGGAAGCTAACGGTATTGGTTGAAGAACTGCTTGCATCGCCTATATGAATAGTGCCATATCTGTAAACCCAAATGCCGGCATTTTGGTGCAAATATATTTTTGTGTTTGATGGTATGGTTAGGGTGTGCAGCGAGTCAACCACCAGGTAACCGTATATAAGGTGCGGCTTGTCGTTTTTCCAGGTAACATTTGCCGTTCCAACCACATTGGTATCTACACCATAATAAAGCGCTTGGGTGTTGCTAAAAATAATTTCCTGGTTGGGCATGTGGTAGTAGGCGTTTTGCCCAAAAGCAATTAAATCAAAATGCTGTTGGTTGCCGTTCACCTCAAACAAAATAGAGTCTTTGTAAATAAAAGGGCTGGTAACGGGGTCATAGCTGGGGTCTATGGTAACCTCCACAAAAATATACATGCTGTCCTGCGCGGCAATCTCTAAATTGGTAAAAGATTTTCCGGCAACGCCATCTACATTTAAGCGGAAGAAAGAGTTGGTTCCGCGGGCCAGCTTTAAAGAAGAGATAACCAGCTTGCCGTTGTTGCGGTTGTGCAACCTGAACAGCTTGGTGGTAGAGCCAACGCGGGTAAAAACGGTATCAAACAAGATCGAATCTTGCGAGAAGCTAAGCTTGGCCGATGGGCTGGTAATTTGCTTATCCTTTTTGCAGGATATAAAAAAGCTAAGGACCAAGGTTAGCAGAGATATGTAAGCTACTTTTTTCAATGTTTAGAATAGGGTAACGAAAATACTTGTTTTTTATTTTGTAGAGGCATTTCTTTTTTTCAAATAGAACGTATGAATAGAACGCAGATAGCGCGGATTAGCATGATTAAGCAGATAAAATCATATTTGATCCTTTTAAATCAGCGTTATCCGCGATCCTATGTCCTTTCAAATAGAACGTATGAATAGAACGCAGATAGCGCGGATTAATATGATCAAGCAGATAAATCATATCTGATCTGTTAAATCGGCGTTATCCGCGATCCCATTAATGATTGGCAGAAGATACCATGCCTGATCTGTTAAATCAGCGTCATCAGCGATCCTATAAAAATTTAAAACAAAGCCAGCTGCTCAGGTGCCAGTAGGGTAAAGCTTCGGCGGTGGTATTTGCAATCGCCGTGTTTCATAATGCCGTCGCGGTGCAGCAGGGTAGGGTAGCCCTTGTTGGTATCCCAGCCGTAGTGTGGAAATTCCTCATGCAGCTTCATCATCACATCATCACGGTGTGTTTTTGCCAGCAGCGATGCGGCAGCAATGCTCAGGTAAATGCCGTCGCCCTTAATAACACACAAATGCTTGATCTCTTTATAAGGCTTAAAGCGGTTGCCGTCAATCAGTAAAAAATCAGGTGTTTGATGCAGCTGCTCAACAGCTTTGTGCATCGCTAAAATAGATGCGTTTAAAATATTGATCTCGTCAATTTTAAGGTGGTCAACCTCTGCCACCGCCCATGCCAGGGCCTTATGCTTAATTTCTTGGGCAAGCTCATAGCGCAGCTTTTCGGGTATCTTTTTCGAGTCGTCTATAAATTTATTCTTATAGTTTTTTGGTAGAATAACCGCTGCGGCCACAACAGGCCCTGCCAGGCACCCGCGCCCGGCTTCATCGCATCCGGCTTCCAGCTGTGTTTTTTTATAGTATGATTTCAGCATGCGTGTTTTAACAAAAATAAACACTATTCATCAGGCTACAATTGCCGTTCATCAAAAGTAGCAAAACAAATTTAATTGGATTATTTACATTTGCCGTCGAATTTTTTAAGAATAATCTCACCGAAAAAAACGTGCTGTTTGCCTACTCACAAGAGCATCACGCCTATTAAAGGTTGTAGGAAATGGTTGGTCAAAATAAATTCGCATAAAATTTAAGTATGAAAAAAATTGTTACCCTTATAGTTATTTTGCTGTTTTCTCAATTTGCCAAAGCGCAATTTCCGGGCGGTGGCGGCGGGGCGCCGGGAGGCAAGATGCCCAGCATAGGCCATTTATACGGTAAGATACTGGATGCTACTACCAAAGAGCCCGTTGAGTTTGCCTCGGTAGCCCTGCTTTGGTTTGATAAAGACAGTGCGGTTGCCGGTTGCCTGGTAAAAACCAACGGAGATTTCTCTTTAGATAACCTGGCTTTTGGCGCGTTTCGCTTACGCATTTCGTTTATAGGCTATAAAACCATTGAGCAGAAAATGTTCATCAACATGCAGAACATTGATAAAGATATGGGCAATATCATGCTTTCGCCCGACGAAGAATTACTGAAAGATGTGGTAGTAACCGAAGATAAGGCTACCGTGCAAATGGGCATAGACCGTAAGATCTACAATGTAGATAAGGATATTTCTACCCGCGGTGGTACAGGCCTGGATGCGGTAAAGAACATCCCGAGCGTTACGGTTGATGCCGACGGGAACGTTTCGTTGCGTAATAACTCGGTAGCTATTTATGTAGATGGCAAGCCAACCACGCTTACGCTTCAACAGATCCCTTCCGATCAGATCGACCGTGTAGAGATCATTACCAACCCTTCGGTAAAATTTGATGCTTCTACTACCGGTGGTATCCTAAACGTTATCCTGAAAAGAAACAGCAAGCCCGGCTACAATGGCGTTATCATGGGTGGTATTGGTACCAACGACCGTTACAACGGTATGGGAAGCTTAAACGTTAAACAGGGCAAGTTCAACTTTTCTGGCATGTATAACTTCAATACCCAAACCAATAACAACGACGGGTTTACCAATCGTAACAGTATTGTGCTTCCGCCGCCTATAACGCTGGGCGGAAACAGTGTGGTTGAAAAATATTATAATCAAAATGATACCAACCACATGAAGAACACCTTTCAGTTTGCACGTGTAGCCATTGATTATTATATAGACAACCGGAATACGCTTACCCTTTCAGGCAACTACGTGCACGGTGCTTTTAACGGAAATGATTATCAACACTACTCATACAACGATATTAATAATTCATTTATTACCGGCGGCGACCGCATAAACAGTACGCGCACTTCGTTTCAAAATTTTACCGGGCAGCTTAATTACCAGCACACTTATCCTAAGCAGGGCAAAGAATTTACCACCAGCTTAATGGTTAACGGCGGACAAATGAATACTACCTATACCTATACTACCTACCAGGAACAGCTTGCCTTGCCAAACGTTATACAAAGGGCTACCGGTAGCACGCCCAGCTGGATGTATACCTACCAGGCAGATTATGTAAATCCTATCAACGACCACGCAAAATTAGAAGGCGGTGTAAGAAGTTATATGCAGCGCTCTTTCAGTAAACAGCAAACATTTAATGATTCGGCCGGCGATGGTATTTTTACTCCCTATACCGACCTCACTAATAACTATAACATTACCAACCTAACCAATGCAGCCTATATAAACTACAGCAACCGTGTGTTTGGCATTAATTACCAGGCAGGTCTGCGTTTTGAAGAAAGCTATTACAAAGGCAATATCACCAATAAAGATATTTCCTTCTCCTATATGTATCCGGATGCTAAACTCAATAAACTGCAATACTGCTTCTTCCCGGCGGTATATTTCTCTAAAAAACTGCCGCATAACCAGGAGATACAGGTAAACTTTTCGCGCAAAATAAACCGCCCAAACTTCTTCCAGTTAATGCCGTTTGTATTCTCGTCGGATAATGCAAACATACAAATTGGTAATCCGCAGCTTGCACCCGAGTTCTTAAACTTAGGAGAGATCAACTACAACATTGTTTGGGGAAAACTGAATTTCTTAACCTCTTTCTACTTCCGCTACACTCAAGACCCTATCACCAACGTAGCCTATCCCGAAGCCAGCAACCCGAACGTGTTAGTGAATACCTATCAAAACGGAAAAGACAGGATTGTAGAAGGGCTTGATAATACCTTGAAGTTTACACCCATTAAAAATTTAGACCTGATGGCAAACGCCAATATTTTTTACACCACGGTTAACTATTTAAGCGGCACGCAGCTTATTACAAACAATGGCTATAGCTGGACGGGTAAAGCAAGCATCAGCTATAAGTTTCCGGGCAATTTTACCATGCAGGTAAACGGCAACTACCAGGCACCGCAAATATTACCTCAGGGCACAACCCGTGTGGTGCAGTATATGGATGTCACCATCTCTAAAAACATCAAGCAAAAGCTAACCTTTACCCTGTTGTTAAGCGACGTATTTAACAGCAAGCGCATGGGCACCAATTATAACACCGCCGACTATATACAGGATCTTTCCCGTCGTAGAGAAACCCGCTATTTGCGCTTTACCGTAATGTATATGTTTGGTAAAATGGATTCGGGCCTGTTTAAGAAAATGAAACAACAGAAAAAAGAAGGCGGCGACGACCAAAGCGGCGGCATGGGCGGCGGCGGGTTTTAACCACTTATAAACAGTTTGTTGATACAAAATTGGGGCAACTGAGAAAATAGCTGTAATTTTGCCCAACTAAAATTTTAAAAATTTACATTATGAAAGTATCAGTTATAGGAGCGGGAAATGTAGGTGCAACTTGTGCCGATGCAATTGCTTTTAGAAGCATAGCCAGTGAAGTAGTTTTATTAGACATCAGAGAGAACTTTGCAGAAGGTAAAGCCCTTGATATGATGCAGACTGCAACACTTAATCAATTCAACACAAAAGTTGTTGGCAGCACCAACGATTATGGTAAAACAGCTAACAGCGATGTAGTGGTTATTACCAGCGGTGTTCCGCGTAAACCGGGCATGACCCGCGAAGAGCTTATCGGCATCAACGCAGGTATTGTAAAAGGCGTAACTGAAAATGTACTAAAACATTCTCCAAATGCCGTTATTGTTATTGTGGCTAATCCAATGGATACCATGACTTACTTAGCCTTAAAAGAAAGCAAATTACCTAAAAACCGCATTATCGGTATGGGTGGTATTTTAGATAGCGCACGTTTTAAATGCTATTTGTCAATGGCTTTAAACGCACCTGCCAATGATATTGAAGGTATGGTTATTGGCGGGCATGGCGATACTACCATGATCCCTTTAACCCGTTTAGCTTCTTATAAAGGTGTTCCGGTTTCTCAGTTTATAGCAGCTGATGCTTTGAAAAAAGTGGCAGCCGATACCATGGTAGGCGGTGCAACCTTAACTGCCATGTTAGGCACTTCTGCATGGTATGCACCGGGTGCAGCAGTAGCATCTTTGGTTGACAGCATTTTAAATGACCAGAAAATGTTATTCCCTTGCTGCGTTGCTTTAGATGGCGAATACGGACAAAAAGATATTTGCTTAGGCGTTCCGGTGATCATCGGTAAAAACGGCTGGGAAAAAATTGTGGATGTTAACCTTAACGACGAAGAAAAAGCAGCCTTTGCAAAAAGCGCTGATGCTGTGCGCAGCATGAATAATGTGTTAAGCGAAGCTGTAAAATAATAGTTAACAGGATTAAAAACAGAAAGGCTGTCTGAAAAGATGGCCTTTTTTGTTTTTGTCACTTCCCGCAAATACACAAAACCTCTTTAGTTACCGTTTGCTTTTCTCCGGGAAGAACAGAAACTTCCTTCATGTAAATAATTTTTAAAAGGACGATAGGTTTTTCAGGATGATTTTTATTCCAGTCAGCTAATAAATACTGGCATAAATACGGGCGGATAAAATCATTGTAGGTAAAAAGGTAATTCTCATAGAACTTACGCCAGCGGTCGTCTTTAATATAAGCCAGCACGCTGGCAGGCTTTGCATAATCTGCTTTAGAGCCTCCTCTGTTTATATCAACCTTTAAAGAATCAGCCGTAGTTCCTTCCATCACATACCATCCGTCATCTTTAAAAACAGTAGGCGCAAACATACCCCAGTTCTGGTCAAAGCGCAAGCCATATCCAAATGTAAAAAACTCATTAGATACCGCTAAGCCCGAACCCCTCACAGTGCCTATATTCCATAACAGGCAAAGTGCTATGCAAAAAAACAAGAAGCAGTTTTTAAGCATGCCGAAATAATAGTTAGAAGATATTTTTATAAGAAAGGATACATGGTGTGTTGAAATGAACTCTTTGCGCCTGATCTTCTTATCAAACCAATCCATTAATTCTTCAGGCAACAAACCGATCAAAGTAGCTAAACCTATCAGATAAAATAATCCAACAAATAAGGTTAGTGCAATACTTACTTGGAAAACGGCTATGCTCAACGCAAAAGCTAACCTGCACCTTGAATTTTTAAAAGGAATAAACAGCAGGAAAGGAGCAAGCAGCTCAAACCACCTCACAAAAACCGTCAACACCTTTAATAAGCCGGGATGCGCTAATAAGCTTTTTCCCAAGGGCCATGTCATCTGATCAAGGCTAAGGGCATAATGAAGTGCGGTTCCTTCACTATTCCATTCGGCACCTGTTTTTAAAAGCCCGGTAAAAAAGTAAACCGAAAAAAGTAAGATAATATAGCCCAGACTTGCTACTGATAAAACTTTTTTCTTCTTGTCATGCTGAGCTTGTCGAAGCATTTTGTAGTCGATAGAATAAAAATTTCCCCAGGGCAGAAAGATCCCCCAAAACAAAATTAAACGTAACAGATCGTCTCCTCCCTGTAGCACAAGCGTATTGCGGTTTTGCAATGAAGTGAGCAAAAGCCAGCTTAAAAAAGTAAATAATTTGGTTTGATAGCCTGCCAGTAAAAAAAGATACACCAGGCCGGTAAGTATAAATACAAATAAGGCAAACACGTAGGTATCACCAAACTGGAAAAGCGAAAAATAGCCCGGCTTCCAAAAAGACAATTCGATGGCATTAAAAGGCACAGCCCCCAATTCGGTATAATGTGCCGCTAAAGAGCTTGCCCGAATACACAGATCGGTTAATAAGACCAGTGCAATGGCTATGCGCATCAAACTCAGCGCACGAATATCCAGGCCGAATAAATTTTTAAAGCGGACATAAAACCGTGGTATAAAATTCGCACTTATCACTGCCTGTTGCCTTTTATCAAAACAATAAAAAAATAGCGTGTTTAGTTTTACTTTTGTGTGAAGATATGCAATTACCCATTATTCAAATAATAGACGTTACAAAAAAGTATGTAATAGGCACCGAGGTAATTAATGCCCTGAACGGCGTATCCTTAACCGTACAAAAAAATGAATACGTTGCTTTAATGGGCCCGTCGGGCAGTGGAAAGTCCACCTTGATGAACATGCTGGGATGCCTTGATACGCCTACCTCAGGCGAGTATATACTAAACCAGATCCCGGTTGCAAAAATGAGCGATAATGAGCTTGCCGAAGTGCGCAATAAAGAGATCGGCTTTGTATTTCAAACTTTTAATTTATTGCCACGCTCCACCACACTCGAAAATGTAGCCTTGCCACTGGTATATGCCGGTGTAAAAAAAGAAGAGCGCGAAAAACGTGCTAAGGAAGTGCTTGAACAGGTTGGCCTGGCAAACCGTATGAGCCACAAGCCAAATGAATTATCAGGCGGACAAAGACAGCGTGTGGCCATTGCCCGTGCATTGGTAAATAAGCCTGCCATTATTTTGGCAGATGAGCCAACCGGAAACCTGGACAGCAAAACTTCTGTAGAGATCATGGCCCTGCTGGAAGATATCCATAAACTGGGCAACACCATCATTTTGGTTACTCACGAAGAAGACATTGCCCATTATGCTCATCGCATTGTGCGTCTGCGCGATGGCGTTACCGAAAGCGATGTATTAAATCCTAAATAAAACAGGAATCAATCTAAAAACTTTTTCGTTTTTCCAGGTCAATTTGCTCGTCACCGGGCTGATAACGCAGGTAGGTAAAGATAAACTGGAACATTTCTTCGGTTGTTCCCATACTTTCAAAATCATTTCTTTCCTTAATATCTCTTGGCGGATGAAACGGATTGTAAGGGTTTTTGTCTGTATTGTCGTAAGTGCCATAAGCATAAATAGTAGAGCCTGCTGGTATTTTAAGCGGATGTTTAAAGGTGTAGTAATACTGCCATTTAAAATCCCATTTATTTATTTTGATGAGCCTGATCGTATCATTTTGAGGCGTTATGGCAAAAGCCCAGAAAGTTTTACCTAACAAATGCATGTGCGGGTTAACAGAAAGAACCGATAGATCTACCGGGGTGGTCCACCTGCTCATAAAGGTTTTTATAACGTTGGCAGGTATGTTCAATGCAGGTTCAACGGGGGCAATCCCAAACGTACCTAGTTGTGTTTCCTGTATAGGGCGCACAGGCTTTGGCCCGTAAAAAATATTAATGGTAGATGAATCAAGGCAATCTGCTGCAGAAGGTCCGTAATGCATATTCTTTAAAAAGAACGAGCCTTTCTTGTTGATCTTGTACCCGCCAATGTTTTCAGGATAGACCGGTGGCGTATAGCCCGGCAAATAATAAACCGTGTTAGGGGTAAGCACCGGATATGAGCCATCATCATTTAGCAACCCCATTAACTTATACAGATCTGTGCTGCCGCCCGGCGTATCCAGGTAATATGTTTTCCCTTTAAATACAGTAGCTTTTTTAGAATCTTCATAGTTTAGTAAATGCCCGTTTACATGGTGCGCCAGTTTACGTTGCTGAGGTACAAACTCTATTACACGTGCAAACGTATCATGTTTTAATTCAAAGGGTACTTTTATCATATAAAAATGATCCGTTCCGTTTCCCTTGATAGGAATAGCTTCCTGCATTCTTACCACAACGTCCGGCTTTCCGAAAAAAGAACCCTCATAAAGAACAGGCGCTTTTATTTGCGAAGTATCACCCGGTTTGCAGCCGTTATCCACCCATGTTTTAATTTCGTCTATTTCATCTTTTGATAAAATACGCTCGTCTATAAAATGTGTGTACCCTGCATCAGCAGGCCATGGTGGCATATAATGCGTTTGAGTTACAAACTTTATTTTATTGGCATTCCGTTTTGCATCCGCATAGCTTAGCAAATTAAAAGGCCCTGCCTGGTTAGGCCTGTGGCAAGGCGTACAATTTTTAAACAGTATATAAGAGATGGAATCAGCATACGTAATTTCTGTTTTTTGAGGTGTTTTTTTTTCTGAAGGATTATTGCTACAGGAAAAAATAAACAGGAGAAGCCCTAAGGCAAGTATACTTTTTTTAAACATTATTTGTATGTACAAAAATAGTTGCGTTCAAAGGTAACTATTTTTACGAAGGATTTTTACTGTAAAAACAGGTTGAAACAGGCTTATTTATTGATGGAAAAACGGCTTGTTTTTTGTCCGTTATGATCGATCACCCGCAGAAAATAATTGCCTGACGAAAGAGCTGAAACATCTATGTTTGCAAGGATAGTGACATTTGTTTTTTGTTCGATCACTTTATTACCAAGCATATCATAAATTTCTATCTGGGCACTTGTTGCTTCCGGAAGGCTGATGCTGATTTGAGTGCTGGCCGGGTTAGGATAGATTTTTATTTGTTGAGAATTGCCCGAAACCTCGTTAATACCCGCAGTAGAAGCCGCTTTTGGAATAACTACATTTAAGCTTGCACTGGTAGCACAGCTGTTTGTATCTGTTACGGTAACCGTAAATACCACATAACAAACATTAAAGATAGAATCCGTATTCTGCCCACCTGGTGTCCAACTATATCTGTATGGAGCTGTGCCACCATTTACAACAGCCCATAAAGTATTGCCGCAACCGCAGGCTCCGCCGCCTATTCTAAAACAAGGAGCGACAACTATGCTGTCAATATAGGCGCTTAAAGCGGGTGGTTGGCTAATTATTATAGAATCAGAGATACTAATCCCATTAGCATCAGTTACCAAAACTTTATAAGTACCGGCAACTAAATTGGTTGCAACCTGTGTGTTTTGCGCCGGGCTTGTATTCCAAGCATAGGTATAGGGTGCAGTTCCGCCTGTGGCTGTAACCGTAGCGCTGCCATTGCTGTTTCCGTTGCATTTGGCATCGTTTGCGTTAATCGTTATGCCTAAACTTGTTTGAGAAAATGAAATAAAAGGCATCATCGCTAAAATGATACAATAAGAAAATACAAGTCTTTTCATTTTCGAGTGATTTAAATCAATAACAAGTGTACAATAAAAAATAATGCAAAGCAAATTATTAATAGATTGCGCGATTTCGTTGAAATAGGATTAATTTTGAAAGATGATTTTAATTAAAGATGTAATTTCTTGCATAGAAAACTTTGCACCTCCTGCCCTGCAGGAAAGCTATGATAACAGTGGTGTGCAATGCGGCGATACAAACCAGGTTGCTACCGGAGCCTTATTGTGTTTGGACATTACAAAAGGCGTTATTGAAGAGGCCATTTCTAAAAAATGTAACCTGATCATTGCCCACCACCCGCTTATATTTTCTCCACTAAAAAAGCTAACGGGTTCCAATTATGTAGAGCAGCTTATAATCACGGCCCTGAAAAATGATATTACCTTGTATGCCTGCCATACCAATGCCGATAACGTTAAAACAGGCATTAATCATAAAATAGCGCAAAAGCTCGGCTTGGTAAATACACAAATTCTTCAGCCCAAAAGAGGATTGTTAAAAAAGCTTGTAACATTTGCCCCCGAAAAGAATGCCGAAGCTGTAAGAGAGGCTTTGTTTAATGCGGGCTGCGGACAAATAGGCAATTATTCAGATTGTAGCTTTAACGCAAACGGCACCGGTACTTTTAAAGGAAATGCCGATTCAAACCCTTTTGTTGGAGAGAAAAATAAATTGCACAAAGAAGCCGAAACCCGGATTGAAACCATTTTCGAATCGTATAAAGAAAAACAGGTTATTGAGGCGCTTCTAAAAGCTCATCCTTACGAAGAAGTGGCCTACGATATTTATAGCCTCGATAATAAGCACCCGCAAATTGGTTCGGGAATGGTAGGTGAGCTACCCTCCGAAATGGAAGAAAAAGCCTTTTTATTGCATTTAAAAGACATTTTTAAGGCAAATGGCATCAGATTTACTGCTTTTTTGAATAAAAAAGTGAAAAAAGTGGCGCTTTGCGGTGGTTCAGGTAGTTTTTTGATCAAAGATGCTATTTCTGCCAAAGCGGATGTTTTTATTACCGGCGATTTTAAATACCACCAGTTCTTCGATGCTGAAAACAAGATACTTATAGCAGATATAGGCCATTATGAAACGGAACAGTTTACACCAGAAATATTTTATGAGGTAATTTCTAAAAAAATGCCTACATTTGCCGCCTATTTGTCGCACCTAAACACAAATCCAATAAATTATTTGTAACCATGGCCAAAGCAACTATCAAAGAAAAAATTGATGCCTCTGTAGAGGGAAAACTACGTTCTTTATATGAACTGCAACTAGTTGACAGCAAAATAGACAGGCTTCGCATCATTCGCGGAGAGCTTCCGCTTGAAGTACAAGATTTAGAAGATACTGTTGCCCAGCTTGAAACCCGTTTCGAAAATTACAGCAAAGAAAACGCTGAATACGAACACCAGATCGAAGAGAAACAACAGGCTATTAAAGATCATAAAGCCAATATTAAAAAATACGAAGCGCAACTTGGTAAAGTAAAAAACAATCGTGAATACGATGCCATTACAAAAGAAGTTGAGTTCCAAAACTTAGAAATTCAATTGTGCGAAAAACGTATCAAAGAATTTAAAGCTTTAATTGCTCAGAAAGAAGATTTCTTAGTAAGCGCTGAAAAAGACTTAAAAGATAAAAAGAAAGATCTTAAAGCTAAAAAAGCTGAGCTTGAAGAAATTATCCAGGAAACTGAAAAAGAAGAGACTGATTTGATGAAAAAATCAGAAAAGAAATCGAAAGAGATCGAAGCTCGCTTATTGAACGCATATACACGTGTTCGCGGAAACATGATCAATGGTTTAGCGGTTGTTCCTGTAGAACGCGATGCCTGCGGCGGTTGCTTCAGCAAAATACCACCACAGCGCCAGTTAGATATTAAAACACACAAAAAAGTAATTGTGTGCGAGCATTGCGGAAGAATATTAGTAGACCCGGATTTGGTTTTGGACGAACAACCGGCCTAAAACATAAAAGTCTCGTTCTAAACGGGACTTTTTAATTTATAAGCTATTTCAACATGTCATCTTTCGATTGGTATAACTGGGTGCTGCTACCTATCCTTATTTTTATATCGCGCCTGGGCGATGTAAGCCTGGGTACCTTGCGCCATCTATTTTTATCTAAAGGCTTAAAAAAAGTTGTACCTATTATTGGCTTTGTAGAAGTTATGATCTGGCTTATCGCTATTCGCCAGGTGTTTAATAATCTCAATAACATAGCTTGTTTTATGGCATGGGCAGGCGGATTTTCGTTTGGCACTTATGTAGGTATGCTGATAGAAGAAAAGATAGCCTATGGCATGCAAGTCATTCGCATTATCAGCAATGCAGATAATACCAAACTTACACAGGAGTTTAAAAAGATACACCAGGGCTATACCATTGTTGACGGCGAAGGCGCACAGGGGTTGGTTAAATTAATTTATGTAATTGTTAAACGAAAAACCAAAGCCGAAGTAATCGCTTTAATTCATACCCACTTACCTGATTCGTTCTATAGCATAGAAGACGTGAAAAACTCAAGCATGGGCATCTTTTCCGAGCCGCGCAGAAAGTCATTTAAAAATATGTTATTTTTAAAGAATAAATAGTTGCTTATGCCTCGTGTATTATTCTTAGCTCCTCATCGTTTAAATAGATCGCCCAGTCAACGTTATAGATTCGAACAATACATTTCATTCCTGGAAAAAAATAATTTTCAGTGCACGCTCTCTTATCTTATTTCTGAAAAAGACGACAAGATTTTTTATGCAGAAGGAAATACATTCCGGAAACTTTGGATATTGATAAAAGCTATGCTTCACCGTATGAAGGATACTTTCAGTTATAATAAATACGATATTGTTTTTGTTCAGCGCGAGGCCATTATGATAGGCTCTTCTTTCTTTGAAAAACGAATAAAAAGAAGCCGTGCAAAATATATTTTTGATTTTGATGATTCTATCTGGCTGATGGATACCTCAGATGGAAATAAAAAATACGAATGGCTGAAAAACCCGGAAAAGACGGTGCGAAATATTCGTTATGCCGATATGGTATTTGCCGGAAATGCTTACCTGGCAAGCTATGCAAGAAGGTGTAATAATCATATAAAAATTATTCCTACAACCATTGATACAGATTTTCATAAGCCGCTTGCCAAACAAAACAATAAAGTAATCATCGGGTGGATAGGTAGCCATACAACTATCAAGCATTTTGAATATGCCTTGGAATTCCTGACAGCTATAAAAAATAAATATCCTTCAGTAGAAATCCGTGTTGTAGGAGATGAAGATTATGTAAATGAAATCTTGCAAATTAAAGGCATCGCCTGGAGCTCAGCTACTGAGGTAGAAATGATCAATTCTTTTTCCGTAGGTATTATGCCCTTGCCGAATGATGAATGGGCAAAAGGCAAGTGCGGGCTAAAAGGCTTGTCCTACATGGCTTGCGAGGTGCCCACTATTATGTCGCCGGTAGGTGTAAATACCGAAATAATACAGCACGGTAAAAACGGGTTTCTTGCCTCTACTACAGATGAATGGATCACGTATTTATCTCAGTTAATTGAAAATGAAACTTTGCGCCAAAATATTGGCAAAGCAGGACGAGAGGCCATTTTAGAAAAATACTCTGTACTTTCGCAGCAGCAAAATTACTTGAATGCCTTTAAAGAAGTTTTAAATTAAAAATGAGATGCAAATCCCATTTGACAAAGTTATAAAATCAGGAAAACTCAAATGAAAACAAATTTTATAGAAGAATTACGCTGGCGCGGCTTATTGCATGATGCCATGCCGGGTACCGAAGAGCAATTGAATAAGGAGCTTACAAGCGCCTATATTGGTTTCGATCCAACAGCAGATTCTTTGCATATTGGCAGCTTATCACAAATCATGACCTTGTTGCGTTTTCAAAAAGCAGGGCATAAGCCTTTAGCGCTTGTAGGCGGTGCTACAGGCATGGTAGGCGATCCTTCGGGCAAATCGGCTGAAAGAAATTTACTGGACGAAAAAACTTTATTACATAATGTTGCCGGTATACAAAAGCAATTGGAAAATTTTTTAGACTTTAATTGCGGTGCCAACAGTGCAGAGATCGTAAACAATTACGATTGGTTTAAAGATTACTCTTTCCTTGATTTTATACGAGATGCGGGCAAACATATTACCGTAAATTACATGATGGCCAAAGATTCTGTAAAGAAACGTTTGGAAGCAGAAGGAAGCGGAATGTCGTTTACCGAATTTAGTTACCAGCTTATACAGGGCTTTGATTTTTATCATTTATACAAAGAGAAAAATTGCCTGCTGCAAATGGGTGGCTCTGATCAATGGGGTAATATAACTACCGGGACAGAATTTATACGCCGCAAAGCAAGTGGACAAGCCTTTGCTTTAACTACTAAACTGATCACCAAAGCTGACGGCGGAAAATTCGGTAAAACAGAAACAGGAAACATCTGGCTGGATGCAAGCAAAACTTCTCCTTATAAATTCTACCAGTTCTGGTTGAACGTAAGCGATGCAGACGCCAAAAATTACATTCGCTTCTTCACTTTGCTAACCAAAGAAGAAATAGAAGCTTTGGAAGCTGCACACGATAAAGCGCCACACGAGCGGATTTTGCAAAAAGCTTTAGCTAAGGATGTAACTATACGTGTCCATTCAGAATTAGATTATAATGCGGCTGTTGAAGCCTCTGATATTTTATTTAAAGGAACTGTTGCCGACTTAGGGAATTTAAGCGAGAAAATATTCCTGGAAATATTTGAAGGCGTTCCGCAATTTGAAGTAGAAAAGCATTTGATAGAAGGAGGGCTTGATTTGGTAGCTTTGCTGACTGAATACACTACTATTTTTCCAAGTAAATCAGAAGCCAGGAAAATGCTGCAGGCAGGCGGCGTTTCTATAAATAAAGAAAAAGTGCAGGCTGTAGAAACCCTCTTAGATAAAAATGTACTGATAAACGATAAATACATTCTTATCCAAAAAGGAAAGAAGAATTACTTTTTGGTTAAAGCTGTTTAATCGCATCGAAAGTTATTTTGATTATACTTTTCCACATAAGTAACCCAAAACATAACTTATAATTGAGCAAGTTCAGGCATTAAAATTGAGGCAATGTTTACATGAAACGTGTATTGTTTGCCTTTACAGCTTTAATAATAAGTGCGTCTCTGCATGCTCAAAGTAACGATAGCCAATCGGGGGACGATAATAATTACTGTGCCCAAAGCGTCGTTAATAAGATTGTAGTTATATACCAGGGAAGTGCGATAATAGAAGATGCTAAGCTCACCAATGGCACCATCGTAAAAACAGATGGCACGCTGATTATGAAGGATGGAACAAAAACGTTATTAAGAGAAGGCCAGTGCATCAACAGGGATGGAACCATTCCGGCTTCAAGTGAATAAAAACAGCAAAGAATAACTTATTTTGAAACTTCCATTTTTATTTTGCGGTTCTTAATCTTCTCGTCCTTGATCAATTTAATAACTGTATTGATCTTATCGCGTTTTATGGCCGCATACGAAGAATGATCAAGCACTTCAATTAAGCCCAGCTCGTCTTTTTGCAGTTTACCTTTTTGTAAAAGCATGCCTACAATGTCCATCTTGTTTATTTTATCTTTTTTGCCTGCACCGATATAAAGCGTGCTCCAGGGTGGCATATCAGGAGCTTCATACCTGCCTGATATTTTTTCTTCTTCAACACGTTCAGTAATAAATTTAGGAAGCTCTTCCTCCTCAGCTAAAATTAAATAAGAGGTCCCTTTAGCATGCATGCGCGCCGTACGCCCGTTGCGGTGTATAAAAGAGTCTTCTGTTAAAGGCAATTGATAATGGATAACGGTTTCAATCTCAGGAATGTCTAATCCACGCGAGGCAAGATCGGTAGTAACTAAAATGCGGTGGCTTCCGTTCCTGAATTTTATCAGCGCTTTCTCACGGTCATCCTGCTCCATCCGCCCGTGAAAAATATCATGTGCCAAGCCTTTCTTTTCCAGCATAAAGCTTATGCGGTCAACGGCATCCCTATGATTACAAAAAACCAATGTGGGTTTAGCCCCTGTTTTATAAATTAAAGAAATAAGTGTATCTAATTTTTCCTTATTCTCAACGCGGACAAATTTCAATTTTAACCCTTCCAGTTTAGCAGGAACATCCGGCAGGAAATTAATTTCAAACGGATGTTTAATGCCCGTAAACGCAGGTATATCCTTCATTTTGGTGGCAGACGTTAACGTGCGTTTCTTTAAATTTTTCAATTGAGAGATGATGTATGACATGTCATCCTGGAAACCAAACTCAAGCGCTTTATCAAATTCGTCCAGCACCAATGCCTGTACATTGTTTGTATCAAAATTATTTAAGCGCAGATGATAGGCTATTCTCCCGGGTGTGCCAACTAAAAGAGTAGGAGGGTGTTCCAGGTTATTTTTTTCTATACGCGTTGAGTGTCCACCATAACAGCAATTAACTTTAAAACCCGTGCTCATTTGTTTAAACACTTGTTCTATTTGTAAAGAAAGTTCACGAGACGGCACTACAATCAAAGCTTGCACGCCTGCTTTATCTTTTTCTAAATTATTTAAAATAGGCAGCAAAAAAGCCAGTGTTTTACCCGATCCCGTGGGAGAAAGAAGGACAATATCTTTTTGTTTTTTAGCAGCTTCTACAGAGGCCAGCTGCATAGGATTCAAAGCCTCGATCTTTAAGTTTTTAAGGGCGGTTTCTGTCTTCATCATACGCTTCAAAAGTACGCTAAATAAAAACAATACAACATAAGTTGATTTTTCAATGAAATAAGAATTAATTTTAGGCATTCTTACACCAGCTTGAATAAAATAACAGATAAAATAATTTTAGGGATCGATCCGGGCACAGTTATCATGGGGTTCGGGCTTATTCATATTAAAGGCAGTGAAATGAAGCTGATGGAACTGGATGTGATTAAACTAAATGCTGATGACGATCACACCCTACGCCTGCAGAAGATATTTGCAGCTGTAACTACTTTGGTAAAAAATCACAAGCCGGATGAATTTGCCATTGAGGCGCCCTTTTTTGGAAAAAATGTGCAAAGTATGTTGAAATTGGGCCGTGCGCAGGGAGTAGCCATGGCTGCAGCCTTAAATTTTGATATACCTATTTTTGAATATTCGCCTAAAAAAATAAAATTAAGCATCACCGGAAATGGTAATGCAGCAAAAGAACAGGTAGCCGCTATGTTGCAGCAAATTTTAAAATTTAAGAACAATAACAAATACCTCGATGCCACAGATGCCCTGGCAGTGGCAGTTTGCCATCATTTTCAGAGTAAGCCGCATAACCAAAGCGCAAAGAAATCATATAAGAACTGGAGCGCTTTCTTAAGCGATAATCCGGATAGAAAAGGGTAATAGAATCGGTCTTTTAAATCAGTATAATATCCTGCGATTTTTTTACTAAGATTGATCTGTGCTACCTGCGCAAGTTCGTTAACAAACAACAACGAAAAACGAAGCTTACACAAGTAGTACACAGACTATCTTAAAAGATCTTTGTCATGACAGGCACAAACCATGATTTTTTTAAAGTGCGTGATTTGTATGCGTAAATTTTTTTAAGCACAGCTATTATAATTGCAATTACGATTGTACTTGCAACATTACGAATTTAGGCTTGTATAAATAAGTTAGTTTCTGTTAAAACAACAGGTTTTTATAATCAGATAATATGATAGATCTTCATAATATCTTTAAGAATTTTGTTAAAATTGATCCGAAGATTAATAAGCTTTCCAGTGTTTACATCAAATACCCATCCATGAACCGTTATCTTGCGTTCTTTGTAAGCCTTTTGGACTTCAGATGTTTTGATGACATTAATACATTGCTCCTGCACGTTTAGCTCTACCAGCCTGTTGTTGCGCTTTTCAATGTTTTTAATGGCATCCAACTCTTTTTGATGTAAGCGGTATACATCGCGGATATTTCGCAACCAGGGATTTAAAATGCCAAGGTCTGCCGATTGCATGGCCGCTTTTACCCCACCACAATAATAATGGCCGCATACTACAATATGTTTAACATTTAGCTGCGTTACTGCATAATTAATAACCGACATGGCGCTTAAATCAGTGCTTTGAACCATGTTGGCAATATTGCGATGTACAAATACCTCTCCGGGTGAGAGCCCCATTAGTTCTTCGGCAGTAACCCGGCTATCCGAGCAGCCTATGTATAAAAAATCAGGGTGTTGTCCTTTAGAAAGATTGTTAAAATAGCTTTTATCTATTTTCAGCTTATCTAAAACCCACTTTTCGTTATTTTTAAATATACGTTCTACGTTCATAAGAGTATTTTTTATAATAATAATTTTTGTTCAACAACTTAGCTATAAAATTATAGTATTGAGCGAAGTATACAAATTAATTTTCATAATAGCTTTTAAATGCGGCAGATGCAAACAAACCGGCTGTTTCTGTCCGTAACCTGGAGTTACCCAATGACAAAGGCATAAAGCCATGTTCAAATGCAAATTGAATCTCCTCTTCCGTAAAGTCTCCTTCCGGGCCAATAAGAATAAGGGTTTCTGTATTTGGTAAAATGTCTTTTAACTGTGTTTTATCTTTTTCCAGGCAATGCGCAATATATTTATGTTTTGTAGCGGCATTTTTCAGAACAAAATCTTTAAAAGATTGTGCTTCGTTAATTACAGGCAGCACAGCTTGTATAGACTGCTTAACGGCACTTTCAGCAATTTTTTTTAATCGCTCTGTTTTAACGCCTGTTTTTTCGGTACGCTTACAAATGATAAACGAAAATTCATCAACGCCAAATTCCGTGCACTTTTCAAGCATCCACTCTATTCTGTCGGCATTTTTTGTAGGAGAAATAGCCACATGCAAACGATATTTTTTGGGCGAAGAAATTTGCTTTTTGCTGATGATTTTTACACTGCATTTTTGTGCATCGGCATTTGTTATTTCCGCTTCAAAAAAATTCCCTTTTCCGTCAATTACGTGTATTACATCGCCGGCCTTGTGGCGAAGCACACGTATGCAATGTTTAGATTCTTCGGCAGACAGCAGTATATTTTCTGCATCAATAAAAGTATTTGCAAAAAAGATCTGCAATTTATTTACCCGCTTTTTTCAGGTTTTTCTTCATGTATCGCACATCCGCGCAATTGGCTGCCATTGCTTTGGCTTCTTCAACACCGCGATTGGCTGCTGCTGTGTACATATCACAAGCACCTAAAAGATCATCCATGTTGTTATGCTTGATCAGTGCGATTTTATAATAATTCATGCCAAAATCAGGGCGCATTTTTATCAGCTGATTGTAATCAAAAATGGCGTTATTCCACTTTTCCTGTTTTTCGTCAAGTTCAGCGCGAAGCAGGTATCCGTCATAATAATCTTTTTTCAGGTTAAGACATGTGTTCAGATCCTCAAACGCTGAATCTAATTTCTCAGCTTTTATATAAGCTTTTGCACGCAAAAGATATACTTTGTAATTGGTGGTTTTTTTTGCAATAGCTGTATTAATATCCTTAACGGCATTATCTGCCTGGTTGGTTTCTAAATAAACTTTAGCTCGTTCGGCATAAATAGAGCCTGAATCAGGTAGAATGGCAATGGCTTTGTTTAATTTTACAAGCGCCGTATCATATCTTTTTAAGTTAGAATTTGTTAATCCCTCTTTATACAAGATCATGCCTTCGGTCCAGCAGAAACAATCTTCAAAAACTTTTTTGCCAATTTCGCTGCCTTTGGTAATTTGTTTACGAATGATCGTGCAACCGCCTTTTTTATCTCCGGCTTTGTATTTTTGATATCCCACAAGAGCAGGCGCATCCGTATTGGAAGAATCCAATGCAATTACCTTATCTGCATCTGCTTTCATGGCTGAAAAATTGCCGGTATTGTAATAACACATGGCACGTTTTGCATACACATCGCTGATATATTTTTTATCGTTGCTTAAATACGTCTTAGATTGTATCGCATTGTCTGCATCTGCCTGTACAGTAGCAATGGCTTTATCATAACTAACAATTGCCAGGCTAAATGATTTTACTCTGAACTTCATATTGCCGTCCTCATAGTTCTTTTTAAAATCGGCAGTTTGTGCGCTAAGTTTCACGAGTAGTAAAAGAGCTAATGCGAATAGTGTTTTCTTCATGTGTTTATTTTTATGGATGTAAATTTATTATTTATTTGTTATCACTTCAAAATCAACGATGCTGTCAGTAAATGTTTTTGACATTTTTGCTATAGGCGCAAAAGATGTTGTTCCTACAGTGCTTGTAACGACTGAATAAGCATTTAAATTAGGTCCGCTTGCAACACTCAGCACGTTTAACTTAGGCTGGTATGAAATTTTTTGTGCTGCCGGCAACAAAGAAGCCATATTTACATTTAAGCCATTGCATGAATAAACACCTGTTGCGGTAGAAAAAAGTATAAACTCATTATTTATTTTAGTAGCTGAAAGCATTTTTCCAAAACCTCCAAAACCCGCAAGTGAGTTGGCCGAAAAACCTCCAGAAAAAGTATATATATAAGCAACAGCCTGGTTATTAGCATCATTGCCCAACACATACAGGCTGTCGTTTTGTTGTTTTTGAAAAACACCAACAACTGTTGTAATTCCGGCCGGCAAAGGTGTAACATTTGCAGGAGCGCCTAACGAATAAAAGCTTACCAAAACATCCTGGTTTCCGGAAGGAACTAAATTCTTGTACACTGCAACGTTGTTTGTATTTGTAGTAGTAAAGTAATAAGCGTATGATTGATTTGCTCCGGTATACCTGTATGATGTGCTTTCTGTGCCAATATTGGTATACGAATAAACATTGCCATTCTTAAATCCAATGTAAGGTTTGGACCCATCGCTGTAAAGACAGGTATAACCTAATTGACTGTTAGTGGCAGTTACGGTATAGTTGGGTACATTATTTACCAAATCAAATGATAAAAAAGGCTGGCTTGAATTGCCGTTGATATACAATTGCCTGTTATAGCCGCCGTATTTCATGCCGTTATATGCCCCGGTTATCGTAATATTTACGTTTTGGGCATTTGAAGAATCATAACCTACAATAGTTTGAGGATTTGACTTCACATTAAAACAATATCCCAACCAATAGGTAGGAGATTCGATAATAATAATAGGCTGGAATGAAGAAACAGCGTTGTAACCATCATCAGCGGTAATCTGCATCAAATAAGTGCCTGTTTGCAACCTGAATTCGCTTAAAATATAACGTAAATTAAAGGCAAAGTCGGCAGATGAAATAGGTACCGAAAATGATCCCTGCACCGGCGTATGATTCAGGTCTGTTAATACCACATTTATAGAAGATAAATGCATATTATCGCTAACACGTGCGTTAACGGTAACCGTGTCAAACACATGATAAACAGGCGTGTTAAGAGGTGCATTAAATGTGATGGTTGGCGGCAGCGAATCTTTTTTATCTTTTTTGCAGCTGCTTAAAATAAATATGAACAAAAGAAATGAAGTTCTAAAAACAAGTTTCATCGGCAATGATTGATTTTCACGAAATTAGTAAAAAAAACTGCATGCTAGTTGTTTCATAACTTGTTTAAAAAACATGAAATATTTTTTGTACTTTGAGGATTGAAAACATTGGTGCTTCTTTGCACTCCCCTATGAACATCATAAACACAAATAAGCCAAAATCAAAACTGCAAAACTTTACACCGCCTACACTGGATGGCCGGTTACAGCCGCAGGCAACCGACCTAGAAGAAGCGGTGCTGGGCGCCATGATGCTTGAAAAAGAAGCTCTTAGTAATGTAATTGATATTTTAAAGCCGGAAGCTTTTTATAAACCTGCGCACCAGGCCGTATACCGGGCTGTTTTAGATTTGTTTAATAACTCAGAACCTGTTGATTTACTAACTGTAACAGCTCAGTTAAGAAAAAACGGCGAGCTTGAAATTGCAGGCGGTGCTTATTACATTTCGCAGCTTACCAATCGTGTGGCCTCTTCCGCTAATGTAGAACACCATGCCCGCATCATTCTTCAAAAATATTTGCAGCGGGATCTTATCCGTATCAGCACTGATATTATTACTTCTTCTTATGAAGATAGCACCGATGTGTTTGACTTGCTTGATAAAGCAACCGAAAGTATTTTTCAATTGGTTGATACCAACGTGCGTAAACAACAGGATAGCATCAGTAAATTATTAGCGAAAGCCATTTCGCAAATTGAAGAAGCGAGCCAGCAAACGAGCGGTGTAACAGGTGTTCCAAGCGGGTTTACCAGTTTAGACAGAATTACCGGAGGCTGGCAAAAATCAGACTTGGTAATTGTTGCTGCACGTCCGGCTATGGGAAAAACCGCACTGGTATTGACTTTGGCGCGTAACGCAGCTGTTGAGTTCAATAAAGCGGTTGTATTCTTTTCGTTAGAGATGTCTTCTTTACAATTGGTAAATCGTTTAATATCCGCTGAAGCAGAATTGGAACAAGATAAAATTCGTAAAGGACAATTACGCGATGATGAATTCGTCCAATTGAATGAGCGTATTAAAAAACTGGCCAGTGCTCCTTTATTTATTGATGATACTCCTGCGCTTTCTATTTTTGAATTGCGTGCAAAAGCACGTCGTTTAAAGGAAAACAGCGATATCCAGATGATCATCATTGATTATTTGCAATTAATGACTGCCGGCGGAGAAGGCGGTGGAAGAGGCAGTGGTAATCGTGAACAGGAGATCAGTTATATTTCCCGCTCCTTAAAAGGACTGGCAAAAGAATTGGATGTGCCTATTATCGCTTTATCGCAGCTTAGTCGTGATGTGGAGAAACGTGCAACGGGCAGCAAACGCCCGCAATTATCTGATTTACGTGAGTCTGGAGCCATTGAGCAGGATGCCGATATGGTTGCCTTCATTTATCGACCTGAATATTACGGGTTGGATGTGTTTGAAGATAACGAACCATCACGCGGTATGGCAGAAATTTATATAGCCAAAAACCGTCACGGTTCTATTGCGCAACCACGTGTGAAATTTGTGGGCCAGTTTGCCAAATTTGCAGACGTTGATTATGTAGAAGGTGCAAGAGATATGTATAACAATAATCAGGCTCAATTATTGGAAAATAACACTAATTTTTTAAGAGATTCTCAAGAGCAAAAAACCATAACTGTTCCCTCTAAAGGATGGGATAAAGTAGAAGATGATACAAAAGATATTGTTAAAGAAAATCCTAACCACGAGATAGACGATCCTTTTTAAAATGCTGCTAAGAATAAATCCCGATAAAATTGTAATAGAAGATATTTTAAAGGCCGTTGAAATTTTAAAGAATGACGGTGTGATTATTTATCCAACCGATTCGGTGTATGCTATGGGATGCAGCTCTAACAGCCCTAAAGCCATTGAAAAAATTTGTCGGATAAAAAGAACAACACCTGAAAAAATTAATCTTTCATTGGTTTGCGCTGATCTTAGCCAACTTAGCCAATACTCAAAGCCTTTACCAAATAACACCTTCCGTTTAATGAAAAAGGCTTTGCCGGGGCCGTATGCGTTCATTTTACAAGCGGCAAACAACATTCCTAAAATGTTCTTAAGGCAAAATAAAAAAACAATCGGTATACGTGTCCCTGATAATGCAATTTGTAAAGAAATTATTACGCAGCTTGGATTTCCTTTGGTATCTACCTCATTGCACAACGAAGATGATGAAATAACAGAATATTTTACCGATCCTGAGATGATCTACAGCCAGTATGAAACAATTGCAGATGCCGTAATTGATGGCGGTTATGGAAATATTTATGTAACCACTATACTTGATTGCACCGAAGATGAGCCTGTTGTTGTTCGTGAGGGCTTAGGCAGCCTGGATGTTTTAAATTAATGTCCCAGTTTTACTTAGGTTCCAAATACACATGCCCTTCGCGCCAATTACTAACAGCTATGGTCCATGGATCGCGATAATTAGCATTACGGATAAGCTTAAAATTGTTTTGAGAAAACGGATTATTTATTTTTTCAAACCGAAAGGTGGCTGAATTGGGAGCACCGTCATTTCCGTAAACCCAGGTTTCCATTTGCTGTGTTTTGTAGGTTTTATTAGGCGGGCCAAATACAATGTATATCATGCCCATATCTGTTTTCCAGCCCTCTATATGTGAGGTAAAGAATGTATTGGCATCCTGTACGCGGTTATAATAACGTTTGATCAGTTCTTTTGCACGGTCTTCGCCGCCACCTAAGGTCAGCCAAAAATTATCAATGGCGGCCTGCTTATCGGGAGAATTTATCATTTTTTGATATTCATCCTTACTCATAATAAAACGAGTAGCCGCTATCATTTGAGCATGTGATAACACTTTTGGAAAGTATTTTTCTACGCCCATAACCGTGCATCCACTTATATTTGCCAATGAATCCAGGCGAATAAAATACACTCCTTGCTTTGCAATTTTAAATTGGATAGTATGGCCATCATAGCTATTAATGTAAAAAGTAGAATCCGGAACAGAAGGATAAGGCAGAGGCTGCCTGTCGCTAAAAGGAGGCGGAGGCAATGAATAATCATTGGCAAAAAAATCCACGCGGGCTGTATTAAAAGTTATACGAGTATTGTAAACGTTGAGGTTAGTGCCTTTTTCTATTTTATTGGAAAAGAAAATATGCCCGCCATCTCCTATCAGGATATAACTTTGTTGCCCGTAAGGATCTTGTTTCTCACATTTGATAAAATGAGCCTGGTGCTTTTTCCCGTTTGCGTCGCTGATATAAAGCTCTATATAAGATGTTTGACCCGCCGGTATTCTTAACGGAATATACCCTGTAAGAATTTTTGCCTGTGGTTCGCCTTTTGCTTTATCCGTTATATAAACTGTAGACGAATCAAAAAAAACTTTGGCATCTGCGTAGGGAAGAAACTTATAAAACACTTTTACCTGTGCTGCAAAATTATTGGTAGAATCTGTCTTCTTGTAAACTAGCTGCGTATTATTTATGCTGTAATATAATTGTGAGTTTAAACTATCCGCATGATACAAAAACAGATCTGCCTGCAAATCATTGATGTCTTTACTATAAGTTTTGCTTTGCTCTCTTTCCCTGTCGCGCTTTTGAGGCTTAGTGCTGTTGCATGACGATAACACGAAAAGTAAGCCAATTATAGCAATATATACTTTATTCATTATTTAATAAAGCTTGTTGATTTTCATCATCCAATAAATGTTGTGGCAACGCTTTGGTTGCTTTGGCTCCGAGTTTTTCTATTTTTTGCGCGCGCACGATTAAATTTCCGTTGCCATCTTTCAATTTGTTGAAAGCAGCGTTGTAGGCTTCCTGCGTTCGATCTATATTTTTGCCAATATTGGTAAGATCCTCTACAAACGCTACAAATTTATCGTAAAGCGCACCGCTTTGTTTGGCAATTTCCAAGGCATTTTTTGTCTGAAGCTCTTGTTTCCAAATGGCAGAAATAGTGCGGAGCGTAGCTAATAAAGTAGATGGAGATACCACAACAATTTTTCTATCCCAGGCATAAGAAAACAATTCCTGGTCGGCCTGCACAGCAATTCCGAAAGAAGATTCTATCGGGATAAAAAGCAATACAAAATCAGGTGTATTTAAAGATTCTGAGCTTGCATACAGCTTTTCACTTAAGCCTTTGATATGTGCTTTTATAGACGTGATATGTTCCTTCAGGAATTGAGCGCGATGCTCTTCTGCATCTGCTGATAAATAGTTCTGATATGCCACTAGCGAAACTTTAGAGTCGACTACGATATGTTTTTTTTCGGGTAAATAAATAATGGCGTCGGGTTTTATAGTTTCACCGTTTACATTTTTTAAAACCACTTGTGTGTCGTATTCCCCACGCTCTTTGCTTAATCCGCTGCGCTCTAATATTTTTTCTAAAATTACTTCGCCCCAATTGCCCTGTGTTTTGTTATCTCCTTTAAGGGCTTTGGTTAAATTGTTGGCATCATCGCTCACTTGCTTATTCAATTCTACAAGTTGTTTGATCTCTGTTTTCAAGGTAATTCGCTCTGCTGATTCAGCTTTGTAAGTTTTATCAACTTTATCTTCAAATTCTTTAATACGTTCTTTTAAAGGATTCAATATCACATCTAAATTTGTTTTATTCTGGTCGGTAAATTTCTTTGATTTTTCATCCAGGATTTTATTGGCAATGTTTTCAAACTCCGTAGTTAATTTCTTCTGAATTTCTTCCAGCTCTGCTTTTTGTGTCCTTAGTTTTTCATCTTGGTTCTTAAAAGCCTCTTCTGCCTTAGCTAAACGGGCGTTAGCAGCGCTTAGATTATTGCGCTCTGTGCTTAACTCAAGCAAAACAAATTCTTTTTCTTTGAGTAACTCTGTTTTTTTATTTTCAAATTCTTTACGAAGATTTTCTTTTTCGACTTCAGTGTGTTCCACATCTTTTTTTAATAACAATTTGTCTGTTTCCAGAAGATTGATCTTTTTATCAAATTCAGAAGTGTCAGGTATGCCGCCTGTATTTTTCTGCCTACTCACTAAAAAACCAATAGTAAAGCCAGCTACCATTCCTATCAGTAATAATACTATTTGCATGATTTAAAATTACAATTTATAATGAATGAACTCTAGAATTAGCAAGTTAATTTTTCTTATTCAACATAGCATCTATAAGCGGCGAAAGCTCTTTGTACAAATCCAGCTGACTTTCGGGTGTTTCGCCTCCCTCACTTTTAACGTAAACAATCTTGTTTTCTTTATCCAACAATAACGTAAAAGGATAACCACTTCCTAAATTATATTTATTGATAAAAACTTCCGCATCACTCACTATCTCAGCTTTAAAAATATGTTTGGTTAAAAACGCCTGGATATCTGCTTTTTTATCTTGTGAGATAGCAAGTACATTTATTTTGCTTCTGTATTTTTTAGCAAGTTCAGTAAAAGATGGAATTTCATTTATGCAAGGAGGACAATGCAGGTACCAAAAGTTGATCACAGTTGGCTTGCCTTTATAATCAGCTATTCTTTTCTTTTTCCCCTCTATATTTATGAACGAATCATTGGGCATTTCGCAATTAATAACCATTTCCTGAGCCTGCCTGATACGTATAAAAACAGAATCGAAATTGAATTTTGCATTTCTGAATTCGTTTGCTTTATCATAACAAGTCGACTGAGCATTTACAAAATTTGCAACAAAAATAAGGAAGGAAAAAATTATTTTCTTCATAACGTGATGCTTAGATCATGTTAGCCAGCTTTGCTTTCGCTTCGGCTGTAAACTCAAGCTGGTTGCGTAAAACCCATTGGACAAACTTTTCGGTAAATACCTGTTTCTGGTTTTCAGTCAAACGGTCCGTTTCTAAGGCAACCGTTTTTTTATCTTTTAGTTTTAGGAAGAAAATATCATAACGGTATTCAACACTTTCTATTTGCGATGCAAATATTTTTTGTTCACCTTCCAAAGAAATCAGCACATAATTGGCAAACAGGCTCATATAATAAACCCGTTGTTTTATTTTCAAGATAAAAACAAGTATATCTGAAACAATGATCATAAATAATAATATGGCTAAAAAAATCAGACCCGAAGAAGAGATCCAAAGTACGCCGCCTGCAATACCAAAGGCTCCCAGCCTGATTATTTTATGGGAAATAACATTGTATGGTAAATAAAAAAAACGATCGAAGGGTAAATTCATTTTTGCAAGCCTGGTAGAGAACTCTGCTACCGAAAAAAACAAATACAAAATGCCCAATCCAATCTGCAAAATAAATAAGGTGTTTCCGTTAGGGATTCCGGTAAACAAATAGCTCGTGGTAACAACTAATGCAACCAGCAAAGCCAATTGTTTAAACAGGGATATGGTGATTTTTTGCATCAGGGGCGTTCGTTATAAATAACTTCCAAAACAGTTTGTCCTACTACTTTTAATGTGGTTTTATCAATTAGTTTTATATCATCTGCAAGCGTATGATGTTCGGGAAAAAACCTTCTTTTATCAGGATCGTAACCAATAACATCTACACATGGGATATTCGCGTATTTGTTTATATATAAATGATCATCGGTAATTTGATCTATTTGTCGTTGAATAAAATATGTCGAATATCCTAAGTCATTAGCAGCATTCCAGATCCTGTTAACAAATGGAGAAGCATACATAAGAGATATTCTTTCTTTTGGAAACACTACGTTTTTGGTGCCGACTAAATCCAGCAAAATACCATATTTAGCGGTATAACCTTGCTTATGAGGGTTTTTACTCCAGTATTGAGAACCAAGGCCCCAGTCATCTTCCATGGGTTCACCCGTATATTCAACCTGCCCCTGGCCGTAATCTTCCATATCCCACAACATAATATCTATGCCTATGGTTGGTTTTTGTCTGGATAAAGCGCGCGCAACTTCTATTAAAATTCCTGCACCGCTTGCACCATCGTTAACACCCGGACAGGGCTTTTTTGCATTTGCCTTATTACTGTCTTCATCACAAAACGGACGAGAATCCCAATGTGCACACAACATCACACGCGTTGGGCTTTCAGGATTAAAAGAAGCAATCACGTTTTTTGACAACCACTTTTTCTGATCAAATGTTGTTACAGTTGCTTTTTGAACAAAAACATCTGCGCCATATTCTTTAAATTTATTTTCAAAATACGTCACCGCTTTTTCATGCGCTTTGCTTCCCGGCTCGCGCGGGCCCATATCTGCTTGAATTTTTATGGATGCGTATGCAGAATCAGCATTAAAATCAGGAGCAGTAACATGTTTTATCTCAACTTCTTTTACTTCCGGCTGTTTTGTTTCTACAGGTTTATTATCCGTACATGAAACAATAAGTAAAATGCAAGATGCAAGGCACGTTAACTTTATTTTCAAATTTTCAGATCGTCTCATTATTAAATTAATTAATTGTCCAGCTTGCACCGTCTTTACCGTCTTTTATCTGGATGCCACTTTCTTGTAGACGATTGCGTATCTCATCTGATGTAGCATAATCTTTAGCATCTTTCACCTTTTTACGAAGATCGATCACCAGGTTCATCACATTATTTAATACTTCCGCGCTTTTGCCATTTTGTTCTTCGCGCTTGATGCCCATCACGTCTACTAAAAAATCTTGATAGATTTTTTTTAATAAAGAAATATCAATAGCCGTAAGAGTTTCTTTTTTATCGTTTGCGGAGTTAATAATGCGTGCGCACTCAAATAAATGAGAAAGTAAAATAGGCGTATTAAAATCATCATTCATGGCTTCGTAACAAGCATCCTGAATTTTTTTAATATCAACTGAAGATGTTGCCGAAGGAGTTAATTTATCTAAGGTGCTGTAACTTTCTATTAAACGGTTATATCCTTTTTCAGAGGCCTGTAGTGCTTCATTCGAAAAATCCAGTGTGCTTGAATAATGTGTCTGCATCATAAAAAAGCGCACTACCATTGGGTTATAGGCTTTTTCGAAAAGCGGGTGCTTGCCGTCTAATTTTGCCTGCGAAGGCGTTGCACTCGGCGAATCGGCAGCCAGTTTCATTCCTGTAAATAATTCTACCGGTAAAAAAACATTTCCTAAAGAGCGCGACATTTTTTGCCCGTTAAGCGTAAGCATATTGGTGTGTATCCAGTAATTTACCGGTGCGGCACCGCAGCAGCCAACACTTTGTGCTACTTCATTAGTATGATGAGTTGGGATCAAATCCATACCCCCGCCATGTATATCAAATGTTTCCCCTAAATATTTCTGGCTCATAGCAGAACACTCGATGTGCCAGCCCGGAAAGCCGCTTCCCCAGGGAGAATTCCAGCGCATGATATGTTCAGGCTTTGCTTTTTTCCAAAGGGCAAAATCCAGGCGCCCGTTTTTTTCTTCTTGTCCGTCAAGTTCACGCGTGTTATTAAGCTGGTCTTCTAAATTACGGCCTGAAAGAATTCCGTAATTATGCGTTTGCGCATATTTCTGCACATCAAAATAAACGTTGCCGTCTTTTTCATAAGCGTAGCCCTGCTCAATGATTTTTTGAGTCATTTCTATTTGCTCAGGAATATGGCCTGATGCAGTAGGCTCTATGCTGGGAGGAAGTAAATTAAGCATGCTCAACACTTCGCGAAAGCCAAATGAGTAACGCTGTACAATTTCCATGGGCTCTAATTGCTTTAAGCGAGCCTGCTTGGCAATGCGGTCCTCACCAACTCCGGCAACCTCATCTTCCAGGTGCCCTACATCGGTAATATTGCGCACGTAGCGTACTTTATAGCCAACATGCAGCAAATAGCGGTACATTACATCAAAAGATGTAAATGTGCGGCAATTGCCAATGTGCACATCGCTGTAAAGTGTTGGCCCGCAAACATACATGCCTACATGCGACTCGTTAATGGGCTTGAATAATTCTTTTTTTCGTGTTAAACTATTATAGATCTGAAGTGGCTGCATAACAATTTTAAAGACTGTAAAAATACCCTTTTTTACGGGAGATTAATATGAAATTGTATCTATTTGTTAATGCCGCTTCGCATTGGGAACCACAATAAAAAGGCTTGTTTTAATTAACAAATTTTATGGCTGGAAGTGCATTAAGTTTTATTGCCGGAGCATCCTGGTTTAATCCTCCCGATTATTGCCCATAAACCGCATGATCAGGTAAATCAACGATGCGATAGAGCCTAACGCTGCAGCAAAATACGTATAGGCAGCCCAAGTTAATGCATCTTTTGCGTGTGTGTGCTCTTCTCCATGGGTAATACCGGAAGCATCCAGCCATTGTAACCCACGGCGACTTGCATCTACCTCAACAGGCAAAGTAACCACAGAAAATAAGGTAATAGCTGCCTGGCAAATGATAACTACTAATAACATTGCATTGCCCATTTTAGGCATTGCATACGCCACGAAAAACAAAGCAAGAAACATGATGTTCATTAGGTTAGAACTTAACTGCACAACAGGAACCAAACTGGTTCTGAGATTAAGCCATGTATACGCTTTGGCATGCTGCACGGCGTGTCCGCATTCGTGCGCAGCAACAGCTGCAGAGGCCACACTCTGTCCGTTATAAACCTCTTCACTAAGATTAACCACTTTGGTGGAAGGATTATAATGATCGGTTAGAAAACCGGAAGTGCTTGTAACCTGTACATCATAAATACCATTATCGCGCAACATTTTTTCAGCAACGTCTTTTCCGCTCATACGATTTAAAAGTGGTTCTTGCGAGTATTGCTGGAATTTACTTTTTAAGCGGTAACTGATAAGCATACCAATCCCTGCAAAGAGAATGCCTATGAGTAATAAACCTGAATCGAACATGATTTGTGTTTTTAAATTTGGAATAGAAATTCAAATTCTATTCCAAACTAAATAATATGACAAATTATCAGTATAAACTTTTGAAATTGCAGGATTTTACCCGCAAAAACTGAAATTAATCGTTGAAGCTTCTTTTGGTTCTTGGCCTTGAGCCGCCTGCAGGCTTATCAAAGCTTTTTTTGAAACCACCGTCAACTGAATCTTTGCGCTTAAAACCGCCACCTGTTGAAGAATCCGAATCTCGGCGTTTGAATCCGCCTTCAGAAGAAGAATCGCGGCGTTTATAACCTCCGCCGGATGATTCTGAATCCCTGCGCTTATATCCGCCCGAGGCAGAATCGTCGCTGCGTTTTGGGTATCCGTTGCTTCCGCCTTCACGTTTGCCTGCATACCTGCTACTGCTGCTTCCGCCGCCTTCACGGCGTTTGTAACCTCCTTCGCCTCTGCTTTCAGAAGATGATCTTCCGCTACGTTCTCCGCCTCCGGAAGAAGCTTCAATCTGCACTTTACGATCGTTGAACTTTAATTCCTTGGCATTTACATTCAGGAAAGCCTGGGCATCTTTTGTTTCAGATTCAAAAAACGAAAAACTCTTTTTAACGTCCACATTAAAAATATGCAGAGCACTGATACCTGAAATATCTGCTAAATAATCTTTTAAGAATTTCCAATGCAAACCATCCAGCTCTCCAAGATTGATGAAGAAACGGCTCATTTTGTTGTTTGAGCCCATGCCTGCACCGCCTTTTTGATTCAGGTCGGGAGCTTGTTGATAGTATTCTAAGAAACGGTTAAATTCTTCTGATACAAAACGTTTAATAAGATCTTCTTTGCTGATGTCTTTTAATTGCTCGTATATTTTTGGAAGATATTTTATGATTTCTTCTTCGTTTACTTTTGCATTCTGTATTTTTTCAGCAACATGAAATAATTGTCTTTCACAAACCTCAACTCCTGTAGGAATAGTAGCCTGCTTGAATTTTTTGTTAATGATCTTTTCTATATCGCGGATTTTATACAGGTCTTTACCGGTAACAAAGGCAATACTAACGCCTGTTTTGCCGGCACGTGCTGTACGCCCGCTACGGTGTGTGTAGTTCTCAACGTCTTCGGGTAAGCTGTAATTGATAACGTGCGTTACATCTTTCACGTCTAAGCCACGTGCTGCAACATCAGTTGCGACAAGCATTTGCAAAGCACGGCTGCGATAGCGTTTCATTACAAAATCTCTTTGCCCTTGCGACAAATCTCCATGTAAAGAATCTGCGCTGTAACCGTCTTTGATTAACGAATCGGCAACTTCCTGTGTTTCGATACGTGTACGGCAGAAAATAATTCCGTAGATATCCGGGTTATAATCCATTACACGCTTAAGCACTAAATATTTTTCCCTGCTTTGAACCTGGTAGAAAATATGTTCAATATTGGCAGCGCCTTCGTTCTTTTTACCAACGCTGATTTCTGCCGGAGTTTTCATGTAAGAAGATGCTATTCGCGCAACTTCTCTTGGCATAGTAGCTGAAAATAACCAAACGTTTTTTTCTTCCGGTGTTTTTTCTAATATTTCGTCAATGCTTTCTTTAAAGCCCATGTTCAGCATTTCATCTGCCTCATCAAGTACCACCACTGAAATGTTTTTCAGATCGATAACTTTGCGCTTCATCAAATCTATCAATCTTCCCGGAGTGGCTGCAATTACCCCAGGCGCACTTTGTTTAATACTACGTATTTGTCCTTCAATGCTTGCTCCGCCATATACTTCCACAACTTTTACATTGGGCATATACTTGGCAAATTTTTTCAAATCAGAGCCTATTTGCACGCATAACTCGCGAGTTGGTGCTAATATCAGGGCTTTTGTATGTCCGTCAGAAAAATCGGTTTCTGCTAATAGAGGTAAACCAAACGCGGCAGTTTTACCTGTACCGGTTTGTGCAAGAGCTACTAAATCTGTTTTTTGTTTTTGTAAAAGCGGAATTGTTTGAGCTTGTACGGGAGTTGCTTCAGTAAAACCTAAGTCTTTAAGTGCTTTTAATAATTTTTCGGGTAATCCTAATTCTTCGAATGTTTGTGGTGTTGTCATTTATGGTTATTAAGCGGCAAAGGTACTAATAAAAACGCAAACAAGGCTTGGTTGTTTGCCAAGCCTTGCTTTTAGTACGATGAACGTGTACTATTTAAGTAATGTAACCGTTCCGTGAAAATCGTGTTTCTTGCCTTTAAAATCGTGGAAGTTAACTTTCCACACATATACATCTTCCTGCAGCACAGGCCTGTCTTCATTTCCTTTCATGTGGCCATCCCATGCTTTCTCTAAATCATCACTGTAAAAAATCATATTTCCCCAACGGTCGAATACCCATAAGTTGTATGTTCCATCTTGTATACCAACTCCTGTTCCTTTAAAGCCTTCGTTAGTGCCATCTCCGTTAGGAGAAAACGCATTTGGTATATAGAAAGTAAAATTAGGTTGAATGATCACTTCTTTTTTGATCGAATCTTTACAACCTAAACTATTAATAACCCATTGCGTAACCGTATATGTTTCAGGTTGGTAATAATCATAAACATGGGTAAATGAAGTGTTATTATCGACGTTATTTGAGTTTTGATTGTAGGCATATATATCACCCAAATAATAATGTACGCCATACGGACCATACGTTACCGGTACATAAGGGCCTGCGCCGATAGCCTGGTTAACAAAAGTAATCGTAGGATCATCTATATCTGCATCTGTTGGCCCCCATGAAAAATCAGCTTTTGGTGTAGGAGATACATTTATATAACCTGCTTTGGTTTTTGTAGCTGTACAGCCTCCGGTAGCTGTTACCGTTAATGAAACAGTATAGGATTTAATGGCTGTTGCTGATGTGTTGTTATACGAAATCGGCCCTTGGCTTACTCCTGAGCTTGCTGTTGCAGACGAAGGTATCGCTCCGGTTCCGAAATTCCATGCGTACGACGTAATTGCACTTGGCGCAGCTATTGTTGATGCATCACTAAATGTTACATTTAATATAGGGCAACCGCTTAAGGTATCGCCTACAAAATCAGGTACAGGATTAGGATATACTGTTACAGTTTCTGTAACTACCGCCGTACAAGACGGAACAGAGCTTGTAGAGACAAACAATGATATAGGATCCTGGCCTGCAGGAGTTATCGAGTAAGAAGGATTTTGCGTAGTAGCATCATTAAAAATGCCGTCATTATTCATATCCCATGCCCACTGGTTTACTGTAATATTTCCTGAATTAGGTGTAGATAAGTCTGTAAAACTCATAGCTTGTCCCTCGCAAACAGGAGTATACGTAAAGGATGCTGTTGGCGACGGATATACAGATATATTAAATCCGCTTGGAGGGCCTACACAACCGTTTAACGTTGGCGTTACGGTTACTGCAACAACCAAAGTTGTCTGCCCCGGGTTTAAGGTTGGTAAACTTGCAAATGGATTGGTAGTCCCCGTGCTTGGCAATGGACTTAATGGCGTAGTATAGCTCCATGTATAAGTAGTTACCGCCCCGGCAGGAGCAGGATTTGTCGCAAAAGTTACTGCATTTGTATTTTGAGAAGGGCACCAGAACTGATCTGTCATGGGTTGCATGGTTGGAGTTGGTTTAATAGTAATGGTATCATTTGCAGGTGTGCCCACACAGCCATTTAATGTTGGCGTAAATGTGATTATACCTACCTGGTTAATTAAGCTTGTATTAGCCGGTGCAGTATATGGTGCAGGAATACCTGTGCCTGAAGCTGCCATACCAATATTTGCGGCGTTTGATACAGTCCAGGCAAATACAGCTCCTAATGCCGAATTAATGGTTGGAGAAGGTATCGCGTCCCCGGGGCAATAAGGAGGAAGGTTCGTCACCGTCATAGTTGGTAGTGGACTAACTGCAATAATAAATGTAGAATCAGGCCCAACACAACCATTTATACTTGGAGTTGCCGTAATTAGTGCATATACTGCCTGTGGTGTTGAATTTAACCCGGTAAAAGGAGAAGTAACATTTCCTGTACCGCTTGCTGCCAAACCAATAGAAGGTGTGTTGTTAGTCCACGCAATAGTAGAGCCTGCAGGGCAAACTGTAAAAGGTGGCACAACAGCCTGGCCATTAGAACATACATCAATGCTATCCATATGATTTAAAACAGGTGTTGGAGATACGTTTTCCGTATAAAAGACGGCATTACCCACACAACCAAAACCTGATATTGCTACAGCAAAAACACTATCTGTTAATAAATTACAGCTTAAATTTTGTGCAATGGCAGCATAACTTGGCACTTGCTGGCCAACCCCACCCGGATTAATAAAGCTTGCCGGAGCGCCTGTATTATTTACGTTGCCCAAAGATTGAAACCAAATGGTAGTTGGTGTCCCTCCGTTGCTGCAAACTGTATTAAATGTCTGCACAGGCGTGTTGGCTCCGGGGCAAACCGTAAAGTCAAGCGGTGCTGTTACGATAGGAGGACAATAGATCGTATCGCCTGTTAAAGTAGCCGTATTTGTACAAGTATTGCTTGTTGTAACAATCAGTGTAATATTATACGGGCCGCATGCCGCATAATTATATTTAAGTGTATCCGGCATGGTAGTCATTACATGTGCGCCTGTTCCATCACCGAAATTCCAGCTCCAACTGGTAATATTATCATTTAAACAAGAGGGATTAACAACATAAGAGCTATCAACAAACTCTGCACTATCTCCCAAACAAACTTCAAATGCTGTAAAAGAAATGCCCGGATTTGGATGATCGTAAACTGTTGTACTATAAGTACCAGTACAACCAGCGGTGGTAGTACCTGTAAGCACTACGGTATAACACCCTGCAGCAGCATAGCTATGTGCCGCCGGGGTTGCCCCTGATCCGGTAGCTCCGCCATCACCAAAATCCCATACCCAGGTTGAAAAAGTGGGTTGATTTGCGGTGTTATTTGTAAAAGTCATAGCTGTTCCTTCACATGGATGCGAAGCCGTAAAGCTAAGCGTTGGCGCAGAGCTAACCACAACTGTTTGTGTTGCTACTGCCACACAGGTTCCTGTTCCGGAAACTGATAAAGTAGCTACATACGAACCTGAAGCAGCATATGTATGCGTTGGGTTTTGTACAGTCGACGTATTTGCTGCACCCGACGAGGGTTCTCCAAAATTCCAGGAATAGCTGGTTCCCGGGGATGTTGTTGTAAATGCGGTTGGGTTACCCGGGCAGACCGTTGTTGCAGAGAATGTTGCTGTTGGTCCTGCGGATATTGTGACGGTTGTAGAATATGTTCCGGTACATCCTACAGAGGAAGTACAGGTTAACACTACGTTATACGTTCCCGCCCCGGCATAGGTATGCGAAGGGTTTTGGAGTGTTGATGTGTTTGAAGATGAAGAAGTCTCCCCGAAATTCCATGACCAGCCTGCAATAGTAGCTCCGGTTATAGTTGATTGATCTGTAAAAGGTACTGTATTGTTACAAGGTGTTACTGAATAGGTGAAGTTTACTGTAGGCGTTGGACTAACTGTTACTGTATAATACCTTGTTGGTGCAGGGCATTGGCCTGTCGCTGTAAGTGTGTAACTACCGGGTGTACTTGTGTTTAAACATTGCGTGTTGCCTGTAACAGGGCCAGACCAAGTATACGTAGCAAATCCTGCCTGGCCGCATAACTGGGTGCTACCCGGACAAATAGTTACCGTATTGGTTGTTGCTTCCTGATCGCACTGTGCATCGATGTAGCAGTAGCCATAGTGCCCGCCCTGGTTGCAATCACTCACCAAAAACTGGATAGTTACGTTTTGGCCCATATAAGAAGTAAGGTCAAGTGTTACGGTTACCCAGCCTTTATAACTGGTGCTAAGGCAAGATGTACTATTTATCCAGCCCGGAATGGTTCCTGAAGCACTTTGCAAAACTTTTGTACAAGGTATCGGGTTCCCGCTGGCATCAGAAACCTGGCTGAAAAAATAGGGCTGATCTGTTGCAGCATGTCCTCCATCCTGTAAAACAGCTAAATATTCATAGGTAAAAATGTTATTACTTGCAGAAACTAAAAACGTCTGTTGTATTTCCTGCATTTTACCGCCTGTGGTATTATCGTTAAGGCAAACCGAGTTTACGTTACCGGCAACAGGAGCCAGTACATTCTGACCACTACATCCATCCACACCGGCAGACCATGTAGTCCCGGAATTTGAAGCTGTTGTTATCGTAGCTATACCACCTGCTGTTGTAGCGCAAGTATTACATGGTAGAGTTACACCATTAATATTTCCGCTTGTTAAAGTCCAACCACTCGTACTTCCGTTATCAAAACCAATGTTAGTACATGGCCCGTTGGCTGCCATAGTTGATATAGGAGCATTTTCTCTATAGGATGTTTGTTGTTGCTTGTTCTTTAAGCGTTTATAGAGGTGTTGTTTTAATACTTCCACTTCCCATTCGGGGGTACCTTTTTTTCTTGACTCGGCTAATATTTTAGATATGGTGGTTTCATTAAATTCTTCCGATGCATAAGAAAACATTTGCCCTTGGGCATGTATTTTAGCAAATGTGCTCAATATAAAAAGAGCTAGCAATAACAGTGTAGTTTTTTTACCCATTGATAAGAGATTTAATTAGTTCAAATTTATTTCAATTTAACATGCAAAATATCAGTTAATAGTGAAGCTTCTACTAAACAATCACATTTCAAATGTAAATTAGTCCCCTGTCAATTAAAATAGAGTAATTAACTCATTTCTATAAGCCTATTACTCTATATCTTAATTTGCACAGGAAACTCATTTTAAATGATGTGGGTTTAAAATTTCACTTCAGGATACCAAATTTAACTTTTACTAAATAGAAAAGCAAGTTTTATTTGTTAAAAACCTTCAGTTTTATTTTTTTATCCGTAATAAATAGTATTTAGGCGATGTTTTTTTGCCAATTACCTAAGGCAACCAACAACCAAACCCGGCTCCAGGTTACTTGCGGGTCTCCTTTCAGGAAGGAATTCCAGAGATTTTTAACCGCATGGGGATTAAAGCCCATACTTTCCAAATGAGCTAAATTTTCTTCACAATAAGATTTCAGGTCGTTTTTCATCCAAACCTGCCAAGGCAGTACAAAGCCCATCTTTTTTCGGTTCATGATTTCAGCCGGCAACAAATCCTGCAAAGCATCTGTAAGTAGTTTTTTAGGCGTATGCGGAAATTTATGTTTGTCTTCGATACCCAAAACGTATTCAACCAATTTGTAATCTAAGAAAGGAACCCGAACCTCTAATGCCGATGCCATGCTCATTTGATCTGTATCGCGCAACAGCACGTTTTGCATATAGGTTGAAATTTCGGCAATAGAATATTTGCTTAAGCGGTGTTTCTTGTCGTCAAACTCTAACAATCGTAGGAAACGATAAACAGAATTCATCGGTAAATCACTTCTTTGCAAAAGCTGTTTTACCTGTTTATCTAAAAGCACCTGTCTCGATAGGGGGTAAGCATAATTGAAATTTACCTGGGGCTTGGAAAGTATCTGGGCCAGTTTTTGCGCAGCAATGTTTTTATTGAAAGATGTAAGCGCAGCTGAGCCGGTAACTCTTAAAATCCGGGGAATAAAATTAAGCCAGAATTGCTGTTCTAATTTGTAGCTTCGTTTGAAAACATCATATCCGGCAAAGATCTCGTCGCTTCCTAAACCCGATAAGGCCATAGTAACGCCGGCTTGCCTGGTTACCTTAGAAACAATATAGGTATTAGGCCCGTCACCGCTCGGATGATCCATTGCATTAAGAGCTTCAGGCAATTGATGCAAAAAATCCTTGGGATCTAATTTTATTTCGTGATGATCGGTTTTAAATTTTTCGGCTACTATGCGTGCATAATGTGCTTCAGAAAATTCGCTTTCGTTAAATACTACCGAAAATGTTTTTACCTGCTGCGGTGATATTTTTGACATGGCGCCGACGATAGCGCTTGAATCTATGCCTCCTGATAAAAATGCCCCGAATGGAACATCGGCCACTAACCTTCTCTCAACTGCTTCATAAAAAAGCGTGCGTACGTCGTTACAAATATCCTCGTATGATTTTCCTATGCTTGCATAATTAATGTTCTTTTCGAGTTTCCAATAAGGAGTTGTTTTTACTTCTTTATTTTCAATTGTCAGAAAATGGCCCGGCAGCAACATCTTGACCTCATCAATGATTGTGATTGGTGCATGAACCGTTTGGTATTGCAGGTAATCAACCAAAGCATCCGCGCTTACTTTTTTACCTGTCAGCCCGGATTTTAAAACGGCCCGCAATTCGGAAGCAAAAACCAGTGTATTATTTTTATATGAATAATAGAGGGGCTTTATGCCCATCCTGTCTCTTGCAATGAAAATAGTTTTTTCCTGTTTGTCGTAAACTGCAAAAGCAAACATGCCATTAAAATGCTGCACGCAGTCAGCACCCCAGCGCATATAAGCTGCTAAAATAACCTCTGTATCGGTTTGTGTTTTGAAAAAATACGGCTGCTGGTTTGTGCCTTGTATAGCCCGCTGTAATTGCAATCTAAGTTCTTTGTAGTTGTATAGCTCGCCATTGTAAATGATCACATAACGATTGTCATACGAATGCAGGGGTTGTGTGCCACTATCGGAAAGATCAATGATAGATAATCTGCGATGGCCAAGATACGCATGTCCATCGTTCCAAACTCCTTCTGCATCAGGCCCGCGATGGGCGATAGCGCTGTTTATTTGTAGCAAAGCAGAAACAGCCTTGTCTTTTGACACAGTTGATGAAATTATCCCCGCAATGCCACACATTATAAACTGATTGAGTTTAAAAAGCGTTTATCGTTTAAAAGAAGTGCAATGCCATCTTCCAATGAAGTTAATTTACGATTTAATAATTGCAGCATTTTTTGATTATCCGGCTGACGGCGTGTCATATCACCATCTTTAAGAGGTGGAAGATGTACTATTTTTGATCTTGATTTTGTAAGGCTGATAATTGTATTGGCCAAATCTATCACCGTTGTTATTTTATCGTTTCCAATATTTATCACGTCATTTATAACCTGGTTATTATATAAACAGGCAAGAATGGTATCGATATTATCATCGATGTAGGTAAATGTTCTTGTTTGCAAGCCGTCGCCGTAAATAAAAATATTTTCATTTTTTAAAGCTGCAGCGATGAACCGCGGTAACACAAAATCGGTGCTTTGGTTTGGTCCATACGTATTGAAAAACCTGAAAATAGTATAATCTAAATTGTATTCCTGCTGATAGCTTTTGCAAAAGCTTTCTCCTACATTCTTTACTACTGCATAAGGAACGCGACTGTTAAGCGGTGTAGTATGTTCGTGCTGCGGAAGTGTTACAGGCTCTCCGTAAACTTCTGATGACGATGAAAAAAACATGCGTTTAACAGAAGTGTTTTTGGCTAAGTCCAGCACGTTTTTTATTCCTTCTATATCGCGCAATACACTAACCGGATTTTCTTGTGTGCGTTGTACACCTACTACTGCAGCAAAATGAAACACATAATCGAAGTTGTTTGAGATCATGATCTCGGCAATATCACGATACTGGTTTACATCGCTTTTAATAAATTTAAATCTGTCGCTGTTCTTTGGAGGAAGTTTACTTAATAAACCTGTTGAAAGATTATCGGCTACCACCACCGAATTATCTGCGTTTTGCAAAAGTTTTTCAACCAAGGCACTACCCACGTTTCCGGCACCACCTGTTACTAAAATTTTAGTCATATCAGTTTCATTAAATTATCTGCCCAAATTTTTGGAGTATGTTTTTGAGCCAATTGATAACTATATTCTCCCATCAAATTTAACTGTTCTGCCGGCAAATGCATCATCTGTTTTACTTTTTCTTTTAACGAATTTACATTGGTTGCATCAAAAATAAATCCATTTTTACCTTCCTGTAAGAAAAACTCATTCGCGCCAACTTTATCAGAGGCTAACAAGGGAAAGCCCATGGCCGCAAACTCATGCAGTACAACTCCCCAGGGCTCAAATAAAGATGGCATCACAAAAACGCCTGTTTGTTCTGCGTATTGTAAAAAATCTTCAGGCTGTATAAAGCCAAAGTGTTTTATTTTAGGGTGCTGAATAGGCTCTAAGCTTCCGGTACCTATGCACCAAAGTTCCCATTCGTTCGGAGTTTCGTTTTGCAGGTCAATAAAAGCCTGCCACAATTTGTCAACTCCTTTAAAATCATAATAGCGGCCCACATAAATAAATCGTTTCGGAAAACTTTGCTTCTTTTCCGGCATGATCTTTTTTCCAATAGACGAAAAATGATCTGCGTCACAACTGTAAAACCCTAAAGTAATTTCATGGTCTTTAAAGCCTAATTTTTTAGCATACGTTTTTTGAATGCTACCCGGAACCCAAGCATGTGTAAATTTATTTTTTAATAAAAACGGGCTAAGTGTAACAGCTATATATTGCTTTAAATCGCCCCGCCAATGCGTATCTAAGGTTAGCACTGTGGGGATGCTTTTTACGTATTTTTTACAAACCTGTAAGTATTCTTTGTCGATCCAGCCACTGCAAACAATAATGGAAGGATTGATTTGTTCCAACAGAGTTAACAGAGAGGCAAGGGGGTAATCTTTTCTATTATATAAATTTATTTTTTGTTGAGTAGAAAATGTAAAGGGAGCTTCATTGTTTACTGGATACCGTATAACATGAATGTTTACATCATACTCTTCAGCCAGTTTATTACAGCAGGCTAAAAAGTATGGTGCAATTTCAGTATATAAAAAAACAATATTACGTTGTTTCATTAGTTTCTATCCTGTTTTCTTTTTCCTCTAAGTATGCTTTTTTATTATAAAAATATAACCATACAAAAAACGGGAAGCCGTTTAAGAAATAATTTCCTTGCCTTAATAAGTATAATAATATGATAACCAGTAAAGACCCCGAAATCATCCAGTATTTATGATCAATGCCGTCATTTCCGACATAACATCTAAATACAATTAAAATCATGAATAACATCCCCATAAGTCCTGTTTCCGACATAAGCCGTAAAAAAAGGCTATTGGCATCTGCTTTATTATTATCAAATCCTTTAATTTTTACAATGCTACGGGTGTACGAATACTTTTCAAATGCAACCGGATGAGAACCTATTCCGGTTCCAAACAAAGGATGCTCTTTAAAATTGTTGTATGCTATATGGGCATTGTTGTATTGCACAAAGCTGGATGTGTTTACGTTCTTTATGTCAAAATCATGGTCGACCCATAATCCCAGTGCAGCATCTATCCTCGACTTAAAATCATCCACCGTATTATACACAGCAAAAGCACCGATAAGCCCTATAAAAATAAATAAGAGTAAGTAAGAAATATAACCCAGGTTTAATCCAATAATTAAAATAACTAGAAATATACCGATGTATCCCGTAGATGATTTACTTAGATAGATCGCAATCAAAATAATGTAGTTTTGATAATTTTTGTATTCATAATTTTGCCTGCGTAGAATATTTATAATAGCTATAAACGCGGCAGGAGCAAGCATAATACCAAGCTGCGAAGGTTCCACATAAATAGAACTGAGGCGCGCACCACCTTCTCCGATTGCGTTTCCGCCTTTGTTCAGAAACCAGTGGAAATCATACCCGGGTTTAAAGTTTAGCCGAAAAAATAAATATTGAAAAAGGGTTATGACGCCTGTCCAGTAGGCCCATTTCAGATATAAGGAGAACATTTTTTCGATGTTTAAATCATAATATTGAATAACGTAATAATAAAAAGTAGTACTAAGCAATACGCCTAAAAAAATTTTGAAAAACAGGAACCATTCATTATTTCCCATTAATACCTGGAAAATACCAATAAAAAAAGGAAGTAAAATTATTTGAAAGGGTGCTTTTGGAAGCCCATATTTACTGATAAAGAAAGGAAGTAAGACTAAAAAGATAAAATAGTGTAAATAACCTTCAAAAGGAGAAGTAAAAAAAACGATAGAACTCACAAAGACTGAGGTGTATATTAAAAAATCTATAAATTTTTCTCTAGTCAGCATGTTGTTTTCGGTAAGCTAATTTACTACTTAATTTTTTAGAAGGATTTTCTACAAATAAATACATCAAATAGCTGCTTATAAAGGTCACTGCTATGCCGGCTATAACTATCGCCGCTTTACTAAAATTGGTTACTGCATAATGTGATAAAATATTTACTGCAGCTGCGCCTATAATAGCGTGCATTAAATAAACCGAGTATGAAAATTTTCCCAGCCAGGCCAATATCTTAGTCGTTTTAGTAAACATAAAAATAATTGCAAATTCTGAAATCAAAGAAACGATACAAGCCGTTGGTTGGTTGAAAATAAATATGGCTATGGAAAACAATAAGCTTACTATTAAAAATTCAGTTATGGAAATGAGATTACTTTTATATAAGAAAATCAAAACACCAATACCAAATACAGGTAGCCAAAATGGTAGGAAATCAGCATACGGTAAAACAGTTGGAAGCCCAATAATCAACAAATACGCTAAATACCTCATGTAAAACAATTTAGAAACAAATAAAAAATACAACAACCCGATCAAAATATAATATTGAAACTCGATCGCTAAAGTCCAGTAAACATTATTAAGCCAAGGTATTCCTTTGAAAAAAGGAATTAAATACCCCACATGTAATACCAATTGTTTTGCACTAACAGCAACTTCGTTTCCATTATAAGCTGGGCTGTATTTTCTTATTAAAAGAATGAATAGCATAACGATAACCGAAACAATATAAGGTGGCTCTAAACGTGCGAGGCGTTTTACAAAGAATTTGAAAAAGTTTTTTAATTGATAATTATTGTGATATAATGACCATGGAATAACAAGACCTGAAATGACAAAGAATAAGTGCACGCCATAACTTCCAAAAGAAAAAACTTTGTAGATAAAATTATCATGGCTTATAAGCCCGGTTGTTGTACAGATAAAATGGTACAGGCAAACCGACCAGGCTGCAATTGCCCGCAAATTATCAAGTATCGGTATTTCTCTTTTAACCTTACTCACTTTTTAATCTTTCTTTAATGGCTTGCATTTCCTGCAAAATGACTTTATCCCACATAAAGTTTTGTTTTACTTTTTTTACAGAAGCCATTTTTTTATTTTCTATAATCTCTGGCTCCGACTTGATAGTATCTATGATCTTGCGTTCAATACTTCCTGCGTCTAATGGCGGGATCAACCAGCCATTATCATCGCCAACCATCACATTTACCGCACCCACATCCGTTGCTAAAATTGCACAGCCACTTGCCATAGCTTCTAAAATCACATTGGGCATGCCTTCCGAGTGAGATGGCAAAACAAACACATCCGTATTTTGTAAAATAGCTTTTATCTTTTCGGCATTACTGATCGTGCCGTGGTATTTAATTTTAGGAGCATTAATTTTAAATTCATCCGGTATCGGGCCAATAAAATTAAACTCAAAATCATATTTATCTGCCAGCTTTTTTAAAGCAGAGCTTAACTCTTCAACACCCTTGCGGATTTCATATCTTCCCAAAAAGGCAAAACGCATCGGGTGATTAACCGAGGTATTATTTTCATAAATCCAAGCAGATTCAATAGCTGCAGGTACTTCAATTATTTTATTTGCTGTTTGAGGTAAATTATTTTTTATAATATCTGTAATTCCTCCACCATACGAATAAACATAATCAGCTTTGTTATTCAGGTATTGCATTAAAGGCAGGTATAAGTATTTTCTATAAACATTTATAAGGCCTTTTCCCTGCTGAAAGATCTCATAACCATGCAAACGTAATCCTATTGGTGGAAGATTGTTTCCACTTTGCTTCTGCTTTATAAAATACCAACCTGTGTAACCTTTGCTATAGATAAAGTCTACCGGTGACTGCTTGATAAATGTTTCATACATCATTTTAGAATGCAGATATGATTCCTGTAAATAATGCCACGGCCATTTTCCTTTATTTGGAAAAGTGAAAACAAATGATGTAATAAACCTTTTTTCTTCTTCAGTAAAGAATTCCAGCTTACTGATATCGTACTTACTATCGTTCATATGATACAGGTCTACATGAACCCCTTGTTGTGCAAAATACTTTACCAAATAGTATGAATGCTTTTGCATCCCACCTATCCTGTAAGGCCATATTCCGTCTGTAAGTAAAGCTATCCGCACAAAAAAATTTATGCGCTAATTTAATGTTTTAATAGACATCAAAAGGCAAGGAAAAACCATCTTTTATTTATAAGGGCGTTTCCTTTGATTACAAAGGCCGGGCTTTCCGTTGCAAGTTTTGTTGATTACAACAAAAGCTTTTCACTTCAATCCCTAACGCGTGAAAAAATTAAGCAATATCTACAACCAATAAGTTGTACCTGTAAGACGTGTTAACTCTATCTTAGCAAGGCATAGCTGATACTCGTACTGCAATTTAGAAAGCTGTGCACTTTGCAGGTTATTTTGAGCAGTAAACAATTCTACATAAATAATCGTTCCGTTTGTATAACGCGATTTTGCAATTTTTAATGCCAGCTCAGCCTGTTGAACCATACTTGTAGTATTTTTTACTTTTTCTTCGTTCAATTTAATATCATCCAAAGCCTGTGCAATATCTCTGCGAAGCGTATTGTTTGTGCTTTCTAACGAAAATTGATTTTGCAGCAACGTGCTTTCAGCAACTTTTGTTTGTTTTAAATACCTGCCTCCTTGATATAAGGGAATTGATAAGTTAACCCCTACCAAATAATTAAAACGATTTGTGTAAATATCAGGCTGATAGCCATTTTTAACCCCAGCTGCTGCATTAAAACTCAATACAGGCAAGGCGGCGGCCTTATTTACACTAATATCATGCTTTGCCTGGTCTATTCGTAATTTAGTAAGTATAACATCGGGGTTTGATTTTTGTGCTGCGGCTGAAGCAGAATCTGCAAGTGTTGAACCAACATTAAAATCAAAATTTGCTGGTGCGCTGGTGTTTAATTTTGTTTGCCCAACCGTATAGTAAAGTAAATTTGTTTGTTTATCTAACATGTTTTGCAGATCTGCTCTCCTGTTTTCTGCATTATCAATATTATTTTTTACAGTCAACGCATCCAACTGAAGCGCGTCTCCGTTTTTAACCCGGCTATCAATTAATTTTTTGCTTTCCTGCAAAGTAAACAGCAGGCTATCCTGTACATCCATTGCTTTTTTAATATAGATAAGGCTATAATAAATATTAGCAACCTGCGCAGCTAATAAAGCTTTATTGGCTTCCAAATTTGCTTTAGAAATTTTAATGTCGTCCTTAGCTTTTTCAACATTAGCTTTTACTTTTCCAAAATCATAGATGGTTTGATTTAACGTTAACGCCGAATTAAAATTATTATTCGGTTGAAAATAAAGGGTAGGATAAGGCATAGGGCCCAATGGTAATGCAACTTGCGAAATGGGCGCTAAATACGTATAGCCTACATTAGCACTAATGGTTGGCAAGTACCCACTTTTAGTACCTTCTTCACGATAAGTGCTTGTTGTTATTTGTTGCTGCAGCTCTTTCATTTTTGGAAAGTAACTGAATGATTGGTTTATCAGGGTTTTTAGGTCGTTATTAACGGAAATGGTTTGTGCATTAACAAAACCTCCTATCAGTAAAAGTGCGATTATAATTCTATTTGTTTTCATAATTTAAATATCAATTCAAAAATTTAATGTGATTCTTCTGCGACTTTTTTAATGGTTTCTGCATCCATCTTTTTGTTTTGTGTTAACAATAAGAAAGGCGATGTAGCGATAAAAAATACGCTTATTAATAAAAATGCATCTGTGTATGACAATAGCGCACTTTGCTGCAAAACCGTTCCGTCCAGCATTTTATATGCCGCATTGTTGGCACCCAATGCGTTAGCGCCGCCTTTGGCTATCGCAGCCTGCGCCATGGTTTGTACGCGCCCAATTAATTCCGGATCGTTAGGTTGTAAATTGCTAACCAGATCTGTACGATGAACCGCCATACGGTTAAAAATAAATGTATTCATTACTGCAATTCCCACAGAGCCGCCCAGCTGACGGATCATATTTGTCAATGAAATTCCGGAAGGCATTTCCTGTGGCTTCAAGCCCGATACAGCCTGGTTGATCAAAGGCACTGTTAACATGGCTGTTCCCAATCCTCTGAAAATATTGGGCCAAAAGAAAAATGCATTGCCCGAATTTAAATTTGCCAGAGAACCGGTATATCCATGCAGGATAAAAAATATAAATCCTAAAACAACAAACACAACCGGAGGCACACCGCCTTGTATTCCCCGGCCAATGATAGGCATTACCAAGATAGCCACAGCAGCAGCCGGTATAAGCCCAATGCCCGTTTCGGTAGGTGTAAATCCTAATACACGTTGTGCCAATACCGGAAAGATAAATACGGAGGAGAACATTCCGAAACCTACCGTAAATGTAAGTATGTTACTTACAGCCAGGTTCCTGTTTTTCAGCACATGCAAATTTATTACCGGATTTTTTGTTTTTAATTCCCAGATAATAAAAGTGGCTAATCCAACAAATGCCAGGCATGCCATGGTTATTATTGTTTTAGAGGCAAACCAATCATCTGTTTCTCCGCGCTCTAAAAAATATTGCAAGGAAGCTACTCCCACTATCAATGCAAGTATTCCTACATAATCAATCTTTATAGCTTTTCTATCGATAGATAATTCTTCCGGTTTTTTATCAATGAATGTATAAGCAAGCACAGCCGCTAAAATCCCGATAGGAATATTAATATAAAATATCAATGGCCATGAGTAGTTATCAATGATGATACCTCCAAGGGTTGGGCCAATAGCAGGACCAAGTACAATACCCATGCCGAAAATGGCAGAAGCCATCGGGCGTTTTTTTACTTCAAACACATCAAACAAAATACCTTGTGATGTTGATAGTAAAGCTCCGCCGCCAATGCCTTGTATAAAGCGCCATAATACCAGTGAGATCAAGCTACTGGCTTGCCCGCACATGTACGATGAAATAGTGAAAATTATGATGGATGTGAGATAATAATTTTTTCTTCCGAAATAACGTGCAAGAAATCCTGTCATCGGGATAATAATTACGTTGGCAATAGCATAACCTGTAATAACCCAGGATGTATCTTCGATGGTGGCGCCTAAGTTTCCGCTAATTTGTGATAAGGCTACGTTTACAATAGACGTATCGATCAGCTCCATAATAGCTGCCGCAATCACTGTAACCACAATGATGGCTCTTTTTAAACCTGATGGAAGTATCGGTGTCTCGTTGCTCATGGCTTTATTTTTCAGCTTCAACAGTAACACTTAAACCGGCACGCAACATATCTTTATATTGAGCCTGGTTTGTGATGGTAATTTTAACCGGAACGCGTTGTGTTACTTTAACGAAGTTACCTGTAGCATTATCTGGAGGAAGCAACGAATATTTAGCTCCTGTGGCTTCACTTAAAGAAGCAATAGTTCCTTTAATGGTTACATCCGGAAATCCGTCCACAAAAATATCTACTTCTTTGCCTACTTTTAAATGTTCTATTTGTGTCTCTTTAAAGTTGGCAACGATCCAGAAATCAGAATTGTTTACAATAGTAAAAAGTGTTTGGCCTGCTTGAACAAACTGCCCTTTTTCTAAGTTTAATTTTCCTGTTTTACCTTCCCCTTGTGAATAGATTTTTGTGTAGGTCAGTTTTAAGTTTGCGGCATCTAGAGCAGCTTTACGTGTGTTTATAACAGCCTCTGCTTTTTTAATAGAAGCATTTGCTGTGGTTACCTGTGCAGCAGCTAAGCTGATCTGGTCGTTGTTTGCATCAAATTGTTTTTGTTGCGTTTCAACATTTGATTTCGAATCGTCTAATTGTTTCTTCGTGATCGAGTTATCATTAAACAAGGCCTGATCTCTTTTCAAATCGTTGTTAGCTTTATCAATTCTTGTTTTTTGAACGCTTGCATTTGCTTCAGCCACTTTAGCATTCATTTGCGCATTAATCAATTGCGCTTTGGCGTTTTCTAAATCAGCTTCAGCTTGTGCAACATCTGCCTCTGCCTGTGCTTTGGCAATGGTGTATTCCCTGTCGTCGATTTTTAAAAGCAAATCACCTTTTTTAACTGCCTGGTAGTCGTTTAAAGGAAGGCTATCAATATAACCGCCCACACGCGCAATAACCGGCATGCTGTAACATTCTACCGCTGCGTTATCTGTACTTTCATGTTTCAGTGCGTGCCATATACTTCTTATTCCGAAAAAAGCAGCTACGGCAACTCCTGCCATTAATACATATATAATAGGGCTTTTCTTTTTCTTTTCCTGGGTTGTTTCTTGTTCCATAAAAACAGTTTTTAAAATTTTACGGCACAAAGGTAAAGTAACTTTACTAAATAGTCAAGTTAATTTACTATTATTTTTTTTATTATCTTTGCCGGGAAGGTAAACCAAAATGAAACACTTAGATAAAGAGCTGCAAAAAACCGAAGCATTAAGCCAGCACAGCTGGGGCAAAGCCATTAATAAATTGAAAAAACACTTTGATACGTGGGTAAGCGAACAATTATTAGCGCATAATGTTGATGATTTTAAATTAGCCTACATGCCTTTAATTATGAATATTGGCATTGCCGGTATTACCAACACCGATTTGGCTAAGCGTGCAGGTATCACCAAGCAGGGCATGAGCCAAATTGTACAGGAATTAGAAGAAAAAAAATATATTAAAATACAGGCTAACCCGGATGATAAACGCAGTTCTATTATTTATTTAACGGATAAAGGCAAGGAGTTTATTTTAACGTGTCGTGGACGACAAAAAGAGCTGCATGCTGACCTGCAAAAACGTTTTGGTAAGAAAAAATTTGAAATGGTACTTGACGCCATGTTTGAAGTGGTTGAATACCATGAAGAAATGGACGAAAAAAAATCAGGCAAAAAATCAAAATAGATCGTCAAACAGGTTTGTCTGGGCATTATGCTTATTAAAAAAAAGACTTGTATTTAATTTCGACCACTCATTGCTACCCATAAATTTTTTAACGGAAACTTTAAACAGGCTTTTTATGCTCTCGGCTATGTTTCCTTCTCCACTCATACGCGTTCCATAACGCGAATCGTTAACCTGCCCGCCGTGGCAATCACTGATCTGGTTCCATACTTTTTGCGCCCTGTCGGGATAATTCTTTTCCAACCAATCTTTAAATACATTCCCAATAGCGCCGTTCAAACGCACTATGGTATAACCGGCACGCCTTGCACCATGCTCAGCTGCTCTCTTAATAACATTCGGAATGTCGTGCGAAGTTATCCCGGGTATAATGGGCGCTACCATTACTCCTACGGGTATTCCCGCCTTACTGATCTCCTCAACAGCTTTAAAACGTTGTTTATATGTAGTGGTGCGGGGTTCTAGCTGCAGCCGCACTTTTTCATCAGTGGAGGTTATTGTAATCATTACATGCACCAGGTTATCTTTAGCAAGCTCCTGCAGCAAATCTATATCGCGTGTAACCAGGCTGTTTTTAGTAATAACGCTTACCGGGTGCCTGTATTTAAGGAGCGTTTCAAGCACACCTCTTGTCAGTTTTAGTTTTTTCTCAATAGGCTGGTAGCAATCTGTATTTCCCGAAAGCATGATGGGCAAAGGCTCCCAGCTTTTTTTAGAAAATTGCTTTTCCAAAGCTTCGCTAATATTTTGCTTGACTAAAATCTTTTGTTCAAAGTCCAGGCCCGCGCTATAACCCCAATATTCATGCGTAGTTCTGGCATAACAATACAGGCAACCGTGCTCGCAACCCTGGTATGGATTCATAGAATAGGCTCTCCCGATATCCGGACTGTCAACCTTGTTTATAAATGTTTTTGGATAGGTAGGGATGTACTGTGTTTTATTTTCAAAACCAGCCTCTTCATCAAGCCCCTCTATATGAAAAGAACCTACTTCATGCTTTTCAAAGCGGTTGTGTGTGTTTAGCTGTGCGCCTCTGCCTTTCAGGTATTTATCATCTGTCTTTTCCATCCAATATTATATTTTACTAAATTACTAAATATATTAGCAATATAATACTAAATATATTAGCATTTTTCAATTATTATGAATTGCCGGAAATTCCAGATAATGGTTTATGCAAACGCAAAATCAGCTAAATAAAAAAGCCTTCCAAATTTCTCTGGAAGGCTTTTGGGAGTATAGAATTGCAAATTATTTCTTTTCTTCGGTAGCGGCAGGTTTTTCTTCGCTCGCTTTTTCTGTTTTTTCTTCTGTAGCACCTTCTTTTTTCTCTTCCGTAGCAGGAGCTGCAGTTTCTTCTTTTTTCTCTTCTTTTACTTCACCTTCTTTATGAGTACAATCAGTTTTTCCTTCTGCTTCGCATTTAGCTTTGCACTCGGTGCTGCATTTTTCGCCGTCTTTGCAGCAGCTTTTAGGGCCGTCGCAGGCTTTTAGGCAAAGGAAAATAATAAACCAAAAGGCAAAAGCAAAGCCAAAAGGTATTCCAAAGTAAACTCTTTTTGGTGTTTCGTGGTGATTTTCTTCGTGATTTGACATAATTTCTTTTGTCTAAAAATTATTATTCTTCGTTAGTTTCTGATGCAGCTGCATGGCTTCTTTCTTCCATGTCTTTTTCAGCAGCAATTATTTCTTTTTCAGTTGTACCTTCTTTAAGTTCTTCCGGTACCGGCTGTGCATGATGGTTACGCAATACAATTTGCTGGATTTTGTAGTTTTTATCCAGATTTGTTTTGTTATGAGGATACCCGCAATAAGTACCTTCTACCAAAATAATAAAGATCAAATAGGCAATAAATACAGAGTAAGGAAGTAAAATAGTATAGCGTAAAAATTTAGTTTCATCAATTAAGTGCATAAATACAAGCACAATTCCGCCTGCTTTTACAAGTGTTAAGGTGATGAAGAAAAACTTTAAAAACGTACCGCCCAGTAAGCCCCATGATGTTGCTTTAAAACCAACAAAAAGCTCAACCAATGTAATGGCCAATAATAACCAAAACACTTTCCATAATTTGCTGCGAATTTGTTTTCCATGTGCCTCATCGTGCTGATACATGGTTTCGTACTGAGGATAATTATCGTGAAATTCCATATTTTTAAAATTCTAAGTTATTAATTTCTAAATTCTAATTTTTATAATAAGTAGAAGAAGGTAAATACAAATACCCAAACCAAATCTACAAAGTGCCAATAAAGACCTACTTTTTCGATCATTTCGTAATGGCCACGTTTTTCGTAAGTACCGATTAATACATTAATAAAGATGATGCAGTTAATTATCACACCGCTAAATACGTGGAACCCGTGGAACCCTGTGATAAAGAAGAAGAAGTTAGCAAATTGAGGAACGCCGTACTCATTATAAGTCATGTTTGCACCGTGGATCAATTTGGTAACATATTTACCCTGATCGATATCCCAAACCTGGCGCATAGCACCTGTTGCAGTACCTTCAATAAAGTGATACCACTCCCAGGCCTGAGAGCCTACGAACATGAAACCACCGATAATTGTTAAAAACAACCAAAGCGTTACGCCTTTTCTGTCGTTACGGTGACCTGCTTCAACCGCTAACACCATTGTAACCGAACTCATGATCAGGATAAAGGTCATTAAACCCACATAAGCCAAAGGAATATGTGCTGTTACAAACGGAAAGTGTGTAAATACGTTTTCGGCAACCGGCCAAACGCTTTCGTATTTATGACGAATAAAGCCATAAGCACAAAGTAATCCACTAAAAGTTAAAGCATCTGATACAAGGAAAAACCACATCATCATTTTTCCGTAGCTTATACGGAAAGGCGATTGACCGCCATGCCAAGCTGTTTTTTCGTCAAATTCTATTGCGTGAGACATATATTTTTGTTTATAAAATTTTTACTCTATTAAAACGATTGCAATTTTAGCGAAATAAATACAAAAAAAGAAATAAAATAACCCATAAAACGTCTAAAAAATGCCAGAACATTCCGCAAAGGGTTAAACCTAAATGATTTTGAGGTGTATATTTGTTTTTTAACGCTTTAACCGATGTGAAAAACAAAGCAATCAACCCGCCGATGATATGCATAAAATGCATAAACGTTATAACATATAAAATAGACCCTGAAAGATTACTGTTTCTGCCGGCAAATACAATTCCATTGGTATATAGGGCTTTCCAGGCCTCTATTTGCGAAAAACAAAAACCAATTCCCAGTAAAAAGGTAAGCAATATGCCCAGTTTAATGCCAGATGTATTTCCATTTTTAGCCGATTGCTGAGCCCAGTACATGGTTCCGCTGCTTAACACAATAATAGCAGTACTTACAAAAAATAAGGCCGGCAGGTTAAATACCATCCAATTTCCATTGCCCTGGATAACTAAATAATAGCTGCAAAATGCGGCAAAAAATATAACCATGCTTGCCATGCTCCAAAAAAGCAATTGCTTTTTAGCTTTGGCCACTGCCATGTACTCGGTGGGGTTTACCTCTATTTCCATATAGCTCCAAACATTATAATTAATTGAACAAGCGGCAAATACAAAAACGATCCAAACATCAGTTTTCGTGCCGAAGGAATATCCATTTTATAATACAAGGTGAGGGCCTGTGCCAGGAAGAATAAACCGCATAAAAACGTGAACATGCCGGCTGCCCAGTTGCTTAAGCCAAAAATGTTAGGCATCAGGCTCACCGGGATCAAAAACATGGTATACACTACGATCTGAAATGCAGAGCTTTTATCTCGCCCGCCCAGGGAAGGCAGCATAAAAAAACCTGCTTTCCGGTAATCGTCATGGCTAACCCAGGCAATAGCCCAAAAATGCGGAAACTGCCACATAAACTGTACAGAAAATAAGATCCATGCATAAAAGGTAATTTCTCCAAAGCCTTCTGATGCGGCTACAGCACCTATCAGCGTAGGAATTGCTCCCGGAAAAGCGCCTACAAAAACCGAAAACGGTGTGATGCGTTTTAAAGGGGTATAAACACCTGCGTAGAGCACTACAGATAAGGCTCCCAGCAAACCCGACAAAATATTTGTGTAGAAAGATAAAATGAAAATGCCACCTAATGCGCATATTATGCAAAACACCAGGGCTTCTGCAGGCACTAAAATGCCCAGTGGGAGCGGCCTTTGACAGGTGCGGGCCATTAATTTATCAAGCTCACGTTCTATAACCTGGTTAAATCCGTTGGCGGCGGCGGTAACTAAAAAACCGCCCAAAACAATGGCCACTATTTTTTGCCATTGAATGGTATCTGCAACCGTTATATAACTTATAACTGCCGAAAGAACCACTAAAAAAGATAATCTGAATTTGGTGAGCTTAATAAACGCCTGTGCTTTGGAATAGCTTACTGCAACAGGTTGCGCAGCATCGGTTATTTGGCTTGTTGTAGTCATTGCTTTTTGCCTTGCCGAATGCTGCCGCATTTCAGTTTGGGTGCCTATCACTTTTTATAAAGAGCTGCAAATTTAATGATTTAAACCATACTGCTTTTATAATTTTAGTTCAGGTGGACTCTGCGATGAATACAAACTACTGCCATGTAGCTTTAACGAAAATTATAAGCCCTGCCCGTTGCAGTTTTTATATTTTTTGCCACTTCCACAAGGACATGCATCATTACGGCCCACTTTTACTTCGGCGCGTACCGGCTGTTGTTTGGGCTTTGCCTTTGGCTGTTCATCATCGGCGCTGCTTTCGGTTCTGCTTTCAACCAATTGTTGTTTTGGCTGAGAAACCGGAGCATTAAAACGAACCTGCGGCTTAGCTTCTTCTGTATTTTGCTGAGGCAAAGTGCCTTTTACCAGGAAGGAAATAATTTCTTTATTGGTTTTAGCAACCATATCTTTAAACAAATTAAATGATTCTAATTTGTAGATAAGCAAAGGATCTTTCTGTTCTAAAGAAGCATTCTGTACGGATTGTTTCAAATCATCCAATTCGCGTAAATGTTCTTTCCAGGCATCGTCAATAGAGGCAAGTGTGGCTGTTTTTTCAAACGTCAGCACCATATCGCGGCCTTTGGTATCATAGCATTTTTTTAGATTTGCCATTACCTGGATGCTGCGGATACCGTCTGTAAACGGAGTTACAATATTTTCAAACTGGTTGTTCGGATTTAAATAAACATCGCTTACAACCGGCATGACCATTTGCGCTACAAAATCGCTTTTCTCTTTGTAATGTTTGTAGGCTGCATTAAATGTACGCGAAGTAAGATCGTCGGCAGATTTGCTTGAAAATTCTTCTTTTGTATAAGGAGCATCAATGGAGAATGTTTTTAACAACTCTAATTTCAAGCCGTCATAATCTTTATCATCATGAAACTGCATCACAATATCATCACTTACATCATACATCACGTTTGCAATATCCAGGCTTAACTTATCGCCGAATAGAGCGTTTTTACGGCGTTTATAAATTACATCACGCTGCACGTTCATTACATCATCGTATTCAATTAAACGCTTACGTGTACCAAAATTATTTTCTTCTACTTTTTTCTGTGCACGCTCGATCGATTTGCTGATCATGCTATGTTGAATAACCTCGCCTTCCTGCAAGCCCATCCTGTCCATCATACGCGCTATACGCTCGCTACCAAATAAACGCATTAAATCATCTTCCAGGGAAACAAAAAATTGCGAAGTTCCCGGATCTCCCTGGCGACCGGCACGGCCACGTAACTGCCTGTCAACACGACGAGACTCGTGACGCTCTGTACCAATGATAGCCAAACCTCCGGCTTCTTTAACACCTTCGCCTAATTTAATATCTGTACCACGACCAGCCATGTTGGTAGCGATAGTTACGTTGCCTGCCCAACCAGCTTCAGCTACAATCTGTGCTTCTTTCTGGTGTTGTTTGGCGTTTAATACGTTGTGCTTAATGTTGCGCAGTTTTAACATGCGGCTTAATATTTCCGAGTTCTCAACCGACGTAGTACCAACCAATACAGGACGTTTAGCTTCCACTAATTTCCCGATCTCGTCAATAACGGCATTGTATTTTTCGCGCTTGGTTTTATATACATAATCCTGCTCATCTTTACGGGAAATAGCGCGGTTTGTAGGAATAACCACCACATCTAATTTATAAATATCCCAAAGCTCTTGTGCTTCGGTTTCAGCAGTACCCGTCATACCGGCCAGTTTGTGGTACATACGGAAATAATTTTGAAGCGTAATGGTTGCATAGGTTTGCGATGCGGCTTCAATTTTTACATTTTCTTTTGCTTCAATCGCTTGATGTAATCCATCGCTGTAACGGCGGCCTTCCATGATACGGCCGGTTTGCTCATCAACAATCTTAACCTGGTTATCCATTACCACATATTCATCATCTTTATCAAATAACGCATACGCTTTCAGTAATTGCTGGATGGTGTGGATACGCTCTGATTTCACCGAAAATTCCTGTAACAGGATTTCTTTGCGGCGCATTTTTTCTTCAGCAGAATCGGTAGATTTTTCAATATCGGCAATCTGGTCTCCCACGTTTGGTATAATAAAGAAACCGGCATCTTCACCTGAAGTTGTAATTAAGTCAATCCCTTTTTCGGTCATATCAACCGAATTATTTTTTTCGTCGATTACAAAATACAGCTCTTCATCTATCTTATGCATCTCTTTTTGCTGATCCTGCATATAATAGTTTTCTGTTTTTTGAAGCAGGGCACGCACACCTGTTTCACTTAAAAATTTAATAAGCGCGGTATTTTTTGGCAAGCCCCTGTATGCACGTAATAAAGGTATTCCGGCTTCTTTTTCTTTTCCTTCGGCAAATAGTTTTTTTGCATCTGTTAAACAGGTAAGCAAATATTGTTTTTGTACACTTACTAATTTCTCTATGCGTGGTTTAAGCTGCACAAACTCATGCTTATCGCCTTGCGGTGTCGGGCCAGAAATAATTAAAGGTGTACGCGCATCATCAATTAAAACCGAGTCAACTTCATCCACAATGGCAAAATGGTGCTTACGCTGAACAAGCCCATCAATGTTATGTGCCATGTTGTCACGCAGGTAATCAAAGCCAAACTCGTTATTGGTTCCGTATGTGATATCTGAGTTGTAAGCATCTACACGCTCAGGTGAATGCGGCTCGTATTTATCAATGCAATCAACAGTTAAGCCATGAAATTCGAACAAAGGCCCGTTCCATTCAGAGTCACGACGAGAGAGATAATTATTTACCGTAACCACGTGCAAGCCTTTGCCTGCCAGGGCGTTTAAGAAAATAGGCAATGTAGCCACTAAGGTTTTACCTTCACCGGTTGCCATCTCAGCAATTTTTCCCTGGTGAAGAACGATACCGCCAATTAGCTGTACATCGTAATGAACCATGTTCCAAACTACTTCAATTCCTGCGGCCGACCAGGTGTTTTTCCAATGAGCTATATCATCAATGATCTCTACGTTTTTGGCACCCGGATGGCGCTTAACATAACCGGCATCAATATCCGAAGCTTTCACTTTAATTTCTCCCAGCGAAAAACGGCGGGCAGTTTCTTTGCAAAGCGCAAATGCTTCCGGCAAAATCTGGTTTAAAACTTCTTCCGTTTTTGTATCGATCTCTTTTTCAAGTTCATCAATCTCTTTATACAGCGAATCTTTCGCATCTACATCCATATCGGCGTCCTGCTCGATACGGCCTTTAATTTCAGCGATTTCTGCGTTTTCCTTAGCCGTAAAATCCTGGATGGTTTTGCGAAGGGTAGTCGATTTTTCACGCAAAGCCTCATTTGAAAGGCTTTCCAGCGTGGGATATATCTTTTTGATCTGTTCTACAATGGGCTGCGCTAATTCTACATCTTTTTGAGATTTAGTGCCAAATAGTTTGCTTAAAAATTGAAACATAGCTTGCTTTTAATAAGTTGGCGAAGGTACAAAAATTATTCCCTAAAGGGGAAAAGGCTTTTATTTGTTATTTTGGCAGCTATTCGGCACCGTATTGCGCAAATAATAAGGCTAATCGTCAGATTTGACAAAGCCCGGGAATGTAAATAAAGCTTAATTTTTTAAAATTTTATATACCGTGCTGGTGCCGGTTTCCAAAACGCTTGCTTTTAAAATGTAGAGGCCTTGTGGCAGGTCGGTGGTTTCTACATATATTTTGGATTGATTTTCGGGCATAGCATGTGTGTTATCCAAAACAATGCGGCCCATGTTATCGCTTAGTTGCACGCGTATAGTGCCTTTGTTTGGCGAATAAACATCAAAACTAAAATTAGTAGTTGTCGGGTTTGGATGAATGTTGCTTATAATAACCCGGTTATTTTTATTTTCAACCGAAATAATGGGCATGTACTTAAACTGTCCGTTATTATCGGTTTGCTTTAAGCGGTAATAGGATAATCCTCCATAAGGATCGTTATCAACAGCAGAATAGCTTAAAACCTGCGTGCTGTTTCCGGCACCTTTTATGCGGGTAACTTCTTCAAAATTTATAGCATCCGTACTTTTCTCTATAGTAAAATAATTGTTGTCGGTTTCTGTAGCAGTGCTCCAGTTTAAATTTACTTTATCATAAGTAGCTGTAGCAGTAAAATTTATTAATTCAATAGGAAGTGTAGTGGTTAAGCAGGTTATTACTGTACAGTTTTGAACCCCTGCATTTGCCGGAACTGTTAATGCCGGTGCATTGGCAGTTATAACCGCGCTGCCCCAGCTTCCTGTATGAGAATTACAGCTATTTAATGTTTGAGTTGAACCCGATGCCTTATAAACCGACCAATGATTATCGCTTGTAAAAGTATTATATAGGTTTGCATTAGTTATGTAACGTAATATACAATTACCGCTTGATGACCCAAATGTAAATCTATTGCCGGCTACGCCATTACAAAGGCTATTATTATCCATGTAAACTAAATTATTACACTCCATTTGTCCGCCATCTAAAAAACAAGTAAAAGCCCCGGCTAAAGCATTATAATTGCCGCCCACTTTTATGTAGCCTGCATTTTTTACATAGCCATTGCTCCCACTATTAGAATTAAAATTAACGTTACCCGTAACAGTTAGTTTTGATTGCTTCGATTCATTATAAACGTAGTTATTGTTGTTTTGAAAAGTAAGATCTCCATTTATTATTACGGTTCCATAATTTACAATACCAACATTGCTATTTAAAGTGAGTGATGAATTAATGGTCAGGGTTGCCCCACATGATACTACGAGTACCCCACTATTTACAGCCGAAAAACTTATGGTTGCATTGCCGCATATCCGTATAGTACCACCGCTTAAATTAATGTTAGAATAGGATGCAGGTGTATTAGAACCACAATATCCATAATTGCCACCACCGCTAACATTAGCGCCACTTGTTAATGTAGATGTTGATGTACTGCAATCCGCATCAGCCGTTGTGGCAGGAAATCCTGAACATTGCGCTTTTACAAAATAACAATGAACAAAAAAAACTAAAATGAATACTGCCTTTCTAAACATAAAGATATGGATGTACAAATATTGATAAAATCTTACATGTAAAACAACTAAAATAGGTCAATGAAGCAATAAGCTCGACGAAAGGTCAAACATTTGTTTAATTTCGTTTAAGAAGTGTCTTTACAATAAGTTTTTAGGAAAGGAGCTCGTTCTTTTTAAAATATTCAAGCACGGCTTTTATCATCAGGTTATTTTGTTCGGAAGCTTTTAAAAAAGGTAATTTTTCTTTGGTTTTAAAATGAGGCCAGCCGTCGGCATCACGACCTTCAAATTCATAATAGCCATAAGGCTCTAATAAGGTGCAAATGGCAACGTGCATAATATTTACTTTTTCGTCTTTCTTAAATTTTTTGTAGCCCATGCCCAGCTCCTGCACGCCCACTAAAAAAATAATAGCATGCAAATCGGGCTCCATGCCAAATTTCTCAGCAAGAGTTTCCTGTAATAATTGCCATTCGGTTTTAGCTTTAGTTTGCATGTTTCTCCTTATATTTTAAAACCGCGTTGCTTAACCATGCATTAAACACAGGCAAGTCTTTGCCCGTATCATAGCCAATGCCGCTGTTGCTTAGTAAATTCTCATCGCTGTCTATAATAACATAATAGGGCTGTGAGCTGATGTTGTATTTGCTTAATTGCATAAAGCCCCATTTCATACCTTCGGTTTCTACGGTTACTTTATCGCCTCCCCACATTACCTCTTTTTGCTCGGCTTTTGGCAGTTCTTTTCTATCGTCTACAAATAAAGAAACAATGACCAGGTCGTTAGATAAGATCTTTTTTATATCCGCTTCAACCCACACATTGTCCTCCATTTTACGGCAATTAGCGCAGGCATGTCCTGTAAAATCGATCATTAAAGGCTTGTTCACTTCTTTAGCATAGGCCAGCGCACTTTCATAATCATTATCAAAAACTTTTAAGCCATCGGGGCCGTCAACCATTTTAGCAGCTAAAACAGAGGCATTATTTTGTGTGCCTGCCTGTATGACCGATTGAGCCGGTGCAGGTGTATGTTTCCACTCTGAATAATTTGACGGAGGAATTACACCGCTTAATAATTTTAAAGGCGCACCCCATAAGCCCGGAACCATATATACTGTAAACCCAAAAGCCAATATAGCAAAGAACAGGCGAGGTATGGTAATAAACGGCGCATCGGTATCATGGCTTAATTTAAACCATCCCATCAGGTAAATACCGGTCAGCCCAAACAATACGATCCATAGGGTTAAAAATACTTCGCGGTCAAGTATATGTGCCTGGTAAACTAAATCTGCATTTGAAGCAAATTTTAAAGCCAAAGCTAATTCTAATAAACCTAAAGTAACCTTAACCGTATTAAGCCATCCGCCCGATTTTGGCATGCTTTGCAAAAGGCTCGGTACAATGGCAAACAAGCCAAACGGAAGCGCAAAGCCGGTTCCAAAACCTAAGAAGCCAAATAAAGGCCCGGTTGGCGAATTACTAACCAGCGGAAGCAAGCTGCCGATAAAAATACCTGTGCATGAAAATGAAACAATAGACAAAGCCGCCGCCATAAAAAAGATGCCGATAAAACCGCCCCTGTCGCTTTGCGAATCTATTTTGTTAAGCCATGAGTTTGGCAGAACGATCTCGAACGCGCCCAAGAAACTGATACCAAACACAAGTAGCATTAAAAAGAAAAATATATTAAATACAACGCCTGAAGCAAGCGTATTTAATGCCGTTTCGCCAAACACAGTCGTTATAAGCAATCCTAAGGAAGTATAAATAACAATGATACTTAACACAAAAAACATGGCCTCTTTAATGGCACCGCTGCGTGTTTTATTGCGCTTTAAAAAGAAGCTTACATTCATAGGGATCATTGGGAAAACACAAGGAGTGATAAGAGCCGCCAGGCCAAAACCAATCCCTTTTAAAAAGATAAGCCACCACGGATCGCTTGCAGCTTTTTCAACCGGTTGATTGGTTGACTGAGTGCTCTTTACCTGATCTTCAACTTTTACTTCCTGCTTCTTTATTGTATCGTATTTGTTAACAGCTATTACTTGTTTACTACTATCTGTTACCTGCCCATTGTTAACCGTTGGTTTAGTAGGTGCCTGTTCAATTGTTAAAGAAAATTTCTTCGCCGGTGGAAACTCGCATTTCTCATCCGTACACACCTGGAACTCATATTTACCTGAAACCTCGAATGATGCACCCGTTTTTACTTTAATGCGTTGCGTGAACGTAGCCTTGTTCTTAAAATAAGCCACCTTCATTTCAAACACTTTATCCATTTCCTGTATAGGCGTGCTTTCTTTTACTTTACCCACCAGCTCATAATCGGCAGATTTATTTAAGGTAATAATAGTAGGATTAGGCCCGCCCTCAGCTGTTTGTGTGATAGAATACACGTGCCAGTCGTTGGCAATGGTGGCATTAAAAACAATGTCATACTCGGTATCCGATACTTTTTTCGATTCTATTTTAAATTTTACCGGGTTGGATTCCTGCGCAAAGAGAATTCCTGTAAAAAGGCTGCAAACAAGCAGGGCTATTTTAAAAAGAGATTTATTCATATATAAGCTTAGTCGGTTTCAAAGGTAAAAAATTACATAAAGCGTGCCATTTATTAGTTTTCAATTATTTTACGATTTAATGATGTAAAAAACCGTTTTTTTAGCTTCTAAATCCCCATTTTTCGACGAATAACCGCCTTGTTTACAAAAACTTAACTCCCAGCCACCCATTTTTACTTACTTTTGGCGCCGAATTTTATTTTTCAATACATTAAAAACTACAAAAAATGAAAAAAACACTCTTTATTCTAAGCACATTGTTTCTCCTTGGTTTGGGACAAAAAAGCTTTGCACAGGTTAATCATGTGGTGATTAGCCAATTATTTGGTGGTGGTGGAAACACCGGCGCACCATATAAAAATGATTTTATTGAATTATTTAACCCAACAGCTTCTGGTATCACTATAACAGGCTGGTCGGTACAATATTTTTCAGCAACAGGAAGCTCGGCTACCACCACAACTCTTTCCGGCAGCATACCGCCGGGCGGGTATTATTTAGTTCAGTGCGCGGGTGGCAGTGCAGGATTAGCTTTACCTACGGCAGACATTACCAGTCTCATTAGCATGGCTGGAGCAGCCGGTAAAGTGTTTTTAGTAAACAGCTCTACCGCTTTAACCGGTACCTGTTCTGCCAGCGCTACTATTGTAGATAAAGTTGGTTATGGTACAACAGCCAACTGTTTTGAAGGTACAGGCCCAACTCCGGCACCAAGCAACACCACTTCTGTGTCAAGAGGCAACAATGGCTGTACAGATACAGACCAAAATGCTACTGATTTTACAGTCGGCACCGTTAACCCGCGCAATTCGGCTACTGCTCCTAATTGCTGCTTTTCGACACCGATTAATACCCCCGGTTCTTTAAGTATAGGCTTAAACGCAGTCGTTAGCTATACCGTTTCTGCACCAACAGCAAGCAGTTACAGCATTGCAGCGGGCGCTCTTCCTGCCGGATTAAATTTAAATACAACTACCGGCGTTATATCGGGTACAGCTACCACAGCAGGATCAACAACTGCAGATATAGCAGCAACGAATTGCGGAGGTACCGCAATAGCAACCTATAGTTTTTCGGTTATCAACAACCCGGTATCATTTACCGCAGGGGCTACTCAAACATTTACCGTTTGCCAGGATGCAGGGGCAATAAACATTAATTCGTATTTACAAATAAACGATGCAGATGTTAACCAGGTTGAGACCTGGTCAGTTACTGCTTCACCGGCTAACGGAGTTATTGTTAGTGGAGGCACACAATTATCTAACGGTAGCACCTTAACGCCAAGCGGCTTTACGTACAAGCCAAACGCGTCATTTAATGGCACAGATGTATTCTCTGTTCAGGTAGACGATGGAAGCGGATCACCTGCAACTACTACTATCACCGTAACGGTAGATGCAACTCCAACTTTATCAGCGTCAAGCGCTACTGTTTGCGCAGGCACTACGGCAACGTTAACGGCCAGCGGAGCAACAAGCTATACCTGGAGCACAGGAGACAACACAGCTTCTATTTCTCCAACAACAACCACAACAAGCAATTATACCGTAACAGGTGCAAGCGCCAACGGTTGTACAAATATGGCTGTGGCTACTCTAAGTGTAAACGCATTGCCAACCGTTACCGTTAACAGCGAAACGATCTGTGCAGGCGCTACAACAACATTAACTACAAACGGAACAGCTACTTCTTTCTTATGGAATACAACTGAAACAACTGCTTCTATCACAGCAACACCTACTACCACAACCAATTATACAGTAACCGGCACAGATGCCAATAATTGCATGAGCACAGCTACGGCTGTTGTAACGGTTAACGCGCTTCCGGTTATAATGGTTACACCTGCCTCACCAACAATTTGCGCGGGCGTTACAACCACATTAACCGCGAGCGGAGCTACCTCCTATACATGGGCAGTAGGAACAACCACCGTATCAACAACCTCTATCCCGGTACATCCAAACGTAAGCAAAACATATAGCGTAACCGGCTTTGATGGCAATTGCTCAGGAACACAAACTGTTACCGTAGTGGTTAACGCCTTGCCAACTCTATCTGCATCCGATGTAGGTGTTTGTATTGGAAATACAGCCACATTAACAGCTACCGGAACCGCAACCAGCTATACCTGGAGCACAGGCGACAATACAGCCTCTATTTCGCCTACAACAACAGTTACAAGTACATATACCGTAACCGGAACAGATGCCAATAACTGTGAAAACATTGCTGTGGCAACCATTACCGTGAACAATTTACCAACTATAACTGCAAACAACACAGCTGTATGTACAGGCGCTACCGCTACTTTAACAGCGGGCGGAGCAATAACGTATACCTGGAGCACAGGCGATAACACTGCTTCGATCTCTCCTACAACAACTGTAACAAGCAGCTATACTGTGACCGGAACAGATGCCAACAATTGTCAAAATGTAACCGTTGCAACGATTGTAGTAAATAATTTACCAACTGTAACCGTTAACGACGCTACGGTTTGTGCAGGAACAACAGCAACCTTAACAGCAAGTGGAACCGCAACTACATACACCTGGAGCACAACAGAAACTACGGTTTCTATTACTCCAAGTCCGACTGCAACAACGGACTATACTGTAACCGGCACAGATGCCAACAACTGTATGAACATGGCAGTAGCAACTGTTAGCGTAAATGCAATGCCAACGGTAACAGCTAACAGCGCAACTATTTGTGCAGGAGCAACTGCAACCTTAACAGCAAGCGGAACCGCAGCCAGCTATACCTGGAGCACAGGCGATAATACAGCTTCTATTTCTCCAACAGCAACGGCAACAACCAATTATACCGTAACCGGCACAGACGCTAACAATTGTATGAATATGGCAGTAGCAAGCATTGAAGTAAACGCTTTGCCGGCTGTATCGGTAAACAATGTTGCAATATGCACAGGTGCTACACCTACTTTAACAGCAAGCGGGGCAACAAGCTATACCTGGAGCACAGGCGATAATACAATTTCGATCTCTCCTACAACAACTGCAACAGCCGATTATACAGTAACCGGAACCGATGCTAACAATTGTGTGAATATGGCGGTAGCAACTGTAACCGTTAACACATTACCAAACGTAACCGTTAATAATGCAACCATCTGCGCAGGCGCTACAGCTACTTTAACCGCGAGTGGAGCAATTACATACACCTGGAGCACATTAGCAACAACAGCTTCTATTACACCAAGTGCAACTACAACAATTGATTATACGGTAACCGGAACAGATGCCAACAACTGTATGAACACGGCTGTGGCAACGCTTAGTGTAAATGCTTTACCAACTGTAACCGTAAACAATGCTACGGTTTGTGCCGGAACACCTGCAACTTTAACAGCCAGTGGAACTGCAACCAGCTATACCTGGAGCACATCGGCAACAACAGCATCTATTACGCCAACAGCAACTACAACAACAGATTATACTGTAACAGGTTCTGATAATAACAATTGTATGAATATGGCTGTAGCTACTGTAAGTGTGAATGCTTTACCAATTATGTTGGTAAATAACCAAAGCATTTGTATAGGTACTACCGCTACTTTATCGGTAACCGGAACTGCAACAAGCTACACTTGGAGCACAGGCACAGGAACTGTTTCTACTACACCTTCCCCTACTACAACTACTAATTATACGGTAGTAGGTATAGACGCTAATAATTGTGCGAATATGGCAGTAGCTACTGTTACTGTTAACTTATTACCTAACGTAATTGTAAACAATGAAACTATTTGTTCAGGAACAACGGCAACTTTAACCGCAGGCGGAGCAGCTACCTACACCTGGAGCACCGGAAGCAATACAGCTTCTATATCTCCAACAGCAACGGCAACAACTGATTATACCGTAACCGGAACCGATGCCAACAATTGTGTAAATATGGCTGTGGCTACAGTTAGTGTAAATACATTGCCTGCCGTATCAGTTAGCAGTTCAACTATTTGTGCAGGAACAACCACAACCTTAACAGCCAGCGGAACGGCAACCAGCTATACCTGGAGTACGGGCAGCAATGGAGTATCTATCACAGCAACTCCTACAGCTTCAATTACTAATTACACTGTAACGGGTTCTAACGGAAACAATTGTATGAGTATGGCAGTAGCTACCGTAAGCGTAACAGCTTTGCCAACCAATAGCGTTACAACCTTAGGAGATGTATTAACAGCAACCAATGCAAGCGCTACATACCAATGGATCGATTGTGCTACACACACTGCTTTAAGCGCTGAAACAAACCAAAGCTTTACAGCAACCGTAACCGGCAACTATGAAGTTAAATTAACCGAAAACGGTTGTGTAGATACAAGCTCTTGTTATATGGTTACTGTAACCGGCATCAGCCAGGTAGCTAGCAACAACCAGATCAGTATTTATCCTAACCCGGCTACTGATGCATTTTACCTGCAAACAAACACCGCGTTTGATAACGCAGTAATTGAAGTGTATGACATGATCGGGCAAAAAGTGTTGGTTGAAAAACTACAAAACAACACTACCCGCATCAGCCTGAACAATTTGGTAAACGCGTTCTACCAGGTGCGTGTTTTAAGTAACAACACCCTTATTTACCAAAGCAGGATCGTAAAACAACAATAAGCTTTTAAATAAGCAATTATAATAAAGAGCCGTTCTGAAAAGAGCGGCTTTTTTATTTGGTTTAGAATATTGTAGCCTTTTTCTCTTCATTTCTTTGCTTGCCCAAAGAAACGAAGCAAAGAAAGTGCACCACGAACGCCAACTCTCGCTAAGATCTCACACAAGGCTACCCTGCTCGGGCCATCTTCGCTCCAGTTCGCTCCGTTCGTGGACGCCTGCCCTGGAATTACGTGACCTCAATACTTAAAGATCTTACATTATCCTAATACAATGCTTTTTTTTATGCTCTCTAAAGCACTATTAACTATTCGCTATTAACTACTAAAAAACCTTAACGATTACCTCTGCCGATTTATTGCTTTTTCCGCCTGCGCCTATGGCATACACCCTGAAAGCATAGCGGGTGCCGCTTTCCAGTCCTTTAACCACCAGCTTGGTTTTGGTTACAATATCGCTGATGGTCCATGCAACAAAACGGGTTAACACTTCTGTTCCGTCTGCTGTTTTCATACTTCCAATGCTTGTCTCGCTGCTTTGTTCTACCACATACACCCGTGCCTTGGCAACTCCTTTCCAGCTAAACTCTGCCTGTCCTTCCTGCCCGTTGCTGGCACCCTCAAATTCAGTTGGCACGTGGGGCACCTGCGATGCAGATGCTTCGTGCTTTATATCCATGCCCGAACTCATAATTTTATTGGCATCATTGGCGGCTGCATTCTCTATATACAAAGCCAGCTGAGCCATCAGCGTATCCAGTTCATCTTCGGCTTTATGTTCTTCAGCCACGTGCAGCCTGCTTCTGTCTGCCGCAATAATAGAAGCATTTTCCAGATCATCTGCAGCTTGTGTGATAACAGATAATGCAGGATTTGGATTGGGAAAATTAACATTTCCCGTCATACAAGTTACTACGATGCGAGCCAGCTCAACTTTTTGCGGAACCTTTAATTTATAAATGCCCGCTTTAACTTTAACCTTTTTCATGGCTAAGAAACTAAGCCTCCTGTAAGGCAGCCTGCGTACTTTTTGTTTTCCTTACAAGGCGGCGTGTATCATTGGCACGCAAGCCGTTTTTGGTATGTTGTATATCTGCTTATTTTTACGTTAACTATTTAAAAAAGTTTCATTTTTTCATTTGTCTTTTACAAAAAGACAAATGTTTTTAATGCAAAGACAAATGATCTTGCTTTAAAGACAATTGTAATTACCAAAATCACATGTGTGATCACTAAAAAGACAAATGTAATTACCTCAAAAACACATGTCATTGAACCAAAAATAATTGTTTTTACCAAAAAGAGAGATGTAATTGCAAAAAAGACAATTGTAATTGCTGCGAAAACAAATGTAACCGGCTTAAATACAGATGTAATTTGCACGATCACAATTGTTTTTTGGCAGAAATTGCCCGTGTTTTATGAGCTTTTAAGTAAGCTGTGAATGCCTGCCTGCATTGCCCGGAAACTTATTTTCAATTATTTTTTAATTATCCTGTAACATTTTGGATAGACGCGTATCTAAAAGGAAATTAATTAAACAATATAAAAATGAACAAGATCAAATTTCTCATCATCGTGTTTTTATTTGCGGCCTTATGCGCAAATGTTTTTGGACAAAACAAATCGTACCCGTTCGATATTCATAAAAGCGGGCAAGGCAAGCAATCGGTAATTTTTATCCCGGGCTTTGCCTGTTCGGGAGCTGTGTGGGACGAAACAAGATCAAAATTTGAAAAATATCTTACTTGTTACACGTTAACCATGCCGGGTTTTGCGGGAACAAAGCCTCAATCGAATGCATCCTTTAAGAACTGGGAAAATGAAATAGCCAATTTTATTAAGGAACAGAAGCTAGAAAAACCAATTGTAGTAGGGCATAGCATGGGTGGCGGATTAGCCCTGGTGCTTGCGGCTGATTTTCCGGATCTAATGGAAAAGATCGTGGTGGTTGATGCGCTTCCCTGCCTGGCTGCATTGATGAACCCGGCGTTTCAATCGAAAGAAAAGCCTGATTGCACAGCTATGACCGAGCAGATGCTTGCTTTAAGCGACGCGCAGTTTTACCAGATGCAAAAAAGGTCTATCCCTCAATTGCTGGCCGATACATCCAAACAGGAATTGGTAATAAGCTGGACCATCAAATCTGACAGGAAAACATTTGCAGAAATGTATTGCGATTTTTCGAACACAGATCTAAGAGCTTCCCTTAAAAATATAAAATGCCCGGCTTTGATCTTACTGGAATCAACCTTTAAAAGCATGAAACCCTCCATAGAAGATCAATATAAGAACCTGAAGAACGCGGATCTTCAGTATGCCGATAAGGGCTTGCACTTTATTATGTATGATGATAAAGAATGGTATTTTAAACAATTAATTACTTTTATAAAATAAGCAATATGAAAAAAGTGTGTGTAGTGTCGGCCTTGCCGATAGCAGTAGCCATTGGAACAGCCATGGGCGTAGCGATGAAAAATAATGCAGGCGGTTTTGCCATTGGCCTGGGTGTTTTTGTGATGCTGAATTTTTTCGGGAAAAGAAAAGCGCAATAATGGCGGAGATGAATTTTGACGAGATCTATAAAACGTACTGGCAAAAGATATTTCGTCTTTGTATGGGATATGTGAATGATTTTGACCTGGCACAAGACCTGGCGCAGGATACGTTTATCATTGTGTGGCAGCAGCTGCCAAAATTCAGGAATGAATCGGGCATCGGTACCTGGATCTTCAGGATAGCTTCTAACAATTGCTTGCGGCAGATCGAGAAGCAGAATCGTTTTCCAAAATCGGAACTGCCCGTTCATTTAAAAGAAGATCAGCCAGAGAACATCGAACCCAGGATCCAGTTCTTATACCAGTGCATTTCTGAATTGCCTGAAATGGAGAGGATCATTATTTCGCTGGAGCTGGAAAATGTAAAGCAGGCTGAAATAGCCGGAATTGTGGGCCTTTCGGAAAGCAACATCCGGGTAAAGATCCACCGCATCAAAGAAAAATTAACGCAAAAATTTAAAGAAAATGGAAGACAATAATATCAATTTCAACGAGCTGTGGGCAGGGCAAAAAACAAGCGAGCCCAACGCAGAAGATCTGTTTTTAAAAATAAACCGGTTTAAAAAAGCTACCATAAAAAAATTGTTGTTTACAAACATTATGCTGGCAGCTACTACAGCGTTCATCATATTTGTGTGGGTGCATTACCAGCCGGAGTTTTTATCTACCAAAATTGGTATTGTATTAACCATCCTGGCCATGATGCTGTATATTTTGGTATATAATAAAAGTTATTCGCTTTTAAAGAACGCAGATGCTGCGCAAAGCAACAGCGAGCATTTGAAGAATTTACTAAGCCTGAAAGCCAGGCAGCAATTTATGCAAACAACCATGCTGAACTTATATTTTATTTTGCTATCGGCAGGTATTGGTTTGTATTTGTATGAATATACCTGCCGAATGACCGGCTTTGGGGCTATGCTTGCTTATGGTATTACAGGCTTTTGGATACTGCTGAACTGGTTTTATTTTCGCCCTAAACAAATTAAAAAGCAACAGGCAAAATTGAATGAAATTATTAGTAAACTTGAAGTACTAAACAAACAACTTGAATAGGCTATTCTGAGTTAAAATTTAACCGTCCTAATTCTAGAGGCATTGGTGCCGGCTTTCAAATATCCTACAATATTGTGCCTTCTATTCTATTCCTTATTTCGACCTTTATTTTTATGCAAATATTGTACTTGGGCACTGGATCTGGATATTAGGAGTATTTATTATGCATTAATCAAAAGCAGTATCTTTAAGAAATATTAAACTCAAATAAGATTACTATGAAAAATTTGGTTCAAATAGATTTAGGTGAGATACAAAACACTTGTTTTGTTGTAATGCCATTCAGTCCTGTTTATCAAAGTGAATATGATAGCATTATTAAACCTGCTCTTACCGAATTAAATATTAAATGTATAAGAGGAGATGAAATATATTCTAAGCAGAGAATAATGGATGATATATGGGCCTCGATTAGAAGTTGTAGGTTTGTTTTGGCTGAACTGACAGGTAGAAATCCTAACGTTTTATATGAAATTGGCTTGGCGCATGCTATAGGCAAACCTGTTATAATTATAACAAGAAATGGAGAAGATGTACCTTTTGATTTAAAAGACTTAAGGTACCTTTTTTATGATGTTAACGATCCCTATTGGGGAGAAAGCTTAAAAAAAGGGATTCAATCTTTGGTTCAAAAAGTAATAGAAAACCCTGATTTGGAAAAATATCTTGAAAGTATTACAAAACCAAAACCGATAGAATATCCTGAGCTTTCTAAAAAAACCCAAAAAGCGAAATTTGCCAAAAATATACCAGATATTTCAGGCAATTGGATAGGGTCTTTTAACTTAGACACGTATCATGGAGTAACTATAAATATAATTCAGAACGGCGCTAATTTATCTGCAAACGCAGTTATTACTTGTAATGGTGGGAAAACGGTAGTTCAACAAATTATGGTTGGTACAATGGATGAAAAAAAGGCAACTTTGAGAGGTGTGAATTATTCTTATGTTGAAAGAGGTAATTCCAAAAACTATAATTTAGACTTTTTCGAATTAAACGAATTTGAATCTAATTTAATAGTAGGTCATGTTTTTGATGAACAAGATAAGAATGATAAAGGAGAGATAAGATTAACAAGAAATATGATATAGAATAACTTTATTTAGAAACATTATAAATTAACCTGTTTAAAATATTGGCTTGATAGTGTGGCTTTCACTGCGTAAATTCGCATCCGTTAACGTATTTTAAATTATGAGTAAAGAAAATTTCCTAAAAGCCAGTCTGGGTAAAAAAATAGTGATGGGTGTAACAGGTTTATTCCTGGTAACCTTTTTAGTGGTACACGTTGGTTGTAATGCCTGCATATTTGCAAACGATGGCGGAGTGCTTTTTAACGAAGTGGCTCACTTTATGGCACATAACTTCTTTATCCGCGTAATGGAAGTAGTTTTGTTTGCCGGCATTTTTACCCACATGATCCAGGCTTTAATTCTTACGTTGCATAATAAAAAAGCTCGTCCTATTGGTTACGCAGTAAACAACGGTGCAGCTAACAGCAAATGGTATAGCCGCAGCATGGGCGTTTTGGGTTCTTTATTGCTGATATTTTTTGTAGTGCATTGGGCTAATTTCTGGATACCAACCAAAGTGGCGGTATTTAACGGCACCGAGCACGATACCTTTGCCCACATGAAAGAAGTTTTTGCAAACCCTGTTTTTGTAGCCATCTACATGATAGGTGTTATTTCGCTTTGCTACCACTTATTGCACGGCTTTCCGTCGGCATTTCAAACACTGGGCTTAAACAACAAAAAATACACTCCTATGATAAAAAGCGCAGGTGCGGTTTTTTCGGTTGTTGTTTGCGCTTTGTTTGCAGCAATGCCTATCACCATGTATTTAGGAATCATTAAATAATAAAATTAAGAACTTTAGATATGGCTTCATCACCAAAATTAAACGCTAAAATTCCTGCAGGAGAAATAGATCAAAAATGGTCTAAATACCGCTCAACGGTGCATTTGGTTAACCCGGCAAACAAACGTAGCCTGGAGATCATCATTGTTGGATCGGGCTTAGCAGGCGCTTCTGCTGCGGCTTCTTTGGCCGAGATGGGATACAAAGTAAAAGTATTCTGCTTCCAGGATTCTCCGCGCCGTGCGCACAGTATTGCGGCACAGGGCGGTATCAACGCGGCAAAAAATTATCAGAATGATGGCGACAGCGTGTATCGTTTATTTTATGATACCATTAAAGGTGGCGATTACCGCGCCCGTGAAGCTAACGTACATCGTTTGTCGGAAGTATCGGGTAACATCATCGACCAATGTGTTGCACAGGGTGTTCCTTTTGCCCGCGAATACGGCGGAGTATTAAGTAACCGTTCTTTTGGTGGAACACAGGTACAACGTACTTTTTATGCTGCAGGTCAAACCGGGCAACAATTATTATTAGGAGCTTACTCAGCGCTTCAACGCCAGGTTGGTATGGGTGCAGTGCAATTATATGCGCGTCATGAAATGCTTGACGTGGTAAATATTGATGGCAAATGCCGTGGTATCATTGCCCGTGATTTGATCACCGGTAAATTAGAACGTCATTTTGGCCATGCGGTTTTAATTGCTTCGGGCGGATACGGAAACGTGTTCTATCTTTCTACCAATGCTATGGGAAGCAACGTAACAGCTGCCTGGAAAGCCCACAAAAAAGGCGCATTCTTTGGTAATCCATGTTACACACAAATTCACCCAACTTGTATTCCGGTTTCAGGAGATCATCAATCTAAATTGACTTTAATGTCTGAATCGTTGCGTAACGACGGACGCATCTGGGTTCCTAAAAAAGCGGGCGATACTCGTAAACCAACTGATATTCCGGAAGAAGAAAGAGATTATTATTTAGAGCGCCGTTACCCTGCGTTTGGTAACTTAGTTCCACGCGACGTAGCTTCCCGTGCCGCTAAAGAGCGTTGCGATGCAGGCTTTGGCGTAGGTGCAAGTAAACTGGCGGTGTATCTTGATTTCTCTGCAAACATGATGCGCTACGGGCAAATTGAAGCCAACAAACAAAATTTACATAACGCAAGCAAAGATCAAATTCGTGAACTGGGCAGAGCGGTTGTAAAAGAAAAATATGGTAACCTGTTTGATATGTATAAACAGATCACAGGCGAAGATCCTTATGAAGTGCCAATGCGCATTTACCCTGCGGTTCACTACACCATGGGCGGGCTTTGGGTTGATTATAATTTGCAAACAACCGTTCCCGGCTTATACGCTTTAGGTGAAGCTAATTTCTCAGATCACGGTGCTAACCGTTTAGGTGCATCTGCACTAATGCAAGGTTTGGCGGATGGTTATTTTGTAATTCCGTATACTATCGGAGATTATTTATCAGAAGAAATTCGTACCAAAGCAATTCCAACTGACCATGAAGCATTTGTGAAAGCAGAAGCAGAAGTTCAGGAGCGCATCAATAAGCTGATGAATATTAAAGGAACTAAATCGGTTGATCATTTCCACAAACACTTAGGTAAAATTATGTGGGAGAAATGCGGTATGGCTCGCAACGCGCAAGGTTTGAAAGAGGCTATCGAAGAAATTAAAAAACTTCGTGAAGAATTTTGGAAAGATGTGCGTGTTACCGGAGAACAAAATGAATTTAACCCTGAGCTGGAGAAAGCCGGCCGTGTGGCTGATTTCTTAGAGCTTGGCGAATTAATGTGCATGGATGCTTTGAATCGTAACGAAAGTTGTGGCGGGCATTTTCGTGAAGAATACCAAACAGCTGATGGCGAAGCATTACGTGATGATGAGAATTTTGCCTATGCTGCTGCCTGGGAAAACAAAGGCAACAACACCTGGGAATTGCATAAAGAAGAATTGAAATTTGAGAATATTAAATTAGCACAACGTAACTACGCATAATTATGAGTCACGGAAACATGAATTTAACCTTAAAGGTTTGGAAACAAAAAAATAAAGACGCAAAAGGCGCTTTAGAAACATATCAGGTAAAAGGCATTTCGCCGGATATGAGTTTTTTGGAAATGTTTGACGTACTTAACGAACAGTTAATTACAGAAGGCAAAGACCCTATCGCATTTGACCACGATTGTCGTGAAGGTATTTGTGGTATGTGCAGTATGTACATCAATGGCCGTCCGCACGGGCCGGTTAAAGGTGTTACAACATGCCAGCTACACATGCGTAGCTTTAAAGACGGTGATACTATCGTAGTAGAACCATGGCGTAGTGCGGCATTCCCGGTTGTGAAAGATCTAGCGGTTAACCGTTCTGCCTTTGATCGTATTATTGCGGCAGGTGGTTTCGTTTCGGTAAACACAGGTAATGCAAAAGACGCTAACAATATTTTAATCAATAAAGATGATGCTGATGATGCATTCAACGCAGCGGCTTGTATTGGTTGCGGTGCTTGTGTAGCCACTTGTAAAAATGGTTCGGCTATGCTGTTTGTATCAGCAAAAGTTTCTCAGTTGGCTTTATTACCACAAGGACAAATTGAGAAAGAAGCCCGCGTGCTTAATATGGTTGGGCAAATGGACGATGAAGGCTTTGGTGCCTGCAGCGTTACCGGTGCCTGCGAAATTGAATGCCCTAAGGGAATCTCATTGGAAAACATTGCTCGTATGAACAGAGAGTTTATCGGGGCAAATGCTACAAAGAAATAAGTAACGATTGTCATTGCGAGCAAAGCGTGGCAATCTCAGTTCATAAAAAAAGCCGTAGGAAAATATCTTACGGCTTTTTTGTTTCAGTAAATTTCTTTTTTGACTTATTGATGCCCGGTTAAAAACTGTTTAGGTGTGAGCCCTGTTTTTTTCTTAAAGAGGCGAGAGAAGTAAGAACTGTCAAAGTAACCCAGCTCTGCCGCCACTTCGGCAATTGTGTATGTAGAATGGATCAGCATGCGCTTAGCCTCTAAAATAACCCTGTCGGATATAAGCTCGGTAGGTGTTTTATTCAGGCAGGTTTTGGTAATGCGGTTTAAATGCCTTTCGGTTATATTCATTAACGAAGCATACTCTTCCGGGAATTTTATCTTTTTGAAATCCCGGTCAATAAGCGCTTCTAACTTTTGTAAAGAGATGAGGTACTTTTCGCTCTCGGCTTCTTTTGCTGGCTTATATAAGCGCGTTATCTCAATATATAAAATGCTTACGAGGGCATGCAGCTTGCTGAATTTTAATATGCGCTGTTGCTTGTATTCATTCAAAATTTCCAGGAACAAAGCCTCTATTTTAACGCGGGTTGTTTTTTGAGTAATAAGAAAAGGCTGGCTTTGTGTGGAATTAAAGAATGGATAATTCTTTACCTGGTCGCTGGTAAAACCTTCATCATAAAAAGCTTTTGTATGAAAGAAAACATAGCCGTCTATATCTTTCGACAATTTCCAGGAATGCACTTGCCCGGGATTGAGCATAAAAACGGTTCCGGGCTTGATGGGATAATCTGTAAAATCTACATTGTGAGTACCACTTCCCTTGGTAAATAATAGCAGCAAATAAAAATCATGCTTGTGCGGCCTGGCTGTAAAATGATGCTCGGTTAAATGTGGGATAAGTTCGTTGGCATAAAAATTATTTTCGTCGTCAACATGCCTGAACTGCTTAATGTTATAAACGGGGAGGATTTTATCCATTTAACGAAGATATAAAAAATGTCTTAATTGTACTTTTTTTGGCGTACCGGCTTCTTTGGCATGAAAAATACAAGCAGGAAATTTGTATCAATAAAAAGAAAGCTCATGAAAACAAAAAAAGAAAACATTTTTTCAGGGATCGTACATCAAAAATGTCCTAATTGTGGTGAAGGATACGTTTTTGAAAAAGGTAGCATGCTGCAATTGCCAAAAATGAAAGAAGAATGTGATCAATGCCATTACAGGTATTACAGAGAGCCCGGTTATTTTTTAGGCGCCATGTATATCAGTTATGGTTTATCAGTCTTCCAGGGTATTCTTACTTTTCTATTTTGTTACTTTTTCCTTTCTCAGCTGCCTACTCTTTATGTAGTGTTTGCCATCATCGGGGTAATCTTTCTTCTTTCCATGAAAAACTATAAATACTCGAGGGTGATTTATATGTACATTTTTCCGAATTAAGAGGCTTTCTTTTTTTACTTACAGAATGGCTCAATAAGGGGTGCTTTCCTGCAACCCGATCAAAAGCCAAATAATTTTAAAAACCAGTGTATAATGATACCTTTGCAGGATTGCTATGCACGTAAAAACGCTACATATTTACCTGATTAAAAAGTACATACCGCCTTTTATGGCCACGCTTTTTATTGCCATGTTCATTTTTTTTATGATCTTTATTTTTACCTACATTGATGAAATTGCAGGCAAGGGTATTGATACCATCACACTGGCAAAAATGTTCAGCTATATTTTTATTACAAACATGCCTCCTTCCATGCCTTTGGCTGTTTTGTTGTCATCAATTATGACGTTTGGAAACCTGGGCGAAAACTATGAGCTGGCTGCCATGAAATCGGCCGGTCTGTCCCTTTTAGCTATTATGAGGCCTTTATTGATGTTTATTTTAGGATTGGCTTTTTGCTGTTTTTTATTCAGCAATTACACCATGCCTTATATCAGGCTAAAAGCTACCCGTTTGCTGTATGATGTGCGCAGCGCCAAGCCGGCCATCAGCATAAAAGAAAGTGTTTTTTACAATGAAATTAAAGGCTACAGCATTCGCATCGGTAAAAAAGATAACGATGGGGTAGGCGTACACAATGTGCTGATTTACGACCATACGGCAGAACGCGGAAACACAACGCAGATGTATGCCAAAGACGGAGAAATAGCCATGTCGCCCGATAAAAAATTCCTGAACATTAAACTTTTTAACGGCACTCACTACGAACAACCGCTCAAAGACCCGCGTGAAGAACGGACCCGGCCTAACATGATCATGCATTTTAAAGAGCAGGAGATCAAAATAGACCTGAGTAAAATTAAAATGCAGCATTCGGATGAAGCTTTGTGGAAGAATAATGCTGAAATGATGAACCTGCGCCTGCTTGGGCAATATACGGATACAGCCATCAGATATCGCCGGCAGGCATATAAGGAAACCTATAAGCAGTTTACCAATTCATATTATTTTCAGAAAAGTTTGCAGCAAATAAAGCGTAACGACTCTCTGCATACAAAAGAAATAAAATCGTTGAGAGCCTATGTTGCCAAGCTGCCGGCAGCTGCCCGGAAAAACCTGGTAGAAGCCGCTTTAAACCTGGCTCGTAGTGCAGATTCATACCTTACTACAAAGGTGCAGGATGAAACGAACCAGGTTAAAGATGAGGCACGGCTTGCTGTAGAATGGCATAGAAAATTTACCATTGCCTGCACCTGCATCATTTTGTTTTTTGTGGGTGCACCGCTGGGTGCTATTGTAAGAAAAGGTGGTTTTGGTATGCCTGTTGTAATTTCTGTTTTTCTGTTCATTGTATACCATGTAATATCCATCACCTTTGAAAAGATGGTGCTGCAAAACCAGCTAAATGGAATTATAGGTATGTGGATTAGCGCAGTTATCTTTCTACCCATCGGATGCTGGCTGTCTTTAAAAGCTGCTAACGATTCGCCTTTATTTGATGCCGCCTTGTATTCGGACTTCTTCAAGAAACTATTTAAAAAGAGAAAAAATGCGCCTGTTACAGCTAACCAATAAGCCGCCTTACCCGCCCAATGACGGTAGTTCGATAGCTGTATATAATATGGCTTGCGGCTTGCTGAACAATAATGTTGAGGTAACACTAATGTGCATCAACACAAAAAAACACTTTAAGGCAGATGAAGAGGTTGATGCAGCATTCCGGCAGAAAAGCAATTATATTTCGGTCTACCAGGACACTGATGTAACAGCATTTGGCGCTCTTGCCAATTTGTTTTCAACGCAATCTTATTTTGTTTCAAGATTTTATTTCCCGGCTTTTGAAAAGAAATTAATAGCGGTATTACAGGAAAAAGAATTTGATGTGATACAGCTGGAAAGTATTTTTTTAGGGAATTATATTCCTGTCATTAAAAAATACAGTAAAGCCAAAATTACCGTTCGTACACATAACGCTGAGCATTTGATCTGGGAACGGATGATCTCTAATGAAGGCAGTTTTATAAAAAGAAAATATCTCTCGCTACAGACACAACGATTGAAGAATTTTGAAAAAAAGATATTACAAAGCGTTGATGCTATCGTTCCGATAACAGAAATTGATAAAGCCTATTTTGAAAACTGGGGAATTAAAAAAGCCTATCATGTTTCGCCAACAGGAATACAACTGCAGCAATACAAGGTTGATCATGCAACAGAGCTGGCAGATAGCGTTTTTCACTTTGGCAGCATGGACTGGATGCCCAATGAAGAAGCTGTACTGTGGTTTATCCATCATGTGTGGGATAAGGTTTTGGCCAAAATACCACATGCCAAATTTTATGTAATAGGAAGAGGAATGAGTGCAAAAATGCTGGCGCTCAATAAACCGAATGTAGTGGTTATCGGAAAAATTCAGAATGCTGAAAAAGTGTATCATCATTATTCGGTTATGGTTGTCCCCTTACTTTCCGGCAGTGGCATGCGCATAAAAATGATTGAAGGGATGGCTTATGCAAAACCTATTGTTTCTACAAGCATTGGTGCAGAAGGCATTTCAATTACACCGGCTAAAAATTGCCTGATAGCAAACACGCCTGAGGATTTTGCCAATGCTATTATTGAGATTTTATCTGATAAAGAAAAAAGAAATTCATTGCAGCAGGAAGCCAGGAATTTTATTGAGCAGAATTTTGAAAACAATACCTTAGTAAAAAAACTGGTCGATTTTTATAAAGCTTTGTAGCGTGTTTTTAATTTTAGAAATATTGTTTTTTCTGTCTGCTTACGCCATGCTGCATACGTATATTATGTACCCTTTTTTCTTGTATGTTTTTTCAAGGAATAAACGCAACATACATGCTGTTCAATATAGTTCAACAGAAGAGCTGCCTGAAGTTGCCGTTATATGCGCTGCATACAATGAAGAAAAAGTTATTGCACAAAAGATCGAAAGCACTTTTACTTCTTCTTATCCGAAAGAAAAGATCACTTTTTATATAGGTACGGATGCCTGCAGTGACAGAACAGTAAGCATCATTAAACAACAGCAGGAAAAATATCTGCAGCTTAAATTGATTGAGTTTACAGAACGTACCGGTAAAATAAACATCATTAATAAATTGAGTTCATTAGCTCAGGCTCCTGTTTTTATTATGACCGATGCCAATGTGTTTTTTAAAGAAAACACACTATTTGAGCTGGTAAAACATTTTAAAGATAAAGAAGTAAAACTGGTTTGCGGAAATATACATAAACGGGCCATTAACCAGGAAGCAGTCACCAAAAACGAATTGCAATACCTTAATTTTGAAAATTTTTTGAAGAACGCTGAAAGTAAATTGTGGAGCATTGTTATTGGTGCAGAAGGCGGGTGTTATGCGCTTAGTAAAGACAGCTATGTTGAGATACCGCCTCATTTTATCGCAGATGATTTTTTTATAACCTGCAATGTATTAAGTAACAAAAGCAAAATTTTATTTGAGGAAAATGCTATTGTGTATGAAGATACTGCTGCTGAAACAGCCGGAGAATTCAGGCGTAAAACACGCATTGCCACCGGTAATTTTCAAAACTTATCATATTTTAAAGGCTTACTGGGAAATCCTTTTTCCAAGACAGGTTTCGCTTTTTTATCGCATAAAGTTTTGCGCTGGCTCACTCCTTTTTTCTTTTTGATCAATTTTATTTGTTGTGTATTTTTATTTGATCACATTTTTTTTAAATGTGTTTTCTGTATGGAAATAATCATTTTGCTTATTCCTGTATTAAACAACTTATTTATAAAAGCCGGGCTTAAATTAAAGCTGTTGATTTCCATCACTCACTTTGTGGTAATGAATATAGCGTTGTTTGTTGGGTTTATTCGCTATTGCAAAGGTGTTACCAGCAGCGTATGGCAGCCGGTTAGGCAGTAAACAGGTTTTTTTTCAGGGTAGAAAAATACTTTTTCTTTTTCAGGTAATAATCAAAAACAATGCTGCCCTGGTAAACTTGTTTGTCAGAAGGTTTGTAATTCTTTGATTCCTTAATTTCCTTTCTCAATTGCAGTGTTCGGCCTAAATTTCCGTAAAAAGAAAAATGTGCACGTATAATTGCCCAGGTATGTTTTGAATTTCCCTCTACGAAAAACTTAATGCCTGCAACTCCGTCCAATGTAAGTCGCATTAAAATTTTAAAGAATAATATACCGCTGGTATTGTTTTTCGTAAGAGACAACAAGCTATTCCTGAAGTTTAAGAAGGTTTTTTGCGGGCTCAGTTTATTGAGTGTGCCACCACCAACATGGTAAACAACAGATTGTGGAATTGCCATGATCTTATGCCCGGTATTTTTAATTCTCCAGCACAGATCGATCTCCTCCATATGAGCAAAGTAAAAATCGTCGAAGCCTTTTAATTCATTGAAGACGGAAGCTTTTACAAACATACAGGCCCCTGTTGCCCAAAAAACTTCTATAGGTTCGTTATACTGACCGGTATCTTTTTCAAGCGTATCAAAAATCCGTCCCCTGCAAAAGGGATAGCCATATTTATCAATAAAGCCACCGCAGGCCCCGGCATATTCAAATTCGTCTTTTGTATGATAAGCTAATATTTTAGGCTGTGCTGCGGCGATTGACTTGTCAGTCTCCATCAGGTTAATAACGGGTTCAATCCAAGCGGGAGCCACTTCAACGTCTGAGTTTAACAGCACAAAATAATCTGCACTAACCTGTTTTAAAGCTTCATTATAACCTTTGGCAAAACCATGATTTTCAGTAAGCTCGATGCGTTTCACCTGCGGAAATTCATTTTTTAAAAATGAAACAGAATCATCGATAGAAGCATTATCAGCTACATAAACAGTTGCTGCTTTGCTGTTTTCAAGTACAGTAGGAAGGAATTTTTGCAGTAATTTTTTTCCGTTAAAATTTAAAATTACAACCGCAATATTGGGGTTTTGCATACAGTTAACGCGGGTTATTGAATAAGTCGCTGGCGCCATCGCCGTAGCTACCTTGAGGAGTAGTCTGGTCGTAATCCATGATCTGGTTGTTACGCGATTTTAGTTTTATCTGCCACCTGTCGTCGCGTATTTCCCCGCGTGCGTCACTATGTATCAGCGTAAAACATTTGCCATCTAAAGTTGGATTGTAAAAAACAAATTTCTTATTGCTTTGAAACTGGCCTGTGGCTGGGTTTTTAATGCGATAATATTGCCAGATCTCATAAGGGTATGAATCGGGCTCACTTGGCACCTGTTGCGCCGCGTCGGCAGCACCATACTGAAGATACACGCGGCCTCTGTCACTCATATAGCCCGGCATATTTCCGCATCGGTAAACCTTATTTACTTTTCTTACTTCCTTTTTATATGTCTCCCAAGCAGCCTGTGGATTTGGTGGATTTCTATTTTGCCAGAAAGCAAGGATGTATTGCTGCATTAATTTTACATTATTGCTTTTTATCTGGTTGCTTTGCCACTCGCGCTCACTGGTGGTAGATATGGGCCATAAACAAGCTATATAATCTCTAAGTGTGTCGGGGTTGGTTACATCATGAATAAACCCTCCGGCTGTATCAACGGTCTTTAGATCAGTTAAAGGAATTTTTACAGCATAAGGTGCTATTCGTGTAAAGTTTAGTTTTTTCTGTGCTTTAAGCTCATTGGCATTATTGCGGATTTCAACTACTAAGTTATAAGATCCGCTTGGCATAGCCGAAATATCAAACTGGCCTATCAGGGGAACTACCTCTTTTGCGGTTTGTTTTGAAAAATTAGAATATCCAACCAAAGCCACTTTTGTTTCAGCCGATTCCACATAATAGCTGTATAAAAAAGGAGCGTTGGCACCCAGGCTCAGCGTATTATATCCTTCAATATAAAAAACCAGCCTGTTTGCGTTTTGCGAGAAAAAGGTTAGCGGATAAGGCACAATATCATAACCACTTTTAGTGATGCTTGTTTTTGCAGTAGCTTTTTTAACCGATTCACCCAGCTCTATATCAGAAAGCCTGATAGAATCGCCTGGTTCGGCAATGATAATATCTATTTTTGTAACAGGTTCCTGTTTATTATCATTAGCATCGGCAATTTTTATTTCTGCCTGATAGGTACCCGGTTTCAGCTGGTAACGCTGCAGATCGATGAAATTAGGCTTGTTATTTGTGTCTAAGATTTCAGGACTTAGCAAATTATACCTGTTGGAAACGATGCTTTTACCATCCTGTAAAAAGCTGATTTCTATATGAACTTTCCCCTGGTGTTTTTTACCGTCTTTTCGCAAAAAGATAACCGACGAGCCATCAACTGATAAATACGTTTCCAGGTAAGTGCCCTTGCCCGGCGCATAAAATACAGCGTAATTTAAGTAAGCCTTTACATTACTATAAGCATTTACGCTTAAGCATGTTATAAAAACAATAAGGCAAAAAAACTTTTTCATTTTATTGATGATTTAGAGTATTGCGGGGGTTTTACAAAGATACAAAAATTAAAAATCTTTTTTTAAAGAAAGATGGCCGTTTAATTTCGGGTTTAAAATATTTTATTACTTTTGCCCCCGGAGAAATGGCAGAGTGGTCGATTGCGGCAGTCTTGAAAACTGTTGAAGGTCAAACTTCCGGGGGTTCGAATCCCTCTTTCTCCGCAAAGGGGGATTTAGTGCTATCATAAGTGCTAAGTCCCTTTTTCATTATAGGCGAATCGCCCGCAGAGCGGGCGATTTCAGCAATTGCTTCATTTATTTCAAGGGTTAGAAGCACCCCATTTTTCTTATCAAACGTAATTCCCTTGGGAAATATCAAATTTTGTAGTCTCGCTTTAGTATCCTGTTCGCTGGTTTCCCACACGTGGTATCTTTGTCCGGTTATCAGTGAACAGGCTAATTCTGTTTGTGTGTATTCAAACCAGGGGAACTGTGTTGAAAAGGAAGTTGTGATTAATCCGGCATACGAATTCCCATGACCAGAGGAGGTTTGATTCCCAAAACAGTTTGATGGATATGTTACATAAAAATTCATATAAGTAACGAACCACCAAGAATGCCATACGTCTGGCATATTACAGGCAGTAAAAAAATCACAGCTACCCCCGGCATTACCCCAATTTGTTTGCCAGTTTAGATTACTCAGTGTGCTGGTGCAACCGGCGGCGGATTCAAAATCCCCGTTAGGCACCCAGTTAGTACACGAAGCGTCACTTGTAGGGGCAGGTGTTATGACTAGTGGTGATGGATTGTGTCGTGGACAAATTCAATTACGAGGAACCATACACAAAAAAGAAAGATTATAACATGGAGTTACAAATTTTGGATGGCATTGATTCGCCATCATCGCCAGCGCCGCAAACATCTCCGCTTTTGGGAACCGGCAACGGATTGGACGAGCTGGGCAAGCTGTTGAAAAAACACGCAGCAGGCAAAAAAAACACGGGTGCTTCAAAACCCAAAAAAGCAAAACAAGGGGGACATAAAAAATTCGGCGCAAAACTTTTATCTGTAGCCAACAAACTTAATAAGCTAAACCCGGCCACGCTCCTAATGCGCGCAGGTATCCTTGCCTCTATGAAACTGAACCTCGGCAAGGTAGCCGGAACACTGAAATGGGCTTACGCTACCAAAGAGCTTGCGCAATCAAAAGGCATGGATATGTCAAAATACGACAAGCTGAAAACCGTGCTGGCCAAGGTCGAAAAGATTTTCTACGGAGCAGGCGGCAAACCGGCAAATCTAAAAAAAGCAATCCTGACCGGCCATGGCAACAAGCACCACGATGTAGCAGGCCTGTCTGGCCTGAATGGTAACACCCCGCTTTCTGAACTACTTGGGGAAGTTTACCATGATGAATTTGTAGACGGCGTTGGTCTGTCCGGAAATGGCCTTGGAGAGCCGGGTACCGCCAGCGCAGTTGCGGCAGGTAAGAGAACTACGCGAAATAGACGAAAGCTACCACATTCCAATTGAGCAATTATCTGCTGGCATGTACAATGTGTATATTGAATTTGAAGACCGATCAAAGATATTTCGTAAAATTTTAATCGAGTAGACGTAACAATTTGAAACTTATCGAAGATTTCGTACAAAACTCTCGTAAACGAATTTCTCTGAAAACAGATTGTTTATTGTTTTTACCTCCCATTTGCATCCTTGATACTTTTTTACCACGGCAATTGCAATTTTTTTGCATTTGTCCCAATCATTCCAAAACTGCAATGGTTGTGTGTGAACTTCGATTATTTTCCATGAATCATAATCGATTCTACCAGACAATGCAGCCATATATACTTGTTCAAAAGTTAATTCAAGTAACCTTTGAGAGTATTTATCACATGAATGGAATGAAACAGCAAATGCAAAGCTATTAAGCCTAATATGGCTTTGTCGATCTTTATAAAATAGTATTTTTTCAGAACAAACATTTACCCATATTTTTGACCCAAGTTTAGTCACTTCTTTGGAATTGGGATCTAAACAGTATATCAGGAGCTCCAACAACTTAATATTCTTTATTTCTGTCTGTTTTGATAGCCACTCAAGTAGCAGACTTTGATTAAAATATTTTGGATTTAACCAATCTTGTTCATTCTCCCTTTTAGTTTCTTTATTAAACCAATCTAACACGTATTTGGATAAATCTTTATTACCTGCATTAAATATATCACCAGGTATTTTTGCGCCACTTTGCAATATAGCATCAATCAATATCCTCCAATCTAATCCTTCTATATTATTTTGATAAATAGTATAAAAATTCTCTCTTTGATATTCTTTATCTACCTGCCAAAACTTGTAATTGTATGCTAATTTTGGATTTAATTTCGCAAATATTAGTAATAAGTTTCTATGCTCTTCTTTATAAATGTCCTCACTTTCTTCAGTAACTAACTCAGAGATTTTACGAAGTATATTAACTCCAATGGGGTTAATATTTTCTTGCAATAAAGTAGTTAATAGTTGAAGTACCGTATTTGGACTGCTTATATATAGATCATTTAGTTTTTGAAAAATAAGCAATTTTTCAAAATCAAAAGAATCATAAACTTTTGTAGTTGCAAGCTCTTTCAATACGTCTTGCATTTTAATATCTGGAAAATAACTGCTTTCAATTATTTTGTCAGATAATAATTTATTTTTGAGATTAATTGCTGAACTTTTATCGGGAAATTCTTTCCCAATTTTAGTCACGAATTCACTAAATTTATTCTCCCTCGAATCCAATATTAAATAGACTTCTGTAAGCAACTTTAAAATGCGGCGATCAGTTGGCGTGTCTGCTCCGTAGTCTATAAAAAAATCTCTAAGGCTACCTGGAACTTTAAGATCGTCGTAGATTTTTTCTGCCCACAATAAATTATTTATTTGTTTATCAGTTTTAGCAAGTAGCCCGCTATTAATTGTGTTTATATCGGAAGAGTTCGGAATGACTTGAAGATCTAAATTTTTCCCATTAAGAGATCTATTAGAAATTGAACCTGTGCAAAATGAAAAATTTCGACGTAAACGAGGCCATTGCTGCGACCAAATTGATAAACACAAACTTTCATAAAAATTTGAATCCGGCGAAGTAATCAAGGCACTTAATTCATTTTGGCTATATAATGTATCGATTATCTTCACAACATCTTCTTTGGGATAAGCGGGATCAATAAAAGAAGTAGTGTTTAATTTAAAGTTAAAGGTAATTGACGTTTTATAGGCATTAAAATTCCCAGTTATTGGCTTAACAAAAAGATCGGTGAGATCCTTGAGGTTATTTATTTTTATTAGATCGACAAAATTAATAAGTAATGTGTGCGTATATACGCAGCCTGGTCTTTCCATTTCTGGGGCATACCAAGTCTTTGCAAATGCAAACAAAGCCATTTCTTTAAGCGGATATCCAGTCAAATAATTTTGAAATTTAGGATGCATACTCTGCCCCGACATATCGCTCATCCCAAGCATGTTTCGTTTTACATCGTTATTTATTTCAATTGAAGACGCAATTAAAGAATGGCCATTTTGATAGCCGTGGAGAGTTTGATTTATTAAAATATTATTATTTTCTAGGTCAGTCATTTAGAAGCCATTTAATAGGTAGGGACAAGTCATTAGAAGTTTCGCGTTTATGTTGAACCTTGATGCGATGTGATGGTACGGTATAGTTTTGTAATTTAGAATTATCAGCGCCATACTCTGATCCTTGAGCACTAATTCCAAAGTAGTCAAAAATGAATTTTTCATCATTTGCATTCAAAAAAGCATGCAATAGCGGTAATTCAGCTGCGATATATTCTTCGGGTGTTTTATTGCTAAATGCAATATCTCCAGGAGTTCCAGCAATAACATCCCACGCAGAGATAATTACAGAGATTTTTATTTCACCACTTATATGCATTCCTAAAATTTGTAAAGCATCAACAAGGACTACTTGCGTAGGAGCTTCTTTTGGCTTCCAAAAATTTTCTGATGGTACATTTTCTTGCTCCTCACCAGCATCATCGATCTGTCCAGTATCGTTTATAAGTGTTGGTGAAATTAGTTTATCCGGATTGATGAATAAAAGAACGCCTTTAGTTTTTTGTAATTTATCTACATAATGATTATCCAAACGGCGTGATTCAAATTGAAGCTCGAACATTTCTCCTGAAAGGTCAGGGAAATGAAACTGATATTCTTTTGAAGTTACTTGATCGATTACTTGAAGCGATATTTCATTAACAGCGTCTATGTTTGTTCTGTCTAAATTCTCACACGCGAGCCATTTAGTTCTGATTTCATTGAGATAAGTCCTATCACCTGGTAAAGATTCGATTTGAAGTGAATTATCCAACTCTTTAGTATCTACCACATGCCATAAAGCTGCTATATAAGTAGTTTTACCTGATTTTGGCAATCCAATTGTTAAGCAATGTTTAGAATTTACAGGCATCGTTTCCATTGTTTAGAATTAATATTTACCGAATTGCCTTTTAGATTGGCCTTTATAACTTGTCGCATTAGCTAGTTCTTGCTCTGTTGGTATAAAAGGAGATTCATCGATCCACTTTGGAAATATTTGATCTACCCCATAGCCAAAAGCAATTTGCTCATCATTTTCCGGACGAGAAGCAATTTCATGAAAAGTAAGGTTGGGGAATGTGGGTTTAAATTTCGTTGTAATTTCTGTTTTTAATAGTGTAATGAACTCATTATGACTTTCAAAATTTCCTTTTTTCAATAGCAAGTCCCATCTTGAAAAAATAACCTGAATATAAACCTTAGGATTTAACATTTCAGCGTCGACAAGTCCTTTTAAAATATTTATACTACTAATTCTACATTGTTGTCTTTGACTCGAATCCGAAATTTGATCAGCATCAATAAATAATACAAAATGGTCAGCTCTTTTTGCTATTACAAATTTTTTACTTTCTGGTGTCGAATTTGAAATAGCTTTAAATCGTTCTCCTGATAAATCTGTAAATAACAAATCATATACCTTTCTATTTGCATCTCTTACCTGTAAGTGTAAAAATTCTTCCCCTTCTTCTTTATAAACTGTCCTGTCAGTATCTGCTTTACTCTCCATAGAAGCTGTTCTCGACTTAAAACATCTTTTTTCAAACCCTATTAACGTTAGAGATGATTTGAAAAGGAAACTTGCAAACGATCCTTTTTGTTGGAACAGTTGCATAATACTTGCCAGTAGAGTTGTTTTTCCCGCTTTAATACTACCGGCAAGTATTATTAAACGGGTTTGAGAAGCAGAAGTGATTTTACCACAATCCTCTGTTTTTAAAACATCAGCCGAATAGACTTTTTGATAATTGGCTTTATTATCATCGTTACCTTCATTGCTATTTGGTGTGCTTTCGTTACTTCCTTCAAGTATTTTGAATGAACAAGTTTCAATGATGCCTTCTAAGCAAATTCCTGTTGTCGCAATGGGGCAATCTACTTGTTTACATCTTATGGTTTTTAACACTTCGTTCATTTATTATTCAATTGATGACATATTCAAAATATTCTCGTAATAAGATTGTTTTGCAAGAGCTTCTTTCGATGCTCTCAAATTTGCTTTTATACCACTGGCTTTTTCAAATATTGAAGGCCATGCTGATGATTCGTCACTTAATAAAGAAGTACTAGCAGCAAGGCTAATTGGCGTTATGTTTCCAAAAGCATCTGCTATGGGTTTCATGTTGCCTTCTTTGTATGATGTTTCAAGTCCGTTAATGACATCTTTAAACTTTAAACTATCCACTTGCGTAGAAAAGCTATCTTTCAATATTTTATTTAAAAAATTCTGAAAGTTTGCTGGAGGAGGAAAAATATTCGTTAACCCACAAAGTTCTTCCCCCAATACAATGGGTGCTGATAATTGCGGCATCTCTGAAAATGGAATGTTCAAAAGATTACTGTACGATTTAAAGATCCACCATTGTATATTTGATTCTTCTTCAAGAATTTCAATTTTTCTATTTGCACTATTTAATGATTTTGAAATCCCTGCTAATTGCTTATTAAGGTTTGTAAAATGAGTTGTTAATGTTTCAACATTTATTTCTGCTAATGAAATAGGAATATTAAAATTTGCAGTTTCGCTTAGCTCAACATTATCTCTGATTAAGTTAGCCTCATTGTTTAAAAATGTGTTTGCCGATTCAATAATATCAATATTAATAAGGTCTTTAGCTTCTATTCCAAAAAGAGCTGTTTGTAATGCAACCGCTAATTCAACCCTATTTTTACTTTTAGAATTTTCAATTATATCATTTATAATTGCACCGCATAATACGCGTAGTTCAAAATCATTTCCAGTTTGATTAAAAACAGGATCTGCATCAAGAAATATCTTCGTCAAATCTGCTTTGAAATTTGTATCCTTGATGGGTTTTGCAAGATAGCACCGAATACAATCAAGCATCCATGCAAATGTTTTTGTCTTAGACGATTTTTTTACTGTTTCGCTTCTATTTTCTAATGTTTCCGTTGACAGGCTTTGTAAATTAAGAATTTTATACCATTCGGGTAATTTTGTTATCATAGTTTTTCAGTTAAAATGGGTTTGGTGAGTTTGATTCAGTTGGATTATCTTTAATAACTTCAGTCCACAATCTAGCTAACATATTTCTATCTTGCGCTCTTTTAAAATATACTTTAGTTCTTTGGACATCGTTTTCAAGTAAGGCATCGGTATCATCAATTAACTCCATATCGAATGCAATCCTTAATTTTTTATGATAAGGCAAACTAGAAAATAAATAATTTAATTTTCTTAATGGGTTTGACATTTTTACGTTTATTATTTCAATATCTTCGATTAATTCTTGTGACGATATGGCTGTAGCTGTAGTTTTTGAATTTTTGTCTACTGTTTGAGGTGACAATTCATAATCATTCAATTTCAAACTATACTCTTCAAATTCTTTGCCATCAGTATAGTCAGGAACAAATTTTACAGTTTCTTTATCCCATTTTCGTTTCCAAATTTTCACATTTAGAAAATGATCTGAATTTTTCTCTTCTGTATCTAACTCTAAGATATTATAGCGAGGATCCCAATCTTGCTCGTTTCTTGAAGGGTGCATTGCTCCCGCAGCTAGTTTTAGACTGTTTCCGACTTGTACTGAACTAAAATTGTGTTTATGTCCATATAAGTGAATTCTTGCCCTTGCTTGAACTTCACGCTCAACATCTTCGCCATCGTTAAGCCAATCAGGGGGATGATGACACATAAATATGTAAATAACACCTTCTTCTTTTCTTAATAAAGATTGATGAGAACCCACAACCAATTTTGAGTTTTGCTCATGATCTAATCCGCTTGAAACAATTGCTGAGTTTACTCCACGTATCCTGATTTTTTGACTTCCGCAATTAAAATCTTTTTCCCAAAAAAACGGGCTATTTCTCTCAGGTATTGCACCATATCTTTGTGCAAAATTTTCATAATTGGCAAAAGTTTTCAGAAGTGTGTTACACGAATTTCCATCCTTTAGATACTCATATATCGAGCTATCAAGTTTGGCCCTGTCTTTTAAACTTTTTAATAAAGCTTGCTGCCCTTTTAATACGTGACAAATTTTTGAACGCTCAACATCGTGATTCCCAGGGATGGTCAAAACGTTCTCTTCTTTGCATTGAATGATACAAGCAACTGTTTTTAACCATTGATAAGCAATCTCATATTCTTCTGCGCTAGCTGAAAAAGCTATGTCTCCACCTACCATTATTAAATCTAATGGTCCCGTTTGTTTAATAATACTTTTTAAATCAAATTCTATTTCATTTCTTAAATCTATGTCTAAGTCATGAATTGATTCTGCCTTAAAATGTATATCAGATAAATGGAGAATTTTTAACGACATAGTTACTTTTCGCAACGTAAAGATAAAAAAACATTGGACATCTGATAACTTGCAGATAATCCTGAATTTTACTTAGAACGGACGGTAAACCGCCCTTTTTTTTATTAAAAAAACTTTTTAAATTAGCTACTGCTTACCAATACTCTTTATAAAATCATATAACTAGAGATTAATATGGCAAAAAAAACCAATCTAATCTGCCCCATGGAGTGCAAGGAGGCAAGAGCCCCGAAGCTTTAAGTAAAATCAAAGGGTTTATTGCAAATTTCTCGAAAGACAGCGTGCCATTCCATACGGACTTTAATATTTGTAAAGCCTCTTATAGAAATGATGATGGATTTTTACATTAACCAGTTACAGTCTTAAATCCGGAAAAAGATGGAAAGGAATGCCACTATGCAAATTCAAAATACAAGTTAGGATTAAAGAACTTTATACTTTTTAATAAAACTAAATACTCTTTCCAAATCCTCTATAAAAAGGTTAGACATTTCTCCCCCACTGCCCGCTCTCATAAACCACAGGTGTTAAACGCTTGTGGTTTTTCTTTTAAGAATGTATTATCCGAAAATATTAAAGCATAAAAAAAGGGCTAAACGCCCTTTCTGAGTTTGATCTTTGTTTTTTAAATTAGTTTTAAATTGGCGGGGTCGTTGGGGTTGATGTCCTTATCAGCTATTTCTGCCAAAAACATGGTGTAATTATGAGAAGCCTTAAGCCATTCTTCCTGCGTTTTGATATAATCTTCCATATCAATCCCGTTATCTCCGTTTTGAGCAATCTGGCTATCCAGATTAAAATGAATTTTTGCTTTTAAAGCCAGTTCATCTTTTAGCATTTTAAATATTTCCTGATACGTAGACATTTTATTTTCGATTAGATGTGGTATTTGTGATTAATTCGATAGCTAATTTATGACGGTTTCAAGGCTCTACCAACAAATACTTTTTATATTCGACTAATACATATTCTCATCAGATATATGAGCAATTAAGCACCATAATTTTTATCTAAAAAATTACTTGAAACGCCAGTAAAAACAAGGTATGTAAGGTTTTTATAAAAAATGTAAAAAATCATTTTTTGATGAATTAACCAATATGAACGTATAGTCATTCAATGCGTAAAAATGCTTTAGCAATTTGGATAATTTTTATTCCGGTTAAAATCTTGTATCTTTAAAAATAAGTTTGCCGCCTACATTAAAGAAACTGGTAACAAACCATTTTATGCTAAACAAATTTCTGCTGATCATTTTAATTATATTTCTTTTAATGAATGTTGTAGCGTATTTCCATGCTGCAAAATTTACCCGCTTCGATCGCTCTTTAAATAAAACAGACGCATCTCATTTATCGTTTCTGCAAAAAATACAAGCAGTATTATTCGGGGTCAGCAACCCAAGGCCTGAAAACCTGGTTACGCCTGCTCAACCTTACGAAACTATTCGATTAAAAAGCAATAAACAAATAGAGTGCTGGCTCATTAAAGCAGCTTCTTCCAAAGGGACTGTGGTTTTGTTTCACGGCTATGGTGGCAGTAAATCATCCATGCTGGATAAGGCGAATGTTTTTCTGGCATTGGGTTACAACACCTTGTTAGTTGATTTTATGGGCTCAGGTGGCTCAGAAGGCAACCAAACAACAATTGGTTATTATGAGGTAGAAGAAGTTAAAACTTGCTTTGATTATTTACATAACGAAGGAGAGAAAAACATTATTCTTTTTGGTACGTCTATGGGTGCGGTTGCCATTATGAAAGCCGAGCGCGATTATAAATTAAATGCACAATCTATCATTATTGAATGCCCTTTTGGAAGAATGTTGAAAACAGTACAAGCTCGTTTCGAGCTAATGGGCATTCCAAGTTTTCCCATGGCAAATTTGCTGGTCTTTTGGGGCGGATTTCAAAATAACTTTGATGCGTTTGCACATAACCCCACCAGGTATGCAAAAAAAATAAAATGCCCCACACTTTTAATCTATGGGGCTAAAGACCCTAAAGTATCCAAGGGCGAAATAGAAAAAATCTACAAAAAATTGAAAGGAAAGAAAAAGCTGATCATCTATGAAAATGCAGGCCACGATAATTACCTGGATGCATACAAAGCGGAATGGACAGCTGATGTTAAATCCTTCTTAGAGGCAAATAACAATTAATTTGTAATATGTATGATGTTGGATGAAGCATCAAAACTTACCGCATACTGCTTTAAAGCATAGGTAGCCGGTGTGTGCGTAGGATTTCCGCTTCCGTCACTGATCAGGTATGTAGAACCACATACATTGCAACGGGCGCTAAATGTTTGGTAGCTGAAAATTTTTGCGGCATTGCTGGTCGTTCCGTCATAGGTACAAGCTCTTTCGTAGGCATAAAAACCTGCTGATGCATGGTAAATAATAATGCCCCGTATTCCGGCATTAGAGACCGTATCAACGCCTCCAACCGCGTTTAAATTAGGGTGTGCAGATATATAAACCTGGATGTTTACCGGCGTATTGGTTGCCTGAACAATAGTTGCATTATTTTGAACACTTTGGTTTGTACTTTTTTTGCAAGACAAAATAATGCCTGAAACTGCTAATAAAACAAAAAAAACAACGTATTTAAAATAAGCCACCATCATACAAAATTAAACAATTACTTTTGTCTGCAATATATGGACAGCCCAATTAACAATTCTTCACGCCGCAAATGGCTTACCCCGGTAATATACGCTTGCTTGCTTATTGCCGGTGTTATTATGGGTACTGCTTTAAATATAAAACGCCAAAGTGCCACAGCAATTTCTTCGCCACACAAGCAAAGCGGAAAGCTGGATAACGTGCTTGATTTTATAGAAGAAAATTACGTTGACACCCTGAACCGCAAAAAGCTTGAGGAAGGTACGCTTACAGCTATGCTAAAGCAATTAGACCCGCATTCAGATTACATTCCGGCTTCAGAATTAGAAGAAACCAACGAACCTTTACAGGGAAATTTTCACGGTATCGGCATTGAATTTAACATTGTAAACGATACTATTTGCGTGGTGCATCCTATACAAGGAGGCCCGTCTGAACGCCTTGGAATTAAAGCCGGCGACAGGATCGTAAAAGTAGATTCTAAAAATGTAACCGGCATAAAGATCACCAATAAAAAAGTATTTGAAATGCTGCGCGGTAAAAAAGACACCAAAGTAAATGTTACTGTTAAACGCGAAGGGCAAAAACAACTGATAGATTTTGCCATTACCCGTGGTGAGATACCTATTTATAGTGTTGATGTTTCTTTTATGGCAGAGCAGGGAGTGGGCTATATTAAAGTGAGCCGTTTTGCGGCATCTACTTATGATGAGTTTAGGAAAGGCTTCAATAAGCTGACTAAGCAAGGCATGAAAAAGCTAATTGTTGATTTGCGCGGAAATGGGGGCGGATACTTAAACGCAGCGGTTGATATTGCTGATGAATTTTTAAGCAAAGGCATGCTGATTGTTTATACCAAAGGAAAAAACAGCCCGGAGAAAAAATACTTTGCCACAGAAAAAGGAAGCTTTGAAAACGGGAAACTGGTTGTGTTGATAGATGAAGGTTCGGCCTCTGCCAGCGAAATTGTTTCGGGTGCTTTGCAGGATAACGACCGGGCAACCATTATCGGGCGCCGCTCTTTTGGTAAAGGCCTGGTGCAGGAACAAATAGAAATTCCCGATGGTTCTGCCATACGCTTAACCGTTGCCCGCTATTATACACCAAGCGGAAGATGCATTCAAAAGCCTTATAACAAAGGACTGGAAGCCTATTACAGCGAGGAATACGACCGCTATGATAAAGGAGAACTGTTGCACCAGGATAGCATTCATTTTGCCGACAGCCTGAAATTTAAAACCGTTTCCGGTCGTGTTGTTTACGGAGGCGGCGGCATTACGCCTGATATTTTTGTGCCTATTGATACATCTTATCGTTCGTCGTACCTCAATAAGGTTTTTTATAAAGGCTTGGTAAATGATTTTGCTTTTAGCTATGCCGATAAAAACCGCGCTTCATTCTCTGCTTACAAAACAGCTGCTGATTTTGTGAAGAATTATACTCCGCCTCAATCTTTACTAAATGAATTTGTAGAGTTTGCGGCAAAAAATGATATTCCTAAAAATGAAGCACAATTAAAAAAATCATCGGCTTATCTAACCCTTCAGATTAAAGCCCTGATTGGCCGTAATTTATTTGACAACGATGCATATTATCCTGTAATTCTAAAAGACGACAAAGTTTTTATAGAAGCTTTGAAGGATATTTCGAAGTAAGCTAATTCTTTAAGCTCAAAAGCTCTTTAGCATTTAAGAGTGCCGATTCGGTTGGCTTGCCGGTACTTAGCATTTTAGCAATTTCCACCACACGTTCTTCTGCCGTAAGCACTTTAATTTCCGATTGTGTTTGCTCTTTAACATCCTGTTTATATACAAACAAATGTTGCTTGCCTTTAGAAGCCAATTGCGGTAAATGTGTAATAGCAATAACCTGCATGTTTTTGCCCATGTGTAAAAGGATCGTACCGATTTTATGGGCCACATCTCCCGAAACACCTGTGTCTATCTCATCAAAAATAATAGTAGGCAAGGAAGTTTTTTCTGCCAGATGAGATTTTAAACACAGCATCAAACGCGAAAGCTCTCCGCCCGAAGCTACTTTGTGCAGCTCGCTTAAAGGCAGGCCTTTATTAGCCGAAAATAAGAATTGCAACTCATCACAACCATAATTGGTGAGGCTCTCAACCGGGTTGCAGTTAATGACTAATTGGGCATTTTGCATGCTTAGGTCTGTCAGCATATTGCGAACTGACTTTTCTATAGCCGGTATCACTTTTTTTCGTTTATCCGAAAGTGATTTTGCTTTTGACCAAACTGTTTCAGTTAGTTTTTTTATTTCGGCCTGCAGTTTTTTTATTTCCTCTTCGATGGAATTAAATTGTTGCAATTTTTCCTCCAGTTCGTTCTTGATTTTCAAAAGCTCCTGCTCATTTGCAGCACCATGCTTTTTTAACAAACGATTTAGCAGGTCGAGCTGAGCCGTAATATCTTCCAGTTTTTGCTGGTCGAAAACTACTTTGTCATTTACAGCATCAACTTCTGATGAAATATCTTTTAGCTCCAGGTAAGCTGAATTTACGCGTATTGCAAGCTCTTCGTAAGTTTTGCCGTAACGCGAAAGTTGAGACAATGTGCTCTTTAAAGAAGATAAATGCGATAAGATATTTTCTTCGCCTCCATCAATGCTAACCGATGCTTTTACTAGGTTTTGCTTGATGAATTCGGCATTATTATGCGTATCAAATTCTTGCTCTAATTGTTGCAGGTATCCTTCTTTTAAAGTAGCCTGATCCAGTTCGGTAAACTGAAACTGGTAATAATCAAAATCTTTTTTAGCCTGCTGTTCAAAGGCCAAAAGCTCACTTAGCTTCTTTTCTTTTTCTTTTAGCTGAGTGAAAAATGAATTGTATTGTTTTCGCTCGTCCAAACAGTTAGCAAAAGCGTCCACCATATTAAAGCGGAAAGATGCCTGGTTCAATAACAGTGTTTCGTGCTGGGAATGTACGTCAATTAAATATTGCGAAAGCTGTTTCAGCACCTGTAAAGTAACCGGGGTATCATTTACAAACGCACGCGATTTCCCATCGGGAGCGATCTCTCTGCGAATAGTAGTTTCCGCTTCGTAATCCAGCTCATTCTCTGTAAAGAAATTTTCCAATACATAATTGCCGATCAAAAAACTCGCTTCAACAATGCACTTTTTTTGTTTATCGCGCAACACGGCCATATCAGCTCGCTCGCCCAATACAAGCCCCAAAGCACCCAGCATAATAGATTTGCCGGCGCCTGTTTCGCCCGTAATTACAGTTAACGATTTATCAAAAGAAATAGTTACTTCTTCTAAAAGCGCGTAGTTTTTTATGTGCAATCGCTTTAACATACAGGCACTAATTTCGGTAAATTTTAAGGTTTAAAAAGCGGAAGATTTCAACAGCCGGAAAATTATTTCTTTTTTTGTTTTTCCAACAGCGCATTGATTTTTTTCAGCAACTCGTATTTTTCCTTTATATCTTCCAGTTCTTTTTTAAGCTTTTGATATTCTTCTAAAGAAACAACTTGTTTATTTTTCTTTCCGTAATGGCCAGCCGGTTCGCTTACAGTTGACGCATTGTCTAAATTATATATGGCATAATATTGAAAGAAATCATAGTCAAGAGCGTCGGATAATTTACGAAGCATTTCGCTGTCGGTACTTTTTCGTTTATAAATCCCGTAAATGTTTTGTTTGGATGTGTTGATAAGCCTTCCCAACTCGGTAGTGCCGATGCGAAGCTCTTTTGCACGTTGTTTTATTTTCTCCCCAATATGGACCGACATTTGTGCAAATGTCAGCATCCCTTCGTCTTTATCATCTCACTAAACATACGTTAAAAATTTTCTTTTGTCTGTTTTTTATTAACTTTGTTATATTATTAATTTACTTTTTTTGAATTATGGAAATTATACAAAACTACGCGCAGGCATTAAACAATAAGGGAATAACATTTAAGCTGGTAAATTTTGCTCCCGAAAAAAACGAATGGAAATACCGGTTAGCTTGCCAATATCCGATAAATGATGCGGAAGAACTGGATCATCTGTTCAAAGGTTTTTTTCGCTTTGTTGGAGATATGATCCTAGACGGATATGAGGTGGAAATTGCAGATGAATTTAATTTTTTGATCAGGAAACCCGCTTAACTTTTCAGTTCATTGGACAAGCTGACAAAATCAACGCCATCAAAATTACCGGAAGTCATCATAAGCAGGTTTTTATTTTTCCAGTTAATTGCTTTGAGGTAATCGGTTACCTGTTTTGATTGCGTAAATACTTTCAGTTTATCGTCTCCAAAAGCGTGCTGTACCTGTTCGATCGTAATGGGCTTTAGCTTTTTATGCTCAATCGTATGCGGGTTGAAATAAACGATAGCATCATCTGCATTTTTCATACAATCTTTATATTCTTTTAAGAAATTTTCATTCAGGCTGCTGAATGTGTGTAACTCCATACAAGCAGTTAAATGCCTGTTTGGATATTGCTGCTTCATAGCTTCTATTGTGGCTTTCAGCTTAGAGGGTGAGTGTGCAAAATCTTTATAAAAAGCAAAATCAGCAGTGATTTTTACTTGTTCTAAACGTTTGGCTGCGCCTGTAAAACTTTGTATGGCTTCGTAAAATAATTCATCGCTTATGCCTAATTTTTCACAAACCAAGCGTGCGCCTTCTAAGTTCATCAGGTTGTGATCGCCAAAAATTTTAAGCGGAATTTTATGGTTGACATGCACTAAATAAGTTATTCCGTTTTCAATGGTATGTTGTGGCACTGCATATGGTATTTTGTTCACCGCAGCTTCAGTTGTTTCAACCAGTTTTTTCAATTCAGCATCTGTCGAGCAATACATTAAACTGCCCTTCGGCTCGATAAGATGAATAAATTTTTCAAATTGTTCCACATAATTTGCATACGTTGGAAAAACATTGATATGATCCCAGGCAATGCCGCTGATGATGGCGATATTGGGTTTATATAAATGAAATTTCGGGCGCTTGTCAATTGGCGAGGCTAAATACTCGTCACCTTCAAAAACCGCAATGGGAGCCTCTTTGGTGAGTTTTACCATGGTGTCAAAACCCTGCAATTGTGCCCCAACCAAATAATCAAAATCTTTTCCTGCATGTTTTAAAACGTGCAGGATCATAGAAGTAATGGTTGTTTTACCATGGCTGCCGCCAACCACAACGCGTATTTTATCTTTGGTTTGTTCGTACATATATTCGGGATACGAAAATATTTTCAGGCCTAATTCCTGCGCGCGCAAAAGTTCAGGATTATCAATACGTGCATGCATTCCTAAAATAACGGCATCATAACTCTTGTCTAATTTTTCAGGAAACCAGCCGTCTTTCTCAGGCAATAAACCTTGTTTTTGCAGTCGGCTGCGGGAAGGCTCATTAATTTCGTCATCCGATCCTGTAACTATATAACCTTTGTTTTTCATGGCCAATGCCATGTTGTGCATTACACTTCCGCCTATTGCAATAAAATGAATTTTCATTGTTGATCTTCTTGTTTTAAGTGCCATGATATAACCTGATTACATTGGACGTTTACACCAAAGAAATCCAGCTATTTCATTCCTGAAATAATTTATTCTAAGTACGCTTTAAATAAAAAACAATTTGTGTAATGCAGGTCTTAATTATTCACATATTTTTGTTGAGATGTACCGCTATTTCATTATTTACAAGCCCTATAAAATGTTGTCGCAATTTGTGCGCATACCCAAGAAAAAAGTATTGGGTGATTTAGATTATACCTTTCCGGAAGGTACAAATGCACTTGGCAGGCTGGACGAGAACAGCGAAGGCTTGTTAATTTTGAGCACCGATAAGCAATTGACAGGCTTATTGCTTAACCCGGAAAATCTACATAAACGTGTATATTGGGTGCAGGTGCATGGAAAAGTCAGTACAGAAACTTTGCAGAAATTGGAAGCCGGTATTTCTATCAGAATGCACAAAGAAGATTATTTAACCAAGCCCTGCAAAGCACGTATCATAGATACACCGGGTAATTTAGCACCACGCGGGCACCCGGTTAGAGAAGATAAAATTACCACCTGGATAGAATTGATTTTAATTGAAGGTAAATTTCACCAGATCCGCAAAATGACCGCTGCCGTAGGGCACCAAACCATGCGTTTAATTCGCGTGGCAATTGAAGATGTCTTGATAAACGATATGAAACCGAGAGAGGTAAGAGAGTTAGTGCGTGAAGAAATTTACAGTAAATTAAAAATTACCTTATAAAACCGAGTTTATTTTTCTGTATGATATTTCAGTAAACCTTCCATGGGCGATTGTAAGATGATACCTTGCTGCAAGCCGCGTTCAGCCATTACTTCGTGCAGCTGTTTTTGAAAATAAAAAGCAACCGATCCTACAAAATTTATTTTTACTTCTTTATGTAAGCTGTATTTTTCTACCTGGTGGATAAAAAATTCTCTAAAACAATTTTTTATTAATTCGTTTATATAAGTATGCTGCGAGTTATCTCCCATAATTTTTGTGTATGCTGCTAAAAACCTTTGTGGCATGGGCTTTTGATACACCTGCTGCATGATGTATTCTTTGTTAAATTCTGGTTTTAAAGCAAATTCTTTTTGCAAATCAGCTGGTAAATTATCTTCGAGGTAATGCTGCAACAGTGTTTTACCAAGGTCCGCGCCGCTTCCATGATCGCCAAAAAAATAACCTAAGGATAAAACATTTTCTTTGATCTCTTTTCCGTCAAAATAACAACTATTGCTGCCTGTGCCTAAAATACACGCAATCCCGGGCTGATTACCGCACAAGGCAAGCGCACTGGCCAACAGATCATGATTAATAATTATGGCAGCTTCTGTAAAAACGGAAGCTAAAGCGTTATGCATCGCTTGTTTTTTTTCGGCAGTAGAGCAACCTGTTCCATAATAAAAGACTTGCAGCGACTTATTATTTCTTTCTTGCAAAACAGCTGCATCAAGTTCCGCAAGCATAATGCCCGCCATTGTTTCTGCATCCTGAAATGAAGGGCTAAAGCCCTGGGTGTGGCTTCCGGCAATTTGCTTGTTGTCTTCCAATAAAACCCAGGTTGTTTTTGTGCTTCCGCTATCAGCGATTAAAATCATTTTTAAATTTTATATTTATCACTTTGTTTACAAAGCTAAAATAATTATGCAAAAAATATTGTTTGTCTGCCTGGGTAACATTTGCCGGTCTCCTTTAGGCGAAGGCATTATGCTTCATTTTATTAAAGAAAGAAAACTGGAAAGCCTTGTTGAAGTAGATTCTGCCGGAACAGCTAATTATCATGTAGGCGAAGCGCCTGACCACAGAACGATTGCCAATGCCAGGAAAAACGGAGTGGATATCAGCGCACTTCGTGCACGCCAGTTTGAAGCGGCAGATTTTGAAGCCTTTGACAAAATTTACGTGATGGATAGTAGCAATTATGCTAACGTAATTGCTTTGGCAAAAAATACAGCGCAGAAAAACAAAGTAGATTATTTGTTAAATCTTTTACACCCCAAGCAAAACAAAGCTGTGCCCGATCCCTATTATGGGACAGAGAAAGACTTTGAAGCTGTTTTTCAAATGATTTATAAAGCCTGCGAAAAAATTGTGGAAGAAGTAACCAGCTAAATTACGTTAGTTGTTCCTTATCTCATTGCATTCATCTTTTTGATATCCTTCGAAAATATTTTTTAAAACTTTTTTCGGTATAAATTTCTCTAAATAATTACGGTGTTTACGCTCTAAACGCGTTAAATAATGCTGCTTTTTTCTTGTTTTTAAGAAAAAATTCTAAAAATAAAATGCAATTCAATAACTAAAAAGAACGGTTCAATAATCGAAACGAACACTTCAATAAAATAAATTCATTTTGTTGATTATTAAGTATTTATAAATAAAATTTAATCTAATTTTATTTAAAAATCTTACATATGAAACATATTTTATTTTTATGCGGATTCTTATTTTTTTCGATCATTTCGAAATCACAAATAAGCTATACCTGGAATGGTGCAACATCAAATGCGTTTAGTGTTGCAACCAATTGGACACCTAACGGAATACCCGGAGTGGCAGATAATGTAACCATTGTTACCGGTTCAAATCCTTGTGTATTATCAGCCTCGGTATCGGTCACGAATCTTACCATTACAAGCGGCACCCTTGATTTAGGTACTTACACACTTACCACAACAGGCATACTTGCAGCTAATGGGGGCAATTGCAATAATGGCACTTTAAGCGCAACCGGTTCTTCGCAAACCTTTGCCGGTACTGCTTTTGGCGCCAATGTAAGCGTTGTGCCGGCAACTACAAATGCAGTGTATTTTAACGGAAGTGTATTTAACGGAAGCGTTACGGCTATACAAAACAGTACAATTAACATATCAAGCAGTGGTAATAATACATTTAATGGAACTACTTCTATCACCAATAGTGGTACGGGTTATTTATTAATGACAAATGGCGGCGCAACAAGAAATGATATTTTTAATGGACTTACTACTTTTAATGTTACTAATACCGGCCGATTTTATGTTGGATACACGCAGAAAGCTTTTTTTAATGCTAACGTAACTGTAAATAATACAGCAGGAGCCACCCTACTATCCTTGGGATCTGGTAACGCCGGTAGTGGTATAGTTTTAGGGGCAGGTGTAACCATTACCTGTGGAACATTTGTAGGATCAGGTGTATTAAGTATTTATAAATTGATCCAAACAGATGCTACAGCTTTAAACCTGAACCCGGGTGTAAATGGTGTTATAAATATTCTCAATTCCACTTTAACCGGTGCTTTAACTGTTACTGCAGGAGATATTGTTACAGTAACTTCAACATACAGCAGCAATGTTACGTTTAATAAAACAGGAGGAATTTCAGATGGTTCGGGCGGAAATACGTTTAATGGTACATTGACTGTAAACCATAGCGGTGCGGGTAATTGGATCATGGGTTATAGCAATGCCGATATTTTTAACGGAGATGTTTATCTCAATAACACTTCTAATAGTCAGATTATAATGGCGTATAACTCTACGGGAAATCAGTTTAATGGTAATGTGTATGTATCGCAAAGTGGCACGGCGCAAAACATTTATTTAGGGTATAGCGCTACATACCCATGTGTACAAATGGCTGTTGGCAAAAGTGTTTTTGTAGGCGCGGGAGGTTTTACAGTCGGAAACCTTTACTTTACTGAATTTGCTCAGTCAGATGCCACGCCTATTAACATAAGTAGCACAGGTACAGCGGGTATTGTAGTGAGCGGCGGTTCTACATTTACAGGGCCAGTAAATTTTACCAGTCCGAATATTTATATACAAGGAGGCACATTTAACGGGGCTGCAACATTTACAAAAACAGGGGGGACATCTAACCACAATAGCGGAAATTTAAACACATTTAACTCCACCTGTACAATCAACCAGCAAAGCAGTACGGGTTATTTTATGCTGGGGTATAACTCTAACGATCAGTTTAATGATAATATTACAGTTACTTCTACAGGTACAGGCAATATTTATTTAGGATACTCATCCGGCACTGGTGTACCGGCCCTTGCCACCGGTAAGACAATCAGCATAGGCTCTGCCGGGTATAGCGCAGGACAATTATACTTAGGAAGTTTTCAAGCACCCGGAACAAGTGCCATGAACTTAACTTTTACGGGTACCGGATCATTTGCTGCCCATAATTCAGGTACGCCTTGTTTATTTGGCGGCCCTGTTACAATAAGTGCACCTGATATTTATATACAAGGTGCCACCTTTAACGGCGCAGCTACTTTTACAAAAACAGGTAGCATTAATTCTAATAATAACAATCAACTTCAAAATATTTTTAACTCAACCTGTACGATCAATCAACAGAGCACTAATTTCTATGCCTATTTTATGCTGGGATATGGCTCTAATGATCTATTTAATGATAATATTACCGTTACATCAACAAGTGCAGGGCCTATTTATTTTGGGTATCCTATTTCGGGTGTAACAAATACCCCCACACTCGCTTCGGGTAAAACTATTTCGATAGGCACTGCAGGGTATAGTGCAGGCACGTTAAGCTTTAATGGTTTTACTCAATTAGGGGCAGCGCCTGTAAATCTTACACTTACAGGCACAACAGCATCTTTAATTTTTGCATACGGAACAATTATAGGTGGTAACTTAACCTGCAGCAGCCCTACTCTTTTTTTTAACGGGTCTACCTTTAACGGAACGGTAAACGCTACTAAAACAGGGCCTACAGGTGATGGAAGCAGCGGTAATAATATTTTTAATAGTGCCACAACTATTACCAATACAGGTAGCGGGTATATTTCGATGGGTAATAGTAATCCCGATCAGTTTTTAAGCGCCGCTACGTTTAATAATAACAGTGCGTATCATATGTATATTGCCAATAATAGTGCCGGCAATGTATTTAAGGGTGTCACCACGTTTAACAATGCCCCTGCTTCGTCGTTGGGATATTTAATTTATGTCGCTCAAAATGCAATAAGTACAGCTACCTTCAGTAATAATATTGTGGTAAATTCTACAAGCGGAGCCGGAGTTCAATTTGGCATTTCGGGCGGCACATCAACATTAACTGCCGGTAATACGATTAGTGTGGGCGGAGCCGGTTTTACGTCAGGTACATTATTATTTAAAAACTTTACCCAACAAGGAAGCACAGCACAAAGTATAACCCTTACCACGGGTACAACCAATATTACCCCTACTATACAATATGGCCCCGGATCTACTTTTGGAGGAAATGTAACCTCGGTTAGCCCAAGTGTATTATTTAATGGATGTACATTTAGTGGCACTACAAACTGCACTAAAACCGGCAGCTTTGGAGATTATGGTACAGGAAATAATATTTTTAATGGCGTTTCGACCATTGTAAATAAAAGCAGCGGTTTCTTAATTTTAGGCAACGCACTTCCTGATACCTGGAATACAGATGTAACGTTTACAAACACAGGTTCAGAACGTATATTGCCTTGCTGGAATTCGACGGGAAATCAATTTAATGGCAACATTTATGTAAATTCTTCGGGTAGTTCATTAGGAATTGCTTTTTGTAATGGAAGCAGTGTTTCAACCGCTACCCTGGCTGCTACAAAAACAATTGCCGTGGGCACAGGCTTTAGTTCTGGCTATCTTATTTTAAGGCAGTTTACACAATTAGGTAACGCAGCAATTAATCTTTCATTGGCTAATACGGCGGGTTATTTACAGTTTGGGCCTTCATCTGCATTAGGAGGAAACGTAACATCTACAAGCCCGGGGCTGTTTTTTCAGGGCTGTGTGTTTGGCGGCACAACAAATTGTACCAAAACAGGTTCAAGTAGCGACGTAAGTATAGGTAACAATACATTTACAGGCGTTTCTACTCTAACTAACAGCGGTTCGGGGGCTATGTATTTAGCCGCTAATGTCGGTTCCCCTGACCGTTTTACAACTGATCTTACTGCTATTAACAATGGTACCGGCCAACTTCATTTAGCATATGGTGCTTCAGGTAATATATTTGGTGGTAACGTGTTGTTTAATAATTCGGCAACCGGCACAAATAATGTAATCTCAATAGCGTATAACTATGGGGCAAATTCTGCATCTACGAGCACTACCACAACCATTACTTCTGCCACGGTTACTTCTGCACCTACTACTACGGTTATTGGCACAGTTACTACAAATACAACAATTGCTTCTACCAATACGGTTACAGTTAATACGACACCCACTATTCCGGCAACTACGCCGCCAACCACTACCAGTATTACTACTACGGCTACCACCAATACAGTTGTTACCACGGTTACGGCTACTACCGCCACACTCACTACCGTTACCACTACCACCAATGTTGTTAATATCGATAGTACCAACACCTCGGTACCTTCTTCTGCGGCAATTACAGGTAACCTTACTATGAATAACACAGGTAGCGGATCAAATACGATGTGTCTGGCAAATAGTTCCGGGGCAGCCGTTTCTGTAAGCGGTAATTTAAGCATCAGTAATGCAGGCACAGTTAATAATAATGATGTTTACATAGCTAATGGAGGTACGGTAAATATTGCAGGTACTAGCAGCATTACCATAAGTTCATCGGGTTCAGGTAGTTCGCATGTGTATTTAACCAATAATAGCAGTACAAGTGGTTCCGGAATTACTTTTGGCGGTGATGTATTGTTTTCTAATATTTCCACCAATACCGGCGAGTCATTTTTAAGAAACTTAAGTGGCCCGGCTACTTTTAATGGTAATATAGTAGTAAATAATACGGCTACTACTGCCAACGCCAATAACGGTATTTTTTTGTGTTGGGCTATGCCAAATGCCGGAACGGCTACATTAGCTTCAGGTAAAACAATAACCGTAGGTACTAATGGATTTTCAACAGGCAATTTATGCCTTTCAAATTTTACACAAATGGGTTCAACCGCACAAAACTTACCACTAACAGGTACAAGCACGTTACAATTTGGCCCTTCATCAGCTTTTGGAGGAAATGTTACTTCTACTTCCGGCGGCTTATTATTTAACGGGTGTAATTTTAGCGGTACAACTAATTGTACTAAGAACGGAGCATCAAATGATCAAAGTAGCGGAGGCAATATATACACAGGTGCTTCTACGATGACGAATAATGGAGCAGGATACTTAATATTTGGTAACAGCACATCTGATCAGTTTTTATCATCGCTTACTGCAAATAATACCGGGTCTAATTATATTTCTTTTGCACATAACAGCCCTAACAATATATTTAACGGAGTTGTTACCCTAAACAGTAACCCTTCTTCACCAATAGGCTCTATTTATTTTCGCGGTATAGTACTGGCACGCAAATCAATAATAACGTAATACTAAATCAAACCCAGGGCATTATCTGGTTTGCTACTAATATACCTGCAGGCAATTACATAACGCAGGCCAACGGTTACAGTATTAATTCAGGTACTATCACGGGTGGAGATCTCTATTTATATAATTATAAACAAGCAGGTTCAACATTGGGCAACGTATCTTCTATCAATAATACCAGTCTTACTGCCGGAAATTTATATATACTTAACTCCACCTTCTATGATAATTTTTCGGGGGTATATCCGGATATAGCCACTTTACAAAATAATACGTTTAATGGAACGGTTGCCCTCACAAAAACAGGCGGCAACAATCAGGATTCCTGGTATGGAAATAATATTTTTAACGGCAGTACAACCATCACCAATCAATCATCAAACACAAACTATAATATATTTGTAGCCAATACCGCATCTGATACTTATAATAATGATGTAAGTTTTGTGCAAACAACTTCAGCCAGGATTTACCCAAATTATAACGCAAACTGTACCTATGCAGGTAATGTAACTGTTACAACTTCAACGGTCAACCCGATTACTTTTGGTTCAGCGGCGGGGGGTATCGCTACCTTTACGGGTAGCAATGCACAAACATTTAATGTAGGTACAGCCACTTCGCTTAATCCAACACTCACCCGCATGGTAATGAATAAAACAGGTAATGCACTTACCTTAAATACCCGCATTAATATTTCAAATACCTTAACGCTCACAGCAGGTAACATTAATACAACAGCAAGCAATTTGGTAAATATGAACAATTCGTCTGTTACAAGTATTGGGAACGCAAACAGTTTTATTAACGGGCCTATGAATTACGATATGGCATCTAGTGGTTCGCGCACGCTTAACTTCCCTATAGGCAAAGCAGCCGATTGGAGGCCGGCTATTTTAGCTTTAAACCATAATAACGCAAGTTCATATACCTATAACAGCGAAGTGTTTAATGCACCGGCGCCGCCAACCTGGACGTTTCCGCCTACTATTGATACAGTTTCAGGGGTGCATTATTGGGTAATAAACAGGTATGTAACAGGAGGTACAGTCTCAACCCCTTCTGTAGGCTTAAATGGAAATCAAACTATTACACTATACTATGATGTGAATGATAAAGTATATGACGGAGCGAACCTTACTATAGTAAAAAATACAGCAGCTGCACCTACTGCCTGGATCGACATAGGAGGTGCGGGAGGCCCAGCGGCACAAGGAGGAGTTGCTTTGGCCGGAAGTGTATCATCTACTTCAAGCCCGTCGGCATTTAATTCTTTTTCTACTTTTACGTTGGGAAGTAAAATTGGAGTATGGAATCCATTGCCTGTAGAGATGCTTTATTTTACTGCTAAACCGGCAGGTGCTGATGTTAAGTTGGATTGGGCTACTGCCACTGAAATAAATAACGACCACTTTGAAGTTGAACGCAGTAAGGATGGAAAAAACTTTGAGTATGTGGCCAACGTAAACGCTTATGGAACAGGTAACAGTACACAAACACAGGTTTATCAGTCAATAGATAATAAGCCTTACAGCGGCACATCTTATTATCGTTTGAAACAAGTAGATCACAATGGCTCGTTTAAATATTCAACTATTGTAGCAGTTAATTTTGATAAAAAATCGTTTGTAACAGTTTATCCAAATCCTGCCGTAAATAGTATTTACATAAACGCCAGCAGCGATTATCAAAATGCGAGTATAAAAATTATAGATGCATTGGGCAGGGAAGTTTTTTCTCAAATAATGATTTCTACAGATAATAACGTAATCAATACTACAAGCCTTGAACCCGGCATGTACCATGTTATTATTAATAACGGAACGGATATTTATAAAACTAAAATTACCATTCAAAAATAGATTTGTTGAAAGCTTTCGATGTAAAGTTTTTTAAATAGCTCTTTATCTAACAATGCTTATCTGATTTTTTGAACACGTTTAAAATCCCGGCTGATTAGATTTAATCCCGGGGTTTTACCTTTTTCTATAGATCCGAATTGATCTGCAATGCCTAAAAACTTTGCGCCGTTTAAAGTTGCATAAGTAAACAAATCGTTCCATTCAATTTGAGGAAAATGCTTGTGTAACGTTTTTAGTTCATCAAAAATACTGAGGCTCCAGTTGCTGGCGTAGCTGTCTGTTCCAATGGTTATGCTACAATTGTTTTTTGCAAATAAATTTACATCGGGCACTTTGTTTTCTATATACAAATTGGCATTTATACAAAAACACCAGGATAAATTTTTATTGTATTTGTTGGCAAACAAAATGTCATCCTGGTTGGTAAAAGTATTATGCACCAGTTGAAGCTTATTGGTTTCGGGTAAATGCGGCAAAGTGGCTTGCAGACTGGATTTCCCGGGCGCCTGCCAATTATCCGTAGGAATATTAAAATGCTTTAACCTTTCTAAAATGCTGCCCTTTTTCTCTTTAAAGAATAAATTTTCATCTTCTGTTTCCTGGTTATGGATCGTTAAAATAGAATGACGTTTTTTAGCATATTTACTGAATAGGCCCAGTAGTTTTACTGAAGCAGAATAAGGAGCGTGGGGCGTGATAGATGATTGCAGAAGAGTTTTGTCACCTAAAGATAATTCTAATTCCTGTTGCAGGAGCAAACCTCGTTCAAAAGCTATATCTGCACGGGTCTCATCAAAAGCGTAGATCTCTAAAAAATTGTGGTAGTATAATTTTGATTTTATTTTATAACTGAACGTGTTTGAAGTGTTAGAAATATCGCCTACTGCAACAATCCCGTTGTTGTACATTTCTTCGTCTGCATTTTTAATTACTTCTAAAACTTCATCATCGTTTGGTTTTTTTAAGCTTTCTACTTCTTTAATAAAATTGTGCAATCCTTGCCCCGCTTTGATCTTATCTTTCATAAATGAAAGCTCCAGATGGCAGTGTGTATTTACAAAACCCGGACAAATAAGCCCTTCATAACGTTTAATTTTTGCAGGATCTATCCCGTTTTCATCCAGCAAATCAATAATTGATCCTTTTTCGTTAATTACGATTACTTCTTTTTCAAGAGGCTTTGTATTGATCGTATAAATTTGATCTGCTGTAATGAATTCCATGTTTCAAAAGTAGCAAAAAGCACCTTTTTTATGGCTTCTTGTTTCTCGAATCTAAGTGTTACCTTTGCAGTATGGCACAAAAGCAAGATATACGGGCTTTATCGGCAGAACAAATAAATACTTTTTTAAAAGAAAAAGGCCAGCCTGCTTTTCGTGCAAAACAGATCTGGCAGTGGCTTTGGCAAAAAAGCGCTCATAGCTTTGACGATATGAGCAACCTGTCGAAAGACTTGCGCATACTGCTTTCTGAGCATTTTGTGATTAACGCGGTTATTATTGATGATATGCAGGTTAGCGGCGACCGTACGATAAAATGCGCCATGAAATTATTTGACGGAAACGTAGTTGAAAGCGTTTTAATTCCTACCGAAACCCGTATGACCGCTTGTATTTCCTCGCAAGTAGGTTGTAGTTTGACCTGTAAATTTTGTGCTACCGGGAGGCTTAACCGTTTACGAAATTTAAATGCGGATGAGATTTATGATCAGGTTGTTTTAGTCAATAATCTGGCGAAACAAAAATACAACCAGCACCTGTCAAATATAGTGTATATGGGCATGGGCGAGCCTTTGCTTAATTATGCCGAAACGCTGAAATCAGTTGAACGCATCACCTCGCCTGATGGCTTGGGTATGAGCCCTCAACGTATTACAGTTTCAACTGCCGGCATTGCCAAAATGATTAAAAAGTTAGGCGATGACAATGTAAAATTTAACCTCGCGCTCTCATTACATGCTGCTAATGAAGAAAAGCGGAACTATATTATGCCGATCAATGAGAGCAATTCGCTTGAAAACCTAGCCGACGCTTTAAATTATTTTTATGATAAAACAGGTACCCGCGTTACCTTTGAATATATTGCTTTTAAAGATTTTAACGACTCGCTGATTGATGCGAAGGAGCTGGCAGCATTTTGCAAAAAAGTGCCGGCAAAAATCAATATCATAGAATATAACCCGATTGATGACGGTGAGTTTAAGCAAACGACCTCAGAAAGGTTAACGGCTTTTAAAAATCATCTGGAAGGAAAAGGCATTATTGTAAACATCCGTCGCAGCCGTGGCAAAGATATTGATGCTGCCTGCGGACAGCTTGCCAATAAAAATAAATCGGCGCACAAAATTTAATTGGAGCGTTTCATTGAATATACAAATGCAACATCAACTAATTTTTTTATTTCACTAATAAATTCGCACATTTACCTTCCCAATTTTTGCATTGAAAACCGTAGATGAAATAAAAGCACCAATTGCCGCCCACATGGATTCGTTTGAAATAAAATTCAAGCAATCTATGAAAAGCTCTGTGCCTTTACTGGAAAAAATTACCAGCTACATCGTAAAGCGAAAAGGCAAGCAAATACGTCCTATGTTCGTTTTTCTTTCGGCACAAATGCATGGAGAAATCAATGAAAGTACATACCGCGCCGCAGCCCTGATAGAATTGTTGCACACTGCCACTTTAGTGCACGATGATGTGGTTGATGACAGTAATGAACGCAGAGGATTTTTTTCGGTAAACGCGCTTTGGAAAAATAAAATTGCCGTGCTTATCGGCGATTATCTTTTATCAAAAGGCTTGCTACTTTCTTTAGATAACGATGATTTTCATTTATTGAAATTAGTGAGCAATGCGGTTCGAGAAATGAGTGAAGGCGAACTTCTCCAGATTGAAAAAGCCCGTAAACTGGACATTTCGGAGGATATTTATTTTGAGATCATTCGTCAAAAAACGGCCACTTTAATTGCTGCCTGCTGTGCCTCGGGTGCTGCATCTGTTACACAGGATAAGCAGGTTATAGAAACCATGAAGCAATTCGGAACCCTAACGGGCATTGCTTTCCAGATAAAAGACGATTTGTTTGATTTTGGCGACGGTAACGAAATTGGCAAACCAACCGGCATTGATATCAAAGAAAAAAAGATGACCTTGCCACTTATTTATGCGCTTAATAACGCAAGCTACCTGGAGAAAAGAAAGATCATTAACCTGGTAAAGAATCATAACGAAGATCCTAAAAAGGTAGCTGAGGTAATTGATTTTGTTTTTGCAAAAAAAGGAATTGAATATGCCGAAAAAATTATGCACCAATATAAAAACGAAGCTTTAAATTTGCTTAAAGATTTTCCTGCAGGCGATGCAAAAAAATCTTTAGAGCAATTAGTCATTTATACCGTAGAAAGAAAAAAATGAAGAAATTAATCCATTTATCGATCAGCCTGATTATTGTACTGTTTTTCTATGCATGCACATCTCCCAAAAAAACAGATACAACGGCAACACCTTTAACAGCAGAGGATTCGGTCAACAGGAAGATACAATCCCAAATGGATAAAATTGTAGATGATCTTGCACCACCTGACAGCGATTATACGGGAGAATTTTTTCAGAAATATGAGAATGGCGTAGTTAAAACCAAAGGATACTTCAGGTTTGGCAAGCGTCACGGACAATGGTTCTATTTTTACCCGAATGGCCATTTGTGGAGCGAAGCTTTTTATGATAACGGAAAAATGAACGGGCATTCAAAGGTATATTCTGAAAACGGGAAACTTTATTACGAAGGAGATTACAAGCAGGATATAGCTGTTGGCGTGTGGGTTTATTGCGATAGCACAGGGAAACCTATACAAGAAAGAACATACGATACCTTAGGTAAAATTTTAAGCGACAAAAATCTTTTACTCAAAAAATAGCATACCTTGTCATTGCTGAATGATATGGCACAATAATTGAATAAAATAAATTCATGAATCCTGAAAAACTGCAATATGTAATTTCGGTTGATGTGTTTGAAAACGCAAAACAACTGCCTCCTGAAGAGTATGTGCTTATCCAGGAAGCCACCAAGGCTATGAGTAATGCGTATGCGCCGTACTCAAAATTTAGTGTAGGCACAGCCATTCTATTGGAAAACGGAAAAGTGATCACAGGCAACAACCAGGAAAATGCAGCCTATCCGTCGGGCATGTGTGCAGAACGGGTGGCTATTTTTTATGCAGGCTCTCAATATCCAGGGGTAGCTGTAAAAACAATTGCAGTTATTTGCGATGTGGAGGCCGACCAGCCTTTAACCCCTTGCGGTGCATGCAGGCAAGCCATAGCTGAATATGAACAGCAGCACAATAAAAAAATACGATTAGTGATGGCAACCACAAAAGGCAAGATTTTTTGTGCCAATAGCATAGAAACATTGCTTCCTTTTATGTTCAGTGCAAAATATCTTAAAAAGTAATTCAAACTTTTCTTTCTGTTAAATAGCTGTACCTCAGTAGGGTAGCTAAATCCCCGCATTTTTTTTGTCCCAACAGGTATATAATCATGTACAGCAATGGTTATATTTGCAAAAAAATTAACATTATGAGTGCAGGTACATTATCAAAAGCAAACACAGGTTATAAAGAGCAGTTAAACGATTGGATCGAGCAGGAAAAAGCTACTATTGATTTGATCAGCACCATTGGCAAATTGTGGTTTGAAAAATCCATTGAGTTGGTTTTATTCCGCAACCAGTTGGTAGACCGCAGTGCCAGCGAAATCATGAAGCTGCACATGTATGCAAAAGATATTGTAAAAAAGCCAATCACTGTAAAAGATACCGTTGCATTAGCCAATGAAATTTACAAAGCAGCTAATATTTGCCCTTCCAAGATTGATATAGGAAAGCTGGCTTTTGAATGGTACCAGGAAAAGGACAAGCATAAATCGGCTACCGATTTTATTAAAATTAAACTAAAAGATTTTGCCGGCGAAGGAAATGCTATTACTCCGAAAGATGTGGTATTGTTTGGTTTTGGGCGTATTGGCCGTTTGGCAGCCCGCGAAATTATTGCACAGGCTGGCAAAGGAGAACAGCTTCGTTTGCGTGCCATTGTAACACGCGGAAATAGTGCCGAAGAAATTGTAAAACGCGCCGATTTGTTGCGCACCGATTCAGTTCACGGGCCTTTTCCGGGAACAGTCATTGAAGACCTTGCTAACAACGCTTTAATCATCAATGGACATACCGTCCACATGATCGACGCTAAAAACCCGGAAGATGTGGATTATACTGCTTACGGCATTCATGATGCGTTATTGATTGATAACACAGGCGTATTCAGGGACAAAGCAGAATTGAGCCGACATTTGAAAGCAAAAGGCGTTAGCAAAGTATTGCTTACTGCTCCGGCTAAAGATATTCCTAATGTGGTGTATGGTGTAAATCATGAAAGTATCGATATCCATGCAGATAATATTTTCTCTGCTGCGTCTTGTACTACGAATGCTATCATGCCTATTCTTTACGTAGTAGATAAAGAATTAGGAGTACAGCGCGGACACATTGAAACTGTCCATTCGTACACAAATGACCAGAATTTATTGGACAATTACCATAAAAAATACCGTCGTGGCAGAAGCGCCGCCTTGAACATGGTTATCACAGAAACAGGTGCAGAGAGCGCTTTGAAGAAAGTATTGCCTCAACTATCAGGTAAGTTCACGGCAAATTCGGTGCGTGTACCAACACCAAACGTATCGTTAGCTATCTTGAATATTTCTATTAATAAAGAAGTAACTAAAGAAGAGGTGAATGAGTTAATGAAAAAATATGCTTTGGAAGGCAGCCTGGTTGAGCAAATCCAGTATGCATTTTCAAACGAATTGGTTTCCACCGATGTAATTGGAAATCCTTGCCCGTCGGTATTCGACAGTCAGGCAACTATTGTATCGCCGGATAAAAAGAATGTTGTTTTATATGTTTGGTATGATAATGAATATGGATATACACGCCAGGTGATTCGTTTTGCCAAACAGTTGGCCGAAGTAAAAAGAATGGTTTATTATTAGTAAATAATAACTCGCTAAATAGAACTCCTGCTGTAAAATAGCGGGAGTTTTTATTTACAATCGGTTAAAAAGCGTAAATTTGTATTCAAATTAATTAAAAATGGAAGATTTTAAAAGAACAAACATTAATGATTTTATAGACGCAACCGCGCAAACAAAAACAAAATCATTGTTAAGTTCAGCTTTTGGCTGGATGTTTTTAGCATTAGGTATTTCAGCTGCTTTTTCAATATTATTCGGGTTTAATGAATCCTTATTGGCTTATCTCTATAATGTTACAGAAGAAGGCAGAGCAAGCTTGTCAGTTTTAGGCTGGGCGGTTATGCTTGCCCCAATCGGGTTTGTATTTGCTATGTCTTTTGGCTGGCAAAAATTTTCCTTTCCTGTTTTATTAGGGTTGTTTATTGCATATAGTGCTATTAATGGCATTAGTCTAAGCTTTATTTTCTTAGCATATAACATCGGCACCATTTATAAAGTATTTGCATCAACCGCTGTTTTATTTGGCGTAATGGCCTTGCTAGGGGCAACTACCAGGACAGATTTGACTAAAATGGGTTCTTTTTTAATGATGGGACTTTTCGGAATAATAATAGCTTCTTTAATTAATATGTTTACTCACAGCCCAATGATGGATTATATAATTAGCATTGTAGGAGTAATTGTGTTTACAGGCCTTACTGCATATGACGTGCAAAAAATCAGAAACTTAGATGCGCAGTTTGAAGGAGAAGCAAGAGCTAAAGTTGGTTTAATGGGCGCATTATCACTTTACTTAGACTTTATCAATTTGTTTTTAATGTTGCTTCGCTTATTTGGCGGCGGAAGAAGAAACTAAAAGGAGGTAATCCAAAATAATTAAACCCTTTAACTAAACTGTTGAAGGGTTTTTTATTTCAGTTTATGCTGTATTACAGACCTAGGCAAAAAGCCGGGTATATCAATGCAAAATCTATCAGAATGATACGCCTGTTCTCCCAAAATATCTCCAAATAATTTCTCAATTTTAATACCTTTTTTATGGTATAATAACTAAATTTGGTGCGCTAATTAAAACCGCATTTTTAACCTCAATAAATAAAAACTATGGCTTTTGACATTGACATGATTAAAAAAGTATACGCTGCAATGCCTGCACGTATTGAAGCTGCCCGCAAAGCGTTGGGCAGACCATTAACTTTATCTGAGAAAATTTTGTTTTCGCATTTACACAAAGATCAAAAGTTTGAAAATTTTGAGCGCGGAAGTTCTTATGTTGATTTTGCTCCAGACAGGGTAACCATGCAGGATGCAACTGCGCAAATGGCTTTATTACAGTTTATGCAGGCGGGCCGTCCAAAAGTAGCGGTACCAAGCACGGTGCATTGCGACCATTTAATTACAGCAAAAGATAATTCAACTCCCGATTTGGAGCGCGCTATAAAAGTGAATAAAGAAGTTTATGATTTCCTTTCTTCTGTTACCAATAAATACGGTATCGGTTTCTGGAAACCGGGTGCCGGTATCATACACCAGGTAATGCTTGAAAATTATGCTTTCCCGGGCGGAATGATGATTGGCACCGATAGCCATACGGTAAACGCCGGCGGCTTAGGTATGGTAGCCATTGGTGTTGGCGGAGCAGATGCCTGTGATGTAATGGCAGGATTAGCCTGGGAGCTGAAATGGCCTAAATTAATTGGTATCAAATTAACCGGGAAATTAAACGGCTGGTGTTCTGCAAAAGATATCATCTTAAAAGTTGCCGGAATTTTAACCGTTAAAGGCGGTACCGATAAAATTGTAGAATATTTTGGCGAAGGCTCTGAAAGCCTTAGCTGTACCGGTAAAGGAACCATTGCAAACATGGGTGCTGAGATCGGGGCTACTACTTCAACGTTTGGTTACGATAATTCGATGGAACGCTATTTGCGCGCAACTGGCCGTGCTGATGTAGCTGATTTGGCCAATCAAATCAGGGAACACTTAACCGGAGATAAAGAAGTTTACGCTGATCCTAAAAAATATTTTGATGAAGTAATTGAAATTAATTTATCTGAATTAGAGCCGTATGTAAACGGGCCTTTTACTCCGGATTTAGCTACGCCTATTTCTCAGTTGAAAAAAGTAGCCGCTGAAAAAGGCTGGCCAATGAACGTGCAGGTTGGATTAATCGGTTCTTGTACAAACTCTTCTTACGAAGATATTTCACGTGCAGCATCTTTAGCCAAACAGGCTTCTGACAAGCATTTAAAAGCAAAAGCAGAATTTACCATTACTCCGGGTTCTCAACAAGTTCGTTATACAATTGAGCGCGACGGATTTATTGATACTTTCAATAAAATTGGTGCAGAAGTATTCTCTAACGCCTGCGGGCCTTGCATTGGTATGTGGGACAGGCCTGGTGCTGATAAAAAAGAAAAAAACACCATTATTCACTCATTTAACAGGAACTTTGCTGCTCGCCAGGACGGTAATGCTAATACACACGCGTTTGTAGCATCTCCTGAAATTGTTACAGCACTTGCCATTGCGGGCGATTTAGGTTTTAACCCTTTAACTGATACCTTGGTTAACGAAGAAGGTAATGCTGTAAAATTAGATCCTCCTACCGGTGATGAATTGCCAACCAAAGGATTTGATGTAGATGATGCAGGTTACCAGGCTCCTTCGGCAGACGGAAAAGGTGTTGAGGTAAAAGTAAGCCCTGACAGCGATCGCTTACAATTATTAGCGCCGTTTAAAGCTTGGGAAGGAACAGACTTAAGCGGATTGAAATTATTGATTCGTGTTAAAGGAAAATGTACTACCGATCATATCTCTATGGCAGGCCCTTGGCTGAAATATCGCGGACACTTGGATAACATTTCTAACAACATGTTGATCGGTGCGATCAATTCTTATAACGATAAAGCAAACAGTGTAAAAAACCAGTTAGACGGAACCTATAACGAAGTGCCAAAAGTACAGCGTGCATATAAAGCGGAGCACATTGGCTCTGTTGTTATCGGCGACGAAAACTATGGCGAAGGTTCATCTCGTGAACACGCAGCTATGGAGCCTCGTTTCTTAGGTGTTCGTGCGGTTATGGTGAAATCGTTTGCACGTATTCACGAAACGAATTTGAAAAAACAAGGTATGCTTGCCTTAACTTTTGCAAATAAAGAAGACTACAATAAAATTCAGGAAGACGACACGATCGATATCACAGGTTTAACTTCGTTTACACCAGGTGTGCAACTGACAGTTACGTTTAATCATAAAGACGGAACCAAAGATGCTATTAAAGCAAATCACAGCTATAACGCTCAGCAAATCGAGTGGTTTAAAGCAGGTGGCGCTTTAAATATTATCAGGGCAAGTGTAAAAGCTTAATGTGTTATCGTCATTCCGAACTTATTTCGGAATCTGTATAAGATGCTGAAACAAGTTCAGCATGACGAGTAAAAACAAAGACCGCTTCAGCAATGGGGCGGTTTTTTTATTGAACCTGGCAAACAGTTGTGGTGGCAGATCCCGGCGAATTAGCCTGCTTTGCGTAATTTTCGCAATCAGTTTCAACTTTTTGATCGTCGGACGTAGATTCAGTGAATGTTACGGTATTACCAACCTTGCAGGTGCAGGTTTCATTCTTGGTGCAGGCTGATGACAGGATAATTACGCAGGTTAAAAACAGGAATATTTTTTTCATTTGTTTTTATTTTAAAGGTAAGCTTTTTTATTTCTGGCTTTAACAGATAAGATTCTTTAACACAAAATCACTTTATACTTTGCTGCCATTTTTTCTATTTGTTCGTCGCTAACTTGGTGTGTGTTTTTATTGCCGTGGCGATTTTCAACAGTCACTACAAATATTTTATAGTGATACTGAGCAGCTAATTTAAAATAAGGTTCAAGTTCCCATTCAATGGTAAAGGTATTGTCGATGAAAATTTTTTGCGTACCTTGTTTCATGCTGCTAAGCGCTTGTTCTTCGCATTGTTTGTAAGCAAGGTGATTTTTTTCAAATTCAAAATGATATTCCCCGGTTTCTGTATTTATAAAATAACTGTCGATAGAATGGACAGGATATTTTCCGTCTTCACTTAAAAGCTTTGCCAAAGTGGTTTTTCCACTGCCCGGTAAGCCTCTGAGTAAAATTAAGGAAGGCATTTGTTAGGTTTTATTGAGATTGCTTCGTGCTTCACAATGACGTCAGGCAAAGATTAAAATTCAATCAGTATTTGTCCTTTTTCTACGGCAATGCCTTTTTTAACGGCAACTTTTTTCACTTTCCCATCTGCCGGAGATTTTAAAATATTCTCCATTTTCATGGCTTCTAAAACAATCAGTGCGTCGCCTTTTTTTACCTCTTGGCCTTCTTCAACTAAAATATTCAATACCAGGCCGGGCATAGGAGCTTTAATGTTTGATACTTTGCTTACCATGGCTTTATCCAGTCCTAACTGGTGCAAAAGCTCATCATACTTATCTTTTACCGTAAGGTTATAAACCGTTTGGTTTACTTTTATCTGGAAAGATTTTTCTACGGTATTGTGATTTACAATCTCAACGTTGTATGATTTATTATCTTTTAAAACATTAAAATTTGTTTTGTTGATCTCGATCAGATCGAAAGCAATATCCTTGCCATCCAACTGCCAGATATTTTGAGTTTTCTCAAAATTAAAATCGTATTTATTATCTACTTTTATTTTATACATAATGTGGTCATTCTACTTTCAAAAGTATTATTTAATACACAACAAATCAAACATTATTTAAAAAGCTTAGCCTGAAGGCCTATATTGGCTGTTAATTTTATAGGTGCATAATTTAATTCCAGCATATCCACTTCTTCGCTGATGTTATTTTTACATACAAAGATTCTTCCCGAAAGAGCTGTGAAAACCGAAAAACGCTTGCTAATATTAACATCTAACTGGATCTTGGTGAAAACATAGAATTGGTAATATTCCCATTTATAAGGAGTTAGTTCTCCTTTCATAGCATAGCCATTTTGCGGAGTAACTGATTGCGATGGATTGATAGACACTATTTTAGAAATGCTAACCAGCTCATTATTACTCCAGGTATAATCTGCACCAATTTGGAGTCCGCCGCCAAAGCTTACGTAAATTTTGTTACATAAATTAAGTTTAGCCATCCCGCCTAAATTCAATAAAAATTCATTGGTATAAAAATTACTTTTAACCGGCTGTATCGTATTATTGTCTAATAAGTCAGAGGCTTGTGTGGTTCGAACAAAGCCAAAGCCGCCATAAAACAGCCGCTGAATTTAGAAGAATCTCTTTTAGAATTAGTGCTTAAAAAAAGTATTTCTGCAGTAGGGCATAAGCCATTTGTTTTTACCGAGGGATTTGAATAAGAAGTAAACCCATAATCTGCCTGTATAAAAACAGTTTGCTTTTCCTGCTGACTAAAAACAGAAACGCTGATCAAATAAAAAAGTAAAAACAATCTCATTTGATCAGCGCTTAATAAATAGTTAAGGTCTAAACGAAAGCGTTAAAGCCTGTAATATCCTGTCCTGTAATTAACAAGTGAATATCATGCGTTCCTTCGTAGGTAATAACACTTTCCAAGTTCATCATGTGGCGCATAATCGGGTATTCGCCTGTAATGCCCATACCGCCATGTATCTGGCGTGCTTCGCGTGCTATTTTCAAAGCCATATCTACGTTGTTGCGTTTTGCCATAGATATTTGCTGAGGTGTTGCACGGTGCTCGTTCTTTAAAACACCTAAACGCCAGGTCAACAACTGTGCTTTGGTAATTTCAGTGATCATCTCGGCTAATTTTTTTTGCGTTAACTGAAATCCGCCAATAGGGCGGCCAAACTGGATACGCTCTTTGCTATAACGTAAAGCACTGTCGTAACAATCAAGCGCAGCACCTATAACACCCCATGAAATGCCATAGCGTGCCGAGTTTAAGCAGCCCAAAGGCCCTTTTAATCCCTTAATAGTTGGAAATAAATTTTCTTTAGGAACTTTTACATTGTCAAAAACCAGCTCGCCGGTTGCACTGGCACGTAAGCTCCATTTACCGTGGGTTTCCGGGGTTGTAAAACCTTCCATACCGCGTTCAACAATTAAACCGCGGATATCTCCGGCCTCATCTTTTGCCCAAACAACAGCAATATCAGCAAAAGGCGCGTTGCTTATCCACATTTTTGCACCGTTCAATAAAACATGGTCGCCTTTATCTTTAAAATTAGTGATCATTCCGTTTGGGTTAGAACCATGGTCAGGCTCCGTTAACCCAAAGCAGCCCATCATATCTCCGGCAGCTAATTTTGGAAGGAATTTGCGTTTTTGTTCTTCAGTTCCGTAAGTAAATATAGGGTACATAACCAACGAGCTTTGTACCGATGCTGTAGAACGCAAGCCGCTGTCGCCACGCTCAATCTCCTGCATAATCAATCCGTATGAAATCTGGTCTAAACCGGCACCGCCATATTCAGTTGGTATATATGGACCAAAAGCACCAATTTCAGCTAAGCCTTTAATCCATTGTTTTGGAAATTTTGCATTCTGGCAGGCTTCTTCCACAATAGGAGTAACCTCTTTTTTAACCCACGCGCGCGCGGTATCTCTTATAAGTTTATGCTCATCACTTAGTAAATCATCTACTAAATAATAGTCGTGAGATTGATAATTATCTGAAGCCATAATAAATTTTTTAGTGGGGCAAATATACAAATAAAAAATGCTTTTTAAATGGTGGATTATTCTAACAATTTGGGCGTTCCGGTTGGTTTAGCTCAGCGTTTTAGTTTTTATTTCGGTTTCGCAGAATGCTGAAAAAGCATTTCAACCGTCGGGCTCTCACTGCAATCTTTTATGGATTACCATAAAAGGATTTTCGTTCCATCCCTAACGCAATACAGCAATTACTGTTCCTGCAGATTTTCCTTTGCCTTTTTTCTTTCAAAAGGCTCCTTAATAATAACATCTATCATTAAATTAAAAGATGTATTAAAAGTTGATACACCCGGTTTGTCGCGCCAATATTGATACATGACACCCAGGTCAAAATCTATTTTTTGATCTAATAAGCTTCTCCTGTAATAAACCGAAAGCCTGTTTTCAGTAAACTGGTAAGGCGACCATTTGCTGTTTTTTTGTGAGGCTACTGTTGTAGCATATTGGTCAACGGCGGTTAAAACTTCATCAATAGGAATGATAAAGTTCTTTTTGTTTTTTGTTAACGGAATTTTCCATACCTGCAGGTAACGAGCCCTGAATTCAAAAGGTGTAGGCCATTTATCGGTAAAAGTCTGATCGTAATAAAAACGATAATCAGTTCTGAAAACATGGGTAATAATTATATTTTTTAAGTTGTGGCTGTAATATGTTTTTTGATAAGGGCGAATTTCATTTCTGTATTGCAGTGGGTAATTTCTTGAATTGTAAGGGATATTATCGTCATAAAAATCTCTTCTCCAATATCCGAAAGAAAAAGCAAAAAACCAGTGTGCATTGGCTTTATAAATAAAATCCTGGGTTACAACATTTAGTCCTTGTCGTTTTACAAGCGCATTATTATTTGGGTCGCTATGCCTTCCATAGCCAATATCTGTTATAGATGCCCAACGATTAGAAATTTTTTGATCTATGCCTAAAGCCATCCACAGGCTAGTTTTTCCGCCCTGCGCTTCGGCACCTATTTGTGAGAAAGAGGTTTGACTAAATAATAAAATACAGGAAAAGGGAATTAAAAAACACTTCATTTGGAATGCAAAAATAGGATCATTATCACAACTGTAACAATATCTTTTGTTAAAGTAAACTACAACACCTTTACAACTTCTTCCAAAGCAATGCCTCGCGATCCTTTAATAAGTATGGTTTTGCTCTTTACCGGGTTAGCCTGCAAAAAATCATGTGCTTGTTTAGAGTTAACAAAACTTTTTTCTTTTTGAAGTGAAGAAAAAATAGGGCCTACCAATAAGTAATCATTCAATTTTTTATCGTTCAATAAAGTAATTATGGCTTTATGCTCTTCAATCGATTCTTCTCCAAGCTCAAGCATATCACCTAACACCAGCATTTTATTTTCAGCATTCATGTTATAAAAATTTTCTATAGCTGCCTGCATGCTGCTGGGGTTGGCATTGTAATAATCTAGAATAAGGCGGTTATTTTCAGTTTGTTGTAGCTGAGATCGGTTGTTAGTAGGAATATAATGATGCAGCGCTTCATTAATTAAATGACCTTCTATCTTAAAATAATTACCAACGCAGGCCGCACACAATGCATTGTGATAGTTATAAATGCCTACTAAATTTGTTTTAATAAAATCTGCATTTTTAACTTCTGTGGCTTTGTACCTCGTACGCCATGCCAGCTCTACAAACATGCTGGTTTTGTTGCATTTTCCAACAATGTCATACAGTTTATTGGTGCCGTAAGTTACTTTGTTGTTTTCTTTGGAAAGGTCTGCTAAAACGGTATCGTCGCCATGCAAAAAAACAGTTCCGTTTACTTCTTTCAGATATTTGTATAATTCGCTTTTGCCTTTTTTTACGCCTTCAATTCCACCAAACCCCTCTAAATGCGCTTTCCCAATATTGGTAATAATGCCAAAATTTGGTTCAGCAATCCGGCAAAGCATATCAATTTCCAGCTGGTGGTTGGCCCCCATTTCTACAACAGCCATTTCGTGCTGTGAGGTTATGCTAAGCAATGTAAGCGGCACACCAATATGGTTATTTAAATTACCTTGCGTGTATTGTGTATTGTGTTTTTTAGAAAGAACGGCATGCACTAATTCTTTTGTAGTAGTTTTTCCATTACTACCGGTAATGCCAATAACAGGAATATTTAATTGCTTACGGTGGTAATTAGCCAATTGCTGAAGCGTAGTTAAGACATCATCAACCAAAATATACCTGTCGTTTTTGGCAAGGGCTTTATTGTCTATTACCACATATTCAGCGCCCTGCTCTATGGCCTCGTATGCAAAAATATTACCGTCAAATCTTTCGCCTTTTAAGGCAAAGTAAATACAGCCTTTGGTTATTTTGCGTGTATCGGTTGTAATGTTTTGCCTGCAACTTAAAAATTTGGTGTATAATGAATCCATAAACGTTTATTAGGGCATTAAAATAAAAAAGCCCTGAGCTATAAACTCAGGGCTTTCCATATTTTTATTAACAAGGTTATTATCTGCCTAAACCTGTTGGGCTACCAACGCGGGTCATGGCACATCTGAATCCTATTGTTGCAGTTGCCTGTTTTTCATCTAAGAACCTGCGGCTGCCCGGGTTCATATAATAAGCACGGTCTCTCCAGCTGCCACCTTTGTAAACACGACTCCAGTTATTTACCAAAGAAGTTGCTGCATATTCATACATCATTTTACCAGCCCTGTCAGCGTAGGCGTTTTCTCCCTCTGAGGCATATAAGCTCGAGTTAACGTCTCCGTCTAAATAATCACGGTAATCGTTGGTTTTATAGTTTCTTCTTTCATCTAATTTGTCTTCAGGTTTTGCCATGGTTACATCTCTCCATAAAACACGGCCCGGTACAGAGTTTATAATACTTGTATCAGCTAACTCGGTAGTTTCGCCGCTCACACCGTGTGGGCCTGGAATGTTAACTTTCTTTTTGTTGTGATCTAAAGAGTCTATTAAAACACCATCTGTATTGGTAGCAATAGTATTATCTGTAGAATCTTTGATTTGTGTTTTAAATACGTTACCACGGAAAGGACGGAACTCATCAGCATCTGTTGAGGTAAGAGGGCGATAGATATCCATAACCCACTCAGATACGTTGCCTGCCATGTTATATAAACCATAATCATTTGGCCAGTATGAATAAACCGGTGCAGTAACGTCGGCGTTATCATTTAACCAACCTGCAACACCCATGTAGTCACCGGCACCACGCACAAAGTTACCTTGCATTTGGCCTATGTATTTTTCTTCCGGGTTACGAACACCATGTCCGTTCCAAGGATAGATACGGCGGTCTGTAATACGTTCTCCGATTGTGTTACCAATTAAGCCGTATGCAGCGTATTCCCATTCAGCTTCTGTTGGAAGGCGATAGTTTGGCAAAAAGATACCATCTTCCATACGTACATCACGTTCTGGTTGCTGATCATCAAATGACGGTAATTTTTGTTTTAACTGCCCTTGCCATTTGTTTGACAAATAAGCCTGAGTGCTAAAATAATCCTGGTCTGATGGAGTAGGGACGTGATCTAATAAACCTTCACGAATTAAGATAAACTCGTTGGTTCTGTCGGTTCTCCATGTACAAAAATCGTTTGCCTGTAACCAGTTGATACCCACCACCGGGTAATCTCTGTAAGCCGGGTGACGCAGGTAATATTCTACGTAAGGCTCGTTATAGGCTAATTTTTCTCTCCAAACCAAAGTATCAGGTAAAGCTTTCACAAAAACTTCAGGATAGCTCGGCCCAAATACACGGTTAGTCCAATATAAATACTCTAAATAACCAAAATTGGTAACCTCAGTTTCATCCATATAAAAAGAAGAAACAGTTACACGGCGTGGCGTATTGTTCCAGTCGTAATTAACGTCATTCTCGGTGCGCCCCATTGTAAAAGTACCACCTTCTATCAGAACTAAGCCAGGGCCTGTTTCCTGTTCTTCATAAGGTACTTTTTCAAATCCGCCATTTTCAGGAGAGTTATATGCCCATCCTGTTATTGGAGACCTTTCTTGGCTGCAAGAAAATATCAGTAATCCACCTGCCGTGTAAGCAGCTAAGGATTTTAATAATTTGGTTGTTTTTGCCATGTTGTGCTTATATATAATTTCTTTTAGACGTAAAAACGCAAACAAAGTTACATTTATTTTTCTCTTTTAGAAGGATGGGCAGCTAATTGTACGGAATTTGCGGTGTTTAGGGCGGCAAGATAGCTGAAATTGTGCCGAAATTTCATGAGAGCCTGCAGATACATTCGATAATTTGGAGATTGTTACATCATAACTGTATCCAACCTTAAAGTGCGAGGTTTGAAAACCAATCAAAGCAATCATGGCATCCTGGTTACGATACCATAAACCTGCTACGATAGCGCCTTTTACAAAATACATACCTAGGTTAAGTTGTTGGAACTGGCCTTGGTATTGATATAATATATTAGGGCTGATGTAAGTTTCTCCGCCTTTAGCTAAAGGAATGTTAGCGCCTGCGTGAACGGTAATTTTCATCGGAAGCGGGCTGTTAGCTATAAAACCCTCATTTGGCTGGTTGATGTGGTTTACAGCAACACCAAAAAAGTAGCGTTTGCTATACCCCAAAATACCTGCCGATACGTCTACGTTTCTTACCGTTTGGTTCGGGTATTGGGTAGGATTTTCGTTTGTATTATATACAAAACCACGGCGACGGTCAATCATATCACCAAAGGTCAGCTTGGTCCAGTCTAATGTTTTTTGATGATAAGTACCTTGTAAACCAAAGTTAATAGAGAATTCACGGGTTACTTTAAGATGGTACGAATACATAAAGCTTGCATCGGTTGTAACAAGTGTACCGTTTCCGGCCCTGTCTTGCATCACCAAAAGGCCTATCCCGCCTGATAAAGCGTCGATGTGCTGGTCGTAAGACGCGCTAGTAGTAATGTATGTTTTGTTAAGCCCTGGCCATTCGTTACGGTAGTTCAGGCAAAACCTCGGACAGCGTGCAGTACCTGCAAAAGCTGGGTTTAAATATAATGGGTTAGCGTAGAATTGGGTAAACTGGGGATCTTGTGCGCGCATGTTTTCACTAGCGAAAACACCCAAAAACAACAGTAAAAGGGATGTAATTTTCTTCGTCATATAAATGCAATTATACAGTTTTACCCACAAATTTAGTGTTTTTATTTTTTAATCGCAAAAAAATATTCAAAAACAATATTTTTTAGGTTTGTGCGTTATCTAGCCAAATTTGTTACCTAATTTTAAAAAATGATTTTTAATAAAAGATTTTTCACCTCCATCTTAGCGGTTATCTGTTTTTTTTACGCCTTTCCGCAGCAGTTTAAATTACAGAAAAACATAGTGGAGGAAAACACGGATATCAGCATCCTTAAAATAACATGGAATGCTCCAGTAACCTATAACGAGCAAGGCAAGACTTTTAAAGCTTTGTCTTTTAAAGGGGTATTTTATGTTAAAGAAAAAGATTATTTGCCTGTTCTGCAGTTAAAGGAAGTTTGCAAACAAGGTGTAAAGTTAAAACCCGTTTTGCAGGTTGTAGCAACCGAAAGCCTTTCTCCGGCTGAAGAAGCAAGTGTAAATACAAAATACCTGAGCGAAAATTTTGATATTGTAGAATCGCATACCGGTACAGCGCGGAAAATTACCTATACATTTTGCACCATATTGCCTGTACGATTGAACAAATCAACCGGTAAAATGGAAAAACTTATTTCTTATCGCATACAATGGCAACCAACCGGCGAAACTGCTGTTGAACGCAACGGCAACCAGTATAATAAAACACAATCCTTTGCAACATCTTCTGTTTTAGGAAACGGAAATCCCTGGTTTAAAATTGGCACAGCCGGAACAGTAAATTCCATTGACGAAAACGCCATTTATAAAATTGATAAAACATTGTTGCAGCAAATACTGCTTAGCAATGGTATAGATATATCTTCGGTAAATCCACAAAACATTAAGATATACGGCAACGGAGGCGAAATTTTGTCAGAGCAGAACATCGATTTTCATTACGACGATCTAACTGAAAATGCCATTTTCGTTAAAGATACAGGCACCATTGGTGTTTTTGATAATGATGATTATATTTTGTTTTATGGTCAGTCGGCTCATAAATGGCACTATAGTGCAGGCAAAAACGCTGCTACGCGATATACCCGCAACAAAAATTACTACTCCGATTCGGTGTTTTATTTTCTAACCATAGACAACAGCTCTCCCGGAAAAAGAATCGGTACACAGGCAAGCTCTGCAGCTCCTGTAACAAACGTGGTTAATAGCTTTGACGATTATGGCGTGCATGAAAATGATGTGGTTAATATAGTAACCTCGGGCAGGATCATGTATGGCGAAAATTTTGATAACAACCCAAGCTATTCATTTAATTTTGCTTTCCCTTTTCTGCAAAACGATACAGTTTGGTTACAGACGGATATAGCGGGCAGAAGCACCGGGGGCGCATTTAATGTGGGTTATCCGGGTGGTCAGTATCCCGTTAGTTTTGGCAGTTATTGTCCAACTTGTTCAGATCCCGATGCCGCCGAGCCGGGAAATGCGTCAAAATATTTTACATATTCGGGCACACCGGGTATAAACAATGCAATTACAATCAGTGTAACCAACCCTTCGGCCAGTCAAACCGGGTGGTTAAATTATATCTGGGTAATTGCGCGCCGCGCCTTAAGCATGGCCGGAAACCAGATGAGTTTCAGGGATTATCGCTGCATCGGCACAAACCACATTTCCCAGTTTAATATACAAAGCACAGCGCCAAATTTACATGTATGGAATGTTAGCGATCAGTTTAATATAGCCGAACAACAATTAACGCTGACAAATAATGTGTATTCGTTTACAGCAGCAACCGATACCTTAAAGCAATTTATCGCATTTGATGGTACGTCATTCAAAACACCTGCTTTTGTGGGGCCTGTGCCGTATCAAAACCTGCATTCGTACCAAAATGTAGATTATATAATTGTTGCCCCTAAAACGTTTTTTAATGCTGCACAAAAGCTGGCAGACCTTCACGCCGATCCTAAAAATGAAGGCTTGTCATACAAAATTGTTACTCCCGATCAGATATACAATGAGTTCTCTTCGGGTGTGCAGGATATCACAGCCATTCGCCAGTTTGTGCGCATGCTGTATAAAAATCCGTCTTCTACCATTCCGCAATATTTATTATTGTATGGCACAGGATCTTATAAATTAAATGATCGTTACGATCCTTCCAATACAGATATCATCCCTACGTTTGAAACGTTCAATTCGTATAGCTATCTTAACTCAAAAACCGGCGACGATTTTTATGCGTTTTTAGATGATAACGAAGGGCTGATAGATGCAAACGGAAATGCCGGAACCAACCTGGTAGACATAGGCGTGGGGCGTTTAGTGGTGAAAAACGTAAGTGAGGCAGACGCTGTTGCCAATAAGATTGTGCAATATTATAACAGGTCTGAGCCTACCTCCAGTTGCTGCGACCAGTCTACCCAAAACACACCCGATTGGCGCAACTGGATATCGCTGATAGCAGATGATGCAAATCCAAATACATCGGGAGAGCAAGGATTTTTCTACCAGCAGGAAGGAAATGCCACCACCATCCAGCAAATAGATACCAGATATAACATAGAAAAAATTTATGAAGATGCTTATCCGGTAGAAGGTGTTCCTGGCGGAAGAAGATACCCGGATGTGGTAACCGCTATTAATAATCGAATCGCCAAAGGATGCCTGATTATGGGCTATTCGGGGCACGGAGGCGAATTAAATTTATCGCATGAAGTTATCATTGATATTAATCAAATTTATGGCTGGACAAACATTAACAATCTTCCATTGTTCTTTACAGCAACCTGCGAATTTAGCCGTTATGACGATCCTGCCCAGGAATCTGCAGGAGAGGATGTGTTACTAAACCCTAACGGCGGAGGCATTGGATTATTTACAACAACCCGGCTTGCATTTATAACAGACGGCAGCGCATTGGGAGGGCCATTTTACGATGCTGCACTTACTTATTCGGGAGGCAAGCGCCCGGCACTTGGAGATATTATACGCATTACCAAACTGAATGTACCGCTTGGATCCGGGGGCTATATCCATTTCTCCTTATTGGGAGATCCGGCACTGACTTTATCTTACCCTCGACAAAACACGACTAATTTATCGGTAAACGCACATGTCAATTCTGTTTCATCTCCAACAAATGATACGCTTAATGCCCTGGCAAAATACAACATTAAAGGGTTTATATCCAATACCGGAGGTAGCAAAGTAACCAGCTTTAACGGAAGCATATACATAACCGTTTTTGATAAGCCATCTTTGCTAACAACGCTTAATAACTCAAATAACGTACCTGCATCCAGCTACGTTCTTAACTTCTATCAGCAAAAAAGCGTTATTTACAAAGGAAAAGCCTCCGTGATTAATGGTGATTTTAGCTATGATTTCATTGTGCCGAAAGACATTGCCTATAATTTTGGCAACAGCAAAATAAGCTACTACGCTCAAAGTGATACTTCCGATGCAGCGGGTTATAATACCTATATTGTAGTAGGTGGCACAAGCAATAACCCTGTATTAGATAACCAGGGGCCTGCCATTAATCTGTATATGAATGATAATCATTTTGTGTCGGGCGGAACAACTAATCAGAACCCTTTTATTTATGCGCTTTTGGTAGACTCTTCAGGTATAAATACTACCGGTAACGGTTTGGGGCATGATATAACGGCCATTTTAGATGCCAATACCCCGCACGAAGTTGTTCTGAATGATTACTACCAGGCAGACCTCAATAAATATCAATCGGGAAAGATATTATACCAGCTGCAGAATCTAGCAAATGGAAATCACACCTTAAACCTGAAAGCATGGGATGTAGTAGATAATTCAAGCAGCACGTCAACCGATTTTGTAGTAGCTACAAACGCGGCTATGGCGTTAACCCACGTATTAAACTATCCAAACCCTTTTACCACGGCAACTAAATTCTTTGTAGAGCATAACCAGGCCTGTGATGTTTTAAATGTAGAGGTGCAGATTTACACTATAACCGGCAAAGTGGTAAAAACCATATTGCAAACCGTGCAAAATCAAGGCTTTAGAACAGAAGGCATTAGCTGGGACGGGCGCGATGATTACGGAGATAAACTGGCTCGTGGCGTTTATATTTATAAAGTACTTGTTAAAAATAGTGAAGGAAGCCATGCACAGAAGATAGAGAAGTTAGTAATCTTAAATTAAATAAATTAAATTCGCATACTTTTTAAAAAAATGAGTAAAAAAATAATTGCATCAATTGCATTCGCAACTTTAGCTTTTCAATCCTTCTCCCAGGGCGTTAACTACAATAAAGGTGGCATCAGTACAGTTACTACAGCGGTTCCGTTTCTATTAATAACACCCGACGCACGTGGCGGGGCAATGGGAGAAACAGGCGCAGCTTCAACTCCCGATGCAAACTCCATGTATTGGAATCCTTCCAAATACGCCTTTGCCGACAAAGCTTTTGGTTTTTCCATGTCATATACCCCATGGTTACGCCAGTTAGTACCCGATATCAGTTTGGCATCCATTGCAGGTTATGGCAGAATAAGCAAAATGGCAACCCTGGCAGGTTCTTTGCGTTATTTTAGTTTAGGAAGCGTGCAATTTACCGATAACTCAGGTGCACCAATAGGTACCTACAAACCCAACGAATTTGCCTTCGATATAGCATATAGCCAAAAGCTAAGCCAGCATTTCTCAGTAGGTGTAGCGGCACGTTATATCAACTCCAACTTAACTAATAGTATCCCGCTTCCGGGGTCAACCGTAACGCATCCGGGCAGGGCTTTGGGAGTAGATGTATCTTGCTATTATCATGGTAAGAAAAAAGATATAGGAGATAAAACCGGCGAATTTGGTTTTGGCGTAAACATATCAAACATAGGAACTAAAATTTCGTATACAGATAATGCAGATGCCTCTTCAAAAAGCTTTATACCAACCAATTTGCGTATCGGTGCCAGCTATAAGCTGCACATGGATCAATACAACACAATCACCATCCTGTGCGATGTAACCAAGCTAATGGTGCCAACACCACCTATCTGGCAATTAGACGCTAATGGTAACCGCATACCTGATGGCAACGGAAGTTATTTAATAGCAAAAGGAAAAGACCCATACCGCAGTACAACAGCAGGTATGTTTGGTTCGTTTACAGATGCACCGGGAGGTTTCACCGAAGAAATGCAACTGCTTAAAGTAGGTAGCGGTTTAGAATATTGGTACAACAACCTTTTAGCCGTTAGGGCAGGTTATTATTACGAAAATAAATACCAGGGAAATCGCCAATACCTAACCTTCGGATTAGGCGTTAAATATAGCGTATTTAGTATTGATATGAGCTACCTGTCGCCATTAACACAACGTAACCCTTTGCAAAACACTTTGCGTTTTACGTTGCTGTTTGATTTTGACGCCTTTAAAAGACAAAATACGCCTCCTGCCGACGGAGCCGCAACTACCGATTAATTTTCTGGCCTGATATATTCTTCCTCCGGTGATTGCAATAACGCCGGCGTTTAGATTATTCTTTCTTTTTTTCTCGCAAATCAAAGCAATCTGCATCATCTGTGCAGCATTCTTTGTTTCGCTCAAACTCTTTGCTATTTTTGCATACTTATTAAAAAATATGGCAAAATTTTATCAGTTAAAAGTTAGTGATGTTAGAAGAGAAACGTCCGATGCGGTTTCTGTAGCATTTGAGATACCTGTGCAGCTGGCCGCAGAATATCAGTATAAACAAGGGCAATACCTTACCCTCAAATTAAAACACAACGGAGAAGAACTTCGCCGTTCATACAGCGTGTGTACCAGCCCCTTTGCTGAAAAAGAGTTACGCATTGCCATTAAAGAAGTACAAGACGGAAGAGCATCTACCTTCATCAACCGCCACTTAAAAGCCGGAGACCTGGTAGAAGTAATGACCCCCATGGGAAACTTCCATTCCCCTTTATCAGGCGCTAACAAAAAAAATTACGTGTTGTTTGCAGGCGGAAGCGGCATCACGCCCATGATGAGCATCTTGAAAAGCGTTTTGTACATCGAAAAACAAAGTACAGTTACACTCATTTATGCAAACAGAAATGAAGAAAGCACCATCTTTAAAAACGAGATAGAAAAAATCGCTTCAGAAAATAAAGACAAAGTACAGGTCGTTTTTGTACACGATGCCCCCAAGCAGGCTGGCGAAGAGCTTTATACAGGCATCCTAACCCCTCAAAAAGTAAAAGCTATTATAGCAAAGCATGTAGACCTTAAACTCAATAACGATTTCTTTATTTGCGGCCCTGGTCCGATGATGGAAAACGTAAAACAGGTATTGGAAGAGCTTAAAGTTGAAAAGGAAAAAATACATATCGAATACTTTACATCTGTATTAGAAACCCTGGCCGCTGCCGAAAAACCTGCCGCAACAAGCGGAGGCAACGGCCTGTCAAAAGTTACCGTAACACTATACGGAATAGAAACCACCTTTGATTTAGCCACCAACGGAAACAGCATTTTAGATGCCGCTACAGAAAACGGAGTTGATGCGCCATACAGTTGCAAAGGCGCTGTGTGCTGCACCTGCCGTGCTAAAGTGCTAGAAGGTAAAGTATCCATGGATGCCAACTTCGCCCTTACCGACCATGAAGTAGAGCAAGGCTACGTACTTACCTGCCAGGCACATCCGCTAACAGATAAAGTAGTGTTAGATTACGACGCAAGCTAGATATTAGATTTTTAGAATTGAGATATGAGATATTGAAATTGTGATGCAAACTTTGATACTTTAGAACCTAAAACTTAAAAACTTTCATAATGAAATATTTGCCAATTAATAACCAACTCTTCATTAATAACCGTAAGCGTTTTGCAGCATTGCTAAAACCAAACTCGGTAGCCATCTTCAATTCAAACGATGTGCTACCCACCAACGCCGACGGAAGTTTAAAGTTTAAGCAAAACTCAGACCTGTTCTATTTAAGCGGCATCGATCAGGAAGAAAGCATCTTAGTTATTTATCCCGATGCAAAAGACGGCATCCATAAAGAAGTTTTATTCCTTAAAGAAACCAACGAGCACATTGCCATTTGGGAAGGACATAAACTAACCAAAGCAGAAGCCCTTGCCGTAAGCGGCATCCAGAAAGTATATTGGCTAAGCGAATTTAAAACCGTTCTGCGCTCGCTATTAGCCGAAGCAGAAAACATCTACTTAAATACAAACGAGCACGTGCGTGCCGTTGTTGAAACCGAAACCCGCGATGCACGCTTTGTAAAATGGTGCATGAACGAATATCCCGTGCACCACTACCAGCGCAGTGCCCCTCTTATGCACAACCTGCGCGCCATTAAACAAGATACCGAAATAGAATTGATCCAGCACGCCTGCAACATCACCGAAAAAGGATTTCGCCGCTTGCTTAACTTTATAAAACCCGGCGTTTGGGAATACGAAATAGAAGCAGAGCTTATCCACGAGTTCACCCGCAACCGCAGCAATGGCTTTGCATACACACCCATCATTGCAAGCGGCTTAAACTCATGCGTATTACACTACATAGATAACAGCCTGCAGTGCAAAGACGGCGATATCCTGTTGCTGGATGTAGCTGCAGAATATGCAAACTACAATTCAGACATGACGCGCTCAATACCCGTTAACGGCAAATACACGCCACGTCAAAAAGAAGTATACAACGCCGTTCTGCGTGTAATGAAATCTGCCACCAAAATGTTAGTACCCGGCACGCTCATGGCCGACTATCAAAAAGCAGTAGGCCAGTTAATGGAAGAAGAATTGATCAAGCTTGAACTATTAAGTGCCGATGAGGTAAAAAAACAAAACCCTGATGCGCCGCTATACAAAAAATACTTTATGCACGGCACCTCGCACTACCTTGGTTTAGATGTGCATGATGTAGGCAACCGCTACCGCAAATTTGAAGCAGGCATGGTTTACACCTGCGAGCCCGGCATATACATCCGCGAAGAAAGCATTGGCATACGCATAGAAAACAATATCTTAATTACCGATAACGGCCCGAAAGATTTAATGGCCAACATACCTATCGAAGCCAACGACATTGAAGCACTAATGGCTAAGTAAGTATTACATATAATACAAACTATTCTTGTCATGCTAAACTCGTTTGGCAAAACAAGTATTACATATAGTACAAACTATTCTTGTCATGCTGAACTCGTTTCAGCATCTCTTCTATGGTCGTAATCTTAATCATCGTTGTAATTACCGATAACGGCCCCAAAGACTTAATGGCCAACATACCTATCGAAGCCAACGACATTGAAGCACTAATGGCTAATTTAAGTATTACATGTAGTATAAACTACTCTTGTCATGCTGAACTCGTTTCAGCATCTCTTCTATAGGCATGATCTTAATCTTTCTCGTAGTAATTTCATTTCAGTTTTAAGCAGTCTTGATTTTTTGTTTCTTTTGTTTCAAGACAAAAGAAAGGAATAGATTAAAATAAAAAACCGCCTGTTTATACAGGCGGTTTTCATTAACAGAAACTTTATAAATATCTAACCCAAATATTGCTGCAGCAATTTACTGCGGCTGCTGTGGCGCAAACGGCGCACCGCTTTTTCTTTTATCTGGCGCACACGCTCACGTGTAAGGTCAAACTTAGCACCGATCTCTTCCAGTGTCAACCCATGAGGAATGCCAATACCGAAAAACAATTTTATCACATCACGCTCACGCTCAGTAAGCGTAGATAAAGCGCGGTCAATCTCTTTCGAAAGCGACTCATTCATCAGCTGTCCGTCAGCACGCGGCGAATCGTGGTTAACCAGCACATCAACCAAAGACCCTTCCTCACCTTGCTGAAAAGGAGCGTCCATAGATACGTGGCGGCCTGATACCTTCATCGTATCCGCAATTTTATCCTCAGGCAGATCTAAAATATTAGCCAGCTCGCTTGGGCTTGGCTCACGCTCAAACTCCTGCTCCAGTTTAGAATATGCTTTATTGATCTTGTTTAAAGAACCAACCTGGTTTAAAGGCAAACGCACAATACGGCTCTGTTCAGCCAAAGCCTGTAAAATACTCTGGCGAATCCACCATACAGCGTATGATATAAATTTAAAACCACGAGTCTCATCAAAACGCTTCGCAGCCTTGATCAAGCCCAGGTTACCCTCATTAATTAGATCCGGTAAACTCAAACCCTGGTTTTGGTATTGTTTTGCAACCGAAACCACAAAACGAAGATTAGCACGCGTCAATTTCTCTAAAGAACTCTGGTCCCCGTCACGTATCTTCTTCGCCAGCTGAACTTCTTCTTCGGCGGTAATAAGCTCTTCGCGGCCAATTTCTTGTAAATATTTGTCCAGAGAAGCACTCTCTCTATTGGTAATCGATTTGGTTATCTTAAGCTGTCTCATTCTATTTCTAAAGGTAAAAGAACTAAAAAATTAAGGCGACAAAAATACATCAATTAAAAGTTAAATCAAAATTATGTTCTCAAAGGGTAGTGGGTCAGTTTCAATTTAGACCCTTTTCCCTAAAATAACATAAACCTTTTAAAACAAGTATATTTGTAGCATGAGTAAGAAGCCAAGCCGACCGACCGATATCAATCAAAGGGCTAAACTAATTGTAGAAATTGCCCTTGGCAACGCGAAAGACCCAGACCCGAATGAAGGTAAAAACCGAGCTGCTGTTGAATTAGGCAGGCTTGGAGGTCTAAAAGGAGGCAAGGCAAGAGCAAAGAAACTATCCCCGAAAAAACGCAAAGAAATAGCCAAAAACGCGGCTAAAAAACGCTGGTCAAAAAAGTAATCCACCTTATCTTTTGATTTTTTAACAGCAGGCGTGTTTTTGTGTTAAACACTATTAAAATCTTGTTTCGAAGAAAGAGGAATGAAATTTAACGAATTCATTTCTTGTTCGGTCGAAATATGCAATATCAACAAATAAAATCAAATCAAAATCAGAATTTATAAACAGACTTTAATTATAAACTAAAAAATATGCCTATTATTGCAACAACAGTCGGTCATCTTGATAAAGAAAATAATTTTAAAATTGTTGCGATAACCGTAGGATGTACGCAACAAGAATATGATGAATACATGGAATACAATCAGGAACTTGCAAATTTGCATACCATCCCAACTGTTTTTTTCACAGATTATGTTTCTAAACATGATTGTTCAACGAATGATATTCAAAACTTCAATATACCTGAACAAGAAAAAAACCATTTAATTTATTCGTGGCTTGGTTTAGGCGCTATGAGTATAAACAATGTTATAAAAATATTAACAGGTCTTAGATTATCATACGACGATTTTGTTGATGCCTACTGTGAATACTTAAAAACAATCAAATAGTATTTAGCCATTCTTCTAACAATAAACCTAATATCTTTTTGTCTTGCTCTTTTCCTTAACAATTGTTTTCTTGCTCTTTTGTTTCTCGGATTTCTTTGGAAGGCTATGGCTTTTCAATGAATCGACATTATTACTAAGGTCATTAACAATACCTTTTAGTTTATCTACTGTTTGAATGAATTCTTCGTTAGCGGATTTTTTGCTGACTTGATGTTCCGATATATCCTTTTCGGATACGTACAATAAAAATAAGTTCTGCTCCAGCACTTTGCCTATTTTAATTAATAGCCCAGTATCTATAGTCTTTTTATCAAAAATCTCATATACGTTTCTACGCGAGTTATTAATCCTGTCTGCAAATTCTGTAACGCTGATTCCCTTGTTCTTTACCAGATTTTTTATGGTTTCTCCAATGTGTATTGACATGGGTGGAAATTGGCTAAAAAGGCAAGATAAATCATTAAAACTATGTGCGTTATTGTATCACATTGTGTGAAATATATTTGCTCACATAAAAAAATGTGCCTAATTTAGCTCTTGGTCAAACACTTAAAACATTCTTATGAAAAAAACATTACTACTTGCCTTATTAGGCATTGGCATTATTTCTTGTGGGCATTCAAAAGCTGAAAAGGAAGCTATTAAACAGCAGATTATTGAATTGAAAGCTCAATTAGCGGGTGAGCAATCAAAGCTGGAGAGCATTAAGTCATTCCAGCTCTTAAGAAGCAGAGATGAAAAAGCTCAGCAGGTCGCTGATGAAACAGAGGTTATCGAACAATTAAAAAGCCAGATAAATGATTTGGAAAAAAAACTACAATAGTTTAGTTGAAGCAACTTATAAAAAATACAACAGTAGTTATTTTGTTTGCTATTACTCACGTTTTGTTTTCTCAAAACAAGAAGATTGATAGCCTGAATATTGTTTTAAAATCGACTAAAGAAGATACGGGTAAAATTAAAGTGCTAAATAATATAGGCACAACTTATAGGAACTCTGGCAACTATCCTGATGCTTTGAAAAATTATTTAGCCGCTTTGCATATAGCAGATAAAATAAAGAATAAAAAAAGCATAGTAAAATCTTATAATAACATTGGAGTCACTTATGCTTTGCAAAGTAATTATGAAAAATCTTTAGTGTATTTTAATAATGCCCTAACAGTTGCTTTTGAAGTTGAAGATAAATTAAGCATAGCTAATGCTTATATGAACATAGGGAATGTTTATCAAAGGCAACGTAAATATGATGCCTCTCTAAAAAATTATTTTAAAGCTAAAATTCTTTTTACAGAAGTTGGTAATGAATCAGATATAGCGGGTATTATACTTAACATTAACAATACTTACCTAGGACAAGGCGAGTTACAAAAGGCTTTAACCAACTACCTTTATTTATTAAAAATATATCAGAAAATTGAAGACAAAGAAGGGGTTGCACTAGTGTATGAAGACTTAGGGGCAGTTTATATTGAGCAAAAAAAGTTTAAAGAAGCGGAAATATATTGTAAAAAAAGCATAGTAATAGCTAAAGAGATTGGCAATTTAGAGATTATAAAAGACGCTAATCAAAACCTAAGTGATATAGCTGCCAAGACTAGGAAATATTTACAATCTCTCGAATATTATAAAGCATACATAGCTATCCGTGATAGCCTTGTTAATGAAGATAACACTAAAAAAAGTTTGCGTTTGGAAATGAACTTTGAGTTCGATAAGAAAGAAGCTGTTATGAAAGCCGAACAAGAAAAAACGGCAGCTATATCAAAAGCCCGTGATAAGGAAAGTAGGATAATCATCTGGAGCATAAGCGGCATATTATTAATAGTTGTTTTGTTTGCTCTATATGTGTTTAAAAATTATAAAGAGAAGCAAATAGCTAACATTACAATAACCAAACAAAAAGAGCTGGTTGAAGAAAAGCAGAAAGAAATTATTGATAGCATACACTATGCTAAAAGGATACAGGATGCGGTCTTTACTTCCATGGATTACTTTTCCGAGAATATAAACCCAGCTGATTATTTTGTGTATCATAAGCCAAAGGATATAGTAAGCGGGGATTTCTACTGGGCTGCCAAACAA
>Ga0134128_10000014_pt1 | contig 252448 bp, 204 predicted proteins | sample KB31754_FD_96462 | JGI IMG/M metagenome (GOLD analysis project Ga0134128, IMG submission 96462) | Terrestrial soil microbial communities with excess Nitrogen fertilizer from Kellogg Biological Station, Michigan, USA - KB3-175-4 | ecosystem: Environmental > Terrestrial > Soil > Unclassified ...
ACCAGCTTGACCGCCGAGAGCTTGAACTCCCGCGTGAACTTCCGACGTGCCATGGCAAACGCTCCTTCCGACAGGCATTATCCTGTCCGCGTCGCGCGTCCACCATTCGTGGGGAAGTCCAATTCCTCCCCGGCGGTTTCGTCCTCTCCTTCATCTTTTTCTACTACTGCATGAAGTGCATCGGCCAGCTCGGTAACAGCGCCAAAATCCTCGTCGCTGCAATCACCGGAGATCGTGCCTGCGTTGAATCCGAGCGAACAACGCCCGCCCGTCCCATCAAAATACGCCGAGCCAGGGGCTGGATGAAAGAGGGTCGGCTTTTTCGTGAATGGATTGATCCCCTCCTTCGATGGCGCAGGCTTGAGCATTGGCGAAGAGGAGATAAAGGCCGTCCATTCATCCAGTGAAATCGCAGCAGCGCCGGGTTTCCGACAGATTGTGAAATGCATTGATACCTCTCGTTCCTTACCAGCATACATATGGAGCGACGGCAAGTCTGTTGCTGTATGCGATCTGAGGAGTCGGCGGCCCTATGTCCGCACGATTTCGCCCGTCGGGAGACCTTCGATGCTTCCCTGGTGGCGAAAGCTTTCAAACGAGGTTCCGGCCGCGAAGCTCGGCAGATCGAGAGCCTCAAGCAGATCGACATGCCGCTGGAAAGCGAACGGGTATCCATCGGCGTGAAGGCCGGGTTTGCGTAGAATCTGCTCGACGTAATCGACGTGCTCGCATCCAAAGGCTTCGCACAAAACGCGCGCATTACCGCCCTTTGGGCCAGCCATTTCGCCTTCACCCATATAGTCGAAATAGTCAGGACAAGAGTTGTATTGATCGAGCAGCTTTCCTGCGGAGTACAGCTGGTACCACAGAACGTCGTCATCGTGGTTCATCACTGCAAGGACGGGCTGTTTGAGATCATTCGAGAGTCTGGATGCCAGCTCACTGGCCGCCGATTCTTTCTGTTCCGATGCGCAGTCGAAAATAACGATCGCGCCATTTGACGGCGGCGCGATCACGGCGCTTCGGCCGGCCATGGCCGCCGCCACCTCGGCCTGAGACACGCCGCGAACCGTATAATTTGTATAGAAGTTCCCCATTGAAAGAGCTCCACGAAACGTCGCTTCTGCACGCCAACCTTGTGCCGCCCGGGGATGCTTATGGCCGGCTCTGCGCACCACCTTTTTTCAAAGAGGACACATACGCAATCACATCACGAATTTCCGATTTGCTCAGGATCGCTCCCATCGCCGGCATTACCGACACGGGCGGCGTGCGGGAGACGATGTCGGCTTTCTTGATGGTGCTGGCCTGCCCATCGAGATCCATCAGGTGGACCGTGGTATCGTCTTCCGACTTCACGATGCCGGACAATTCGGTGCCGTCTTTGAGTTTGATTCCCGCGGCGCCATAGCCGGGCACGACGTAGGCGTTGGGGTCGATCATCGATTCGAGGATGTAGCGCTTGGGTTTTTCGGGATTAGCGCCGATACCGGCGAGATTCGGGCCGACGGTACTGCCTGATCCATCGACACTGTGGCATCGGACGCAGGCTGCCTCGGCATGGGTCATGAAAATCGTCTTACCGTTCTCGGCATCGCCGCCGGCAAGACATGGGGCATAGGGCGCGAGCGGATCCGATTTTGAAAGTGAATGGTCGTACGTCTCCAGCTTCTTGTTCAGGTCTTCATCATTGGCCGCCTGCGCCGATTCGAGCAGATCGAGCTGAAGGTCGGCGGGAACCTGGCCGTCGAGCATCTGGTCCATCCATTGGTTCAGCATCGCGTTGGCATCCTCGGATTTCATCGTCGCGAGCAAGCGAAGGGCCGACTGTTTTTCACGAAGCGTGCCGTCGCCAAGGACCTGCTTGATTTTGGTCATCGCGTTATCGGGATGAAGTCGGGCGAGAATCCGCAGCGCCTCGGCCCGAATCTCTGGACTGTCATCTAAAAGAGATTTGTCCACGAGATCCGACAGCTCGCTGTAATGTCGCTTGGCAAGCAGTTCCATCGCCGACACGCGCGAGCCCACCGGCTTCTCCACATCGCGCACCCAGCCGGCAAAGATCGCATCGTTAGTCTTGATGTTCAGCGCATCGATCAAACGCGTCGTCGCATCGGCGACCTGCGAACTGGGGCTGGCCAGCAAGCTGGGAAGCACATGCTCGATCGCATCATGCACCGCGATCCCGCTCCGCTGTGGCCAAACGCGATACCAGCCTTCCACGCGATCAAAAGGCGTCGGATGTTCCCATGAGGCGAGGATATCGATCGCCTCGACCCGCAGATCGGTGGGCCGATGCTCGTCATTTGCGAAGCGAACGAGTCGATCGACCTGCTCCGCACCGCCGACGCGAAGGTTTGCGTTCAGGGCGCGACGCATGAAAGCCGGGTTGTTGATGTCCTCGCGGTCGGCGGCACGAGCGAGAGCCGGTAGCGCGGCTGGGATCGAGTAATCATCATGAATCGCGCGGGCTGCTTCGGTGGCGACCCATTCGTCGCGATCGCGCAGGAATACCGCCACGCCGGGATTTTTCAGCCGGCGCAGCGCGACGACCGCGACCTGCCGGACCGATGGCAGCGGATGATTCGCGAGAGCCAGCAACGCATCGACATTTCCGATGCCGGTCAATCCGAGAATCGCAGCTTGGCGGATGTACGGATCGACCGGCCGATTCTCGGCGGCCATGTGAATCAGCGGCGCGATGGCAGCCGGGTCTTTGAATTGCCCGAGCGCGGCGGCAGCGAAGAATCGCACGCGCGGACTCGAGTCTTCCAGCAACTTAATCACCGGCTCATCGCCGACGAACTGGCCGAATGTGCGCGCCAGATCGCTCAGAAGTTTCACCGTCTGCGTGCGAATCTCCGGATCAGGATCGGCGCATTGCGCCAGCAGCTTATTCCCCACCGCAACCGCGTCTGCCTTGTCCATCGTCTTGTTGGACGCGAACTGCCCGATACCCCAGAGGGCATGAACCCGCGCCATCTGCGGCTGTTTCGCGCCGAAAGCGACCCGCTTGAGCAACTCTAGCGCGCCGCGACGAACCAATTCGAACTGCGCATCGAGGCGCACGCGCATGTCCACGTTATTCAGCTCGGCAAGTAGATTCTGCATGCTGAGCTTATAAGGCCCCTCGCGAAGTAGCTCGTGTGTCTTGATGCGCAACGGCGTCTTTGCCGCGAAGGAATCATCAAGCTTGACCACGCTTCCGACGTTTCCGAGTTTGAAGCCGCTGTGGCCCCATTCGCAGCCGTAGATAGCGCCGTCTGGGCCAAGCGCCAGCCCCGTGCATTGCGTGCCCTTGCTGACGACCTGGTCATCCACCATCGCAAATTCGGCTCCCTTAGGTTGAACCTTGAAAGCGCGGATCGTCGCTTTGGGAAATTCGGTGACGAAGAAGTAGCCGCGATATTTGTCGTTCAGCGAACCTTCAGTGGCATACTTCAGCCCGCACGGCCCATCTGTGTAATTGGCCAGCGGCGGCGTGATGTAGGCCGCCTGCGTCGCAAAAAATGGAACCCAAAGCTTTTCCTGGAGCCAGGGGTTGTAGTGTGTCTTGCGCTCTGCGAGTGGCACGAGAATATCGAAATTCTTCGAGCGATATTGCCAGTTGTAGCGCCAGCCCGAATCGCTGTCCTGCGTCACATAGACCAGCCGTTCGCGTTCACCGGGATAATCGCCGTCGTTATCGGTGCCGATGAGGTTTCCATATCGATCGAAGGCGAATTCCTGCACATTGCGAAGACCGTAGGCGAATTCTTCCAGATCACTTCCATCCGGATTGCAGCGCAGGATCGAGCCACAGTAGGGATACATCAGATGTTTCCCCTCGGCAGTCGTGACGTTCAGCGCTTTGTCACCAATCGAAAAATAGATCTTCCCATCTGGGCCCACGCAAAGGCCATGCATATTGTGGCCGGAATAGCTCATATGAACGCCGTAGCCGAAGCTCAGCGAGCGGACTTGCGTCGCGTGCCCATCGTGGCTTGGGTCCTGAAGCAGCCAGAGATTGGGCGCGATGGTGGCGTAGACGTTTCCTTCGTTCCACAGAACCCCGGCAAGAATGTCGCATTGGTTGCGATTAAACCCTTCGTAATAGATGCTGGCTTTGTCCGCTTTGCCGTTGCCCTTGGAATCTTCCAGAATGTGAATCGTTTCTTTCTTGCCGCCGATCTGCTCGCCCCAGGACGGATCCCCATCGCCCGCCCAAAGAACCCGGTCGGCAACGCTTTGGAACGTATGGTCGGGCAAAACGCGATTGGCCGGGTCGGTGCGGGTTTGAAATTCGCCGCCCTCGCGCCGCTGGGTCTCGGCCACGTAAGCGTGCCCTTGGCGGTCGAAGGACAACGCGACGGGGTTTTTCAGGAATCCGCGCGGCGCCCAGGTGGAAAGATAGAGCTTTCCGGGCACGGGTTGAGTCGTCGGCGCGAGTTCGACCTGATCGTCTGGCTGTGTGGATCGGCGCGTGGTCGCTCTTCGCGCGCGACGAGTAGTTGGGCGTGTCGTTGGTCGCGTCGTGGGGCGATCCTGCGCAAGTCCGACCGATGCGAAAGTGAGTGCAACAATCGACGCGGCAACCAGACCGCCGCGCAGGGCTTTCAAAGGCGCAATCCGCATAAACTTCAGACCTTTTTTCGATTTCGGGAAGCTACTTGACTTGTACCGGCACGGGGATCGGTTCGTTGTGCGGCGAAGCCTCGCCTAACTGGGCCTGTCGAAGCTGCCCGCAGGCGGCATTGACATCGTCGCCGCGCGTCGCGCGAACGTGTGCGACGACTCCCTGGTCGCGCAGAAGATCTACGAAACCGATCACGCGTTCATAGCTCGGCCGGCGATATTCGCGCCCGCTCAATCCGAGGCCAATCGGGTTATAGGGAATGACATTCACATGCGCGCGGAAGCCTGACATCAGCGCGGATAATCGGTGCGCGTGATCTTCTGTGTCGTTCACATCCCCAATCAGGCAATACTCAATCGTGCAGATGCGACCGGTCCGCTCCTGAAAGCGACGCGCTGCCTCCATGATCTGCGCGACAGGATATCGCCGATTCATCGGCACGAGCTTCGCGCGGGTTTCGTCATCCGGAGCATGCAGCGACAGAGCCAGATGTACATTCAAATTCGCGTCGGCCAACGCATCAATGCCTGGCACGATGCCGACGGTGGAAACCGTGATCTGCCGCCAGCCCAGCGAGCCCATCTGGCCGTGGGCGATGCGAGTGATCGCGCCGATGACCTCTGGCAAATTTAGCATCGGCTCGCCCATGCCCATGAAAACCAGCGATGTCAGCCTCCGACCCATCGAAGCGGCTGTAGCTCGAACATGGAGGAATTGCTCGACGATCTCGCCGGCGGAAAGATTTCGTTCGAAGCCATTTTTAGTGCTGGCGCAAAAGTCGCAGCCCATCGCACAGCCAATCTGCGAAGAGACACATCCCGCCGCCCGATCCGGGCGATGAGATGGCATCAGCACCGATTCCACCGCTCCGCCGTTTGTCATGCCGATCAGGAGTTTTGTCGTGCCGTCGCCGCTTGTGTGACTTCGCAGGATGGTCGATTGTCGCTGGGAGATTTCGCCATCGAATAACCGCTGAACACGCGCGCCAACTTCAATTGCCTGCCAATCGAGCGTTCCATTGTTGTCATAGAAGTTTCTAAAGAGAGCGCGCGCATGCGAGGGCGGGCAGCCATGGCTTTTCAGCAAGGCTGGCAACGATTCGAGATCAAGATCGGTCAGTGCGGCGACACGCGTGTTCATTTTTACTCAATTAGTTTATGCCATCTGCACGGCCAAGCCAGCATGATCGGCTGGGAATGGGTTTTGGCGCTCGAGCCAGAAGGCGCTTTTTCACAAGATTCCACAAGCGTTCCAGCCAGACAAACCAACAGCTTTTTGTACAATCTTCCGGCCCTTCCTCGAGCTCGTTGCTGTTTACTGGTGGTGCTTTACCTGAGACTGGAATGAAACAGATTCGGATGGCTGTATTTCAAACTTTCGTCTTGATCACGGCGCTATCACTTCGCGCCCCCGCCGCTGGGCTTCCGCCTGAGCAGGCGGTCAAGGCGCTGCATCCCGCTCCGGGCTTCGAAATCACCCTCGTGGCTTCCGAGCCCAACGCGCGACAGCCGGTCAACATCATGTTCGATCAGCGCGGCCGGCTGTGGGTCGTGCAATATCTGCAATATCCCTACCCGGCGGGCTTGAAGATCGTCAGTCAGGATCAGTATCTTCGGACGACTTATGACCGCGTTCCCGAGCCGCCTCCGAAGGGGCCCAAGGGAGCCGACCGAATCACGATTCTGGAAAGCTCGAAGGACGACGGGCATTTCGATCGAGGCAAAGATTTCATTTCGGGCCTGAATCTGGCGACGGCGATGGAGATAGGCTATGGCGGCGTCTGGGTGGCGCAGACGCCTTATCTGCTGTTTTATCCGGATAAGAATGGCGATGACATGCCGGACGGGCCGCCGCAAGTGGTGCTCAGTGGTTTCGGCATGGAAGATGCGCACGCGGTCGTGAATCACCTGATCTGGGGGCCGGACGGCTGGCTGTATGGATGCCAGGGCAGCACGAACACCGCCGACATCGAAGGACACGAGTTTCAGCAAGCCGCCTGGCGCTATAACCCTCGCACGAAAGCCTTCGAAGTGTTCAGCGAAGGCGGCGGCAACACCTTCGGTCTGGATTGGGATGCACACGGCAGTCTCTTCACCGGCACCAATAATTCCTATTACGTGATGTTCCATTACGTGCAGGGAGGCTATTACCTCAAGAACTTTGGAAAGCACGGCGAGCTGCACAATCCGTACGCCTTTGGATACTTCGACCACGTCCCCCACTCCGGTTGGCGCGGCGGGCATGTCACGCAGCTTGGCCTCATCTATCAGGGCGGCGCGTTCCCCAAAGAATTCAACGGCACATGGATCACGCCACGCCTGCTTGATAACCGCATCGAGTGGAACGCGATGACGCCGGAGGGCTCCTCCTTCCACACAAAGTATGCGGGCGATCTTGTCACTTCTTCCGATCCGCGTTTCCGCCCCGTCGATCTTCGCACCGGCCCGGACGGCGCCATTTACATCGCCGACTGGTATGACATCCGGGCCAATCATGTGATTGCCGTCGATGATTGGGACAAGGAGACGGGCCGGGTCTATCGCCTCGCGCCAAAGGGGCTGCCGTTCTATAAGCCTTTCGATCTGACGAAGCTGAGCAGCGATCAATTGGTCGACCTGCTGGACAATCCCAATGACTGGTACGCCCGCACGGGACGGCGAATCCTGGCCGATCGACGCGATGCATCGGTCATTCCCCGTCTTCGAAAACAGGTGATCGAGAAAGATCGGCGACTGGCGCTGCAATCGCTTTGGGCGCTGTATGTAAGCGGCGGATTCGACGATGCGTTTGCGCTGCAGACCCTTAATCATGTCAATCCGGATGTTCGCGCCTGGACGGTGCGATTGCTGTGTGACCAGAAGAGCGTGTCAGCTTCGATTCAGCAAAAGCTGGTCGAGCTGGCGCGCTCGGAGCCGCAGGTGACGGTGCGGATGCAGCTTGCCTGTTCTGCGCGGAGGCTTCCCGCTGATCAGGCAATGCCGATCGTCCAGCAGCTTCTGATGCGTTCAGAAGATGTCAGCGATCGGTACGTTCCGCTGCTGCTTTGGTGGGCCATCGAGGACAAGGCAACGGCCGGGCGCGATCGCGTGGTGGAGATCTTCTCCGATCCGAAAATCTGGCAATCGCCGATCGTGAAACAGGTGATCCTTGAGCGGGTTGGCCGGCGCTATACCGCTGAGCGGACAGAAGACAATTTCACGACCTGTGCCCGGCTGCTGGAGCGCTCGCCCGGCCAGGAACAGACCGACCGGCTGGTGGCGGGAATGGAGCTGGGCCTGCATGGCACGCCCCTGCCGAATGTGCCAGCAGCACTTCGAGCCCCTCTTGCAAAGCTTTGGGAGAAGACGCCACGATCTGTTACGCTCGTGCGCCTCGCGCTGCGGCTGGGAGATCACGAAGCCCACGGAGAAGCAGTACGACTGGCCGCGAGCAGCACAGCCTCTGCGCCCGATCGCGCTGCGATCGTTGAGATTCTTGGCCAGCTTGGCAACCCGTCCGATGAGCCGGTGCTGCTCGATCTGGTCGATCAAAAGCAGCCGAAAGCGGTTCGGCTGGCGGCTCTGATCGCACTGCAATCGTACGATAATGCAAAAATTGCAAGTGTTGTGTTAAGCCAATATGCAGGCATGTCCGCCGATTTGCGCGATCGGGCGAGGAGCCTGCTGTCCGGAAGGAAATCTTCCGCATCGGCCCTGCTCGATGCGGTGGAATCGAACCGCATCGCCCGGCAGGATGTTTCGATCGACCAGATCCGCCAGATCATGCTGCATAACGACCAGCAACTCGATGCGCGCGTGAAGAAGCTATGGGGCGCCGTGCAGCCGGCGACGTCGCAGGAAAAGCAGCAGATGATGGCCCACGTGATGGAAGTGCTGCACGCCGGAACGGGGGATGCCCACAGCGGTCAGCCGATTTTCGTCCAACTCTGCGCTACCTGCCATACGCTGCGCGGCCAGGGCGGAAAAATTGGCCCCAATCTCACCGCCTACGATCGAAAGGACCTGAATTTCCTTGTTCCTAACATCGTCGATCCCAGTGCCTCCATCCGCCCCGAATATGCGATGTACATCCTGCGCACGACTGATCGGCGCGTCCTCAATGGACCCCTGATCGAATCGAACCCGCAATCAGTCACAATCGAAGATGGCACCGCCCGCGTTACCGTTCCCCGCTCGCAAATCTTCAAACTCGATGCGTCACCGGTTTCAAGAATGCCCGAGCACCTGCTGGATACATTGACCGACCAGCAACTGCGCGATCTTTTCGCCTACATCGCGGCTGAGAAATAGAAGCCTGTCCCAACAGCTTTCGTTTACCACGAATGCCGCTGCCGTGAGGATTCTTTGTCCCGGCGGCGGCTCTTGCCACGATCCGGGTCGCCAGACTCTTCGTCTTCTTCATCCTCATCTTGGCGGCGGCCTTCGGCTTCATCGTCGTAGTCGCCTTCCGCTTCCTCGCCCTCGCCGGAGTCTTCGTCGTTTTGATCGTCCTCTTCCTCCTGGCCCTCATCGTCGTACGAATCTTCCGCCTGGTCGTCTTCCTCCGAATCTTCTTCATCGGAGTCTGACTCATCGCTATCTTCCGCGCGATCGTTTTCGGAATCTTCATCCTTCCACCAATCGCTCGGGATGGCCCGGGCCGCGAAGTATGCAGCTCCAGCCAATGCAGCGATTCCCACCAAACCGCTCGCCCACGGATGGCGCTTGATCATTTGCATAGCGCCGCCGCCTTCGGATCCTTGCTCGTCCTGCTGCCCCTCGTCGGAGTCTCCTCCTTCCGACCCCTGCGATTCTTCTTCGGATGATCCGCGGCTCGCTTTCCCTTGCTGTCCTTTTTGATCTTCGGAAACCGGTTTGAAGCGAAGTTTCTGACCACCGATGGCAGCCTCCAGCAGCATTCCGCCGTCGGCATAGGCGAAGGCGCTGACGCCCTTTTCATAGTCGGATGTCGCCGCCGCGCCCGCTTTGACCAGAACGGCCGAAGCGCTGGCGGAAAACGTGAGCCGGCCGCGCTTGAAGCGCTCCAGCGCATCCTTGTTCTCAAAGACCAGCAACTCTGTGAAGGTGTCGCCACCAATTTGCACGCCGATCGTCGTTTGGCCAATCGACGCAAAACCGATCAGCTTGCCACGTTCAAACACCGCGCCTCGGCCATAGGCGCCACCAATCACCAAAGCGGCCTTGCCAACTTTGGGGAAAACCACGTATCCGTAAGCTTCGGCAAGTAATTGTTTAAGCCCGGGATCGATCGACTGAAGACGCTTCAGCGCGGCTGCAGCTTCCCTTTCGATCGGATTGCTCGACTGCGGTTGCTCTTGTCGCTTGGAGCGATGCTGTTGCTGCGACGAATGCGGCCGTGCCCGGTGCGAGCCAGAGTGTGATGAATTACTCTTCGATTTGGATTGTGTCTTGGCCATGACAGTCATCATCCGTGTTAAAGCCATCCTTGAGTGAAGGCGACGCAACCGCCGATTCGTGCAAGGTTCATGCCGCCGGGAATCGCCGGGAGCTTCTATGGTCTCCATAGAAATGCCAACCAGAGCGATAGACCACACATTTATTGCTTAAAAAGTAAATGACGCGAGCCAAGGCACCACAGTTGCACCGGCGGACTATTGGCAGGCGTCCTGCCTGCCAACAAAAAGGAGTAGGTATGGCACTCGACCAAGGACATGCGGTCGCTGACGAGCTTTCCAGTGATGTATTAATGCGGCGCGAGCCAATGTATCGGGATGACCCTCTGGCCAGGCGCCAAGCAAAAGGGTTGGACAATCAAGTACGCCGCCCGCCGGCCTCATCCGGGTTGTACGATGTGTTAGATCTCATTCTCGATAAGGGGATCGTTATTGACGCATTCGTGCGCGTCTCCCTGGTAGGGATCGAGCTATTGACGGTGGATCTTCGCTTGGTGATTGCCAGCGTGGATACTTATTTGCGCTACGCTGAAGGCGTAGAGCGCCTGCATATGTTCAATCCCGAGGGGTCAAAAAAGCTCCCTGACGTGGTCGGCGGTGGAATGAAGGGTCACGCTCTTAAAAAAGGAGCGGAAAAGGTAGGCAAGGCTCTGAGTGGCAAAGGCGATGAGGGCCAGGACGATGAAGGCGAGGAAAATGAAGAAGGCGTCGGCGAAAAATTGGCACATGGCGTACGGAATGTACTGAAAAAGGGCGTTGGCCGGATAATGGAGCGTCTGTCCGGCGAAGAATCTCCTGAGAACAAGGAAGAGGATGAGGACGAGCCCGGAAAGGGCGAACAGCGCCGTCACGGCGGCCGCGAGCGCCATGGAAATGGCCGACATGATCGGCCTCGGCATGGCTCGGCACATCGAAGATAGGACCGCCTGATTTCCGAGCCGATGGGTACCTACGTCTACGGTGTAGTGCAATCGTCAGTTGACCGGTCGCATGCCAAGCTGCAACCGGGCGTCGGCGATCCACCATCACACGTGGATTTTATCCGCCATCGATCGATCTCGGCGCTGGTTAGCCATATCGATGAAGATGCTGGAGTGGAATCGCCGCGTAATCTTCGGCGGGATATGAAGGCGCACGCCACGGTGCTCAATGAGATCGTGACGCGGGAGTCGATCCTGCCGTTTCGATTCGGGATGATTCTTCCCACGGATCAACTGGTGATCTCGCGACTGCTAGAACCTCATTACCCGCGATTCAAGAAGCTGCTCGAACAACTCGATGGAGCCGTCGAGCTGACCTTGCGTGCGAGCTATGTCGAAGGGCGGGTGCTCCAGGAAGTGGTGGCGGAGAATCCCCGGCTGGTTGCCAGCGGCGCAGGCCGAACCAAGTCATATCAGGCGCGGATCAACCTGGGACAGCGGGTCGCCCAGGCGATTGAAGAAAAGCAGCAGCTTGATGCGAATCGGGTGCTGCATGCGCTGAAGCCGCTGCTGCGCGGCGTTCGAGTTGGAAAAGCAACGAATGAACTCATGCTCCTGAACGCCTCGCTGCTGGTCGATCGAAAGGACCTTCCGGAATTTGATCGGATCCTGGCGAGGCTTCAGAAGGGTCAGGCAGATCGCATTCAGTTTGACTGTGTTGGCCCGCTGCCGCCCTACTCTTTTGTAGACCTGGAGCTTTAGGAGGTCTTACTCGCTGCCAAATTTGGCGCTTACCTGCACATCCTTTTTCACGTTGATCTTCAGATCCCGCAGGGTGATGTCCCCGAGTGAGAAGGTTACCAACGGAAACGTTTTCCCCTCGTATGGCTTAAGCTTCGATTGCACGACCTTTGAAACCATCGTTGCGATCACGCCTTCGCCGCTGGCCTGCAAGTCGCGCACGGTTGCATTGAGCTCGTCATCGATTTCCAATTCCCCATGAAGCTCCAGCGTGCTGGTGACGAGCATTTTCTTCGCCGTGACTTTGACATCAGCCGCGATGGAACGCGCGCCCTCCTGGGCAAGAGTGAGCTGCAGGTCCTGAATCTTCACCTTCTGCTGCTCCCCCACCTCCTGCGCCGCCGCCAAAAGAAGGGCCTGGATGTCCTTTTTGCTGATCTGCGCATCAACCTGCCCATTGCGAGCGTCGGTGAGGACCAGGAGCGGATTGCCTTTTTTGTCGCGGCCAAAGTCAAAACTTACGCCGCTTGCTTTGATGGTCAGATCCAGCTTGCTCTTCTCGTACTTGATCGGCTGCGCGGAAACGTCGAGCCGCTCGACTTCGATGCCCGGCTGGCGTTTCCCGGATGGAATGGGTTTGGGTGGCGGATTCTTGCCGATCACCGATGCGCCATCGAGATTTACTTTTAATGTCGAAATATGGGGAAAGCGATCGCCCTTAGCGGCGACGGTGGAACTGTTGTTCGGCAGGCTCAATACGCTCGCCAGCGCATCGTGTATCGATGCGGCGAGCTCATCGCTGCTGCTGGGAAATTTCTTTCCTGCAAGAGGAAACATAATAAGTGGTTTATTGCACGGCTTCGCTGACCGCATCCCGCACATGCGCGCCCAGCCGCTTAAACTTTCTCTGAAGTCGCGCCGGCGTCAGGCCTTCACGTTCTGCCTCGCGGGCGAGAGTGTCCATCCCTTCGGTGACCGCTCGGCCGAACATCTCCTTGCCCTGCTCGAATACTTCGCCTATCGCCTTTTTGGCGCGGCCTGCCGTTTTGTCCGACAGTTTTCCGATCCACTGATCTTCAGTTTCGGTCGAAGGCAGGAGCATTCCCAGGGCGATGCCAGCCGCCAATGCGATGGCGCCGATCATGAGCGGATTGTCCTCCCAGAATTCGGTTCCAATTTCGCGCCCCTGCTCGAACGCAGATTGAGCCTGATGGCCTAAGGTCGATGCACCGCTGCGCAGCGACGAAATCGCCCGGCGGGTTGTTTTGCTTACGCGCTCACCAACATCGTGCGATTTTTCGCCGATACCTTCGCTGTTCTCCTCATCCTCCGATTCATCCGATTCATCCATTTGCCCCTTGGACTGCCCACTCATAGATCGACGTTGTTCGCGCTCGTCCTCTTGCCCTTCCTCATCGTCTCGATTGTCGCGGCTGCCATTGCCATTAGAATTCTGCGAAGTCCACGATGAAATCGCACGTCGGGCGCCTTCGACGAGCAGAAGACCAGCTCCCACGCCCGTTACAGCGCTGGCAATTGGATGCTCGCGCGCAGTCTTAAGCAGTCCAGATTTGGAATCTTCACGACCGGCAGATTGCTGTTCCCGCTCACGTGCTTCCGGCGATGATGATTTTGAGCGAACGGATCGGGAGCCACCGCTCATCTTCCGTTTTCCCTGCTTCCCAGTTCGTGATTTGCCATACCCGCCCCGGCCGTTCGACGAATTCTTGGTATTGCGTGATGGCATGTCCTGGTCCTCCAAAAGACCAAAGGTACTTTTCTGTGCTCTATCCGTTTGAGACCCTAGCGACGACTTTTTCTGGCTGATCGCTCCGTTTCCCTGCTTGCTTTCAGAAACCGGGCGAGCGCAAGGCCGACCAAAAACAATCCGCCGGCAAAAAGCGCCTGGTGTTCTCGCGCCACTTCCTCGGCATCTTCAAGTACCTTGCTCACGTCTGCCTCCTTCACATAATCACCAAGTTTCTCGACGCGCTTCGCCGCGGAGTCAGTCATTTTCGCGGCATCGTCCAGCCTTACCGCGCGCAGAGCATGACCGAACTGACGGGCCAATCGCGCCGCCTTTCCGACTTTTGAACCGACCGCCTCGCGCTGGTCGTCGAGGAGGCGCTGTGCCTCCTCCTTGACGGTGTCGACGGCCGTGTGCGTGACCTCCAGCACTTCTTGCTTGAGATCGCCCGCCGTTTCACGGGTCGCCTTGCCGATCTGGGTTAATAGGCCTGACGTCTGGTGACCCGCCTCACGCAAAACCTTTGCAGGGTTCGCGGAAGACGATTCTCGACGCGACGTCGACGACCCCCGGCTTTTTGTGTTATTCAATGCCACCACGGCTTGAACGCTCCTTTTTGTCCCACGACCCTGTGCGGATGGGCAAATGGGGTACCAAAGACAATTGGCACAGGTAACCGAGTTGCGGCACCGAGCTTGCAAGCGGTTGACAGTGGGATTGTTCAAGTTGTTGACGCTTCCCGTTTCTGGTCCGGCCTCAGCAGGACGCTGGGTGTTGCAGAGTTTGCTGGATGAAGCCGAGCGACGCTACTACGACACAGATGACATCCGCCAGAAACTTTTGGCCGCTGAACAGCATTTCATGGTGGGGCAGATCGATGAGCAGACGTTCGAGCGGACTGAAGAGGAGCTGCTGGCGCGCCTGATGGAAGCGCGCGACTATCACATGAGCCGATCATGAGACACTCGTCCGCACAACATCATTACCATTCGTCACATGGCGAGTCGCGCGGCGAATCGAATGGTCGAGGTCGGCGGATTTCGGGGACGAAGGCCGTTCAGCAGGCTCGAGCGCATTTACTCGCGCTGACCGGACACGACTGTGAATCTGTTTCGGCACTCCAGCGGACTCATGACGGGTGGAGCGTGCAGATGGAAACCGTGGAACTGGAGCGGGTTCCGCGTACGACCGACATCATGGCTTCTTATCTGGTCGAACTGGACGAACAGGGAGATTTGATCAATTACGAGCGTGTCCAACGCTACTATCGCAATCAGGCAACACCCGCAGAATAATGCCGAATTCTGATATCAATTCTCCGCCTCGATATGACTTGGTCCCGGAGCGACCTGCCATCAGGGAGGGCATGCGGCAGGGACGGGATTCCGGCAACAGCAGTCTGGTCGATGTTCTCGAGCGCGTACTGGATAAGGGCCTGGTGATTGCCGGCGACATCCGAATCAACCTGCTGGACATCGAGCTGCTGACGATCAAGGTGCGACTGTTGATCGCGTCAGCGGATAAAGCGCGCGAGATGGGAATCGACTGGTGGACGCATGATCCGCACCTGAGTTCCAAGGGCGAGGCTGAGCCGAAGAAGCTACCGGACGGCGATCAGAAAAAATTGAGCGAGCGCATGGACCGCATCGAATCGCAACTGGGGCAGTTGCTCGAGCGGGTTGGACCGCAGAAGAAGTCGGCGCGCAGCGCCCGGGCAGGAGCGGGCCATGGATCGGCAAAGCGATGAATTGATTCGCCAGATTCTGCTTGCTGCCGCTCGGCTGGCCGAGGGACGAGCGGCCAGTGTCATCGCGAGCGCGACGACGGAGGCGGAAGAGGAAGTGCGAGCACTGGTGAAGTCGGCAGTAAAGGCCGCACTGCTTCAGCGCGTCAGCGAACAGCTTCAAACTGGCCAAGTCGATATACGTCAAGTTCCGGATCAATCCGAAGAAGCGATCGAAACAAATGCTGATGTAGCCCTCGGCACGTACGTCTACTGCATCATTCGGTCCGACAACGCTCCCCTGCCGCGCGCCCGGCCAATCGATCCGGCCTATCCATTGCACCTGCTCAAACACGAGGAACTGGCGGCCGTGGTGAGCGATGTCCCGCTGGAAAACTTTCGTCGGCGCGTTGAATCGGAGAAGGATCTTCGATGGCTTGAAGAGCGAGTGACGGCGCACAATCAGGTCGTGCAGCACGCCGCGGCATCCGGTGCGGTAATTCCCTTGCAGTTTGCCACCATTCTTCGCAGCCAGCAGCATCTGGTCGAACTGCTCGATCAAAACCGTGATGAGCTGCGGCAAACGCTTAGGGCGCTCGACGGTCAGGCTGAATGGGGTATAAAAATTGTGGTCGCGCGCGCAGAAAGTGAAAACGGTCACAAAGCTGAAGTCGATGAGGATGAGGCAGCCGGCAGCGGCACCGCCTACATGACGCGAAAACAAAAGTTGCGCAACCGTCGACAGCAAACGCGCGGCGCTTGGCGAGAACTTGCGCAACAATGTCACGATCGTCTGAGCGAATCCGCCAGCGATGCCCGGCTGCTGCAAAACGCTTCCAGGATGAACAACTCGTTGTCAGAAAATGGAAAAGCGGACCTACTGCTGAATGCGAGTTATCTCGTCCGCGACACGCGACTGCGGCACTTTCGAGCTTTGACTGAAGAATTGCGCGAGATGCTGCGGGAACAGGGACTTATCCTGCAAATGACTGGCCCTTGGCCCCCATACAATTTCGTCAATCTAAGTTTCGTCGCGGCGAAGGGTGGGACAAATGGCCAATGAGCTGTCGCAAGAGCAGGAGGTTTCGCTGCTGGAGATCCTCGACCGCGTTCTGGACAAGGGCGTCGTCCTCACCGGCGACATCACGCTTTCGGTGGCGGACGTGGATCTAGTCTATGTCGGCCTTCGACTGCTCATCAGCTCTGCCGAAGCGGCCGCTCGAATGTCCTCTGAGCCATCCTTAATAAACGCTCGAACATGATCTGCCTTTGCGCCATCATCGAATCAGCCGACCGCCTTGCCGGATTGGAGCTGATGGGCTTAGATCATCAGATGATGGAATATCTGTCCTGCGACAACATCGCAGCCGCTTTCACACGCCACACCGTTGCGCCGACTGCCGTTGCGGAAAACATTGTTCAATATGAGCAGGCCATCGAGAGTTTAATGGCACATGCGGCTTTGTTGCCCGTGCGTTTTGGAACCTGCTTCAATAGTGAAGAGCGCGCTCGCGATGTGCTTAGCAACAACCGAGGTTGCCTTGCTGAGGGATTGGAAGCCGTGCGCGGCCAAGTGGAGATGGGTGTTCGAATTCTGAAACCCGAGGCAACGAGACGACCCTCTGCAATCAGTTCTGTTCGAGGAACCGATTACATGCAGGCAAGGCTAGCGGAGCGACGGCAGGAAGAAGAGGGCGAGCAGCAGCATCTGCGGATTGCACACGAGATTCTTAGTCCCTCGATCCAGCGCTGGCCTAATTACGTGCGGTCACCCGTTCGTAATGGAATCGCGAGCTTCGCTTTTCTCGTCCCGCGGAATGACGTGCAGGTATTCCGGTCTGCTGTCAGCGTGTCAATGCCAAGCCGTCCAGACCTGCGGCTGCTCTGCACAGGCCCATGGCCGGCGTACCATTTCACGCCTGCTCTTTCCAATTCGGAGGCGTGCCATGCGTGAACCAGCCCCGGAACGCTCGCTTGCGGAAAAGATTCTTTCCGACCCGAACGATCTCGACGCTTTCGTACACGGACTGCAGCGAATCGCGCAGCCACTCCCATCGCGCGTGAACGCTGATCCGGAAAATGTCGCCCGCGGCCTGGCACAACTTGTTCTAACGCTGGTCGAGCTGTTGCGTCAGCTCATGGAACGCCAGGCTCTTCGCCGAATGGATGCCGGCTCGCTCAGCGATGACGAAATCGAACGGCTCGGCCAGACCTTCATTCTTCTCAACCAGAAAATGACCGAGCTCAAAAAAGCCTTCGACCTAGCCGACAAAGATTTGAACCTGGACTTGGGCCCGCTTGGAAAGTTGCTTTAGTTGTGTCCCACTACTTCTTCTCTTCCAGCATGTGAACCAGTGACTCACCGACTTTCTCTGTATAGGAATCGCCAGTCGCGCCGTTCATCTGGCCGACGGCGGGCAATCCCTCTTTCACGCGCGCGATGATCTGCCTGGCTGCGGGCCGAGCGAGATCGCCGAGGGCTTCGACGGTATTGACTGCCAGTAATGGATCGCCCTTTTCATTGCCCATCTCGACGATCAGCGATTGAAGTTTGTTGCTGTTACCGAACCGTACGAGGGCTTCATCGGCTGCGATTCGAACTGCCGCTGATGGGTCCTTCGAAAGAGTTTCCATCGCTGCCGTCGCATCTTTCGCCGCCGATCCGCGGATGCTGCAACCGACTGCTGCCCAATAACGAATCGTTTGATTTCCGTTCTTCGCCCACTCGATCAATTTCGGTACATCTGCCGCATCGCGCTGACTTGCAACATCGGCTGCATCCACGATCCGCTCAATCGGATACGTCGCCGGATCGTGCGTTGCGGCGTAAACCGAGCCTGCGGAATTCGCCATCTGCGCCAACTGCGATTCCGGGAGCAACCCCGCATCTCGATTCTCGATCTGCTGATCGCGCAGCGCCTTTCGCAGCTTCGCGATTTCCGGCGCCAGTTTCGGATCCCCAATCAGATTGTGAATTTCGTAATGGTCGTCCGTCTCATCGTACAGCTCCTCGGTCGGCTTCTCGTGCCAGAAGATGCTCTGTGTCTCGTCGCATCGTCCGGCCAGATACTCCTGCTCCCACGACACCGTCGCCGGCATCTTCCAGAGGTAATCCAGGTGCATGCCGTAGATTCGGTGCGGGTAATAGTTGTGAACGAGGCGATACTGCTTGTCGCGAACCGTGTAAGACAGATCGATCCGCTCATCCATCCGGCCACGAAATCCAAAGACGAACTTCCGCGGCTCTCCCGCCTTTGGCCCTAGAAATGCCGTTCCCTGATACCGCTCCGGAATTTTCGCTCCCGCGATGCTCAGCAGCGACGGCGCGATATCCACGAAGCTCACCAGCCGATCCACCCTCGAGCCCGGCGGCGCGGGGGCAAACTCCTGCACGTTTTTCCCGAACCGGATGATCAGCGGAACGTGCAGCCCTGAATCCAGCACAAATCGCTTGCTGCGCGGCAGGATTCCGCCGTGATCGGAGTAATAAAAGACGATGGTATCGTCCGCCAGGCCGTCGGCTGCGAGACGGTCGAGAATCCGGCCAAACTGCGCATCCATTTTCGTAATGTCGTGATAGTACTCGACCCAATTGCTATGAATGATCGGCGTATCGGGGTGATAAGGTGGCACCGGAAACCGCGTCTTCACATATTCTTCCACAACGTGGGTATTGTGCAGGCAGCTCTCGTGCGTCGTCATCGAATTGATCACCAGCATCCAGGGCTTGCCGGGCGGCGCATCGCGCCAGCTCTTTCCCTTGTCCCAGGGCCTCTTGTCGTTGCCTGCGATGTTGTAATCGGTCTTGCCGGGGTTCATGCAGTAATAGCCGGCCTTGCGCAGCTCTGTGCAATAGAAGGTGAAATCGCGTGGGATTGGATATCGGCTGCGCATGTTCTGCGTGCCGAGCGTCGAGGCATAGAGCCCGGTGATGAGCGTCGATCGCGACGGCGCACAAACCGGCGCATTCGCGAACGCGTTCAAATACAGCACGCCTTCCGACGCCATCTTGTCGAGGTTCGGCGTGTGAGCGTTTTTGTCGCCGTAACATCCCAGAAATGGATCGTTGTCTTCACTGACAATCCACAAGATGTTTGGCCGCTTGGCCAAGGATAGCGGCGCAATCAGCAAAATGATCAGCCCGAAAAGAAAGACGAGGTCATTTCGGCATCTCATGGCGAATGATCCTCCGATATGAGCGTTTTCGTTGCAATCCTGTCCGAACCGACTGGGCAGTTTACCAATTGTTCCGTCAAATGCAGAAATTTTGCTCCGGTGATTTTTGGACAAAAGAATACCCGCCGCACCATCGCAGGAACGCGACGGCGCGGCGGCTTGGAGTTCACATCGAACCCGTCCGAACTACGCCCCGGCAAGAATGGGTGTACGTGTCACAGTTGTCTTCGTCCCTTGCGCGCGTTTGAGCTGCCGCAGGGAAAGTGCGTGCAGGAGAATCGAAAATGGGACTGCAAAGCCTGGGATCATTGCTGTGGGGAACGTAGCAATGAGGGTGTTGGGGTGATCGTGGGCCAGCAGATGTCCAGGACCGGGCGATGTGAGAAATCCCGTGGCTATTGCAATGGTAAAGTCGACAAGCCCCAGTACGTTCCAACGTATTCCGATCGCGTTGCCTTTGGGTGAACCTGAAGCAACCCAGACCGCAGCAGGCAGCGCCAGCAGCCCTGTAGCGACGTCACCGATTCCCGCTGGCAGCGCAAAAGCGCCGGGAATGGCGTCGCGAATCCAATAGACCAGGAACATCCCGCCGAGGATGCGATACACCTGAATGCCCACCAGCCACGAGGCCGGCGTTGCATCCAGCAATCGTCCCACTCCCTCCCAACGCGTTATCACGAATAATCCAAGCAGGACCGGGAGAAATATTGCGTTCGGCAGCACGGGAACATTGCCGATGTCCCGATGGAACACTCCATTTACGGCAAGCGTCCAAATCGTGCCAATCCAAATCGCCAGGATGAGCGCGACGGCCGACCATGCTCCGATTCGCGCAGCAGAGGAGAAGCCGGCGCGGACCAGACCTCGCCAAAGCCCGTAGAGGAAGACTCCATCACACGCGATCATGACCAAAAGCCGAAAGGGAACCCGCCCTACCGCCAGATCCGGCACCCGGAAATTCAGCCCGATCCACAAGACGGCCAGGACCGTGGCCAGCCAAAACAAACTCCAGGCCTTCCGATTCGACGCGGCGATATTGGAATCCATAAAAGCTCTCCTTCGATTAGTGACTTTCATATCAATAGTCACTATACTTTTCATAGTCAATTGCGCGTTGTTATTTTCGATCGAAGAGGCGAAAGATCATTCAGATGGAGTCGAGATATGATTTGGCGTGTCCCGTCGCTCGGACGCTGGACGTCATTGGCGAACGGTGGACGATTCTGATCCTGCGCGACCTGTTCAAGCATGGGCCGCGACGCTTTCAGGATTTTGAGCAATCGCTCGAGGGAGTCAGTTCCAACACGCTCTCAGCGCGCCTGAAAGGCTTAACTGATCGCGGCATCATCGATCGGCGATTCTACGAAGAGCATCCGCCGCGTGCGGAATACTTTCTGACTGAGAAAGGCCGAACCCTTGGGCCGATCCTCAAGGCGCTTTATGAATGGGGCCAGAAACACGCTAAATGACGTGCACCCGCGCGGGCCCGCGGAGAATCCGCCCGATCACTGCGCTCGATGATGCGCCATGCTTTTTTAGGATTGCCCGCACGGCGTTGAGATGCCTGGGCGGCACGCAAAGCAGCAGGCCGCCGCTCGTTTGCGCATCGCAGAGAATGGTCCGCATGACATCGGACGTGCTGTTCCACTCCGTAAAGCTGGCCGCGAATTCCAGATTGGTACGGGTCCCGCTGGGGACGCAATCACGTGATGCCAGACCGACGATCTCTTTTCCAAACGTCGGAACGTTATCGGCGACAATCTCCGCCGTCACTTCACTTGCGCGGACAATATTTCCCAAATGTCCGACCAGCCCAAACCCGGTGACGTCGGTCGCGGCACGGACCAACCCTCGCTTGGCCAGGTCGGCTCCAGCCGTGTTCACCTGCTTTATGGATCGAATCACGCGCTGCACGAGCGGCTTGGGAGCGAGGCCGCGTTTGATTGCGGTGGTGGTGATTCCGGTTCCTAGCGGCTTAGTCAGCACCAACAGATCGCCGGGGCGGGCGGTGGAATTCTTCAGGATTTTTCCGGGGTGAACGATGCCGGTCACGCTCAAGCCATACATCGGCTCAGACAGGCGGATCGTGTGGCCGCCGAGGATATTGCAGCCGACTTCATTTACTTTGTCGGCTCCGCCCTTAAGAATTCGCGCCACGACCTGCGGGCTCAATTTGTCCGCAGGCACACCCAGCAGATTCATGGCCGTGATGGGCGTTCCACCCATCGCATAGACATCCGAGATGGCATTCGCCGCTGCGATCTGGCCAAAGGAATACGGGTCATCGACAATCGGCGTGAAGAAATCGACCGTCTGCACGAGGGCCAGGTCTTTTCGCAGCCGGTAAATTCCCGCATCATCAAACCCATCCGAGCCGACCAGGACCCTTGGGTCCAATTTGCGCCCATTGTCTTTCGGCAGGTGCTTCAGCAGCGTCGCCAGAATCGCCTGCGGCATTTTTGCTGCGCAACCGGCGCAGCTCGAAAGCTGAGTCAGCGCGACCGCTGCTTCTTCATCTGTCGCATCGGGAATCGCGCTCGTCATCAACCTATTTGAATTTCGCAGCAGCATTTTATTGTGCGACATCCTCGTAACTGAAATGACAATGAATCTGCTCGGCCGGGCACGGCTGCCCATTCACTTCCACATAAGGATAGACCAGAAAATTCACCGGCGGCCCCGCCTGTCGAGGCACCAGAATTAAATCCCGCCCGCGCGAAAACGCCACGCGATTCTCATCGAGATGGCCAAAGTAGTATTCACGTTTTTCGGGATTCAGCTTCGCTTCCGAAATATCCACCGGCACCCATCCGTGCCCCGCCGGCTCGAACTTTAGCCCAGCAATGATACCCGGAGATTTCCCCCTTCCCGCGCTTTTGTGGAATCAAAAATCCGATCTCGAAGGAACTGGGAATCCGATTGCTCCGCGCCAATGAAATAAACAGGCTGTGAAAATCGGTGCAATTTCCAAACCCGCTCTCACACGCCCAGGCCGCGTCTCCGCGTCCCCAGCCCGGCCTGTCCTTCCGATACTGCATGTGATCGAAAACGATATCGTACAGAACCCGCGCCAAAGCCATCTGGTCCTGCGGCAAAACTTTGTTGGTTAGCAATTTCAGCGGCTTGCCATTAATGGGAATCAATGCGTTGGATGCCAGGAATCTGGAACCCGTCTTTTCAAAAGTTCCGGGAGGCGATTCAGCCGTCTCCCGGCGTGTCACGCGGTAAACCATTTTCAACTTAATGGTGCCATCCGGTCCCGCGCACGCTTCGAGATAATCGAGCCTGTTGCCATACACGCGCTCCGCCCCAGCCTTGGGCTCCGCAGGAAGATCGCGAGAAACAATTTCCACCTCTTGCTGCGCGTCAGTCGACGGAATCGGCAGCCAGATCCGCGCCATTTGCCCGCGATCCAGATGCTCGATCGTCGCGCCATAATGGAATAGAAAAGTGCGGCTTGGCAGCTCCCGATGTCCGGCCCCCTCCGCGCGCATGCTCGCCCCCAGCAGGCAGACAAGCCCCAGCACACATGCCTGTAACATGATTTGCGATGATATTTTCATTGGTGTTAAAAGTGGCTTAGACGCCCGAAACACCGAAAAATTCGGCAGTTTTGACTTCTGTAGGGGGCACTTGCGAGCGCAACTTAGCATGCCATCCGATCTAAGAGAACGGATGGAATGCAGGCGAACGAGCTAGGAAGTCGTCTCCGAAGCTTGCTTGTGCTTGCATGTTCGTCGGTTAGAATACCGACTCTTCCTTTCATCGACAGCATAGGATTTTCCAGGAGGGCAGCCCGATGTTTGGTACGGGTTTTCGTCGATTCGCCACGGGATCATCTTTATTACTTCTTTTCGGCGTCATGGTTTGTCCGCCCGCTCGGGGCAGCTACCTTGTTGCCGGTGAAATGACGGGCGGGACGGCTGATCGATTTACCGCCGATGGCCAGAAGACCGTGCTTTCCAGCACCCTCGGCCAGCCGTTAGGCGTTGCAATTGACGCTGCGGGAAATGTGTTCGTCGCCGAAATATCCGGCGACAGAATCACGGAAATCTCGCCATCAGGAACTCAACACACCTTCTACCAATTCGATAGCCAGGTTGACAATCCGGAGGGCCTGACCATCGGCCCGGATGGAGCGTTGTACGTCTGCGGCACAATTGATAATCCGACCAGTGGCGTACACAACGTCTATCGTATCGATGCCACTGGGCACGCGACGGTCTATGCAAGCGTTGGCATGCAGGAGTCGGGTGGACTTGTTTTCGACGCCGACGGAAATCTGTATGTATCCGATTTATACAATAACGGAACGCTCTGGAAGGTAACGCCGGACAAGCAGGTATCGACTTTTGTTACCGGCCAAGGCTATATGACCGGTCTTGCCATAGCACCCGACGGTCACACCATCTTTGCAGCGACATGGCTCTACAATACTGTGCTTCGCATCACACCTGATGGGCAATCTTCGGTATTTGCCACACCCGACACTCCCTGGGGCCTTACCTTTGATAGCACCGGAAATCTGTACGTAGGACAATCCACGCAGATCACAAAGTACGACACAAATGGTGTTCCCAGCGTCTTCGCGACCGGGCTCCACGATGTTCGCGGCTTGGCATCGGCTCCTGAACCTTCGACACTGGCGCTTCTTGGAAGCGTAGCACTCGCTGGTCTGATTACGCGGCGTAAGATGCGACGGCGGTGAAGCATCAGGTTTAGCGAACGGAGAGGGTAGGAATCGAACCTACCTCGCCCACGCGAAGCGGAGCGACAACGGTTTTGAAGACCGCGAGGACCACCAGGAACCCGCCACTCTCCCTGAGACTCAAATCGTCTTTGCTCGTCACGCGGAAGATAAGCTGACAACCGACGCGCGCGAAGGATCAAACTTCGACGCCGGAAAACCTGAGGCGCTGCGGATGGGAATAGACATTCATCCGCCTGCCGCGCAGGAAGCCGATCAGCGTCTGCCCGCTTCGTTGTGCGAATTCTACCGCCAGGCTCGAAGGCGCGGAGACCGCTGCGACGATCGGAATCCGCGCCGCCAGCGATTTCTGAAGGATTTCAAATGAGCTTCGCCCCGAAACCAGCAGGATCTGCTGCTCGAGCGGGAAGACATTGTTCAGCAGGCAATGGCCAATGACTTTGTCCACCGCATTGTGGCGCCCCACATCTTCGCGAAGGACGATCAGCTTTCCCCGCTGGTCAAAAATCGCGGCGGCATGCAGCCCGCCGGTGCGGTCGAAGGTCTGCTGCGCATTGCGCATCGCATCCGGCAGCCGCGCAATCATTTCCGGATCGAGCGACAGATCCGACTCAATCGCTGGCAGATTCGCCTGCACCGCCTCGATCGTCGCCTTGCCGCAAAGTCCGCAACTGGAGCTGGCAAAGACGTGGCGAGTGAGCCGATCGAAATCGACGTGCACCTCCGGCTCCAACAGCACATTCAGCACATTCCCCGGCTCATTCTTCCCGCAATGTTCGCTTCGCAGAATATCGCGCCCTGATTTGACAATTCCTTCCGTGAGCAAAAACCCCGCCGCCAATTCCTGATCATTCCCCGGCGTGCGCATCGTGATCGTTACCGCCCGCCCCCGCACGCGAATCTCCAGCGGCTCCTCTGCCGCCAGCTCGTCGCCCTCGCAGCGCGCCGTCTTACCATCCCATTTGCAAACCTCGAATGATGGATTATCGGACATGAAGTTAGTGTGTGTGGACCATGACGCTCTCGACAAAAGCAGTTCGAATCACGTTGCCCGAGCTTATCGTTTTAGCGCCGGGCTTACTATGTGTAATAGCCGTGTTCATTTTATTGCTCTTTTACCGGGCGGGGCTGGCGAGGCATTGTTGACTGTGGCCGGCAAAAAACCTTACGATGCCCAACCCGGCCAATGGGCCGATGGTTTCGCGTAAGGCTTATTCATTATGCAGCCAAAGCAGGCTGGGAAGACGACAACCTCCAAGGGTGGCAGACCGCCCAAGCCGCCGATGCCGGCGCCGGTCGTCCAGCCGCCCGAAGCCCTCAAGCCGGCGGCGCTGGGCCGCTCCAGCGACGAAGACCTGATGCGCCGCACCCAGCAGGGAGATCGCCAGGCGTTTTCCCTTCTTTACGAGCGATACAGCGCTTCGGTCCTCTCGTATCTCTACCGGATGCTGGGCAACGTCGAGGACGTGGAGTCGATCGGGCAGGAGGTTTTCCTTCGCGCATTTCGATTCGCGGCGACCTATCGCTACCCGCAGAAATTTTCGACCTGGCTGTTCACAATCACGCGAAACCTGGCGATCAACCAGTCGCGCCGCCGAAAGCGCAGCCCCATTCGCAACATTACCGAATTGAATCTCGAAGGCATCGACATGAGCGGCGACCCGTATCAGGTGGCCGCCCGCGCAACGGATGACCTGGAGAAGCAGGAAGAAATCGCCCGCGTGCTCAAGGCCCTGGAGAGCCTGCCGACCGATCAGAAGGAAGTGATCGTGCTGGGCGTGTTCCAGGATTTGTCTTACGCGGAGATGGAAGAGATCACCGGGACCAAGGCCGTGACGCTTCGATCGCGCATGTTTCATGGTTTGAAGCGACTCGCGCGATCCACGGGCGGGCCGACGGAAACGCCGGGCCCGGAAGAGCCGACTGCTTCGTGATGGAACGATCCGAAAGTTGAATCGACGAATATCCCATGCCGGCTAACGCTGAAACCGATCCGATGTTCACGCTCCTGACCGACGCCCTGCGCGAGGGGCCGGGCAGCGCGCCCTGGCAGGATGCGGTCGCGCGCTTGCGCGAAAGCGGTGCGCGGGAGCATGATGAATATCGTCTGCTGATTGATGCGCGACAGAATCTGGAAGATGGAAAAGAATATCGCGCTGTCCGCGCGGGGGCCGGATTTACGCGCAAGTTGATGGATCAGCTAGACGACGCCCCGCGGGCCGGAGCGAGGCAGTTTCCCCTAGCCAATCTGATCGCGATTCTCTGCGCGATTGCAATCGTGGCGGCTTTGGGATTTTTGATTTACCGCGTCGTGGCGCCACCCGCGCAGGGCGATCGCCAGGTGGTCGAACAGCTTGCGGCGCAGGCTAATACATTTTTCACAGAGATTGAAACAGCGTCTTTTGATTCGGCGCTTCCGGCCAACTGGAAGCAGATCGGCTCACTACCGCTGGATTTGACCAATGGCCTGCATCCGGCAGCGGGAAATAATGTTCCTGCGGATGCGGGGGGTGGCGTTTATTGGATGCAGCCGCTGCCGGCCGACAAGGAATTTACGCTGGAAGTGCGGATGTCTCCGCAGGCCTCCGCCGCTGGCTATGCGACGGAAGTTTTTGTCGCCAACAGCAATCAATTCACTACCGATCGCGGCACCAGTCCGGGTGAGTTGACGTGGCTTTTCAACGGTAACGACCAGCAGGTCGTGGTTGATGGGCATGTTGTGCCGATCGGCTCGTTGAAGGTAATGCCATCTGTCGTGCGGATCACGGTGGGCACGAATGTCGGTCTTGTTGAGGTTTATAAACCGCATCCGGACGGGAGCGGCTCATTTGTGCGTGTCTGGTCGGGTGCGCATCATCTAGGCCAAAGCGGTCGATACGTGGGCGTCCGGTTTCTGCGCACCGGTGCCCAAGCCGGGGCAGCACCAGAAATCAAACAGGTCAAGGTGGTTGGCAAGTGACGCGCCCGGCCACACAAAGCGAAGCAGCTTCTCCCGGCGATCCGCCCCCAGCCGCTACTTCAGATCTCGACGCGGCGAAGATGATGACCGATGTCTGCCAGCAGCTTCGTGCGGAGCTGCGTAAGGCGATCATCGGCCAGGACCGCGTGATCGAAGAGCTGCTGATCGCCATCTTTTCGCGCGGCCATTGCATCATGCAGGGCGTTCCAGGCCTCGCTAAAACATTACTGGTTTCGACGCTGGCGCAGTCGATGGACCTGAGCTTCCATCGCATTCAATTCACACCCGACTTGATGCCATCGGATATCACTGGGGCGGACGTTCTCCAGGAAGATCCGGAAACCGGGCGGCGAAGGTTTGAATTCTTAAAGGGGCCGGTTTTTGCAAATCTGATTCTTGCCGATGAGATCAACCGCACGCCGCCCAAGACGCAGGCGGCACTTCTGCAGGCGATGCAGGAAAACCAGGTGTCGGCGGGCAGTCGCACATTCGATCTTCCCACACCGTTTTTTGTCCTCGCGACGCAGAATCCAATCGAGCAGGAAGGCACCTATCCGCTACCTGAAGCGCAGCTCGATCGATTTATGTTCATGGTGATGGTGAACTACCCAAAGCGCGAGGAGGAGCTGGAAGTTCTCAAGCGCACGACGGGGCCAGCCGCGCCGAAAATTAAAAAGATCGTCAATGGCCGGCGGATCACCGAGCTTCAGCAGATCGTGCGGCGAGTTCCTGTGGGAGACCATGTTTTCAACTTCGCCCTCGAGTTGATTCGCGCAACCCGGCCCGGCGAGGCGGGAGCGAGCGATTTTGTTCGGCATTGGCTCAGTTGGGGCGCGGGGCCGCGGGCCGGGCAATATATGATCCTGGCGGCCAAGGCGCGGGCACTGATGTTTGGCCGGTTGTATGCGACGATCGAAGATGTCGAGGCGGTCGCCCCGGCGGTGCTTCGCCATCGCGTGGTGCCCAACTTTAATGCCGAGGCGGAAGGCGTCACGGTCGATCAGATTATCGAAAAAGTGATATCTCTCATTCCACGCGGCAAAGGCGAAAGATTGCTGTAATTATCTAGAATTACACGATTTGAAGATTGATTCGGCGGGCAATTGCGGGTAGACTACACGCGTCGATTCCATTCGTTGCAGCGGCGGTAAGAATTATTTGTTTTCTCAAGCCGATCCGTTTAGAACTTGAAGATCAAAGCAGTTACGACCAGGGAAGCGGAGTGCAATGGCCGATACCTTGGATAACCATCCCCAGCCCCCTGCCGAACTCTGCGGCTGTCCCGTCGATTGCGCCCTTTCATTCAAAAATGGTTCTTTCCTGGCTATCGGACCGGGCGGCCGCGGTCTGGTTCTAAAACGGCTCGATGCCGAATGCCTCTGGAAGGGCCAGCTTCATCCCCTGGTCCGAGATCGCTTGAACCGAGTGCGCGAGCTGGCCCATCCAGGTCTGGCTAATCTCTTTGGCGTTTCGCGCGAAGGTGATGACGCTTATGTGATGTGGGAATACGTCGAAGGCGCGGCTTTCGATGAACAGATAGCCGCAAGCAAATGCGGCCAACGCGAGCTTGCCACGCTCGCGCGAGAGCTAATCCTGACCGTTGATCTGCTGCACATGCAGGGCATCGTTCACGGCGCTCTGGTGGCATCTAATATTATTGTGACGCCCGCGGGCGGAATTCGCTTGACGCATATCAGTCCGCATCTGTTTACCGATCCGACTGTCGATACCGGATGCGTGATCGCCCTTCTCGAACAGCTCGTAGAAAGTCGCGGCGAATCTGCTTCGCCGTTAGGGCAAGTTCTGGCCGAGGCGCATCAGCAAGGCATGCCGCTTCGTCAACTGGGCACGAAACTGGCGATCCTGAGCGGCCCAAATTCGGGCGAGGCGATTGAAGCGGATCCGCGCCCGGTTTCGAAATCGCGTTTTGGCGCATGGTTTGGAGCGGCAGCCGCGACGGTGATCGCATTGGCCGCTGCTGCGGGCCTTTGGTATGCCGTGCAGGGTGGGCATTTCTCCGCTACGGCCGCGCATGTTCCACCGGCGGCGATCGACGCCGGCCGGTAAAATCTTCTTTCTCCGCAACTTTTTAACTTTGTTCGCTGAACTGACTGGATGTAATTGCATCGAGTGAGAGATCGCTGATGCGCCCCGATTGAAGATAAATCTCCGCGAGCCCTGCCGACATCGCGGCATTGTCGGTGCAATATCTCAATTCGGGGAAAAAGGTGGGCACCTGTTCGGGGAAAAAGGTGGGCACCTGAAAATCGGCCAAGGCGGCGCGCAATCCACGGCTTGCGGAAACGCCGCCTCCGATCAGGACGGATTTTGCCTCGGTCAAGCGCAGCGCACGTTTGATCTTTTCAACGACCACGTCGACGCAGGCCGCCTGAAAACTTGCGCACACATTGTGCAGCTCTTCCTCATCCCAATCTTCATCCATCATTGCTTTGGCGCTTTGGCCTTTCTTAGGAACGCCGCGCACGTGATAGAGCACCGACGTCTTCAGACCGCTGAAGGAAAAATCGAGTGAGCTGCGCCCCAGTAAAGTCCGCGGGAAGGCAATGGCTTTGGCGTCCCCATATTGTGCAAGGCGATCGATCGCTGGCCCACCCGGATAACCCAGATCGAGGATCGCCGAGACTTTGTCGTAAGCTTCGCCGACGGCATCGTCGATGGTCGAGCCAATCATCCGGACATCGAGCCAGTCGCGCACGTGATAAAGCGCGGTGTGGCCTCCGCTGCAGACCAGGCCGACGGCCGGCAACTCCGGTTGGCAATCGTGATCGAGCAGCACGCTGTAGAGGTGCGCATGAACGTGATCGACACCAATCAATGGCTTGCCGGTCGTCCACGCAAGCGTCTTGGCTGCTGTTACTCCGATCAGCAGTGACCCAATCAAACCCGGCCGATGTGCGACGGAAATGGCATCGATTTTCGAAAAATCGTTTGCTGCGAGACCGGCCGATGTCATCGCTTCAGTAATCACGGGCAGCAGATTTTCGATGTGCGCCCGGCTGGCGATTTCTGGAACAACGCCGCGATATTTGGCGTGCAACTCGAATTGTGTCGCGATGGCGTTCGACAGCACGCGGCGCCCATCGACAACGACGGCTGCCGCGGTTTCATCGCAGGTGGATTCAAGCCCAAGAATAGTCGCCATATTATCCCGGCGTGCGGTTTGAACAGTATCGCTATTGAGGCGCCTGCGCCGGCGAGATTGCAGGCTCCGTAGACGGCCGGGTCGCGATATTCAGCTTCACAAATTTCCCGCCATTGGCGACCATTTTCGTGACTTCTTCGAGCGCCGCATCAAATTGCGGGTCGGCAGGCTGTGTCGTTGCTGAAGTCGCGGGCTGCGTTGTCTGCTGGGTTGTGGTTTTTGAAAGCGGCCCGTGAAGCACGTCCAGATCGCTTTGCTCTTTGAGCAGTGCCTCTTCCTCCGGCGTGTCCATCGGAACGACAATCTGCGGATCGACGCCCCAATCCTTCGAATCGGGCTTGCGATGCACGAGCCGGCCGCTGGGAAGATAGTAGTAGGCGACGGTGATCTTCAGTTCGCCCTCCGAATCGCCCAGAGGCATCACTTCCTGCACCGAGCCCTTTCCGAAGCTACGGTTGCCGACGGTAATCGCCCGATGATTGTCCATCAGGCTGCCAGACACGATCTCGGCTGCGCTGGCCGAGTGTTCGTTAATCAGCACGACCATCGGAAAGTCAGGAAGTGTCCCTTGCCCATCGGCGCGCTTAATCGTCTCGGGTCGATTACGTCCCTTGGTGCGGACGATCACGCCGTCCTTCACGAACATATTGACCACTTCTTCGGCCTGTTCGAGCTGGCCGCCGGGATTGAAGCGAAGATCGAGAATGAAGCCGCGCATACCCTGCCCGACGAGTTGGTCGAGGACGCCTTTAATCTTCTTATAGGTATCGCTGGTGAATTGCGTGATACGGATGTAGCCGATCTTCGGATCTTCACTGGCCCAGTAATTCCAGGCGTTGTCGTCGCCGCGCCGGTATCCTTTCACGGTCGGCACGACAATCTCCTGCCTGGTCATCGTCAGGTCGGCCACCGCGCCATTGGGATGGCGCACACTGATTTCAACTTTGGAATTGTCCGGCCCCTTGATCTTCTTCATCACGTCCGGCAGGCGGAGATTGCTGACCTCCTGATTATTCACGCGTGTGATGATGTCACCCGCCTGCACGCCCGCGCGCAATGCCGGGCTGTCTTCGATCGGGGTGACAACTTCGACTTCTCCCTTGGCGTTCTGCTCGAGCTGAATGCCCACGCCGCGGAAGCTGCCTTCCAGCATGCTCTCGAATTGCTCCTGGTTAGCCGGCGGCACATAGACTGTGTACGGATCGAGCTTGCCGAGCATTCCGTCGATGGCCCCCTGCTGCAGCTTCTGCTGATCGACCGGATCGACGTAGTTGATCGTCACCTGCCGATGAATGTCCAGCAGCGTGCGCACGAAGTGATAGTCATCGTCGCGCTGTGCCAGCGTTCCGGGAATCTGGAACGCCAGGATCGCGATGAGCAGGATGCTGAGCGACCAGGCAAATTTCTCACGGTTCATGCCAACTCCGTTCGCGGCCTTCGTGCGAATTCTTCGGACTCAATGGACGCCCGATCTTAGCCGCGCGACTTGTTCCATGCCACGCATGAAGGTCGGGCAACACGTTTCATTCCTGTACGCGCATGGCCCGGCAGGCTCGATCAGCGAGCCGCGGAAAAAGCGTTGCGAGGCCAAGCGCCCATCGCGAAGGACGATAGGGCCAGACTTCGGGGCGAGGGCGAACGATACCGCCGATCATTTTTTGCGCCACAACTTTCGCCGATTGGCGGATTTCTCGATCCAGGTGACCGGGCCGTCTTCCCGCGCTGCGGGATGCGGAAACGTCGCCGAATTCAGTGTCGGTGCCAATCGGATGGATGGTCGTTACACCAATCTGCTGCCCGGAAAGCTCAACGCGCATCGCCTCGGCCAACGAAAGTTGCGCTGCCTTGGTCGCAGAGTATGCCCCAAAGTAGGGCAAGCCCCGGCGCGCGACTGCCGACGAAACGATCATCACTTGTCCGCGCCAGCCCGCGCGCGGCTCCTGTTTGCGCATCTGCGGCACCACTGCATTAATGCAGTCGGAAGTTCCAAGCACGTTGGTTGCAAAGACTGCCTCGAATTGCGCTCGCGTCATGTCCGCAACGGGCGCGAGAAACCCGTAGCCGGCATTGCAGACGAGCGTGTCAACCCGACCATGGCGCTCCAATGTGGCCTCAATGAGCCTTTGGCATTCCGCCTGCACGGCTACGTCCGTCGGCACGACCAGATGTTGCCCGCCCAGTTTCGCGTTCAGCTCATTGAGACGATCGGATCTGCGTGCTGCAAGCACCAGATGCGACCCCGCTGCCGACAGTTCTTCCGCCAGCGCCCGCCCAATGCCGGCACTGGCGCCGGTAATGACGACGATCATCCCTGCGAGTTCTCTTCTCATTGAATCGAAGTATAGGTTCCCGGAGCATTTCGCGCGCGATTTGAAACTCAAATGAATGTCGCTATCTTCGCGTGTTGTTTCATTCGCGAAGGAGCGATTGTGCCATTCCGGTTTATCAATCCGAATTATCACGTCATCCTGATTCATTACCCGCTTGGGGTATTTGTTCTGGGCGTGATTCTTGAAATCATCAGCTTCATCTCGTCAAAGAGCAGCGCGCGAGTCGCGGCGCGATGGATGATCGTCCTTGGTGCGCTGCTGAGCGTCCCCGCCGCCACCAGCGGCATCGCGGCTTTGCATGATGTGCAAAAGCAGGGCGCATGGGCCGTCGATCGCTATGCATTTATGCGGTCACACGTGCTTTGGATGAGCATCGGCACCCTATTGGCGGTCTTTTGCGCCATCGTCGGCCTGGGCGCAAGCAATCTATGGCGCAATCGGCTGCGAATTCCGCTGCTGCTGGGATGCCTGGCCGCATTGGGCTGTATGACCAACGGCGCGTGGTATGCCGGCGAATCGATCTACACCATGGGCACGTCGGTGATGATGGTCAAATACAAGGGCAAAGGCGAAAAGATTACGCCGACGATTCCGCCCGCGATGCAGCACCGGCCGGAGCTTCAGCCGCCCACGATCGATCCCTCGGCAACGCCCGATGAGCGGGCGCAGATGGAACATCAATACAAATATGATCGCTTTGCCAAATATTATGTCGGCGGCGAAGAGCAGGTGCACATCATCCTCGCCGGCGTCGCGTTGGCGTTTGCATTGGGAGCCATGGGATTATCTTTCCGCAGACTCACGTCCCTTCGCAGTTATGACCAGATGCAAATGGAATCGGAGCAGCAGGAAGTCTCGCTGATCGGCGGGCCACCTCGGCGCGTGACCGACGACGTCGCGATGATGCGCACGCTCAATCCCGATGCCGCGGTTGAGCCGCAGGAACGCGTGCCGGTCTCGCGTTTCTGGCTGCTGTCCATTCTCGTCACGCTCATCACTGTCGTGCTTGGATACTGGATCCTGGAGAAGGACAAGTTTGCCACTTCGGAGGGTTTTCACGCGTTTTTGCGTGTCATCGCCTATCCGAAGGACCATCACGATGAAATGCGGCATTTCGCGCACTTTGTCCTGGGCTGCGGACTGGTGCTGGTGATGTTCCTCATGGCAATATTGGCGCTGTGGATGCCCCGCCGGCGAATCGCGCTCGCCTTTTTCTCAATTGTCCTCGTGTTCCTGATGGTGGCGCAAGTATGGATCGGAATCCTGCTGACCTTCGATGATGAAGGTCCCCTGATGCACTTTAACAAGGCAGACACTGACTCGGCGATGATCGATCATATCGCGGCGCCGTCGGCCGCGCAGATATGAGGATTGCCGCACCACTTACCCTCGCCCGCGATGGCATCGAACGTGGGATTGGAAATCCTCTGGCGCGGCAACCAAATGCTCGCGATCAACAAGCCCGCGGGCCTGGCGGTCATTCCGGGACGGGGCGAAGAGTGGAGCGTGTTGCAGGAGCTCGCCCAGCAGCTTGCGATTCCGTGCGTGGGAACGCACGACCCGCGCGTGCGTGTCGTGCATCGGCTGGATAAGGACACATCCGGCGTGGTGCTGTTTGCGACCAGCGCAGACGCCCAGCGGCATCTCTCGCATCAATTCCAGAACAACACGATCGAGAAGCAATACCTCGCCCTCGTCAGCGGCCGACCCGAGGCCGATGAGGGGGAAATCAATGGGCCGCTCGCGCCGCATCCCAAGTTACCCAAGCGCATGGCGATCGTGAAGCATGGCGGTCGCCCGGCGCGCACGCTTTGGAAAGTGGAAGAGCGGTTTCGCGATTACACGCTGCTGCGCGTGTTTCCCAAAACCGGAAAGACCCATCAGATTCGCGTGCACCTGCAATCGATCGGCCTGCCGCTGGCGATCGATCCGCTTTACCACGACGGCGCGAATGATGAGGGGATCTGCCTAAGCACCTTCAAGCGGGGATATCGATCATCGGGCGAGCCGGAAAGGCCATTAATTTCAAGGCTGACGCTTCATGCACATCGACTGGCTTTCATTGATCAATCCAATCAGCGGATTGAGATTGAAGCGCCGTTGCCCAAAGATTTTCGGGCGGTGCTGAATATGCTGCGGAAATATTCGAGGTCAGGGAGCTGAAGGTTGATCGGTTCAGGCGAAGAAATCCGCTACTTTGCATTTGAACTCAGGAAGTGCGGATTCCCCGGAGATTTCGTCATTTTCGTGGAGCAGTGAAACAGTGCCGTCAGCGCGGTGAATCGAAACCGTGCGCGTGGAGGGATAGACGATCCAAACGAGAGGGAAGGCGTTTTTCAGATATTCCTCGATCTTGTTCACCACGTCATACGCCAGATCATTGGGAGAAACCACTTCCACCGCCAAATCTGGAGGAATTGGCATGAAGCCGTCGTCGGGATCGATTCGCGCCATTCGATCCTTTCGAACCACTGAAACGTCGGGCCGGCGAAATTTCATCGGGTCGTCGGAAAAACACCGGTAACCTACAGTTGCCGGATAGACTCGAGCCGAGCCTGTTCGCATCGCCACATTTCGCAATGCCCAACCAATGGCCAACTCTATTTCACCTGATCGAATGCTCACCGGCTTCTCCAGGATTTGACCATTAACGAATTCCACCCCTGCGTCGTCCTGAAGGCGCAGCAGTTCATTGCTTGTCGGGACAGTTGTTGGCTGGGGGCTGACCACGCGCTACTCCCAAAAACGGTTCAGGATTCTCGTACATTTTAGCAACATTTGTGGCCTTTGCACAACTTGAAGCAGTTGTGGCCCGTGATGGGCGCAAAAATTCGGCCGGCTCGTTTTCAGGTGACGAGCCGGCCGGGGTTGGGTGCAAAGAGTGTAGAGAGAGTCCGGGTTACTCTTTGACTTCGTATTCGGCGTCGATGACGTCTTCGTCCTTCTTGCCTCCCGCTGATGCACCGGCGGTGGCGCGGTCGCTGGGTCCGGGCTGCGGCCCGCCTGGGGCTGCGCCGGCCTGGGCTGCCTGGGCTTTGTACATCTCTTCGCCCAGCTTCTGCGCGACCTGCTGAAGTGCGTCCATCGTCTTCTTGATGCGGTCGGCATCTTCGCTCTTAAGCGCATCGCGAAGATTGTTCAGCGCGCTTTCGATCTGCCCGCGAACGTCGGGCGTCACCTTTTCGCCATACTCCTTCAGGGTTTTCTCCGTCTGGTAGGCGAGGCTTTCGCCCTGGTTCTTCAGGTCGATCACTTCGCGGCGCTTCTTGTCTTCGGCCGCATGCTGCTCGGCATCGAGCCGCATCTTCTCGATCTCTTCCTTCGACAGGCCGCCGGTCTTTTCGATGCGGTGGGCAATCTCCTTGCCGGTGCCACGGTCCTTGGCCACGACATTGAGGATGCCGTTCACGTCGATGTTGAACGTCACCTCAATCTGCGGCATGCCGCGCGGTGCCGGCGGAATGCCTTCGAGGTTGAATGTGCCGAGCAATCGGTTATCGCGGGCAAATTCGCGCTCGCCCTGGAGCACGTTGATCGTCACCGCGCTCTGGTTGTCGGCCGCAGTCGAGAACGTCTCGCTCTTGCTCGTCGGAATCGTCGTGTTACGCGGGATCAGCGGCGTCATGACGCCGCCTAGGGTTTCAACGCCCAGTGAAAGCGGCGTGGCATCGAGCACGAGAATGTCTTTCACCGCGCCGGTTGCGATCGCGCCCTGAATGGCTGCACCGATCGCCACCACTTCGTCGGGGTTGACGCTCTTGTTTGGCTCTTTGCCTTTAAACAGTTCCTTGACCAGGCGCTGCACCATCGGCACGCGGGTCGACCCGCCGACGAGCACCACTTCGTTGATAGCCTCGGGGCCGAGCTTTGCATCGCTCAGTGCATCGAGCACCGGCTTGCGGCATCGCTCGACCAGCGGCTGAATCATCTGCTCGAACTTCGTCCGCGTAACGCTGATCTGCAGGTGCTTCGGCCCGCTTTGGTCGGCGGTGATGAACGGCAGGTTCACCGTCGTCTCCATCACCGTCGAAAGCTCGATCTTGGCCTTCTCTGCCGCTTCTTTGAGGCGCTGAAGGGCCATCGGATCCTTACGAAGGTCGATGCCTTCCATGCGCTTGAATTCGTCGGCCAGGAAGTTGATGAGGACCTGGTCGAAGTCGTCGCCGCCGAGGTGAGTGTCGCCGTTGATGGAGAGCACCTCGAAGACGCCGTCGCCGACGTCGAGCACCGACACGTCGAACGTGCCGCCGCCCAGGTCGAAGACGCAGATCTTCTCGTTCTTCTTCTTGTCCAGGCCATATGCGAGTGCAGCCGCGGTCGGCTCAGGCAGCACGCGAAGCACCTTGAGGCCGGCAATTTCGCCGGCGTCTTTGGTGGCCTTGCGCTGGGCATCGTTGAAGTACGCCGGGACGGTGATGACCGCCTCGGTCACTTTCTCGCCGAGGTAATCTTCCGCGGTCTTCTTCAGATCCTGAAGGATGAAAGCGGAAACCTGCTCGGGCGTATATTCCTTACCGCGCACGCGGACTTTCACATAGTCGTCGGGGCTGCCGATGACTTCGTAGGGAACCATCTTCTCTTCAGAGGCGACTTCCTTGTGCCGTCGGCCCATGAAGCGCTTGATGCTGAAAACAGTATTTTGAGGGTTGGTGATCTGCTGGTGCTTGGCCGCCTGGCCCACCAGAATTTCACCTTTCTCGGTAAACGCCACCACCGACGGCGTGAGCCGACTGCCCTGTGCATTGATGAGCACCTTGGGCTGGTCGCCTTCCATGATCGCCACGACGCTGTTGGTCGTACCGAGGTCAATTCCAATGATTTTCGCCATGTTGTTCTACTCCTTCGAGGGGTAGCAACCCGCAGAGGCGCGGGTTATCCATCGAACTGTCGTGCTAGGGCAAAAGGTGTGCCAAGGCGATGGGGACAGGGTGATGCGTTAATGGTTGAGGATACAGGGGTTAGAGATGGGCTTTCCGGGCGTGCCGAGAGCAACGCAATGCCAAATCGACAGTTGCGCTTTGGATGCTGCCAGTATGGCAAGCGTTCCTCCTTTGAGGAGCGCTAATGAGTTGCAGTGCAAAGATGACGCGATTTGAGATCGCAGCACAGTATAATTTTGCCGCAAGTCGATGAGGTCGGTGAACCAAAGGAACTGGTTTTATGAGCTGGTGAACCGGAAGCAAACTTTTCCTAGAAATCTGGCCGGTAATAAATGCCAACATACCGGATCGAGAGGAGCGAATCGAATTCACGGCCGCCCTCATACAGGTATTCGTGCAAGAAGACATGGATACCTGGGAAATAGAAGACGTGGACCCCGACATCCGCAAAGCGATTGTTCAGGCGGGCTATGAAATCTGTGAGCCGGATCGATACAAGGACGAATGACGATTTATCCTCGAACGCTCTCTGCGATTGCCCCACCTACACAGGCCGTTCTAATGAATGATCGCCATATCTACAAAAATTGCAGCGATACAGCCCGCGATAGAAATCCAAGTGTGCAGGAACACCGAGGTTCCTGAAACGCGATCGAAAACCGGCCAGCAGAAAAGCAGCGCAACGGCAAGACATACGTTGGCTGCGGGAATAATCGCGAGCATCCATAGAAGCGATCCCATGCCCCTGGGGGAGTCCCAGACTAGCCACGCGTTGAAGGCGATGATAATTGCGGGCGTCAAGGCCGGCGCAATCCAAGTGGACAGATGCGACGAGGAACTCCTGGGTTTCTTCTCAATCGGTCGTTGATAGTGAAGGATGCGCCGTGGCATCGCTCAATTGTATGTTCCTGGTTCGCGCGGCCGCTATGGGCGCACCAGTTTGGTTGGGATTTGTTCACGGCTTCACCGCCGCCGCATCGCGGCGTCATGTCTCCTTTAGCCGCCCCTTTGTGGGGCGCGTCAAGATCGCGTAACCGAGCATTCGGGTCTTGAAGGAAATCGGGCGCTGATCGCACGTTCTAAAACGCTGTTGCGCTCCGCGCCGCTGGACGCGCCCCACGAAGGGGCGGCTAAAGGAATTGGGACGCTGCGCGACAGTGATAACCAGTGACGCATCAGAATCCTGCTCTCGCTTGCTCATTGCTCGTTTGCCACGTTCCTCGCTCGCTCTTACCATTTCCCTTGTGAGTGAACGAACCAAACCGCATGGCAATTCAATCCGTCGCAGCGCCCAGTCCGAGGCGCTGTTTTCGCGTGCCAGGCAGGTGATGCCGGGCGGCGTCAGTTCGCCGGTGCGGGCGTTCAAGGCGGTGGGCGGCACGCCGGTCTTTATCCGCGAGGCGTCGGGGTGCCATGTCTTTGACGTGGATCGGAATCAATATATCGATTATGTCGCCAGCTATGGGCCGGCGATCGTGGGCCACGCCCATGAGCGCGTGCTGGCCGCCCTTTCGTCGGCGGTGGGTCGGGGCTCCAGCTACGGCGCGCCCACTGAAGGCGAAGTGCAGCTTGCCGAGAAGATCACGACGGCTCTCCCGAGCGTCGAGATGGTGCGCTTCGTCAACAGCGGCACGGAAGCCACGATGAGCGCCATCCGCCTGGCGCGGGCGGCAACATCGCGCGACCTGATCGTCAAATGCATCGGCTGCTACCATGGCCACGTTGATGGCCTGCTCGTCCAAGCCGGCAGCGGCGCGCTGACGCTCGGGACGCCCAGCAGCCCGGGCGTCCCCAAGACCGTCACCTCCAATACTGTGCTCGCGCCCTACAACGATCTCGCTGCCGCGGAAGCGATTTTTAAGCAGTATCCGGACAAAATCGCCTGCTTCATGGTTGAGCCGGTGGCGGGAAACATGGGCGTGGTGCCGCCGGCGGATGGATATCTGCAAGGGCTGCGATCGCTGTGCGATCAGTACGGCGCGCTGCTGCTCTTCGACGAAGTGATGACTGGCTTCCGCGTTGCGTGGGGCGGCGCGCAGACGCGATACAACATCAACCCGGATCTGACCTGCCTTGGAAAAGTGATCGGCGGCGGTCTGCCCTGTGCCGCTTATGGCGGGCGGCGCGACCTGATGGAACAAGTGAGCCCCGCCGGCCCGGTCTATCAGGCGGGCACGCTCAGCGGGAACCCCCTCGCGATGGCCGCGGGTTTGACGACGCTGGAAATTCTTTTCGAAGCCGGCTCGTATCAGGCGCTGGAACGACGGTCAGCGATGTTGGCCGAGGGATTGATCGACGCCGCGGAATCCGCGGGAGTGCCGCTGGCGCTCAACCGTGTCGGATCGATGCTTACGCCTTTCTTCGTCCGCGAAAAAGGACAACCGGTCACCAACTTTGCGGAAGCCACGTCCGGCGATACCGCCGCGTATGCGACCTTCTTCCACGCCATGCTCGACCTCGGCGTCTACCTCGCTCCGTCGCAATACGAGGCAATGTTTGTCGGACTCGCGCATACGGATGACATCATCGAGCGTACCATCAAAGCCGCGGAAAAAGCGTTTGCGGTTGTGAAAGAAAAACGAGTATAGAAATCGCGAGCGGTGCGGTGAACCCTTTTAGCCGCTCCACCTGCGGAGCGCGTCCAGTGCGTGTTGAGCGCCAACGCAGCTACGAGAACCGAGTCGCGCCACTCGTCATTTTTACGATTGCTCATCCGCTCGATACCGCTTGACGCGCTCCACAGGTGGAGCGGCTAAAATGGGAGCGCCACGTGACTCAGCGATGGGGCGCCGAGATGATGGGGAAGTGGGTTTTGAGAAGCAGGTCTTTTGCACCGCGCTTCCAATCCGATCGAACGGTAGAATCTGGTGAGAATGTCCGACCCCCCAAAGATCGACTACTTCGATCCCCACCTGGCGGTAAAACCGAAGCCGACGACATTCCAGCGTTTCGTCGGATGCTTCGGATTTTTAATCTATGGCTTGCTCGCTCTTATCTTTGACGGAGCACTCATCGCCAATTTTTTCATGCGCGGCGGAGCGCCGAACTGGGTGCTCGCGTTCTTAGCCCTGATCGGCGGCTTCTGCACGTGGCGCGCAATTGCCGCGTTGATCCAGTTCATGCGATGACATCTAAAGCTCGCCGAACCCTTTTACCCCCTCTTTCAGTCCAAGCCAGTCACTACAAATCGCCTACGTTGTCGATCGGGAATCTTTGATGGGCTCAGGACAGGCGGGGCGCGCGTGTAATTCCCAAAAACAGCGTCCGAAACGCTCCCATAGCGTAAGTAGATGCACGGCGGAAGGTTAGGTGCCATAAAATGTAAAATCACTTGACAAAAGTGCGGGGCGCGCATGTAGTATTTGTCAAAAAGTTGCGTTACATGCAGGTGTTGGTCCGGCTTGGATTTATCGCGCAAACAGGGGTCATTTTGGGGGTCAAAAACAGCCAAAAAGCGCCCCGTTTTGTCCCATTTTGTTCCATGTACGGAAACGTACTATCGTATCCAATTGATCATGCGGGACTTGCGGCGGAGGAGTAAATGGGGCGCGCCGAAGGGCGCGACACACTGCGCGCCCCGCCTGTTCCTGAACAGCGCTGAAAAGCTGTCCTCAGATCCCTGGTTTTGCAGCCATTCTTCCCGGACCTCGCACGGCCCATAACGCGGTGAATATTGCCGATTCCAACGTTTAACCGCGCTCTGTTCTGAGCCGATATGTTCGAGGGAAGGTCAATGAATCGGGAACTCGAAGATCGAATCAAGTCTTGCACCTCTCTGCCGACGTTACCGTCGGCGGCACTTCGCGTCCTTCAGCTTTCAGCCAACGAAAAGGCGGAGGTGTCGGAGCTGGCGGAGGTGATCGGGGCCGACCCGGCTCTGTCTTCCAGCGTTCTCCGCGCGGTTAACTCGAGCTTTTACGGCATCTCTCAGCGCGTCAGCAATATTCAGCAGGCGGTTTCGCTGCTGGGAATTCATTCGGTCAAGACGCTCGTGCTCAGCTTCTCGCTGGTGGCGACCGTCAAGTCGCAGAAGTCGCGCGGCTTCAATCATCTGACCTACTGGCGGCGGAGCATGTTTGCCGCGGCCGCGGCGCGCGTATTGGCGCTGCGCGTTCTGCCGGCCCATGCGGAAGAATCATTCGTAGCCGCCCTGCTGATGGACCTGGGCACGCTGGTGCTGGATCAAGTGCTGGGCGAAGCCTACAGCAATGTTCACGATCGCGCTAAGACGCATTCGGATCTTCTGATTCTTGAAACGCACTCGCTAGGCATGACCCACGCGGAGGCCGGCGGGATTCTGGCTCAGAGCTGGAAATTGCCGCAGGTGCTGGAAGTGCCAATGACTTCCCATCACACGCCGCAGGCGGTGGAAGACATTCGGCTGCGGAAGATCACGGAAGTGGTCTGGCTTGCCGGGAGATGCGCCGACATTTTCGTGAACGAGCGCCCCGCCGAGTCGATCGCAGACCTGCGCAAGACCTTTGCCGAGAAGTATCAGATCGGCGAATTCGAAGCCGATGCGCTGATGGTTGAAATCGGCCAGAAGACTTCGCAACTCGCCCCGCTGTTTGAAGTGCGGCTCAACACATCCAGCTACGAAAGCATCCTCGAAAAAGCTTCGCAACGGCTGCTGGAGCTTTCGCTGGGGCAGACGGTCGCCAGCGATAGTCCCGCCAACCGGCGCAAGGCCGCCCGCCTGCGGCGCGATGGAAAAATCATCGTCATTCCCTGCACCAATGGAATCCTGGGCGCGCCGATGCAAGTGCGCCTACGCGACCTCTCGACCTGCGGGATCGGATTCACTCACACCGAGGCACTTCCTCACAACCAGCAATTCGTGATTCAATTGCCCAACAACGCTGGGGAATTGAAAAACCTGCTGTATACCGTCGCTCGATGTGAGCCAAGCGCCGGGCTTTTCAGCATCGGCGCCGAATTGACGGCGGTGCTTCGCCCCGACAAAAACGGCGCGATCTTTCCGTCGTCTGCGGTTGCGATGGTTTAGGCGCTTTTCGCCCGTCACCGTTTTAAAAAACGTCAACGTTATATCAGCCAAGTTTAGCCGCGACGCGCTAGCGGAGCGCTTTCCGATGCGCTCGGAGAAGCGTTCCGCTGTCGCGTCGCGGCTAACCTCGGCTCACATAACTCATCGAAGTTCAGCGCCATTTACGCGAATAATCGCTTCTCACCCGCCCATATCGTAAAAGAATTCTTCCTGCACGATTTTTCCATCCTTGACCGTGTACAGCGCAGCTTCATCTAGGGTCATGCGCTTGCCCTTCATCGGTCCACCCGTCGCGGTGACATCGAGCTTGAAGCGGACGATGAAGCGATCGCTCACCGGCCAGGGGCCATCGACCTGGGCGCTGTGGACGGTGTGGTTCTCGTTCCACCACTGCCCTTTTTTGCGGATCGCGTCGATGCCTTCCATGCGTGCCGGCATGTTCGGCCCCGCGTGCGGCTCGATGCTGACGATGTTGTTGCCGTAAAGCGATTCCATCGCCTCTTCGAATTTTCCCTGCCGACAGAGTTCGACAAGTTTCTTCGCCACTTGAGAGGTGGTTGCCATGTGCGTCTCCTTCTTCTTGGGTTTCGATTGCGGATGAATCACGACGCCTGCATGTTCAGTCGATCGTATGCGCGCAATCAACAACTTTGCGGAAGGTGCAGCAATTTAATGAAAAAAGAACAAATGAAGCGTTTGTCGGTTTGCAGATCCGTAAATGATGCACTTCATCGATGAGCGCCCCTGACTTGACACCCCCCGCGCCCCTCGCGGAAGATCGAACGCGACATGAGCAAAGCGGTGATTCTTCAACACGTGGCGTGGGAAACTCCCGGGCGGATTTTGACGGCGTTTCGGGATTGCGGCATACCGACGGAAGTTCGGCATCTCTACCGGGGTGATGAGGTGCCGCGCGATCTGGATGATGTGCGCGTGCTGATTGTGATGGGCGGGCCGATGGGTATTTCGGACATCGGCAATTCGCAGTATCCGTTTCTGGCCCAGGAAGTGGATTTGCTCAAGCGGATCGTCACGCTCGACCGGCCATTTCTAGGCATCTGCCTGGGAGCGCAGCTCTTGGCTCATGCGGCTGGCGCGAAGGTTCATCCGAACGTGAAGCCGGGCGCGACGCCCGATGCCCCAGGAACCCCGATGCCGGAGCTGGGCTGGGGGCCGGTGACGTTTCCCTTCCCCGGCGGCACCGAGCCGATCGTCATGGGATTACATGATGGGGCGAAGATGTTCCACTGGCATTTCGACACGTTCGATCTGCCCAGACTTCCCGCGCCGCCCAATGCCCCACCGCCTCCCGCGCCCCCGCCACCAAGCGGGAACGCGCTGCTCAGTTCCACAAAGGCTTGTAAAAACCAGGCTTACCGCTTCAAGACCCGCATCTTCGGCTTCCAATACCACTTCGAATTGACCGAAGCCGACATCGACGCGATACTGGCCAACGGCAAAAACGACTTGGCCAAGGCCGGCGGCGTGACCGAATCGGACATCCGCCAAAGCACGGCCCAGAACTATCGCGAGTATGCCAGGCTGGGCGATCGGCTCATTCAGAATTTCATCCAGTTCCTGAAGATTTATTAGGCTCTGGCTGGAAACTCCCCGCGCGGCGAGGCGCCGCGGATGAGGGCGAGGCTGCGAGACGCGACGACGAAGCGTATTGGCAAGGAAATACGTTGAGGAGGAGCAACGAAGCAGACTCGCCCTCAGACGCAAGTGTCGCCCGCGCGGAGTTTTCAGGCAGAGCCAAAGCAGAGCCTAGGTGGGCAGGTTTAGCAGAGTCGTTGAAGGGTTGTGACGCGGGCCACAATATGTCGTGTCGTAGCTGGCGTGATGTGCTGCCCGTCGAGTACGGACGATGCCTTTAAGTTCTGCAATAAACCAATACTGTTCGCGTCCCGCCGGGGAGGCGCCGCGCACGGCATATGTTCGTCCCTGGGCATTGGCCGCCCCGATCCTGATACTGTTGATTTGTATCCCCCTTCTGCGTCCGCTTCGCCACCCTGATCCTCGGCTCATGAGCGATGATGAGCAATCGCGTCTCGCGACAGTGCAGGCGCTGGTCGAGGGCCGGACACTGGCGATTGAGAACACCGACTTTGCCGAGACACGCGACAAGATTGCCGTTGGCTCGCATTTGTATAGCAGCCAGCCGCCGATGTTCGCGCTGCTGCTCAGCGGCCCCTATTGGGTCCTGCACCGAATGGGGCTAAATCTCGGACGCGATTCGGCTTGGGCCGCATTTTGGCTGACGCTTTTAGGCGTGACGTTGCCGGTGGCGCTATCTGCTGGGCTGGTCTATCGAATGGGCCGGCTGTTTGAATTGAGAAGGCCGCTGCGCGCTGGGTTGGGATTAGCAGTCGTCGTGGGGAGCGGGTTGCTGAGCTATGGCACCGTTCTTAATGCCCATGCGCCGGCGGCTGCGCTGCTGTTAGCCGCGACGGCCTGCTTGTTCCACGTAACGCTAATTAAGGCAGAGCGCACCGGCGTCGCATGGTTAGCGCTGTCAGGGCTCTGCGCGTCGCTCGCGGCATGCATCGACCCACCTGCCGCGATCTTTCTTGTGCTACTGCTACCGGTAGCGGCAGCGCTCGGGTGGCCGCGATCGAGAAAAATGATGGGCCTTGGCGCCTATGTTTTGGCGGCAATGCTTCCGATTGCCGTGCATGCGATGCTGGTCAGACCGATCACGGGTGATTTAAAGCCGGGCATTTTCCATCCAGAACTGATGGCCGATTCGACCGGCGGATCATGGTTCGGTCATCGGCGACACTCCAGCCGATTGCTGGCGTTGCTGAAATTGACGCCCGCGCACGCACTCAATAAATCAGTCGCTGACAGCGAAGTGGATGAAGACGAAACGCCCGGATTCTGGCCCGCCTTGGCGCGAAAGAGCCTGCGTGTGCTGGAAGCCTTCACCGGTCCTCACGGCATCTTCAGTCACTTCCCAGTGGTGCTGATCGGAATCATTGGCGTGTCGATGGTAATGCACCGGCACTGGCCAATGACCACCAAGATCATGGCAGCGGCCACGCTCGCAGGAGCCGGCGTGGTGATTGTGGTCTATGCGCTGATTCGCCAGGACGTGCCGGAATCGATGTTCGCGACGCCGTGGTTCGTGGTGTTCTTACCTCTGGTTTTGTTCTGGGCCGGCGTCTGGCTGCGCAGGCCGCACCATCAGGCAGTTTGGATTGCCGCCAGCGTGCTGCTGCTGTTCAGCGTGTTCGCGTCATTGATCGGTGCAACCGGCCCCTCGCCACGCGATGGCTTCGATCGCTACAGCATCGTGCAAGCAATCGAGAATCTGCGAAAAGCCCCGCCGACCGCGCAGCTCCCGCCCATCCTCGCCGACCGGCGGCTCGATCCAGATTGAATGTGCCGCCGCGAGTTCCGTAAAATTGGAGGTAAAGGGCGCAGTGGCTTCACTTCCGAACATCGTCGGGCACACGTGACGCGCAAAACCGCAGATGATCGAAAAGAGCCGCGCACGAAGTAAGCGGATTTGGCGCAGTGTCGCGTTAATCCGCTTACTTCGTGCGCGGCTCCTTCATTCTTGCTGCACTCGCGCCGCCGCGAGAGCGACGCCCCTTAAGGCGCAGTTACGACTTGGCGCGATGGTTTGAAGAGGCTCCTGCATGCGCCGGTGAATTTTCCGCTTTGGCGGTTGGCGCAGAGGATTGGCCGATCACCAGCGGCGCGAGAATGTGCATGGAAAAGGCTCGGTGCATCGGGCCGATGTGGTCGCCGATGTTTCCGTATTCCATCCAAGACTTTTCGTAGGGCTTTTGCACGAGCTTCTGATACTGCTGAAAATCAGCATCGGGCGGCATGATAAATCCGACTTCGCCGGCCGATTCGGTGCGCACGCCATCAATCGTGCCAAAGAGTTTGGTACCCGCCCCGAGCACCAGCACATCATTTTCGCTGAAGAAGGAATAGATCTTTCCGCGCACGTGCGATAGCGCTTTGGTTAAGTCATATTGCGGAGAGAGTGCCGACGACAGCAGAAATACACAATCCACTTTCACATCCGCCGGCAATTTTTCCAATGCCCAGACGGCCAATCCCGTCCCGCCGCTGTGCGAAGTGATGATGATGTGTAGCGTCGGATCAGCCCGGAATTTTTTAGTGAGCTTGTCGGCAATCTTTTGCGCCTCGGTCTGATTCCGCTGATAAGCCATCAACGCATTCAGGCCGGGATCATGCTCGGTCCAGTCGTATGTTTCGATTTCACCTGTGAAGCCCCCGTCGCGCAGACCCGAGAGCATCAGGCGATCCATGCCTCGCGCGCCGGCGATGCCGGGCAGATGCAAAAGATACGTGTGCGATTCGTGAACAGCAGCTAGCCGCACACCGCCCTGCCTGGAAGAATCCGGAGCAGGCGTTTCCTGGGCCGTTCCACCTGCCCATGCCAATCCGCAGATGCACATTAAAGCGATTGCGCCGATCCATCGCATGCTTGCGAGCCCTCTTGGTTGGTACGTCATCTATTCATTTTAGAATACGTGGGCAGCCAGCGTCGGTTCCCGATTGTTCCGCTGCCAAACCACGATCCAGGCTGAAGTTGGATACCCGATTGTCGAATCTCTGGCAATTTCGAATTGTCCTGCCTGCCGGCTGCCGTTGTGGCGCGACGGTTGCATTTGATCCTTAACGAATCATTCCAATAGCTCTTTTGGGAGAATGTTATGGCTTCGCAAAATCAATCTTCAAAACGTGATGGAAAAGAAGACCTGAAACAAGGCCGCGTGAGCGACTCGCCAACCGAAGCGCTGGAAAGCGGCGAGCCTTCCATCGTCCAACGGCCTCTGGGACATGGCCAGGATGAGCCAGTGAATGCGAAACGAAATCCGGATGTTGATGAGGAGGGTGAGAGTTCGGGTCGCGAAGGCTGAAGACCCAGACGGCTGTGTCCGGCAAATTGACGTTGCCTGTCGGGCGAAGGTGGCGTTAGAGTCCGCTTGATGGCTGCCGTAAAAAATGAGCGGCAGCCACTGATTGAACAGTCCAAGAAGGAACGCCGCAACTCTGATGAAGCACGCCGCATTTTCTGATGTGAGGTTTTGCAATCGGTTTTCACGATGCGCCAGGCTCAGCCTTGCGTTGCTGGTCTGTTGCGCTATTGCAACAGCCTGCACTTCGATTCGCGTGACGGATCCAACGGAAACGGCGGACGAGGAATTCCTGATGACCGGCGCCGCGGAATCGGCTGTCGCTCAGCTTTCGACTGATGCGCTGCGTGATCGGTCCGTCTATGTCGATACGCAATACCTCATTGCCACGACCAAACCCACTGCTGCCTTTGGCGGCTTGCAGCAGGCGATATCGGGCCAGCCGCCGATTGAATATTTGTTCCTTATCGGCGAGTTGCGCGCCAAGTTGCTGGGTTCGGGTGTTCGGCTGGTGGACAGCAGAGACAAAGCTGAAGTGGTTCTCGAAGTTCGCAGCGGTGGATTAAGCGTCAACCGCGTCGAGTTCTTGCTGGGTGTTCCTGCCACCGCGATTCCGTCGATTGCCACCAGCGGCATCCCGATATCGACGCCGGACCTGTCGATCCTCAAGAGCACCAAGCAATATGGCTGGGCGAGCGTCGCATTCGTCGCCTATTGGACGAACACCGGTGAGCTGCTGGCTGTTTCCGGACCCTTTGTCGGACGAACCGCGCGCGAGGATTACTGGATCTTCGGAACCGGACCACGAACGATCGGCAATATTCCGCCGGCGCAAACGCAGAAGTAGTTGCAACCGCTTCAATGTTTTCACGCCGCTTTAAAAGCTGACGTTGTGCAATGGCTGAATCAAGCGATCAACCTCAGAAGCCTCGAAGGAAAAGTAAATGGCGCCGCCTCGCCTGGGCGCTGCTGATTCTTCTGCTGCTCGTGATCGTTGTTGCGGTGGTGGTGCAGATTGTCCTGTGGACCAACATTCCTCGCCGTGTGGTAATCGGGCAGGTTGAAAAGAACCTGGGGCTTCGAATCAACGCCTCTTCGCTTACGACCGGTTGGCTGGGTCACACCGAATTGCATGATGTCGATCTGGGGCTGCCTTTGTCGGACAAGGCCTTCCTGAAGGTCCCGACGATGAAGGTGCATACCAATACGCTCTTTGGTTTGGCATTAGGCAATGGACTGGCGGTGAAGGCGATCGAGCTGGATAAGCCAACGCTGTATGTCGTGCAGGATCAGGCGGGCCAATGGAACCTGGCGGAAGTGGCCAAGCTCGTGGCGGCGGCGCTGGGCGAGAAGCCGGCCGAGGCCAAAAGTAAATCGTCGGCTCCATCCGTTCCTAATGTAAAAATCGTAGATGGAACCATTATCGTCATGGATCAGCGCCAGCGGTCGTCGACGATTCAGCCGTTGGAGCTAAACGGCTATGCCGAGACTCCCCTTTCGTGGGCTTATGATGTGCGCATTCAGCCCGATCCCAATTTGCCGCCCCGGGTGGGAATCAAAGGGCGGCTGGTTCCGGGTGGAATGTGGCAGCACGAAGTTGAAGTCGGGATTCAGAACATCGCCGACTGGATCAAGCCTTGGGATGCTTCCCCGCCGGCGTTTTGTTTAGCCGTGACCTGGCAAGGGCAGATGAGCACTGCCGGCATCGGTGGTCGTCTGGACGTTCAGAAATTTCAATTTGGACCCACCGAAGCGTACGGCATACTCACCGCTTCCAGGACGGGTGGTGAAGTCCGCATCAATCCCAGCAACCTGCTGATCAAAACCCAGCAGCACATCGTGCCGCAGGTCAAGCTGACTTCGGGGTCGCTGGTCTACAACGGATCTGAGCTTCGGCTCGAGCAACTTTTGCTGAATATTTTCGGCGGCGCCGTCAAAGTAGACGGCTCGGTCAATCCCAAGGCCCATACCGGAGAGCTCAGCGCGCAATGGCGCGAGCTGGCCCTGGCAAAGGCTGTTAAATCCAACGGTAGCTTCCATCTGGCCGCCAGCGCGCCATTGCCCAATGAGGCAATCGTCGATGCGCAGATCAATGCGAGCGGGACTGCCGCCAGCGGGCCATGGGAAGCGCGCGTCGCATTTGGTGCAAAAGGCGCTTCATTCAACGATCTGGATTGGAAGGCCGATGTTCCCCTGCTCCAATGGCATCGCGCGATCCCCTTCAAGCTTGACGGGCTCACACTGACCGGTGGTCTGCATCCCAAGCAGGAGCAGGACAAGAAGGTTCCTCAACTGACGCTGAAGTCGGTCGGTTTTCCAATTCCCGATCTCCTTTCAGGTCATGGCGAATATACCTTCGACAAAGACGAGAACTGGTCCCTTCATGTCGAAGGGCGAAATTGGAAATTCCGGCCACTCAAGGATTCTCTGCTCAGCTTTGTCTTCGATGGCCACGGTGACCATGCCCTGGCGCATCTGGACAACCTGGGCATGCACTTCGCCGACACCACCCTTTCCCTCAACGGCACCTATACCTACGGCATTCCCAAACCCGTGAATGCGGCGCTGACATTGACCAATACCCAGCCGGTCAATCCAGAAACGGGCGTTCAACAGACGGCGATGCTCTTGCGCGGGACCGTACAGGGCAACGCGTCTCTTGAAGGCGAATTGATGCCGCTGGACTTGTCGGTCAAGGGCACCTTGAGCGGCCGCGAAGTGGACGTCCTGAAATACCACATCGGCCAGGTGGTGATGACCGTCGATGGCAACGTCGATTCGGATAAAGCGGCCATCCATACCAATCAACTGCGCCTTCTCGGCGGCGATTGGCAGCTTGCCGGTACCTATCTGTTGGATACCGACGACATCGATCTCGATCTTTCGATCAAGAATCTGGCGCTGCACGATGCGGCAGCGGTAGCCAATGTCGAAGATGTTTCGGGAACATTCGACAGTGAACTGGATGTCCATGTGCCGGGCCTGCGATTCGATCCCAATTCAATTGGAGCGAACGCGAAGGGAGGGCTTCATAGCGTTAAGGCGATGGGCTTTAACCTGCTCGATCAGGCGAGCTTCGAGGCATCGCTTTCGAGCGGGCAAATCAAAGTCGATCCAGTTCATATCCAGCGAGAAAATGGCCAGGGCACAATCACGGTTGCCGGTGATGTGAACAATCCTTACCGGCTCGACACGAGCATTAAGATCACCAAATGGCCGCTCAATATGGCGGCGGCGAAGCTTCATGCTGATGTGACGGTTGATATTCCCGACCTTCGCATCGAGCTGCCGAGAAAGCCGTCGGCAAAGCCCAAGGTGCTTCAGATTCCCGGCCCGAGTCCTGCGGTGGCGGCCAGTATGGGTACAACTCAGCCCACCGACGCGCAGGAAGCAACTCTTCGCGCTTATGGGCATCGAGTGGACATCAGTGGAGCGGCCACGCTCGGCGGAAAACCTCTGGGTGATCTCGAAGTTTACGCTGGCGTCTGGGAGCGCGTGCTGGATGTTCGCGCGATTCATCTGCACATGTTGGGCGGCCGAGCCGATGGACAGGCGCGACTCGATTTTGGTCACTTCACGACAAGCACCACCGAGATCACGTGGGAGAATCTGGATACGACGGTCCTCACGACCTTCTATCCGGAGCTCAAGGACATGGGCGGCACGATGACCGGCAATTTTCGTCTTGCGCCGGCTGAAGTGAATCGACCGCTGGAGCCGCTGGCCTTTGTGTTGCAGAACAGGTTTATCAACGGCCACTGGCGCAACATTCCCGTGAACGATGCCACGATCATCGGATACATCGGCAAAGACAGCCTCGATCCTCAGGGGGGCTATCGGATCGTCCTGGGCAGTGGCGAGCATCAGACCAGCACCATTCACCTCGACGACGGGGTAGTGCGCGTTTGGGGTCGCATCGGCAGGCACGCCAACAGCACGATGGCGGTGCAGGCCAACATCAGCATCGACAAATTGGACCTGAATACGGCCGTCCACGCTTTTGATAAGACGGCGTCGTCCATGCCGGGCCGATTAACGGGCGATTTCACCGCGCTCTATGCCACGCCCACGCCCGAGCGGTATCAGGCGCTCTACGCTTTTCCTTCGCAGGGGCCGACCATCAAGCCGACGACGCGCACGACCGGCCCATCTACGACGCAGGCCGCCACGCAGGCGATTGCCATGGCGACTGAGCCGGCGTCGCATTCGGCGGAATACGAGAAGTTACTCTCGCCTCTCGTGCTGGATGGAGATGTCAAGCTTAGCGATGCGAACCTCGGCAATTTCAGCGTCGTTGCAGGTCTTTACAACATGATGCATGCCGGCGTCGGACTGGATAAACCGATCGGCACGGGCGATGTGCGATTCCATCTGGAACGGGGAACCTTCCACGTCAATCATTTGCGATATTTCAATCGGGGCGTGGAAGTCCGCGCGACGGCAACCGCCACGCATATTTGGGATTTGCCGGATAATCCTATTACCGGCGTCGCGGTCGGTACGCTTCAGCCACTCAAAGTGAAGAAGCTGCCATTGCTGGCCGACATCAATGACATTCTTGCCGCCATTCAGCGGGACTTGACGACCGTTGCGATCAGCGGAGAGGTGCGCAAGCCGAAGATCACGCCGATGTTCTTTGGAGATGCCGGCGGAGAATTCCGCCGATTCATCGCGGGCGATGTTAACTCTGAGCTTGGGACGAATGGGCAGTAGGCGCGTTCGATGGTGATCGTGGCGCGCCGTTCCTGCGCCGGCAGACGGTCAGCTCGCCGGAATGAGAGATCTCAAAGCCCTGGCCTTCGATGGCCTTGAAGAAGATCCGCTGGCATTCCTCGTCGTGCAATTCGATGACGAGATTGTCCACCTTATCGATCCAGCTCTCGAAGTTGCTTGCGAAGACAATCGCCTCGGCCCGTTCGATGTCGATTTTGAGAATCGAGATGCGCGACCGGCCTGATTCTCCCAAGAGGGTGCCGATATCAACGGCAGTCATCTGCGGCGTTTCGCCAGGCTTTGTTTCACGAACTTGAATCGCCCACTCGCGGCCATCTGCGTATTTTTCTTCTGAAATGACCAGCCCACAAGAATGCGACCAGATTCCCGATTGGATCAATCGCACGCGCGAGCCAAACGGTTCAAGATTGCGCTGAAGGATTTTAAAATTGCCGGGATCTGGTTCGACGGCAATAAGTTTTGCTTTGGGAAATCGGCTCAAGAAATGGGCCGAGCTGTATCCGACGTTGGCGCCGCAGTCGATGATGAGGGAGACGTCGTTCATGTCATCTACGCATGCGTATTCGAGGCGTGCGAAGACCTGGTAAAAAACCTGGCCGTCACTGGTATGAGTTCGTGCGACGAGCGAATGATTGGCGCGGCCGGATCGCATGGTAACGAGGCGTTTCGAAGTTTCAGCGCCTAATCTATCCCGGATGGCATATTTGCCGAGTGATGCAGATGCCTGCCAACCAGCGGCCCGCATCCCGCGAATCCGCCGGCTGATTAGATCGAGCAGTTTCGATAGTTGTCGCTGCATGAATGGTTACACGGTTGCCATGGGGATCGATAAGCCGAATTCGCTTGCTGAAGGAAGTGGGGTTTTCTCTCGGCTGGAATCGATCACGCCTTTGAGAAGAGAAATAAGCGATCGATAGTTGCGTTTTGCATCAAACCACTGCTCGGCCCGAAGCCGCCCTGCTTGTCCCATTGCCAGTCGCTTGGTTGCATCTTCGGTCATTGCCCTAACCGCTGCGATAATCGCTGCCGAATCGCCCGCCGGGACCATGAGCCCGTTCACTCCATCTTCAATCTGCTCCGGCACACCTCCAACCGGCGTGGCGATAACGGGAAGACCACTGGCCATCGCCTCAACCGTCGCCCAGGGCGTGCAATCGCCCAGCGAAGGGAAGAGAAACAGATTGGCCTGATCGAACAGCGCGCGGAGCTCCGGGCTTCCAGGCGTTATGCCGCGATGAACACGAATCTGCGGATGGCTGCTGTCCGGAGCGTCATTGCTGACGATGTCGAGCTCGCACATATCCGCCAGCCCATCCCTGAACGCATCGATCATGAAGTTTCCGCCCTTACGACCAAAGGCACCGCCGACGAACAGCAGCCGCGCGCGGCGATTTTCAAGCGGCCGCTTCGGTGCTGGTTTCCACTCATCGAGATCGACCCCCGGCGGAATGACCGCCACGCGCGATTCTTCGATCCCGTAGTCCTTCGCGAGGCTGCGTTTGCACCATGCGGAAAAGGTGACGAGAGCCGAGGCACGCCGGAAGGCCCATTGCCCCCACCGAAATTTGAGGCCGCCAGCGCGGCTGTCGATCGGTTTGCCTCCCGCGTGATAGGCTCCGAGTTTTGCAAAATCGATCGGTGTTGCATCGAGCGAAATAACCAGCGGCACTCGCCTGGGCAGGCCGGTTCCCAGCATCGCCATGACCTGCGTGTGGCAAAAGACGCCATCGAGAGCAGCAATCTTGTTTGCGCGGCGAATCGCCGGTCGCGCCCGCAGGCTTTGGCGAAGGGGAAGATGGTTTTTGATCTTCGGAACTCTGTCCCATCGATCGCCTGTTCGCGGCGGAATGAGAATCCATTCCGGGCGAACGGATTGATCCTCAGCAACAAATCGATCGAGATTCTTCTGATGGGTGACATGACCCAGCTCGTAATCGAAGACTAATCCCAACCGATAAGAGGACATTGCTGCGTTTTGGGCTGATTGCCCGCTCCTCGGTGACGATGTTACGGGGGCCGGTCGGAGTCAACAATCCGCCTATCGTCAGCCGAGTTTAGCCACGACGCGATAGCGGAGCGTTTTCTGGTGGAGACGCAAAGCGCTCCGCTACCGCGTCGCGGCTAAACTTGGCTACTGGACCCGTCCTCTGTTCTGGCGTGGTGTGTATTTGTCCGCGGCGTATAATGGTTCGCTGGCTGAGCGGTCGGCTCCTCTCGCCGGGTTGCCCCTAATCTTCGAGGTGGTTGGATGTCGTATTCAGTCCGAACGACCCTGATCCTGCTCGCGGTGATGCTGTTCAATCGTGGCGTCCTTGCTGACGATGCGAACGATGATTTCGTCCGCGGCACCGCCCCGTGGAAATACATTGAGCGACTTGCGCCCGAGCGACTGCCGGAATTGGCTTATCCGGTTTACTACAACGATCTGGACAAGGCCCGCCAGCAGGCGTTTCATGGCCATTATCGCGAGTCGCTGATCACACTCGAGAAAATCCATCCGCGCGGGAAGCAGGATGCGGTCACCGTCGCTCTGATCAAATCGAATTCAATGCGCGCGGTCGGCGAGCTGGATGACGCGATCAAGGCTGTTTCCGATGCGCAGATTGCCGATGATCCGTCCATTCAGGTGCGACGTGCGGAGCTTCTAAGCGCTTCCGGCAAAACCGACGAGGCATTGGCGCTCCTCCGCCAGCATTTGACGGACCACCCCGATTCCATTCCCGGCCATTTCCAGCTTGGGCAGATTTGCGAAAAAGTTGGCGATTTCAAAACCGCCCGGCAGGCCTACGACTGGTTCACGCAGAAGCCTCAGGATTTTCTGGAGCGATGGAAGAACCATGAGCGCGGCGGAGTCTTCGACAGCGCCGAGCTGGTGACGACCATCGGCCGGGCACTGGATCGCCAGGCGACGCTTTCCGAGGCCTATCGAAACAAGCCGGACCTGAACAAGACGATTCTGAATATCTTCGTGAAGGCCTACGACTCGATCGATCGCGAATTTTGGCCTGCACATGTGGCGGCAGGCGAGTATTTCATGTCGCATGACCAGGCGCAGGACGCAGCCAAAGAGCTTCAAACTGCGCTTGAAGCCAATCCCAACGATATTCACACGCTCGATCTGGCCGGGCGAATGGCCGTCGAAAATTTCAATTTCGACGGCGGCGACAAGATGAGCGATCTCATTCGCCAGGTGAATCCGGATGCATTCGAAGCGGATCTGCTGGATGCCCGAAATCTGCTTCGCCAGCGCCGGCCCGAACTGGCCGAAGCGGAAGTCGATAAGGTCCTGCAAAGCCAGCCGAAGAATCTTGAGGCACTGGGCCTCAAGGCGGCGGTGTATGCCCTTCAGCTTAAAGATGCAACGACTGCCGAGATTCTCAAAAAGATCGAGCAGATTGATCCGAACAATGCCACCGGGTATTTCGAAGTGGCCGAGCAGCTCGGCGCGATGCGCCAATATCCGCGCGCAGCCGATATGTACAAAAAGGCCATCGAGCGCGCTCCGTGGTGGACCGCGGCTCGCAATGGCCTTGGATTGCTCTACACCCAGAGCGGCGACGAAGATGATGCCCGCGTCACGCTTGCCGCGGCTCATGAACTCGATCCATTCAATCTTGCCACCACCAACTATCTCAAGCTTCTGGACATGATGGACGGCTTTGCCCGCAAGGAAAGCGCGCATTTCATCGTTCTTTATGATCCGAAGACCGATCCGGTCATCCCCGAGTATTTCAGCGATTATCTGGAAAGCGTTCACGATGTGATCTGCAAGACCTTCAATTATGAGCCAAAGGTCAAAACCTATATCGAAGTCTTCCCGACCCATGAAGCCTTCAGCGTGCGCACGACCGGCTCGCCCTGGATCGGCACCGTCGGCGCCAGCACCGGACGCGTGATCGCCCTGGTCGCGCCGCGCGTTGGCCATCAAACGCTTGGCCCATTCAACTGGGCGCAAGTGCTTCGCCATGAATACACCCACACCGTCACGCTTGGCGACACCGACAATCGCATTCAGCATTGGATGACCGAAGGACTCGCGGTGTATGAAGAGCAGACGCCGCTGCGATGGGACTGGGTGCCGATGCTGTATGGCGCGGTGACGCATCACCAGCTTTTCCCGATCGATCAGCTCACCTGGTCCTTCGTGCGTCCCAAGCGCCCCATCGATCGGCAGCTTGCCTATGCGGAGTCTTTCTGGATCTGCAAATACATCGAGGAAAAGTATGGGCATGAAACGATTTTGAAGATGCTGACCGATTGCCGAAATGCGGAGCCGCAGGAGGTCTTTTTCCCGAAAGAAACGCATCGGTCGCTGACCGATTTTCAAAATGATTTCTTCGCGTGGTGCGATGCCCAGGTCGCAAAATGGGGCTATGATCAGGAGACGACCAAGAAGTATGAGGAACTGAGGGAAAAGGGAGAAGCGCTGATTAAAGCAAGGCAATACGACGACGCGATCGGCGTGTGGGAGCAGATCGAAAAGCTTCGCCCGGTGGATGCCCTTCCGCACAGCCGATTGGCGGGTCTATACCTGGCACTGCACCAGAACGACAAGGCCATCAGTGAACTGGATCACCTGGCCCAGGTGGAATTGAAAGACAATCGTTACACAGTAAGGATCGCCCGCATCTATCGCGATGATGGCAAGCTCGATCAAGCGGCCAAGTATGCGATGACAGGCATCTACATCGATCCCTACGATCCGCGCGCCCATGAGCTTCTGGCCGAGATTTACAGCAAGACCGGTAACGAGCAGGGTCTTGCTCGGGAAAAGCGTGTGCTGGAGGATCTCAGCAAACTCAGCGCGCAGAAGAAGGCCGACGAATTGCAGAACTGATTGACAAATATGATGTAAGGGACGTAATGAGCGAAAAGAGGTCGGACCAGCAACAATCGGCGGAAGTTGACGCGCTTCGCGCTGAGATCGCCGAGCTGCGCCGACTCAATGAAGATCTTCACCGATTGGCCGCCGATCCTGTGCTCGATTCCAGGCTGGCCGCGATCATCGAATCCTCCGATGACGCGATCATCAGCAAGACTCTTGAAGGCATCATCCGAACCTGGAATTATGGCGCCGAGCGAATCTTCGGCTGGAAAGCCGAGGAGGTCATCGGGAAGCCGATCTACATTATCATCCCTCCCGATCGGCATGCGGAAGAGCCCGACATCCTGGCCAGGATTCAGCGTGGCGAGCGCATCGACCATTTTGAAACCCAGCGCATCACTAAAGACGGAAGGCTCATCGACATCTCGGTGACCATCTCTCCCGTGCGCGATCGTAATGGCCAAATCGTGGCCGCCTCGAAAATTGCCCGCGACGTAAGCCAGCAGAAACGCTTTCAATCGGAATTGCAGAAGGCCAAGGAAGAAGCCGAGCGGGCCAATCAGTCTAAAGACCAGTTTTTGAGCGTGCTTTCGCACGAGCTTCGCACTCCTTTAACGCCGGTGCTGGCCGAGTTGAGCTTTCTGGAAGAGATGCCCGATCTTCCAGGGCCGATTCGAAACACGATTTCGATGATCCGCCGCAACGTCGAAACGGAAGCCCGGCTCGTGGACGACTTGCTGGATCTGACGCGGATTACCCGCGGAAAGCTGAAGCTACACTTTGAGGCCGTGGACCTCAACGAAGCCATTCGCGCGGTCACCACGATGATGCAGAGCCAGATGGACCGCAAGCGCATTGAATTGAAGGTCGCCCTGCGCGCCAAACACCACTTCATCTGGGCCGACCCAGGCCGGCTGCAGCAGATCTTGCTCAACCTGGTTTCCAATGCCGTGAAGTTCACGCCTGACGGCGGTTCCATTTCCATTCGATCCGCCAATGATGGCGACGACCATCATGTACGCGTCGAGGTGGCCGACACGGGCACCGGAATTGAACCGCAGATGATGTCGCGGATTTTTGCGGCCTTCGAGCAGGCGTCTAGCTCCCGGCGCCTTGGAGGACTTGGCTTGGGCCTATCGATTGCAAAGTCTCTTGTCGAAATGCACGAAGGGTCTATTCGCGCCGCCAGTGGCGGGCTGAATCAAGGCACGTGCATGACGCTCGAACTGCCGACCACCGCGGAGGAGCCGCAAAAGACATCTTCCAATGATCCTCGCCTGCGCGATGGAAAACTGAACGGCTTTCGAATTCTGCTGGTGGAAGATCACGGTGACACGCGCGTCGTCATGACGCGGCTTCTGGAGGGCATCGGTTGCCGGGTTGTCTCCGTGGGCACCGTACATGAAGCCGTGGAGGTCGCTGGCCAGCAGGATTTCGATCTTCTGATCAGCGACATCGGCCTGCCCGATGGAAGTGGAATGGATATCCTCAGCCGCATCGACCGCAACAAGCCGATGCACGCGATCGCCCTCAGTGGATTTGGTCAGGAAGATGATTTGGTACGCAGCCGCGATGCCGGCTTTGAAGCCCATCTGACCAAACCCATTAATTTTCGAGCCTTGCGGGAAACCGTCAGCCGATATGCGGCTGCCAGCGATTAAGACGCGAAGCACCGCCTGAAACTTTTGCGCTTCCGCCGCGTCCAACGCCAGCAACATCTCACACAGGAGCGCACATGAGATTTGCGGTTCGGAAACTGATCGCACCGGGAATCGTTGCGGTTGCGGCCCTTGGCTGGTTCGGTTTGAGCTTTGGCGACGAACCTGTCCAGCAACTCCAAACGCCTGAGGGACGGATCGTCCATCCAATGCTTACGGACGTCGGGGCACCGCCTGCATCGGCGTATGTCCCGTCGGCCGCCCCATCGCATGGCCACTACCGTACATTGCTGAAAAAGTTCGATGTCCCTGCCGATCAATCCTCCTACGGCGATTTCTACGACTACGGCTTCTGGGCCGGCAAAGATTACGCGGAGCAGCATGATCTGCCCAGCGGCTATTGGGTCTATGTCGCGCCGACCTGGTACATCTTCAAGGAGCCAGTCACCAGCCCTGTACCGTCGCGCGGCCCGCGGCCATGGGGCGCTGAACAAGCCACAGGCAAGCCTGACACCTGGCCGCGATCGGGCGACATTCAAAGCGCCTGGGCATCCAAAACGCCCGATGGTCAACTCGAATGGCTCGAACTGGGATATGGCCAGCCAGTCCGGCCCACAGCCGTCATCGTGTATGAAACCTTCAACCCCGGTGCGGTCAATCGAATCACCGCCGTCGAAAAGGATGGCAAGGAAACCGAGCTATGGACCGGAACCGACCCAACGCCGGTCGGCAAAGACAAAGGCATTTCCGTCATTCCGATTCACCCCGAGTCTGACATTCAGCGCATTAAAATCTACATCGACTCGCAGAAAGTGCCCGGCTGGAATGAGATCGATGCGGTTGGCCTGCTGGATGAAAATTCCGAAACCCATTGGGCGACCGACGCGACGGCCAGCAGCACCTATGCCGATCAGGTTGCAGAACCGGGTGTAGGGGGACAGATCAAGCTTTACGATCTTGACGTCTTGCCGACATTGCGGACGCGCTAATCGGCGCAAACGCACCGAACGGCAATAAGCGTCTGATCATCGACGGGTGGCGCGCCTTCACAAAAGGCGCCCACCTGTTCTCGAATGCGCATCAGGCAATCCTGCGGGCTGGTGCTGCCACAGGATTGCAGAAGCTCATCGAGCCGCTCGACGCCAAAGAGCTTCCGCCCCTCGGCCGGTCGAATGGCCGGCGAAGCTTCGGTGATGCCATCGGTGTAGAGCAGCAGCAAGTCGCCGCAATTCAGCTTGACCGTCCCTTCCGTGTAGGCTTGCTGCTCAAAAATTCCCAGCGGCAGGCCTCCACGACAATCGATCGATCGAATGTGTCCCTGGCGCAGCAGACGAGGCGGATTATGACCGGCATTGGAATAAGTCAGCACTCGCGTTTTCGGATCGAGCACCCCATAAAAAGCCGTGACAAAAGTTCCCGCACGGGTATACGCACGCGTCAGGCGGTCATTGAGGTATTCCAGCAGAGCCGAAGGCGGCGTATGTGTGCCTGGTTGAGCGTGCGCAATGGCATGCGTAATCGCCATCAATACTGCCGCTGGAGTTCCATGCCCCGACACGTCGGCGATGAAGATGCCCCACCCGCCATCGGAAAGCGGGAAAAAATCATAATAATCACCACCCGCCCGCGCGCTGGTCTGGTAAAACGTTGCCACGTCGAAGCCATCGATCGCGGGGAGCGCCGAAGGAAGCAACGATCGCTGAATATCTCCAACGACCTGAAGCTCGCGATCCAGTGCCGACAGCGCCCCGGAAAGTTGGTTGCGCAAAACCAGGTTGTGTGTCCCTCGGCCAAACAATCCCGATTGCCAATGCAGCATCGGAATCATCGCCGGATCTGGCTCGACATCCTTGCCCAACAGCATCACCGTGACGTTCAGCCCCTCGCCGCGATCATATTGCGGCAGCGCCACGAGCCGCTGACACCCCACGAGATACTCATAACCCGGATCGTCCTTTTCCAATCGCGAAGGCAGATCATCGATGATGACTGGCCGATTTGCATAAGCCAGCTCCCCCAGCAACCCCCCCGACAATTTCGGTAGTCGATCGCGCTGCTTCCAGGGATTCAGATACTCGGTGAAGCGCGACGATCGCGTGATCAGATAAAACGGCGGCTCCACGTCGCGCCGCGACATCGACACATATTCGTTGACCGGCATCAGCTCGCCGATGCCGGTCCAGTAGGCATTGATGAATTCCTCCGGATCGGTGATGCCGGAAATGGCCTTCATCGTCCGATCGACGATTTCCAGTTCCTGCTGCCAGGGTAGTCGCTTGAGCATGCTGCAATGGTAGCCGCGCGCAATGGCAGATGGTGGAAGATTCTAAAGAGCGCGCACGAAGTAAGGGGATTTGGTGTGTAACGTCGCGCGCCAAATCCGCTTACTTCGTGCGCGGCCCTTTCATTCTCCCTTTGCGCGGGCGTAATCCCCATCGCGCCAAATTCAAATTTTTGCCGTCAACGGTTGGTTTGCTGTTAGAATATTGCCATGACTGAGCAAAAGGATTCGCCGCCCATTTCGATTCCTTACGCCACCCCGAGTCTCGATCCGGAAAAGAAAATGCAGGCATTGATCCTGATGGTTCTATTCCTGGTTGGTGGCGCGGTATTGATCTTCCTGATATCCGGCGTGAGCTGGCAAGCCGTCGCGGCCATCGCTTGTCTCAGTGCCGCCTGCATCGCAGCATCATTTTTCCTGACGCGGATTTAAACCCAACCTAGGCTTCCACCATTGCCTCCGCATCTGCGGGCGGCTCCATTTCGGCTTCGGTTTCCACGACCGGTGCGCGCGGATTGGAATGTACGACCAGCAGCGAGCATTGCGCGATGTCGGCCAGCAATGCGTGCCCGCCTGAGAGCGGCCCGTGCGATGAATCCCATTCATCGGAAAGCCCCAGGACCATCAGATCGTGGCCCGCGCTTTCCTCGGCAATCACCTTCCGAGCATCGGCAATATCAATCACCCGCACATCTGCCAACTCCGGGAATCGCACTTCGAGCGGCGATTCATCGGCCCTCTTCTCCTGATCGGCCTTCCTGATTCGAAGGATCGTTACGGAGATCTCGCCCGATGCGCCAAAATGCTTCACCGCTTTGAGCACTTCACGATCCTGCGGCGCACCCAGGTATGGAACAAGGATTCGCTTTACTGGCCCAAGTCCCTTGTCACAGAAGATCGCCACGTTCGCCGGCGCGCGTCGCAGCACTTGGCCCACAACCCCGCCCAGCACATTGCTGGAAAAGACCGGCTTATGCCAGCCCATAACGATCCAGCTTGCCAGATAGCGTTCGGCAGCGTCTGCAATGTCGCGCCCAATATTTCGGCTGACGAAGTTGATGGCACTGAATGGAACCTGCTGCTTCTTGGCCGCACTAACGGCGACATCGAGCACTTCATCCGGCTCGATCGACGCAGTCCGTGCACGGCGTTCCACTTCAGCGGGCCGCTCAAGATGCAATGCATAAAGCCGGCCGGGGCTTGCGCCCATAAGCATTCGGCTGATGCGCACCAGTGATGCCGCGGTATTTTTCAAACTGACCGGCACAACCACATGGATGCCCGGCACCTTGGCTGCTTCCTCGCGCGCCGCTTCATCCATCTCGCGCTTCTGGCGGGCCGGGGAATAGAGCAGCCGCATGAAAGGCGTCGTCATGAAGGTCGTGGCCAGCGCCATAACCACCATCATGGCAAACAATGATGGGGAGAGAACGCCGAACGTGAGTCCGATGTTGAGGATGATCAATTCCATCAGGCCGCGCGTGTTCATCAGAACACCCAGGAGGCCGCTCTGACGCCAATTGATTCCGTAAAAGCGCGCGGCAAGGGTGACACCACCGAACTTACCGACGACCGCTGTTGCGACAATGACAGCGCAGATGATCCAGAGCTGCGCCGATCCGAGCAGGCCGAGCTCCGTCCGCAATCCCGTGTATGCGAAGAACAACGGCAGCAGAAACAAAACGGTGAAATCCTCCACCTTTTCCGTCAGGTGTTTGATGAACGGTCCTTCCTTAGGCATCACCGCTCCAAACATGAATGCGCCAAAGATTTGATGGATGCCGATCGCATCGGTCGCCAGTGAGCTACCGATCAGGATCAGGAAGATGATCGCCATCACGCCCTGCGTGAGGTAGCCGAGCGTGTCGAAGATGGCCTGAAGCCGACCGAGGAATTTCCGGACGACGAAGACCATCACCAGCAGATAAGCGGCTGACAGCCCAACGGTCATCATGGCGGTGCGAAAGGCCGAGCCATGATGCGTCTCATTTCCAATTCCTTTGAATTGCGCGATGGCCAGCACGAAGGCCAGGATGCACCAGCCCATGATGTCGTCCATGGCGGCGCAGGTCAGCGCCAAGACACCCGTGCGTGTCTTGTGAAGGTTTCGTTCCGTGAGGATGCGCGCGAGCACCGGAAACGCCGTAATGCTCATCGCCGCGCCCATGAACAGGCACAAGACCATCGGGCTGGCGACATCGCCGGTGACTTCGTGCTGTGTGTGAAGCAATGCGATCGCAAGAGCTCCGCCCAAAAGGAAGGGAATGACGATGCCAACGGTTCCGGTGACGAGCGCCGCTTTGCCCTGGCCGCGCAGCAATTTGGGATCCAACTCCAGCCCGACCAGAAACATGAAGAGCATCACGCCCATCTGACTCAGCACATCAAGATTACCCAGTGACGAGCGAGGAAACAGCGCGTTCATCCAGGCGCCATGATGAATCAGGCCAAGCAGCGAAGGACCCAGCAGGATGCCGGCGATCATCTCCCCCACCACCTGCGGCTGATTGATATGACGCATCAACATGCCCAGCAGCCGCGACAGCGCAAGAATCACACCGATCTGGATCAGAAGGATCTGGATCATGTTCATACATCGGCCCCGAAATTCTGAAATCGGTCACGCCCGAAATACCCGTAGCACGATTTCGCAAATCTCAGGCCAAAGTCTAATGAGCGGACAATGCGGGTGGGACGGTCCAAATCTCAAATCGGGCAGATTAAATCAAATGATGAGGCGTTAACGAAAGCCGCCCGTGAGTCACGATGAGCCGACTCACGGGCGGTTGTCTTTAGATCATTTTAGAATGACTACACGCCCTTCGGCCAATGCCGAGTCTCTTCGATGGATTGACCCGTTTCCAGCAGGCTCTTGAGACTCGAAAGAAGATTCGGCCAACCCTGCGAGACACCATCAATGAGCTTGGAATTGGCTTTCTCCATCTCGTGAATCACCGTGAGCTTGACGGCCGACCCCTTCGGCTCAATGAGATACGTCATCTTCGAATCACCTTCGCTCTTCAGCTCCGGGATGAATTGATTCTGCCACGACAGCACCAGCCGGCGAGGCGGATCGATTTCGAGGACCTTCCCGGCATCGCCCACGCGCCCATCGGGAATTATGAGTTTCCAGGATGAGCCGACTTTCCAATCGCAATCCTGCCGGGTGTCGCACCAGTATTGGCGGGTGAAGTCGGATTGGGTCAACGCTTCCCACAGTTTTTCCGGCGTCGTGCGGATGTAGATGACATAGACGAATCGCGATTCAGCCATTGGATTCTCCTTCAAGTTTCGCTTTGAGATCGGCCAGGGCACCAAGCCGATGCCGCTCATACTTTCCGATCCATCGCTGTGCGATCTGATGGATCGGCACCGGGTTGAGATAATGCAGCTTTTCCCTGCCGCGCCAGAGCGTCACAACCAGATTCACATCTTCCAGCCGCTTGAGATGCTTGATTACCGCTTGGCGGGTCATATCCAGATGCGCAGCAAGCTGTGAAAGCGTCTGCCCGTTTTCCGCCCGCAGCACATCGAGCAATCGCCGCCGACTCGCATCCGCCAGGGCTTTGAACACGCCGTCCATGTCGGACTTCATTCAGATCCTCTGAAACATTATGCAACCGTTTGGTTGCATTTCAAGGGAAAAAATTGACAGAGAAAAGAAGCTGAAGTTAGCCACGGTTAGCCGCGACGCGATAGCGGAGCGCTTACTCCGACCGCAACAAAAAGCGCTCCGCTGTCGCGTCGCGGCTAACCATGGCGGACCGCATCGCTCGTTGAATTGGGTCGCGAGTGCTGACGCAGACTATTGCGAGAACCAGCATGCAGCGACGTGCCCTGCTTCACCCTTCTTCTGCTCGAGGGGCGGTCGCTGCTCAACGCATTTGCGCATGACTTGGACCGTTTCACCGGCGGTCTGAATGGTGGTCGTGTCCGTGCCCGAGGCCTCTTTGGCACACTGTCTCGTCAGCGGACATCGCGGATGGAATGGACAACCCGTCGGCGGCTTGGACGGGGACGGGACTTCTCCCTTGAGGACGATGCGCTGCTTGTTGGGACGTGGGTCGGGTTCGGGGACAGCCGAGAGGAGTGCGACGGTATATGGGTGTTTCGGATTCGCGTACAGCTCAGCGGCCGGGGCCTGCTCGACGATATGGCCGAGGTACATCACCGCCACTTCATCGGAAAAATGCTCGACAACGGCGAGGTTGTGGGCAATGAAGAGGTAGGCGATGTTCAGCTCCTGCTGAAGATCGTCCAGCAGGTTGAGGATCTGCGATTGGATTGAGACGTCCAGCGCTGAAACCGGCTCATCGCAGACGATGAAGTTGGGCGAAAGCGCGAGCGCGCGGGCGATGCCGATGCGCTGGCGTTGGCCGCCGGAGAATTCGTGCGGATATCGGCGGGCATAGCTGGGATCGAGTCCGCATCGGCGAAGAAGCTGCGCGACGCGTTCATCTTTTTCTGAGCCGCGCGCCACGCGATGCACTTCCAGCGGCTCGCCGATGATGTTGCCGACGGTCATGCGCGGATTGAGGCTGCTGACCGGGTCCTGAAAGACGATCTGCATCTTGCGGCGCAAACCTCGCAATTGCCGGCCGCGATAGGCGAAGAAATCGTTGCCTTCATAGAGGACTTGGCCGCTGGTCTTGGGAATCAGGCGGAGGATTGTTCGGCCAACGGTGGTTTTTCCGCAGCCGCTTTCGCCAACCAGGCCAAGGGTCTTGCCGCGATCGATGTCGAAGCTGACGCCATCGACGGCTTTGACGTAGCCAACGGTGCGAGAGAAGACGCCGCGACGAATCGGGAAATAGGTGCGGAGATCGCGGACCTGCAGCAGCGGCGATTCGCTCGATCCGCCCATCGGCGACCGATACGGAGCGACCATCGGAGCAGCGGGATTTTGCAGCGATTGAGTCTGGCTCACCAGATCACCTCCTGCGCGTCGCTGCTCGCGGCGATCGTTGCATCTTCTCTACGATGCTCCAGATGCGGGGCCGTGGGTGGACTTTTCTCATAATTCTCCAGCACGTGGCAGGATGCCCAGTGAGCGGCCTTCACCTCGCGAAGCGTGGGCTCGACCCCGACACATTTGGAGAGCACGTCAAAGATATCGCCATCCGCGTCGCGAATGGGGGTCGTTTCGAGTGGCACGTTAGAACCGGGGGGCATCGAAACCGGTTGCCCCGCCTTGATCGATTCGGCCATTTTGCGCGTGCGCGGACAGCGCGGGTGGAATTTGCAGCCTGAGGGAAAGCGAGTTGGCGCCGGCACCATGCCGGAAATGGTTTCGAGCCGCTTGGCGTGCTGACCGAGCTTGGGAATGGAGCGAAACAGGCCTTCGGTATACGGGTGCTTGGGATGATCGAACAGCTCCTCGACCGTAGCAAATTCCACGACCCGGCTGGCGTACATCACACCAACCGTATCGGCATTTTCCGCGACGACGCCAAGATCGTGGGTGATCAGCAGGATCGACATCCCGCGCTCGCGCTGGAGCTTGCGAAGCAGTTCGAGGATTTGTGCCTGGATCGTCACATCCAGCGCTGTCGTGGGTTCGTCGGCAATCAGCAGCTTGGGCTGACACGACAGAGCCATCGCGATCATGACGCGCTGGCGCATGCCGCCGGACATTTGGTGCGGATATTCCTGCAGTCGGCGATGAGGATCGGATATACCGACGTCATTGAGGCTTCGCTCCGCGATGTCGCGTGCCTCGCGGGTTGAGACATGCTGATGGAGCGTGACGGCTTCCATGATCTGGTCGCCGATCGTGTAAACGGGATTGAGGGAGGTCATCGGCTCCTGGAAGATCATCGCGATGTCTTTCCCGCGCACGTCGCGCATATCGCGCTCGGAGAGCTTGAGAAGGTCCTGCCCTTCCAGAAGAACCTGGCCGCCGAGGATTCTGCCCGGCGGCTGGGGGATGAGCCGAAGGATCGAGAGAGCCGTGACTGACTTTCCGCATCCGCTTTCGCCCACGAGGGCGACGGTTTGGCCTGGATAAATGGAGAAGGAGACTTCCGCCACTGGCCGGATCTGCCCGCGCTCGGTATCGAAACCGACGCTGAGGTCTTTGAGTTCCAGTAGCGGCTGAGACATAATCATTCCTTCGTTTGTCAAGCCATTTTGTTCAGTCGCGGATCGAGCGCATCCCGCAACGCTTCGCCGATCAGGTTATAAGCCAGCACGGTCAGAAAGATCGCCAGGCCCGGATAAACCGCCAGCCACCAGAAGACATTTCCGCCGGCCCCGAGTGCCTGCTCCAACAAGCTGCCCCAGCTCGATTCATTCTGCAGACCGATGCCCAGGAAGCTGAGCGTCGTTTCGATCAGGATCGCACCGGCTACGCCGAAGCTGGCGTTGACGATGACCGGGCTCATGCCGTTGGGCAGCATGTGCTTGAAGAGGATCGACCAGAGCGGCAGTCCCCCCGCCTGTGCCGCATGCACAAAATCGCGATCGCGCAGCGAAAGAAACTCGGCTCGGACGAACTCGGCATAGCTGAATGAACTGAGCGCGCCGATCACCACCATCATGATGTACAGCGCCTGATCCGGATGGTTCTGGAACATCGAGACGAAGGCCAGCAGCAGCACCAGCGTTGGGATCGACTCGCAGATTTCCACCAGGCGCATGCCAATCAGATCGACCCAGCCGCCGAGGTATCCCATTAGGCCGCCCATCACCACGCCCATCACGATGGCCACGCTCGTTGCGACAAAGCCAATCGAGATGGCGATGCGCGTCGCATAGATCATGTTGCTCGCGAGATCGGCCGAGTCGGCGGTAGTGCCCATCGGATGGACCAGGGTCGGCGCCTTCAGACGGGCATCTTCTACGTCGCGCTGGTGATCGTCAGGGGAATAATGTATGGGAACAAATATAGCTTTGGAGATTTCGCCCGACACTAATCCATTTCGGTACGTGTCATACACCTGAACCAGAGGCGGCTTGACGGTGAAGTAAGAGACGGCAGCCGCGACGATGACGATGCCAATGAAGGTCCAGACGCGCGTGGCCCGGCGAATGCGTTTCAGCCGCCAGAGGATCAATGCAGCAAAAAACGTAATCAGAAGCGTCACATCAGTTGGCGTCAGCGCGCGGGCCAATGGGCTTGACCATTGTCCATTGCTCTTCATTGCCAATGGATGGCTGTTGGCCAGCAGCGGCGCGAAAACCGCCAGCACCATGATGAGCACGATCCAAGCCAATCCGAGCTGCGCGCCGATCCGCTCGAAAGTGAGTCGAAGGACTTTGCGCGTGAACGAAACTGGCGCATCGACAACGTACCCGGCATTCGGCGCCGGATACGGATCCGCGGGCGGAGTGAGCATGCTGACATTGATTTCAGTCATAGCTCACCCTTGGGTCGGCCAGCACATAGAAGATGTCTCGCAGGAGCATGCTGACGAGCGTGATGATGCCGCCAATCAGTGTGACGGCAAGAATGACTTCGCGATCCTGAAAGCGCGCGCCCTCGACGCCGAGCTGTCCCATGCCCGGAATGCTGAAGATTGTTTCAATGATGACCGACCCAGCGAGAAGTGAAGGCAGAATCGCGGCAGCCACCGTGATCAATGCGATCAGGCTGTTTCGGAACACGTGTCGATACAGGACGACATTCTCAGCGACGCCTTTAGCGCGAGCCGTGCGCGCGTAGTCGGCTCCGAGATTTTCCAGGACAGAGCCGCGCACAAGCTTGGTCAAGAATGCTGATGCGCCAAAGCTGAGGCAAATCACCGGCATGATCAGGTGCCAGCAGACATCCGCCAGCCATCCGCGAGACCAATGCCCCGCGACATGTGCAGGCAGAAACTGCATCTGGCTTGCATTCATTTCCGTCAGCCCCGCCGCCGGAAACAGATGCAGATATTGATTGCTTGCAAGGAACGTGATCAGCATGACGCCAAGCCAGACCGTCGGCATCGACCAGGCGGCCAGTTGCGTGAAGCCGAAGATAGAATCGAACGCTCCGCCGCGATGTCTTGCGGCACGGATGCCGGTCCAAACGCCGATCGCGTAGATGATGGGGATGGTGATGAAGTTGAGCAGCAGCGTGATCGGAAGCGATTCGGCGATCAGATCCCCGACCGGTCTATGGCGCTCCATGCTTTCGCCGAGGCTCGGCGATTTAAAGCCGAACGTCGTGAAATTGCCCTCGTCATCTTCGCGCCATCCGATCGGGGAAATCTCATTGAGCCATCGGCCATACTGAACGATCAACGGGCGATTGATGTGATACCGCTTTTCGTAATAAGCGCGGATGCGAGCCGCTTCGGCGCCTCGGACATTGCCGCCCGCGGCGGCTAGCGCCGCGCCACCGATGCCGCCCGGCGACATCGCCATCACAAAAAAGACCAGCGCGGTGATGCCCAGCAGCGTCGGAATCATCAGTAGCAGGCGTCGGAGAATATAAGTCAGCATCTTCGCCTGAAATCTTCGAAGGCCGCAAGCGCGCCCGGATCAGTCGTGGTACTTCTGCATGGACCTAGGCACGTACCACTCGTTTTTCAGCGTGACGATTCCGAACTTGGTGGGTTCGACGCCTTTGAATCGCTTGTCCACCGCGTCCAGTTCCTTATCGGTAAGCATAAATGTGTAAGGCTGATCCTCGTGCAGCATACGGTGAATCTCATGCCAGATTTCCATTCGCTTGGCTTCATCGACCGTGCTGCGCGCTGCTTCGATGGCGGCATCCACCTTGGGATTGGAGTATTGAACGTAATTGTCGCCGACGCCCGCAATCGCACTGCTGGAGAAGATCTGTTGCGGATCATCTTCGACCGCCCCGCCGCCCCAGCCGGCAAAGAGAGCATCAAGGTCGCGCTCCTTTTGTCGTTGCAGCAGCACCGTCCATTCGGTTGGAGCCGGACGAACCACGATTCCAGCCTGCGCCATCGCATCGACTATGAACGTCGCCACGCGTTTACTCGTATCGCTGGTCGATGGATACATGAACTCGAACGTGAACTGCTTACCGTCGGGGCCAAATAAGGCGTTGTTTTTCCGGGTAAAGCCTGCTTCGGCCAGTAGCTTCTGCGCCTGCTCCGGATCGTACGGCAACGGCTTCACGCTTGGATCCGACTGCGGCGATAGTGGATTGAAAGGCCCCGTCGCAATCGTGGCATAGCCGCGAATGATGTCCCGGATGACACGCTGGCGGTCGATCAGCATAGTCATCGCGCGGCGCACGCGAACATCTGCGAAGTAAGTCGGCTTGCCGTGCCGCTTTTCGTTCCAGCCGATGTAATAGTAACCGCCGTCGAGCGTGTCGATGGCGAAGGTGTTATATCGTTTGCTCAACTCCGGATCATTTTTGACCACGTCAAATTGATCCGGAGCAGGGTGATAGAACATATCGATTTCGCCGTTGCGCAAGGCGGTCATGCGTGCGGCTGGCAGAGCGATGATTCGCCACGTCAGACGATTGGGGCCGCCGGGCTCGCCCCAGTAGCGCTCGTTGCGCACGAGCTCAATCGGTCGGCCAGGCTCCGGTTTCCAGTCCGTGGGGTCGGCCATGCGATACGGCCCCGAGCCGATCAGCAGCCCGGTCGATTCGTTGAACTGTTGCGGCGTGTAACGGGAATAAAACTTCTTGCTCATGACTTGCGTGCCGCCGACCACTTCAAAGGCCATGTAATACGGCTCTTTGAAAACAAAGCGCACGCTATAGTCGCCGGTCTTCTCGCAGGATTTGAGCTTGCTCAGGTAAACTCGCTTGGCGGGAGCTTCGATCTTCTCATCCTGCGTCAACTGAATCGTGTAAACCACATCGTCGGCCGTCAGCGGCTGGCCATCGGAAAACGTCACGCCCTGCCGAAGATTGAAATCGATCGTCAACCCATCGGGTGAGATCTTCCAATCGGTGGCCAGGCGAGGCACCCAACCCAGCGTCACAGGATCGCGATCGATCAGCGTATCGAGCACATATCCCTGGATCTGCATGGAATAAAGATCGGTGTTGATCAGCGGCGTGAGCTTGTCGGGCGGAGCAAGGAGAACATCGACTACGTCGTCGCCAGGGGCAAAGTCGGCAGCCGAATGAATTCGGCGGACGCGCTTATCGACGTCCAGGTTTGACTGGCGCGTCGTCGCGAGGTTCGGGCCGGATATCGCGCCCTGTTCCAGCATTCGGCGAATGCGCGCCAAGTCGCTGGTTTGATCGCCCACCTGGTTGCGCACCTGCTGGACGACCTGCCACTGCCGGTCGTACTGCTTCATCTGCAGCAGCACCAGCACGATCAGCCCGCAGACCAGCAGGAACAGAAAAAGGTCTTTTAAGCCGAAGCGGTTCTCCATGATGCAGCAAAAAGTAACGCGAAGCGGCCCCGTTCACCAGCGAAAGGCGTGAAACAAACAGCAAGTATCATCAAACACTAGTCTCGACCGGCTCCTCCGCCACTTCTTCGACCACCGCCGTCTGCTTCAATCGCTCGACCAGTTCGCGGGTCTTTTCCTGCCGATGCTGCTCGCGGAAATGCTCTTCCACCTGCTTGCGCGCCTCATCAAACGGAATGGGTTTGGAAGGCTTGCGGTCGGTCAGCTTGATGAGATGGAAGCCAAATGGCGAAACAAAAACCGGGCTGATTTCGCCGACTTTCATCGAGAATGCGACCGTTTCAAACTCCTCGGCCAACTCGCCGCGCTTGAAAAAGCCAAGATCGATGTGTTCGTCGGCCTTATCCGAATGCTTTTTCGCCAGCGATTCAAAATCGGCCCCGCTTTGAATTTCGCCGCGGAGTTTTCGAAGTTCTTCATAAGCCCCGGCCCTCGCCTCGCCCCGTTTGGGGGCTTTAAGAATGTGCGACGCCCGCACTTCTTCGGGCGTCATATAAGAGGCCTGGTGATCGTTATAAAATTTCCGCAGCGCCGCCTCATCGGCCACCACGTCCGCCGCCAATTGATCGAGCATGCCTTTGACGCGCAGGTCCACCTCGACGTCGTGCCTAACCAGATGCATCTGATCTGCCGTCGCCCCCGTTGCGGCAAAGAAACGCGATTCTCCGCCGTATTCGTCAACCAGCTTCGCCACCGCCGCGTCCACCTCATTGTCGGGCGCTTTGGGACGGCTCCGCAGCGCTTCCTGCGCCAGCAGCGCGCGGGCGATCACATTCTGCTTTGCGTAGCCGCGGAATTCCTCATCGCGCTCGCAACAGGAGACGTTCCCAAGGTTCTCGAAATAGGCCTTGATCTGCGAGAATTCCGATTGAAGGATCGCATCATCGATGCGCTGGCCATTAACGACGAGCGGCACAAACACCTCCGCGGGTAATTGGAAGCCGGACCTTGCAGGATTATAGTCGAAAGCGGTCGGTCGGTTGCCACGCCCAGTGGCTGATGTTCCGTCGATGGCCTCGCACAAATTATTACCGTTGAGCACCGCGCGGCCCGCAGATTATTCTTGTAAGGAGTGGTGGACCGCATGCCAGCGAAGCGCAAATCCGTGACGAAGAATTCGACCTCGCCCGCCAAGGGTCGCAGGCTCACCGCTCAGTTACCGGATGAAAAGGCCGTTCGCCGGACGAGCAAAACGGTCCCGGTCAAGCCGCCCAAGCCATCGCGCCGACCGAAGAAGCCGATGCCCACTGCGATCGATCGCCGCACTCATTTTCCGGAAGCGGATTGACCTCACGCTCGACGCTGTGCCTCACGAAATGTCCATTCGCATTCCAAACCGATCCAGAGGTGCGTCACCATTTCAGAAGCGTGAGACACGATGAGACAGTGAGACACTTTTTGCGTGTCCCAAATGTCTCATTTCCACACGGACTTCGCCCGTAACATATTATGGCATCGATATTTACCACTCCAGTTTACTGCTGAGCCCGGTGAGGCTCGGATTGAAGTTCGGCCTTTACCTGTCGCCCGGGTTGAAAATGTCGGTGTACGACGCAATAGCCGAGTACTCGGGACATCTCACACTGTCCGCGAGATTGCCGACACTTCGCGCTGGGGCAGCACATTTCCACACACCGGCGACCAGGCCTTTCGGGGCAGCTACGCGATCGACTACAGCAAACCCGGAGCACAAGAATACATCCAGAGCGAAGCCGATTTGTTCGCGTCGTGGGGCGTCGATTTTATCAAGATCGACTGGGCTGCCGTGCGCGGCGGCGCGCATCCGGTGGATAGTCGCGCGGATATCGAGCACTGGGCGATCGCCCTCAAGAAGACGGGCCGCCCGATTTGGCTCGAGCTATCCGCCGGGCAGAATATCAATTACATGGACGTCTGGACGAAATACGCCAATGGCTGCCGGATCGATGGAGATATCGAAGCCTATGGCAAATCTCCAAATTTGACGAACTGGCGTCGCATCATGACACGATTCAAAGACGCCCCAAAATGGGCCAGCTACGCTCGCCCCGGATATTGGAATGATTTGGACTCGATCGAAATCGGCGACGGCCCCCACGACGGAATAACCGCCGTCGAGAAGCAGTCGGCGATGACGCTCTGGTGCATCAGTTGTTCCTCGCTTTTTACGGGGGCGGATTTGACGCATCTCGACCCGGACGATTTTAAAATGCTGACCAACCGCGAAGTGATCGCCATCGATCAAGCTGGGCGCGTGGCCACGCCCATTTCCCAGGCCAAGCCGCAGCAGGTTTGGCGTGTGAAGAACCCGGACGGCTCGTTCACGGTGGCGCTGTTCAACCTTGCGAACGCGTCAACGAAGGTCACCGCAAGCTGGAGCAACTTGGGACTTAAAGGATCGGCCGCCGTCCGCGATCTGTGGTCGCACAGCGATCTGGGAGAATTCGAAAAGGAATTCAGCGCGCCTTTGGAGCCGCATGCGTCGCGTCTTCTGATGGTGAAGACGAAGTCAGTTAATTAATTGGTGTTCAACGAAGAGGAGCCCCTCGTTTAGCGGGCGTGCTTGCACGCCGTTGGCCGCGCCTTGAATGGCAGCGCGCAACGGCTCGCAAGCGAGCCCGCTAAACATGAGGAATCGAAATCCACTACTTACTGCGCCGCGCCGGTTCTGCGGGAACCTTCCATTCGTGCGCATCGGGACCATTTCCGATGACCGGAAATTCGCTGATGCGCAGACGATCCGCTCCCATGGGGATCAATGTAAGCGTCACGATTGGCTCATCCGATTTCACCGGGCTTTCCTGCAGCGCGCCGACCATGTTGTTGCGATCGGCTTTCCAATTGGGAATCAGCCGGCCCTGAACGTGAATCTCGGAGGGCGCGCCGTCAAGCGTGAAGGGATTCTCCGCGACCGGTCCGGTGCGCGGGACAAACTGCAGCGAAGATTGCGGGTTCTTTTCATCGAGCACGAGCCCATAGTTCCATGGCGTCGTGGGAAATACTTCTTGGTCGGGCCATTGGGCGGTGCCGCCGTATTGATCCCACTTTTCGCCGATCTTCAGGGCGTAAGTGAGCGCGCCGCGATCGATGCTGACGGCGTTCTTGTTCTTCTCCCAGACATGCACCTTCATTTCCATGGGCAGGTGCAACGTCAGATGATCGCCCTCCTTCCACTGGCGCGAAATTACCAGGTAACCGGGGCCTTTGCCCTGGCCCGAAATCGGCTCATCATTGAGTGAGACTTCCGCATCCTGGCACCAGCCGGGCACGCGAAGGTAAAGCGGAAAGGTGACCGGGCCAGAGCTATGAAGCATCAGGTTGATGGTGGCCGCGAAAGGGTAATTGGTGTCTTCTTCTATGGTTACACTGGTTCCGTCTCCGACTTTGGCCGTTACCTGGGAGGCACTGTAGATTGAGGCGCACAGGCCATTGTCGGCGGTGGCCAGCCATAGTTCTTCTGAGAGATAGGGCCATCCATGGCTGACATTATGCTGGCAGCAGCGATAGACCTCGCGCGGGCTGTAGGAAAACATCGTTCCGCCGTTTTGAATGCCCGGGGCTTTGTTGTTGGGGTCGAGGCTAATCTGGTTGGGGCAGGTCAGGTAATGCAGCCCCTTTTCATCAGGCGTGGAAGCAGCGGGAAATGAGTTGAAGGCGACGTCTTCACAGCGGTCGGCCCAAAGCGGATCGCCGCTGATTTTCGTGAGCATTTCGAAGGAATGCATGAACTCGACCATCGAGCAGGTCTCGGCTCCCTGGCGCGGGTCACCATGACCGGGGCGGGCATTTTCATCCGCGCCGAACATGCCGCCGGGCACCTGGCCATATTGCTCCATGATCTGGTCGTAGTCGTGCTGAGTGGCTCCGAGGAATTTTGGATCCTTGGCCTGCATTCCAAATTCGGCCGGCTCACGGAAGCTCTGGCAGAAATTGACGCCATGCAGATTGGCCACGCCGGCCGTCCAGTTGGCGGTGTTGCGATGGACTTTCTGAGCCAGATCAAGGAGCCAGGATTCGCCGGTGCGGTTGTAAAGCCAGTAGATGCTTTCGAGATTGTCGCCGCCGCGGATTTTTGGCCAATAGCCGACGAGGAAGTCTTTCTCGGGAACGTTCAGTTCCCATTTGAAATAACGATCCATCAGCTTGATCACGCGCGGATCGCTAGTGACTTCGTAATAGGATTGGAGGCAGTTCAGCGCGATCATGTTGGGCCAGAGGTCCGGCTTTCCATTAAGACTTGTTCGCAATGCTTGCGGGCCAAACCAGCCGTCTTCGATCTGGCTGGAAAGCATGGCTTCAATCCACCGCCGCGCTTCGGAAGTGATCTGCTTATCGCCGAGCACATAGCCAAGATCGCCATATCCTTTGAGCCAATATGGGAGTTCCTCCCAGCCGAGCTTCTTGGCGTTGGCCGGATCGACCCAGGCATTATCGTCGAATTTGCACCACTTGGAGATTTCCTCGAGATGCCCGGTCATTCCGGTTGTCTCGAGCTGCAGCTCATGGAGCAGCCAGCCGCGCGGCTTGATCGCGCCGATCGGGAGCTTCACCAGTGGATTGACCGCCAATGGCTGGCGATTGGACAAATAGAACTTATTTGGAGCTTCGGCAGGAATTGAAGTGACCTGCTTGGCCTGGATTTGGTCGTCGGCAAGCAGAGCCGAGGTTGAAATCAGAAGAATACAACAAGTGAAAATGGCTTTATTCATGATTGGTTTGAAGAGGATTACGCAGCCGAGGCGCGCAAACGATCACGCGCTTGCGGCACATGACCGAAGCATAGCAGACGGGGATTAGATGACAACGTGGAAGTCTACTTCTTCTTCCACTCCGTGCCCTGTTGATCGCGCATGCCGGTCGAAGTCTTGAACAATTCGATGGGGATCCCGAAATGAACGATAATCTTATCGTCGTTGACCAATTCCCAAGTGGCATCGTTCGACGTGCCAGCCATCGTGAGCGTGGCCTTGTGATCGTCCTTCAATTGGAGCTGGCCTTCAGTGGACTGGTATGTGCCGAACCACTTGCTTTCCTTGCTGCCGCAGCCGGCAAGAGCAAAAATAAAAACGGAAAGCATCGCATACCTGAAGATCGAGCGGTGATTGCCAGACATGATCGCGTTCCTTTCTCCCGAATAAGAGCGAAATGAGCTTGCCCGCATACCCATGAAATCCCGTGGCTGAGGAGTAAGCAAAGTCCTGATAGCCCGCCGCTTAGAGTAGTCAGTCGTGTCGGATTGTCAAAAAAATGCGGAGCTGCGGATTGAGCGGAATGAAAATACTCAAAATCGCTGATGGCTTCTCATCATGCTTTCATGGGGCGATCTGTACAATTTGCCGTAAATGACTCCGGAGCATTCGAGGGGATGTCTTCCGGAGGTGGAGAAGCAAACGCCCCTGGCTCGCTAATTTGGTTCGAGCCAGGGGCGTTATTTGTTAATTCAGTGGGATTTAAGCTTCTCGCACGACAAACGGCACTGCGCACAGCGCCAGACAGGCCACCAGCAGAATCCACGTATTTGAGAAGAAAAAGGGAACGACCATCAGCCCAAGCCCGCAGAGGATCGGCATGAGCTGCCCCATCTTCTTGCCGAACATGAAATAACCGGTGCCGACGCAGCCGAACAGCAGCGACAGCATCAAGTTATTCATATTCAAATCCATGGCGTCATCCAAACTGCCAGCCCACATCTTCCAGACCGGCAAAATCCAGTTGTGTAAGGGTGCGGCGCTGGCCGGCCGGTAGATAGGGATCCATCATGCAGGCCTGCCAAAGCGAGCCGACGGCACTTTTTGAGCCATCCGCCCAATGCGCACTATCGGCTGAAAGCAGGACCGGCTTTCCAGCATTGGCCAGCTCGCCATGAGGTCCGGTAAATGCGCCGGTCGAGCTGTAAGTGTTCCAGGAATCGGAGGTTCCGAATCCGAGGACGTGCGAGATTTCATGGATGGCGACAGAGAGAAAGTCTTCAGCATTAGCCGCGGGTGGATTGGCTGAGAAATTCCAATTCGTGAATCGGCTGAAAGAAATTGAGCCACCCCACGGGCCAAAATCGGTTGGATGGCCCATGAGTGCCCCGCCTTGTCCGCGAGCTTCGACATCCTGAAGCCAAGTCTCTGAGCCGGTTGCCGTCCACCCGCCCGGCGCGCCCTCACCCAGCTCCAGAGCCTGAAGGCCGCTGCTTGCGCCTACATAGATGACAACCGTATTGGCGGCAACGACCGGATTATTGACCGAGACGAGCCGGCCGGTTGCGGGGTTGTCGAACTGCTCCTGCCAGGTATTGCCCGATCCGGGAACCAGCGCGGTCAGTTGATCGCTGAAAACTGAGAACATTGCCGCCGCCTGGTCGAGCCGGGCAACGGCATCCGGATGGGCGGCGAAAAATCCGCTGGAGTCGAACTGATAATTAAAAACGATGTGCAGATTCGCGGCCGGCGTGGTCGCTGAAATTGTCAGATGATAATTACTGCTGTTTGCGGTTTCGTAGACGCGAACATAGTAAATCCCTGGAGCCAGCGTTTTCCTGATGGAACCGCCGGCTGTGCCGAGATTCGCGCTGGCCAGAATATCGGAAGATTCGACGATGCCGTCGTGATTGCTGTCGCTGATCAACTGCAGGCCGACATTTGTTGAGAGTGTGCCGAGGGTGGCGGCGAATTTCTCAGGGGAATTGATGGCAAACCGATAGTAATCGTTTGGATCGATTTGGCCGATGAAGTCGCCGGCCCTGACGGAACCGGCAAGGGTGCCCATGTTTCGCGCCGTCGCCTGCGTGTTGCCGGCGTAATCTGCCGACAGCGCCAGCGTGTAACTGGTGCTTCCGCCGCGCGACGCGACACCGATATAGTAAGTTCCCCCGGCAAGTGTTTTGAAGATCGAGTCGCTTTGCGTGCCAGGGTTGGTGGACGTCGCCAGCACTTCGCCAGCATCGATACTTTGGTTGTAATTGAAATCTTTGACCAGGAAGAGATCGGCATTGGATTGCATTCCCAGCAGCCTGATGCTCAGGGTACCGGCCGATTCCATGAAAAAGCTGTGATATTGAATCGGTTGAGTGACGGCATTGACCGCGCCATAGTAGACGTGGCTGCCCTCATACCACCCGATCGGGACGGCGCCTGCGAGCGAGCCGCTCAGTAGCGTTCGCCGTTCCAACGGTTCAGCCTGATACGTTTGTTTTGATCGGAATGGAGCGACACATCGACGCCGCAGCGCTTCCAGCACGTGCGTTAAAAACATCTCATCTCCGCCGGCAAAAAGCGAGCAACAACCCCACATCGAGCCAATGGGGGTACTAACTCAATCGGCCATTGTGGTCAACGTCAAATTGAGAAAAAGCCATATGGGGCAACCCTACGGGGATGCCTACGCCTGCCATCGCGTGCAGTTCTTACTTCGGGGCCCAATTATTTTTTAAGAAAGTCATGCCGGCCGGAGGAACTGAATCTGGCGTTTGTTCGTATCCCTTTAATCGCCGGGTCGTGTCTTCCAGGTGAGAAAATGCGACCTTAGTGAATCCTCTTCGATTTGCGCGCGGAGCCCTCAACGTTGTTTCCGGGGGCTCCGCTTTTTTATGCGCCGAGCCACTCTCGCATTGGCCATTCTGCTCCCTTAGACTCGCAACCAGCCAGAACTATTCATTTGTAATCAGGGTGAGGAGCAACCATGAAGCATCGGTCGGCTGGGATCTCGATTGTTCTGTTTCTGAGCTTGATCGCGACCGCCCCCGCTCAGACGGTGAAACGAATTCCGCCGCCGGGCATTCATTTGAATGACACAGACAGGGGGGAACTTGAAGCGGGTACCAGGAAGCTTGGCGACCAGATCGATTCCCTTCGAGCCTCGCTCAAATCCAAGCCAGACCTACTGGCGCTACTCCCGGATGTTCAGATCTATTACAACGCCGTCCATTACGCTCTCGCCTATGACGAATTTTTCAATGCGAGAGAGATTCCAGCGGCGCGGAAGCTTCTCGCGGATGGCATGGAGCGCGCCAAGGCATTGAACGAAGGTCGCGGGCCGTGGGCCAGCGCATCGGGTCTGGTCGTGCGGGGATATGTTTCGAAAATCGATGGATCGGTGCAACCCTACGGATTGGTGATTCCTCCCTCGGTCACAGTTGATCCGTCGCGGCCGCGGCGGCTGGATATCTGGTATCACGGGCGCGGCGAAACGCTTAGCGAATTGAATTTCCTGTCCGATCGGCAGCGCAATATGGGCGAATTTGCGCCGCCGGACACGATCGTGCTGCATCCTTACGGCAGATATTGCAACGCCAACCGCTTTGCCGGTGAAGTGGACACATTCGAGGCGCTGGACAGCGTGAAATCACATTATGCAGTCGATAACGATCGCATCCTTGTCCGCGGCTTTTCGATGGGCGGGGCATCGACCTGGATGTTCGCGACGCACTATTCCGGGTTGTGGGCGGCTGCGGCTCCGGGTGCGGGTTTCAGCGAGACGGCCGATTTCCTGCACATCCGCGACCTGAGCAAAATTCTCTGGTATCAGAAGGTGCTTTGGCATCAATACGACAGCATTGATTACGCGATCAACATGTTCAACTGCCCACTCGTCGCCTACAGCGGCCAGGTCGATCCGCAAAAGCAGGCGGCCGACATGATGGACAAAGCGCTGTCGGATGTGGGCATCAGCATGGTGCATGTCATCGGCCCCAAGGCACGCCATTTTTATGTGCCGGTCGCGAAGGTGGAGATCAACCGTCGGCTCGACTCCATCGCGCAGCATCCGCGTGATGAAGTTCCTGCCGAGGTGAAGTTCACCACGTGGACGCTTCGCTATAACCGAATGCTGTGGGTCCAGCTTGATGGATTGGAGCATCACTGGGAGCGGGCGCTGGTTGATGCGAGGGTGATCGATAACCACACAGTCGAACTCACAACACACAACGTAACGGCCATCACTTTGACCATGCCGAGCGGACGATGCCCATTGGACGAAACGCGAAAGCCTACGGTGAAGCTGGATGGGCAGGAGGTGGTTGCTGCGCCGGCCATGTCGGATCGATCGTGGGATGCGCACTTCCGCAAGGAAGGCAGCGCCTGGAGAGCGGTCGATTCGATCGATGACGGCACGCTCCGCAAGCGGCACGACCTTCAGGGGCCGATCGACGATGCGTTCATGGATTCGTTCATCATGATCCGCCCGACCGGTAGACCGATGAACGAGCAGGTCGGCAAATGGGCCGACGGCGAAATGCACCATGCCATCGAGCATTGGCGAAGGCAGTTCCGTGGCGAAGCGCGCGTAAAAGAGGACTCCGACGTCACGGATGCCGACATCGCTTCGAGCAATCTGGTGCTCTGGGGCGATCCATCGAGCAACAAAATCCTGGCGCGGATCGCTGACAAGCTGCCGATTCATTGGGATGCGAAAGGCATCGCCGTCGGCGAGAAGCATTTTGATGCGAGTCACGACGTGGTGCTGATGGTCTATCCCAATCCGCTGAACCCCAAGCGATATATCATCTTGAACAGTGGCTTTACCTTCCGAGAGCTCGATTACTTGAACAATGCCCGGCAGACGCCCAAGCTGCCGGATTGGGCGATTGTGGATGTATCCCAGCCGCCGACACCTGCGGAGCCGGGACGGATTGACGATGCCGGTTTCTTTGGCGAGCAATGGGAATTAACGCCAAATCAGCCGCATTGATCCCGGTCGGCCAATCATCGGGTCCGAACGCCATTGTTGCCGTTCCTGCAGACAGTTGCCCGCCGGAGCCACCGGGGGGTATAAGGTGGATTCTGCACGAAAGTCGCGGAGCAATCGTTTATGACGCAGGGTTCAGTCACCAACGGCATGCAGCGGCAGAAGATCACCTTCAAATGCACCAGCAACGACACCAGTCCGATTGCGGTGTCCGGCGATGCGCCGGAACTGGGGCGGTGGGACGCATCTGCCGCCTTGGAAATGCAGTGCCAGAAGTTCCCGCAGGGTGGCTGCGAATGGACTGCCGTCGTTGAATTGCCGCTGGGCAGCACGCTGGAATACAAGTTCATCAAGCGCACAGGCAATGGCGTCTTGTGGGAATCGGGTTTCAATCACCGCCATACCGTCATTCCCGGCGCGTACACCATCTCCGACGCATTCCGCGAATAATGATGGACGTTCCACGAGAGTCCTCGGGCGCGCGAGCTGACGATTCAATCCTTTCCGATCAGGCGGCAATGAACAGCTCCACTGCCCGGCAGTGGGCAATGTACGCGTCGCATCGCCGGCAAATCGAAAAGCTGATCACCCCCGCCTCGCCCGGCGGGCGAATCTGCGTGCTGGGCGCCGGCAACTGTAATGATCTGGATCTGTCCTGGCTCACGCAGGTGTATTCCCAATCGCATCTAATCGATCTTGATGCGGACTCTCTTGCCTCGGCTGTCGAAAGGCAAAGGCCATCCAAGCCTGCTTCAATTTGCCTTTGGGCCCCTTTTGATCTCAGCGGGATCGGGGATTTACTTCGCAACTGGAGACAAGCGCCGCCAACGGATGATCAGATCCGGCAATGCATCCAGCAAATCCGGCATCGCTCTAAACAGCATCCGTGGGACGAGGAGCGGTTCGACGTGGTGCTTTCGCCATGCGTGCTATCGCAGATTCTGATTTCGGCGCGGCAATCGCTCGGCGCAACGCATCAGCTTTATCCAAAGCTGCGCGATGCGCTTCTCGCCGATCATCTGAAAATGGCTTATAGATTGTTGAAGCCCGCCGGCAGAGCGGTGATTGTCATCGACCTGGCGTCTACCGAGGATTTTGGTTCGACAACGGGAATTGAGGAAGATCAGCTTCCCGATCTGATGCGGTCACTCATCGCCCGCAAAAAGTGCTTTAATGCGCTCACGCCAGCCGCTCTGGCTCAGGCCGCGCGCGAACATCTGAAGGTCACTTCTCCAACTTTTACTGCGCCGTGGCTTTGGCATCTGGGGCTGGCGAAGAGCTTTCTTGTGTTTGCGATGGTTGTGTCTTAGGCATCACCTTTTGTTCCCAATGACCCTGGTCGTATTCGGTCCACATCGGCTTATCGGGAAGGTGCAACGCTTTGAACCAATCCATTGCTCCTTTCCACTGATATGCGTCGATGGCCTTCTGCAATTCTTCCGGTGAGCTGGCCTTGATCGGCTCCTTGATCTCGCGCATGTCATGCTTTTCTTCGTGCAACAGACGCCCTTCGTCGCCATCCAGGGCCATCGTGCAGCGCAGATAAGGGATCGTCACACTGATTTTGCCGTTTTCGTCCGGCACGTATGTGCCGTTCGACTCAGTAAACATCTGCGGGCGCGCGCCCACATCGATCACGCTAAGGTGGCAGGCAAGGTGTGCCCCGATGAACTCGATCAAGCCATTTTTCTTGATGCCATCACTTAATAGCTGATCCAGCTCCTGCTTGAATCCGGCCGGCGGATGGAGCGAACTATCGTCGCCTGTGCTGATATTGATGTAGTAAAGAATGCGCTGAATTTTCGTTTCAGGGCGCGCGTAGACGTATACTCCCTTGTACATGGTGGGCAGGGTCGTGGCTGTGCCCTGGATCTCACCCATGCTGTCCAGACGCTGCACCGGAGGGGTGCGTGAGAACAAGTTGGTGCCATTGTCCTCCATGTGCGCCATGACCGGTCGCAATACCAGCATTGCAAACCAGAAAACAGCGACGGCCCACCCGGGCCCCTGTGCTACCTCGCCTTGCGAAAATGCATAGTAAATCCAATAGAATGGACAAAACATTACGAGCAGGCCCTGGACCCAATTGTCCATGAAGGCAACGACGATTAACCAAACGTCGGCGGCCAGGCCAAGAATAACAAATGCGATGAAAGCCAGCGCATTGATTGGGATGGGGGCGAAGATTCCCACCGCCAAAGACCCCATAATTGCGATGCAAAGCAGAATCGAAATAAGAGGGGCTGCGTTCTGGAATTTACCACGCCCACCGCCACGCGAACTCTTTTGCTGTCGCTTTGCCTTGGCGCCATCGATGGCGTTCTTCTTGAAATAGTCCGGCGTTGCGACTTCCGTCACACTACGGCCCAGCGATTTGCGCTTGGCTGCGGCGGCGTCCCTTTCACCCTGGCTGGTTTGAGTGAGCGTGGCGATTGTCGCCTGGTATTTCTCGAACTCCGACTCAGCCGATTCCGCAACGATTTGGCCCTTACGCTCCAAATCAGCCAAGGCGCGCAGGTCCGGCCCGTGCACGACGGGCGCTGCGCCGGGCACCATAAAAGGCTTACCGCATCGGCGGCATCGAACCCGCCGGCCGCTGGCCGAATCGACGATCTTGTATCGGGCCGAGCAGGACCCGCACTGTGCTGCAATTGGCATGTGAGTTCCCGAAGACAAACAGGATCGGCGTGAAGAGCTATACACCCTCACGAACAAGCATAACACGTTTCAAAAACCTGCTTGTTCAGTCACATATCTTCGCCAGAAAGCGGAATTCGGTCAATGAATTCATGCTCAGTTGCCCGACCCACTGGTCATCGAAGCTACCTTTGCCTGATCTAACCGAAGATCCGCAACGTGGATCGTGCGATTCATGGAGTAAAGGACTTCAACTCGGCTCCCATCAACGTGTTGCCCGCGAACGGCATTGTCGCCAATTCGCCCGAGCAGTCGGCCGGTCGCCACATCCATCACCGCGTCGCCACCGATGAGCCAGGTCCCGTCGCCGATCCAGTCCAGCACCCGGGCACCGCTGTTGGAATTCCGGATCACCTGCACCGGAATGGCGGTGCAAAGCTGCTCGTTAGGCGGGGTCGAGCTGTTCTTGAGGTTCCAGGACTCGATGAATCCCTCGTCGCGCTCGACAAAAAGAATCGCCACCTTGGATGAATCGCCCGAAAAGGCGATTCCCGCCGGCTGCACAACCCAATGCGAATCGAGGTCTTTAATGGCCAGATCCTGCGGCATGCGATCCGCCGTCAGGCTGTAAATCTCCAGCGCGGCTTTCCCGTCGACCCGTGCGGCCAAGGCAACATACTGGCCGTCGGGACTGATCTCGCAGTTACCGGGGGTGTAGGGATGGGAAGGAACGATGATGGACCGAAGCGATCGATTTTCCTTGATGCTCCAGACGTCGATGAAATCTTCCTTGTTTCGTGCGTATTCGAGTACCAGCTTGTCATTGTCACAAAAGCCAACAAGCTGCGGCACCGTGCCCGCATCGCATTCGGGTGAAATGGCCACGCTGCGCTGCAGCGGAATCATCCACACCGCAAACCCGGCTCGTGGAAAGTGCACCGGACGCGCCAGCATCTGGCCGTCGGGGCTCAAGGCATATTCCCGGCTGTTGGCAATTCCATTGCCCTCGCGCGGGAGATCAGCTTCTTGACCTGCCGGCTGACCCTGGGCATCGATCACTTGAATGACGTCCCGGCCTTCGTCTTTATGATGCACCACCGCGATACAACCCGAACGCGTTGCCGGGTAGACGATCGCATCACTTGGCGCGATGCCTCTGGCGGCCTGCACGCTGGCAATAAATGGCACTGCCTTTGAGCGGATCGACGCCAGCCATGAGTCATCTGCCGATCCTGAATTTTCCAATGCGTCTGGAGGCAGATCGAACACTTTTGAGCCACCGGTGTTTGTAGAAACCGATGAGGAAGTCGGATCGCTCGGCAAATTGGAGGTCTTATTGTCGTTGCCAACTGGCGTCGCAAGGGAAGTAACCTTGACCGCAGATCCGCTGCTGGCGACTTGAGCGGCCGTCGATGGATCGCTTGGAGAAGTCGTCGGATGTTCACCGTTAACCGGGGCAGATGCATCACTATTGGCAACGGTGCTCTGCTGTGTGGTCGGAGCAACGGGGTTAGAATTGTTTGCCGACGCCAACTGCAATTGATTCTGATCCGGGCGCGCCGGCGAATTATCGGGTCGCACATTCCACGAAAATCCGGGCCCAAGCGGACTTGCCACAAGGTCGTGCGCGGCGTGGCTGCTGATCATTCCGGAATTAATGAACACGTTCAGCAATGCCATGATCCCGATCGAAATCAGCACCGCTCCGACAAAACCGCCCCCCGCCGCCGCGAAGGACGGCGCGATTTCCTTTGGTTGAAGACGAAACAGCAGCCAGAAAGCGGCTGCAGAAATGAGCAATCCCAGGACGCATCCAAGCACAAACCCGGATGGCCCCTCGCTGACAGTCCAAAAAACGTAGCCAAGCATCAAAGGCAACGAAAAAACGGCAGCCGCGCGCCAGGGTGCTGCCGGCGGAAGCTCGTATTTGAGTTTGAGTGCGATCCTGTTCGCCGCGAACATGACCACGGGCACGATCAGGCAGGCGTACAGCGCAAATACAACGCCAATTCGTAGTAATCCCGTCCAAATCGGTCCCAGGTCCGGTGAACGGAACGTCTGCGCGCAGATCCACACAACGGCAATGATGATCAGCGTCGCCGGCAGAAAGCGGTCCAATTCGGCGGCCCAGGGAAATTTGAGTTTGATGTTGCGTCGAAGATCGCGCCGCTCTTCCTCTTCGCTGAACGCCGTCTCGAATTCAGATTCAAGGCCACCTTCCATGGGCGGAGGAGGTGGCGGTGCCGCCAACTCTGAATCCTCCTCAGCGGCAGACACTCCGACGGGCTCCAGGCTGCCCGCATCCTGCGGGATAACCGGAAAAACGGTGGCGCAATTTCGGCAGCGCACGCGCTTCCCGATCATGTCGGGCGTCGCGGAATAATGTTTCTGACAAACCGGACAGGCTACATCTGTTACCATATACCGCCCCAGTTTTTCACAAATGACGACATGATTGTCGCAACAAAGAGAATGGAAGTTCGAAAATTATCCCCGCCCCGACTGCCCGGTCAAGGCGAATCCAGACAATTTAGGAAACTTCGACAGAAAAAAGTTCAGTCGCTATATGCCTCAATAATAGAGATGTCGAATGGGACTGAAAGTTTCAAATCGGTCGAAACATTAAGCCTCAGTCTGGGAGTCCCGGCCGACCGCCTTGTCAATCTCATCGAAGCTGACTAAACCCTGCGCGGCAAGTTGAAAACCACCATGAGCGAGGCTTTTGAATGGGGTCCCGGCCAATGCCTCCTGCACCTGCCCAAGCGTGGGCGCTCGCGCTATCAAATCGCGCATCGTGTCGCTGACGCGCAGCAGTTCAAAAAATGCACGCCGGCCGGCAAATCCTGTCCCCAGGCATTTGGCGCAGCCATAAGGGATAAATAATTGGGACACCCCTTCGCCCGCAGGCCCCATGCGCTGAAGCTGCTTGCGCGTGGGTGTCACAGGCGATTTGCAGAATTGGCAAAGCTGACGGACCAGTCGTTGCGCCAGCACCAATTGCAGCGCCTGCGCCACAAGATACGGCTCCACATTCAAATCCAGCAGTCTGAAAATTGTGCCGATCGTGTCGCGCGTGTGGATAGTCGAATAAACCAGGTGGCCGGTGATGGCGGCCTGCATCGCAATGCGCGCCGTTTCGGTATCGCGAATTTCGCCGATCAGAATCACATCCGGATCCTGGCGGAGGACCGATCGCAGCAGATTCGAGAAAGTTTTGTCCTGCGATTCATCGACCGGAATCTGCGTGACCTGCGGCAGCTCAATTTCGACTGGGTCTTCTATGGTTACAACATTGCGCCGCTGCACGTCGCAGCCGCGGACGAGGGCGTAGAGCGTCGTCGTCTTTCCCGAACCGGTCGGCCCGCAGACCAGCAGCATGCCCGCATCCTGTTTCACCGCCGTTTCCACCTCCTGCCGCATCCACTTGGGCAGGCCCAGGCTTCCGATGTGCAGGGGCGCATTGCTCGTATCGAGGACACGGAGCACCAGTTTCTGCCCGAAGACGGATGGCGCAAAACTGACGCGATAATCGATTCGGCGGAATTTTCCTTCGGCGCTCCCGGGCACGCGCGAACTGAAATGCCCTTCCTGAATCGCATTGCGTTGCGCCAGGTCGATGTCGGACAGCACCTTCACAAGAGCCGACACTCGTGTTCCCATATCGGGCGATACACGCACGACATCGACCATCAGCCCGTCGACGCGCATGCGGATCAGATATTCGCCGTTTTTTGGCTCAAAATGCAGATCGGTTGCCCGGCTCCGCGAGGCAGCCAGAAGCAGAAGTCGAAAGATAAGGACCGAGTCCTTTCCTGCCTCGGCACGGTTGTCGCGCCCCGCCGGGTGAACGATCTGCCCGCGCGAGTTGGTCATCGCGATGTCGCGCTCGCCAAACGGCTTGTCCGGCAGCGAATCGACGAGTGTGCGCAGGACTTGAATCGGATCAGGACCGGATGCGACTGGAGCTAGCGCATCTTCATCCGGCGAATCGATCGGCAGAACCTCATCAACCGACATGTCGTCGGCAACCATATCAGCATCAGAAAGCGGCTCAGCTAGATCGTCGGCAGTTAACGAATCCAGGTTGGGCGGAAGATCATCCGGTGCAAGGGGCTCTGGCGCCATTTCGAAGCCCTCGCCTGGCAAACCAGAGTTGCCATTGGATTGGGCGACAAGTGTGATGCGAGTATTGCCGATCCGCACTACATCGCCTGGGGTCAGCGGCGACGCTGTGACGCGACGCCCGTTGAGAAGCGTCCCATTGCTGGAATTCAAATCACGAAGGTGAACGCCGCCTTCAATTCGCTCCACCACGCAATGAAATCGGCTGGCCATATGGTCAGCCAGCGCAAGCACGTTCTGCGAGCTTCGGCCAATGGTGACCGGCTCAGCTCCAACCGGAATCTGTCGCGCAATGGCAGGCCCTTGCACATCCAGATACAGCGTCGCATTGATGTGAGATGAATCCACAATCCAATCCTGAACAAAAGCTAATCGGCTTTCCGCTGGGGCGAGGAATCAGAGACGATCAGCCCATCACCCTTTTGTCTCGCTTTGGCCATTCAATTACAACTTTCATATCGCATCCCATCCTTGGCGTCCATCGGCGTCGAGCCCGATGATTATTGTACCGCCATGGGCAGAAGGTTATGCTTCGATTCGTGCTTCAAGGGTGGCCAACTCGGGTAAAACAATGGGCCAGGGGGGACCTCCGCCGCGGGCTTAAGGAATTCGTCGAGCACGATCTTCGAGTGACCTATCTAGCCATCGGCGGCCTCGTCGTGGTGGGGATCATCGTCAATCTTCTGCTGCCAAGAGGCTGGACGGTTTGGCCCTTCGTATTGGGTGCCGCGATCATGTTGGGCATCAACGAGATGGCCGACCGGAGCGGCCAGGGCATCCCGCCACTGCGGATTTACCTGCTATTTACTGGTGCTGTGATTGGCTGGATCGTGGTGGTGCTGATCATCAGCGCGTTCAATCCGATTGTATTATTGGTGGGTTTTTCCATCCTAGGTTATTATTGGGCAAAGGGATACATCAAAACACGAGAGCGGAGAAAGCTGATTATCGCCAGGCGCGTCGCGGGCTGCTGCATCCACTGCGGGCAGATCATCGATCCGCAATATGCCTATTGCCAGAACTGTGGTGAAGACCCCGATCCAGAAAGCTCGCTGCTGAAACGAATTACGACCGCTCCGCGCGGCCTAGGATCGGCCCAAAAAGCCCGGGCAGCATTAAAACCGGAATCGATTGCCGCCTCGGCGGCGCGGATGGAACAGGCCTTAATGGCCCGCCGGCGCACGAAGCGCACCCGCAGGTGATAAGGCCTGGGGAAAGCCTATAATCGGAAAACCACGATTGAAAGGAGTATCGTTGGGCGATCGCTATTTTCAGCACACCCTCCGAAATGGTCTGACCCTGCTTGGGGAACGGATGCCCGGCATGGTTTCCGCTGCAATGACGTTGCTTGTCCCGGCGGGCTCGACCACCGATCCATTAAATGCAAGCGGTTCGGCGACCGTGCTTTCCGACTTGGTCTTGCGCGGCGCAGGCTCGCGCGACAGCCGAGCTTTGACCGATCACCTGGACAGTATGGGCTTGCGCCGATCCAGCAGCGTTGGCGTTCAGCACACGCGATTCGGATCGGCTGCGGTCGCGCAACGCGTTCTCGACGGCCTGGAAGTGTATGGCGACATCATCCGCCGGCCGCTTCTTCCCGAGAGTGGGTTTGACGCCGCGCGCGACTTGGCGATGCAAGCCTTGGCGGGCATCGACGATGACCCGCGCCAGAAGCTGATGGTCAAGTTGCGGGAATGGCATTTCCCCTTTCCCTACGGGCGCAACTCGATGGGGACGGTGGAAGACCTGGAGCGCATGACACTCAAAGATGTGCGCGCCGATCACGCCAGCCGATATCACGCCCAAGGTGCGATCCTGTCAATCGCTGGAAACATCGACTTCAATCAGATTCGCGAATTGGCTGAGCGCACGTTTGGAGATTGGGACGGCAAAGCGCCGGCTTCGTTTGCGACTAAGCCCCCACCCGGTCGCATTCTTCATGAGGATCAAAAGAGCGAGCAGACCCACATCGGCATCGCCTGGCCTTCGGTGCCGGAGACCGATCCCGATTATTACACCGTGCGCATGGCGGTCGAAGTGCTCAGTGGCGGCATGAGCGGTCGCTTGTTTACCGAAGTTCGCGAAAAGCGCGGTCTCTGTTACAGCGTCTGGGCGGGCTACAGCAGTCTTAAAGGCTCGGGAAGCATTATGGGGTATGCCGGCTCCAGCAATGATCGCGCGCAGGCGACGCTCGACTGCTTCATCACCGAATTGCATCGCATGCGTGAAGGCGTAACCGCCGAGGAGCTGGAGCGCGCGAAGATCGGCCTGAAGGCCAGCACGATCATGCAGGGTGAATCAACCAGCGCGCGCGCCGGCGCGATCGCGCATGACTTTTTCATGCGCGGCCGAATCCGACCGCTGGATGAAATCAAAGATGCGATCGATTCAGTATCAGTCGATCAAGTCAATGCTTATCTGAAGGCTCACGAGGCCGGGCCGTTCACGATTGTGACGGTCGGCCCCAAAGCTCTGAATATGCCGTGATGATGCAAGGATTTTTTCGATGCCTCTGACTTTTCATTACAAGCAGTTGCCCAACGGCCTGGATATCGTGGCCGAGCAGAATCCCGATGCACATTCGATCGCTCTGGGTCTTTTCGTCAAGACCGGCTCACGCGATGAGGATCAATCGGTCAATGGCGTGTCGCACTTTCTCGAGCACATGATGTTCAAAGGCTCCAGCCGGTATACCTGGCAGGATGTCAACCGGATCTTTGACGAGATCGGCGCCAAGTACAACGCTTTCACATCGCAGGAAATGACTGGCTATTACGCGAACGTGCTCCCGGAATTTACCGAGCGGGCATTGGAGCACCTGTCGCATCTGCTTCGCCCGGCCATTCGCGATGAAGACTTCAACACTGAAAAGAAAGTCATCCTCGAAGAAATCGCGATGTACCTGGATGATCCGGGGCATCGACTCTATGAGAAATTGATGGCTGCGCACTTCGGTAGCCATCCGTTGTCGATGAGCATCCTCGGCTCACCTCAATCCATCCAGAAGCTCCAGCGCGATCAGATGGCGAGATATTTCCAGCAGCGCTATGGGCCGGGAAATATGGTGCTGTCGGTCACGGGGCAATTCGATTTCGACCAGATCGTGAAGCTCGCGGAAAAGTATTGCGGAAGCTGGCCGCACGTCGATGCCCCGCGCCAGCAGCCAATGCCAACGCACAAATCGCAGAGGATCGGCATGACCGATGAAAAGCTCAATCGGCAGTACACGATGGCGATGACGCCTGGTCCCAGTGCGCAGGATGATCGGCGTTTCGCGGCTCATGTTCTGGCCGACGTCATCGGCGATTCCGATGGAAGCCGGCTCTATTGGGCCCTGGTGGATAATGCGATCGCGGAAGAAGCGGACTTTGGCTTCTATCCTCACGATGGGTGCGGGAGTTTTTATCTGGCTCTGACCACCGATCCGGCCCGCACTGAACAGGCGATGAAGATCGCGCTGGCCGAGCTTGAGAAAGCCAAGACCGACATCACTGATGATGAAGTCGAACGCGCCCGCAACAAGATTGCCAGCGGCCTGGTGCTTCAGGGTGAGATTCCCCTCGGCCGCATGCGCTCGATCGGCGGCCAGTGGATCTACAATCGTGAATATCGCTCGCTCGAACAGGACATGGCGACGCTTAATGCAGTGACGCCTCAATCGCTCAAGCAACTCATGCGCGATTTCACGTTCGATCCGATGACGATCGTGAGCCTGGGACCGGGCGAAAAGGCGAAGTAGCCCCTTTTTACGATAGGGTTGCATTCTCTTTGGGGGGCGGCAGTCCTCTGCCGCCGCGAGTTCTCGAGAAGTTCACTTCGTCCCGCTCACGGCGTCGCAACCGAGCGAGTAAGACCAAAAAGAGCCGCGCACGAAGAAAGCGGATTGACGCAGTGTTGCGTTAATCCGCTTACTTCGTGCGCGGCTCTTTAATTCTCGCTTGTACTCGCGGCGTTGCAGGAGCGACGCCCTCCAGTGCGCATGCTGCGACTTTGGCGCTTAATCATCGATCGCTTCTACGACCCCTCTTACCGCAGATAGAATTTCCGGATCGACTTTGCTCTTGACCGTGCGCCGATCAAGGGCAAGGCGCCGGGCGGTTTCTTCCAAGTTCCGAGTGCGCGAATAAACCAGCGTGCAATACCGGCGCAAGAGGTCGTCCGCGGTCAGCTTGCCGGCATTAATCGCATCCACCAATTGCGTTCCTGGGTCGGACGACGAAATCGCCTGCGGGTGATATTCGTGGCGGATCAGCACATTCCGCACGCATTGCTCCAGTTCACGAAAATTGCCGGGCCAGGGATAGTTGTGCCCAAGATGTCGGGCGACCCATGAATCCACCTCGTCGGCAAGCTGCTCGGCTTCTTCTTCCCCCGTGATCCGCCTCGCAATGAAGAGCACCATCGCCCGCAGATCATCCGATGCTTCGCGGAGCTGATCGCGCAGGCTCGGAGTCGCGATGATGTCGGAGCAAATGCGGTAGTAAAAATCGCTGCGGAATCGGCCGCTGGCCATTTCCTTTGAAAGATCCCGATTGGTGGCGGCGATGATCTTGCCCTTGAACTCGCGCGTGCGTGTGTCGCCAAGCCGCTGATAGGTGCGCGTTTGCAGCACGCGAAGCAATTTGACCTGGATGGTTGGATCCAGCTCGCCAATCTCGTCGAGAAAAACGGTGCCCAGTGGCTGGCATGCCTCGAGCCATCCGATGCGATCTTCCAAAGCTCCAGTAAAGGCGCCGCGACGATGGCCAAACAGTTCCGACTCAATGAGCGTTGGCGACATCGCCGACAGATTCAGGGGATGGAATAGATCATTAAAATCATCAGCAAAGGCGCGATTTTTGGCATCGAACGGGATGTATGTCGATAGCGCGATCGCCCGCGCGACCAGTTCCTTGCCGGTGCCGGAGGGTCCGGTGATCAGCGTCGTCAGATCGTGCATGCGCTCGAACAGCAGCCGGCGATAGCGAGCCATGTCGTGCGTGAAGATCGATTGCCAGATCGAAGCGCGCAACCGCGCGGCCGGCATCGAGCTGCCGACGATATTGCGAAAGATGTGATGAAACGCCCTGCGAATTTGAAAAAAGATCGCAAACAGATGCGGCGTCTGATATCCGCTCGGCAGCTTCACACCGGGGATGGCCAGGAAATGCGCTGCGTCCTGGCCAAATTGATCGTATAGCTCCGCAATGCGCTCGCGCGGCTTGGCAACCGAGCCATTCACCACTTCCTGAAAAACGCGCTTCACCCGATAATAGAGAAGATAGGCGGCGAGGTCCTCATACAGCCGCAGGTCTTCATCCGATGGCGATGCCCCGGTCGCGAGCCGCTGACGCAGTTGCTGCGAGAGGCTTTCCGCTCGAGTCTGAATCCGGCGAATGTTGGCACGGTCCCCCTCCCAGTCCTTGCTGACGCTCCAGACCACATCCAGTTCCGTAAACTCCTCGCCTAATGCCTCACGCTCGCATTGCATGCGCTCGGGAAGGAATGGGTTGCAATGGGCCAATCGTGAAATCGCAATTGCAAAAGCGCGATCTGAAGGTGATTCAAAGAGCATGGCTCGTTCCCTGTAGGATGGCAAATAATGTACGCCTGTTGTACATAGGTTGCACGCGATCAACCAAGCCTCATTGCCGGGGAAGATGACGTGAGCGTACGTATCCATTTGTCCAATAAATGTTTGTATTACGAGTCGCCTCAAAGTTCCCTTGCGCAACAAACGACTTGCGTTGTTGAAGAACAAAAAGGCTGCCAGCGTTCAGGCCGGTTATCGGAACGGTCGGCGCAATGAGACGGAAAAGGGGCGGATCAAAATTCTGCGCGAATGATGGGCCGTCGCTTATTTACCGCCCTCGCGCGGCCGATTTTAAGATTGAAATGGGTGGTGACGTAAATCAGTGCGATAGCGAAAACTCAGGCTCGGTCGGGAAGGTCGTTGTACACCGCATTTTTCGTGGGGTGGCGTTAACCTGCCTGGTCCTGCTGGTCATCCTGCCGATTGGGCTTGGGGTGGTCCACGAGGTTCATCCGAAGACGGACACGATTCGAATCGCCCTGTTCTGGACCTGGATGTTTCTGTCCCCACTTCTAGCGGGAATGGGATTATTGCTGGCGATGCTCGCGATGGTAATTATCAATTCGCGCTATCGCAAATTGGCAGCGCTACTGGCGTTTCTCACCACCGCATTTCTCCTGTTCATGTCACAGATGATTTAGCTGGACGAGATCTGCTCAGGCGCTCTTCGCAGCTTTACGCCGAGCGACGCGCTTGCGCCCAAAGGCATCGGTTTCGGTCAACACTTTTGAGGCCCTCGCGGGATCGGTGGCGGCGGCGAACACTTCATGCGTCAAATGATTTGATTTGCCGTTCTTCCCGGCCGATCGCAGCGCATGGTCCAGCCGGCTGCGGGCGTAGCCGACGTACTCTTCCGACTGGTCGATGCCAATGTACTTTCGGCCAAGCAACGCCGCGGCAACGACGGTCGTCCCTGATCCGTTGAATGGATCGAGCACGATATCGCCCGGATTCGAGCTGGCGGCGATGATCCGATTGAGCACCCCAATCGGCATCTGGCAGCCATGCCAGCCTTCGCGCTCCTTGAATGTCCCGCACACCCGGCTCACATTCCACGTGTCGCATTCCGGCGCAAAGTGCGGCTCCGGCGCTTCCTGAGGCCGCAAAAACCAGACATCGTCCGGCAGCTTGCCCTTCGGATTGGCCCGCGCATCGCCGTAGGTCGTCTGCCGCGCGCTGGCCACGCGGATCGCATCATAATTGAAGGTGAATTCTGCCTCGTCTTTGGTGAAATAGAGAATGTGCGTGTGGCTGCGGGCGAACTTGCGCTTGGGCTGCTGGCCAAAGGTGTAATGCCAGATCAGCCAATTGCGCAGGTTAAAGCCAATTTCCCGCCGGGCGATCACGCACAAATCGGCGGCATAATCATCGCCGATCGCCAGATAAAAAGAGCCGGTCGGGCTCAAAGCGCGATGAACGGCCTTGATCCATTGCCGGCTGAACTCAAGGTAATCTTCAGTCTTTTTGCGATCGTCGTAACCGTGATAGAGATAGCCGATATTGAACGGAGGATCGGCAAAGACCAGGTCTACCCACCCTTTGGGACGCTCATTGAGCCAGTCAATGGAATTGGCACAAACGATCTGGTTTACTTCATTCATCGGCCCGGCATTGTAGGTTTCATCCCCACGTCCGGAAATCTTGAGCGGTGCTGGCGACAGCCTGTTCACACGAAGCTTCCGCACGGCCTTATTAAAATCGCGATGCCGCTGATTCATAGGTTCTGCAAAACGCTCCCATCCACTGACGCCCGCCAGCGGCTGCCGTTATAATCGGCCCCGTGAGGGGCAACGCATGACTGGCCCAATTCTCAGACTGCTCGATGCCAACGCCAACCGCGCGCGTGAAGCGCTGCGCGTTCTGGAAGATTACGCGCGCTTCGTGCTCAACGATAGCTCAATCTCGGCGGGGTTGAAAGACGTTCGCCATGAATTGACCAAGACGCTGTCGCCGGTGCTTGAAACAGCCATTTTGCATCGAGATATTGCGGCCGACGTGGGTGTGGATAACAAAACGCCGTCAGAACAGAGCCGCGAGGATCTGAGCCATGTGGTCACTGCCTCAGGTAAGCGACTGGGCGAAGCTTTGCGGAGCATTGAAGAGTATTTGAAGACGCAATCCGGCGCGGCAGCGCGAAATATCGAACTGCTGCGATACCGCTTTTATGCAATCGAGCAGGAACTGGCCCGCACGCTTCAAAGCGGAAGCAGATTTTCAGAAATTCGGCTCTATGTTTTGATCACCGAAGCGCTGTGCCGAAGGCCTTGGCTGGAGACGGTCGAGCAAACGATCGCGGGCGGAGCCGATTGTATCCAGTTGCGCGAAAAGGATTTGGACGACGGAGAGCTACTCGCGCGGGCCAAGAAGCTTGTAGTCCTCTGTCGAAAGCATGGCGTGTTGTCCATCATTAATGATCGGCCCGATATCGCGATCCTCAGCGATGCCGATGGCGTACACGTTGGACAGGAGGATTTGCCAGCCGATCAGGTGCGGAAGCTGCTCGGGCCGGGGAAAATCGTGGGCGTAAGCACGCATTGCATCGAGCAGGCGCGCAAAGCCGTTCTGGATGGCGCGGATTACATTGGCGTGGGTCCATTTTTCCGCAGCGTGACCAAGCCGCGCGATTTTCTGCCCGGTGCGGCCTATGCACGGGAAGTCGCATCGAGTATTGGAATTCCCGCGGTCGCCATTGCGGGAATTACTGCCCAAAATGTCGATGAAGTCTTGGCGAGCGGGTTAAAAGCGGTTGCGGTTTCCTCCGCGGTGATCGCCGCAAATGATGTTCGAGGCGCGACCGAGAGGCTGAAGAAAAAGCTCACAGGTTTGTCAAGTTTAGCTTCGATGCGAGAGCGGAGTGCTTCTCCGACGCTTGGAATAGAAATTCATTAGTGCGTTGCCCGGATGCAGCGCGACAAAGACAACGGAATGTCCACGATCCCCATCTCCACATCCTCGGCTACCATCACCCCGCCTCACGACGCTTCCGCAACGGACGCTCGCTCCCGTTCATTCATCGGACATGCGCGTCTGATCGGCGGCTTGACCCTCGTCAGCCGGATCATGGGGCTCGGACGCGAGATCGTCGCGGGACATTATCTGGGGACCGGGCTAGTCGCATCTGCTTTCACCGTCGCCTTCACGATTCCGAATCTTTTTCGCAAGCTGCTGGGCGAAGGCGCACTCTCGGCCGCCTTCATCCCGCTCTATACGAAAGCGATCAAAGAAGAAGGCGAACAGGAAGCCAATGTGTTTGCCGCTGCGGCGGTGAATCTGCTGGCCGTCATCCTGCTGGGTATCACGGTCGTCGGCGAAGTCATTCTCGCGGCCTGCATCGCGTTGTCCTCTTCGGGACGACCCGAGCGTCTGCTGATGCTGAAGCTGACGGCAATCATGCTGCCGTACGTGCTGATGATCTGCGGCGTGGCGTTTTTGAGCGGCATCCTTCAGGTGCATCGTCGATTTGGCATCCCCGCCGCCGCTCCGATCATCCTCAATGTTTGCCACATCGCAATTCTCCTATTGGGCGCATGGATCCTCGGACTGCATACCAATACACCTCGTGCCGAGACGATCATTCTGCAAACCAAGCTCGCTTACTGGCTGGCGATGGTCGTGCTCGTGGCGGGCGTCCTGCAAGTCGCGGTGCTGCTGCCTTCGTTGCGCGCGGTGGGATTTCGCTTTAAGCCGGTGCTGCGATTCTGGACGCCGGCTATTCGGAAAATGCTGCTGCTTTCGCTGCCAGTGGCGCTGGGGGCCGGCGTGCTTCAGCTTTCAGTGCTGCTCGATAAGGGCATTTCCTTCGCGCTGATGCAGGATGTGGATAGTGCGGGCCGCATCATCACACATTTTCACTTTTTTCATCACGTGATCCGATATCCGATGGTCCTCGGCGCCCCCCGCCGGCTCGACCTGGCGCAGTTCCTGTATCAATTTCCGCTCGGAGTTTTTGCGATCGCGCTGGCGACGGCCGTCTTCCCCAATCTCAGCAGCGACGCCTTGGATAAGGATCGCAATCGGTTTCGTAGCGTCCTTCGCCACGGCATCGAAGCCGCGCTGTGGGAAGGTCTTCCTGCCAGCTTGGGCCTCATCCTCGTCAGCAGGCCCGCGGTGAAGCTGCTGTTTCTCAATGGCCACATTCATGCCCAGGACGCAGCCCTGATCTCCCGCTCAGTCATGTTCTATGCCGGCGCGATTTGGGCCTTCAGCGCGCTGCAGATCGTGAATCGCGCCTATTACGCGATTCATGACATGACGACGCCCCTGGTCATGTCGATTGTCAATATACTTCTCAACCTGATCGTCGAGCTTCCGCTGCTCTGGTGGATGGGTGAATCGGCCATGGCCGTCGGCACGCTCGTCAGCTTCGCGATTCAAGCGGTCGTGATGATCTGGATGCTCAATCGCAAGATCGGCGGCTTGGATCTGCACAAGAGCGTCGTGCCGGTGATTAAGATGCTCATTGGCACGCTTGCGATGGGCGCGGCATGCTACGCCGTCGAACACATCCCCGGCTATCCCACCGGTGAACGCCGAACCATCTGGCTGGCGCAATTGGTAATCATCATGGGCGTCGGCGGACTGGTTTATCTCGCCGCCTGTCACTTGATGGGATTAGAAACCGTCATTCGCCTGAAGCCGCGACGCCCCAGAACTACCGCCGCTTAAAGCGCAGACCATTCATTCGACAATGCCGCGCACGATGATCGCCAGCGCCACCGCAGCGGCAGCCATGCAAATCAAAATCCAAAAGGTAATCCCCGCCGCTTCGCGCGGCACGCGGTCCATCGTTCGGCAGCGGATCGATTTGTAGACAATCGCCACCGCCACACACAACGGCACGATCAGCCAGGGCCAGACCGAATTGGGCCAGACCGGCAGCGGATCGAGAAACGGACGATAAGCCAAAACGGTGGAAATCACGCTGCTTTCCCCGCTTCCCCGCCCTGTCCCGCGCGATAAGCGGAATCGATGATCGCCAGCAGATTGAGCAACCCCGCCACTGCGGTGTAAAGCACGCCGATCTCGTTCGTCCGGCTGTGCGATCGCGTTCCGATCGCATGCGAAGCTTCACTCACTCGCTGCGACGCCTGCAGCGACCACATATCGCAAAGCAGATCGATCGGCCCCATCATGATCTGCGGAATCGACCAGGGCTTGTTTCGAATTTCATCCAGCGGATGGCGGGTCATCACCCAAGGCCCCTCTTCCAGATCATCGCTCGCGTAAGCTTCGCTGGCTCCATATCCGCCCCGCGAAGCGACGCGGATTTTGTTGGCGGTTGGCCCGTAACCGGGAACTTCCAGTTCTCGGACGCCACCGATCAGAAGACCCAGGAAAAACAGAATGATGATGGTCAGACCGATCGTGATACCGCGCGACCGCTGACCAATGATGAGGTATCCAGAGCCCGGCAGGATCCAACCCGCCAAGGCCACCAGAATCGGTTTTCCGGGTGAAAATTCTTCCATCGGGGCAGGATACTCTATCCACAACCCGCCGCCGGACAAGGGGAGATCGGGAAATCGCAACTGATGGATTTCGTTGGAATTCTGGCGCCTTCGAGGCAATTCTAATTGAGTAGCCTGATACGATCGGAAATGAAGGCTCGAGATGGCGGACATAACGCAAAATGACTCGAAGACGATTGGCATCGATGGGACAATCCCATTGCCGCCAAGACGGCGCTGGCTCAGGCGGATTACGCTGATCCTCTTGTTTTTAGTCACGGCTGCCGCCGGCATTCGAGTCTGGTGGGGCCATTTTGCCAACCAGCGCGTCGCGGCCTTCCTTGCCGATGCCAAAGCACGAGGCGAACCTTCATCTCCCGCCGATTTGCAGTCCCCACCCATTCCACAAGAAAAAAATGGAGCGATCCTGGTCGCGCAGGCAGCGCATCAATTTCACCTGAGCGAAGCCCAATACCGTTTTCTGCAAAAAAACAGTCTGTGGCTCGATGTGCCGTTCAGGCAGCAGCCTGCCTGGCAAAAAATATTGGCCGATTTCGCATCGTCACTCAATCTGGTGCGTCGATCTCGATCGCGCCCTTTATTGCATTCGATTCACGAAGTCGATCGGGATGTCGAGCATGACTCATCCAGGGACGCCGGGCTTGCGGATATCCTCTCTCGATTGGCATCGCAGGAATGGCAGGCGGGTAACTTTGATGCCTCCATCGATCACATTCTCGATATCGTCCAGATTGGTCGGGCGATGAGGGCGGACGCCCAGCTCCACGACATGTTCTGGGAATCATTGAATGTGGATGCCTCGGGCGTTCAGGCGACGGTGCAGTTTGCTCAGCCTGGAAAGACGCAGCTCGATCTGATTGCGAGAAATACGGATGCTTATCGAAAGACGATCCGCGACTTCATCGCCCTTTTATCCGAGGAACACGAGCTGCGCCACGCGTTTGAAACCACTTGCTATAGCGAAGGCCTGCGCGATATTCGCCGAGCCGGATTCAATTCAGAATCGATTGAATCGCAATGGATGATGGATGAACTTCTCGAGCCTTCGGTCCGGCTCGATGCCGTCCGTTCGGCGCGCCGGCATTTTGCTCTTGCACGATTGGCCAACGAACCAGATCTCTCTTTCGATTCCGGTTTGTCTACGCTGCCCCCGCGCGATGAGAAACAAGGGCCAAATCTCCGGTCCTGGCTGATCACCGATGAAAGGATGGGCCCATGGCCTGAAGGAATGCTGGCCACCTATTGCCGGTATCTTGCGTATCGCCGGATCGGTGCGGTGGTCATGGCGCTTCACCTTTTCGCAGTCGATCACCAGGGAATATTGCCTAAGAAGCTCGATGAATTGGTGCCCACTTATTTGCCGGCGATTCCGGATGATCCCAGCGAGACGGGTTACCAATCTTTCCAATATGTGTTGGGCGCGACGGGTCGCGCAACGGTCTACTGTCCGATCTATCGCATTTACATTCCCGTGGGGAATTGGCAGTCCAAGTAAGGCGGCTCATCATGCTTTCAAACCCGCAGGCTGTCGATGAATGCAACCGCCAGGAAATAGATCAGCGGCACCAGAAGGTAAGACACGCCAAGTGCCACCAGAACCATAATGGGCTGGATCATGACCAAAGCGCTGGCGCGCCGGCGAACTTTTGGGATCAGTCCTTCCGACAGGCACTTGGTCGTCATCAACCAGAACAAGCCGATAAAGAAGCCCGTGGCTGCCGCAACCGTGCAAAGGCCGAGGACGAGAAAACCGACCATCGGCATGCGTGCCCAATGTGTCCGCTGAATGAGGATTGCAGCGATGAGAAACAATGACGGCCCGGCTACCCAAGCCAGTGGCCCCGAGGCGTAATAGCTCATGGCCACTGCACGATTCTGCTGTTCGATCGGCAGATGTGCCGGATGAAAGAAATAGCTGTTTAAGCCGGTGATGAGAAAGAAAAAGAGCCAGATGCTCCCGAACAGAACCACATGAGCGGCAATGTCGAAAGGCTCTATTCGACTGGCCGGCGTTAAACGAGCGATCAGTGGACTGACCGGATAGCCACAATGGCTGGCCACAATCATCAGCCCCGCAACGGCCAACGACGCCAGCAGCACCGTCACATGTTGAAAGAACCGCGCATCGCCGTACTCCACTGGACGAAACGCATGCAACGCAAATCGCCTGGGCCTGAAGGTGACCTGAAGGACGGTTCGCCAATAGGCGCGCCAGAATCCGAGCAAATGGCGATGCGCGAATGGAACCTGTGAGCCTGCGACGAAATTCGCGCCGACTTCCAGCCCGCACTCAGGACAAACATCCCCAGCTAAAGCGCGAAGATCGTAATAACAACCAGGGCAGGGAACCGCGCGTTCGTCGAATCGTGAAGAACTGGACGACAGCGAGCCCGATGACATCAGTCACAGATTTTAACCATGTGTCAGCGCGCGCAAAACCGCCAGGCGGCTCAAAAATGATTTCGTGCCGCCTGGCGGTGTGCCTTTTGGTCCATCGGACTTTACTTGTTCAGCTCATCCAGCAGCTTATCCGTCGCCGAATCGAGCTTCGATCCGTCGGCGTCATACGTCCCCGCCGCGATCTGCCCCTTGATGTCGGCGACCTTGTCGGCGCGAACGCCGCTGTTGGCCTTCAGCGCCGCCAGCAGGTGACTGGCGCCGGACAATTCCAGGCGATCGGTCGCCTTCATGGGTGTTGAGCCGTCGGTTGGCAACTGCTTGCGAATGGGGTTGGAGTAAATCTTCTGAAGAGGGCTGGTCGCCCCCGTGTTTTGAACTGGGTTCATCATCTCTCCGCGGTGCGCCGGGCAGCCAAGCCGGCAACCAAGGGAAGCGGACGATTCCATCGCCCTGCTCTCGACGCTTTTGGCTATGCGTCAATGCTGCTGCTATCGACGCAACTTTCGCCGATTCTGCAGCGACTATTGCCGGTCATAAATCTCTCATAAGTATATGTGTACAAAATATTTAGTGAATTTAATCCAAGGCGACGCGCAGAAAAAATCCACACAAACCCGATTTTGTCGCCGACTAAATGTTACCCAATTTATCTATTTTATCCAGATTTCGGACGCACCACCGGCATCGCTCTCTACAGGACCGTTATTATGGGAACTCGATATTACCGGACCACACTTTTGCCGGTCAGGATGGCTTCGGTCAGGCGCGCGGTCATTTTTGGATTCCGGTAGACCATCGGCAGCAGAAATCGCAGGTTCTGCTGGGGGCCGCGCAGGTAATCGCCGAGGGTAGTCCGCCATTGCTGGCGATAGGGTGACAAGGCGTCCTGCAGGTGGGTTTCACGCAGGGCCTTCTTGATCACCTCCGCGGCAAATCGTGCCGACCAGCAGTTGGGGTAAATGTCTTCTCCGCAGGCCGAGTAGAAGCCCCCCGCCGGCCCGACCAGCAGCGTGCGATTGGCCACCCCTTCATGCGCCAGCGCCCCCGCCAACGGCAGATCGAGGCTCACCATCGCGTCCATCGGCAAATCGTTTTTCGCGATCAGAACGTTGTGGCTCTTCAGAACTTCGATCCACTGCCCCATCAGCTCATTGGGCCGCACGCGCGAAAGCGACTCGACCGGCTGCACCACCGACAACTGCACGCATCGATTGCCCGGGAGCGCCCAGCCCCAGGCCAACATTTCCTGCAAATTCAGGCACATGGGAATGACCGGCCGGCTGCCCAGGTCCATCCATTTCGTGCCCTGCAATTTCAAAATCGAATAGCGATGAACAACATCCGGCCCCCAGCTCTCAGGCAGACCCAGCATCTTCTGCTGCGCTTCGGGAAGCTGGCCGCAGACGATAAGCATCTTGGGCCGTAGCATCGCTTTGGCAGTCGAGATCTCGGCCCCCTTCTCATCCAACCGGTGAATGACCAGCGACTTGGGCCGGATCATCTCCACCTTCTGCGCCTCGGCCACCGACACCAGGCATTCGCGAACCGCTTTGTACGAAGCGACATAAGCCATCGCCGACTTGTGGCGATACTCGCTCTGTGTGGGCGGCTCCGGAGACAAAAACTGCAAGCCGTATGTCGAAACGACATCGAGTTTGCGCCGCAACGGCTCAAGCAGCGGATGTAATTTGAAAAAATCGGGATTGATGATGACCAGCCGGTCCGGCTGCACCTCATCGGGGATGGTGGTGTGAAGGACGCTGATCTTCGCGTTCTGTCGCAGCAATGCTGCCGCGAAATAAGCCGCCGGATGTTCGCCCAGCACCAGCACGTCAAGCTGCGGTTCAGGTTTAGCCATGTGCGGGCCTCATGATAATGATCCGTCTCATCCCGCCAAGGGGCTCAGCCGTTTCGGCACACGCATTGCATGAGCACGCTACGACTTATTCGTAAGGCGCACGAAAAACCCTTTTCTCGGAGGTTTGCTCATGAAGAAGATCGTGTTTGCTGTGTTGTCGCTTTCGATCGTGGCGTCCCTCGTCGGCTGCCATGCGGAAGCAGACGTGGATCATCCGCACAGCGTCTCGCATGTCGTCGTTGGCCAATAAGCTGTAATCATGTGGGATGGCACGCATTTTGTCGCCGTCCGTGCAACTTTGTCCCTTTTTCACAGGAGTAACTCATGAAGCGCTTTATTCTTCTCTCGCTGGTGATGGCGATGTTCGCCGGCACCCTGGTCGCCTGCCACGCCGAGGGTGATGTTGGCCATAGCACCGCCCAGATCGTCCCGGGCCGCTAACCGCCGAAAATTCAGAGTTCACCGTGGGCCACGAAGAGCGTTTTCGGCTTTGCCGAAAGTCGTTCCTCTTCGTGGCCCACGTTTTGTTATCGCGAGCACATGCAAGAAGGGGAATCGGCGGCCGCTGTGATCGAGCCGGCGCCGCAGACCATTTCCGAGGGCTCCATCCTGATCGTCGATGACGACGAATCGGGCCGGGAAGCACTTCGGCGTCATCTCAAGCACAAAGGATTTGCCACTCTCGTCGCCAGCGACGCTCCATCGGCACTGGAAAGTCTGTCGGCTCATCATCCGGACCTGGTGCTGCTGGATGTGATGATGCCGGAAATCAGCGGGATGGATCTGCTCTCGCAACTGCGCGAGCAGTATGACGCGACGCAACTGCCGGTGATTATGACGACGGCTCTGAACCAGAGTCACGAAATCGTCGAGGCGATGCGCCTGGGGGCAAACGATTACGTCACCAAGCCGCTCGATTTTGCGGTGGTGCTGGCGCGGATCCAGACGCAGCTCAGGCTCAAGCAGACCGTCGCGCAGGTGCTGGCGCTGGAGCGGGATCTCAGCCAGCGCAATATGCAGCTTCAGAAGGCCAATCTGGAATTGTCGCAGGCGTCGCAGCGCACACGCCAGGAACTTGAGGCGGCAGCCAAGGTGCAGGAAGCATTTTTGCCGACCGCACCGCCCGTGGTTGGATCATTGAATTTCGCCTGGGCCTTTCGGCCTTGCGCGGAGCTGGCGGGGGATGCTTTGAATGTATTTGCTTTTGATGAGCAAAACGTGGGGCTCTATGTAATGGATGCCAGCGGGCACGGGGTCCCCGCTGCATTGCTGGCGATCTCCGCCACCCGTCTTCTATCGCTTTCGGATGGCTCCGACTCCATCCTCATCGACCCCGGCCCGCAAGGCTCCCGCCCCGCCGATCCGGCTGCTGTGGCCGAGCATCTCAACCGCAAGCTCGCTTGGAACCCGGCCGCCGCCCAGTTCCTGACGATCTTCTATGCCGTGCTGAATGCGACGACGCGAGAGTTCACCTATGTCTCCGCCGGCCATCCCGGCGCAATCCGCTGCGATCAAAATGGAAAATCCCAACTGCTCGAAGGCACCGACCTCCCCATCGGCATCGGCGAAAGCTACCAGCAGCATTCGATCCACCTCCAACCCGGTGACCGCGTCTACCTCTACTCCGACGGCATCACCGAAGCCATGAACGGCGACCGCGCCCAGCTTGGCGTCGAGCGATTGCAGAAGATCATCGAAGAAAACCGAGACAAACCCCTGCAAGAAAGCATCGAAGAAATCCTGCATCAAGTCGATGCCTGGACCGGTGATGCCGGCGCGCGGGATGACATTTCCATTTTGGCGGTGGAGATCGCGTCCGACGCTTGAACTGCGACTTCGCCGCACTCCGATGAGAGTGGCTACGCAGCTAAGTTACTCAAACAAAAAACGTTTCGCAGTCACGTGCATCCGATGATGAACTATATTTCGTCGCCGCTCTGCTGCTTTGCTACTCGCTCCAAAAATTTCTTCTTCGATATGCGCCGTCCATTCCATAGATAGACTTCGTGCCCCTTGCCGAGATCGTCGTACACTTTCCCTCGGGTCGCGATAAGTGAAGGGCTGAGAAATATAACTTCATGCTCCTGCGACAAGGACCCATCCTCATTCCATGTAAGTTCGACGCCCCGGCCATTGACCATCGTGTATTCACCCAAAAGCTTGCCCTCGCGGTTCCATTGCCGGACGCTGCCGTGCTCCTTTCCGTCCGAAAATGGAATTTCTTTTGCCAATGTGCCGTTGTCGTGCCATTTTCGGATAGCCCCTACCACATTCCGATTAACCCATTCATATTCTTCAGCCAGGACACCATTGGCGTGCCAAGCGCGGCATACTCCATTCCCTCGCGGATGCTGCCTTCGAACGACTCCATCGACGACTTCGATCCATGTATCTTCGATCCACCGGCTATAGGAAGTGCTCATTGTCGTCCTTTTGGCTCAGTCTCGTTAGGCGAAGAGCAAACTGTCCCCGCACGGCTCGGCTGCGGCGCTAATCTCGAGCGGGGAATACCAGAAAGTGCACGTTGTCTGGATATTCACCGGTCCAGCCATACGAAAAGTAGCCGGCTCGGTACACCTGGAATAGATCCTCAAGGAAGGACGTAGTCCGTCCGGTGGCCGCGCGTTTCGCGAGAATGTCCCCCAGATCAGAAGCGATCCAGTCACTATAAGATCGTAGCCGGTCGGGCACGATCTGCTCGATATGTGCTGTTATATCTTCCCGATAAATCAGGTCCGTAATAGCGCGACGATCGCTTAGAGGCAGTAACTTTTTCAGCCTGCTGCGCTCACTGTCGAATATTTCGCTGTAAGTAAAATCCTTCTGCGGAGGCAGTCCAGTTTCTTTCCAGGACGCGGTGTTGTCCTTCAGATAGACCATCTCAGCATCATCCGTATATGGCATGATCTTGGCGCGTGGCGGGAGCAAGCGGCTGTCGATCCGCTGATACAGATGCTCAAACGTTTCAAGCACCTCGAGGGTTTCTTCGGCCCTACCGAACAAAACCGCGGGCAATTTGGACTTCGGAAGAAGTGGCATCGCCGGATCCTTATCAAATCCGCTCATCAGAACTTCGACTGCATCAAAGATATTCGGCCGTCGATCGAAATGGAAAACTGAACCGGGCTTCTACTCTGTCAGCGATCGAGGCATCGAAAGACGCGACCGAAATTCTTCTTGATTTCGCCGAATGTTAGGATAAAGTATGCAGTCACAGAGTTGTATCCGAAAATGTCATGAGCTGCGGAGCGTGTAACGACGGTGTTGGGAACGATTTGGAGAACATTCGCTAATATGAATGATTCCCGCACTTCGCTTGAGGGAGCAGCTGGGGTGGCGGCTTCAGCCGCCAGCCTCCCCCGTGCGGGCGAGTCCAGCAGGCCCGTCAATTTGTCAGGAGGAGTCAAAAAAATCGAAAAAATGGTGCATTTTGGTGCATTTTGATGCATGCAACATCCGACAAAATGTCCAAAATCTAGAATTTCGTTGTATCTTGTTGCATCGCATTACACGCGGCGGCGTTTTGCCCTTCGTTCCATTTTTCCGGAAATCTCTTACACTTCGCCTTTTTGCGGAGCAGATATGCGGCATGTGATTTCGGCACTGGTGACCAATGAGCCGGGCGTTTTGGCCAACGTCGCGGGAATGTTCGCGGCCCGGGGATTTAACATCGATTCGCTAGTCGTGGGGCGAACGGAAGATCCGGAGCTGTCGCGGATGACGATCGTCGTCAGCGGCGATGCTAACACGCTGGATCAGGTGCGCAAGCAGTTGGCTAAGCTGGTGCCGGTGGTGAATGTGTGCGATTTCAAATCGACCGCTTACATCGAGCGCGACCTGGCGCTGGTGGCGGTGAGCGCAGGGCCGGAGAAGCGCGGCGAAGTGATCGAGATCGTCAATCTCTTCCGCGGCAAAGTCGTTGACGTTTCCGAGCAGAGCATGATCGTGGAGATTGCCGGGACCGAAACCAAAATCGAAGCGTTTATCGAGCTGGTGAAGCCGTATGGCATCACCTCGCTGGCGCGCACCGGCGTAATCGCGATGGCGCGAGGCATGCAGATCGGCAAAGGGGATGAAGGTGACGGCGCGCCGGTCAAGCGGAAGCGCAGCCTGGATGCGCCGGCCGCAGTGGCGCTGCCGCCGAGCTAGTCCGATCATCCAAAAAAGAAGAATTAACCGCAGATAAACGCAGATGAACGCAGATAAGAAAACTCCCTGAATGTGCGCGATAGGAAAGTTATTCTAAATTCTTCTGGATTTGATTCTGATCTGCGTCCATCTGCGGTTGAATCAGTTTGGTGTGGATAGCGGAGCGGCACATGCACGACGACGGGCACAAGTTAAATGAGATAACCGAGCGGATCATTGGTTGTGCATACGAAGTAGCCAATGGGTTGGGATGTGGGTTTTTAGAGAAGGTTTATGAAAACGCGCTCCGAGTCGATCTGCAACGGGCTGGATTCTCTGTTCTTCAACAGCACCCGATCCCGGTTTTGTGGCGCGGGGAAGTTGTAGGTGACTATTACGCCGACCTACTGGTCGAAGGATCGGTCATCATCGAGCTAAAGGCTGTAAAATCGTTTGATGATATTCACATGGCTCAGTGCCTGAACTACCTGAAAGCGACCGGCATCAAAGTTTGCCTCTTGATCAACTTTGCGAAGTCGCAGATCGAGGTCAAGCGAATCGTCAATCGGTTTTGATTGATCTGCGTTCATCTGCGTTCATCTGCGGTTAATATGAATTTATCCGGGCCAGGCAGGGTTGGGAAAGAATTGGGATCAATGTATCTAACCATTGGAATCCATGTTTTCCTCATGGTCGCCGCGGCTTCGCTGGCGGTGGCGCAGGAGCAGCCGCAGCGCGCCTGCCGATCGGTGCATCTATGGTATTCGGCGCCGGCAGGGACGGCCTTCTTCAATCAGGTAACCGTCGAGAAGTCGGCGGCGGGCAGCTACTTCATGGCCTGCGGCTTCAATCACGGCTACTTCGGGATCCAGGAGCTGGGGAACGGGAAGAAGATCGTGCTCTTTTCCGTGTGGGATCCCGGAAGGCAGAATGATCCGAAGGCGGTTGCTGCCGATCGGCAGGTGAAGGTCATCGCTCAAGGCGAAGGGGTGCGCATCAAGCGCTTCGGCGGCGAAGGCACCGGCGCGCAATGCCAATACGATTACGATTGGAAGATCGGACAGACTTGCCAGTTTCTGATTGAAGCCAAAAAGAATGGCGACTCGACCGCGTATGCCGCCTACTTCCGGCCTGCGGATCAAAAGGATTGGAAGCACCTGGCGACGTTCGAAACGCTCAGCGGCAAACCCCTCGGCGGCTATTACTCATTCGTCGAAGACTTCCGGCGCAATGGTATCTCAGCCACTCAAGTCCATCGTGCACGATTCGGCGGTGGATGGGTTCGGCGCGAGGATGGTCAGTGGGTCGGCCTGACTCAAGCTCGATTCACCGGCGATTCAAATCCTGCCATGAATATTGATGCCGGCGCAGACGGCGCGGGATTCTTCCTTTCCACCGGCGGGGACACGCATAACGATCACACCAAGCTCAGGCAGATGATTACGTGCGACGCGAGTTCCAGGCCTGACCTCTCCAGATAAGCCTTCGCCCTAATTTAAAGACGCGCTAAAGAGTTATGCGGTGGAGCTACACAGCTAGCGCAGAGTCGCTATGGCTTCCGGTTTGCACCTACAATCCAATGGATGGGAGTCAAACGAACCGGAGGCACGATGAAAGCGATGGCTCGAAGAATCATGATCGGACTCGTGGGGGTTTCGCTGATCGGCTTATGGGGATGTGATCTGGATGTCGAGCCCGGCTACGGCTACGGATATACCTACTACGATGACGGACCCTACGTTGACATGGGCCCCTATTACTACGAAGGCTATTACGACGGCCCCTATTACTACTGGCACGATCACGACGGTCACTGGTTCCATGAAGGGCGCGAGTTTCATGAAGGGCGTGAACGAGACTTCCGTGGCGGCCATTTCGGTGGCGGAGGCCACTTCGAATCACACGGCGGCGGCCACTTTGGGTCGCGCGGCGGCGGCCGCAGTGGTGGCGGTGGACATAGCGGCGGCGGGCACGGAGACCATCGATAAGCCAATCTCGCTTTGTTGAAGTCTTACAAATGCAAAATGCCCGGCTCACACCATCGGAGCCGGGCATTCTTTGTTCAAAGGAGTCGGCAGGAAAAAGTGCTAACTCATATTGCGATATTATCGGAGCTGGAGCACGCCTGCGGCCAGAGCGCCAGCGGCGGCGAAGAACACGCCCATCTCGGCGGCGAGGGAAACGAGCGACATCATTGCGGTGCGATTCATGCGGCCTCCGGTGGCAAAAAATTGCATTTCCGTGACCGGCCGCTCCGCGGCATACGTTCCCAAACCCTCCTGGGGGCGGTGCACGCCCTTCCCATCGGCCAGCCAAGACCTGCGCCTTGCGTAAATTCAGGCAGGTTTGGGCGAGTCCGGGAAATTCACAAGCCGGGAATCTGATATGGCGCGGTCGGTCCGGGAAATCCGGTCAATCCGCGCAGTTATCGGACGAGAACAGCGCGGGAATCGCGGGACCCAGAGGCGCTCGAATCATCCGCGAGTCAAGCCATAGCTCGTTTGCACCGCCTTCCCTACAATCCCTTGCCCTATGAGCGAAACCGCAACTTCATCAGCGAATTACGACCTCGTGGTCATCGGCGCCGGTCCCGGCGGATACGTCGCCGCCATCCGCGCGGCGCAGCTTGGTATGCGCGTGGCGTGCGTCGATCGACAATACTTCGGCGGAACCTGCCTGAACGTCGGCTGCATCCCCAGCAAGGCGCTGCTCGAATCCAGCTACCACTACTGGGAGGCTCGCAACAAGCTGAGCCATCATGGCATCAACATCGGCCAGATCTCGCTCGACTTGAAGATGATGCTGGCGCGAAAGGATCAAGTCGTCCGCCAGCTCACCGGCTGCGTCGGGTTCCTTTTTAAGAAGAACAAGGTCGATGGGATCATCGGAACGGGGAGAATCACTTCACCGACAACGGTCGAAGTGAAATCAAGCAGCGAAACGCGCACGCTCAACACCAAGCGGATTCTCATCGCGACGGGTAGCGCGCCGGTGGAACTCCCGGGATTGCCTTACGATGGGAAGAACATAGTCGGCTCTACCGAGGCCCTCGCGTTTGATCCGGTGCCACAAAAGCTGCTGGTGATTGGCGCGGGATATATCGGGCTGGAACTGGGATCGGTCTGGAATCGCTTGGGATCCAAAGTACATTTTCTGGAATTCACCCAGAGCGTGTTGCCGTTGATGGATGCGGAGCTGAGCGCGACTCTTCAGAAATTGATGGAAAAACAGGGCGTGACTTTCCAGTTCGGCACCGCCGCCCAAAAGGCGGAAGTGAAAGACGGCAAAGTCCACGTGACCTGGAAGAGCGGCGACAAGACCGGCGTCGAAATTGCTGACAAGGTGCTCGTAGCGACGGGCCGGCGGCCGGTGACTGATGGACTGGGCTTGAAGGAAGTCGGCGTGCAGCTCGATCCGAAAGGCTTTGTCAAAATCGACGAGCATTTCAAGACAAACATCCCCGGCATCTGGGCCATCGGCGATGTCGTCGGCGGCTTGATGCTCGCACACAAGGCCGAGGAAGAAGGCATCGCCGCCGTCGAATTGATGGCCGGGCAGGCAGGTCACGTCAGCTATTCGACTGTGCCCGGCGTCGTTTACACGCATCCAGAATTGGCCCAAGTCGGGCTCACCGAAGCCGATGCTAAGCGTCAGGGGCGCGAAGTGAAAGTTGGAAAATTCCCGATGCTCGCCAATGGGCGAGCCAAGTCTATGGATGACATCGAGGGCATGGTGAAAGTCGTCGGCGATGCAAAGACCGACAGGCTGCTGGGCGTACAGATCCTGGCGGCTCATGCCTCCGACATGATTGCCGAGTGCGTGGCAGCCATGGAAATGGGCGCCAGCACAGAAGACCTGGCACGGATGAACCATGCCCATCCAACGCTCCCCGAGGCGGTTAAAGAGGCCGCCATGGCGGTGGAAAAGCGGCAGATCCATATCTGATTCGACCAAATATTGAGTCTCTCTTTGAGTGCCCGGCAAGATATTGTCGGCACCGCTTTTGCATTGATCTCCTTTGTATGCCAGTTGCGGCCAGCGACTGGGCTGGCCTGCGTTTCTCGGGCTGATGCGGACGAATTGCCCCTTTCAAGTCCGCCAGTCGGACGCGGCCAATGAACCAGCGGCAGCGGCAATTGAAGCAATTGGAGCTTGAGCAAAAAAGGAGACTCGCAATGGGTAGCCACAAAACACAGGACACATTATTCCTTCTGGGCGGAGCCCTGCTCGGCGCTGCCGCGATGTACATGCTTGATCCCGAATCGGGCGAAGCGCGCCGGCGGAGAGCCGCCAAGGCCGCCAATCAGGCCTGGGAAACGGCGGGTGAAACGGTCAATCAAGGTTGGGGACAGTTGCGCGATGCCGCCTCGGATGTCAGCGATAGCATCAGTGATCGAATCAGCAGCTATCGCAGCCGTGCGTCCGACGCGATGGACGATGCGAGTGATTATGGTTCTGCTGCCGCGAAGCGGGCACGCCGACTTGCGTCGAGCTTAGGCGGTCGCGCTTCCGATCTGATGGATCGTGCGAGTGACTATTCATCCCGTTATGGCGACACTGCTTCATCGTGGGGCGACACCGCGCGTCGCTTGATTGCTAAAGCCTATGGCGCCGCGCAGGACGTTGCCGACAGCGCATCCGATTATGCGAACAGCTCCACGCTTCGCGATCGCGGAAGCCATCTCATTGATCGCGCCCGTGACTGGGGCAGCCATGCGGCGGATGCTGCGATGAGCTACCTCCCCTATCTTTCGAAGCGCGCCCGTAGCACCGCCCGCAGTGCGCAGAAGTTCGCTAAGAAATCGGCGCGTCGCCTTCAGCACATCGGCGAGCCTGAAGGCTTTGGCGCGACCTCTGTGGTCGGAACCGCCCTCACTTGCTGCGTCATCGGCGCAACCACGATGTATTTCTTTGATCCCGAGCGCGGCCCACAACGCCGAGCCGAGTGTGAAGAGGGTATTTCCAATTTCGTTCGCCACACCGGCAAAGCCATGCTCGCGACCGGCCAAGGCCTGCGACAGTGGTTCGGCGGAATGAGCGGTCGCGCGAAACAGGCGATGTCTCGAGCAAGTGAAACGGCCGAGGGTCTGACCAACCGCGTTAAATCGGAGATCGCCCATCTGCTGACGCATTCGCGGCTGGTCAATGTCGTTGCAGAATGTGATGGCTGCGTCACGCTCGCGGGGCCAGTGGAACGCACTCAGGTCGATCGACTGCTGGCGGGCGTCGCGAAGGTGCCGGGCGTCTGCCAGATCATCAACCGTTTGGATATTCGAGAACAGATGGACTCCAGCGACTCGACGCATTTCAATCAGTCGCCGGCTCAGACATCGCAGTGGTAATTGCGATCCGGACCAAATGGAGAGATCGCCGAGAGACCATCAAGTCTTGCGGCGATCTTTCTTTTCTAAGATTGATGATTCAGGCAGCGAGATCGCGCGGGGCCCGGACTTGCAGTTCGTTGGCGATGAACTCAGCTCCTACGTCATAGGTGCCGCTCGCGTGCGGCTGGCAGGTGACCACCTTGACGCGGCTCTGCCAGCGCATGGGGCCGACTTCGAGCTTTAGAAGGTATCGCTCGCCCACCACCAACGGCCGGCGGGTATGAAGGCCGACGCCTTTGAGCGAGATGTTGCTGAGATAACCGGCTGCCATCGGACCGATGCCGGCGAAATTCGTCTCAGGCCGAATGGTGGCTCGGGCCACAAGCGTCTGACGCACAGACCTGCGGCGTTCAATGCCAGGAGCGGATTGGACCGCAACTCTAGGAGTTGGCGCTAGCTCAACGGCAGCCAGATTCGCTGCATCTGCAGCGCAAGCAATCGTTGGCGCTTCTGAAAGCTCCTCGTCCTCCGCAGCGTCCGAAGCCTCACTGACTTCGACCTGCTGGGCCTGCGCCTGAGATGGCTGGCGGTCATACCGCCGATTGAACGGAAATTCGTCGGGAAAGCCGCTGCTCATATCCCCCCTCATCGGGCGGAATATGGAGGGACTGTAACGCCTGTTGCAGCTCCACGATCGGGGTTTGCAACGTCCGATTATTTGCCGGCTTTCAGGATCGAGTTGAAGACGTTATCCGCCTGGTTGCGCGCCTGATTCGATCCGCCAAAGAGCACGCCGTTGGGCGAACGGTTGTTGGCATCGTCCAGCAGGTCGAGCACCGTCTGGGTTGAGTTGTTGGCAACACCAAAGGCGCTGCCGCTCTGACCGACGTTCACAGTCGCGCCACCCAATCCGCCGGCGCTGGTCTGGAAACCGTAAGCGGCCGCGGTTGCGCCGCCGAGCGTGGTGGACGTGGCATAGACGTCCAGCGCGACGCTGAGCATGTCCACCCAGGCGTTTGGCGCGAAGAACGAAGCGAGTTCCACATCGATCGCCACGGCCAGGTTCGATGCGCCGGTGAAATTGAAATACTGCGAATGCGCGCCAAACAGATTCGGGAAGCTGCTGGCCAGCCAATTGCCCAGGCTCGTCGAGAAGATCGAACCGTTGAAGCTGAGCAGCAGACTCAAACCGTTGACTTTATTCCAGAAGTTCTGCGAAAGCGTCTGGCCGGAGCTGACAGATCCGCTCGGCGGCGCATTGACAAAAACTGAAACTGCAGCCGACGTGCTGCCCTGGTCGTTGGTGTCGCCGCTATAGGTGGCGGTGATGGAGTTGGCGCCAAGCGCAAAGGCCGGGGTCGTGAAGCTCGCCGAGCCTCCAGAGACCGTTGCGTTGCCAAGCAGTGTACTGCCATCGCGGAACGTGACGGTGCCGGTGGGAACGATCCCGGGCACGGACGCGACGGTCGCGGTGAAGGTGACGTTCTGCCCGAGCACGACAGCATTGTTCGAGGCAGCCAAGGTCGTCTTCGTCGCTGCCGGAGCGGCGAGCTTGATGACCTGCGCCAAAGCCGCTGATGCGCTGCCGGCAAAAGTCGCATCGCCGCTGTAGGTTGCGGTGATCGAATGCGATCCAAGCGACAGCGTCGAAGTTGTGAATGTGGCTTTTCCCGCCGTTACGGTCGCAGTGCCGAGGACGTTCGAACCATCGGCGAAGGTGACGGTGCCGGTCGCGGAAGAAGGCGTCACGGTTGCGGTAAAGGTGACCGCGGTACCGAAGTTGGCGGTTGCCGACGATGAGGAAATGCCAACGCTGCTGGCAGTCCTGCTGATCACTTCAGTGAATTGCGCAGACGCGCTGCCCGCGTAATTCCCATCCCCGCTGTACTGAGCGGTGATGGTATGGCTGCCAGCCGATAGCGTGCTAGTCGAAAAGAAGGCGCGGCCGGTTGCGTCGACTGAGCCGGTGCCCAGTACAGTTGATCCATCGAGGAAGGTCACGGTGCCGGTCGGACGGACGCTCTCATTGTCCGGGAAGCTCAGCGTAGCGGTGAAGGTGACCGTTTGGGTGCCCGAGGCCGAGAGGGCAAGCGTCGTCGGTTCCGGATTCACGACCTGCGCGACCGCATTCGAGACACTGCGGCCGAAGTTCCCGTCACCGCTGTAGACGGCTGTGATCGAATGACTCCCGACGCCCGGCGTCAGCAGCGCGCTGGCATGGCCGGTTGCGTCCAGGGCGACAGTTGCCAGCGTGGTGCTGCCATCGATGAAGCTGACAAAGCCGGTCGGCATCGTCGCTTCAGAATCTGCGAAGGCGATTGCAACACTAAACGCAACCGGTTGACCAAAGTTGCTCACTCCCCCGCCACTCAGTGTTGCCGTGGTCGGCTCGACATTCACCGTCTGTGAGACTGATGCGCTGCTGCTGGCCAGGAAGTTGCCATCACCACTGAAATGCGCGGTGATGGTGTGGCTTCCCGGAGCCAGCACGATGCTCAAGGCTGCGTTGCCGCTTGCATCGAGAGCCTGGGGCGTGCCGATCGCGTTATTTCCATCGAAGAAAGTAACGAAGCCGGTCGGAGCGCTCGGCGTGGAATTAGCCGTCGAAAGATGCGTCGATAGTGAAACCACCTGGCCGAAGTTGACCGCGCCGCCTGATTGCAGGGTAAGCGTCGTCCCATCCTGCACGACCTGCACGCTGGCGGACGATGAGCTGCTCGTAAAGGTTGAGTCGCCACTATAAATCGCGCTGAAGGAATGCGAGCCAACACTGAGGGTTGTATCGATGAACTGGGCCGATCCATTGACCAGCGTGAGATTGGCCACTTCGTTCGAGCCATCGAACAACTCGACGGTGCCGCTGGGCGTGCCCGAGCCGGAGTTGGCTGTGACGGTGAGATTGATCGTCACCGGCACGCCGAAGCTGAACTGGCTCGAGGTCAACGAGATCGACGTAGTCGTGCCGGGCGTGACTGACGGCGCCGTGGCATCAGCCGAGAATTCCGAGGTATTGCCCGATGAATCGGTCGCTGTTGCCGAGAAGACAAACTGCCCGCTCGGCACGCTGAAATTCGTCGAGAACGAAACCTGGCCGCTTCCGTCGGTCGTCACCTGCATCGAGCCAAGGAATGTCCGGGCCTGACCATGACCGCTCGGATCGGCAACATCGGTCGAGAAGAAATCGATCGTGTAGATCGAGTTGGCAGCAGCCGAGAGCGAGCCGTTAATCGTTGCGCTTCCTGAAGCAACCGAAGCCGACGCCAGCACCGGATAATTCTGCAGATTGTTCGCGCCCTGGTGGTCGGCGGGGTTATTGGAGTTGGGCGTGACGCCATCGGCGCCAAGATCGATGCCAATAAATGAGTTGCCAAAGATCGAGTTGCCGCGGATGGCATTGTCGATGCCGACGAACGATCCAATATCCACGCCCGAGCCAAATTGCGGCCCAAGCGCGCCGTTGTAGGCAATCACGTTGCCCTCGCCCGGCAGGCCGATCACGTTGTTCGATCCAACGATGAAGACACCGTCAAAAGCGTTTCCAAGATTCGCCGTACCCGAGGCGTCGGTACCAATGAAGTTCGACAGCACAGTCGTGTTGTCACCCAGGTCAACACCGTTTCCATTGTTGGCTGAGATCACGTTACCAGTGACGATCGAACCGCCCGTGAAGGCGAAGAAGCCGTCGGCTCCGTTGCCCATCGCAGCAACACCGGCGGCATCCGTTCCAATGAAGTTGCCTTCAAAGGTATTGGTCTGGTCGACATTCGTGCTGATGACGATGCCGTTGCCCTGGTTGTTAGAAATGACGTTTCGATCGGCTGCGGAAGTTCCGCCGAACACGTTGTTCATCGAAACGCCGTTGATGGAAACACCGTCGCCGACGTTTCCAAACGAAACGCCTGATCCATCAACGCTTTCCTCGCCGCTGGCATCGGTGCCAATGAAGTTTCCGGTGAAGGAAACGTTGTTAACGTTCTTTAGATACAACCCCGCGCCGCCGCTGCCGGCAATCACGTTGTTGCTGACCAAAAGGCCGGAAATGCTCTGCGCGGAGTTGACGAACAGGTTGATGCCTACACTGCCGTTGCCCAGCGATTGCTCGCCGGTGACGTCGGTGCCGACAAAGTTATTGGAAATCGTGATGTTGCTGATGTCGGCGGTAGCCGAGGCATTGCTGAAATCGATGCCGTCCAGCGCGAAGCGATTGATTGCAAACCCTTTAATCGTCACATTCGACGACATCACGAGCAGGCCGCTCGAGCTGCCGGCCGAGGCGCCATTGAGCTCAACGACCGGCTTGCCCGCATAACCGGGCTGCGTCGTCGCATCAATTGTGAGGGCATCGGTAATAGCCGGCAGCGCCGACGAGACCGCAATCGACGTCTGCCCCGCCGGCAGATTGAATTGAATCGAATCCGCGCCCGCGTGACCATTGGCCAGCGAAATGGCATCGCGCAGCGATCCCGCGCCGCTGTCGGCGTTGGTGGTCACCATATAGGTGGACATCAACAGCCGGCCTTCAAGGTTCTCCACCGCAAGCCGGGGGCGCGAACGCTCGACGGCGCGGGACAAACGAGAATCTGACTTGATCCGATTCTGACGATTGGAGAACTTGCTCATAGGTGCCTCCGCCGGCGACAACGGCTCTGCCGGGCCAAAGCAGACCTACGATACGGTCAAGCGAACCTCGCCTTACCCATTTCAACACGCATGCTAAATGCGGTTTTGGGATAGCCGGAGTAATAGGACGGACGTTAAAGGCGGTACCATTTACATCGGAAGCGCAGTTCCGTCGTACAATTGAGAGGCAAATCCCGTTTTCCATGGTCGGCGAATCGATTGCCGGAGCGCTGGAAATGGTCGCATGTCTCAAAATGTCACAAAAGGATGCGCGCGGCGAGATTTCGGGTGACATTCGACTGCAATTCCAGATCTAATTCATTGCATTGCATGGGCTTACGAATAAACGAGGCGATGTCACACGTGTGACATTGTGTGACATGCGATAGTAGATCCGGCCAACGCGGTTCGCTTCTATAATGATGATGGAGGATCGAATCGTCGCCCTGCGCCGCGTTTCCCTTCGATCCGGCTATTCCATTTCCGCAGCTGGAATCAGTCGCAGCAATCTTGATCGCCCCCTGGCTTTGCCGGCCTCCACGCGGAGCAGCGAGTTTCCCACAGTACGATCGGCACGCGATGACAATAGCGAGGATTGGTTGTATTCTATAAAATTACAATATTTCACTCGACGCGAAAAGCGCTTTCTTCCCCCCGTGGATGCGCTAACACCTAAGACAGGATGACTTTTCGGTACCCGACCCCGTTTTCCGGGCCCTTTCTTCCGCCGACGCGCACCCCAGGGCGGTATTGCGCTTAGTCCTTGAACAGCAGCGGCGCGAATTCGTGGAGACTCCGCCGCCATGTATGCCATTCGTGAGCGGTTCCTGGCGACACGTAAAAGACGGCATTGATGCCGGCCTCTCTCAACGCTTCTGCATTTGCCTTCGCGCCGCCTGCGCCGCCTCGGCCACCTCGCGGACCCCGACCCTCGGTTGACGCCGCCGATCCGCGTCCACCAGGCGCTGTGTTTGCCTCGCCTCGCGGGCCAGTCGCGCGCCCTCCGCGGTTACCGTCGATTTCACGGCTGCCATAGCTGACGAACGCCAGCTTCACCTTTTCTTTGAAGCCGGGCGTATTGTTGACGTCATCCATTGAAAAGGTGCCGCCGCTGAACAGGCCGATGTACGCGAACTTGTCGAGATTGGCCATGGTGATCTGCTTGGACTGCATGCCACCCATCGAAAGGCCGGCCATGGCGCGGTGCGACTGATCGGCCATCGTGCGATAGTTCGCATCGATGAACGGGATCAGGTCGTCGATGACAATTCGCTCGAACGCTTTGGAATTGAAGAATCCGGGTCCGCCGCGAGCGCCTGCGGGATTGGTGGTGGGAGCAGCCGGAGCCGCTCCGCCCCGCGCTCCGCTGGGCTGCGGAGTGCGGCCGCCAGTATTGCTACCATTTTCCATTACAACCATGAATGGCCGCGCCTTCCCCTCGGCCAGGAGGTTGTCCAGGATCTGGCACACGTGCCCTTGCACGGGCCAGCCGCGCTCATCTTCGCCGCCCCCGTGCTGGAGGTAGAGGACCGGATAGCGTGCGGAGGTATTCTGGTCGTAGCCGGGTGGCGTATAAATGAAGATGCGCCGCCAAGCCTGGGTGCTTTTGGAGAAATAGTGACATTCGCGCACCTCGCCGTGCGGCACGTCCTTAAGTTCGTAAAAATCCTCGCCGGTTGGAACTTCAATGGCGCTCGACAAGCCACCGCCCCCGCCGCCGCAGAAAATCTCAGTAGCCGAATCGGCCACGTTCGCGCCGTCAATCAAAACACGGTAAAAATGAAAGCCGACGTCGAGAGGTGAGGTTGTAATTATCCACGCTCCATCATCGCACTTTGTAACAGTCAGCGGTTTGCCGACACTCACCGAAACATTGGTGGCTTGCGGCGCCATGATCCGAAATTGCGCGCGACGTTCGGAGTTGATGCGCGGGTATTGCTGCCCGGGGCGGTTGGTGGTCGAAGGTTTCCAATCGTCAGCCGCCGGCTGGCTCGTTTGCGCCAGGCATAGCGCGCTTGTAACGGTGAGCAAAAGGGCTACCCCGATCAGATGCTGTCTCATAGTCCTTCTCCTTTAGTTTCCATGTGGTGGAGTCATTGTCTGCAGCGATACCGTCGCAGGCTTCAATCCTGCTGAGCGCGCAGTCACCCGTATCGGGCCGGCCTGACCTTCTTTGGTGCGCACGATCAGCATGGCCTTTCCGTTGAATAGCGCGTGATGGTTGGCTTGGAATGATTCGAGAGAAAGTTGATCTCCATTGTCCGCAGCGGCCAGTTCCCCTGCTCCAGCAACTTCGAATTCTATTGTGTTGTCCGCAAGCGGAGCCGGGTTTCCCTGGGCGTCCATCGCCTCGATCAAGATGAACGACAAATCCTCTCCATCCGCCGACAACTCAGTCCGGTCGGGTGTGAGCCGGATGGACGCCGGGGGTCCGGCCGTGCGCATCACTTCTTCGCCGACTTTGACGCCGTTTTTGTAAACGACGACCTTCAGTTCGCCAGGTTCATAGATTACGTCATCCCAGCGCAGGCGATATCGGTAGGTCACGTCGTAGTAGTCTGTGTTCCTAGGCCCGGGAGGCACAACGCCTTTGGTTCGCATCCCAAGTGACTTGCCATTCAGAAACAATTCACCGGAGTCACCATTGGTGTAGACAAACACCGGCACGTTCTTGCCGACCCGCTCCGGCCAATTCCAGTGCGGCAGAATGTGGATCGTCTGGATATCCGCACGCCAATGACTTCGATAGAGGTAGTAACGGTCCTTTGGGATACCGGCCAAATCCACGATGCCAAAATAGGAGCTTCGGGCAGTCCGTCGGTTTGGCGTGGGCTCGCCCAGGTAGTCGAAACCGGTCCACACAAATTCGCCTCCGACAAAGCGATCGTCCTCCATCAGCTTGAATTCGAAATCGGGTATGTCGGACCAGGAGGTGGCGCTGAGATCGTATGAACTGACATGCTCGGTACCGCCTGGATAGTCGGTCTTGCTGTCTGGAAGAGGCAAAGAGTAGTAGCCGCGGGTGGAAACCGTGGACGACGATTCACTGTAGAGAATGGGTTTGTCCGGGTAAGCTTCGCGGTAGCGGGCGTATCGCCGCCCGTAGTTCCAGCCTGTCAGATCAAGGGGATCATAAACGGGATAATTGACGGTGTTGGGCGTGTGGCATGCGATCCCGACTGGTCGCGTGTCATCTTGTGTTCGAACGGCATCGCGCATCCCCGCCAATCGACCGAAAGACATGCCATCGCCGCGCTCATCGACAGAAGTCCCGATCTCGTTCCCGACCGACCAGACGAACACGCAAGGGTGGTTGCGGTCCCGCCGGACGAAATTGTTGAGCTGCCGGACGGCCATCGGGAGCACGTTGCCGGGACCGCCCAGGTTGTCGGCGGTGGCATCCCATTTGTCGAAGCATTCGTCCCAAACGAAAATCCCCATCTGATCGCACAGTTCCAGCACTTCCGGAGCCGGTGCGTTATGGCTGGTGCGCAGCGCGTTAACGCCCATTTCTTTCATGATCTCCAGTTGCCGCTGCATCGCTCGCCGATTGAAAGCCGCTCCCAACGCGCCCAGATCGTGGTGGAGGTCCACGCCGTGCAACTGCACCCGCCGGCCATTGAGAAAGAACCCGCGGTTCGCATCAAAGGAGAATGTCCTGATCCCGAACGAGACTGTCTGGCTGCCCAAAGTTTTGTCGCCGGCCCGTATGGTGGCCACTGCTCGATAGAGGCTCGGGTGAGCCAGGTCCCATCGCTGCGGGTTGGACACGAACATCTGCTGATCAACCTCGGCCGATCCTCCGGCCGGCACTGTCCCTCGTTTCTTGCTCGTGGAAACGGAGGCTCCCATTGGATCGAGGATCGAGACCTCGACGGTCACTTCCTGGTTCGTACTTTCATGGTTTTCAATCGTGGAGCGGACACGGATGGTTGCTCGCCGATCACTGATCGCAGGCGTCGTGACAAAGATGCCCCAGTGTGCGACGTGCAGGGGCTCGGTGACGGTCATCTGCACTTTTCGATAAATGCCCGCACCGGGATACCAGCGGGATCTATGACGTCGCGTGTCCGCCTCAACCGCGATGATGTTCTGCTGGCCGAAACGGATATACGGCGTGGCGTCCACCCGGAAGGACATGTAGCCGTAATCCCACTCCCCCGCCAGCTTTCCGTTCACATAAACCTTCGGAAAAGCCATCACCCCATCGAAATCGAAGTAGACTCGCTGGCCTTCATGACCCTCAACGGTGATTTTCTTTCGATACCAACCGACCCCTTGCCACGGCAGCTTTCCGGTTGATCCCGATGCTTTCGGATCGAACGGCCCGCTGATCGCCCAGTCATGCGGCAGTCGCACCGGCTGCCACGAGGAATCGTCAAAACTCAATTCCCGCACCGCCTCGGGTTGATCCCCCTTGGAGAACCTCCAGTCGCGGTTGAAATCGGTCACGGCGTCTTGCGCCCGCAGCGGGAGAGGCGCGAGCATCAAGATGCCGACGATTACCGTTAAAACTCTGTTGACAGGAATGCTGGTGATCATGTGACGAAAGAGTTAAGTGCCACCGAACGGGGTCGGACCCTTGCGCTCCATTCGAAATGAGCGCTACAGGCTGGCCAGGAATTCCTTCAGTACTTCCGTCGTGCGTTTAAGCTGGTCGTGATGCAGATTGTGGGCAGCGCCGTCGATGTGTACGAGCTTGCCATGCTGCATCACTTTTGCCGCCTCTTCGTTGGCTTTTCGAACTTCTGGCGGGGCATCGGCTTTGAGGATCAGGGCCGGCGCGGTGATCTTCGCAAGCGAATCGCCGGTCCGCATCGCCCCGGTCATCGCCTGCTGGCCCACACTGGAGTAGGCGCCGTGGAACTGCTTTTTCGAAAGCGCCCAGTACTGGCAATCGACCATGTCCCATTTGGGACTTTGGCGGTGACAAAGGGTTACCAGATCATCGAAGCTGTAATTGTTTTGAGCTACCAGAGTCTCGGGAGAGCCGAACATGTTGATGGAAAGCCGCGCCGGGGCGTTGGTAGGAGCGGCGCGGCGCGCGTTGCGTCGTGCGGGTGAGGTGGTGGGTCCGCCGCGCCGAGCGCCTGGTCCTGCACCACGCGCTCCGAACCCGCGCCCAAGGCCGGGGTCGAGCATGATGATGGCTTTGGCCAGGTCCGGGTATTCGGCACCGATCCGCATGACAGTAGCCGCGCCCATGGAATGGCCCATCAGTATGGGCTTTAGGAACTTCATCACATGCACGAAATCCACGACATCTTTGATGAGCGTGTCCTCATCGTCCGAGGGCGTGAAGGGATCTGACAGGCCATGACCGCGTGTATCGAGCATGTAGCAGTCGTATTGGTCCTGGATTTGCCAGGTGAGCGTCGTCCAGCAAAGTCCGATGTCCGTCACGCCATGCACCATCACGATGACCGGCTTTCCCGGCGCTGGGACGGCGTGGTAGTAATGAACGCGAATTCCGTTGACGTACGCGTATCCGTCCGACCATCCATCGGGAATTCCGGGAGGCGGAGCCGCCTGCGCGGCTACCGTCGCGACCAAAAGCAAATACAATGTCCCCAACCACGCCGATCGTACATTCATGCCTGCTCCTTCCTTTGGACCATTGATATGGACGGAGGCTATCGAACGCGGGCTCGCGCATCTTGCCGACTTGCGACATCAATTTGTAAAATCCGGACATGGCACGTAGAAGCATCATCGCTGGTCGAAAGACCACGCGCGGCATGCACGTCAGCGGGGGCGCCAATTTGGTTATGGCGCAATCTTCCATTGACGATGCTGCGCCGTCTGCTCAAGGACTCGAAGACAGGCCGCGCCCCGCCGACAGCTTGACCCTGGCCGACCGTTTGAGGCTTCGCGAACAGTTCTTCCGCACCGCGGGCATCGACCCGCGGCAATTCCTGCAGGCGTTCGGCAGCATCCCCGGGCTGTTCTATTTCGTGAAGGACGATCAGGGGCGAACGATGATCAATACTCGCGAATATACCCAGGTACCCGGGCAGCGGAGAGACGACGAAACGGTCGGCAAGAGGCCGCACGAGTATCTGGCCGGAGCGCTGGGTGAACACTACGAGGAGGACGACCAGAAGGTCTACGCCACGGGTCGGCCGCTACGGAACATCCTCGAGATCGGGTTCAACGAGCACGGCGTGCCAGACTGGATCATCACTGATAAATACCCGCTGCGTAACGCCGAGGGGCGGGTGGTTGGCATCATGGGGACGATGCAAAGCCTCGAAGAGCGCGTGCGGCGGCTGCCACACTTAGGCGAAGTTGGAAAGGCGGCGGCATTTATTCGCGCGAACCTGGGCGAACGGCTATTGTTATCAGAGGTCGCGGCGCGCGTTGGGTTTTCGGAGCGCCACCTTCAGCGCCTTTTCCACAAATTGATTGGAATGACGATCCAGCAATTCATTGTCCATTCGCGCGTTCATGCAGCAGCACATGAATTGATGCGGTCGGAGCAACCGCTGGCGCAGATCGCGCTATCCTTTGGGTTCAGCGACCAAAGCGCGTTCTCCAATACATTCCGAAAATTGACCGGTGTCTCGCCTCGCGAATATCGCAGGCGTCACCGCAGAAATTTGGCGGCCACTGCACTTTCAGAGTCGGCGGCGCAAAGCCAGCGATCGACCAAACAGCCCTGAGCGAGAGAACCCGGCTTGGTGAAACATAAATGCCACGAATCGACGGCGCGCAGATGCACTACTTCCCGATGTCTTCGTGCCACAGTTGCGGATGGGCTTTGATGAAATCGCCCATGATGCGAATGCAGGTGGGATCATTCAGGTCGAGGATCTGGACCTTCTTCGATCGCAGGAAATCGGGGGTGCCGGCGAAGTTGATGCTTTCGCCGACGACGACTTTGGGAATGCCAAATTGCACGACCGCCCCGCTGCAGAGGAAACAGGGCATGAGCGTCGAGTACAAGACCGTGTCGGCATAAGTCTGCTGCCGGCCGGCGTTGGTCAGGCAATCGATCTCGGCATGGGCCATCGGATCATTACGCTGCACCCGGCGATTGTGGCCGCGGCCAATGATGTTGCCGTGACGCACGAGCACTGAGCCGATCGGCAGGCCGCCTTCGGCCAGCCCAGCGTTCGCTTCTTCAATTGCAGCGTCGAGAAACGGCTGGTGCAGCGAAATCTCGGCGTTGGATAGCTCCGGCTTATGGAGCTTCATGACACTGGGCGGGCGCGAGAACTGGCCGGTCAGATCTTCGGGGCGCATCTGGGCCGCGAGCTGATTTTCGCGCCGGATGGCGTCGTAGACTTCCTTGCGGTGGACGGCGATGTCTTTGGGCGCATTAATTCCCAAACGAACTTTGTCGCCGCGAATGTCAACAACGGTGACCTCGATCTGGTCACCGATCATGATCGTTTCGTCGCGTTGCCTGGCCAGCACCAGCATGGAGCTCTCCACACGAACAGCGCCGCCGACCTCGGCATTCCCCTCGCCTCCATCTCTATTTGCGGCACGTGAACTATCAAAAGTATAGGCGAGCAGTGCTCGCATTTTCGACATTCAACCTACAGCGCATCAAGCTGCCCAGGTTATCGGACGCAACGCGGATATTCGGTCGCCTTTGGTCCAGCAAAATTCAGACATCTAAGATTTGAATAATGCGGCTCAGGTCCGATAACGCGCTGCGCCGGTAGTCGGATGGCAACCCCTCTCATCCGGAATAAGCCAAAGAACCGGCGCTGCCAACGTGCCTTATGAAGTTCAGTTCGCTCGACATCGAATTGTGCGGTTGACTCGGGAATCTCAAATTGACGCAACCCGGTCGGCGGCGAATGATTCAACTACCATGTACCGCCCCATCAAAGTCAGTCGATTTGACCTCGAACCGGGGCGGAGCGTCGCCGGCAAATATCAGATCGAAGGCCTGCTCGGAAGTGGTTATGAGGGCGAGGTTTATGCAATTGTAGAGCGGAATACGGGGATTCGCCGGGCGGCGAAGTTTTACTACCCCCACCGCGATCCGATGGGCAAGGCAGCCATCGTTTATGCCCGCAAGCTCGACGCCCTGCGTCACTGCCCGATCCTGATGCAATATCACCATCAGGAGGTCGCCTATTTCAAACGAAAACGCGTGATGGTGGTGATCAGCGAGCTGGTTGAGGGGGAGAAGCTTAGCGAGTTTCTTCATCGCCAGCCGGGCCATCGCCTCAGCACGTTCGAGGCGTTGCACGTGCTTCACCTGCTGGCCAAAGGGATCGCACCGATCCATCAGCGCGGCGAATATCATGGCGACATCCACGACGATAACATCATGATCCGGCGGCAAGGCATCAGCTTCGAAGTGAAGCTACTGGATTTCTTTGACCTGGGCCGCCCCACGCGTGGCAAGATTCAGAAGGACGTGCTCAACCTGATCCAAGTCTTCCACACGCTGGTTGGTGGGCGAGAGCATTACGCGTCTCAGCCGAGGGTCGTGAAGGAGATCATCCGCGGCTTGAAGGATTCATTGATCCTCGATCGATTCCACAGTGCCGTCGATATCCAGCAGCACTTGGAAAACCTCACCTGGGACGAGGAAGGCAAAATGAACGGGCATCCCAAACTGCTGCGCAAAAGCTAAAGCGACGATTGCCGCGCAGGGCTTGTTCAGGCAAGATGCGGGAGATGCAGCAGACCGCTCTGGCCTTCTTTGCCCATCCTGATGATGCGGAGTTTGTTTGCGCGGGCACGCTCATTCGCCTGCGCGAGCTCGGCTGGCAGATTCAGATTGCAACGGCAACACCGGGAGACTGCGGGACGACGGTTCATGACCGCTGGCAAATCAGCGCGATACGCACCGGCGAGGCTAGGTCGGCCGGGAAATTGATCGATGCCGAATATCACTGTCTCGATGAGCCGGATGCGATGGTGGTTTACGATAAGCCAACCATTCAGAAGGCGGTCGATCTTTTTCGACGCGTGGCGCCCTCGCTGGTTTTCACGCATCCGGCCAAAGATTACATGATGGATCATGAAGTGGTGTCGCTGTTGGCCCGGGCGGCGAGTTTTGTTTACGGCGCGCCCAATGTGTCGGCTCATCCTTTGAAACCCGGTTCGGGCGTGCCGTGGCTTTACTACTGCGATCCGCCCGAAGGGATCGATCCGCTCGGCAATCCAATTGTGCCGACGACGGTCGTCGATATCTCAAAACAAATGGAAAAGAAGACGGCGACGCTCGCCTGCCATGCAAGCCAGCGCGAATGGCTTCGAGCGCATCATGGAATGGACGAATATGTAGAGTCAATGCGCCGCCATAGCGCCTTGCGCGGCAGCCAGAATGGCGTTGCCGCTGCCGAGGCTTTTGTGCAGCATCGTGGCCACGCCTATCCGAGGGAAGATCTGCTGGCAAAGCTGTTTCCACTTAAACAATGAGTATTCTGCAAATCGGAAGGAGCGACAGATGAGAATTGGGAACCATGTATTGCACGTGACGCTGCTGGCTCTCGTCGGGATAATGGCCGGCTGTTCCAGTGGAGGCGGCGGTGGCGGAGCCAACCCGGCTTTCGCAAGATCGTTTGGCGATGTTTCGACGGGATCGACCAAGGACCAGGTGCGGGCCCAGATGGGCGCGCCAGATGGAAAGCGAACGGGGCGAGTCGAGCCGCTACGTAAAGAGCCGCCAGGTGCGGCTGATCTCGTGCAGATTCTTCCGCCCAACACGCCCTTTGAAGTGTGGGTCTATAGCCGCGGGGAGACCGATTATTACATTTACTTTGCGTCCGGCTCCAATGCGCCGCGGGAGCAATGGACTGTCGTTTCTCGGCATACCGTTCCGCATTCGCATTAGCGCGCGCGAGTATCCATGCCCAAATCGCTGACGATGCTGAACACGCTCAAGGGATCGCTCATCGAGCGGTTCTATCCCGCCGGCTGGGATTTGCGGCGCATCGATCGCTGCTGCGCGATGGGGCCGAGTAAGCTCTTGAAACCTGCGCGGCATTGGGATCGCGAATTCAAGCCGGTCGCGGTGAGAGATGTTGCCGCCATGGACGTGGCGATGGGCAACGCGATTGCAGATCAGATTGAATCGGCGCGGCGCAACGGGCATGAACTGGCGTTGATTCTGCCGGTCGGCCCGATGGGGATGTACAAGACAGTGGTGGAACGTGTCGCGCGCGGCAAAGGTAACTGCGATCACGTCCACACGTTCAACATGGATGAGTGGTCGGATGCGAGCGGCAACACGATGCCCGGAAACCAGCCCGGCGGGTTTGAGCATGCGATGACCGAAGCGCTGTTTGGCGCGCTGGGGAAACGAACGGTGCCAGCCGAGCACCGCAACTTTGCCACGCGAAAGAATCTGCCGACTTACCCGGCCAAGATCGCGGCGCTCCGAGCGCGGGGCGCGAAGCTCGTGACGGTCTATGGCATTGGCCGGGCCTGTCATATCGCATTCTGGGAGCCGCAGCTTGCGGCGGAATATTCGCCCGCTGAATGGAAGCGCCAGACGCATCGCCTGGGCGTCGCGTTACACCCATTGACCATCGAGCAGAATGCGCTGCACAGCTTCAATAGCCGATTCACGCTGATCCCCTGCTTTGCCAACACGATTGGGCCGGGGTTGTTTCTTTCCAGCGATTACTGCATCGGCGGCGCTGATGGCGCTTATCCAGATCGCGGCGCGATGTGGCAAGGGATGAGCCTGTGCGTGACACTGCAATATGGCCCCGACCCGTGGATACCATCGAGCTGGATGCCGACCCGACCCGGCCGGCTGTTTTTCCTGAAGCCCCTGGCTGGCCCCCTGCTTCCCGATGCGCATTGATCGAAGCGATTCAAAACGAAGTAGTCCAATGTCAATCAAAGTCCTTTCCACCGACCTGCACATCGTCAATACCCGCTTGCGGATACCGTTTCGATTTGGGATTGTGACGCTAACGGAGTTGCCGCATTTGTTTGTGCGAGCGAATGTGCAGATCGATGGAAAAGCGCAGCAGGGACTGGCTGCCGACTTTCTTCCCAATAAATGGCTGACCAAAAATCCGGCGACCACGTTCGAGCAGGACATCGTGCGGATGCTCGAGATCATTAAGATGGCCTGCCAGATCGCGCAGTCGGCCGGCGCGCGCTAGAGCGTCTTTGATCTATGGGAGCATTTGTATTTGGCGCACAGCGCCTGGGCCGGTGGCTGGGGAGATCCGCCGCTGCTGGCGGCTTTTGGACCGAGCCTGGTAGAGCGGGCGGTCATCGATGCCTTCTGCAAACAGCGCGGCATCACCTTTTCCACTGCAGTTCGACAAAATCAATTGGGAATTCGGCTCGGAAGGATTCATGCCGAACTTTCGGGGGCTGAGCCGCGCGATCTGCTTCCTCGCGAGCCTGAGCGACAGATCATTGTCCGTCATACGGTGGGTCTCACCGATCCGCTCACAGATCAGCAAATTGCAGCCGCGGATCGGGTGGACGATGGCCTGCCTCAATCTCTGGAAGCCTGCGTTGCTCACTACGGGCTTTCGTATTTCAAAATAAAGCTCTGGGGCGACGTCGCGCGCGATCAGGAGCGCGTGGCGGAATGTGCCGATGTGCTGGGCCGATTATGCCGCGGGCCTTATGCATTCACCCTTGATGGCAACGAGAATTTCAAAGCGGTCGAGCCTTTCCGCGAATTCTGGGCAGGATTGACACAGTCACCGAAACTGCGTGAATTTTTGAGTCATTTGATCTTCGTCGAGCAGCCGTTGCACCGGGATGTTGCATTGAATCAGCACGTAGCTGAGGCGTTTGCCAACTGGAAAGAGCGTCCGCCAATCATCATTGATGAATCGGATGGGACGACAACGACTGTGAAGCAGGCGATTGAGATGGGCTATGCCGGCTCGAGTCATAAGAACTGCAAGGGCGTGATCAAGGGCATCGCCAATGGCTGCCTGCTGGCTCATCGCCGACGGATCGATCCGTCGCGATCGTATATTCAAAGTGCCGAGGATTTGACCAACATTGGTCCGGTGGCGCTGATGCAGGATTTGTCGGTGCTGGCCAGCCTTGGAATTAATCATGCCGAGCGGAATGGGCATCACTATTTCCGCGGCTTATCGATGTTCCCGCGCGATTTGGCGGATGCGGCCCTTGCCGCTCATCCTGATCTGTACTTGCGCGACTCGCATGGCACCGTCACGGCGCGAATCGAAGACGGAACGATGCGAATTGGAAGTCTTGTGGACAAGGCATTTGGCGTCGGTGCTCCGATCGATCCAAGTCGCTTTACGCCCGCCGATGATTGGAAATACGCCTCACTTTTGAAGCAATCGTGATGTCGGTAGCGCTCGCACCTCACCAGCTCAAGATTGTTCTGATCCATCCGCAGATCGCGCCCAACACAGGGAACATCGCGCGATTATGCGTGGCTACTGGTGCGGCGCTGCACCTGGTGCGACCATTGGGATTCGTGTTGAGCGATAAGAATTTGAAACGCAGCGCCATGGATTACTGGCCGCGGCTGAAGCTGACTGTGCACGATGATGCTGACGCGTTCTTCGCGACGGCGGGCACGTCGCGCAAATGGTTTTTCTCGTCGAAGGCAAGCCGAAGCCTCTGGCAGACCAGCTTCTCCGCCGATGATTGGCTCTTATTCGGCAGCGAAACTCATGGCTTAAGCGACGCGATTCGTGAGGCCCATTCAAATGAACTGGTTTGCATTCCCCAGATTGAAGGCGAACGATGCCTGAACCTTTCTACCGCGGTCGGCATTGCCCTTTTTGAAGGCCTTCGTCAAGTGGCGCACTCAGCTTGACGGTTGGTCGGTTTTGAGATTCCGCGATTGGGTGATTGGCGCAGCGCGGTGACAGCCTCTACAATCATAGGTGTCCGATTCAAACGAGGAGCCTTCGGCATGAAGCCCGCGATGAAACTTAACGCCATTGATCAAGAACACCTTCAGGAACTCTACGACGGCCTTGGCACGGCTCGCGACGAGCTTCCCTACACTGAGAAATTCGATCAACTGGTCCAAGGCTTCCAGGATCGAACATTTAAGAATGCCGACCACGAACAGGTGTTTGGCGCGCTACTGAAATACGTGCGCAGCAGCAGCAACGCCTCCAGCGAGACGCCTGCCGAGGTGGCGGTGAGCGACGATCAGCTTAAGCAGATCAAGGCGGTGCTGTCTCGACATCTGGTGGGCGGCAAGATCCTTCCCTACAGTGATGAGATCAATACGGCGCGGGGCGAGTTCAATAAGCTCGCGGGATTGCAGCTCAACGAACTTGAGTTCTGGCGCGCGATTCAACGGGCCCACGGCAACAAGCGCCGGCCACCGCGCCGGACAAAAGTCGCCGCTCGGGTCGAAGAAGAAGATGATGATGGGGAATAGGTCGGGGCGCAAAACACTATAATTCCTGAATTTACATTCTTATCTGCTTCTGCGCCAACAATTTCCTAGATTTCCGATAGAGATTATTATAGAATCGCGGTCCTTCATTGGCCGGGCATCAGCTTTTTGGGAGCGTTTGGCAATGGCTGTAACGTGGAAAGACAAACTCCAGGGCGTCATTCGCGACGATTGGGCGAGGGAAATCGACAGCTTCGAAGCCCAGATCGCGCTTCGCAAGAATGGAAAGATTGAAGAGCGCGTCTTTGCCGAAACCCGCCTGCGCCGCGGAACGTACGGCCAGCGTTACGACAACGGCCAACGCCACGATGGTGTTGCCTCGCAGAAGCTCCCCTATCAGCCTTTGACCAAGGGGCCCGACACGATGTGGGATGCGCCGGGCATGCAGCGCATCAAAATTCCCTTTGGCGGATTCACGCCCACGCAAATGCGCGTGCTGGCGGACTTGGCCGAGGAATATTCGGACAACATCTGCCATGTAACCACCCGGCAGGATATTCAGCTTCACTACATCCACATTGAAGACACGCCTTCGATTTTCCGTCGCCTGGCGGCGGTTGGGATTACCACCCGCGAAGCCTGCGGAAATTCGGTTCGAAATGTCACCGCCTGCCCGATCGCTGGCGTCTGCAATACTGAAACTTTCGACGTGACGCCTTACGCCAAAGCCACGGCTTTTTATCTTTTGGGCCATCCGGATACCCAGGATTTTGGCCGAAAGTTCAAAATTGCCTTCTCTGGCTGCAAGCACGAAGCCTGCGGCCTTGTTTCGCTGCACGACCTGGGCGGCATTGCCGTGAAACGAAACATCGACGGCAAGGAAAAGCGCGGGTTTGAAATCTACGTCGGTGGCGGCCTTGGAGCGGTGCCTCATCAGGCAAAGCTGATGTTCGATTTTGTTGCGGAAGAGGATCTGCTGCCCCTTTCGCGCGCGATTGGACGAGTCTTCGCAAAGCTTGGCGAGAAAAAAAATCGCCAGAAGGCCCGACTGAAATTTGTCGTTCAGAAGCTGGGCATTGAAGAATTCAAGCGCGTCGTTGTCGAAGAATGGCAGAAGATGCCGGAGGATCCGTCCTGGCGGAAGTTCTTCGATGAGATTCCGCGATATGAGGAAAAGCCGCGCGAGCAGATCGTTTCGATTGGGCTCCCAAATAAGCCCGAGGGCTACGACAAGTGGGCGCAGACAAACGTTTATCGCCAGCGACAGGCCGGCTTCGCGACGGTTACCGTGACGCTACCGCTGGGCGATTTGACTGCCGATCAAATGCGAAAGCTGGCGGATTTGACGCACAAGTTCGCCTCCGATCATGCCCGCACGACGGTCGAGCAAAACATTGTTTTGCGATGGGTGAAAGAGGAGCAGGTTCCGGCGCTGTACGCGGAGCTGAAGAAGATCAATCTTGCGCAGCCTGGAGCCGGCACGATTGTGGACGTCGTTTCCTGCCCCGGCACCGACACCTGCAAATTGGGCATCGCGTCATCGCGCGGGTTAGCGGGTGAGCTTCGCAGCCGATTCCTGGCAAAGGAAAATGAGCTGTCAGAAGAGGTCCGCAAGCTGCACATCAAGATCAGCGGCTGCTTCAATTCCTGCGGACAGCATCACGTGTCCGACATCGGCTTCTACGGAAACAGCCGAAATATCGGTAACTACCAGGTGCCCCACTTCCAGGTGATGATCGGCGGCAAGTGGCACGACAACGCCGGCTCCTATGGACTGGCGATCGGTTCGATTCCATCAAAGGCGATCCCGACCGTCGTGAGTCGTCTGACCGAGAAGTATGTCGCCGAGCGGCAGACGGATGAATCCTTCCAGAATTTCTGCACGCGGCTGGGCAAGAAGTCGCTTAAAACATTGATCGACGATCTAGCGAAAGTGCCGCCCCACTCGACCGACGCATCCTTCTACACCGACTGGGGCGATCCTCGCGAGTTCACCATCGGCGACATGGGCGTCGGCGAATGCGCCGGCGAAGTGATATCGCTGGTAGACTTTGGTTTCACGGCCGCCGACAGCGAGGCATTTGAAGCACAACTGCTCCTGGATGACGGCAAGCTTCATGAAGCCGAGGAAATGGCTTACAAGACCATGCTGACGGCGGCCAAGACACTCGTGCAGCTTCAATGGCAGGATGCGCCGACTGATGCGGATTCTGTTGTCCGCGAATTCAAAACCCGGCTCGTGGATACGAAGCTGTTCTGGGATCCGTATCATGCCGGCCAGTTCGCCAATTATCTGCTGAACCGCCACGCAGAAGGGCCGGATGTTCGGTACACCAAGGACACGGTGCACAAGATCGTCGAAGAGGCGAACCTGTTTATCGATGCGGCCCACAAAGCCCATGCGAAATATCAGCAGTCGCTGAATGTGCTGGGGAACAACTGATTTTTGAACAGAATGCAGAAATCAACGGCTCAACTTATGAGCTGTCTTAAGTCGGGATATACTTCGCTTCCATGGAATCTCATAAGTTAGCCATCAAGTTCTTTACACAATCGGCTTCGGCTCCGCAGCCCAAGGAATTTGTTCCGGTGTTTCATCACTGGATTCAGCAGCATCTGATTCCCAATCATCTTCTGATTGACGTTGCGGATTATTCCCATGTGCCTCAGGGGCCGGGAACGGTGCTGGTCAGCCATGAAGCGATCTTCTCGATCGACCAGGAAGGCGGCCGACCTGGTTTGCACTACTTCCGCCGCCAGCCCTTTGTCAATACCGACACATTTGATCAGCGTCTTCGTGCTGCTTTTCGCGCGACGCTCGGCGCCTGCGCTCTTTTGGAAAACAGCCCCGCCTTTTCCGGCCGGCTGAAGTTCAGGACGGACGAGATCCTTTTCCGCATTCACGATCGGCTGTTGGCCCCCAACACGCCCGAAGTGTTCGCACAGATCAAGCCTCAGTTGCAGGAGCTGGCCAACAGGCTGCTAGCCGCCCCGGTCACACTCGAACATCGCGGCAAGGGCGACGAGTTGATGGAAGTGATCATCCGGTCGGCTGGGTCTCCGACCGTGTCAGATCTTGCGTCGCGCCTCGGTTAAGGTGCGGCGGCTCGTTCCTTAAATTGAACAGCAAAAGAAAAGCGGCTCCGCGTCAGGGACGCGAAGCCGCCACTCTTTTGTGCCGTCGATGGCGATTCCTCAATCGCGGTGATCTTCAGGCATCAGATAATCCCGCCGGTGTTGTTGATGTTGGTGAAAACCGTCAGGGCCATGTTCTGAAGGGTCGTCGAGCTGTAATACACGCCGTTGACCACCTCAGAGGAGGCGTAGAGGACGCCGTTCACCGCATCGGCATCGGCCGCATTCAAAGCCTGAAGAATGGAAATGTTGGAATTGTTGGCCACGCCAAATGCCGCACCGTTGGAACCGACGTTGATCAGGTCATAGCCGGAGCCGTTGGCTGAGGTCGTGAAACCGTACGCAGAGGCGTAGGTGCCTCCGCAGAGGTTCGTGCTGGTTGCATAGCAGTTAAAGGCAGCAGCCAGCACCTGCGTGTTCAGCTTGGCCGAGTAAACGTTGTAGTCGCAATTCACGAAGAACCAGGCGATCTGGGCATTGTTCAAGTTGGCAAAGTTGACGTACGTGCCGTTGACCAGCACATGCGAATACATATCGGGGAACGTGCTGGACAACCACTTGCCAAGTGCGCAGGAATTAGAGCTTCCGTTCAATTTGCAGAGCAGCGCCTGGCCATTGCTGTTCTTCCAGAAGGAAGTTGAAGCACAGGCGCCCTTGCAATCATTGGTCGTGCAGTGCTCGCCAAAGTTATAGTCGATGCCTGCATCGCCGCAGTTTGAGATCTGAACATTGCAGAAGGTGTCGGTGCCTGATTTGCTCCCGCACGTATTGCCATTAACGGTTCCGCAGGAATTGTATCCTTGCGTAAACCCACCCGGCTGACCTTCACAGATGGTATAGCAGCCTGGCAGCAGCCCGCTGAAGCAATAGTCGCCGCTATTGTCGGTCTTGCACGAGAGCGACACCTTATTTCCCAGGCAATCGAAGCCCGACAGATTGATCGTCACACAGATGACGCCACACTCATTGCAATCGATCTTTCCATCATTATTGCAGTCATCCCAGCAGGAGCCCTGGATGGCGCTACAGTGACAAAGCTCGGCAAAGTTCAGATCCGCGGAGTTGCCCATCGGATTGAGCTGAGGATCCTGCTTGTTAGGAAGCACGACGGTGATCGTGTTGCTCGTCTCGGCTGTGTCTCCGCCGGGCGGCGTTACAACCACGAGATATGTGCCGGGGGCAAGATTCTCAAACGCGTAAGATCCATTGCTGCCGGTTGTCGTCGTCTGCAAGACTTTGCCGCCCGTCGTCTCGAGAGAAACGGTGGCGCCGCAAATCAGGTCCTCACAGCAGTCAAGCGTTTTATCGAGGTTCGCGTCGCAATAGACGATGCCGGAAATATCAGAGCCGGTCGTTGGGCATTGCTGGCTGCCGCCGTTGGAGGAATCAAAGAACCGGCCTTCCTGATGATAAAAGATATTGCTGCCCGCCGGCCCGAGCGTGTTAATTGCGGGTCCGCAGACAAAATCGATCTGGTAATTGCAAAGAGGGATTTGCACAGGTCCCAGACAGAAGGTCTGCGCGCAGGTGCCGGTGGAGAAGCTCAGGGTCTTCTGATCGTAAATGACCTGCTGGCTCGCATCGTTTGCGTTGAAGTATCCGTCAGGGGCGATATAGCTGACGAGCGTCACCTGATCGCTGTAATGGGCAGCAACCGTGAAGTACGCGGTTACCTCATCGCCCGGCTGCACGTTACCGCTAAGCCCTGTGACTGTTTTGCATCCGTTGATGACATAATAGATGCAGGAGAATTTGGTCAGGTCACATTCTTTCTGGAAGTCATCGAAGTTATTGCCGGTGGAATTAGTGCCTGCTGACACCGTGACGACATAACCCAGCAGCCCGCCGGTTTCGACCGAATTGGCCGGCACGCTTTCCTGAACGAAGTAGGTTCCGTTGGGGAGATTTGTAAAACTGTAAGTTCCGTTTCCAGCGGTGACGGTCGTTCGGAGAAGCGCTCCACTTGCGGACGTCCCCTGATAGAGATTGATCGTAATGCCGCCCAGCGGCGTGTCATCGGCACTGAAGCCATTGCCGGTGAGATCGTTGTACTTGGTGCCGGAAATCGTACCGCCTGGTGGCGCGACAACGATCAATTGCTCGGCTACCCCACCCTGATCGACCGCGCCATTATTCAGCGAATCACCCGCGTACGTGGCGTGCCACGTATAGGTGCCGACCTGCGTGGCCAAAACTGAGGGTGAAACGGTGTACGTTCCATCGCCGGCAATCGTCACGCTTCCCGCCGGCACGGTGGTGCCATCAGGCTTCGTCAGAGTGAACGTGACGGTGCCGGTCGGGTTATCACCGCCGGTCACCGTTACTGAATCACTCAGCTGCGCCGTATTGACAACATTTCCATTTTCCGATGCTTTGGTAGAGATCGACGGGGAAGCCTTTACGGTCCGCACGGTCTCATTGGCGCCATTGTCCACCGCGGAAGGATTGGAGCCGTCGCCGCTGTAGGTGGCGTGCCAGGTATAGGCTCCGACTTGCGTCGTCAGCACGACGGGCGACAAGTAAGTGCCATCACCGGAAACGGGGACACTGCCCTCAGAAATGGTCGTTCCATCCGGCTGGGTCAGCGAAAAGCTGATGGTCCCGCCGGGGTTATTGCCGCCGCTCAAGGTAGCGCTGTCGCTGATCGTTGCAGTTCCAACAGCCGTGCCATTCGTTTCGATAGCGTTGGTAACGATCGAAGGGAGCTTTGGAATGGGACCGATATTGCACTTCGGTTCGGTGTACGTGAAACTCTGTGAAAAATCGGTTGGTGGGACAGGACCCGTGTCTGGCCCAACGCTGCTTACTACCATGCCAATGTCTTGACCGGCAAAATAGCTGGCGAGCAATCCGCCGGTTACCTGGAAGCGGAAGTCAAAGACGCCCTGGGCCGAGCTGCCATCGGGTTGCGCTGGATCAAATTCAAATCCGAACTGCTCGACTTCGCCAGTCAAAAGCACACCGTCATAGGTGGCGCCGGTGCTACCGTCGGGATTCTTGACAGTGACCATTCCCGAAACAGACAGGTCGTCGCCTGGAACGCTTGTTGCAGATCCGCCCGAACCCGACGGTGGCAGCGGGCTGGAATTCACCAGGATCGACACGATGGACTGTGCGCTTCCGCCAGTGTCCGGGGTAATTGGGTCAACAGCAAGGGTTGGCACGCCACCGGGTGAAATCGCCTGGAACAGGGTGATATCAGTAGTGGTCACGGCAAAGCTGCCGTTGGGCGTACCGGTCGTGTACTGGATGGTTCCAGGATTTTGTGAGGCGATGTCCGGCAGCGCGTTGCCGAGATTGATCCCAAGGAGGCTCATGAGCGTCCTTGTTTCCAACTGCTCGAACATCGGGCCACGAATAGCTTTCCTGGCCGCGATCGCCCCTCGATTGGATCTCCGGACAGTACTGCCGCGATTGGATTTCAACATGTTCATGCTATCCCCGCGCCTTGATGAGTAGGCGCACCCATACCCTGACGCCACATCGTTCAAAGAATGGAAGGGAAACCCCGCAACGGCAAACGATTGTTAGCCGCTATAACTGGTTCCCCAACCCCGAAAGCCCTCTAATCCCCGCGCGCTGGTGGTTAGACCAGCGAGCGACGACGCACAGATCGAAACGCCAACAGCCCCGCAACCAGCGCCCCGGCGCCATAGAGTGCCGAAGGCACAGGTGCAACAACCAAGTCCGCGTTATAGGAAGCCTGGCCCATAAACGGCGTATAGCGCCCGGACCAATCTCCACCGTTCGTAAATTTCAGGTCGAATGTGTCAGTGCTCGTGTTAAAGCCACCAGTAAGATAGCTTCCACTGTATGAAGCGAGCGTTGTGGTACCAGCGAGATTCTTTTCCACCAGATTGATGGTCGCGCTGGACACATTGAGCGTGTTGCCCGATTGAGTGCCAAAATTAATCGTGACCGTGTAGGGGCTGTATTTGGCCGTGGCACTGCTGGAAATGATGGTGTTGGTGCTTTTGTCGGTGACATTGAATGTGGAGGTGTCCCAATTCAACGTCACACTACTGCTGGCGGCCGGCGCGCTGCCGGTCAACCCGCCCCCATAATCGATCACATCAGCAGCCAACCCGACCGAGGAGCCAAGCAACAATGCAGCGACTCCAAAGACGACTTTCTTCCCGAGCATAGTTCGTCCTTCCTCTATCCCAAGCGCAGATTCGAGGGCCATAAGGAGCCTGCAGTGGCCGCAGACGGATTCCGAGCAACAACTCCGGCGGCTTCGCGCATGTCAATCTCTCGTGACAAACGCAATATTCACTTGTAGACAACAAAGGCCCCGAATCGATCAATCCCCTATTCCGCAGCCGTTATCCCCATACAACGAAATTGCGAGCTCACCCTATCGACTCGCAACCAAATGATACGACCGCGCAATACTTGCCGGGAATGTAGCGTTGGAAGAGGCCGGTTGCAAGAATTAATTCCGCGGAATCGCAGTATTTTGCTCGAGCGTGCGTTTGAACGTCGTGTCGATGCCGTTATATCGTAGGCGATATTCCGGCTGGAAAGACCTATCATGAATCCGATTTTGGATTTTCGGGCGGCTGATCGGTCGTGGCGATGGTCGGCATGGCCGACTTAAGGAAACCCCAGTCAACTGAGTCCGTGTCAGTTAATCCTTGATTTGTGGCAATTTCTGAGACCGAAGCCTGTTCGTCTCCAAAAAGGCTGTCGAGCAACTCAGGCGATAGATCGTCAATCTGGGGCGATCCTGTTTCAGGCAATGCCGACGCACTCTCGTGAATAGGGTGTGCTTCGGAGTTTTCGGATTGTTTCTGCTGATTCCATTTGACCCGGAATTTTACTTCTCCGATGGCAAATAGATCGCCGGGAAGTATTTGCACAAGAGAGACTCGAAGGCCATTGAGATGTGTACCACTGCGCGAGCCTGCGTCGCGAAGGAATAACCTTCCATCCAATTGGCAGATCATCGAATGGGTAAGCGAAACATCAGGGGATTCCAGACGCCAGTTGGATCCAGGACGGCGGCCGATCGTAAAAAAGCGCCCCGAGGCAGCCAGGCTCGTGCCGTCGCTTATTTCGATTGAATATGGAACTAGAGACGATTCGTCGGTGAGTCCTGACCGTGAATCTACAAAGTGAAAAGTCGCCGCCCCGATCTTCAAAGTATCTTCCGACTTCAGGCGCGCTTCACTCACCTTTTGATCATTGAGACTTGTTCCAGTGCGGCTGGCCAGATCATAAATCCACGCCCCAGATGAATCGATTGCGATGATGGCGTGAAGGGAACTTACACCTCCAACAGGTACGCGCACATGCGCGTCGCGCCGTTGCCCGATGAATGTGATTGGCCGCGAAAGGACAACAGGGCGATCCGGCCGATCGTCAAAAATCAGTCTTGGCGCGTCGGCCCCCTCCCAGGATTTGGGAACAGATCGAATCGGCATCTTGCGGGATTTTCCCCTTTTTCAGGCCTTGCCTGCAAGCGTGCGTCGCAATTCCGTCAGCTTCTCGCGCGTCTCGGGCGGGATCGACGTGGACGAAATGGTGCTCGAATCAATCTTGTTCAGCATCAGCTTCGCCTTGGCCGGTTGACCGCTGGTGGCCAGGATGGAGGCTAGATTGACCTGATACATGATATTATCGGGCTGGAGCGACAACGCGCTATTCATACTGCTGATCGCTTTGGGATAGTCCTTGCTCGATGCCTGGATTGTCGCAAGCGTATCGTAAAAAGCGGGGACATCCGGCCGTTCCTTGACAGCACCCACTGCCAACTGCGTCGCTTCGTGAAGATCTCCATTGCGCCGCAGAATAATCATCGCCAGATTGTTCATGGCGACGGCTTGCCTCGGATCAAGCGAAAGCGATTTGCGATAGTTCTCTTCAGCCGGCGCCACATCGCCGCGCTGCTCTTGAAACATGGCCAGCAGCAGGACCAAAGGCGCCTGCGATTGGGTCGCGGACGAGGAGAATGCCGCCGCCTTGGCCAAGACTTCATCGGCGCGCTGAGAATACTGCGGTTGCTTTCCCGCCAGCGCAATCCAGGCACGCGCAAGATCGAGGGCTTCAGCAAAGGAGTTCTTGTCAATCAGCGGCTCGACATGCTCAAGCCAGGTGGCGCTGGTATTCGGATCGGTGATTGTCTGCGACGCCAAAGCCATCCAGGCTTCGCGACACTTCGGGGACTTGGCCAGTGTCGGTTCCAGTGTCGCCTCCGCCTGCTGCATCTGGCCGGCGGCAATCTGGGCTTGGGTATAATTCCCCAACACATCCAGGCTCACATTTGAGTCAGGAGACGCCTGCGCTGCAGGAATATATGGCTTGAGAATTTCGATTGCGCGCCGTGGCTGGTTTAAAGCCAAATTACTGCGGGCATCGAGCGCGTCGGCCGCTGTGGCTTCCTGTGGTGATCGCTGTTTCCATGTCTGCGCGATGTTCGCAGCTTCCGTCCATCGACCGGCTTTCGCGAGCGCTTCGGCTGCCAATCGAACCGGCTGCACTTCTGTCGGAAAGGCCTGCATTGTGCGCCGGGCGACAGCCACGGCATCGTCCAGCCTGCCCTGCACGACATAAGCCTGGGTCAGGTAATTCTGCAGTGATAACAATTTTGGTCGACGATCGGCAATTGCGCGAAGCTTCGCAAGAAGCTGCTCCTTTGGCACCGCATTCTGTTTTGCCGAGGCAATGATCTGGAGCGCCTCGACCGTGTCGGGTAGATCATCGACTGAGCTGGGCGCCACTAAAGCAACGTCAATCGGACGAACTGCAAATTCATCGAATGTACTTTTCACCAATGACGTATTGGCCGTCACAACATGAAATGCCTGCGAGGACGGAATCGCCTGGGCAGCAGTGCGAGCTGAATCCATCGCAAGATCGATCTTGCCTGTCTCCAGGCAATAAACGATCAACTGTCTCCACGAATTCTCACTGGAAGGATTGATCTTCGCAGCCGCTTGATAATGCTCAATGGCCGATTGGACTGAGTTGATTCGACGAAAATATCCCGCACGCACCAGTTCCTTCACGTCGGCCGGCGCCTTCACCTGATCGAGCATATCCAGGACTTTTTGCGCTTCGGCTTTCTTGTCCTGGGATAGATAGAAATCTATAGCCGAGTCTATAACCGCGGCGTCCGGGGTTTCCAGAAGCTTCTTGTATGTTGCTTCTGCCTTTTCATCCTGATTTGCAAGATGAAGAAGATGGGCCTGAAGCAGAGTCGCTTGTGCGTTTGAGCTATTACCCGCGGAAAGTACCGCGAGTCCCTGGCTGACATCTCCCGCCTGGGTCAAAAGGGCCGCCACCTGTTGACGCTCAACGGGCGTCATCAGATTGTTCTCAACGACGCGGCTGAGACGTGTTTTGGCCTGGTCAAAGTTGCCTTGTGACTCCAGGAGCCGGGCCAATTCAATCGTAATGGCAATCGAATTTGGTCGAAGGTCCAATGCCGTCGTCAGCTGTTCCATCGCACCGCTGATATTTCCGACCCGTTCGAGACATGTCGCCAGGAGCAGATGCGGAGCGACCAGGTCCGGCGCCGTCCTGGTGACTTCATTGAGCAGCACAGAAGCTTCCAGCGTCTCTTTCTGCCCCGCGTCAGCCTGAAGCAGCCATTGCGCGCGGGCAAGTTTAATCGTCAGCCCTTCGTCGCCAACCGCAGCGCGAAGACGATCGAGGGTCTGCCCAATGAACTTGTGGTCCATTTGCACAGCGCGTGCGCTAAGAACCATCCATTGCACTCGCGCATTGCCGGGCTGGTCGTTTCCAAGCGACTCCCATTCCGCTTTGGCGCCGGGATCCGAGATCAGGTCAAGATATCGAGCCCAAACCAATCGCCATTGAACCGAATCCCCGACAGTGGGCTTTGAGCGGGCCGCATTCAGCGTCGCCAAACCCTGTTTTGCGTCGCCGGTATTGAACTGCGCAATTGCTTCGGCGAGGGACAAATCGGGAGTCTGCCCATATGCCTTGCGAGAGGCGTCAAAAATCGTCTCACTCATTGCGAGACTGGCCCTCAGACTCACAGACGCCAGATCGAGAAGGGTCTCTTCAGTGGGAAGAGGCTGTGCAGCCAATGCCGCTTTGACCCGCGCGATCGCCGCATCTTTATCGCCCGTCATTACCATCAGGCGAACCTGAATCGGCAGCGTCCGGTTTTCAAAAGCAACACGGTCCTGAATTTGATTGACCAGCTTCAACAAATCGCGAGCACTCGTGCCTTGAGGCGATTGCACTACCGGATCGGCGGCCAGCGCAAGCGTCACCATTGCCTCGACATCGTTGGGTGCCCGCGCGAGGCCGGCCCGAGCATCGGTAACCGCCTGATCGATTCGCCCGATCTTGGTGAGCATTTGCGAAGCCCGCAGCAATGGAAGGTTCCACGCCGGGGCCAGTTGCGATGCAGCTCGAAATTGTTCCGCCGCGCTCTCGTATTCGCCGACGCTTGCAGAAGCTTCTGCAAGGGCCATATGGATATAGGCATTGCTCGGTGCAACCCTCAATGCAGTTCGGCAAGCGGAAATGATCTGGACATCATTTCTATCGCCGGTCGCGTAGACCTTCGGAAGCACTGAAGACCATGCCAGCGCGGCGCCATCGCCGTGGCGCTCACCAAGAGCATGGATAATCGGGTCTGCTTCGGAATGGCGCCCCAGCGACAGCAACGCGAGCGAGCGCAATCCCAGTAAATCTGACGTTGACGTAGGCTTGGTCGGATCGAGCGATGCAAGGCGGTCGACAACGGCCTGCGCCTTCCCTTCCTGCCAAAGGCGCCAAACGTAAGCCTCGACCATGATTGGATCGGACGTGGAATCCGCAACCTTCTTAAGCAGCGGCAAAGACTCACTAAAAAGTCCGAATCGGTCGAGCTGACCAATGATGGCCTGGGTAAAACTGGCATCGATGAACGGCGCAGCCGCCGCCTGGTGCAGCCAGTTCAGCGCTGATTTATTATCGCCTGCCGCGCGGTACGCGATGGCCTCCAGCAATAAAGTGCGCGGATCATCATGCTGCGTCTTGCGCAGTGAGTCGGCGTATTCCACTAATTGCTGGGGCGTTTTTCCCTGACGACTCAGAAGATCCAAAGTGAGATCCTGAATCTCGAAATCGGTCGGTGCAAGCTTATCGTGAACCTGAGCTATGCTCAGGCTTTCATTGAATTTCCGCGTGTGATACAGCGCGATTGCTTTTGCACCCAGTGCGTCGACATTCTCAGGACTTTTGCGCAAGATCGCGTCGGCCGTGTTGATCGTTTCAGTATTGAACTGCAGCTTCAAATACAGCTTCAACAATGCGTGTCGGGCATCATCAAAGTCGGGCTTGATACTCAGAGCATGGTTGTAGAAGCTTGTCGCTTGAACCAGGTTTTTGCCGTTTGGTTCCTCGACATGCTCGCAAGCTTGACCATATTCGTAGAGCGCCTGCGCATCACTGCCGTGATGCTGAAGGTAGATGCCAATGCCCTGCAAAGCATCAAAGTAACGCCCCTCTTTTAGCGCTTGCTCTCCGGCAATGCGAGCTTTCTGTCCGCGGCTTTCAACCCGATGCTGTTGAATAAAATAGGCGCTTCCAGCGAGGCCAATTACGCCCGCAACGGAAACAAGCACAATCGCGAGACGCTGGCGACTCTTATCCTTAACGCTCATCGTTGAGTTACCCCACGAATCAGAACGGCAAAAGTTTTCCAAATAATCGTTAAATCGAGTCGCCAGCTCACGTTCTCAACATATTGGATGTCAAACCGGATCCATTCCTGGAAATCCAAACCCGCTTGGCGCGTTCGCATCACCTGCCAGAGGCCCGTAATTCCAGGTCTCACACTCAAGCGCGCTTCGCGCCATGGTGGGCAGAATTGGTTTTCTTTCCGCGGACTTGGCCGCGGCCCGACCACAGACATCTGGCCAAGTAAGACGTTTACGAATTGAGGGAGTTCATCCAGGTTCAGCTTTCGCAGCAGTCGTCCGACACGCGTAATGCGTGGGTCGTGATCAATGAAGAATTGAGGCCCGTCGGCTTGGTTCTGCAAACAAAGCTGCTGCTTGATTGCGTCGGCATCTTTGCGCATCGAGCGAAACTTGATGCATCCGAATTCCTTGCCCCCAAACGTCTCGCGCGAATGTGAAAAGAAAAATGGCCGTCCATCTTCGAGCCAGATCGCGAGCATGATCAGAGGATAAAGGGGGCCGGTCAGAAGAAGAACAACGCTTGCAAAGCAAATATCAAAGGCCCGCTTGGTCAAATTGTAAAAGGATGACGATCTCCGCAGCCGCACCGGTCGAATTTCCGGCGGCTGAATGGGCTCTATTTCATCCCACGCGACACGACGCGGAGCTGGTCGCGACGCGGGATCATCCCACAACACCGATGGGCCCACTACGCTTTTCTCGCCAGTCAGCTTTCGACCCGCGCCCACCCAAACGCGGCCGATGAACCGAACATCGTGATCGACCTGGGCATCATCATGGGTCCAGGCGTTCCCTCGCGGCCGATGAATCCCTGAAATGGTAGCCTCGGGGCGCTCCCAGGTTTGGATCAAGTCACGAACGAAAACTGCCACCGACTCATCATCGGTGTCGTCATATGCCCTGCCGCGGACAGAGGCGACTTCGCGGGTACCATACCTGCCGGCCTGGTGAATCTCGTTCCACGCCCCCCGGATATTTGAAGCCGCTCGCCACGTCTTTGCCAGCTCATGACTGCGGGTAAGAACCAGACGAGCGCACCGGGAATCAAATGTGTTGTAAATGCGCTGAAACCGGACGAACTGATTCGCCCCGTCAGCGACAACCGCCTCTCGATATGAAGTCTGATGGTGGTTGCTGAGGCGGACGTAAAGGACGTCGGGCCGCACCCAGCTTAAGAGGTCCACAAGGCCGCGCAGGCGAAACATCGCCAATGTTCGGGAATCCATCAGAAGGTACTGTTCCGCATCGGGTTCGACCTCCTCCAACTGGCCTTGGCGAACGACGTGCACGCCCTTTGCGGCCCAGTAATGGTCGTGCAACTGGGCGGGCGTCAGCCCCCATAAGGTCGGGCGAGCCGGCTTAATGGGTGCGGCAATGCCAATCATGACCGTCCCTCAACATGCCCATGCGCCGCCGTCGAGGAGGCAACCGCCGTCCCGATCGGACCTACGGTAACGCCATCTTCCATTGTCATTGTTCTGACAGACGTTGTGCGACGGGCCGAACCGGCAGAATTGGTGCGAGCGGAACTATACCCCGACACTTCGACATCTTCGATCGTTGCGCGGTTGAATACCACACCAGCGATATGTGCTCCGATTGATCGCAGTTTTGTTATGGATTTCTGAGCCAGGGCCTGGGGCTCGCCCCGCGAGAGGACCAGCAACACTTTGTCGGCTTCCGCAGCAACAATGGAAGCTTCGAGGCTACCGAGGACGGGTCCCGTATCAATGAGAACCGCGTCATACTCCTGCCTGGCAATATCTACGATGGCTCGCATGGCGTACGGTGATAATTGACCCACGTGCGATGAGGTCGCTCCGCCCAGAGGCAACACAAACAAGCCAGGGATGCCGGTGCCGATTGTGCACTCAGCCAGAGGTTCGCCATTGAGCACGTCCAACAGGCCAAGCTGTGATTGACTCTGCACGGTCAATGCATGGTCAATATCCGCGGTGGTGAGCCAGCCGAGTTTGACCAGCACTTCGCCGATACGCTTGTGATATTTGAGCGCAATGGGAAGAGCCTTGGCCAGCTGCTCTTCAGTAAGCAGACCTTCGCGCATAAGAATCTGTCCAATCTTGCGATGGCAGGTCTTCTTGATGCGGGCCGTAAGACCACCGCCGACGATATCGCAATCCAAGATCAGCGTCTTGCAACGCGCCGCGGCAAAGGAAAGACCCAAGGCGAGTGTCGTACTAGTCTTGCCTGCGCCCGCTGCCGGGCTGGTAATCGCATACACGCGCTCGTCATGCGAGTCGCGGCGGATCTGCAGTGCCGTACGGATATGATGCAGGCAATGGGCAGCAGCCGCTGCTTCTTCGGGATTCTCGATCTGCGAAGGAAGATCAGGCAACACGCCCAGGAGCGGGATACCGGGATTGGTCATCATCTGCGCATCGGCAAGGCTGCGGAAACGACGATTAATCAGCCCGATCAGCGCAATCAAAGCTATACCAAGTCCCATTCCTCCAGCACCGCCGCCGGCTGCAGATGCCACGCGCTTATCCTTGTACGGTTCGAGCGGTCGATCACCACTGCTGATGACAATTATGCGGCCGCCTGCATTGGACTCGACGTTGAGATGTTCAATTCGGGCGGTCGTTTCATCGAGCCGCTGCTTGCAAGCCTCTTCCGAAGCCTTGAGGCTTTGGAGCTGCAAGTTCTTGTGGCCGACATCCATCAATTGGGCGCGAGCCGTGGTCAACATCGTCTGAAGATTCGCAGCCTTACGCTGCACAAGATCGACATTTCGGTTTAATTCTCCACCGCCATTTGGCGACGGTACAAGTGACGAAGGCGGCAATGCATTTGCGGTGGCGCTTTGCGCGGCGTTAAACGCTTCCACGCGATCATTTATCTGTTTTGTCAGCCAGGTAATGTAATCACGGCTCGATTTCACCTCGGGGTTCTTGGCGCCAAGCCGGGATTCCATTTTCGTAAGAGCCGACTGCTGGCTTAATCGCTCCTGCATCAATTGCTGAACCTGCGGGTCAATCGTTGCCAGACCTTCTGCAGTAATAACGCGCTTTTTGACAGGTTGGGTAGCGGGCGCATCCTTGGGTGCTTTCACTGGAGCGTCGACTGAGGCCAGGAAAAGTTGCGCCTGCTGAAGCTCCGTTTCAATATTGTTCACTTCCTGAAGCTTAATGCTGAAATATGAGTCGATATCCGTAGTTCCAAACTCATTGGCGACATCCAGAATCTGCTTTTTCCAGCTCGCCAGTTCACTTGTCAGGGTCGCTCGACGATCCTCAAGGACCTGAAGAATATGCGCTGGATTGTCAGCGTCATTTTCGCCGTATAAATCCTTGTACGCCTGGGTGATGGCACGGACACCTACAGTTGCAACATTCGGATCCGCATCTGAAAATGAAATGATGATGACTTCGCTGCCGCGGGGATGCTCTACTTCAACTGCATCGCGGAACTGACCTACAACTTTTGGCGAAAGTCCCCGACCCAGCGCCTGCCATTCGGGATTCTGCATGGCATAATCGAGAACGCGCGGGGTGTTGATCAGCGAAACCTGGGACTCAACAAACGCATCGAACATCGGCATGACCGTGTTCTCTTCGTTCGTGTAAAGAATCTTCTGCTTGTTGGGCAGAACGTGAATGAGGCCGCTGCTGCGATATTTCACGGGCGGGAGCTTGTAGCCCAGGAAAATGCCAACGCCGGCCAGAACGAGCCCGAGCAGGATAGCCCAATGGTAGCGACCGCGCAGCAGTGAGTGAACGATAAGCAATGGATTGGGCGCAGGCGCTGCGGCTTGCGGAGTCTCGCTGAATTCCATCAGCTCGCCTTCCGGCTGAAACCTATTCGCTTGAACAAGCTGCATTTCATTACTCATGATGAAACCCCGGTCCCGATACTTTCAAGAATCGGCTTGGCCGCCTGTAATACCATTTTGAAAATCTCATCCCGCTCAGATGCCGGGATGCTCACGTCACACTCGAGCTGAACTTGTGCTGCGCCGAAGTAGCGCGTCCGATAGCTCTTTGCAGCGCTGTCGACAGTATCCATGTCACCGCAAGTCTTGCCGTCGGGCAGCAGCATGAAATCGCAGACGCTGATATGGCTGGATTGTTCTTCACCCATTTTCGAATACTCATATTCCATCCCGGAAATACGCATGGTTGGAATATCCCATTCCTGCTTTTGCGCGCTCAGGCCTGTCCAGCCGTGCATGACATAACAGATGGGCGGATAGTGACCCAGAATGTCTCTGGCATCACTGCATTGGACGAGAAGAAAACTTACGCTTCTTCCTGAAAGAAGATCCGTATATTGCCTGGATATGATGACGTTTGGATGAAGCAGCGCTACGGCTCCCTGCGTCACAGGTATGTCTCGCCCAATCCAGGATCCGATCTCCGTGGGCATTTGCGCGGCAGCTTCTCGAACGCGGCTTTGGTACGCGTCGGCCGACTGCGGCGGGACCTGAAATCGCACTCGGTATGCCGCAAGGCAAAACAGAAGCACGCAGCTTAGCGCGATCGTGGTGACGGACGATGATTTTTGAAGGCGTCGCTGCATTCTGGAGTTCAGTCGTAAGCCAGCACGTAATGGTTAACCGGAACAAGTGCCCACCGAAGCAGTCGAATCACACCCATCAGCATAAAGAAGGAAACAAACAACATGACCCAGCCGCTTAGATCGTGGAAGCGGCCAGCGAATTCGCCGGGGTGATATCCGTACAGATAAACGGTTGGCACAAGGCGAACCACATTGCAGAGGATTGCTGAAATGGGGCTTAACGCCAGCACAATCAGGCGGACGTACCACCGCAATGGCGTGCCCCAGGCAAAGGCATATGAGACCAATGTCAATGCGACGACCATCCGCAATCCGTTGCAAGCCTCCACAATATCAACTTCATGACCATTGAGGGTCAGGGTGTTCCCTGAGCGCTCGATGGAAAGCCCAAGCGTTTCATAAACGTGCTGAGTGACCGCGGCAGTCGTCGTTTCCATCGGAATCGCGATTCGCTGGCGAACGCGTCCGGGAACCGGCACAACGAAGAGAATGGCAATGATCGCGGGCAGAAACTGCTTCAGCAGATCCCTTCCCATGATGGTGATGACGCACCCGATCAGGATAATCACCGCCCCGCCGTGCCAGAATGATTGAACCAAAAAGAGGTCGCCGATGCAGTAAAGGATTGCGCCCGCGAGAATGATCAGGCAACCGGCCCATGTGCCGTGCAAATGGGCGTGGGCAACGCGGCGTCTGCGAACCCAGACGAGCCATGCTGCGACCAGAGGAACGAGAAAGACCTGACTTGATTCTTCGTCGCGCATCGCGATATGAAGAATGTCGCGCCAGGCATCGAGCGTGACGACGATGCTGAGAGTCATCAGGGACAAGAGCGCCAGCCAACGCGCGGGTGTCATCGCTGCAAGAAGTTTGGGAGGCCGATTCATAAGCCAGCGCCTCCCCGCCGAGGTGAACCAATCAGAGCATCGGTAATGACCGCTTCTTTTCGGATAATCGAGTTTGCGCAGACCACAGATCGAACGATTGTCGCATTGCGCCCAATGACTGCCGAGGAGAGAACGACCGAGTCGTGGATCAACGCACCCGGATGCACCGTTGCCCCCGGTTCAACGATCGTAAACCGTCGGTCCCATTCTTCATCAAATGCCCCGGCCGAGAACTCGCCTGTTTGCTGAGAGTGATGCCAGCGAAGCGCCGCGATGTAGTTAGCTTCGTTCATCAGGGGCAACGCGATGCGCTGGGCATAGGATCGAACCAACACTCGATGCTTTCTGGCGATGATCGGAAGCCCCTGTTCCTTCATATCAACAAAGCCCACTTCCGGCAGGTCGAGCACAGCACCGCAGCGGACAAGCATCAAGCTGCATGGCAGACCATCTTCATGTGCGGCAACGGCGATATCGCCCTCGCACTCGGCCAGTTCTGCGACGATCTTCGTGAGGCTGCGCGCCAGCAACTGCGGCCCGCCGACAATCAACAAATAATCATCTGGCTCGAAGCGTTGAGCCAAGTCGCGAACGATACCACCCGTTCCCCGAAGTTCGGTGGGATCGCGTTCAACAAAAACGCCATCACCCGTTGGCGCAGCGCTTTGAGGAGCCAGGGCCGCATCATCGAGTACGACGCGAATTTCCATTCGGGGCTGCCCGCAGGCGACCGCCGCCTCGCTTGCCTGTCGTTGCCAATCGCTCAGAAGTGAAACGCCCGATTCGATCGGGAGATCCAAAACCGATCGCTCAATCGATAACAGGAATGGCGTCGGGCGAACCGCACCGCTCAATAGGATCAATGCCCGCGGAAAGCGGTGCGTGCGCGCCTTGGCTTCCACATCGGAGCAAGGCGCAATTCCAAATCCCGAACGAACGGTTGCCATTTCACGCCAACGATCCCGCCCAAATAACGCCAACCCCCAAGTTTGACTGCATTATTGCAATTCAAACTTCAAACATCCCAAAGTTCTGATAGCAGAGCCTTTTATACTGCTGAACCTTCCATTGGTTCGGCAAATCCAACATGCTAAATCAATTCGTAACCGTTTCTGCTCCGATAAACCGGAACTTCGCTCAACCGATCGAAGTTAGGGCCTGTGCCGCAACATGGGGCATCGAGAACGGCTTGGGTTTCAACCGGTCCGATAGCGTTGCTTGTGGCTCGCCCGGCAGCGCACCATGGTCAATGAAATTGCGGAGCGCTGCAATCAACTGTGGAGAGGCCTGAGACGAAACCCGGTCAGCGGTCGAAATGCGATCGAGCTGTTCGAGCTTCTGGAACATCTCGTGTTCATCGAAGGCAACGGAAATCCGACCTTGGGCCAGAAAATGCTTCGCGGTGGCCAGTTGATGGTCGTTGCGGTGTTCGTGTAAATCGGCCCGACGTGGCATCACCAGAATCGGCTTGCCTAATTCCAACGCAGTGATGATGGAGCCCATTCCCGCATGAGCCACTACGACGCGCGCCTGTTCCACCCTGTTTCGAAACTCAGAAGGCTCCATAAACTCGACAAATCGCAACCGGGCTGGCTTATATGTCGATGGTCCGACCTGAGCGAAGACGTCATCTCGGCCGCACTTCACCGCCCACGCGTCGACTGCGCGGATCATCCGGTCGAAGGGAACCTGAGTACCGACCGTTGCGAAAATCATAATACGGCTCCCGCATACAACGGACCTTTTGGCTTAGCCAAGTGAGGCCACTGGGTCAGCCATAGATCCGCAAAACGCCCAATTTTCTCCCCGGAAAGCGAAAGCTTTTCAGCATTGGCGATGCTGTCCACCCAAACTGTTCTGCATCCAATCCATCGCCCAATAAGCAGGCCAAAGTATCCCGGCGCCGCTCCGGTAGAAATGATCACGTCCGGCCGCTCACGCAGCAGGACGATGAAAGCCAGGCGAATCGCCAGGAGGACGAGGCCAAATCGATTCCATCGCGTCGCGTCATTTACGGCGTAAAACCGCGATCCTCGAACTTGCTCTCGATATCCTTCGTTGACCGTAACATAGGCTACATCACATCCATCAAATGCCGCGGCCAGCCGCAGCAATTGAACCCAATGGCCGCCACCCGACGCAATCGCCAGCACACGCTTTCGCGCGCCGGCGCTTTCGGCATCGAGCATTCGCCCGTGGGAATTTCTGATAGAAGACTCAGGCCCACTGCCCGAAATGATCCCCATAATCTCTCCCAACGCCCAAAGAACGCAGCAACCGCAAATAAATTACAAATGACCCCGAACCTGCTCAGAGCCCTCTGCCAAAGGCCAATAATCCGAATCCCCGAGTCCAATACCTGCCATCGCCCCGGCGATGCCAGACAAACAGAGTCTACATATATACCACTCTACGGCCCGCGATAGAAACAGTTTTATAAAAAAAGCGTATTCCAAGTCACCCGACCGAGCGCATAAATTACCCCTCTTAACATCCAGGGCTAAGAGGGGAATTTCAAAATCCGAGTTGGATAAGCGGGTAATTAAGCCACCGCAGACCTGCTGGAGGCCGGCACGCTTTGGAAAACATCCTGGAACCAGACCTCGGCCCCTAGCAGCGTCCAAATTGCCAGATTCGAGTCACTTTCTCCCGACAAGTGCGCGTCGAGCATGATTCTGACGCGGTTTAGATCGCCATAAGTGCCGGCCAGCCCTTGCGGATTCAATAAGTAGTCGGTGACGAGCCCCTTCAGCTTTCCTCGGAACCATTCGGCGAGCGGCACGCGGAAGCCCCATTTACGCCGAGCCAGGATCTCAGGTGGCAAGTGGCTCGCCGCCCACCTTCGCACCATCCATTTCAAGGTCCCGCCACGGTTCTTCAAGTTGTCCGGCAAAGCCAGGCCAAAAGGCACCAGTGCCTTATCCAAGAACGGAACCCGGGCCTCAAGCCCTTCTGCCATCGTCATGCGATCGGCGCGTTCGAGCAGGTTACCAGGCAACCAACTCAGGCAGTCGATTGCCTGCATTCGACCAAGCTTGGTCAAATCCCCCAGGCGACTAAAGAGACGGCTTTGATTCTCGCTGGTCCGTGCCCAGTTATCATCGGACCACTCTAATCCTGGCAGAAAGGATTCAAGGTCCACGCGATCGAGATAGCTAAACCATTGAATCGCTCGGTCCAGCTCACTCGAACATGCCAAAGCTCGCGCCGCCACAAGCGCTCGTCGCCTGTCCTTGCCCATAACCCCGGCCAACTTTGAGGTGCGTTCGGCGCCTAGCAACTGCACTGCCTTTCGAACGCCCCAGGAAGTTTCCGCCATGCTGTATTTGGGATAACCGGCGAATACTTCATCTGCGCCTTCGCCGGAGAGAACGACTTTCACGGTCTCCCGCGCAGCTCCACTCAACGCGGCCATCGCCACATCCGCTGGCTCACTGAGCGGAGCATCGCGGCATGCGGTCAGTTCTGCCATCCGCGTCAGATACTCATTCGCATTCACACGCACCTCACGATGCGTGGTATTTAGCGAATCGGCAACTTGCTTCGCATATGGCAATTCGCTGTTTGCATCATCCTCAAAACCTACTGAGAATGTGCAGACCTCTTCATCGGGGGCGCGCAATTTCCGCATGACGGCTGTCACCAGGCTGCTGTCCAGCCCGCCAGAAAGAAACGCGCCAACGGGCACGTCTGCCACGAGCCTTTTCTTGACCGCACGCTGAAACAGTTCCCATCCTTCATCCGTCAGTTCTTGGGCCGATTTGTTGCTTCTCAGCTCCTTCGATGCCTGGGCCTTTTCAACGAGATCAAAATATCGGCCGACGCGCAATCCGGAACGGTCAAACTCCAGAAAGCAGCCGGGGTCAAGCTGATGAACGGCTTTATATAAAGTGCGATTCCCGTAAACCGCCCTGAACCTCAGCGATTGCCGCATCGCATCAAAGTCCATGTCGCGGGAAATCAGCGGATGCTCGAGCAGCGCCTTGATTTCGCTGCCGAACACGAGGACTCCTGGGGCTGGCGTCGAGTAAAACAGCGGCTTGACGCCCATCGGGTCGCGCGCGAGCAACATCGATTTTCTTCGCATGTCCCAGGCTGCAAAGCCAAACATGCCGTCGAATTTCGCAAGTGCGTCGCTCCAGCGATGTTCGACCCAGCGAAGAATCACTTCGGTATCGCCGGCGGTGTCGAATCCAACGCCTTCGGCTCGCAGTTCGTCGCGCAGTTCGCGATAGTTATAAAGTTCGCCGTTGTAAACCAGGCTGATGTTACTCCGGCTCACCTTCATTGGCTGGGGGCTTCCAGCCACGTCAATGATGCTCAAGCGGGTGTGGGCCAGGCCGCATGGACCTTCAACCAGAATGCCGCTGCCATCGGGTCCGCGCCGGCTTAAGGCAACGGTCATCGCCCGCAGAATCGTTTCAAGCGGGCGACCTGCCGAAAAATCGACGTAACCTGCTATTCCGCACATGTGTCACCTCCCCGCCTTGGCGGGAGATTGAGCATTTCAGCTACGCGGTCGGCTGCTGCATCCCAACTGTCGGAGCGCACCGATTGACGGCGCTGCTCGCGAAGCGCCGGATCGTTTTCGGCTAAAGCGCTGTCCACTCCCGCAAGAAACTGCTCATGGGTTGCTGCGGGATAGACCAGGTGCTCGTATGGCTTCAACTCGGCAAACTTCGTCGTTACGACCGGGAAACCCAGTGCCAGATATTCCTTTAACTTGATCGGATTGCACGCGGCGATCCATTCGTTTTGGAGCCACGGCATCAACGCCACATCAAAATGCGCGGCGTATTTCGGCAAGTCAGCGTATGGGATTGGGCCGAGGTAGCGGACGTTCGGCTCCGCTTCGAGTCGCGAGATATCCATTGCCTTCGGACCGATGACCAGCAAGGTTCCCTGTTTGAGGTGACGCGCCACTTTGATCATCAATTCAAGATCGACGGTGTAGTCGTCCAAGGCTCCATAAAAGCCCACAATCGGCTTTGGCAGCGCCTTTATTGCATCCGGAACCGTCACGCTTTCCCTCTCGACCGCGAAGTGGTCCCAGTCCACTCCATGGCCCAGATATCGCGCGTCGCGAACATGCGACTGCTCGCGCTCCAGCAGGCCGCGATTGACGTAAATGACCGTGTCGGCCCTGCCCAGCAGCCTGCGTTCGAGAGGATAGATCAGGCTTGAATCTGCCTCTCGAAATGTTGAGAACTCGTCGCTTCGATTGAATACCAGACGGCTTTTGGCGATTCGTTCAGCTGCGCCGACGGCAGTTGGAATCGTGACGAATGCCGATGGGCTTTTAATGCCCAGAGCCAGTGATATTGCTTTCAATTGCGTTGCCAACAGAAGGCCATTCAATTTCAGCACCGATGGCCGGTAAACCGGAATGAAAAGCGGGCTGAACACCCACATTCCTGACTCGTCGCGTCGTAGTCCTTTGAGAGTGCTCTTGGCCTTTCTCAGGTATCGGCGCCAGGGAAGTTCGGTCTTTCCCTTCGTGGGAAAGCGCATGCCGATGCTGTTGACCCATACGACCGGGACGCGCTTGGCCAGCCTGCGCATGATCTGGCATTCGCTGTGGCCGCGGTTGTGATACCACCAATCGACGCCGGCAAAGCAGATCACTCCGTCAGCAGCTTGTGCCGCGGGAATGGATTGGGAAATACTCAAGTCAGAAGTCAACATGCCATTCTTTCCTACGCTGCCAGATATTCAGCCAGGTTTCAAACGACTCCCGGCGACCCGCCCGAATTCGACTGATCATTGCGAACGCCGCGACTCTGGATGCCGCCCAGAGATCGAGCCCCAGAATGCCCAGCCGAGCCCGCAGCATCTTCCAATGCCGCTTGAACAACATCGCCTTGGCCGAGAAAAGGCGGACCATCTTGTCGGCCCGCACTTTCTCAGAAGCTCCGCCATAATGAATGATCTGCGCTTCCGGATTGATCAGGCATCGCTTGCCCCTTTTCAGCGCGCGCCAGCACAAATCGGCTTCCTCGCCATACATGAAAAAGGCCGGATCAAACCCCTGAAGCTCGGTCCAAAGCGCCCTGCGCAACATCAGGAAGCAGCCGCTGACTATGTCCACTTCCCGAACTGAATCCCGGTTCCATCCGCCATACGCTTCCCGATTGAAGAGGCGCGATCGGGGAAACATGGCAGTCAAACCGCCGACGATGCAGAAGACGCTCCACAGCGACGGCCTTCGCCAGCATGAGGCAGGATTGAGGCTTTTATCGCCGAAGTAGGTGCGGCCGCCGAAGATATCCGCCTCGCCGTGCGCTTTCGCAAAGCTCAGGAGCTTGTCGATGGCATGATCCAAAACAATGGTGTCAGGATTCAGCAGCAGCAGGTATTCACCTTTGGCCTGCTCGCACGCGAGATTGTTAGCGCCGGCAAAACCAAGGTTCTTACCCGGCTGCAAAAGAGTGACTTGCGGGAATTCCCGTGCGATGGCCTCGGCCGAGCCGTCGGAACTGTTGTTATCGACGACAATGAGCTCATAATCGCTGGACAACGTTTCGCCCAACACCGAGCGGATACACGCCATGGTTATATCGCGCGTGTTGAATGACACGATGATAATCGACAAATCCATTTGGCTTCCTGCCAGCGATGCAGCTCAATGGGCGAAGAAATCTACCTGCTGGGTGTGGCACGCCTGTAAAGGCGTCGTGCGACGCGCGCGATCGCGGGCACAGCAATGTTGTGGCGCTGAGCCCATTTCTTCCCATGAAAAAGCGGATTATAACGATCGAAGTCGATAATTCGCTCGCGCGGCAAATTTGAAAGCACCTGAGCCATGTAAGAAAAGGTCGACCATCGCGCACAAACCAGGTGATGACACTCCGACAATAAATAAAGCTCGATCAGCGCTTCGCGCGCCCGCTGCGTCACATCACCATCGTTTGGATTCAAATGCAACGGCTTCCCGTCGCCGCGAAAATATTTTGGCCGGATAATCAAGTTGGCGTAGCGCTTGCGAAACTCCTCCTGCACGGCCTCATTATCTGTAGCCAAAAAGATTTTTCGGCTTGAGTTGAGCGGTACCAGCCGATCGACCGCTCCGTAAAATCGCTGGAGCGGAACTTTCAAATCGGTGTATCGGATATGGACCCCGATCACATCCTGCGACCAATGCTCAACCTTAAACGCATCGATCTGCTGCCGCAGCTCTGGCCGGGGGATGAGGTATTGCCGGGCCAATTCCCGCTGAATTTCGAACGTGCTCTTTCGTCGCAGCGGGCGAAACGGTCCTTTGAAATGCTTGCGCATCAGCCTGATCTGATCGTCCCAGCACCAGAAAACCAATACCTTTTCCGGATAATCCAGCCGCGAGATATCGATTGATGTCATCTTGGCCGTGGAGTATTCCCCCAGAAGATGCGGCCAAAGCGAGTGAACGAGGGAGTTGGCACTTAAAGAAACTTTTCCCCGCCAAATCGATGGACTCACTGAATCATTGTCAGAGATTGAGTCTGCCTGCACATTTCCACTGCTTTTAAAAAGCAGGTCAAACGCATTTGAATTCTCCGGAGCAAAAAGACCATCCCGCCAGTCAACCGCGGACAGGCGCCCGGTGATCTGTGCATAGGCAGCGCCGCTCAATACCGCGAGCATCCGGTTTCCCAGGCCCGCAGCGCCTTTAATCAAGACGATTCCAGGAGTACTCATCAGCTCGTTTTAATAGTTTAGACGACGTTTGCCCTGAAGGATTAGGCCGGGCGACGCGAACGAAAACGCATACCTGATGCTTTCGCATTTCGAACAGGCATAGCGGAGCTTGCCTGACGCGCTCGCGAAAGTACTGGCTTCCTTGACTCGCTAACCAACGCGGCAAGACTGCCTATTGTTGCCAGCTGCAGGTACCACACCATATAGATTTGGCCGAAATAGAAGACACCGAAGAAAGTCATTACGTGAACAAATAGCCCCACCCCGATGGACCACGCTGCAATTTGCTTTGCTCGATCATTTTCAGTTGCGTGGATGACAGATCCCGTGTCCCGAAATCCGATTGAAATCATGGCCACGAACAAAGTAAGGGTCCAAATTCCGCCTGTGATGGCCTCCATGATGTATTGATCCGTTACGTCGAAGAACCAGGGATTCCAAGAGCTAATCGATTTCGTGCCTATCAGCCACCACGTGTCAAAATTATGGATGGCCAAGTCAATCAATACTGCGCGATAAGCACCTGTCGATCCCCCAGCCAAATCGATATGACCAAGCAGGCTCCACACCGGCCCTTTCATAACGATGTGCAGCAATAGAAGAATCGCCAGCAGACTCCACCTGACCGTCCGCATGCGGCGTCGGAGAAAAAATAGCGACATCCCGAAGACGCCTTCCAATACTCCACCCAGCGGAGTGCTCGATCCAGCTGATGCGATGATGGCGCAAAACGTGAAACAACCGACTAAACACCAGGCCTTTGATGTTTGATCCTTTCGCCACCAAAGAGCGATGACAAATGGAAGCATCACGGCCCAGAAGCATCCTGCCACGATCGGATGGGGGAAGGCGCCCTGGCACCGGAGCCTTCCTTCTCGAACCTCCGTTATGAGGGGCACGCCACCCAGAAATGAAAACAGATTATGTCGCGTCTGCCACTCGACGAAAAAGCACGCGGCGACCGGGATGCTGACTGCGATAAAGCTTCGGACCAGGTTATACCAATCGTCCCAGCTCCTCAGAAGACACCGGAACATGAAATACATTCCGATCGAATCAAAAGACTGGCCTAGCTGAAAGACAAATGCTCCAAATTCCGCCCGCTGGATCGTGAAAATAATCGTACGAACGACGGCCCAGCTCATGACGAGTTTATCAAGTGTCAGCCATTTGAATGGTGAATACTCCCCTCGACTGATAATTCGAGCCCACCCAAACAGCACCATCACGCGAATCAGATTGAAGTTAGCGCCCAGGATCACAACCCGTTGCGCCTGGGAGATAAAGCACGCCATGATCACCATGGGCAATAGAGCGTGCCGCCGGGGCAATAGGAGCATCGCCGTACCCAGCAATATGATCATTGCGAGGGCAAACGGATGCAGTGTCTCTGTACCGGCAAAGGGATCGAAATCGGAAGCTACGTGCATTCGATCAGTGTCTTAGTTAATAGATCAATCGGAGAAACGGCAGGATGACCCCTTGAGGTGACCGGCGTCGTCAGACCTGCGAAGTCACCGGTTCGGCAGTTTCGGATTTTAAGGTGCTCTTAGCCTGCATTAATGCCGCAGCGACAAAGAGGTAATTATCTTTCTCGACATGAACCAGCTGCATGCCGATCTTTCTCAGCTTCCCAATCGTGTTCAAGGCGCTCTTCAAGGATACGGGGGAATCCATCTCAACACAGAACACCGGCGGCACTAAACGATCGGCTATCATTTTGTCGACGACATCCCGCCAAGCCCCCTCCACGTCCAGTTTCATCAATTGGATGCTGGTATGGCCGAGCTGATTCATGATGCTGGAGAGACTCTTACACTCGGCAGTGACAAACCGCCCCGTGCCATGCAAATCAAATGTGGACAGATTTGACGCATGAAGTGGATTGGCGGGCTCATAAAATCGCAGTTGCGTGTCACTCGTCCAGATACCTATTGGAAGAAAAGTCAGCCTCGTGCGATCGTAATTCTCCTTAGCCATGTACTGCACGGCTTTAGGAGTTGGATCCATGGAAAAAACCGAGCAGCCAAAGCGCTTCACCAATCCAAAATCAAACGACGCGTCGATTCCGACCCCGATGCAGTAGCAAATCCAGTCCGGTTGGATCAGATCTGCTGGGACGGTCCAGCCGCCATAGTCGCTACCGATCCGCTCCAGCCGAAGGGCACCTGCGTTCGGCTTAGCTAACAAAGGCAGCGCCTTGTGGAGTATGGCTTTGTTCGCGCCTCTCCATATTCGCCAAACTATGGCGCGAATCCGATGAAGAGGTCGAGTTACAGATCCCGTTTGATTTTCTGTTTTCAGGGCTTCACTCATGGCACAGTGACAGAGACAACGTTGGAGTAGTTAATCGCACCAGTCAAGTTGTTGAACGACTTGATCACGTATAGATACGTTCCAGCTTGCAGTGTTGAATCGACATACGTCGTCTGCCCTGAAACAAATGGCTGAGTAATATCAGCCCAGGTCGCTCCCCCGTCGCTGCTTCGGCGCACAACGAACAAATCGTTTCGATCATCCTGAGCAGTGCCCGGTCCTGGCGTCCAGGTCAAGTCAGCCTGTCCAGAATTGTCAGTCCCAGTTAGTCCCGACGGTGCCCAGACATCCGTACTGGCCGAGTAGCAGCTTTCAAACGTCACGCCGTTCATAATGTTCTGCGGGTTTAAAATATAGCCGTAGTAGTTTGCGAAGTGCAAACCGTCACCCTTAAACATCATATCGTGCGGAACGAAATCAGACCCATTATTGTTGATGGTTGGGTCCATTATCCAGGCTTGGGTCGGCATGTAGACGTTTTGGAAGAGGATGTTCGATTCCTTACCTTCCAACTGGGAAAATTGAGGGCCACCAGCATTCGGCTCCACGCCACTCACAACGGGCTGGGGCTCGGCATCGATATTAACAAACGCGTAATCCTGCGCGACGCCCGCAGTTCCTAATGGACCACGATCGGACTGAATATTGATGATTTGCGCATCAACGTTCAGTTTAGCCGTCAGGCCGTACACAATATGGTCTGTTGATGCGTCCCACACATGGAACACATCCCTGTGGTAGAGATTATCGAGTGTCGCGCCGGGCACTGACTGCCAGTTGCCGTTGAAATTGCTGACGGTAGCATTGACCAGCAGGCTGGATCCCCCGAACGGCAAGCCGCTGATCGTATCGGCAGTGCAGTTGCGGCAAATATCTCCGACTGTTATTCCGTACACGTCGTTGTAGGCGTAGCAATTTGTCGCATAGGAGTGATCCGGTGCGAAAGATCCGCTCCAGGTCGCGATAGGACCGGGTCGGTCCGTGTTCTGCCATCCGTTAGCGGTCCAGTAGCATCCGTCAAACCAGACGCTTTGCCCCGGGTCGGGAGCGTACTGGCTCATCTGGCTGAAATCGAACCCTACATTGACCCAATGCATCAGCCCAATGCGGCTTACGACTTGCCCATCGGTTGGGGAAATAATGGTGATATCACGATTGGTCAGTCCGGGGCCCGCCTCGACGGTGATCCACCGCGTATTGGCGCGATCTAAACGACCGGTTCCATCATTGATGGTGTAAGTTCCCGGCTGCGTAATCACGATCGTCCCGCCATCGGGTACCGAATCCAAGGCGAAATCTAAGTTAACACCATATGGATTCGTTGCCGACCCATCGCCGGTGTTGGAGCCGTTTTGGCTGGCATAGATCGTGGGCGACGGCGTGTTGTTGGGATCGGCATAGAGGAACAATGACGGCAGAACCTTAGGAACGCCTACTGTCGGGTAAGCGACCGCGCGCACTTCGGCAGTCTGTCCCTCGGTGAAATTGGCGGCATTGAGCTGTGCAGTGTATTCCACAACATTGGTCTGTGGATTCAGAATCATCTTTGTCGCATTCGCGGGAGTGCCGCCATTCACGCTGAATTCAACGTGGTCAATTGCATTGATATCAAACGCAACAACGCCAACGTTGAATGTGCCTGAGAAAGTCTGGTACGGAATCACATCCCATTGAGCAATGGCATTCGCATCCGATCCATACCCGCTACCGATCGCGGGCGGCTGCGCTGTCGGCCCGCTATAGCCGGAGCCGGGCGCAATCGATACCGGCGCAGTCTGAGTGGGTGCGGGCGGCGGCGGCGGAAGTGGAGGAGCCGGCGGCACTGGCGGGCTGGTCGGTGCGCCCGAGGGCGCGCTTGGAGCAGAAATCACTGTGCTGGTCGTTGCACCTAAAACTTTGTCCTGCTTCGTCGCGATGATCGTATCGACCGCCTTGCGTGTCAGGACCGCGCGATTCGAGCCGAGCGTCAGGTCGATACTGTTGTGCCCGAGGCCGGGATGAACGATCGAACTTCCCTGGCCGGTGATGATGGTATCGTTTTCAGCGCCGCCGGTGATCTGGTCGTTACCACCCATGCCATTAACGGTCGTGGGCAGAGTGACGCCGGCTCCAACGACAATGATGTCTTTGCTCGAGCCACCGGTGATCTGCAGAGCGGTCAATCCGGCGATCGCAAAATCCTGGCGGACGCGATTCTCGACGATGCGGATCGAATGCGTCTTACGAACGTAGGAAACGTTGATTTTATTGGGCGCGGTCGCATTTCCATCAACTACGAGCGTCGTGCCCTGCACCGAGCCCGATAATAAAAGGCGGCCTTCAAGCGTTTCGATAACTGGAATAACGGCGTGTTGCAGTCGCTTACACATACTGCTGATATCGCTTTCTCCCGCCTCCAGCAGGATGGGCAATTCAGCAAATGTCGGGCCTTCTGGCAGGTTGCGAGGCCGCAAGGACGGCACCGGCGAACCTAAGCGATCTATTTTAACTGCAACAGCTCGGTTGTCGGACGAACCGTCGATCGTCGTAAAGTATGTGCGGAAAGGTCCTTCGCGCACGGGGGTACAAGCCATCACCGCCGCAAAAATCGAAAGCAAAAATTTATCGAAATAATGCGGCATGTTTATCTGTACATGGATCGATGTGAGTGGGCGACGTTGATCGAATTCAAGTCCAGAATGGCCACGCAAAGGGAGGCGCTAAATCGATCGCCGGTTTTCTGGCAATCCTACCCAAACCATACCGCATAGTCCGGTACATCAATCGTAGATTTGATTCAATACGATAAGCGAGCCGACTCCACACGCCGATCTGTCCAAGACGATCGGCAAATCCCAATATTTTTTTGGCAGCCGCATTTTCCGGCAAAATTTGCGCGGCCGATCGATAGGCAAGTTCGACAATAAGATTCTGAAATTTTTCCGCGTTAAGTGCGGGCTGGAAATTTTGCCGCAGACGCAATCTCCCTGCCACTCCAAATGTCAATCCAATTTGTGGATTCAGCAGCAGAAAAGCGAGCTTATCGGCCAAAGCCGCTGAATCTCCAGGAGGGACGACAAAACCGCTCTGCCCTTCAACGATCATGTCCTGGCATCCACCGCTTCGGGTTCCGACGACCGGCTTGCCCGCGCCCATCGCCTCCAAAACCACCAGTGGAAGTGGATCGCAAAGCGAGGGAACCGCAATCACGTCGCTGGATGCGATAATATCGGGAGCGTCGCTGCGCAGGCCAAGCAAGTGCACGTGCTGGGTCAGATTTAGGCTTTTGATTCTGTTTCGAACCTGGCTCAGGACGCCGCCCTCACCGCCGGCAATGACCAGTTGGGCCGCAGGGACGCGCGCGATCACCGATGGCATCGCATCGACCAAGTGGAGAATTCCTTTCCGGGCCGACAAAAGCCCGAGGAATGAAATCAACGGCGCGTCCTCAGCGATGCCGAACAATTCTTTTTTACTGCGTGCTGTTCCGCCGGAGTCTTCCGGCATCCCCGTATGGATGATCTTCACCGGCGCCTGAGGACAATTTTTCAACACATCATCGGCCACGATCTGAGAAACAGCCGCGATCCCCTGCGAAAGCGATTCGACCAACTGATAGAATGCCGGAACTGAAACGATTGGCGTCAAATCCGGATCGACCGACAACACTTCCAGCAGATGCCAGATGTGCGGCTTTCCGGTGATGGCCGCCGCCAGCGCGCCTTCGACGACCACGCCCGTGTTTGTAAAAACAACATCAATCCGCTCGCGTTCAATGAGATCAACCAGGGCATCGACGCGGCTTTGAAGACCATCACAAAAATGGAGCTCCTGCTTACTGACAAGGTGAGGCCGGATTGCGACCCACCAGCGCATCTCGCAAAAAAATACCGGGATGCCGAGCTTTCGCACCTTCTCGGCAAACTTGCCAGGGCCTGGCATGACGACGATCGGTGAAAACCGCTTACGATCCAACGATTCCAGTAAGAGTAAGAGGCACCGCTGCGCGCCCCCGCTGTCCGCGGCGTGTGAAACAAATAGAACTCGGATCGGAGATTGCATCAGGTGCGTTGTCTTAAGAATGGACGACGGGTGTTTCGATTGCCGCTGACGCAGCCAGCAACGGGTGCTGCCAAACATCGCCCTTCAGCGGATCGAACATCAGTCGGCCCATGGCATTGAGTTCTTCAGGAGAATGCTCCCACCATCGGCTGGCAAGAATGGTTCGCTGATCGGCCTCGTTGAAGCGATAACGGATGATGCGCGCCGGATTGCCGCCAACAATTGCAAAGTCCGGTACATCCTTTGTCACAACAGAGCCAGCCCCCACCACCGCGCCAATTCCGATGCGCCTGCAGCCGGGAAGAATCAGCGCACCGTGGCCGATCCACGCATCGTGGCATATCTCGAGGGATACGCCATGCCCGACACCCGTCTCAACGCCACCATTGAATTCCGGCTCGTAAAAAAGAGGACTCATCGAAAGCCGATCCATCGGCTTGGTACCGAGGGTTACTTCTACACCTCTGGCAATCGCCACGTAGGAGCCGATGACGACGCCAGCGGGGAAGATTGGAATTCGGAAGCATTCGCCGTAACTGTAAGGGCCGATCTCAACTCCATAAAACTGCCGTAATATCTCGCGGCCAGTCAAAGAGAAGAATTCGCCTCCCTCAAATCGCATCATCCGCTGCAGATATCGGTTCAGGATCGCAGAGGGGAGCGGCAGCCTGCGAATAAATCGAAAGCCCAGCGCGAAGCATCTTGATGCGCGCGATCGCTTAAGCACGTTCCGAAGTCGAAATCACGGGGGACGGCGCCCATCCCGCTTTTTGCCGTTTGCTCTGTTGCTGGCCACGGATCCGCCGATTGAATACCTCGCGCGCGAACCGCGGCAAAAGCTCAATCCCGAACCCTCCCAGGATTCTTGGATCACGAAGTGATGGGCGCACAAAAGGCCTCAGTTGCCGAATGGCAGCGAAGACAGCACGAGCATCGCCGGAAGCGATTTTTTCCTTAATGACCTTGATCAACGGACGCCCGAAATTGCCCGACACAATATGCCATCCTTCTCGAGCACAGGCCCGGCGCTCTTGACCAGAAAGTGCACGCAGATGCGTCTCCAGCACCATGATCGAATTTTGAAGCATGCGGTCCATATTGTTGCCGGCGTTTCCGGGATGGAGCCGGTAACGCAACCCCACGCGATCGAAAATGATGAGTCTTGCCTTGGCAGATGCCCTGAACCAGAGGTCCCAATCATCGCAGCCCCAGATGCGATTATTCATTCCGCCAATTTCCAGGAGCAAATCGGCTCGGATCATGGTCTGGCCGGGCGAGATGATTGGATTACCACTGAATAAATCGCAGAACCGGATCTCGCCCAGCCTTTGACTCGTTCCCAGAGGCTTTTCCGACTCGTCAATGACCTCGGCAATTCCGGCGACCACGCCGATAGTTGGATCTTTCAGCAACACTTCAAGCTGCCAGGATAATTTATCTTTTGGCCACAGGTCATCGTCATCCAGAAACGCAATAAACTTACCTTTGGCCTCGGCCAATCCGCGATTTCTCGCCGCGGCTTGCCCTTGATTGGCTTGTTCGATGTAGCGGATCTTTCCACTCGCGGATAATGGCTTGAGAAGCTCACCGGTATCGTCGGGAGAGCCGTCATTGACAACGATCACTTCATGATCCGTGAACGTCTGTGCGAATACAGACTCCAGCGATGTGAGAACAAAGTCGCGGTGCTTGTAGGTGGGGATGATGACACTGATCAGCGGCATTGAGTTTAACTTGTATTGCCCGTCTTTGCGCAATTCAATTATGCAGTTGCCACGACCAGTGCATAAGTGGGCTTGTCAAATGCCGGCAGCGATGCAGGTTGAATGATAAATGGGTTGGCCACATTGAATCCTTTGGGTGGATTCAATGCCGCCTGAATTGGGTCCGGTTTTTGCCGAGGGAACAAGTCCGGAATCAGAAGACGGCGGATCCATTCAAAGCCTCGACCGGTGCCACGAATTCTCCTCCAGAGAGAATCTCTGGCGGCGATCACGCGAGGATTCCACCAGGGAGCAAAGGTCGGGCGCTGAGTATATAAACGAATATCCTTGAACCGTGCCTCGATCAGCTTGAGGAACTCATTGATTGTAAGTTCAGAGCAGTGGAAGGGATTATCCGTGTCGCCGTAGACTTCCGTGTTGGGCGTAGAGATGATCACCGTACCGCCTGGTGAGCACACCCGGCGACACTCATCAAGCATTCGTTCCGGATGGGGGACGTGCTCGATCGTTTCGAATGACACCAGGAGATCAATCGAGTCATTCGCCAGAGGTATTTCCTCTGCACTGCCCACCCGCATATCCAGGCCGTATTTTTTTTTGGCGTGCTCGACAGCTTCGGGCGAGATATCGACGCCGATGACCGATTTAGCCCCCGCCACTTTTAGCGTGGCCGTGCCGTATCCTTCGCCGCATGCGATGTCCAGCACGTTACGTCCGGAAGCAAAGCGCGATGCAAAATGATATCGGTAAATGTGCTCCCAGAAGGTTTCCAGGTCCTGCTTCGGCGCATCTGGAACCATTCGCTCGCCGGTGTAATCCAGCGGTGCGGGCGGTGCGTCAATTGCGTTCGAAAGATGATCGGCTTCCTGAATCATTTTGTGGTCTATCGTGATAAGCCTTCGGAGCGGATCCGCCCGACGTACTTTGGATAAATCAGCCGGCTGCCGCGGAAACTTCAGTCTCCACGGAATCAACATTCAACTGCCAGCTGCCCTCAAGAATGATCGGACCGTAAACTGGCGTATACTGCTCGCCGCTTGGATAGGCATTGTCCCACTCCACATCAATCCAGGCGGCTCCGTCAATCGAATCTATCAGGCCTTCGTACCGATCGCTTACGCTCACGCTCAGCAGATACCGGCCAGGAGCGAGGTTGAGTCGTGGAATTTCGCAGCGAGCCGTGAAAGGCAAGACTGCGGCGGCTGGCCGTTCACGTTGGAAATTTGACGCCACTGTTCCAAGCCGGCGCCCAAAGCTATCTTCGATCGCAATGGCGACAATGGGTTCTGCGATCCGCCGATTCGGGACAACAAACACGTCCACCGACAGTCCGCCGGTCGAACGCATGATTGTCGTCGGTCTTTGGCCCGTGCCGTCGGAGACGATCAGTCGCTGCACCACCGGAACTGTAAATCGCTTCGGGCGGGCCGGATGTGACATCAGGCTGAAATGGCCGTCTGAAGAAGACGAGGCATCGCTCATGTAAGAGGGAATAACCTTTGCAGTGGGACCAAAATCGGCGACCTTGCCTTCTCTCAAGAGAATCGAAAGGTTGCAAAGCCTTTCAACCGCAGCCATCTGATGGCTCACGAAGAGCACAGTCCGCCCTTCCTGCGTAGCGACCGATTGCATTTTGCCCAGGCACTTCTTTTGGAACTCCGCATCCCCCACAGCAAGAACTTCATCGACGATCAGAATTTCGGAGCTCAGGTGCGCCGCGACGGCAAATGCAAGGCGGACGTACATGCCGCTGCTGTATCGCTTGACCGGAGTGTCAAGGAATTTTTCGACTTCCGCAAAATCAACGATCGCATCGAACTGCCGACGAATTTCTGCCCGGCTCATGCCAAGAATCGCGCCGTTGAGGAAGATGTTCTCGCGGCCCGTCAGCTCGGGGTGGAAGCCGGTTCCGACTTCGAGGAGACTGCCGATGCGGCCATACAAATCGATTTCGCCGGTGGTCGGCTCGGTGATGCGACTGAGGATCTTCAGCAGCGTGCTCTTGCCGGCGCCATTTCGGCCGATGATCCCAACCGCGTCGCCCTTCTTGATGTCAAATGAAACATCTTTCAGCGCCCAGAAAGTTTCCTTCTGGTCGCGCTTGAAGGGATTACGCAGACGGTCCATCACCAAATCGCGGAAGGTCGGGCGGCGCTGCTGCCCATGCACGATCGTGTAGCTCTTGGACAAGTCGCGGACAGAAATTGCGACATCATTAGATGACATCGGCAAACCTCCGTTCCATGCGCTTGAAGGAAACCAGTCCAATCACGAACATCGCAAGCACCACCACGATCGAATAGGCCAGAGCAGCAGGCTGAGGATGGCCGGTCCCCAGGATCGACCAGCGGAAGCCTTCGAGTAATGCCGCAAGCGGATTGAGGTAATAAATCGACCGCAGTGAAGCCGGGACGGACGAGGCCGCATAAGCAACCGGGCTGGCATACAGCAGAAACTGCAGGAAAGGCGGAAGCGCGTACTGCAGGTCGCGGTAGCTGACCATCAGGGCTGATGTATAGAGCCCCACGCCGGTCGCGGCCATAAAAAGTAGAGCCAAAAAGATCGGCATCAACAGCAGTGGCCAGCCGGGGTGCACATGATAAATGGCCATCAGCAGCACCATCACACAGGCCGACACGGCAAAGTCGATCAACACCGACCCGATCGTTGAGAGCGGCAGGATCAGTCGCGGGAAATAGATCTTCGAGACCATCCGCGAGTTCTCTACGACCGATGCGCTGGCCCGGGTCAGCGTGCTGTTGAAGACGTTCCAGGCAAGCAGCCCGGCGAATGAAAAGATCAGATAGGGCACGCCGTCACTGGACATGCGGGCGACGCGACCAAAGACGAAAGTAAAGATGGCGGCGCCGAGCAACGGCTGAAGCACAACCCAAATGACGCCAAGGGCCGTCTGCTTATAGCGCACCTTGACGTCGCGCTCGGCCAGCGTCAGAAGGAGGTCGCGGTAGGTCCACAGATCGGAAAGCGACAGCGCAGCCCATCCTTTGGGCGGGCGGATCTTCACGTGTGGCTGATCACTGATAACCGCAAGTGTCATTTGTTCTCGAACCTTATTCTTTGGACGCGGGCGAAGGGCGGAACTGCTTCAGGGCGAGGCTTCGCCCCCGTCGGCTGCGCGCTGAAATTAGCGCAGCAGATATTTGACAAAAAATACCTTCACCTCTTAGACGACGAATCGCAACGACTCATCGCCCAATTTGACGCCGGCGGCAGTCAATGAACCGTCAACCTGGAACACGAGCTGATCGCCATCAGCGCCCACAAGCCCCTGCACACCGCGGAGCGGGCCACTTCTGACCTCTGCTCGACGACCAAAATTCAATGGCCCGCAGGCATTTATATTGGCCGATCGCTCGGACAGGATCTCAAGGTTTTCCAAAGTCCAGTTCAAACTTTCCTGGTCTGCCACCTTTATCGTCTGAAGGACCCGCATGGTTTGACAGGCCAGTTCCAAATCCGAATCGCTTCCGCGCAGAAACACGAGGCCCGGAAATATCGGCACTTCAACCACTGCCCGACGACGACCAAAATAGCGCTCCTGGCAAGTCACCGGCAGCACGTTATCAAGGCCCAAGGCCGATAATTCGACGCTCAGCGCCTTTTCTGCGCGAAACTTGGTCTGCAATATATGCCAGACCCCGTCCAAGCGCAGGTGAAAGGATCGCGCGCCAAATTCAGATTCGATCAGCAGCTCTCCGGGCATAGGAAAGTCGCCTTGGAACGGCAAGCCAATTAACGGCCTTTCGACCGCTGAATCGCTCGGATCCATCAGACCAAGTTCTAAATCGAGTTCCCCGAGATAGACACCGGCTCAGAGGCCATTGCTGCCTACCCATCTTTACAATCTCAAGCTTTCCCCAAGCTTCGACCTCATGGCCGAGGCGATAGGCGGTAATACTACATCACGGGGGTTGAAGTTCAACAGAATCGGAAATGGCCAGAAATCGTGAAGCACCACGGATCTGCCGGTCGCTTTTCCTGATGCCTGATTCCCACCCGGGCACAGCAATTGCTGTTGCAGTTGCTCATGAGTTAACTGATCGCCGCAAGCAATCGAGTTTCTCGGAGCGGCGATCGGAAGTCATTTCCGTAAATGTATGATTATAGGACTTTTAGGCCACACGAGGCGCGATGTGCGTGCGGCCGGTATTAAAAATGGAGTTGGGCAGCAAGCTGTCGCAGGAAGCGACATAAAGCCGATTCTGTCGGTGCGGCATGTGCAAGATTTATTTTGTTAAAGAAAAATTTTTGGGTTGTCGGCGTGGCAAATCCGGTTACCATGTACGGCTGAGTTGGGTACCGAATGAGCCGACGGGCGGCCTAAAGTAGCGGGCTGCGATTGGTGAACTCGGTGGGCCACCGGAGGTAGAGCGGTGGCCGTTGGCGGAGCACGAGGGCATCTAAAGGTGTTCGGGTGTCCATGGAGGCTGTAATGAGTATCAGGCTCGCGTCAAACTCAGTTCTGATCAAGCGACAGGGATTTATGGGTTTTAAGTTGAGTTGTTCCGTTGGAGCTTTGGCTGTTCTGGGGGCCATTTTTGGCGGCGGAAGCCGGTCTTATGCTGGTGTGGCGTATGCCCACTTTGGCCAGGAGGACGGGCAGAAAGCCACCATCGTTCAGAGCGTGCCGGCCGATTTGCCCAGGCTTGACCTTGGTGCAGATCCGGTATCGCTTAATCACCAGAGCAATGAGCTTGAGAGTGTAAGCCCTGGCGCACCTGGCGCGGCCAGTTCGGCTGCCGATTCACCCGCAAAGCCATGGATTGCGAAATGGGATACTGGTTCGACCGAGGAATCGGCCGGGCCGGCCAACCTTCGTTCGGCCAAGCCGGCTCCCGCTGATGAGGATTCGGACTCGTTGCAGGCGCGGCCTCTGGCAATCCCGACGCCCAGCGCATGGTCGGCCGGAATAGTCGGCCTAATCGGATTGGGCTTGGCACGACTTGCTTACCGCGCCCGGGCCGTCCGGCGAAATTACCGATAGGCGAGCCATAGAGGGCCTTCGGTCCATCAACAAATACCTGCGAGTGCAGAAACAAAACCGCGGAAGCTGGCTGTAGCGAGCTTCCGCAGTTTCTTTTTAGTTCTTGCGGCGATCGAATTATTGCTCGCCCATGGATTCGCCTTCGTCACCACCGCCGGTAGTTGCAGCTTCCATTGCAGGCGGCTGCTCAGACGAGGCCGAAGACCGGTCAGGCGAAACCTTTCGCTCCACCGAGCGCCGGGTGGCTGAACTCTTGCCGCCGAGGCGTCCGATGCGCGACATGTGCTCGCGATTGGCACTGACGCGCTCTCCGCCTTTGCGGCCGGCGGCGCGGGCTTCGTCGGCAGTGAATTCGTGCGCCGTCCCCTTTTCATGGGCGGCCCTCCCGCCCTTTCGCGCGATTTCACGCTGCTTCTCCGGGTTCATTGAGGCAAATCCACGGCTACTTGTGTTGGACTGCATCCCAACTCCTTTACAATCTTAAGAAACTGATGATTCCGGGTCCTTTCCGTCAAAATGGTGCCCATGCAACGCCGATACCATCCAAGCCCATGAGGGGGCCGGTCCTGTAACCAGTTGGTCGAATCCCAAGTTGCGTTATCCATTGAAGATGAGCCATAGATTCGCGCCGATTATCTATTTAGCGAAATTTCAGGTGCGCAATGAGGTGTGTTGAAAAATATGGATTTTTCTTGAAATCTTGCCTCTGTGACCGGGAACTAGAGTTGGGCGTGGAGGCCAACCGGCCAAACGGTCACCCGTCGGACTAACGATTGTCAGTGCCGATACACCTATCCAATGTGGTCTAAATGACTAATGACCACCGCAAATGGATAGGTAACCGAGGTAATTGGGAGTGCGGATATGGGTTGGCAATCGTAACACTTGCCCATAAAGTTGGCGTACAATCAGGCGGAAAAGAATCCCAAGCCAGCCTTTCGGGGATGCACTGCAAGGACATAACCCGCCGCTGGCAAACGGAGTGATAGCTCAATGCGTGGCGATCTGCTGAATCGGGCGAATGCGGACTATCTCGATCGACTTTACGATCAATATCAACGCGACCCGCGGTCTTTGGATGCCTCCTGGCAGGCCTACTTTGCCGGCTTCGATGACGCTGGCGGCCGCGCTGCTCCGCGAGAGTCGGCCCCCCCGCTGACGATCGGCGTGCAGAATCTCATTCACAGCTATCGAGAACTCGGACACTTCGTCGCCTCTCTCGATCCGCTTGGGCATGATCGACCGAGCCATCCTTTGCTCGAACTGTCGCGATTCGGCATGTCGGATGCCGACTTGGACATGGAAGTCGGCAAGGCCGATTTCTATGGCCAAACCGACGGCACGCTTCGCGATTTGATCGCCAAGCTTCGAGCCTGTTACTGCGGCACCATCGGCGTTGAGTACATGAACATCGCCGACAAAGCGCAACGCGAATGGCTTGCGCGTCAGATGGAGCCGATCCTGAACAAGCCCGCGTTTTCCCCCGAGGAGTCGCGGGCAATTTTATATCAGCTTGTCGCTGCCGAGGAATTCGAGCGATTCCTGGCCAGCCGATTCCAGGGCAAGAAGACCTTCTCGCTCGAAGGCGCCGAAACGGTCGTCCCGCTGCTCAACTCGTTAGTCGATGACGGCGCTGCCATGGGTATCGAAGAAGTCTGCATGGGCATGGCCCATCGCGGCCGCCTGAATGTGCTGGCCCATGTGCTGAACAAGCCCTATGAAGTGATCTTCGGCGAATTCAAAGAAACGAATCTGAAGGATGAAGGTGATGGCGACGTCAAATATCACCTGGGCTACGCCAACGATCGCCCGACAAAACAGAACCGCAGCGTCCACATCAGCCTGAGCCCAAACCCCAGCCATCTTGAGCTGGTCAATCCGGTCGTCGAAGGCATCGTTCGCGCCAAGCAGAACTATCGCAACGACAAGGACCAGAACCGGATTGTCCCGGTCCTGATTCACGGCGATGCCGCCTTCACCGGTCAGGGCATTGTGTTTGAAACGCTGAATCTTTCCGAGTTGCGCGGCTGGCGCACGGGCGGAACGGTTCACCTGATCATCAACAACCAGATCGGCTTCACCACGCCGCCGGAGCAAGGGCGATTCACCCCCTATCCGACCGACGTGGCCAAGATGATTCAGGCACCGATCTTCCATGTGAACGGCGATGATCCCGAAGCCTGCGTGCATGCCACTCGGATGGCAGTCGCCTTCCGCGAGCAGTTCAAGAGCGACGTGCTGGTCGATCTGTGGTGTTACCGCCGGCATGGTCATAACGAGCAGGATGAGCCGGCCTTTACGCAGCCGCTGATGTATCAGCAGATCGCTAGGCACGAGACGACTCGTGCCCTCTACAGCCAGCGCCTGATCGAGCGAGGTATCGTCACCAACGAACAACTCGAAGAAATGCGCCAATGCGCCCGCGAGCGTCTCGACCAGGCCTTCGCCTCGGCCGACGAAGTTCGGCCTCGGCCGCGCACGGCGGTGGTCAATCCGCTCTGGAAAGATTTCCTGCACGCCCCCACCGATTGGCAGGCCAAGACCGCGATTCCCCGCGCGACGCTGAACCAAATCGCGGAATCGGTCAATAAGTTCCCGGCTGATTTCACGCCGCATCCAAAACTCAAGGCGCTTTATGCGAAGCGCGCCGAGGCTGTGAAAACCGGTCGCGGCATCGACTGGGGTTGCGGCGAAATGCTGGCCCTGGGCACCCTACTTCTTGAAGGCACGCCGATCCGCTTTACTGGCCAGGATGTGCAGCGCGGCACTTTCAGCCATCGCCATGCGGTCCTCAATGATTTCCAGGACGGCAAGCAGTATGTGCCGCTAGCGCATTTGAAGAAGGATCAGCCGCAGATCGCGATCCTCAATACGATGCTGTCGGAGCTGGCGGTGCTGGGTTTTGAGTACGGATTCAGCTCTGCCGACCCGCGCAATCTTGTGATCTGGGAAGCGCAGTTTGGCGATTTCGTTAACGGTGCGCAATCGATCATCGATCAATACATCGCCGCCGCCGAGAGCAAATGGCGACTGATGAATGGCTTGGTCATGCTCCTCCCGCACGGTTATGAAGGGCAAGGGGCCGAGCATTCCTATGGCTACTTGAGCCGGTTCCTCGCAATGTGCGCCGAGCTGAACATGCAGGTGTGCGTGCCCTCGACGCCGGGGCAGTATTTCCATCTTATGCGCCGGCAGATTCGTCGCGATTTCCGCAAGCCGCTGATTTTGATGATGCCCAAGAGCCTCCTGCGCTTTGAGCCGTCCTTCTCGCGCATCGAGGAATTTTCCGACAACACCTTCCAGGCTGTTCTCGATGATCCCACCGCGCCGGAGCGCGATTCGGTTCGGCGGGTGCTGTTCGTTTCCGGAAAAGTCTTTTACGCGCTCAACAAAGCGCGCGAAACCAAGTCGGTCAAAGGCACGGCAATCGTTCGCGTCGAGCAGCTTTATCCGTTCCCCAAGAAAGAAATTCAGGCCATTCTCGCGCGCTATCGCAAAGCGCAGGAAATCGGCTGGGTCCAGGAAGAGCCGCGCAACCGTGGGCCCTGGAGCTACATGTCCGATCGGCTGCGCGAGCTGCTACCCGAGACGGCGGTGCTCACCTATTATGGTCGCGACGAAAGTGCCAGCCCGGCGACGGGCCTGCACAAGTTGCACGAGGAAGAGGAAGAGGAAATGATCGGCCAGGCGCTGGAAATTCCCGCCGCGTCTTCTGCGGCCACTGCTGCTGCCGAAGCGCAGCCCGCAACCGCCGCCAGCCCGCGGCCGGTTTCGGATTGAGTTGATTGCTGGGCGATAAAAGCGATAGATCCGGTTCCGTTAGCTTTTAGAAACGCGTCGTTCCGCTTCGTTTAGCCGCTACCGCCTGCAGTGAGCTTGTCGAACCTGCTTGCGGTGCGCTTCGAGCGCCGAAAAGCGCCCGACTAAACCAGGCGCTTTAAGGTTTACTTAGAGTTCTTCATCATGGCTGATCTCATCATTCCGTCCGGCGGCGAATCGGTCACTCAAGTCACGCTGCTGCGCTGGGCCAAAAAGGAAGGCGAATACGTCCGCCGCGATGAAGTCGTCGCGGAACTGGAAACCGACAAGGCCAACGTCGATCTCCCCGCCACCGCCAGCGGCGTCCTGCATACCAAAAACAAGCCCGGCGACGTGATCAAAGTCGGCCAGGTCATCGGGCAGATCGACGAATCCGCTCCCGCTCCTGCGGGCAAAGCGCCCGCCACAAGCGCAGCACCCGCAGCTAAGCCCGCGCAAACTCAAACCGCGCCGGCATCGCAACCCGCTCCGTCGCAACCCAAATCCGCGCCGGCCGAAGCCGATGATCTCAGCCCCGCCGTGCGAAAAATGGTTGTCGAGAGCGGCGTCAATCCCCGCTCGATTCCCGGCACCGGCCCCGGTGGCCGGTTGCTCAAAGAAGACGTGCAGCGCTATCTTGAAGAGCGCAGCGCTGAAGGGAATGGCAATGGCAGCGCTCCCGCCGCCGCGCCTCCTGCTCCTCCCATCCAAGCTCGAACTGAAACCCCCGCCACGCGTCCGCCCGGCCCCGATTTCAGCAAGCCGACCGGACAAGCCCCACTTAACTTTAATGCCGACGGCGTCGCCCGCGTTCCGATGAGTAAGATCCGGCGGCGCATCGCTTCGACGCTCGTCCAGGCGCAGCAGACCGCCGCGATTTTGACCACGTTCAACGAAGTGGACCTCACGGCCATCTCCGAAATTCGCGGGAAATACAAGGAAAAATTTGAGAAATCCTACGGCGTGGGCCTGGGCTTCATGAGCTTCTTCGCCCGCGCAACCGTTCTCGCCCTGCGTGAATTCCCGCAGGTCAACGCCTTCATCGAAGGCGAAGAAATCCTCTATCACAACTACGTGAACCTCGGCGTCGCCGTCAGCACCGAGCGCGGGCTCACCGTTCCCGTGCTGCGCAATGTCGAGAACATGTCGTTCGCCAAGATCGAATCGGAGATCAAGCGGCTTGCCAACTCCAGCCGCGAAGGAAAGCTCGGCATCCAGGAACTCAGCGGCGGCACCTTCACCATCACCAACGGCGGCGTCTACGGCTCGCTGCTCTCCACGCCGATTCTCCTTCCGCCGCAAAGCGCCATCCTCGGCATGCATGCCATCCAGAAGCGCCCCATGGCCATCGGCGACAAAATCGAAATCCGCCCGATGATGTACGTCGCCCTCAGCTACGATCACCGCCTGATCGACGGCCGCGACTCGGTCAGCTTCCTCGTCCGCATCAAAGATTACCTCGAAGACCCCGCCCGCCTGATGCTGGAGATCTGACCCGACCGCATTGGTGTTGAGTCAATGCAACGCCTTGCAACCAAATGCAACATTTTTTGCAACATGCTTTGATGTTGCATGACGTGTGGCACAGCCATGCCGGGCGTGACTTCCTCTACATCTAGTTTCCAGTCTCCGTTTCTGGTTTCTAGAACGGCATGTCACAACATGTCACAAAAGGATGCGCTTTTCGCGAAAATGAGTGACATGCGACCGCGAGTCCAGGTCTAACCCATGCCATGGTATTGGCTTATGAGTAAACCACGCGATGTCACACCTGTGACATTCAGGTCATTCCGTGACATTCGTGTGACGTGGACTGACATCCGCATTTTCAGATGGCATCGCTCCCGTCACACGAGCCGTTCAAGTTTTTAGTCTCTGACCCCCTGGAATGCGGGGCGCACTGTGCGCCGCGCGCCCTGCCGGAGACAATTTCCGCCCTCATCGCAAGTCCTGCATCCTCAAGCGGATGCGATAGTACGTCCCCGTACATGGAACAAAATGAGACAAAACGGGGCGCGCATTGACCGTTTTTGACCCTGAAAAACACCCTATTTTTTGCGATAAACCATGGCCGGACAAGCAGCTATATAAATGTCAATTCATTGCTAGGTGGGCCATGCGCGCCCCGCTCGTTTGTCAAGTGATTTTACTTTATTTGGCAGCTAACCCCCGCCGACCATCAACTTACGCCGACCGAGCATTTTCGCGCATGTTTGTCGTGCAGATTTACTGTGTCACGCGCGCCCCGCTGAAGAGCGCCCACATTCAGGGCATCGCTCCGGCGTGCCGCGCAGGTCATAGCCGCAGGATTGGCTTTGGCCAACCGGGTATCTGCGGGCACGCCGCAGAGCGAATAGAAACCCTTTTCAGTTTTCGGCGCCTTTTTTCCGCCATCTCTCGTGCGGCCATCGTCATCGTTCAATGTAATGATGAGTGTCCTGGATTCTCATCCTTGCAATAGCGGCTTCTCGATCTTTGACGAATTGGCTGTCTGCGCCGTGATGTCTTCTGAACATGGCGATTGCCTCTTCTGCGTGCGCGGTCGCTTCGGAAAATTTCCTTCGCTCCGCCAGTGCGCACGCCAGCATCATCACGTAAGTTGCTAAGCGTTCGTCGCGGTCCCCTGCGACTGGTCGATATAGCAGCAAGGTTCTTCTTGCGGCGCGCTCGGCCTCGCTCAGGTCACCGACGCAGATAGCAAGAAAAGCTCTCCAATTAAGATTCGTTGCCTGCCTCGCCGCTGGCGCATTCACTCGGTTCAGCATCAGCTCCAATCGTTTGCGCAGCACTAGGGCTCCGGTGAGGTTGCCGTTCCATTTCAACTCTCTAGCCTCGTCCTCGACCTCGCGCGCTGTATCGGGTGCGTTCATAGTCTAGGGAGATGTGACTCGTTTTGGGGCCTTAGGCTGTCCATGCGTAAATCAGTATTGTGCCGTCCGCCGAGGAGATCACGAGCACATAACCGGAGAGGTTCAATTGAATGGTCAGCGTAACCGCGTCGCGAAGATTTTCTAGCTTCCACCAATCGGGTGGAGCCTCTCCTGACACGTCAAGTCCATGGAATCCTTTCGTCTGCGTGACGTTTGCCGCCTCTGCTTTCCACGCCGCGGTGACCAGTTCACTCAAAACCTATTGCACCGACAGCAGTGAGAGTTGACCCCGTCACGACTTTGTCTTCAACAGCTTGTCGATCTCGGAAGACGCCTTATCAAAATTGTGAGCGTCGAAGGCGCCGACGACGTTTCCCTTTGTGTCGATGAGAATTGTTGTGGGGTACGCATCGATCCCGTAGTCGGCCAGGGCGCCTTGAACTTTTTCGCCGTTGGAGTGCTCCTTGCCGGACATCAGGGCCACGGTGAATGGCAAATCTTTCCCGTTCCAATGATCTCGCTTGAGTGGCGCGGTCTTTTCGTTCAGCTTGGTTGCGGTGTCGACTTCGCCATCGATGTCCACGTGCACGCCGATGATGACCAGCCCCTTGTCGTGATATCGTTCATGAAGCTTGATGAGTGTCGGCATTTCCGCAACGCAGGGACCGCACCAGTATCCCCAGAAATCCAGAAGCACGAGCTTACCCTTCAATTCCAAAAGCTTGACCGGCTTCCCTTTCCAACCGACCACTTCTCTCAATTCCGGCGCTGGCTTGCCCGTGATGAGCGAAAGATTCGAAGCCTCGGCCGAGATCGGCGGTAGATGGGTGACTGGCTTTCCTGGGACAACCGCAACGTGCGCATATTGATCTTGCACATTGGCCCCGTACACAAAGAGCGTGTAATGGCCTGGAGGAACCGGAAATTCAAACGTGCCCTGCCGGGAGCTGCACTGAGCAAGTCCTCGGCCATCCTGATACAGCACGACATTGGTCCAGCCAATCGATTTCTTCGCTTGCGTCAGAGCATCGCAAACAATAGTGCCGCGCAGCATGCACTCGGGCTGAAGCTGAACGGCAATCGTTCCGCCGAGCACTGATGCCGGCGATACTTCGGCCGCGCCAATGAGATGGCGAGTGGGGTCACGCACCAGTGCAACATCGAGCTTACGATAGTCTACACGTGCTTTTCCGTCGGCATCTGTCTTGGCGATCTCCTCATACTTCCATGTTGGCGGCGCTTCATTTGGCTCGGGCACGCCTCGAACGAAAAAATACATGTAATTACAAACGCTCGCCCCGGCCGCAGGGTGGCCCTGTGGATCTTTAACGGCAATCGTGAGTTCTTTGGGAAATTGCTTGAAGCCAGGCTCTGCGCGGACGAGCCGCAGCACAATCTCATTGCGATGCGACTCGAAATCGGTTGGACGCTGGGCGTCCTGAGATGGGTAAAAGCAAATCGTCAGATGATCGCCATCGATCTTGTAAATCCCTTGCAAAAGGCAGCGCGGATATTTGACCGGCTCCCCCGTTTTAGACATGTCAAACTCATCGACGTCAAGGTCGATCGCCTGCCGATTGTCTTTGCGCGGAAACGAAAAGGTCCCCCGGAGATGCAAGTCTTGAGATGCGTCATACACATGGGAAATGTCGAATGAAGTGCCTTTGACGACGAACGGTGAGGTCCAGACCCAGCTTAAAAAGCCGTGATCACCTCTCATGGCCGAATCAGCCAGCCAAACGCCCTCCAACTGATTGGTCGCTGATGTCACACGGGCATTTGCGACCGGCTCGTTTACAGCCGCCCCACCGGATAATCCGATTGCCAAAAACACCGTCAGCACGAAAATACAGAATTGAGCAAGCCGAGGAAGTTCAGTTCGCATCTCTATCCTTTGCTCAGGCCGCAAAAGAGCGGAATTGCCTTCATTTACATCATTTTGTCGTAGAAAGGACGGATTCACCGCATTCAAATTGCACAATCAGGCAAACAAGCGTCGCCGACAGTTCCTCCCCACCGCACTCTAAACGCGGATGAACTTAATCGGGGCAGGCCACCGATCCGGGAGCGAACCGCGGCGGTCTCGTTCGTCGCCAAACGTCGCGATATGTGGTGGTGGCCGGTAGAAGACATTATGTTACTCGCTCTGTGGGCTACGAGCTGCACATCACCCGAGCGCAAGAATGGACCGAATCAGGCACAGTGCCGATCACGCTCGAAGAATGGCGATCGCTTATTGCGGCCGATCCTGAGATGCAGCTTGAAGGGGTCGCAGAAGTCGCCACGCCTGGGGGCACGCTTCGCTATGAGAACGAAGGCCTGGCGGTTTGGAAGAAATACTCGGGGCATAATGTCGGCGGCAACAAAGCCTGGTTTGATTTACGCGACGGGGAAATCGTGGTTAAGAACCCAGACGAAGAGATTATCCAGAAGATGGTAGAGATTGCAGCTCGACTCCATGCGAACGTCCAGGGTGACGAGGGCGAACGATATCCACAAGAATCATCCCAATCCGTGTCAAACAAAGCCTCCTTTTGGCGTCGGCTATTCGGTCGTTAGCCAGGCACCGCGACGGGCCGGCGGGCGGAGCATCCATTTGCGGCACGAAATAAAGGGACGCAATTGCTGACGTCACGTTTTAATTCCCCCATTTAATTCCCCCCAGCAATTTCATTTCGTCTCGTCACCCCCGCCGGGATTGCAAATCGGTACCGCGCTTCCGGATCCGCCCATCAGCTTTTTTGTTCTTCTTCCATGTGGCGAGGCGGTACTGGGGTAGTAGCCAACTTTCTCAACGCAATGCGAAGCACGATGCTGGTAATGACGACGAAGATCGCGCAGTTGCAGAGGACGTGCAGGGGCGGGGCATGAACTGTCACGAAAGCCGTGGCGATGGCTATGAACATTCCCATGACGGGGAACACGGCGTTGCCGTGAAATTCCTTCGCGAGTACGTCCATGGTTTCACTGACGTCGATTGCTTTTCCGAGCCAGCGAGTCAGCCGCTCGATGGCGCTCATCAGCGTGCCGCCGATCACGAGGCACAGAACCAATGAGGCGACAAATACCCCGAAGTTGGCCAGTTCGCTGGCTTTGTCGCCGTCGGAAATCGTCATGGGACGGTACGATGTGAAATGCAGGTTGAGCTTCCGCACGTCCAGCCAGCCATACGTCAGGACAAGGTATAGCCAATAGTTGATCCTGAACCCGGCCGCGATCCCAATCATGAAGCAGGCGAAGAAAGTGGCTTGAACGCACATGAGGCAAAAACTGGTCCAATGTCGAGTCACGCTCCCTCCGTTAATGTGGCCGGCGTCCGCATGCCGAGCAGCCCTCAAGTGTGCCGCGAAGGTCGCAGCCACAGGATGGGCAACTGCCCGAATGGAATCGGGGCCGCTGCGAGATGGAACTGAATCTGACCGTTGCCGCCGCTGAAATGCAAGCCAAATCGGTCACCGCATCAGGCATTCGCCAAACTATGGAACTTCGAGAGTTCGTGACCGACGACTGCATTCGGCCGTAGATGACAATATCGCGCGAACCGAATTTCGCGCTTTCACGTCCGTACGCCGCGGCCCCTCCTGTTCACGCCGGGGCTAAGCTGGCGACGAAGATCGTCGTTTCACAGAACCTTCCTGTCGCCGCGCCGCCCCCGGATCCTGAAGCGCGCGTATTGAGGAGCGCTCCGGAGATCCGGGGCGGCGCGATTACGCTTTGCCCGCGGCGTGGACAGGAACAACGCCGGCTGCTCGGGCACGGTTTTGCGAGAGCGGGTGTCGAATTCAACGCTGTAAGAGCAGCAGAAGCTCGTGACCGACGACTACATTCGGCCATGAGCGTCTGAAGAACGCCCTTGATTCCGCCAGATCATCAATCTATATTCGCTTAGGCGAATATGGTTAAAGCTCCTCCCGCAATTTCTGTCGATCGAATGTTCCGCGCCTTTTCGGATCGGACGCGGCTGCGCATTCTCAATCTTCTGCGGCCCGGTGAGCTGTGCGTGTGCGATCTGGTGCGGGTGATCGGCTCGCCGCAGCCGACGGTTTCCAGGCATCTGGCTTATCTGCGCAAAGCCAGGCTGGTGACCGCGCGCAAGGAGGGGCTTTGGATGTATTACCAACTCGCGGATGCGAGGAACGATTTCCATCGCAAGCTACTGGAGTGCCTCGAATGCTGTTTCACGGCTGATGTGCCGGAGCTTGCCAGGGATATGAAAGCGCTTCGCAAGGCCTGCTGTGACAGCTCCAAATGCTGCGACTGAAAATTTTTTGCGCAAATGCATTCGCATAGGCGAATGACGCACGTCGGATGAGAAACAACACATTTTAAAATGGCAATGAGAAAGTACATCGCAGAAGCCATCGGAACCTTCGCGCTGGTCTTCGCCGGCACGGGTGCAGTCGTCATCAACAAAGTTTCCAATGGCGCGGTGACCTCTCCCGGCATCGCCATGACGTTTGGGCTTGTCGTGATGGCGATGATCTATGCCTTCGGCGAAACATCCGGCGCGCATATCAACCCGGCGGTAACTTTCGGCTTCTTTCTGGCCCGGCGGTTTCCCGGTCGGTGCGTTGTGCCATACATCGCAAGCCAGTTCGTCGGCGCATTGGTTGCGAGCATCATCCTTCGATTCCTCTTCGGCAACGTCGCATATCTCGGAGCGACGCTGCCCGCCGGCTCGGAGCTTCAGTCCTTCGTCCTCGAGATCATCCTGTCGGCTCTGCTGATGATCGTGATTCTCTGCGTCGCGACCGGATCCAAAGAGCAAGGCCTGATGGCGGGCATCGCCATCGGCGGAACAGTCGGGCTGGAGGCGATGTTTGCCGGCCCGATCAGCGGCGCATCGATGAACCCGGCCCGCTCGATCGCGCCGGCGATCGTATCGGCACACATCGCTTCGCTTTGGCTTTACATCGCTGGTCCTCTCATGGGCGCAGCGATCGCCGTCCCCTGCTGGCTCGTGACGCGAGCGAGCAAGGCCGCCAATGCGCAGTAGATCACCCAACGGGAAAAGCCAATTGCATAAGCGGGTGTGTGTGACGCAATCGAAAGTCGTACTAAAGGTGTCAGGAATACCACTGCGGAATTGATATGAATCTCAGCATCGCTGCCTCTGAAAGCACGACAAATCGACCGGCGCGCCCGCCATTCGCCAAACGATCGGAATCCTCAGAGGTCTTGACCGACGACTACGTTCGGCCGTGATCCGCTGGTATCCTGTGTCCAGCCATGTCACGATTCGCATCGATTTGCCAGGTATGTTTGGGGATTGCATTCGCATCTGTCCCTCTAGTCACGGCGGGCTGCGATCGCGGTGCGCATTCGGTCGCAGCTCGCGAACGAGAGGCTAGCACGAGATCAGCCGCCGCGACTTCGGTTTCGACAACGGCGCCTACCGCTCCGTTTACGCGCGAGCCGCAAGAATTTGTATGGACCCCTCGACAGGTCAAGCTCGGGCCGGAGCCCGTTCGGCTCCCGATCGACTTGATTACCTGCATGCCGGTTGTGACTTTCGATCTGGCTGACGGTTCGCGACAGCGGATGATCATCGACACTGGGGCCGATTCGGTGATCATGACATCATCGCTGGCGACCGTAGGCCACCTCACGACTCGCCCCTCCGACATCTCGGCAACCGACGCGACAGGGACGGCGCATGGCGTCCCGATCGCGCTGGTCACAAGTTTGCAACTCGGTGGCGCGACCTTCGAAGACTTCGACGCGATTACCTCGCCACAGCTCTTTGCCGGCGTCGATGCGCTGCTGGGGTATCCACTCTGGAGGGATGTGCTGCTGACGATTGATTACAGCAATCGTGTCATCATCATCGGTCGCGGTGCCCTGCCGCCGCCGGATGGTAAAACGGTGCTTCCGTTGCGATTCGACGACCGCAACCGCCTTACCTTGCCAGTCACGATCAACGGCCGCGAAACCTGGTTGAACCTGGATACCGGCTGGGGCGTTGGCGGTATCTTGGAGCTAACTGCGGCTCACGCCGCCCAAGTCACGTGGGCGTCCGCCCCCAAACCAACGATTGCAACGAATGCTGCGAGCGGTGCGATCGCCGAGAAAATTGGGCGCCTTGGGGGTGATGTCAAGGTAGGCCGCTACCGCTTCACCGAACCGATCGCCGGCACGAATACGGGGCTCGGTGCAGACATTCTGGCCGCGGCTGGTATTGCAAACTTCACGTTGACCCTCGACCTACGCAACATGCGCGTGCGGCTCGACCGCGCGGACGCCGACCCCATTCGCTCCGGGCCTGTTTACGTTTCCGGGTTCGACTGCGACCTGCGCGGCGCGCCGATGAGGGTGCTGAACGTGCTGCCGGACAGCGGCGCCGATCGCGCGGGCCTCCGTGCCGGCGATCTGCTGCTCAAAATCGACGGACGGCCCGCGCGCGACGGGCTGTTCGCCCACAACGGCGGCGACTTTGTGGTCGAACTTTCCCGTGATGGTTTACCAATGAAGCTGGCGTTCCCAATGACCACGCTGGTGCCCTGACTTCCCCTTTTCAGGCCCGTCTGCTTCCATGTTTCATCTGGGAAAATGCAGAACCGATCCAGCAATTTCTCGTAAGCATCCGAAAAGATGGACGACATAGATCAGTTACATGCCCACATCAGCAACGCGCTTCTGGCCTGCGAGCGCTGCCTTGGCGTCGCCGGCATTTGCGAATCGGTTTTGATCGAGGTGGCAAAGCTTCTGACTGCCGCGCAATCGAAGCTTCACCGGCACCGGGCCCACCCGCCCCGTATCGATGACCAGACGTTTGGAAAATAATAATCTCCTCATAGCCCCTCAGGGATAAGGGTTGGCCGACCAAAAATGCGCGCCTCTTGCGACCTCGTTATGTAGTAATGTATATAACGCATATCTCGGCTTTACCAAGGAGCGCATCTGACAGGTCAGAATCAGCGGGCGCCGCGTCTTGGCATTTGGGCATTGGGAATCCTGACTTTGGCGATGCCAACGGGCGCTTGCCAGGCGGAACCGGGGGAATCGGCGGATCTCAAGGCGCTACAGGCGCAGGTCAAGGAGCTTCGTGCGGAAGTGCAATCGCTTCGGCAGGCAAAGCGGCGGGAAGCGACTCAGGCTCCAGATGCTCAGAGCGAGCCGTCGGCGGCGCAGGCGGTGCTGCAGGATGCGGATCGGCAAAGCCGGTTGATGGACCTGAGCGGGATGTCGGCCGGATGGAGCGAGAATCGCGGGTTTTTCATCCGCAGCGACGATGGAAAATTCCTGCTCAGCCCCTTCGTGCTTTTTCAGGCTCGCTATGCCACGTCGATTCGGCAGGAGGCCAGGCCGGCCGGCGGCAGCGATACGCAAAGCGGCTTTGAAATCCGCCGGCTTCAGTTCGGGCTCGACGGAAACGTTTTTACGCCCGATCTGACCTACCGAATTTTCTGGCAATCCAGCGAGCTCACATCGGGCAACCTTTCGCTGCTGATGGCCTGGGTCCAGTATCGATTTCACGCTACACCCTGGGTGATTGGAGGCGGGCAATTCAAGGACCCGCTCGACCACGAGCAGTTGATCAGCGATGCGTTGCAGTTGGCAAACGATCGCACGTTCGTCGATGACACCCTGGCCGGCGGCGAAGCGTTCAGCAAGGGCGTCGATCTTCGTTACGACGATGGCGGCGCCGTGCGGGGCGAGGCCGCGTTCACCAGCGGCTTCAATGCCAATAACTCGACCTTCCAGCAATGCCCCACGAATGCCGCCAACTTTGGCCTGGCGGCGCGCGGAGAATATAAGCTCTTTGGAAAATGGAAGGATTACGAACATTTCACGTCGTGGGGCAACAGCGGCGATGTGCTGGTGATTGGAGCCGGCGCCGACTGGACCGAAGCCGGCCACACCGATGTCATTCGGCATGTGGTGGATGTCCAATACAATCCCGGTCCGCTGGGGCTCTACGCGTCATACCTCGGGCGATACACCGCAGGTAACACTGCCGGCATCGGCGGCGACACGTATGACCCGAGCGTCCGTCTGCAGGCCAGCTATCTTTTCGACCACCATTGGGAAGGCTTCGCCCGCTACGACTATGTCCACTTCGACGGCAAAGAATTCAAAACCGCGCAGAACACTTCGGTGAATGAATTCACGATCGGCGCTAACTGCTATCTGCACGGTCAAGCGGCGAAGATCACCTGCGATGTCTCCTACCTCCCCAACGGCACGCCGAGCACCGATTTGGGGAATGACGTGCTGGCCAATGCCAATCATGGAGAAGTGGTTGTGCGGGCGCAGTTTCAGTTGATGTTGTAGCGAAGGCCTGCGGCTGCAACCGGTTCTCTTTCCCTTTTCTGTGACGAGCCAAGAGTCCGTGCTTGACCGCATTGCGGCAGGCAAGAGAATGAAGATGGCATGTCCCCTCCCCGGCTCATTGCGATTCTGATTCTCCTCTGGAATTCGGCGATCGCGCTGGCGGCGGGTCCGACGGTCGTTTCAATCGCGGGCACTCGATGGCAGATCGACGGCGCGGTGACCTATCCGGGCACAAGGGCCGAGGGGCTGCTGATGAACGTGCGCATGGTCAACGCGGCGTTCGAGGACCGGCGAGTGCATCCGGAGTTTGATCCTGATGCCAACACCGACCGCTTCATCGCCCGCATTCCGGACTATGCCGGGCAAGGCGTGCGCGCGTTCACAATCTGTCTTCAGGGCGGCATGCCCGGATATGAAGGGGCGCTGAACTCGGCTTTTGAGCCAAATGGCGCGTTGCGCGAAGAATACATGCGCCGGGTGCGGCGGATCATCGACGCCTGTGATCGGCAGGGAATCGTCGTGATCCTGGGCTGCTATTACCAGCGGCAATCGAAGGTGCTGGCGGATGAAGCGGCGGTGCGGAGGGGATTGGTCAACGTCGTCAATTGGCTGCGCGCCTCGGGCGCGAAAAACGTGCTGCTCGAGGTGGCCAATGAATACCCGATTAAAGGATTTGTGCATCCGGTCATTCGCTCGCCGGAGGGGATGGCGGGCCTGATTCGCCTGGCCCGGCAGACCTGGCCGCAGCTTCTGATCGGCGCCAGCGGTGTGGGCGATGGAAAGTCGGACGATGCGGTGGCCGAGGCGAGCGATTTTGTGCTGGTGCATTTCAACAGCACGCCGGTGTCGCAGATTCCCGCGCGCCTGGCAGCCCTGAAGAAATTCGGGAAGCCGATTGTCTGCAACGAGGACGACAAATCGGGCGTCGATGCCGCCAGCGCGGCGGAGGCATGCGTGGCTCATGGCGTCTCGTATGGATTGATGCTGGAAAAGCTGAACCAGCATTATCCCTTTGCCTTCAATGGCCCGGCGGACGATCCGATCTTTTACGCGAAGCTTAAGTCGTTGACGACGGTCAGCAACGGGAAGAAGCCTGAGGCGCACGCGGCAATCGGCGATTATTTCCCGCCCCCCGAATCACAAGGCGGCTGGCGAAAGCTCGACAAGCCAGAGGATATTCGCGCGCTGGGCGGCATGGACCCGGCGAAATTGGATGAGTTGAAACAGTGGCTCCTGGCCAGCGACAAGCGGAATTTCGCAGCCGTGGTCATTCGTCATGGCTACATCTGCCTGGAAGTCCAACGTGGCAACAGCGCGAAGACCGATTCGCGGCGCGTTGCATCTTGCTCCAAGGCCGTCTGCGCTACTGTTCTAGCGATCGCGTCTGAGCAGAGTCAGCGCGGGCTTAATCCGCGGAAGATGACTTTCGACGACCCCGCCTTTGACTTCATTCCATGGGCGCAGCCATTAAGCGACCCGCGCGAGGCGAAGATTACCGTCCGCCAGTTGCTCAACCACACATCCGGCATCTGCCCCGAAGCCACCGGCGCGCCCAACGATGGTACATGGGACTACATCCTTGGCCACAGCGGTGATGCCCGTACTGCCAGGCTTGCATTCGATCCCGGCACCGCTTGCGGCTATTCGACAATCGCGTTCGATCATGCCTCGCTGGTCTGCGAGACCGTCACCGGTAAGCCGTACGATCAGTTCGCGATCGAGGCGCTTTTCAAGCCGCTGGGCATCGAGCATTGGTGGTTTCAGTATTATGACGGACCGCCTAAATATGGCCGGCATCCTTCGCATGGGCTGGGGATGCCCGCCCGCGACCTGGCGCGCGTTTGCTATTGCATGCTCCACAACGGGCAATGGAACGACCGGCAAGTCATCCCCAAATGGTTTGTCGAGCAGACCGGCGGCTCTTCGCACAACGTCAAGACGCCGGAACTGCGATGGAAATTCAATCCGCAGAATTTTGTTCTCGGCTGGGAGCGCCCCTCTCTGCTCACCGGTGAAGGCGGCCGCAGCGGCGCCGGCATTCCCTCCGACGCCCGCGCCAAACCCGGCTCGGGCGGGCAGTACATCGCTTTCGTCCCCAGCCTGGATTTAGTGATTACCCGCCAGACCGGCTCCAGCGGGGAGTGGGCATTCGAGGAGAATTTGAAGCGAGCCTGCGCGGCGAGCGTTGCCTCGCATTAGCAGGCGGCGGCAATTTGTAGAATCCTGAGAGCCTGATTGAAGATATGCAAAAACCCCGCTGTTTCGCAGGGCTTTCAGGAATGGGCGCGGAAGGATTCGAACCTTCGAAGGCAGAGCCATCAGATTTACAGTCTGACCCGTTTGTCCACTTCGGTACACGCCCGAATCAGGGTCGGGAATATTAGCAGTCGAGCCGGTGATCCTCAAGAGCCAGCGCCAGCGTCGGAAAGAGGTCACCGCTGCGTGGCCGCGGCCGGCGAAAGCTGAGCCGGTGCGGTCATGATGAATTCCAGAAGATTGGCTAGATCCGCAGGTGTCAGTCCCTGCTCGAGCCCTTCGGGCATGAGCGACATCTTCTGGCTTTCAAGCCGGCGAACGTCGGTGCGAAGAATGGTTGTATCTTTGCCAAAGGCCTGGCGGATGGTGACGCTGGTGGCGGTTTCGCTGGCGAGAATGCCGACGAGCGATTCACCGGAGCGCGTTTCGACCTGGTACGCGACGAAATTGGGCGCGACCTCTCGACTGGGGTCGAGGATGTTGATCAGCGTCTTTTCCTTGCCCGCGTTTCGCACCGTCAACAGATCGGGGCCGACGGCTGAGCCTTCCCCGGCCAGACGATGGCAGGAAATGCACCGCTGCTCATAAATCAGCCGGCCTTTGGTGGCATCGCCCTTTAGCTGTAGCGCCGGCATATAAGCCTGGACCACTTCTTCCCGTCCTCTGCTGCTGGGAACAAGCACCTTCCCTGCCAGCTCCCGCACGCTTTTATCCCGATGGCGACGGAGGAAAGCGGACTGGGAGGTGGAAAGATCGTTGGCCTGCAACGTCCCTTTCTGAATTGCTTCGAGCAGGGCTTTTGCGCGATCGGGCCGTTTGAGGAGCACCGATAGCACGTCGCTTCGCAGGCGAGGCGACAAGGTGTGCCAGCGATCGAGCAATTTGGGGGCGATCTCGGCGCGGCCAAGGCGATCGAGACTGGAAACCGCCGCCAGTTGAATTTCCTGCGATTCGCTGGGCTTAATCAGATTGATCAGGGAATCAAATGTGGTTAGATCGGAGTCATGAGCGAGCAGACGGATGGCCTGAATGCGAGTTGCGGGATCGCTCGTGTCGCTGTTTGCCAAAGAGCGCGCCCGCTCCATGAGCTGTGCGAAGTCCAGCTTCGGTCGCTCGGCGGCGGGCACGCTTTGCACGCCATTTTCCAGAGCATCAGCCAGAGCGAAGGCTGACTGAAGATTGCCGTGCGAAGTTTGCGATTTGATTACGCGCGTGACTTGCTCGATTTCTTCGGGCTTATGGCCCAGCGCGACCAGGCGGGCCAGATCAGCAAGAAACTCCTGCCCGGCAATGTTGCTTTTGATTTCGGGAAACTCCGCGAGCTTGGCGAACATCAGCGATTCATTGCCGGAAAGCGAACTGAGGATGGCGGCACGGACGGCCGAGTCGGCGATATCGCGCTTGGCGATCTCGGTAAGCGCATCCACTTTTTCCGGCAACTTCGATTCGCCAAGCGTGAAGGCAAGCTGATATCGAACGGTAATCGCGGGATCCGCGGCCATCTTTTGCAGCTTGCTCCAGATCGCGGGCGGCCATTCGGGCTGGCGAAGCAAGGGTTCGCAGAGGAGCACCGCCTTCTCGCGCACGTTCGCGTCCGCATCGAACAGGGCCTTGAGCAGGTCGTCGCTCTTCAGCGCGTTCTGGCCAGATAAAGCATAGAGCGCCGCGAATCGCCCCGCGGCGAGATGTCCGCTTATCAGCAATTTCTCCAAGGGTGCGACCGCAGCAGGATCCTTTCGCTGATAGAGCAATCGCGCGGCGGTCTGCCGCTGCCAGCCGTTGGCGTCATCGAGCAGCGCGACCAACTCGGGCGAAGATGCATGGGAAAGCTCCGGCATCGGCGGTGCCTTGAATCCATCCGCCACAATCCGCCAAATCCGCCCTCGATCCATACCGCTATGCAGATCCAGATGCCCCTTGATTGACTCGGGAAGCGACCATGGGTGCTCGATCACTTCGCGATACATGTCGATCACGTAAAGCGCGCCGTCCGGCCCGTTCGCGAGTTGCACCGGGCGAAACCAGATGTCTTTCGATGCGAGGAATTCGTCCTTGGCCTCATCTTTCGCGCGGTGGGACACGACCGAGACACCGACCCATTCGATCACTTCGCGATGTACCACATTATTGGCCACTTCACCGATAAAGGCATTGCCCTGGAATTCGGCCGGCAGCGCATTACCCGTATAAATTGTGATTCCAGAAACGCCCGTGAAATAGCCGGACGCGCGCCCACCGCCCTCAACCGGCCCCGTCACCTCGCCGGCCTTGCGCCATTGCGTGCGGAGGACTCGCCAGGCTTCTTCGGGACTGATGCGGTAGATATCCATTCCGGTGGAGACGACATCCTCGAGCGAAGGCGGCATGGCATAAAGCGGGTTGCGCTTCCCATAGCGGGAATCGTAGAGAAAAGTCTCGACCGCCTTCGAATTCATGCAGACATATTTGCGGCCAAAGGAGTCGAAGCTCAGGCCATTCTGCCCCCCGCCATCCTCGGGTCGAAGATCGAATTGGCGCGGATCGAAGGAAAAATCGCGCGACCGCAAGTTGGTGCCACGCTCTTTGCTGCCAGTGCGGGTGACGACGCCGCCGTTGAAAGAGGTCGCGCCGTGAATGCGGTCATCGAGGCCCCAGACCAGGTTGTTGACCAATCCCTGTACGTTCAACGGGTTGGTCGTCGAGCCGAAGCCGGTGAAGACGACTTTGCGTTCGTCGGCAACGCCGGTGCCTTTGGTGTCTTTGAGATAAATAATGTCGGGCGTGGCGGTGACGAAGATACCGCCGTCGTAGCAAAAGACGCCCGTCGGCCAGGGGAGGTGATCGGCAAAGACCGTGGATTTGTCGTAATGGCCGTCGCGATGGGTCGATTCGAGTTTGACAATCCGGCCGAGCTTCGATTCCTGGCGATCGGGGTAGCCGATCATCTCGACGACGTAGAGATTGCCATCCTCGTCGAAGCACATGGCGACGGGGCTTTGAATCAAGGGCTCGGAAGCCACGAGTTCAACGTGAAGTCCAGGATGGACCGCGAAGTTGTGGACTGCCTGATCGGCGGGCGTGGGCGCAACGCGCGGCAAGGCGGTGCTGGAGATTTTGGGCCCGGGAGGGCCACCATCGGGGCCGGCGGCGAAGGCGGCGCGATTGATGAGAAAGCTCGTTGTGATTGCAAGAGCAGCTATTCCAGTTGTAATTGATGAAATCGTCATGGAATCGGTCTCAGGAGTTGGTGATCATGTAAAGAGCAGTCACATTGTCCTTCGCACAACGCGCTCGTATGACTCGGTTAGCCGCGACGCGAAGCGGAGCGCTTTCCCTCAAGCGCTCGCAGACGCGCTCCGCTTTGCGTCGCGGCTAACCGGGGGCTTACCGCGGCCTTTAGTGGAATTATGAAAAGTGTTGCGGGAGAATCCAGCGTCTAAATCTATCGAATGGTGAACCATGGACTTTAAAACCCGACCGACGCGTCGCCACATGCTCGGCGCAGCCGCTCTTCTGGCTGCTTCGCCGCTGCTGGGTGCGCCGGACCCGCAGCCTACGACGCGCCCTGATGAGCCGATCATCGATATTCATCAGCATACCAACTACAGCGGGCGGAGCGACGAGCAATTGCTCCGCCATCAGAAGGCGATGGGCGTAAGCTACACGCTTCTTCTGCCGGCGGGAACGCCGGTCATTCGCCCGTCAACGCTCAATGGAAAAGCGAATGGTCTGCAGGCCAGTTGCGGCGGATTCGATACCTGCATCGCCATCGCCAAGGCCCACCCTGACGCATATGGCTTTTATGCCAATGAAGTGCCCGACCTTCCGGATGCGGCTAAAACGATTACCGCACAATTGAAGCAAGGTGCGATCGGGATTGGCGAACAGAAATTTCATGTCAATTGCGATTCGCCTTATATCGATGGCGTTGCGGAGGTGGCGAAGGAATTCAAGGTGCCGGTGCTGATGCACTTTCAGCAGAACACCTACAACCTGAATATCCTGGATTTTCACAAGACGCTGGAGAAGTTCCCCACCGTCAACTTCATCGGCCACGCACAGACTTTCTGGGGCTACATCGACCGGGGGTACAAGAACACACTCGATCTCTATCCCAAAGGGGGCGTCACGCCCGGCGGCCTGACCGATCGGCTGCTGAGCGATTACCCCAACATGTGGGCCGATATTTCAGCGGGATCGGGGCTGAACGCTCTGACGCGCGATCACAAGCATGCCCGCGAATTTCTGGATCGTCACCAGGACAAGGTCATGTATGGCAGCGATTGCAACGACAGGGTCGGCCATGGCCCGGTGTGTCAGGGATGGCTCACGATCAGGGCGATTCGTGAACTGTCCAACAGCAAGACGATCGAGCGCAAGATTCTCTATGAGAATGCCAAGCGGCTCTTCAAGCTGAAGAATATCTAGCGCCTAAGCATTCATGACGCGCGAAGGCTCATCGAATGCTGTGCGGATCTGGGCCCGCTCTTCATCGGTCAATTTGAATGTCAGCGCCTGGGCATTGTGCGTGGCCTGCTCGGCGTTTCGCGCGCCGACTAAAGCAGCCGTGATGCCTGGCTCATGGACCGTCCAGTTGATTGCAAGCTGGGCGAGGCTTGCGCCGTGGCGCTGGGCGATCGTCTTGATCTTCCCCAGGGCCGCGAGGACGCGCTTGCGATTTTCGACCGTGAAATACTTGTGGCCGGCGCGATGATCGCCCGGCGGGAATTTACGATCGGGGCTGACCGCGCCAGCCAGCAGCCCGCGCTCGAGCGGTGAATAGACGATCACTCCAATGTTGTGCTGCCGACAGAATGGAAGGACTTCCTTTTCAATCTTGCGCTGAATCAAGCTGAAAGGCGGCTGGTCGCTGGCCAGGGGTGCAACTTTCATCGCGTCGCTGAGCCATTTCGCATCATAGTTGCTCACGCCGATCGCGCGGATTTTGCCTTGCTCCTTGAGCTTGACCATCGCCTTCATCGACTCCTCAACCGGCGTCGAAGTATCGGGCCAATGAATCTGATACAGGTCGATCGTTTCGACGCCCAGGCGCTTCAGGCTCAATTCGCATTCGTGAATGATGCTGTCGCGGCGGGAGTTTTTGCGAATCGTGATGTCGCGACCCTGATTGTCCTTCTGCTGCCAGGGATCGGTTCCTTCGGCGGTGTCCCAGCGCATGCCGCACTTGGTGGCGATGATGACCTTGTCGCGGATGCCTTTGATGGCCCGCCCGACGAGCTCTTCACTGTAGCCCATGCCATAGACGGCGGCGGTGTCGATCGTGTTGGCCCCCGCTTCAACGCTGGCGCGAATCGCGGCAATCGATTCTTTCTCTTCGGTGCCGCCCCACATCCAGCCGCCGATGGCCCAGGCGCCAAAGATGACCGGCGAAACTTTCACGTCCGACTGCCCGAGCTGGCGCATCTGCATGGAGTCTCCTTCTTGTTGCACGAGCGTAGGCGCGACGACGGGAAAGTTTCCAGTCGGGCCGCATGTGATACGATTTGCCTGATGCCTGACTTTGTTTCCCGCTCCGGCCAGAAGCTCGATCACGCGCTGAATTCGTTTGGCGTCGAGGTCTCGAACTGGGTCTGCGCCGATTTAGGTTCGAATGCCGGCGGGTTCGTGGATTGCCTGCTTCAGCGCGGCGCTGCCAAGGTTTACGCGGTGGAAAAAGGGTATGGCGTTCTGGATTGGAAGCTGCGTAAGGATCCGCGCGTGATGGTGATGGAGCGCACGAATGCGATGCATGTCGCGCTGCCGGAAAAGGTGAAGCTGGTGACCATCGATGTCGCATGGACGAAACAGAAGCACATTCTGCCGGCGGCAAAGAAACTTATCGAATCGAATGGGCGGATCATTACGCTGATCAAACCGCATTACGAGGCGGATGCGAAATTGCTTCGCAAAGGCGTGCTGCCGGCCGAGCAACTCGATGCAGTGATCGAGCAGGTCCGGACGGATATCGATGCCTGCGGATTAGAAATTGTGCATCTCGTTCAAAGCCCGATCCTTGGCGGGCAGGGAAATGCGGAAATGCTCGCCGAACTCGTGCCCAAGGCGAATTGAGATGACCAGCTTCTAACGCGGCGTCCTTCGCCCACGTCTTCTCGCCGGTGGAGGGTCGCTCGAAAATACATGCCAGGCGCGACGTGCATCATCAGGTGGAAGCTTCGCCAGGTCGGGTCGGGCGACGAGCTCATTGGGTGACACATTGATGCGACGGATTTCGCGCCAGCCGGCACGTCGGATGGAATCGAGCGTGATCGCAGCCGACTGGCTGGCGTTCTGGTCACCGTAGATCGGATCCCAGATAAGGATCGTATTCGGTTTCCTAGCGGCAACTTCGTCGGGCTGCCAAAAGCGCGTTTGGTTCGAGTCACGCGGGCTGATGTCCAGGAAATAAAACAGGCCGGGATGAGCCGCCATCAGGACCGGATGGCGCCCCTCAATTCTCAGATTCGCATACCACGTTGCCAGGGTCTGCGCTTTCTTCCAGTCCTCTGATAATCCAATTGGAACGACCGGACGATAGAAGTTGACGGCAATCGGCGCGAGGATTACCGCAGCAGCCCAAGCGAGCGGATGACACCAGTGAAAGCGGGTAAAAATCCACTCCCATCCTTGTGCTGACAAAACGCCCCAGAGCGGCGCGACGACCAGCAAATAGCGAATCTCCCCGAAGCTTGCGAGCCGGCCGGTCCAATACAGTAATGAATGGGCGGCAAGTACCAGCAGTGGAATGAGCGCGAGCCATCTTCGACAATGCGCGAGATGGGCGTCATCTTCCGTTTCTGCGCGATGGCGCGTGAATGCTCGACCAATTCCCAGCAATGTCGCCGGCAGCACCATGGGCGAGACGATTACCGGAAGCTGCGCGACGAAACTCAGCACATTTCCATGCCCATACAGGCTCAGCGAAGCATAAGGCCAGGCGTCGAACAGCCAGCGATACCAATGGCCATGATGATCGGTGACGACCCAGCCGGCAATGTTCCACGCGACCAGCGGTATGGGAAGAACACATGTCCATTGCGATCGACGTTGATACAGCAGTGCGAGGCCGGCCAGCAGCAGGAAGCCGAAGCCCTCCGGGCGTGCCAAGGGCGACAGTGCAACCAGGCAAGCCATGAGCCAGAAAGATTTGCGCTGATAGGCGAGAAATGCCAGGCCGACGAGCAGCGCAAACGGCAGCTCGGTCATCTCGCCAAAGGAATACAGAAATAGCAAAGGCTGACCGAGCGTGAAAAGAAGCGCAAGCACCGGCCGGCGGAGCTTCTGCCCGCGCGCGATTTGGTATGCGACATCGGCGCAAAGAATGGCAACGACCGGACAGACGCAACGTACCACGAGCCTGCCGCCCCACGCAGCCGGCAAGGCGTAAAGCGCTGTGACGAGCGGCCTTCCCCATACATCAACCAGATAGGCCGGCTCGTGAATCGCGAATCGCGCGTAGAGATAGTGCATGCACGCGTCGGCAGCGACGAACCCCTGGGATGTGAAAGCACAATAGCAGGAGAGGACGGCGAAGATCGCGATGGCCAGCAAACGGGCGCGATCATTGGCTGATCGATTGGAAGTTTCTGGCACAGCAAGATTCGCCGCGGGAGCGGACATGAATGTCCTTAGCCTCAAGGCAAATGAGTTGAAGCGTCGCGATTCACAGGCGCCGCCGGCTTCGTTGTCGGCGGATGCTTCGCAATTTCCTTGAGGATCGGGGCAAAATCAAACCATCCGCCTGGACCCGGTGGCGGCGGATGCAGGTGCGGCCGCCAGAACCAGCCCTGATTTGGAACAACCGGAGGATTGGCGCGCAGGCGCGGCAGTCCCTTCTGCATGACCAGCAGCTTATGCGGCGTTTTGCCTTCCAAAAGCGTCACGGCATCGCACGTGCCCCAGTGATCGAGGGGCGTATCGCGAACCCACTCGAATGACTCGAGCGCGACCGCCGGGGCGGGCGAGGAATTCACCTGCACGACGAGACGGTGGAACATGCGCGCCCAGACGGTGCCTTGAGTCGCCAGCACAGCGGCAAAGATGCAGGCGAGGATGAAGGCCAATCGGCCGCGGGCCGGGGCATAGGTGGTGGTTTCATTTGCGACTGCTGTTTGGACCTTTCTCGCGCGCACGCAGGCTTCAACTATTGCGAATGTGAAAAATGGGAAGGAAAGGGGCAGAATCCATCGGCGGTAATCCAAGGCTTTGTACCAGAGGTGTCCGTCGGAGGCCCAGTGGACCCACATCACGCCGGTAAGGAGTGCGAAGCCGCAAGCGGCCCAGCCGAGGAAAGTCTTGAGCGAGCGATTCTTCAGATAGGGTTGAATCAGGGCGAACAGAGCCGCAAACCAGATCCAGGTGAGCCCAGCGAGGGGCCAACCTTCGACACCCATCTGGAACCGCTGCACCGCCAGGCTCCAGCCAAACTCCTGCTCGGCATAGGTGTCTTCGAGCCAGGAAATGTGGTTTGTGACATAGATTTTGGCCACGGCCCAGACAAAGAGCGTGGCCATCACCGCGGAGCGGCGCAGAAGCATTTTTCGATTGGGAATATCGAAGATCGAAACGATGACACCCGCCAGAGCCGCGCCAAACAGCAGCGGTACTCCGATCTGATGGACGAACTGAAAGATCGCAAGGATGCCCAGCACAAAAACCTGCGGCCGGGTCAGCGGGACGAAGACGCAAAGAAACAGCGGCCAGAAAAGCGTCTGCTGCCAGATGCTGTCATTGATGATGAAGACCTGGCCGCAGAGGGTGCCGGCGGCGATGCCGAAGATCGCCCAAATGATCAGCGAGGGCGCATGGCGCCGGACGATCCACCACGAGACCGCGACGCTGAGCGCCGGTGCAATGATAAATGGAAATCCATAGATCGATTGAAGGATCCATGGGTTACTGGTGAATCGGCTCGCCCAGATGACCGGCCACCAGAGAATCAGCGTGTGGAAACGCGTGAGATAAACAAACGGCCGCTCGCGAATCAGCGTCACCGAAAGCTGGAATGCGCCGTCCCAGATCAGCGGCAACCCCGTCGCGCAGACGTAGACCGCGGTCAAAGTCAAAATCGCGATGCAGGCGTACACATACTTTCGGGACATAGTTTCAAGGTGTAGCTATGCCAGATGGGCAAATCAATCGCAGGTGGCCGGGGACAGAGTAAGGTTTATCATCGCATGGATTGGAAAACGTGCCGGGGGTGCAGACGAACGAATTCGCTGCGGCTTTTTGCTCAAAAGAGCTTCAAATATGGCAATTCCGAATAGCCCATCAGATATTGATCGACACCATTTGCAGCGCAGCGCCCCTCGCCGATGGCCCAGACAATCAGGCTCTGGCCGCGGCGCATGTCGCCGGCGGCAAAGACGCCATCGAGGCTGGTCATATATTTCTGATCGACCACGACATTGCCGCGGGCGTCTTTCTTGAGCCCAAGCTGGTCGATCGGGCCGGCATGCTCGGGATGAACGAAGCCCATCGCCAGCAGGCAGAGATCGCAATCGAGAGTGAATTCACTGCCGGCGACTTCCTTCATCTGATATCGGCCATCAGCGCCCTTACCCCATTCAAGGCGGACTGCGTGAAGCTTGTTCACCGCGCCATCGGTGCCGGTGAAGGATTTGGTATTGATGGCAAAGTCGCGGATTTCCGAACCGGCGAGCGTATTCGCTTCCTCGTGGGCGGAACTAGTGCGGAAAATCATGGGCCAATAGGGCCAGGGCATTTCGTTCGTGCGCGATTCAGGCGGGCGCGGGAGCAATTCAAACTGCTTGACGCTCTTGCATCCCTGGCGGACGGCGGTGCCCAGGCAGTCTGCACCCGTGTCGCCGCCGCCGAGTATGATCACGTGCTTGTCGCGGGCGTCGATGATCTGTTCGCTCTCAACGCCATCGCCCAGATTGCGCTTGTTCTGCTGGGTGAGGTAGGTCATGGCGGGATAGATCCCGCTCAGCTCTCGGCCCGGCACATTCAAATCGCGCGGCTGTGTCGCGCCGCCGCACAGTACGATGGCGTCAAAATCGCGGCGAAGGTCTTCGACTTTCACATTGAAGCCGACATTGGCGTTGGCCTGAAACTTGATTCCCTCGGCCTCCATCAACTTGATTCGCCGATCGACCACTTTCTTATCAAGCTTAAAATTGGGAATGCCATACATCAGCAACCCGCCGATGCGATCGGCACGCTCGAAGACGGTGACCCAGTGTCCGGCCTTGTTGAGCTGCGCCGCGCAGGCGAGTCCTGCGGGGCCCGAGCCGATGATGGCCACTTTCTTTCCGGTTCGTTTTTCCGGCGGATTGGGCTTGATCCAGCCATGGGCGAAGGCGTGATCGATGATATTCTGCTCGATCAGCTTGATGGTGACCGGCTTCTCATTGATGTTCAAAACGCAAGCTTCTTCGCACGGAGCCGGGCAGACGCGGCCCGTGAACTCCGGGAAGTTGTTGGTTTTGAAGAGCATCTCCAGCGCATCGTGCCAGCGATTCTTGTAAACCAGGTCATTCCACTCGGGGATGATGTTGCCGAGAGGACAGCCGTTGTGGCAGAAGGGAATGCCGCAATCCATGCAGCGCGCGCCCTGCGCCCGCAGCTTGTCTTCGGGGAATTCGAGATAGATCTCGTCCCAATCGAGGACGCGCAATTCCACCGGACGCCGGGACGGCAGTTCGCGGTGTGTCTCTTTAAAACCGGTTGGCTTACCCATGATTATGATTTAGAACTTCAAGGAGATTAGTTCTGGTACGTTTTAAGTTGAGTAATGAAAAGCCAAAACTTATTCGGCGGAGGCGGATTCCTTCATGACAGCAGATTCGGCTGGCGTCAAAGTGAGGATAGTTGTCACACGCGATGCGTCCTCCGAAGAGAGACGTTTTCGCAGGACTCGCGCAAGTTGGCGCTGCCGATCAATCTGCTCTATGCCTTCGAATCCGGCCCAGATAAGAAAGCCGCCGATCTTCTTTGCGGGCGGAACGATTTCGAGTTCGGCCGATGCGCCGGGAAAGTCAGCACGCAATACGGTTTGCAGTTTATCGATCAGTTGTGCCATATACGTGCTCCTAACGATACCAATCCCAGCGCCGCATTCACGGTTCTTCGCGCATTCTCTTTCAATGCATCACCTTTGATGCCGCGGTCGAGTTTTCCACGCTTGATAAACCTTCGTAACGCAGCCTCTGACCTGTATCGGTGCGAGTTAGACCAAGTCGCGGCTACGATTCCTAAATCCGCCGCATAACTAGCCGAATACAACTCCGGCACGTGACTGGCGAATCTGGCTTCAGTAGCTAAAGCATACAAATCATGCCGGGAGCTGAATTCCTGATTCACCTTGCAGCGGTACGCTCTAAACATCGCCTCAACCGCCACTCCGGCAACATACATTGCCAATACATATTGTCGCCCGTCATACAGCTTTCGAAGCGATCCGGCGCGTTCAACCGATGCCGCCTTATACACTTCTGCCGTAAATTCTATGCCGAGGTTCCCACTCCCGCGCGCTTTGGCCATCACAATTTCGCCCCGGACTCGAAGGACTTACACCGCTGCCCCCTGCCGCTTGGAAAGCGCAGCGGCGCGGGCTTCGATTTCGGCCTGATGCTCGAGAACACGGCGATAATCATTAGGCATCACGCGGACGAACCGGCGCAACTCATCATCCCAGTGATCGAGGATCTGCCGGGCGACGGGGCTGCCGGTGAATTTCGCGTGATTCTCCAGCAGATATCGCAGCATCTGAATGTCCTGTGGCTGATCGACTGGCTCCAACGAAACCAGATCATGATTCACAAGCTGAGGCAATTGCCCAAGGTCATCGTAGACATACGCAATGCCGCCGCTCATCCCGGCGGCGAAGTTGCGACCTGTTCGACCGATCACGACGACTCGGCCGCCGGTCATGTATTCGCAACCATGATCGCCGCACCCTTCGACGACTGCCTTAGCGCCGGAATTACGCACGCAGAAGCGTTCTCCGACGACGCCGCGGATGTACAGCTCACCTTCGATCGCGCCATATCCGATGACGTTGCCCGCGATGATATTTTGCTCAGCCTTGAAGGTCGCGTTTCGCGGCGGATAGACAGCGATGCGGCCGCCCGAAAGCCCCTTGCCGACATAGTCATTGGCGTCGCCTTCGAGAAGCATGGTGACGCCATGCGCGAGGAAGGCGCCGAAGCTTTGACCAGCAGAGCCGGTGAACTTCAGCGTGATCGTGTCATCAGGCAAACCTTTTTGCCCATACTTCTTGGCAATCTCGCCTGAGAGGGTCGCGCCGGCGGTGCGATTGGTATTCTTGATCTCCAGCTCGGCCTGGACCTTCTCGCCCTTTGCGATCGCTGGCGCAGCCAACGGGATCAGCTTGCGATTATCCAAGGATTCAGCCAAGCCGTGATCCTGTTTCTGCACGTTGCGGATCGCGACGCCCTTGGCCGCCGCGGGTTGATAAAGAATCGGCGAAAGGTCCAGGTGCTTGGCCTTCCAATGATCTGAGAGATCCTGGAATTCGAGCAGATCGGATCGGCCGACCATTTCTTCAACGCGACGGAAGCCCAGTTCGGCCATCAACAGGCGAACTTCTTCAGCCACGAAGAACATGAAGTTGATCACGTGCTCCGGCTTGCCCGCGAACTTTCGGCGAAGCTCCGGATCCTGCGTGGCAATGCCGACCGGACAGGTATTGAGATGGCAGACACGCATCATGATGCAGCCGGAGGCGATCAAAGGCGCGGTGGAGAAGCCGAATTCTTCCGCACCCAGCAGAGCTGCGATCACCACGTCGCGACCGGTCTTCAACTGGCCGTCGCATTGAAGAATGATTCGGCCGCGCAGGTCGTTCATGACCAGCGTCTGCTGCGTCTCGGCAACACCGAGTTCCCAGGGCAGGCCGGCATATTTAATGCTGGTCAGTGGACTCGCTCCCGTTCCACCGCCGTCACCGGAAATCAGAATGTGATCGGCCTTGGCCTTGGCGACGCCCGCGGCGACGGTGCCGACGCCCACTTCGCTGACCAGCTTGACGCTGATTCGCGCGGTGGGATTGACGTTCTTGAGATCGTGAATCAGCTGCGCGAGGTCCTCAATCGAATAAATATCATGATGCGGCGGCGGCGAAATCAGCCCGACGCCCGGCGTCGAATGGCGCACCTTGCCGATGTATTCATCCACCTTGTGGCCCGGAAGCTGCCCGCCCTCGCCGGGCTTGGCGCCTTGGGCCATCTTGATCTGCAGCTCGTCGCAGTTGACGAGATATTCGACCGTGACGCCGAACCGTGCGGATGCCACCTGCTTGATGGCGCTGCGACGAAGGTCGCCGTTCTCGTCCTTCGTGAATCGGTTGGGGTCTTCGCCGCCTTCACCGGTGTTGCTCTTGCCGCCGATGCGGTTCATCGCGATGGCCAGATTCTCGTGAGCTTCCTTGCTGATTGAGCCAAAGCTCATCGCGCCGGTCACGAAGCGCTTGACGATCTCGCTGGCCGGCTCGACCTGATCGAGCGGGACAGAGTTGGAAGACTTCTTGAAATTCAGCAAGCCGCGAATGTTGCAGCGATGTCGCGATTCATCATCCACCAGCTTGCTGTATTCGCGGAAGGTCGGCAGCCCCGTGATGCGCACCGCCTGCTGCAGCTTGGCGACGGTGTCGGGGTTCCACATGTGGTATTCGCCATCGCGACGCCACTGATAGAAGCCGCCGTTCTCGAGCACTTCGCCGTTGACCTTCACCGGCGGGAAGCCATGACGATGACGCAACAGGCTTTCTCGCGCGACGACATCGACGCCGATCCCATTGAGGCGCGAAGAAGTTCCTGTGAAATATTTTTCGACCAGCGCCTTGCTGAGGCCAATCGCTTCGAAAATCTGCGCCCCGCGGTAGCTCTGCACCGTGGAGATGCCCATTTTCGATGCGACTTTAATAATCGCCTTATTCGCAGCCTTGATGTAATTCTTCTTAGCCTGGTCGAAGGACAGATCCTTCGGCAGCATCCCTGAAATCTGCATGTCGGCCAACGTCTCGAACGCGACATATGGATTGATCGCGCCGGCGCCATAGCCAATCAGGAGACAGAAATGGTGGGCTTCGCGAGCCTCGCCTGTTTCAACGACCAGCCCGCACTGCGTTCGCGTACCTTCGCGAATCAGGTGATGATGGACGGCTGCCGTTGCAAGCAGGCTGGGAATCGGAGCCAGGTCGGGACCGACGCCGCGGTCGGACAGAATCAGAATCGAAGCGCCTTCGCGCACCGCATCGGCAGCAGCCTTGCAAAGTTCATCCAGCGCCTTTTCCAGGCCGGCTTCACCGTCAGCCACGCGGAAAAGCATGGGTAACGTTGTCGAGCGCAGCTCGCCCGCGCGAACCTCGCGAAGCTTGGCCAGATCGGTATTGCTCAGGATCGGCTGGCGAAGCTTGACCAGATGTGCCGCCCGCGGTGACTCATCCAGAAGATTGCCTTCGCGCCCCAGATACGTAATGAGCGACGTCACCAACTCTTCAAAATTCGCATCGAGCGGTGGATTCGTCACCTGCGCGAAAAGCTGGCGGAAATAGTTGTAAAGCAGTTGAGGCTTGTCGCTCAGGCATGCGATCGGCGTATCTGCGCCCATCGATCCAAGCCCTTCGACGCCATTGATAGCCATCGGGCTCAAAACGATCTTGATGTCTTCATTCGTGTAGCCAAACGCATGCTGGCGAACCAGCAGTGTCTCATGATCGGGCTGATGGACAGTCGTCGGGGTTGGCAGGTCATCGAGGCTGATGAGGTTCTCTTCCAGCCAGCGGCGCCAGGGGCGCTTATCGACCAGCTCCGCCTTGATTTCGCGGTCGTCAACGATGCGACCCTGCTTCATGTCCACGAAGAAGATCTTGCCGGGCTGCAGCCGCCATTTCTGAACGACACGCTCCGGTGCAACCGGCAACACGCCCACTTCGCTGGCCATGATGACCAGATCATCTTTGGTGACGTAATAGCGGCTGGGGCGCAGGCCATTGCGATCGAGCACGGCGCCGATCACGTCGCCGTTGGTGAAAGCGATGGAAGCCGGGCCATCCCAAGGCTCCATCAGGCATGCGTGGTATTGGTAGAAGGCCTTCAGATCCGGATCCATCAGCTCATGCTTCTGCCAGGCTTCGGGAATCAGCATCAGCACAGTGTGCGGGAGCGATCGCCCGGCGGCATGCATGAATTCCATCGCGTTGTCGAGCGTGGCCGAGTCGGAACCGCTTTCGGTCAGGACGGGATAAAGCTTATTGAGCTCGTCGCCGAAAATGTCGGACCGCAGCGAACCGTAGCGAGAGCGCATCCAGTTGCGATTGCCGCGAAGGGTATTGATCTCGCCATTATGGGCCAGGCAACGGAACGGATGTGCCAATCGCCACGATGGAAATGTGTTGGTTGAAAATCGGCTATGGACCATCGCCAGCGCGCTGGTGAAGGCCGGCTCCTGAAGGTCCAGGTAATATTGGCGAAGCTGCGTCGCGGTCAGCATGCCCTTGTAGACCATGCGATTGGCCGACAGGGAGCAGATGTAAAAATCCTCGCGGGCGGCGGCAGAGATTTCTGGCGATTCAAATTCGATGACGTTTTCAGCGCGCTGCCGGACGATATACAGGCGGCGCTCAAATTCTGTGCGGTTGTAAAAGGTCGAGCCCATGCCGATGAAGACCTGGCGGACCTTGGGCTCTGATCTGCGCGGCGTCGGGCCGACATGTTTGTTATCGACTGGCACATCGCGCCAGCCGAGCACTTCCATTCCATATTGGCGAACGGTGCGCTCGAAGACCTGCTCGCACTTGCGCCGGGCGGCGGCGTCCTGAGTCAGGAAAATCATTCCTGCCGCGTAATTGCCGGAGGGTGGAAGCGTAATGCCCAGATCGCGGCACTTGGCTCGCAGAAACGCGTCTGGGATTCGGATCAGAATGCCGGCTCCGTCGCCGCTGTCTTCCTCGCAGCCACACGCGCCGCGGTGGTTCATGTGCTCCAGCATGAGCAGCGAGTTCGAGACAATTTCGTGGGAAGCCTGTCCTTTAATGTGGCACACAAACCCGACGCCGCATGCGTCGTGTTCATTGCGCGGATCGTACAAACCCTGGGCAGGAGGTAGACCGGTCATCTGCTTACTCATTAAAAAAACCCGAAACCCAATTTCGATGGAAAGTCCCTTATGTTACAGCGCATGAGGACCAATAACAACTTTACCTGACTGAGCCGAACACTTCTCCGTTAAATTCAGCGGCTGCAATGTCTTGCATTCCCAAGGCATCACAACCGCAACGCGTGCAGAAACGCAGATATCCCCAACCCTCAGCCGACCAGAATTGCGCGCAGCGTTTAAGCAAAAATACTCTGGCAGAGAACCGCTTGCCTATTCTTTAGGCAAAATCAGGCGCGCAATATCCGTTTCTCGATATAAAGCAATCCATGCGCCGGCCCGCGAGTCGTCAACCCGGCGCGATTACAATCAGGGAATCAGTCCGCGCTTTTTTAGAAGTGCGAGCGTGGCTTCCACCTGCTGGTCGAGAGGAATTTGATCCGTTGCCAATTCCAAATCAGGATCAGGCGGCGGTTCAAACGTCGCGCTCACGCCGGGGAAGCTGGAAAGCTTGCCCGCTTCGGCCAGCGCGTAGGCTCCGGTGATATCGCGCCGCTTGCAATATTCCAGCGGCGCATTGAGGAAGACTTCGACGAACCGGTCGGCTCCAATTGTTTGTCGCACGCGCTGACGAACTGAATCGTGCGGCGCGACGAATGCGGCGATGCAGATCATCCCGGCATCGTTGATGATCTTCGCGACCTCGGCGCTGCGGCGAAGATTTTCCGATCGGTCGTCGGCAGTAAACCCGAGATCCCGGCAGAGTCCCTGCCGCATGTTCTGGCCATAGAGCACCGTCACCGCGTGCCCGGCATCAAACAGCCTGCGCTCCAGCGCATAAGCCAGATCCGATTTACCCGAGCCGGTCAGTCCAGTGAGCAGAAGCGTGAACGGCTTATGCCCAAATCGCGCTTCGCGCTGCGATGAATTGATTTGGGTTTCCGAAGCATTAAGTCGATTGGCGACAGGCGCCTGCGCCCAGTGATCTCCCGCTGGCCTTCGATCCTGCTGCTCGAGGATCATTCCCGCGCCGACGGTGTTGTTGCTCAGGCGATCGATGATGATGAACGCGCCGGTCGCGGGATTGGCCTTGTATGGATCGAAGGCGATCGGATGATTGAGGCTCAGCAGCACGTGGCCAACTTCATTGAGCGCAAGCTGCGTGATGGGCCGCTTCTCGAGGGTGTTCACATCCACGCCATAGCGCAGCTCGGCGATTTCTCCCGACACCAGGCGGGTTGTCTGCTTGATCCAGTAGCTTTTGCCCGGAGAAAACGGTTTCTCATTCATCCAGACGACCATCGCCTCGACCTGGTGCGCCACCTGCGGCGCGTTGGCGGGATGAACCAGCATGTCGCCCCGGCTCACGTCGATCTCGTCTTCAAGTGTGAGCGTCACCGCCATCGGCGAGAAGGCTTCATCGAGCTCACCTTCATAAGTCGAGATGGTTTTCACCTTGCTCTTCTTGCCCGAAGGCAGCACTAGGATTTCATCGCCCTTCCGCACGATTCCCGAAGCAATCGTTCCGGCAAATCCGCGGAAATCGAGGTTCGGCCGAATCACATACTGCACGGGAAATCGAAGGTCCGCCAGGTTCCGGTCCGAGGCGATATGGACCGTCTCCAGATGATTCAGCAGCGGCGGCCCCTGATACCAAGCCATCGCGGCGCTTTTCTCGACGACATTGTCACCCTTCAGCGCCGAAATCGGGATGAATTGCACATCCGGTATGTCGAGCTTGGCGACGAAGCCGGTGTAATCCTGCTTGATACGCTCGAAAGCTTCCTGCGAATAGCTGACGAGGTCCATCTTATTGATGGCCACGATGACATGCTTAATGCCCAGCAGCGAGACGATGAAGCTGTGCCGGCGGGTCTGCGTGACCACGCCATGCCGGGCATCGATCAGGATGATCGCAAGCTGGCAGGTGCTTGCTCCCGTGGCCATGTTGCGCGTGTACTGCTCGTGGCCGGGCGTATCGGCAATGATGAATTTGCGCTTGTCGGTTGAGAAATAGCGATAGGCAACATCAATCGTAATGCCCTGCTCGCGCTCGGCTTTGAGACCGTCGGTCAGCAGGGCCAGGTCAATTTCACCACCCGTCGTGCCCACCTTGGCCGAGTCACGCTTCACCGCCGCAAGCTGATCTTCATAGATCATCTTGGTGTCGTGAAGCAGCCGGCCAATGAGGGTCGATTTGCCATCGTCCACGCTGCCGCAGGTCAGGAAGCGCAGAAGCTCTTTGCGCTGGTGGCGGTCGAGGTAGGCGTGAATGTCTTCGATGAATGTTGCCTGGGTCATTGGCCTGCGGTCGCTTTACTCGATTGATGCACCATGCGGGGCAAAATTAGAAATATCCTTCGCGTTTCTTCTGTTCCATCGAGCCGGTTTCGTCATGGTCGATCACGCGTCCCTGCCGCTCGGAGTTGGTCGCCAGCAGCATTTCTTCAATGATCTGCGGCAGCGTCGTCGCATTACTTTCGATTGCGCCGGTCAGCGGATAGCAGCCGAGCGTGCGGAAGCGAATGACTTTGGTTTGCGGCTTCTCGCCTTTTTCCAGGCGCATGCGCTCGTCATCCACCATGATCAGCGCCCCATCGCGCATCACAACCGGGCGAGGGGCCGCAAAATAAAGCGGAACGATCGGGATTTTCTCCAGATGGATGTATTGCCAGACATCCAGCTCCGTCCAGTTGGAGAGCGGAAAAACGCGGATCGATTCACCTTTATTGACCTTGCCGTTATAGAGATTCCACAGCTCGGGCCGCTGGTTCTTGGGATCCCATTGATGGAAGCGATCGCGGAACGAATAGACGCGCTCCTTGGCCCGGCTCTTTTCCTCGTCGCGCCGCGCGCCGCCGAAAGCCGCGTCGAATCCATGTTTGTTGAGCGCGTCTTTGAGCGCCTGCGTCTTCATGATGCCGGTGTATTTGTTCGAGCCGTAATCGAACGGGTTGATGCCTTCCTTCGCGGCATCCCAATTCGTATGGACGATCAGGTCGAGCTTGTTCTCGCGGCAGAAGTCGTCGCGGAACTTGATCATGTCCCGGAACTTCCACGTGGTATCCACGTGCAGCAGCGGAAAGGGCAGCCGGCCCGGATGAAACGCCTTTTGCGCCAGGCGCACCATGACTGATGAATCTTTGCCGATGGAATAGAGCATCACCGGATTTCCAAACTCCGCGGCCACTTCGCGGATGATGTGGATGCTCTCGGCTTCCAGTTGCTTGAGATGCGTGAGGTTGTAACTGCTCATGAAGCTGTCCGAGCAAGACTATAGGGGCACTACTGTCGCCGCTGCAAGGGCCTCGATGAATGGGGGAAAGAGCACGATCTGCATTGGTTAGCCGCGACTCAAAGCGGAGCGCTTTGCGGGAGCGCGCGGGAAAGCGCTCCGCTATCGCGTCGCGGCTAAACTTCGGCTGACAATGCATTCTCAAGGGGACCAGGTTTTCACGAACGATGCAGATGGGCACGCGAGGAAAGAAAAACCCTCCGGTTTTTACACCGGAGGGCTCCTCCGCGATTCGTCTCATTCCCGGCCTGCGATGGACGGGAATTTAAAAATCGTGATTACTTCAACTGCTGCCAGTATTCAGAAGGCATATCGATGGCCAATTGCAGCGCGCCGTTGGCACCCGCATACAGCGGCTCATCGACGACGGTCACCTTTGCGCCGCCGTATTCCTTCATGGCTTCCTCGATGCGGGCGTTGAGCCCTTCCATCAGGCCGCCGCCACCGGAAAGCAGGATGTTGTTTCGCAGGCGATCCTGGAATTCGGGGTTGAAGGTGCTGACCAGCTTCTGGATGCCTTCCACGCACGGGGCGACGAGGATTTCGCACGCCTTCTTCACTTCTTCGGTGACATCGTGCTGGCTGGGCTTGCCGTCTTCGGGGAAGGTGACGATCACGCGATCCTTGGTGTCGGACACGAAGCCGTACTGCTCCTTGATCGACTTGCACATGTTCACGGTGATCTGAGCACGCGGGAACTTCTGCATGATCAGCTCATAGAGCTTCTGGTCGATCGCGTCGCCGGCGATCGTGTAGCTGACTTCATCTTCATCGCCGGGCACGGTGCCGTGCATTCGGCACAAGTCGGTCGTTCCGGCACCGATATCGATGACGAGAATATCGGCCATTTTTTCCATGCCGTAGGCGACCGTGAACGGCTCAGAGACGATCATGACGCTGTCGAGCACTTCGCGGGCGATTTCGAGAATCGCCTGCTTGTTCTTCTGGGTCGCGCGGGACGGAACACCGACCACGCCGTAAATGAGGTCATCACGGCCGGGGCTGGAGATATCGACCAAGTGGCGGAGCAATGCCTTGGCGGCCTGGAGATTCTTGTCCTTGCGCTCGGGGTCGTTGTTGGTGTCCTCAGAACCCTTGATGACGCCCTTTTCCAGCGGGCGATACAGATCGAGGGCCAGGCGGTTATCGAGAGCCGCCTTGCCGTAGATGATGTCGGCTTTGAGCAGCTTTCGGCTGACCGGGTCCTTGGGATAGCCGACGTAGGATTCCACCGTCTTTCGCGTGCCGTTGTAGGCAACGACCGAGCTGCGGCTGGTGCCCAGGTCGATACCGAGCAGCAATGCGTTTTGAGTTGCGCCCAAATCCTGATCGCTGCTGCTGAGAATGGGCTTGCCTGGCGTGTGCGGACGCGCACTGCCGGTGGTGTTGTGATCGAGCATCGAAGCGTCTCCTTTGCTCACGGGTGCTCCGTGGCGGTGTGGGGAGGCTTGGCGCCTCGCCCGGTTTGGCCTTGAATTTCTATCGTTCGCGATATTCTGCGATGACTTCAAATATGCCTCGCGATTGGCCGAATGCCAAAACGAGGCTTTGGGCTTGGACAACGACCGCCGGCGCACGCAGCCCTGACGCGCGCGGGCCATGAGAACGGGTTTGTCTTTACCCTTCCGTGGTCTCCGAAGAATCCGCCGCACCCTCAGGTGCGGGACCTGCTTGAGCGCCCACTTCAGCGGCCTCCGGCGCCGCGCCGCCTGCGTCGCCGGGCTCACCGGTCGGTTCACCTGATTCGGCGATAACCGCATCCAGTGACGAATCGCTGGCGGCGCGCATTTCCTCTTCCATTCCGCGAAGCAGATCGAGGTTCGTTTTGAAAATCTCCAGCAGGACAGCGTTCTGTTCGTTTCCGCCCGGAGCCGGCTGTCCACGCCCCCGTCGCGGCGCATAACCACCGCCTCCGCCACTGCCGATGTTGCGGATCGCCGACTGCATCATCGTCAGCGCGCTCTCGAACTGCTTGATAACGCCGGCCAGGCGACCAATCTGCTTGTCCAGCGAGGCGTTGGTGGCGGTATGCTGACTGGTGAGATTTCGGGTGTCTTTGAACAGTTCGTTGATCGCGTCGGCCACGCGCTCGCGGGTCGCAGTGCTGTTTTCGTCCTTGCCCATGCTCTGGGAAAGGGCCTGATCCACGACGCGGGCGACGTTGCGGCGAATTTTATCGCGATCGATGACCCAGACCTTTTTGCCGCGATAGCGCTCGGTCAGGGCATCAAAGTCAATTTGTGAACTGGCGCCGTCCAGTGCGCCTTCGAGGGCGTTGTCAAATTGAGTACGGACCTGGCCGGGCGCGGCGCCGTTGGCCGGTGCTGGCGCTGCGGGAACACCGGGCTGCTGAGTGAAGGTTTGCGAGCCGTTGGTCGGGGACGGCGGAAGCTGAAAGGTTCCTGCCGGCGCTGCGGGCTTGGGCTGCGGGACCGGCGCTACGGGTGCTAAGGGCGTGAGAGCCATTGGCGCCGGAGCGATTGGCGGCAGAAGCGGATTGACGGCGCGCGATTCCGCACGAAGAGCGGTCTCTGCTCGAGTTGCAACCCCGCCGCCTCGAGCTTCGGGGCGCAGCGATTCGGTAATGATTCCGTTATTGGCCAGGGCATGGAATGCCCACTCTTCAGAGTCAGCCTCGACGTGCCCTTCGACAGGCTTGCCGGTCGATCGCATCAATCCCATGAAGCGGTATTTCACAGTGGCAGATTTCCGGTTGGCGGTCCTTGGATATATCGTGCAATGCAATTGACGAAAAACAAGTTTTCTACTGGTGACCGCTCACTTTTTCTTAGACCGCCGCCGACGGCAGTCCTTGCACATCGGAACTTTTGAGCCAAGGCTTGAATCACTGCGAAGCTGAACCCATTCCCAAAACGCAAATCATCTAATCGGCACTTCGCACTGTTTTCGTCATTGTCGGCAAACTTTACTCTGCCAGCCTCAAGCGCGCCTGCGCCGAAAATTGCGCTGCTTGCGGGAGCGAAATTTCCGCCGCTTGGCTGGGTGCGTATTTTACCCGCACGACCGATGATGAAACAAACGAATGCTGGTTTTTCCGACATTTTTTGCATTATCGGACGGGTTTGGTTGGATTTTCGTGAAGAACGGAGGGGGATTTTGATTCACCACCGTGGAAATCCTGATCGCTGATCTGAAATTTCAAATTTGAAATTTCAGATGATCACGGTTCGTGGCATGGCGACAACCAACACACCTCCGTTCGTTACTTGAGAATTTGGCAAGTCGAATGAACGGCCGGCCGTTTTGGATTTATGCTGCTCGCCCCTACAATTCGCATCTATGCGGCGGTATTTCCCGGATTTAAATGGGTTTTGCGAATCAGCGCGCGGCGCGGACATCGTGCCGGTCTATCGGCAATTGCTGGGCGATCGGCTGACGCCTGTCAGCGCATTCCAAGTGCTGGGGCGCGATCCGCATGCGTTTCTTCTGGAGAGTGTCGTCGGCGGTGAAAAGATCGGGCGCTACAGCTTCATCGCCACCGGCCCTTCGCTGGTCTATGAAGTAACTGAAGGAAATGCCAGCATTTCCGCAATCGGAGGCCTGCGCGGACTCAATGGCCCGCGGCAATTCAAAACCACCGATCCGCTGGCCGATCTTCAAAAACTGCTCCCTGCTCGACGATTTTTCCACGATCGGCATCTGCCGGCCTTCACCGGCGGCCTGGTTGGATACGCAGGTTACGACACAATCCGCTATTACGAAGGTCAAAAACTCCCGGTCCCACCCAAGGATGACCGCCGGCTGCCGGACCTGCTGTTTGGGCTGTATGGCGAACTGGTGATCTTCGATCATGTCGATAAGACGATCAAAGTCGTCGCCAACGCGGATCTGACCAATCATGCATCTCCGGAAGAGGCTTACCGCGATGCCTGCCGGCGGATCGACGACATCGTCACGCGCCTGCAGCAGCCGCCGATGCTTTCGCTGGGTGAGATCGATCCATCCTCGCCCTCAAAAGATTCATTCCAAAGCAATTTTACGAAAGAGGCTTTTGAGCAGGCAGTAAAGAAAGGGCAGGAATACATCAAGGCCGGCGACATCTTTCAGTTCGTCCCGAGCCAGCGGCTCCGCGTCGCCAGCAGCGCGGACCCTTTTGATGTTTACCGCGCGCTCCGCATCATCAATCCCTCGCCGTTCATGTTTTATTTGAAGAGTCCCAAGTGCACGCTGATTGGCTCCAGCCCCGAGATTCTCTGCCGGGTGGCGGATGGAAAGGTGACCAGCCGACCACTTGCGGGCACGCGCAAGCGCGGAGCGACGCCGGAAGAAGATCGGCTGCTGGAAGCCGAGCTGCTCGCCGATCCGAAGGAGCGGGCCGAGCACATCATGCTGGTCGATCTGCATCGCAACGATGTCGGGCGCGTATCGCGCGTGGGGAGCGTGCACGTCGATGATGTGATGGTGGTCGAGCGCTACAGCCACGTCATGCACATCACGACAAACGTAACCGGGTCACTGGCTGAGGGCATGACTGCATTCGATGCGCTTCGCGTTTCACTGCCCGTCGGCACCGTCAGCGGCGCCCCCAAAATTCGCGCCATGCAGATCATCGACGAACTCGAGCCGACTAAGCGCGGCCCCTATGGCGGAGCCGTCGGTTATGTCGATTTTGCTGGTAACATGGATACCTGCATCGCCCTTCGCACCATCGTCTGGCGGCAAGGCGCCTTTGACGTGCAAGCCGGCGCGGGCGTCGTTGCCGACTCGGTCCCTTCCAGCGAGTACGAAGAAACCATGAGCAAAGCCAAAGCGATGCTGAAAGCCGTCCAAATCGCCGAGGCGGGGTTTTAGCAAGAGCGGGATGTGATCGAGGCAATTTGATTCATATAATGAGATCCTCAGGTGTGCTATATGACGATCAAAATTAAGCCCGAAACTCAGCACTTCATTGAAGAGCAGATGAAGGCAGGCCGCTATTCATCGCCTGAAGACGTAGTACAAGCAGGGTTGCGCCTTCTTGAAGAACAAGAATCCAGTCTTCGTGGCGTGAAAGAAAAAATCGCGATAGGCCTGGCCCAGGCACGACGCGGTGAGCTTCTCGACGGAGATGCTGTCTTCGACGAAATCCTCCGATCGATCGATCACAAGGATTAGTGGGGAAGAGGCATGGGACGTTTCGCTCTGGCGCCGGCAGCCAAAGACGATTTGGCTGAAATTGCGAAGTACGTTCAGGAGCAAGGCAGCGAAGACGCAGCAAGGCGAGTGGTGCTTGAGATGCTCCGCTCGATGCAAGCGCTCGCGGACATGCCGGGCATGGGCCACCTCAGACACGATCTGGCGGATGAATCGTTGCGTTTTTGGTCCGTGTATTCATATCTCATCATTTACCGAGCCGAGACTCGGCCCCTGCAAATTATTCGCGTCTTGCATGGTGCGCGGGACGTCGCCGCAATCCTCAAATCTCAGCCCAACCGCCATAACTGAATGATTGAAGTTTCAACTTGACAGTGCTTAAGTCCGATACTATGCTTTACATAGTATGGGTCGCATAGATCAAGCCGCAACAATCGATGGCCGGGCACAGTTTCTGAAGGGCTGCGCGCGAACGCTCGTGCTTCAGCTTCTTTCGGAAGAACCGATGTACGGCTACGAACTGGCCCAGGCATTGTCGAAGCGCAGTCACGGGATTTTTGCCCTCGGCCAGGGCACACTGTATCCCCTGCTCTATTCACTGGAATCCAAGCGCCTGATTCGCGTTTCGCGCGAAGAGGAGGCGCCAGCCTCGGGCCGGAAGAGACGATATTACCAGGTGACGCCGGCGGGTCGGTCCGAACTTGAAGCCGGCCTCGCGACTTGGCGCGACATTGCCCATGGAATGCGGCTCGTTTTGGGAACGTGAGATGCAGCAGGCGATCGACGCCTATCTTGATCAAGTCATGGCCCAAGCGGCCTTGTCGCGCGGCGACGCGGCGCGCGTGCGGGCGGAATTGTCTGAACATCTTCACGAGATGCTCGATAACGCGAGTGGAAACACGGGGAATTTTGAGGAGACAATAGCCATGTGCGCAAGTGAATTCGGAGATGCAAAAGAATTAGGACAATCGATTCGTATATCCAAGGGACGCGTCCGCGCTTTCATCAAGCGACGCGTCAAGCGGACGCTGATTGGCATCGGTGTTTGCGTGCTGATTCTGATGGGCGTGCGATCGACGCTCGCCGAGGCATTTCTGGTCGCGGGCAGCGGGGTCGCGCCGATTCTGCCGACTGGCAGTCGATGCCTTGTATATAAGCTCGCATCCAATTTTTCGGCCGGAGACATCATTGCCTTCCATCCCGCGGAAAAGCCGAGCATTGCCGAGCTGGCGATCGTGCAATCGCAGGATGGGCAAGGGAACTTCGTTGTGACGCGCAATGGCCGCGCACCATTTACGATCAATCGATCGGCCATCGTGGGCCGCGTTTTCCTGAATACGCGATGAGAAAATAAATGGGGCCGCAAATATTGCGGCTCGCGTTTCTAAACCCCCGTCGCGCTGAATCGCGGATCGGTCGCCGTAGTCACTTTCGCATTCTGAATCGTTGCCACCGCCGGCAATGAAGGTGCGATAAATCGGCTGTCGCTGCTGGCGACGCCGCGAACATTGATTGGGCCGATCCGGCTGCCGGGCTGCAACGTGAAGCTCGACAGATCATTGCCCGTCACCGGCTTGGCTCCGGCGATAAACGTGCTGGAAAGATCGTTTCCACCGATCGCAATCGAGTCGATGGACGCGGTGCCGTAGGCATCGTCCGACGTTCCAAGAGTATTATCCGCACCTGCATCGACTCCGGCAAAGACCGTCGCGCTATCGACATTGCCGCGCGCTGCAAATGTCTTGATTCCTCCGGCAATCACCCAGGTACCGCCTGAAATGGAGCCAAGTTTCGCGTTTACAATTTCCCCGCCATTGTGAACGAAAACGTCGCCGCTCATCGAATTGACAAAGAGATTATTGATCCACGGTGTTGAGATTTGCCCGCCGCCCCAGGTGGTGGCGGTGAGCTTGCCGATCGGCGCGGCAGTCTTGAGCGTGACATTTTCCATCGTTCCAAACGAAAACGACGTAATCGCGCCGCTGCCAATGGAGATCGAGGCGCCCACCTGAGTCGGTGGCGTCACTGCATTTCGAACAATCGCCAGCGGCGTGACGCCCCCGCCGTTTCCACTGGAGTTGCTCGTTCCCGCATCATGCAGATTGAACTGTGAAACCGATCGATCAATCGTGAATGTACCGGTCACAGAAGCTTGCGACCCATTGAGTTGTGCCAGCGCGCCTGCGACGTGCACAGTTCCGAATGTAAAGGCGGAAGTTCCGCTGGTTACGATGTGCAACACGCTGGCCGTAGTGGTTCCGGTCACTTGGACATCAATCGCCCCGCCGCGCGTCGAGACATTTCCGGTTCCAGGACCGGTGATCCACAAGGTCGCTTTGTCGCCTGCAGCATCGATTGCGGTGAAGCGGATGTTGGGGTGAGTGCCGACAGTTCCAAAGACGTTCGTTTGGGCCAGCAATTGTGCCGATCCGACAACCGGCGTGGTGGGAACCTGATCGGCGGTGAATTTCGAAACCGGCACCAGTTCCACGATCAGATTGTATGGTCCCCCAGGCATGGTCCCCACGGCAAATGCGGGTGCGAGGGTCAAACTCTGCGCGCTTCCGATGACCACCGACCGACGCACCGACCGCAATAGCACTGCGGTTGAATCAACAGTGTTTCCATGCGCCAAATAGAGGTTGACGGCAACCACGCCGCGCGCGACCGCTCCGCCGCCATTGGTGATGGTCACGTCGGCCGTTCCCTTATCGCGCGGAAGGAATTGTGACGGGAAATTCACTGTGCCAATACTGGCAACCAACAGCGGAGTCTTCGCATTCGTGATCAGCAGATTGATGCTGACGGCGGCTGAAGTGCTGAAGGTGTAATTTCCGTCGCCACCATAGACAGCCGTCAGCGATTGCTGACCCGGTACAAGGCCGGAGGTTGTCAGAATCGCCTTGTTATTTGCGACCTGCGCAACGCCGAGAGCGGTGGTGCCATCATAAAACGTGACGTTGCCCGTCGGAGCCGGGCCACCCGCCGGAGGGGTCAGAACAGCCGTGAGCGCCGTCGGCGCGCCGGCTTGCGCTGAACGTGGAACCTGCAGCGTGACCGTCGGTGACTGCGGCCCCTTCGACGTATTCAGCAGGACCTGTGCATTGGTGCCAAAGACTGTCGTTGTGGAAGGCACGACATTGGACGCGGCTTCCAAAAGCACGACATCCTGCTTGCCGTCACCGTTGAAATCACCGGTGGTGATCTGCAGCGGCGCGCCGTTGAGCTTCACGCTGACCGGAGGCGAAAAGGAGCCATCGAAATTGCCCGGCAGCGCGCTCAAAGTCGGCGCAAGTCCCGTTGAATAAGTTCCCACCAACAGATCCAGGACTTTGTCGCCGTTCAAATCAACCGCATCGAGCGCGCTGACTGTTGCATTGGTGCCCAAGGAAATAAGTTGCCCTGGCGTAAATCTCCCATTGCCATCACTGAAGAGAATTTGCACCTGAGCCGGCGTGGTTCCGCTGGTAGTGCCGGTATTCTGGCCCTGTGGAACGATCGCAATATCCGGCAGGCCATCACCGTCAAAATCGCCCGTGGTAAAAATTGACGAATTCTGGGCCAATGGTTGACCATTGGTGCCGAGTGGCAGCGGAATGGGCTTGCCAAAACTTCCGTCTTTATTCCCCAGCATCACGCCAAAAGGCGTCACAACATCGAGCACGCCATCGACATTGAAATCGGCTAGTGCTGCCGTGACCTGGTTCGATAAGAGCGATGCTGATGATCCGACAAATGTGGTCACGCCCGCGGAGAATGTGCCGTCGCCTTTTCCCAGAAACGTCGTGAGACTCATGGACGGCGATTGCCCTTGCGCCGTGGCCAGCGCGTAGCTCGCCGCAACGAGGTCTTCCTTGCCGTCACCATTCAGATCACCGATGTAAAGCTGAACTGTTCCAGTTGGCAGCGTGAAAGCGGATGTGCCGTTGGTTGTCTTCACGGCCGTAAACGTTCCGGTGCCATTGCCCAGCAGAATTCCATTGGCCGTCGCCAGGTCCAGATTGTTGTCGTTATTGAAATCATCCAGCGCAAAGGCCTGGCCACCGGTCGTGTTGATATTGCTAAGAGTCAGCGCGCCGGTCTTGGTGCCGAGAAAAGTCTGGGCGGTCGTGTTCTCGTTCAGAGCCAGAACATCCGCGATGTTATCGTTGTTGACATCGCCAACCTGGATATTGGTGATCGGCAGCGATGACGTCACCAACCCCGTCGTAACCGGAGCCGCAAAGGAAATGGACGTGCTGGTCGCCATTAGCCGCCTGACCTCGAGCTGCTCGACGGGCACGCGGACCCGACGCTGACTAATGTCTCGATTCATTTTGCTGCGCGCGCGGCGATTGCTCCGCCAAACCATGGGGTTCCCTTATTCAATAAATCCTAATTTGCCCACGTTCTTATTCTACATGCGCCAAGGCGTCCTGATGATTCGCGCGATCTGCGACCCGACCAACGCATTGCTTTGCTGTGCTCTTTCGTCAGAAAGCGCTGTCGTAGTGGAAACGTCGACCGCGATCAATCAGACGCCGTTCGCAGCATCGCATCTGTTGGATTTTTGACGATCAATCGATGTAAGTCTTTTTCTTCATTACTCTTGTGTCAACACCGGCCGAAGCTGACAACATCTGCCTTCACGCGCGTACTCTTTCTTCCAAACCGACCCCAGCTGATGGTGGGGCGCGCTTCAATGCCTTGTCGCTTAATGGACCGGGATTAAATTATTGCGATGCCCTTGCGCCTCATTTTGACCGTCATCTTTGCCGCGTCCTTTGGTGCGACAGTTCGTGCTGAAAGCCGGGATGGATTGCAAGTGGACGCAACCATGCTGGCAAAGATGGGAGACCCTCAAGCGCTTGGCGCCTATCGGCTGCGCCTTCCACCGGATTGGACAACCCGCAAAGCCGCATCGGATGTCTGGCTGCTCAGCGGTCCATCGGGACAGCTTCGCTTCGAAATGAGAAAACGACATGAGTTCGACGATGAAGAGCCCGCCATCGGATCCTCCATCGCAGAACTCCGCGGCAAAAGAGACCGACTGATTGTGGGACCGAACAAGACGATACGCCATGCAGGAGTTAACGGGCTGAAAATGATCATCTCCGTTGAAGACCGGCGGGAAATCATTTTCGCGGCATTTGATGGGGACAAATTCATCGTCTTTTTCGGCACGAGGATGCGAAGCCAGGGCGACGTTTCCGCTCTCGAAACCATTGTGTCAACCGTCACACGCTCGGGAGGTCCGGAGGAAATGGTCCCGAAGGTGAAGGAGACGCTGCCACGGAAAAATGAGCCGACCACCGCTCCCGCAGCCCAGTGGCAATCAGCGGTCGATCCTCCGCCCAAGCCGTGGAGTTGGAAAGTCGATCCTCAGCGAAAGGTGCGCATCATTCACTCTTCGAATCTTTTTTGCCCGCAACGGCCCAGCAGCTTTTTTGCCGTGGAGAATACGATCTCGGGCCGGCAAGCTCATATGCGGTTCGATGTCTTCGATTTTCAGACCGGCACAGAAACCGGGTTCCTTGACGATATGCTGCACAATGGGGTGCCAATACTTAGCGAAGATGGCGAGTTTATCGCACAACGTGGCAAGGGCGCCCAGAACGGCGAGATCCACGTTGTCGTCTCGTCAACTAAGACCCACGCGCCGGTGCATACCTTGCCCGATGAAATTCCCATTGGCTTTGCCGGTCCCGGGCGCCTTCTGACGCAGGTGCACGGCAATTCCCATCCCCAGTTTGATCTATGGGATGTGAAGACCGGTCAACTCCTTCAGCACGTGACGGTGGAAGAGGCGCACGGCAATCCCGATGTACATGATGCATGGTCCATCAGCCCGGGCAATCGTTTTCTGGCGGTGTACTTATCGGAGGACATGTACCTGATCGACCTCAATTCCGGAAAGGTCGCCGCGCGACTGGCCATCCCCGATGCGCGATTCTCAGGACCTGCGCATGGCGTCGCATTCTCTCCCGATGGAACACGTTTGGCATTTTACGTCTCCAATTCGCTCTCGGCGGATGCCTCTCACCGTGTGCAGCCCCGCATGCTCATGTGGGATTTAAGCAACGGGAAATTGATCTTCAGCAAGACGATCACGCTGCCCCTGGAATTTGATGAATCCAGCCGGCGGCCACCGTACTTTGGTACCCCCCTTCAGTGGTTTCCGGATCAAAAGGCGTGGTTATTATTTGGCCGCCTGGTGGTCGATATCGCCAGCGGAACCGTGGTTTATAAATTTGAGTTGACCCGGAAGACCGCCGGCGGCTTTTTTGAAGATTATCCCAGGCTACTGTTGGACGGCCAACACATCATGATGCGCGATCCCGACTTCAGCAGCGGGGACGGAGTCACCTATCGATTTGATTTTATTCGCACGCAGGAGTTGCCGCGCGCATTGATTGAGGCTGCAATTGCGGCGGCTTCAAAAGGGCAGGCCATTGCGCAAGTGAACACCCCCCATAAACAAAGCCCATCTGGCGGCGTTTTCTATACCGCGCCGCGAGTGGTGCCCGACGCGGAGCCGGACAAAGAAAAGGCGGAGTTGCGGACGCTGGAGCAGCTGATGCCGACGATTAATTCCATCGCCAGCACGACGATGGAATTTCAAAAGCTCTCGACGCTTGCCCCCGGCCCACAACTCACCCGCACTGAGCGCGCATTGCAGCAACTGGGGACAAAATTACCCGCAAATGCGCAGAACGTCCCGCACGAGACCGCCGAATCTCTCACCGCCATCAAGCAATCCATTCCGCGGCTATTGACGCTGCAGCAATCAGGTAAAAAGCGGGCCGAAAACTATCAGGCCTTACTCCACGAAGAGAACGACGTCATCGGCCCTGAATGCAAGTTTTTGCAAGCGCGTTACGAAAAATTGAGCGGGAGGTACCCCAATTCGTGATTGGCGCAAACTTGGCGTTGAGCCCCACTATGCTAGTGGGGTGCCGCACTCCGGACACCTACCACTCGTGTTGCCTGTTAGATCATAACCGCACGAAACGCATAGGCCCGGTGCTCGACTTGGCCAGCCGCGGACCATGAGCCTCGCGAGAACCAGCAGTGCCGGAAGCACGAACATCACATCAATGATGATCACCGGTGCAATGTTTCGCCTTCCAATGTCATAAGAGTTGTTCGATGTGTTCAAGGTCCCAACCCAAGCGGCATAGCTTCCGCCGGCACCATTGAGGGCCGCCAGACACAAAACGGCTGCCAAAAAGAAGACGACGAATCTTCGTGCGTTGGGCATCCCGCGCGCCCACCGCCGAATAAACCACAGGACCAGCACGTCTGCGGCCGCCAGCGCGCACCAGATCAGCGGCATGTTCAGAAACATCCAGAGTGATATACCCTTGATCAAGCCGAGATCTCTCAAATGGAATGTTTCATAGCGCCAATCGGATCCCATGCCAAAGCAGGTGCCCACTGCGATGATTCCTGCCAGAATCAGATGAATCAACGTGAACCAGAACATCACCCGCCAAAACCGGCTGCGGGCGCGAGCGGGGTTATTCTCAACAGTCTGCATCAATTCAAATTCATTTGCCCTGCGGCAGCGACGCTGGCTGCTCGCTTAGCTTTCGCACCTTGAGCTGCGTCACGTAGACCGTTGTCTCGGTGGCGGGATAGAGCCAGTAAATAGCGAGGCGCGGCTTACCATTCACATGGAGAATCTGACCTTTAGGCTCGGGGATCTTCACGGGCTTGTCATTCACGGTGGCGGTGAATTGGCCGTCCCAGGTCTGGATGTGCAGCGTGTTGACCTGCGGGATTTTCATGGGTTCGGCGACGCCCTTGAAATTCACATAGGGGCTCACGTTGTGATAGCCGGTGGAGAAGAAAAGGGCATTACCGTAGGTTTGGCCGTCATGGTCGATGGCCAGGCCGACGCCGCCCGGCTGCCCCTTGGGTGCATCATATTCCATCGTCGCGATGACTTCGTATCGCTGGCCCAGCTCCGCGTCCGCCAGAAGCAGCAGGCCTGCTTCGTTGGTAGTTCCGACGAGCCGGCCTTTGGAGTCGATGCTCCAGTTGCCTTCTGAAGCGCGCCACCCATGAACGCCTCGCTTGGGAATCAGGTCGGCCCATTCGCCAGCAGCGAGCTTGAGACTCGTTTTGAGGTTGGTGGCATAGTCATCGAAATAGAATGCCGCTTTGTCCTTGTCGTCGGTCGCCTTCGCGAGCTCCTCGAACTCTTTTGCGGCATCGGCCGTTTGCCCCGCCTCGGCGTCGGCGGTGGCTTGGCGTGCCTTGTCGGCATTGGGGCCGGTGTAGGCGTAGATCTGGCTCACCATCAGTTCCGGCTGCTTTGTGAATATCGCGAATCGAGTAAACGCAACCGGCGTTGTAAGCTGATCGAGCAACTTCCTGGCGTCATCGAACTTCCCGGCGCGCCAGGCCACCGCTGCATGCCAGGAGCGAAACCAATCGCGCCGCCGGCCGGCGGGCGTGGCAGCCTCATAACCGCTCAGCACGTCCCCTACCAGGCGGTAAACGTCAGGATCCGCCCAGGTCCGCCCCCCTTTGTCCCCCATCTCGTCGGCGATGCCTTCGACGGCGATCAGCAGCCAGCTTGGCATACTCGTGTCGTAGCGACGGGTCTGAGCGCATTCCATGCCCAGCGCCATCATCGCCTCGAGCGATCCGCCCCAGCGCGGCCGAAGGGCCCAGAACATATGCGCCGGGATGCTCAGATCGTCAAAGTCAGCTTCCACCGCGCGATCAAACCAGGTGCGCAGCGTGTCGCCCTGCCCGCCGTCGCCCATCACAACCGTGATCATGTTGTCGGCCGGCCCGCGCATCGAAGGATCCATCTGCCAGGCCTTGGTCAAATAGCGGCGCGCCTCGGCCAGATGCGTGGCAAATCCCTGCGCTCCCTGTGGCGTAACCTTAAATCCGAGGTCCGCCCCGCGCGCGTCCCATGCCAGGTGAATCTCATGCACGCCGCACAATGCTTCGACGATCCACGGGTCCGCGTCTTTCATCTTCCGAATCGCGTCGCAGACCCGCGTCTCCATCGCGTGATCGCGATCGAGCATGTTCACCAGGAAATTGAACATCAGCGATCGTTCTTCGCGCGCCGGGCGGATGCCGCGCACCATCTCGATGCAGCTTGATTCCAGGACCGGCTCGATTGCCGCGCGCTCGTCGGCCGAGAGAAAAATCGAATATTTCAACAGGCGCTGACAAGTCGAGGCGATACTTTCAGGGGGCACTTTCTCGTCATTCCGATGGCCAAACACGAATCGCAGCTGTGCCACCGCCTCCCGATCCCGGTGCAGGTCGGTCAGCGCGACCGCGTAGCCATATCGCACCTGCGTATCATCGCATCCCAGCGCCACCAGGTGCGCCCCCATCCGCGAAAGCTGAGCCGCCGTTGGCAGATCGTCCGGCCGAAAAGCCGCATACAGCCATTCATAATTCAAATACCGGCAGACTTGCTCCAGGAACGCAACCGCCTCGGCATCCCACTTTGGATTCTTCCGACCAACGGCGTTGTAGGTGTCAACGAAACGCTTGCGGTTGTACTGCAGCTCATCGGCAGCGCGCTGCGTATCCGTATAAACCTTCGGCGAGTTCGCTCCCGGTATGTCCGCGCGAGCAGAAGGCGCCAGCAAGCAACCGACCACGAACACCGCGACGATGTAAATTGCGGCGCATTTCGCGCTGACGGAATTGCCTGAGAATATCGCAGCCATACGCCCTCCCGATCATTGAATGGAATCGGCAAGTAACGGTATCGAGGAGGCCGGCGCTACACAAGCATTTCAATGGAAATCCATACGGTGTCTCTCCCGCCCCTTCCCTCATGTTACGAAGCCTACACCGTGATTGAATAATTTCGCCGACCGCGCTGCTGATGGCGTCGAGCAGAACAAGGACGCATTTGAAGACTCCGCCGGCCTTTGGCGATCAAAGAGCGCGAGAAAGCCGACAACGAAAACGCCTGCTCCTCACGCTTCAATCATGCCGCATCCCACTCGTCCTTGACATATTCGATGAATTGATCGGCTTTGCGCTTCAGCAACTGATTTCCCAGCACAGCCGCCTCGGCTTGCAACCCTGCGCGACGTCTTTCGATCAAATCTAACAGCGAGTGCAGGTGATCGACATGATCGGCCGCTTCGAGCCCTTCGAAGGTCCTTCGGAGGACGGCCAGATCATGGTCGTCGCCGAGCAAGTTCGCCAGCGAATGGGCCTGATCGGCAAGCCGATCTAAGGATGAATTGGTCCGGACAGCACTCGCCAATTCTAAAGCATAGCGCAAATCCTTCGATCGCTTTCGCCATTCATGAAAAGCTTCGTCGGTGCATTCCTTCTCGGCTGCTTTCATCGCCTTTCGCGATTGCCGATAGATCTGGCGAAGTCCGTCCCGCAATTCCGGCCACCGAAAATGGTCCAGTTTCCAGTCCCGCACGCGCTCCTTCGCGGCCGACAGCTCCAGTATGAGGTTCCGCTTGTCAGATCGTCCGATTTTTCCCGCCGGCCGCATGAGTTGCCGAACGAGCTGACGTAGGGGTTGGTAATGTTTGGCTTTGACCTCAACCTTGAAATGTTCGAGCAAGCGGTCGAACGCCTCGACCATTGCATCGGCATCGCGCGCATCGGAAAGCGGCCGACCCATGTCGCGGAAGACGCTGTTTTCCTTGCGATAGGCCGGGCGTCCCAGTTCTTTGCGAATGAGCCGGAGGATACCGCGAATCTGCTTGAATTGCTTTCGCGCTTCGTGAATGGCCTGTTCGCGCGTGCCGCCTTTTCCATTGGCCAGGAATCGATGGGCCTTGTCGATGCGCTCGATCACGATCCGGCAGATCGCCTGATCGAGCGGCTCGTGCTCTCGAATTTCAAAGGCCATGGGGTTCAGGGAGAGAGATCGCGGTTATTTCGCCGTTTCCTGCCGCACGCGCTCCTGGAGGGCGCGATGCAGGGCAAGCGTGACATTTCCGCAGCGCCCCTGCCCGATGTAGCGATCGTTCCAACGTGCGACCCAACTGATTTCGCGCGTGGTGCTGGTGATAAACAACTCGCTGGCGCGAAGGGCTTCCTCTTCCCGGAACGGTCGCTCGTCCACGTCAATCTTCAACTGCCCTGCGATATCCAACAACAACGCCCGCGTGATGCCCGGCAGCACTTTCGAGCCGACCGGATGCGTCACAAGCTTGTCGCTGATGACGGCGAAAATGTTGCTGGCCGAGCATTCGGTGACGGCGCCGTGATCGATGAAGACGGCTTCGTCGTATCCTTCAGCAATCGCCTGGCTCTTGGCCAGCACATTCGGCAGCAGCGCGATCGACTTGATCCAACATCTCTTCCATCGCTCATCCGGCACCGACAGCAGCTTGGCCCCTTCCCCTTCGCCCGGCACCGGCGCGGGTGGTAATGGTCGCGCATAAAACAGCAGCGTGGGCTTGCATTGCTCGGGGATCACATGATTGCGCGGATTGTTGCCGCGCGTCAGTTGGAGATAAACCATGCCCTCGCGCACGCCACTTACGTTAATGAGCTTGCGGATCTCGTTTGACAGCGCATCAACCGAGAGCGGCAGCGGAATGCGGATCGCCTGGGCTGACTTATTCAGACGCTCGAGGTGCTCAGCAAGCGTGAACGTTTTGCCACTGTACAGGCGGATCACCTCATAGACGCCGTCGGCGAATTGATATCCGCGATCCTCAACGCCGATGCGGGCATCGGCCATGGGAATCGTTTCGCCATTGATCCAGATCATTTCAGGCATGGCATATCCTTCCATTGCAAACATCGCGGCCGCGAACAATCCTAAGCGAAGCTGCGGCTATTTTTGAAAAATGCAAAGCGGCCGCCTATCCCTATAATCGGTTTTCAGGCGATGATTTCCACCCAAACAGGCTCGAAAACTCAAGCAGCGTGGGATGATAATCTCTTGCGCAATCCCCATACCGTCGCGGATAAGCGCACGCGCGTGCAGCGGATGTTTGCCGCCATCGCGCCCAGTTATGACCTCAATAACCGCCTGCACAGCCTCTGGATGGACCAGCGTTGGCGGAAAGTCGCAGTCAAACTAGCCGGGGTAAAACCGACCGACCGCATCGTCGATGTTGCGTGCGGGACCGGGGATCTGACGTTGAAATTCGCCGCCGCGCTCATGGCCGCGAATAACACGGGGTCGAGTCGCTGGCCGATCCTTCCGCCGCGCGATCAACTGCTGGGAATCGATTTTACCTTCGAGATGCTGCCACTGGCGCGACGAAAAGCACGCGAGCATCGTAGCGACCGCGTTCCCAGTGCCGGCGAAATGGTCCACTGGCTCTGCGGAGACGCCACCGCCCTGCCGCTGCCGGACGCGTCGGCGGATGTGGTGTCGATCGCGTTTGGCATCCGCAACGTGAACAATCCTGCCGCCGCCGTGCGCGAATTTCGCCGGATTCTGCGGCCGGGTGGGCGATTGATCATTCTCGAATTCTCTTTGCCGACCAACCCGCTCATGCGCGGGCTCTACAATTTCTATTTCCGCAAGATCCTTCCCCGCACCGCCACGCTCATCAGCGGCGACCGAACGGGGGCGTACAAATATCTTCCGGAATCGGTCAACACCTTCATTGGCCGCGATCAAATGGTCCAGATGATGCAATACGCCGGGTTCACGGACGTGAGCCAGCATCCTATGACCTTCGGCGTCAGCGTCTGCTACCGGGGAAGTGTGCCTTAAACGGCTGTCTTTCCTGTCATTAGAGACATATCAACGGCCCCAGCCATGCGACAAACAGCCGCATTGGATTTGGGCAAACATCCAGCTCAAAAATCAGTAGAAATGATGCTCACATATGCGTTTGCATCGATCGCTATCTTCGTTGTCCCCACGTCGCTTACCTGCCGGCTGGCTGGCCATTGGGCTGCTTCTTGCCTTCGTTGCGGTCACTTGGGCCGATCCTGATGATCCGCCGATCAATTACAGCAAGACGCCGGGGCATGATCAGGTCGCGCAGCTTGAAGAACATCTGGAGCATGGCCAGGCGGAGCTTAAATTCGATGCCGACCATGATGGCTATCTCCCCTCGCTTCTGAAGGCGCTGAAGATTCCGCAATCGAGCCAGATGCTCGTTTTCTCAAAGACCAGCTTTCAGCGAAATCTGATTTCGCCGCGCCATCCGCGGGCCCTCTATTTCAACGACGACACCTACGTCGGCTACGTCCACAACGGCACGGTCCTCGAAATCGCCTCGATGGATCCGCAGCAGGGCACGATGTATTACACGCTGCCGCAAACGGAAATGCGCGTGCCGAAAATCACCCGGCAGATTTCCGACTGCACGCAATGCCATCAATCCGGCTCCACCAAAGGTGTCCCGGGCCTGCTGATGCGATCGATTTATCCGGAAGACGACGGGATGCCCGCGTTCTCGGCCGGCACCTATACGACCACCGATCAGAGCCCCTTCAGCGAGCGCTGGGGTGGCTGGTATGTGAGCGGAACCCATGGCCGAATGCGCCACATGGGCAACGTCACCATCGATGACGATGACCACCCCGATAAGCTCGACACCAATTTCGGCGCGAACGTCACCGATCTTTCGCACCACTTCAAGTCGGCGGCTTATCTTCAGCCGACCAGCGATATCGTGGCGCTGATGGTCGTGACGCACCAGGTGAACCTGCACAACCTCCTCACGCAGGCCAGCTATGACGTGCGCAGCGCGCTCTACGAGCAGCACGCGATAAATGAAGCCCTGAAGGAAAAGCCGGACTACGAATCGGAAGGGACGCAGCACCGCATCATGTCGGCCTGCGATCCGGTGGTCGAGGCGATGCTCTTCAGCGGGGAAACGCCGATCATCGATCCGATCATCGGCAACTCGACGTTTGCGAAAGACTTTGCCGCGCGTGGGCCGCGAGATTCCAAGGGTCGATCCTTGCGCGATTTCGATCTGCAGCATCGGATTTTTAAATATCCGTGCAGCTACCTGATCTACAGCGATCAATTCGATGCCCTGCCAGCCGAGGCGAAGAAATATATTTATCGCCGGCTGTGGAATGTCCTGAATGGGAAGGACAAGGAGCAGGACGCCAAATTCCCAAATCTCAGCGCCGAGGATCGCCAGAACATTCTCCAGATCATCCTGGCGACCAAGAAGGATTTGCCGGATTATTGGAAGACGCATTGACAATCGCCAGGATTGTGACCTCGTGTCAGTTTTCCAAAAACACCGGTGTCTTGCTCAATTCAATTTCGATTCCCCGACCCGTCCTGTGAAATTGCACCGGCTTCGCCCCCTGATCCGAATAAGGCATCGCTTCGGCACGATCGATGGCAGCTTTAGCGTCGAGTTTGAGCACGTATCGTCGCGAGTTGTTTCCACCATTCGCAATCCACGCAACATAGATCGATGATCCAGGCGCCCCGCCCTTTTCATAACGATAGCAATACACATCCTCCGCCCCCTGCGTGATTCGCTCGACAAAGCGATAGTCCCCCAGCGTTTTGTACAGATAGGCCATCGCATAAAACGACGGCTTAGGCTTGAAATTCCGCGTGATTCCCGACGCCCCATGCAACTGCGGCTGATCCTGGTCATTGAAGAAATACAAATAGGCTCGATCAATCCCAATCGACGAAAGCACCAGAAAGGAGCGCACAATGTATCGCGCCTGCTCTTCATCGCTCACGCCCACCCATTGCTTCCATGGCCCATCCGGCGCGGGTCTTTTGCTCGCGCTGTCATATCCAAATTCGGTCAACCAGACCGGCTTCCCCGGCGCATGCGCATCGCGCCAGGCCAGCAGATCCTTTATGTCTTTCAAAAATCGAATCGACGGATCTTCCGGATAAGACCTCCGCCAGGTCGGCCATTTATCCTTGAAGGGATAGCTGTGGATGTTGAGCACGTCGTAAAGCGATTCCAGCCCGGCGATGGCCGACATTGGCTTGCTCCATTGATCGGTTTTGCCGGTCATCATCGCGCACGTCACGATCGGCAGCTTCGGATCGCCCAGCCGCATGCCTTTCGCAAGCTTTTCGAACACTTCGCGATATTGCTCCGCGCTGTATTTGGCCGGCTCATTGCCAATCTCGACGCTCGAAACGAATGGCCGAGAACTCGATGGTCCGAATGCTTTGGCAAAGGCCTCGCCATATCCTTGCGGATCTTTGAACTTGCCCGGCGGAATCTCATTGAACATCAAGCAGGCATCGACATCGAAGCCGGCCTTGGTCCATGTGCCATACAGCGCATTCCAATCAACCCCATTGGCGGCCATCGGAAAGACTGTCGCCTTGCTGGCATCATCGCCAATGTCCCAAGGCACCGGATGATAATCCCGCAGCAATCGACAAACCGGCGCATACAGCTTCGGCTTGAACTGCACCGTATGCACGTTCAGCCCGAGAAAATCCCGCATCAGGGGATGCGGGTGAGGAGAAATCTTGGCGGCCTCGTTCCCCAGGCATATTCCGGAGCCAATCGCGAGCACGCAGATGACGGCCGCTGCCGGAGAACAGAAAGATTTAAGGCGTCTTTGAAATTGCATGAATCTGTCGCGCATTTCTTTTTCTTAGCAAATCCGCCTACCATTTCCCACGCCTTTGGGAGGCCGGGCTTTTGGCGATGATCCGCGTCAGCAATCTGGTTAAGGAATTCGGCAAGCTCGTTGCCGTCAAAGATATCTCGTTTGAAGTGCAGCGCGGCGAAATCTTCGCCTTCCTCGGCCCCAACGGCGCCGGCAAAACCACCACCATCAAAATGCTCACCACCCTGCTCAAGCCCACGCGCGGCTCCCTCGAGCTGGATGGACTCAATCCCGCGATCGACAAAAACGAAGCCCGCAAGCGCTTCGGCATCGTCTTCCAGGATCCCTCGCTCGATAACGAGCTGACCGCTTATGAAAATATGGATTTTCATGGCGTGCTCTATAAGGTGCCTCGCGCGCTGCGCCGGCAGCGCATCGAAATGCTGCTGCGCCTCTTTGAGCTGTGGGATCGGCGTAAGGACCTGATCAAAACCTACTCCGGCGGAATGCGCCGCCGGCTGGAGATCGCCCGCGGGCTGCTGCACACGCCCAAGATTCTCTTTCTCGATGAGCCGACGCTGGGGCTGGATCCGCAAACGCGAAACCAGCTTTGGAATCACGTCCGCACGCTCAATGCCCAGGAGCAGGTCACCGTTTTTCTCACGACCCATTACATGGACGAAGCCGAGCGGACGGCCCATCGCATCGCCATCATCGATCATGGGCAGATCATCGCGCAGGGAACGCCGGCGGAGTTGAAGCAGCAGACCAATTCCGATTCGCTGGAAGCCGCTTTTCTGGCGCTCACCGGCAACACGATTCGCGACGAGGAAGCCGGCGCGGCCGATCAGATGCGGCAGGTCGCCCGCATGTTTCGACGGTAATTGCTATGAATGCCATTTACATTCTCTGGCTCCGGCAGCTCAAGCGATACCTGCGCTCAAGATCGCGCGTAGCCGCGTCACTTGGCCAGCCACTGCTTTATCTGCTGGCGCTGGGGTATGGGCTGTCGCCGGTCTTTCAGAAAGCCGGCATGGGCAACTACATCCAGTTCATCGCGCCCGGCGTCATCGGAATGACGGTCATGTTCACCTCTGTCTTCTCCGGCATCGAATTGATCTGGGATCGGCAATTCGGTTTCCTGAAAGAAACGCTCGTGGCCCCGGTGCCCAGAACCATCATCATGGCCGGCCGCACGCTCGGCGGCGCGACCACCGCCATCCTGCAGGGCGTCATCGTCATCCTCATCTGCCTGGCCGTCGGCTTCCGCCCGACATCCCCCGCCACGCTGCTGATCGCCCTGGTCTACATGATCCTCATCGCCCTGCTGTTCACCGCCTTCGGCACCGCCGTCGCTTCGCTGCTGTCCGATTTTCAGGGCTTCCAGCTTGTGATGAATTTCCTGGTGATCCCCATGTACTTCCTCTCCAGCGCCATCTTCCCCCTCTACGGAGTCCCCCGCGCCTTAAAAATATTGGCCACCATCGATCCCCTCACCTACGGAATCGATGGCCTCCGCGGAGCCATGACCGGCTCCCACTTCTTTCATCCCGCAACCGATCTTGCAGTTCTCACTGGATGTGCGGTGCTTCTGCTGCTGATTGGAAGCTGGCTGTTTTCAAGGATTCAGCTTTAGCAGCGAAAGAATAACCGCGCGATCTTGAAGCCCCCTTTAGCTGCCCGGTTTATCGGGCGCTTCCCGCATTTGCGATCGGAGCAGCGCCCGACAAGCCGGGCGGCTAAAGTGAGCGCAAGATCCGAACAACCCGGCATCTGCCAAGTCAAAAATTGACGCCCATCGCCACAATCTGTAGCCTCGCCTTGGGCCTCGAATTCTTCATCACTTCGCGAGGAAACAGCCATGACCACTGCTTCGATCCTTCCCGCGCGCCAATACGCCAACCCCGCTCCTCTTGGATTATTCGGATTTGGCATGACGACCATCCTGCTGAATCTGCACAATGCCGGCTTCTTCAAAATGAATGCGATGATTCTTGCGATGGGACTGTGTTATGGCGGCGCGGCGCAGGTGATCGCGGGCGCACTGGAATACAAAAAGAATAACACCTTCGGCATGACCGCATTCCTCTCCTACGGCTTCTTCTGGCTTTCGCTGGTCGCTATCATTCTGCTGCCGAAGATCGACGCGAGTCTCAAACCTGATGACACGGCCATGGCCAGCTACCTGGCGCTGTGGGGCTTGTTCACATTCGGACTGTTCATTGGAACATTTCGTATCAGCGTTGCGCTGCAGGTCGTCTTTGGAACGCTCGTCGTTCTTTTCTTGATGCTCGCGGCTGGTCACGCGTTTCACCTGGGTGAATCGTTCGAACATCTCACCGGCTTCGAGGGAATTTTCTGCGGGGCCAGCGCCTGCTATACCGGCCTGGCCCACGTGCTCAATGAACTTGCCTCAAGACCGATTCTTCCATTGGGGGCAGTGAAAACGAAGCCGGTCCACCAGAGCGGCCAGGACATCTTCCATGACCTCGGGGGCGACGCGACGAAAGTCCGGGGCTGAGATTGAGCGGAGATCCATGAACGACGATCAAATCAACGCGGCAAAAGAATGCGCTGCCCTCTCGTCAGCCGGGAAAATCCATTTCGGCGAAGTCGTCGGCCGGCTGATGAAGGCCGGCATCGAGCGCTATCATGCCGATTACAGCCGACGCGAAAACACCTACTACACGCCCGACGGCGGATCATGTGTCGTGCCGATGGAACACGAACCGACGTCTATCGCCCAGGATTTCTCCGCCTCCGGCGTCGAGTCGGCCGTGCGCCAAGCCCAGCGCGGCGAAATCATGTACCCGCAGTTCACGCGCCAGGTGCTGGCTGCCGGTTGCGTCGGGTATTTCGTCCAGATCACCGGAAAGTGCGTTCAATACTTTGGCCGCAATGGCGAAATTCACACCGAATGGTTTCCCGGCGCAAAGAATATTTGATGTCGCGACGCGCGGGCTCGCGGATAGCTGAAACCTCCCCGGTCGGTTAATCTTGCTCTCGCTCTTTCACCCCAAAATTGGAGATCGGCTATGTCTAAAAAAATCCTCATCGTCACCGGCGATGCCGGGGAGAGTTATGAAACGCTTTACGCCAAGCACCGGCTGGCCGAGGCGGGGTATACGCCGGTGATCGCGGCGCCGCGGAAAGGGCCGTTGCACCTGGTGATGCATGATTTTGAGCCGGGCTGGGACACCTATGTCGAGCGGCCTGGATATATGGTGAACGGCGACGTGACGTTTAAGGAAGCGAAGGTGGCCGACTATGTTGGCGTCCTTCTGATCGGTGGCCGAGCGCCTGAATATCTGCGAAATGATTCATCCCTTCTGAAGCTCGTCCGCGAATTTGCCGAGGCCGGCAAATACGTCTTCTCCATCTGCCACGGCATTCAGATTCTCGTCGCCGCGGGATTGGCCGAGGGACGCAAGCTCACCTGCTACGAGCACGTCAAGCTCGAAGTGACCTCCGCCGGCGGAGAATGGATCGGCCAGGAATCGGTCCGCGACGGCAAATTCGTCAGCGCCCAGACCTGGATCTCCCACCCCGATTTCTATCGGCAGGTGATGCAGTGTTTGGAAGGGCGATGAAAGCTCGCCGGAAAATGGATCGCGCGGTCACCCGCAGTGGATTTGGAATCGATGGATTGTTGTAGCACAGCCGCCCTCGGCTGTGGTTTCTGCATTCTGTTTGAAAAACCACCGCCGAGGGCGGCTCTGCTACATAAGAATTCAATGCTGTGTTACACGCGGCGATTCGGGCGAGCCCGCAACAGGGCGAGGCTTGCGCCGACGAGGACCAACGCGATGCTCGCCGGTTCAGGCTCGGCAACGAAAGTGTGGTCGTGTGATCCCATTTGGGCAACGGTGAGCGTGAGGCTTTCGCTGCCGACCGTTTCACCAAGCACAAAGTTATCAAGCCCGGGGCCTTGGCCGGTGCCGATGATGTCGCGACCGCGCAAGTCGGGAAGAGCGAAGGTGGTCTGACCGTCGCCGCCGTAGGTTGTTCCGAGAATGGAAAAAAGTGCGGTGTTTTGTGCAATGGAGAGGATTTGGCCATTGGCGAACGCCCAGCCTCCAGGGGCAAAGTTGCCGGCGAAGAGGGCGATCTGACCAAGCATCGGTTCGTCGATTGAGCCACCGTTGCCTTGCGAGGGAAAAATGCCCGCGGTGGCGATGATGTAATTTAGCCCGCTCGACGGCTGCATGTTATCGAAGGGCTGTCCGCCGCCGGTGAATCCAGTTGTGCCGCCTCCCGGGAGTGTATGGTCGTGTGACGGAAGTTGTGCCAGCGTCAAACCAGTCTGCTCCTGGCCAAGCTGGCCTCCCAGGATCCGATTGGTTAATCCCGGACCTTGCCCGGATCCAATGGCAGTCCGCCCGCGCAGATCGGGCAGGGCAAAGTTCGTGGTTCCATTTCCTCCATAGGTGGTCCCGAGAATAGAAAACAGGGCCTGGTTCTGAACGATCGGCAGCAGTTGCCCATTGGTGTTCGGCGCGCCACTAAAATAGTCGGCAGTACCCGCATAAAGGTTCACCTGGCCGAGAAACGGAAATGACGTTGATCCGTTGCCCTGGGATGGGAAAATGCCCTGCTCATTAATCAGGTAGTTCATCGTCAGCGACGGCTGCATGGTCGTGAACGGCTGATTACCGCCCGTCGATCCGGTGACGCCGCCCCCAGGCAATGTGTGATTGTGTGCCGGCAACTGAAGTGAGGTGAGGGCGACGCTGGACACGCCGACGGCATCACCGACATTCCGATTCGTTAATCCAGGTCCCTGCTCGGAGCCGATCACCGATCGTCCGCGCAGATCGGGGAGCGCGAATGTGGTAACTCCGTCGCCGCCATACTGGGTTCCCAGGAGCGCAAAGAGGGCAGTGTTCTGAGAGATAGGCAGCAACTGTCCGTTTGCCATGGCCCAGCCGGACGGCGCGAAATTGCCTGCGAACGGCGACACCTCACCCAGAAACTTTCCAGACGGCGGCCCCCCATCGCGCGCAGGAAAAATCCCGTTCAGAGAGATGAGATAAGTCATGGCCAGCGACGGTTGAGCCGTACTGAAAGGCTGGCCTGAGCCGGTCGTGCCGGTGACATCGCCCAGCGCCTCCACGGGTGACCACGCCAGCGCAAGCAAGGCAGCAACGGAAAGAACAGCGAATAGAATTGTTTTCATGAGCCCTCGCCGCAAAGTGAGCATCAGTATAGCGGCGGCGCCCCACCTAAAGAACAAGATTCTGCCATTAATTCCACGACTTCGAGCAGCGGATTATCCAGAAGGATTGACGAGGCGCGAAGCTTGATTCAGATTAGTCTTATCCGAAGTATTGTTCTCGTTCGGATCACGGCACATGAGCGAACTGTTCACCCTCGACAACGGCGAGCAACTTCATCTCGACGAGTTCGGCCCCTCCGGCGCCGAATCCACCACCCTCGTTGCCGTGCATGGTCTCGGCGGCGCGGGCTATCTTTTTGCCGGCATGGGCCAATCCACCGGCATCCGCGCCCTCTGCCCCGATCTTCCCGGCAATGGCCTCTCCCCGCGTCCCAAGCAACCCATCACCTTCGACCATTTTGCAGATGCCATCGTCCAATTGATCCAGCGCAAAACCACCGGCCGGATAGTGCTGCTCGGCCATTCGATGGGCGCGATCATCGCATTGAAGGTTTATGCCGCGATCCCCGACCGCATCTCCTCCCTCATCTTCGTCGGCGGCCTGCCCACGCCGCTGCCTCAGGCCCAGTCGCGGCTGCGCGAGCGTGCCGCGCTGATTCGCGCCACTGGATTGGCCGCCGTCACTCCGACGATTGTTCCGGTCCTCTTTGGGGAGCGTTCGTTCAGTACGATCCCCGACAAAATTGCGATGTTCACGCGGCTCCTGGCTCAAAGTGATGGTGAGGGGTATGCGCAGACGGCCGAAGCGCTCGCGGATGCGTCTGCCGCGGATGTCGCGCCTCTCGTTCGCGTCCCGAGTCTCTGCGTCACTGGAACCGAAGATCGCTACGCTCCCCCCGCCGCCGTGCGGGCTTTTGTGGATTCGATTCAGGGTGCGGTCTATCGCGAAATTCCAAATTGCGGACATATGCCCTTCTATGAAACGCCGGACGAATTCAACGGGATGATCCGAAGCTTTCTTGCAGAAGTGAAATGAATCCGATGGCGCCCCGGGCGAGCACGCCGTGCGATACTTCCCGAGTCAGCCGCCCACGTCGCTTGCGCCTTCGCGAGCGGGAGCGCCGAATCCGACCGCGATCGGGCGCGAAGCCGCAAGCGAATAACGCGCGCGTCCCGGCGGACGGAGGCGTCATCGCCCATCCCGACCGTCACTCTGCTAAAATAAGCGACACTTCCTTATGACGCGCCTCTCCATCCGCGTACAACCCGGCGCTCGCTCCGACGCCATCGTCGGGTGGATCCCCGACGGGCGCGGCGGCGAGGCTTTGAAAGTTCGTCTTCGCGCCCCGGCTGTCGAAGGAAAAGCCAACGCCGCCCTGATCGAATTCCTCGCCCAATCCCTCGGCCTCCGGCGCAGTCAAATCGCAATCCTCCGTGGCGACAAATCGAGGGAAAAGTTCGTTGCCGTGGAAGGGATGACGATGGAGGAAATCAAGCGGAGGATTAGCGCGACCGACCAGCCAGGGTGAAATTGGGCAGCCCGATCTGCGATGAAACGGCAGCCACGGAGTTTTCCGCAACCAGTACGTAAACGATATTACGTTTGTGACTTGGCCGCTTTGCCCGGACAATCTGACCATGCACGACGTTCTCTCCCGCTTTGAATCATTTGCGCGTCGCCCGCTGCGCTTTCGCTGCAAGCCGCCGAAGTTGGGGCCGCAGGTCGCGAACTACCCGGAAATCATTCTCAAAGCGATGGGAACGATCCCCCCACCGGATGCTCGTCTTGAACTACGGTCGCACATCATCTGCGTGCGCCGGCATCGAAGTGGAAGTTGCGGACATTGCGCTCACTTTTGGGACCGTGCGCCCCGCAATTCGAAGCCTTCTACGCAAAACACGATGGCTTTATCCTCTACAAGGACCCCGATTCGGACACGGCGGCATTAGAAGCTATTGAAATTGGCCAGTGGAAGAAGGCAACCAAATTCATGCGCGGCATGATGGGGGAACTTCCGCCCGAGCTAAATCCGGGGGGCCCGTTATCCGCGATCGCGTTCGCCGCCCCCTCCTCCTCCGGCAATTTCTTTGTCGTCCCAGTGTCCGGCGCGCAGGCAGGAAAGATTTTCTACGCCAACCATGAGGATTGGAACCCAAAGCCCTTCGCCCGCAGCTTCGATGAATTCCTCGAGCGAGTCATGTCTGAGCCGATCGCACTATTTTCGAAGCTGGGTACCACGGCTCGCTACGCGGATAAAGCCGGATGTATTCAGTGGATCCCTGAATCGGTCCTATAGTTGGCCCGCTGCAAAAGAGTAACGGTAATGCGCCATCGTCGATCGCGGCTATGGGTTGAATAAGCAGCGATAAAAGGCGAATTCATCGGCTTAGCCCCGCTCCGGCCACTCTTTACGCCTGCGTGCGAACCCGCCAAAAAAGTCCGGAAAGAGCCGAAATAATCGGCCCGTTTTTCTCGTTTGGACATTGTCCGGTATGCGGTATACTGTCCACCCGACCGTGCGGAGCGGTTGACGCGCGGATTCGGCAAGCTCAGGACTTGCGAGAGAGACATTTATGGCAAACGAGGTGTTGGCAGCAAGAGGAGGAGCACGTCATTGCGTCATGGGGCGCGAAAAATTGAAAAAGTGGTGCATTTTTGGTGCGTCACTTGTGCAACGGTTTCGGCGGTGCACAGCATGTGGTGGTATGCCAAGAGCCTTAGCGTTGCATCGGGGAGCGCAGACTGAAAAAAACTCAAAAAGTGATGCAAAACGATGCATTTTGATGCATGGCTGGCGCGCGACCCTCAAAATCAGGCGGATTTCGAGGGTCAGCATTCGAACGATGCATCGCGGATACATCAAAAAGTGGTGCGTTTGATGCATTGGTGATGCACGGATAAATGCGGGCGCGTTCCATCGCCAACTTTAGCCGCCCGGCTCGTCGGGCGCGTTCATCGCTGTCTCGGCGTCGCAGGGGCGACGCCCTCCAGAATGCGTGCATCAGGTTATGATGGCAGCTCTCGGAAAGGCCAAACCGTATGAAGCTCTTCATCTCGTTCCTCTTGGCGCTCGCTTTCGCTTCCCAACTCGACGCGCAGGTAATTCGGCGAGACATCAAATATGCCGATCAGGCGGACCCGCATTTGACGCTGGATGTTTATGCGCCGGCGAACGCGAAGAATCTGCCGGTGGTTTTCTGGATTCACGGTGGCGGCTGGCAGGTGGGCGACAAGGCGGATGTGAAGATCAAGCCGCAAGCCTTCATGGACAAGGGCTTTGTTTTTGTCTCCACCAACTATCGGCTGCTGCCCAAGGTGGACATGGCGACTCTGGTGGGGGATGTGGCCAAATCTTTCGGATGGGTGCACCAGCACATCGCCGAATTTGGCGGAGATCCCAATCGCGTTCTAGTGGCGGGGCATTCGGCAGGCGCGCAGCTTGCCGCGCTGATCTGCACCGATGAGCACTGGCTCAAAAGCCAGGGCATTTCGATGAATGTGCTGATTGGATGCGTGCCGGTGGATGGGGACACATACGGTATTCCCGCGATCATCGAGACGGCCGAGGCGCGCTCGCGGGCGCATCATCTTCCACCCGCGAAGTTCGGCCACCGTGAAAAATTCGGCAACGATCCGCAGAAATTCCGCGATTTTTCAGCCGTGTATCATGTGGAAAAAGGCAAAGGCATTCCGCCGTTTCTTTTGCTTTATGTGGCCAACCATCCCGATACCAGCGCCCAGGCGCTGCACTTCGGCGCGGTGCTGAAAGAAGCGGGTGTTCCAACGACGCTCTTTGGGGCGAAGGACACGTATCACGACAAGCTCAATGATGATCTGGGCATCCCGGATGATCCTGCAACAAAGGGGCTGTATGAATTTATAAAGTCGATTGACAAAAGGTAATGGTGTGGAATGACCGCGAGAAGCTCTGCGTTTGCGCGATCGGGCATAATCGGGGTTTGCTCAGCGCGGTCGATTGAATTTCACTGCTTTAGATGGTCTACTGCTTCGCAACAGATTTTCCAATTCATTTTGCCAAGGGAGGCAACTGGGCATGCGCGGGATCGTCAACATCATCTTCGGGATTATCTTCATCATCGGCGGTTTGAGCGGCAAGCTGGTGCTCATCGGCACGCACAGCGGCCCCGCCCTCGCGGTTCTGGGGGGAGTGCTGCTTGTCGTGGGCTTCTTGCGCATGGCGGGCGGGCGCTGAATTCGCCGATCCGACGTTGCTTGACTGGCTTTAGGCCGCGCATAAGATGCCTTGGCCACGCGGCCGTGGCGGAATTGGCAGACGCGCAAGATTCAGGTTCTTGTACCCACAAGGTGTGGAGGTTCGACTCCTCTCGGCCGCATTCAAAACCCCGCTTCTGGCGGGGTTTTTCATGCGCCAAAGATCGCTCAATTAACAGCATCAATCGCCCCGGCATCTCCACCATTGGAACGTAGCCGCCCGGTGAAGTCCTGCAGAAATGGGCCATGGAATTCCCAGGCATAGAGTTCTTCGATGGTGGTTTTGGAATCGGCGAGTGTGCCGCGGGCGAGGCGGAGGAAGTCGATGGAGCCATTCAGATCGTGGCCCTGAGGCGTGCCGCCCACATAGAGATCGGCATCGTTCGCCAGCGAGATTTCGGGGCCGATGCCGGGGGCGGTGATGTCGCGCTTGCCGTCAATATAGATCGTCATCGTCTTCGCTTTGCGATCGACTTCGGCGATGACGTGATGCCAGTTCTCGTCATTCACAGCACGACGGCTAACCAGCTTTGTGTCGTTATTGCTTGACCGAACGTTCAGCATCACGTGCCCGGCTTCATCGAGCGTCAAAGCCCAGCCGGTGGAATTCATCTTTTGGATCAGCGTTGCGTCTTTGGAGCCAGGTCCTGCCTCGAAATAGATTTCGATCAGGAAGTTGGAGTTGTAGATCTGCGGATTGACCAGGTCCTTGCCGCTGATCGTGTGAGTCGGCCCCCTGCTGCCTCGGCCACTGATCATGGTCACCGAGCGTTCGACGTCCTGATTCTTCAGGACTGCATATTGATTGCGACCATCGAAGTGCAGTGCGCCGCGCGTCCAGTTTTCCAGAGGGCTAGGCTGGTAATCCTTAAGCGTGACGTTGACGGCCGAAAGCGGATAGGTGGGGAAACGATAGTAATTGTCGCGCCCCGTGTAGTACGAAGGCATGCACCAATGCTCATCAAGAATGCGCGCCGGATCGGCCGGTATTGGATCGAAATTCCACTCAGCCACCGTCTCGTAAAGACTCCACGGCACGAAAACCTTGGCCCCACGTCCGTGAATTGAGGGATCGGATGAAGGACGAAAATCATGATGTGCCGGGTCGCGCAGAGGCGCTTGATCCGCCATGACCCCGACCTCGTCGGCAAGGGGTTTGTAGCTTGTCAATGTATTTTTGAAATCGGCAAGAGTCATCAGCCAGCGGCCAGAGGGTTCCAGAATGCCAAACCCCTGACTGGTGCCGATGTCATAGAACACGTTTCGTGCATAGGCGTCGGTATCCAGCGCGAACTGATTTCGTCGCGGCCCGGCATCCTTTTCATTCCCCGAAGCACTCTTCGCAGGGTCGGCATCGCGAAAGACACTCGCTCCCATGCTCTGGAAGATATTGCCCAGGAATTTGTTGCGCCCCGCCTGCGGCGCCTGCCGGCGCGAGGCGCGGACGAAATTATAAACCGTGTTGTTAAAGAAGCTGTTCTGGTAGCTGATGATTTCCTGAAAGGCCGAGGTGTTGGCCAGAACTCCATTGGGTCCCTTTGATTTTCCCCAGGCGATGTTGTTGAAGTAGTAATTCTTGAACGCGCCGTCGAGGTAATAGGCGTGGCCAAATCGGCTTTCGTTATCCGGCTCCATCGCGTGTTCCCAGCTTCGATAGCCGCCGGGGTTCCCGGAGATATTGTCCCAGACATAGGCCGGTCCACCCTGCCAGGTTTCGATGCCGCCGAAGTCGTCGTTGTTCAGCAGCGTATCGACCGCCTTATTGTGGTGAATGAGAATGCGCGTAAAGGGCCGATTGGTGGAAGCGCCATCCTGCTTGGCTCCGTGAACATCGACCCCTTGGGCGCAGACGCGATCGAAAATGTTTCCCGCCACCTCGGCGGTCTGCGCGTAATCGACTTCCAGCGTCACGCCCTGCCCGAACAGATCCGGGCGAATGCCGATGTGGTCGAACTTGTTGCGAAGGACGCGGACGTCATAGAGCCGGCCCATGGGGTCATCGAGTTCTCCGTAGATGGTCCCATCGGAAATCTCGACGCCACCGGCATCGTCATCGGAAAACTGATTGTCGCTGACGAGCACCTGATCGATCGCGTCTTCGTGGCCGGTTGCTTTCAGGCGCACGCCTCGATGCACATGCTCGAAGGTGCAATGCGTGACCTGAATGTCGGTGCCGCTGCCCAGCAATCGCACACAGGCCGGTTCGACGTCGATGGTTTCATGCGAAACCCAATAGGGCGCGGCCATCAGATTCCAGTAGATGTTGGTGAAGCGGAACGTGACGCCATCGACATGCACATGGCTCATGCCTTTGCTTTCGATGGCGTGAATCCGCCGGGCCACTTCAACCTTTGCTTCGTTGGGATCCGCATCGCCCGGCAGACGGATATACAGCCGGCCGCCTTTTCCCTTCTTGTCGAACCAGAATTCGCCGGGGCTGTCGAGATATTGAGGCTTATCCTCCAGGTAATACTTGCAGCCGCGAATGAGCTTGAAGGTCGGCTCCCCGCCCCACTGCCCGGCAAACGTCAGCGAACCTTTCTCGCGATCGGCCCCGACCACCCGTGCCTGAAATGGGCTGCCCATCACCCAACCCTTGGTCGTCCACACAATCGCGCCCTGATAATAATCCTGCGGATGGCTGGTATTGATATGCTCCGCGTCAAATCCCAGATGCCGGCGCTGGCCATTGACGGTCGTGTAATTGTCAAACGGTTTTTGCGGATTTTTCCAGCTCCACCATTCGCTTTTGATGTCGTCGGGATTGCTGATGTTCCAGTTTGGAATTCGCGCCAACACAACGCGCGTGACCGCATCATCCTTCCCCAACATCCAGACGTTCCGCGGCGACCAGTCCAAATCCACATACCAGACTTTGTCTGCCTCCGGAATGAGCGGATTGTCGGCTCCCTTCTTCCAGCCGCGGACAATCTCCGAGCCGCAGATCACCGCAGCACCGCTTCCCCAGGAAGGATCGCGCGTCAGAATGATTGGCTGCGCTTCAGTCCCCGATTCCTTGGCATTCAACTCTCCGCGATAGTAGACGCCCTGCTTAAAAACATAAGTATGGATGCCCTTGCAATCCTTTGCATTGCCGACTGCGTTTGGATCCCACGGATGATGCTTCCATGCCGTCTGCTTCGAAAGGCCGTCGTTGACGTCATTTCCTGAATCGAAATCGATATAGCGGATTTCTTCGCCCGGCTTGAATTCAAAAGGCCGGGGTGCCCATTCCAAGTCGCCCGTCTGCAAAACCTTCGCCTGTGGCTGCTGCCAGGACCAGTTGCCGTTCGGCCCGCTCGCCGGAGCGCCTGCGAAGCAAGTCATCGTGACGCAAAGGATGGGAATGAAGAGAGAAGTCAATATTTTCAGCTTGTGTTTCATGATGTCCTACGGTTGCTACCCTCGTTCACGCGCAAGCGTTTTGACGAGGTTGAACCCCGGCGACAATCGAAGCGATCTTGTAGTACAGCCTTCAAGGCTATGAATGGAAGAAGGTCACAGGCTGGAAGCCTGTGCTACGTTAAGTGATCAATTGTCCCCGTCGGATCGGTTCACCAAAGCCTCTGAACCCCATAGGCATCCAAGGCTACGTCCGCGCTGAGCAAAGGCAGCCGCTCGGTCAGCGCCTGCGCTACTAATAGCCGATCAAATGGATCGCGATGATGGAATGGCAATGAAACCAATGCTGCGGTGTGCTGCGGTAGAATCGGAAGTATTTCAAATCCCTGTCCGGCAATTGCACTTGTGATGAACTGCTCAAACGGCTGCGCGAGTTGGTACTTGCCAAGGCTGATCTTGATCGCAGTTTCCCAGTAAACGACTGGGCTGATAAGAACGTCATTACTGGGATCTTCAATAAGCTTGCGCGCAGCGGGCGTGAGCGAGTCGTCACCGAGCACAAACCAGAGCCATGCGTGAGTATCCAGCAGGAGCTTCACTTCACGTACTCGGAAAAGTCATTCAGATGTTCTTCATCATCCGCAACGATCGCCAACTGCCCCTTGCATGCACCGAACTTCGGCTTCGGTTGATCCACGGCCAAAGGACGAAGCTCGGCAATCGGTTTCTGATTTTGCGTGATGATGACCGTTTCACCGCGCGAGGTCCGCTGAATCAGCTCGGCAAATGTAGATTTGGCTTGTTCGACACTGATCGTCACGCGGTAACTCCTCTTGGAACGGGCTGATAATTATAGGTGCCCGTGTAAGCGGTGCCAACGTGTAGCCACTACGCTGCTTCCCCGTGAATTCGCAGGGTAGTTGGCGCGGACGTGGGTGCATTTACGCGTCCATCCGGCTGGAATTCCGGAACGCACGCGGCCAATGCATCAATCGCATCCGCGGCAGTCCGCTGCGCCGCGCGGCTCAGTAATTCCAGCCCGCGCGAGACTTCCTGTCGGCTGGCGGGTGCGAGTTGCCAGACGTGAATTTTGGGATGAGATGTGGGGCGCGTCTGTTCGTTGTCGCAGGCGAGCTCTTCGTAGAGCTTTTCGCCGGGGCGGATGCCGGTGAAGCGGATTTCGATGTCATCGTGGGGCCGCAGATCGTTTCGGCGGATCAATTCCTCAGCCAGATCCAGAATGCGGATCGGATGGCCCATATCCAGCACGAAGATCTCGCCGCCCTGCGCGACCGCCCCCGCCTGCATCACCAGTTGGCTGGCTTCGGGGATGGTCATGAAGTAGCGCTTCATGTCGGGGTGCGTGACGGTCACCGGGCCGCCGGCTTCGATTTGCCGCTGAAAGATGGGGACGACGCTTCCGCTGCTGCCCAGCACGTTGCCGAAACGCACCGCGACGAATCGCGTGCGCGGCTGCGCCGCCGATCGCTCGACCTGCGCCGGGCCGCTCAATTCCTGATTGAGGCTCTGAACGTACAGCTCCGCGAATCGCTTGGTGGCGCCCATCACGCTGCTGGGGTTCACTGCTTTATCGGTGCTCACCATGACGAAGGCGGCTGCACCGTGATTCATCGCGGCGTCAGCAACGATCCGCGTGCCAAAGACGTTGTTTTTAATAGCCTCGCAAGGGTTGTGCTCCATCAACGGCACATGCTTGTGAGCAGCCGCGTGGAAGACGACCTGCGGCCTTTCCGATTCGAAAATCTGCTCGACCCGCCGGGCGTCGCACAGGTCTGCAATGTAGGGCCGGATGTCGGCCCCCACCCAGCTATGGCGAAGCTCGCGATCGATCTCAAATAGCGCGTTCTCCGCGCGCTCGAGCAGCAGGATGCGCTGCGGGCAGAACTTCATGGCCTGCCGACAGATCTCCGAGCCGATGCTCCCGCCGGCGCCGGTGATCATCACCCGCTTGCCTGCAAGAAAGCGCTGCAGTTCGGGCGTATCGAGGTTAATCGCCGGCCGGCCCAGCAGATCGGCAATTTCAATGGTCGGGCGCATCGCGCCGCGGCGCGCTTTGGGAAATGGGCGCAGGACTCGCGCAAAAAAAGAACGAATCGGTTCCACCAACGTCTCTATCGGTCAGGCACTTAAAACGGGTTGAATTGGTTCTCGGACCTGCATGGTCGTGTTCAATGTCCGTTTGACGTATGAAAGTCCTTAGGGCACCACAAACGCGCCCTCACACATCGTAAGTTGATGTTCTTCAAAGGGATAAACTGCGGCACCCTCCGCAGAAAAGGGCTTGCCGAAAACCTCCGCCGCGACGAACCGACGGATTGAGCGGCGTGTAAAGTTATGGGACGATGTTGCAGCCCCAAATGAATCTGGGCGGGCTTTATAGCGCAGACGTAAGATTGAATGCAGGTGTATGCCCGGGGCGAGCGGCTTCTGGTCGTTCCAGAGGATCCCGGTTCACCTCCGAATAGCTGTTTTCGTTGGAGGATGGGCGTGGGTCAGGATCGGTCAGCTTGGGGAAGGCCAATCATTGCGCTCGAGCGGCTCGAGACGCGCCAGCTTCTGTCCTTCACCATCAGTGGCCGAGTTTTTGAGGACCTCAACGCCAATGGCCGGCGTCAGCCCAAAGAGCCTTTCCTTCCGAATGTGCAGGTCTTTCTCGATCTGAACGGAAATGGAATTGTCGATGTGGGCGAAACCACCGCCGTCACCGACAAACACGGGACCTTCCACTTCAAAAAGCTCAATCGCGGCAATTACGACATCCGCGTTGTGCCGCCTATTGGTTGGGTCGGCGTGACTCCCGCGAGCGACCAATATGTCTTTAACAATCTTCGCCATGGCGTATCGCGGAATTTCGGATTGCAGCTTGATCCGCCCAGCATTCAGCGCGAGCCTTCCGATACGACGCCACCCACGGCAACGCTGAACGCTCCCGATCTGACGACGCCCGGTTCCCAGGGCTATCAATTTTCCGTTACCTATTCCGACGCGAGCGGCGTGGACCTGTCGAGCATCGGCAGCGGGAATATTTCCGTGACGATGCCGGGAAATGTGGTGACGCTCGCAAATCTTCTTGGAACCGATGCAGGGGGCAATGGTTCGCCGCGCACGGCAACTTATCAGCTCACGCCGCCCTCCGGCGCATGGAGCGCCGAGGATAACGGAGTCTATACCCTCTCACTCGCGAGCGGACAGGTGCGCGATATTGTCGGCAATGTCGATGCCCCCCAGGTCCTCGGCAGCTTCAATGTCGCGATCGGAATCCCGGTGCCTGGGGCGCCAACTCTGGAAGGTGTCAGCGATACCGGAATCTCGTCAACCGATGGGATTACAAGCCTGAACAATTCAAGCGCGGCAACCGCGCTTCAGTTCCAAGTCACCGGCACCATGGCTGGCGCAATCGTCAATATTTATTCGGATGGACGTGCGATCGGCTCTGCTGTGGCAAATGGCAGCACGACGATCATCACGACCGACGGCCAGGCCCCTTTCGCTGTCGGGGCTCATTCCATCACGGCGAGACAGACCTTATCGAACGGCTTGAACTCCGCTTTGTCCGCTGCATCTAAGATCATTGTCGATGATGCAGCGCCGAGTGCTTCGCTCGGTGCGCAGCCGGTGACAGGATCGGGCGGCCAGCTTTACAGCTTTTCCGTGACCTACGGAGACGATACCGATGTCGATCTGACTACGCTGGGCAACGGCAACATCATCGTTGCTGGCCCCAACGGTTTTTCGGAAGCCGCCTCACTCATTTCGGTCGATCAATCGAGCAATTCGCCTTCCGTGACCGCGAGCTATTCGCTGATTCCGCCCGGCGGAAGCTGGAACGCAAATGCAAATGGCACCTACACCGTGTCGTTGCAGGCCGGACAGGTCGGCGACATTGCCGGCAACGACATGGCGGCGGGCGCGCTGGGAACTTTTTCAGTCAGCGCTTTCACACCCCAGAGCGACCAGCCCGGCACGCCACGACTTCTGCCCGCCAGCGACAGCGGGGCATCGCAAAGCGATAACGTCACCTATTTCAATAATTCCAGCAGTGCGCCGCTTGGATTTCTGATTCCGGGGACGGTCAGTGGCGCAACCATCACGCTCTTTGCCGATGGCACCGCGATTGGCTCGACGGTCGCTTCCGGGGCGACCACCCAATTGACAACCAACGGCCTGATCACGCTCGGCGACGGCGCGCATGCGATTACGGCAACGCAAACCGAGCCCGGCTTGCCGCAATCAAGCCCCTCGCCGGCGGACGGCATCGTCACCGATACCGCCCCACCCACGGCAACCTCCAATCCCGCGGGCGTCAGCAGCGTCGGCGGGACCGTCTATTCCTTCACCGTCACCTACAGCGATAACGTCGCGATCGACGTCACGAGCCTGGATTCGTACGATGTGGTCGTCACTGGACCCGGTGGATTTGCGGAACAGGCGGTGTTCGCGTCGGTCAGCAGTACCGCGAACGGGACGCCGCGAACCGCGACTTACCAGATCGTTCCCCCCGGCGGCAGCTGGAGTGTCGCCGACAACGGCATTTATACGATTCATCTGCAGACAGGCTCGGTATACGACACGGCCGGAAATTCGACCGATGGCGGAACACTGGCGACATTCAATGTCAATGCAATTGTTGCAGCCAGTCCGGCGCCGGCAGCGCCGCAGCTTGCCTCGGTCAGTGATACCGGCGCGCTGAACAATGACGCGCTGACGAAATTAAATAATTCCTCGCTCGCGAACGAGCTGCAATTTACGATCGGCAACACCTCGGCCGGCGCGATCGTTACGATTTTTGCCGATGGTCGGCAGATTGGTTCAACGACCGCTTCCGGGAGCAGCACCACCATCACTACGGATGGCGTCACCGCTTTGACCGATGGAAGTCACGTCTTTACCGCGCGTCAGACCCTTTCCGGAAGCTCAGTATCAGCCGCGTCGGCCGGGACGACGCTGACCATCGATACAGCCGCGCCAACCGGCTCGGCCACCTTCGCGCCTGTCACGTCGGCTGGTGGTGCGGGTTACGATTTCAGCGTCGTCTACAGCGACAATGTCGCAATCAACGCCGCTTCGCTGAACAGCAATGATCTGATCGTCACCGGGCCGAACGGCTATACCAGCGCCGCAACACTTACCTCCGTCGATTCGCGATCGGGCGGCTCGCCTCGCCAAGCCAGTTACCATATTTCCGCGCCCGGCGGCTCATGGGATTCCAGTGACAACGGCAGCTACACGGTGACGCTGCAAGGCGGGCAGGTCTTCGACACTGCCGGAAATGCTGCCGCCCAGGCGACGCTAGGCACCATCACGGTGAACATCACCGGAACCGCCAGCCCCGCGCCCGACGCGCCGGTGCTTTACTCCAGCAGCGATTCGGGAACGTCCAGCAGCGACGGCGTCACCAATTTCAACAACAGCAACCGCAGCACGGAGTTGGTCTTTTCGGTTCCGAACGTGACGACCGGCGCGGTGGTTTCGATTTATGCAGATGGAACTTTCATGGGCAGTGGAGTGGCCAGCGGTAGCACCACGCTCGTTGCAACGCGCGGCGATATACCTCTTTCGGACGGGCCGCACCATTTCACGGCTCGCCAACTCCTTTCAGGCATGCTGCAATCGGCTAACTCGTCGGTCACGCTCGTTACCGTCGATACCACTCCGCCGACGGCAACCGTATCAGCCGCCAATGTGACGACGGCCGGCAACACCGACTACTTCTTCAACGTCACCTACGCCGACTCAACGGCGATCGATGCCACGACCTTGCACGATGGCAACATCCTCGTGATGGGCCCTAATGGCTACAGCCAGGCTGCGACGTTCGTTACCGCCGACAACCCCGGCAATGGCTCGCCGCGAACGGTCACTTACCAAATCCGCCCGCCGAATGACGAATGGACAGCCGGCGACAACGGGACGTATGTGCTGTTCCTTCAGAGCGGACAAGTGGCCGATATCGCGGGAAATGTCGCGCCGGCAGCGTCGCTGGGCACGTTCAATATCGCCGTGCCGACGCCGGCGCCGGTGGCTGTCTATCTGACATCGGCCGGCGGCGCGACGAGCGCTTCAACTTCGTTGAATAACTCCTCATCCGCGAGCCGACTGCAATTCACCGTCGCCGGCACGATCAGCGGCGCAACGATCACGATCTATGCCGACGGTCACGCCATTGGCTCCGCCCAAAGCACGAGTGGCAGTACGACGCTATATACCGACGGTGTCACCACGCTCGCTTCAGGCCCTCATCAGATCACTGCCACGCAAACGCTCCCAGGCGCCCCAGAATCTGCGGTCTCGGCGCTGTTGACGTTGACGGTGACCCCGTAACGCAGGGACCCGGATTCAAAGGGGACTTTCGTAGCCAAGTTTAGCGGCGACGCGAAGCGGAGCGCTTTCTGCGATGTTCGGAAAGCGCTCCGCTTCGCGTCGCGGCTAAACTTGGCTTCGTAAGCTCATTTGTTTGGGGCGCAATGCGACGAGTTGGCCGATCACCACTGGGGAAAGCGAGCTCTTCTGGTTTGTGCGGAAATAAAAGCCGGGCGGAAGGATTCACACCGCTCGGAGGGGAGAGAGAAGCGATGCGACGGGGCACTTCCGCCCGGGGTCCATCGGGATGGTCCGCGTCCCGTGTACCTAAGTGTGGCAGATTGTAGCAATGTGCCTTGCGAACTCAACCATTTGGGCCGCGCATGACAGCGTGACGGCAGATGGGATGCGCGATGCTTTATAAAATGACATGACAAATAAAAAGATCGGCCGCGCGAGATGCGAAACCGCATCGCACGCAGCCGATCTTCGTTAGACGATCTGGCGTAACTGGATCAGTACGCCCCATGGCCGGTGAATGCACCGACGATGATCAGGATGATCGCGATCACGAGGAAGATGCCCAAGAAGGTGCGGCCCATGCCAGCGCTCATTCCTGCCACGCCACGTGCGCCAAGCAACCAGGCGACCAGCGCGATGATGAAGAATACGATCCCGATCCAAAGAATAGTGCCCATTACCGTGCTCCTTTCGTTGGGTCGCTACAGTTGCGACCGACGTTGGAGCAGTTTCGCAAACCTTGTGCCGCCGAATATTCGAAGAAATGCGGGAAGCGGACTCAGCGCTGAATCGTGGGCCAAAGGGCAATGGTGCAGAGCGTATGGCCGATGCGGTCGAGAATGGGGATCTGACGGACCTGCCGAAAGCCGGCAAGAACTTCCTTTCTGATCAGCATGTCTTCAAAAAGCTCGATATCTTTTTCGAGGATCTGATGTGACTCGTTAAAAACAATCAGTAGCAGCCCCGCCTGGCGAATCGGAGCCTCGGCTTCCATCTTTCGTAAATCTTCGACGACTGCCTGCCGCCATTGGCTGCCGTAGCCCAAGTGTCTCGCGCCGCCTTCGCGAAATTGAAAGGCGGTTTTGACTTCGAGCCAAAGGGCGTCGCCCGCGCCGCACATTTCCGGCGGGTCAAAGAGCGTCGGCGGCGCGGTGTCCAGTTTCAGCGGCCGACCAAGCGGCGAAAGCACCAAGTCGCAGCGCATGCGATGCGACTTTTTCTTTCCGTGTGAAGAGGGATAGTGAACCTCTCGCGCGACTTGATAATGAGCCTTCAGACTCTCGGCAAGGAGCGACTGAAGTTCGCGCTCATCGCGCGCGTCGAGCCCATAGACCGCCTGCTCGAGGCGCAGATCCGCCTCGGCCTTTTCGACGGCGTGTCCAATGCGATCGGCAACGGTCGAGAAATCCCACATCGGAAACGGATTCTAGCGTGATCAGCGGGCGAATGCGGATGGTCTCCTTAGCAGCGTGCCCTGCGCAGATGGTTTACGTTCGCCCGGGTTAGCCGCGACGCGAAGCGGAGCGCTTCTCCGCGCGCCGCAAAGAAAGCGCTCCGCTAGCGCGTCGTGGCTGACCTGGGCGAACAGGCGCGCTTTCTTAACCTACATGCATTGCGTTGGCTGTAACATTTGCAAGAGCGTATCCAAGAGCAATACCACCCAGCACGTCGCTGGGCCAATGGGCATCCATGATGTATCGAAGGACGGCACAGATCAGCGCCAGCGCCCAGAAGGTTGCGGTCGCCTGCGGATAGAGCCGCGCGAGCATCACACTCAACGCCACGGCACATGCACTGTGGCTGGAGGGAAAGCTCTCCCGATAGTTGGCGTGCTTCAGGCTCGGCCCCAGGAATTTTCCCGCATGCTCGCGCCCGGGCCGGATGCGACCAAGAATTCGCTTGACAATCGTTGAAATGATGGAAGTTCCCAACACCGCCACGAGGATGGCGACAGCCGCCTGCTGATGGCGTGCGGGTCGATCGAGTTGATAGACCAGCGCAATCACGACGGCGGTGCAGACGAACTGGCCATATTGCGCCAGCCAGCGCGTTTCGCGCTTGATGTCGCCCTTGAACTGAAGAGCCAAAGTCGTGGGAAGGCCCAGGCTCTCCAGCACCATGAAAAGCCCGCAGGCGGCAATCAATCCAATCAATATCGGCAAGCTCATCGGAGGGGAAAAATACGGAAATCCAGCGAAGATGCCAGTGCCGATGTCAAAAAGCGACGGGCCAGCACTTTCGTGTCGGCCCGTCGGTCATCGATCTTCTGGAGATTCTGCAAAGAAAACTTAGATCTGCGCTCCACTGAGCTGAAGCTTCAGCAGCAGCACGGCAGCCGCAAGTTGAGGATCGCTGGAGAGCAGATCCTTCTTGGGAGCCTTGTTGATCTTCTCATTAAGCTTCGGCTGTTCGCCCTGGGCCGGGGCATTGGCATCGCGCAGTACATCCAGATCCTGCCGGGCATCGATGGCGGCCCGCATCTGCTCAGGCGTCATCTCGACCGTCACATCCGGATCGACGCCCCATTCCTTGGAGTTCTCTTCGCGGTGAATGCACTTGCCATTGGGCAGGTAATAGTGGCTGGTCGTCAGCTTCAGATAAGCCGATCCATCCGAAAGGCGGAAAAGCTTCTGAACGCTGCCCTTGCCGAAGGTGCGCTCGCCGACGATCAGCGCTCGGTGATGATCCTTCAGCGCGCCGGAGACGATTTCACTGGCGCTGGCCGAATATTGGTTCACCAGCACGATCAGCGGCAGATTGCAATCGGAGGCGTCGGCGGTTGCGCTGAATTCGCTGGGCTCATCGCCGGTGTTGCGATCGGGATGCGTGCTGACAATCACGCCGTTGTGCAGAAACTTGTCCGCGATGGCGGTGGCCGTGGTCAGCAGGCCGCCGGGGTTATAGCGCAGATCGAGAATGACCGCGCGGGTGCCGGATTCTTTCATTCGGCTAATCGCGTTTTCCATTTCTTCGGCGCTGTCGCGGGCGAAGTTGGTCAGCCGCATGTAACCGATGTGCTGGTCCTGATCGATCGTGTAATCCCAGCTACCACCGGGCTGCCGCAGCCAGCCTTTGACGCTGGCAACGTGAATCGTTTCGCGTGTAAGCGTGTAGTCTTTCGATTTCCCGTCGGGGCTCTTGATCGTCAGGGTGACGGTCGTGTGAGCCGGGCCGGTGATGGTGCGGACGGCCTGGTTGGTGGTGATATTCTTGGCGCTCTTACCATTGATGTGCGTGATGATATCGCCGGCTTTGATTCCCGCGTGATAGGCAGGCGTATCTTCCAGCGGGCTGACGACCCGCAGGCTGCCGTCGTCGTCGCTTTGGATCTGAATGCCCACGCCGCTGAACTCGCCCTGCGTGCTCTTGTTGAACTCCTCCATTTCAGACGGCCAGATCATGCTGCTGAATGGATCGAGCTCGCCGAAAGCGCCGTCGGCAAATTCGCTGACCAGCACTTCATCGGGAAGACGAAGCGAACTGCGGTTTTGTCTTCGCAGGTCCAGCAGCGTGTTATCGAGCGTGCGCTGCTCGGCGCTCGGCTTGGCCTTCTGATTGTCCGCAATATCCGTATCGATCGTGTGGAGAAACGCGGCTTTTCTCTGCTCGTCCGCCAGCGCGGGGAACGCTTTTTCGAGCCCCTTGGTGTTCACCAGCGTCTTAAGCCCATTGAGGCCGCCGAGTGCAAGCGTGCGGTAATCGACGTTGCGGAAGTAATGATCGTTGGCCTGGCGAAGCGCATCTTCGAGCATATCGAGGCGCACGCCACGCAGTTGCTCCTGCCAATCGACCTTGAAAGCGCTGTCGGCATCAGGTTGTTCCGAGGGCTTGGTGGTCGGCTGGGTCGTGGGATGAAGCAGTTGATCGACCTCGTCCCGCTCCTTCTGGTCGCTGTCCTGAAGCTTTCGAAGGTTCTCAGGCGCGTAGAGAGCCAGCAGCCGAACGTGGCGTGTGGCCAGTTTGAGTTTGTCTTTCCATTCCGGAGTGGAGGGTTCGATCGCAGCCAGGTCAGAGTAAATCCGAAGCGATTTGACCCACTGCTCGTTGTGATCGTACTGGTCCGCCCGTGCAATGGCCTGTCGGATCAGCGTGTCGTTGACGGAATCCTTACGGAATGCCTCTTTGTCCTTGGCCAATAGATAAGCGCCGCGGTCGGCATCGATTGCATAATCAAGATGCCCCTTTGACTCCAGCAGCTTTACGTCACCGACGGCCTTTTCGTATTGCTTCTGACGTTCGCTGTCGAATTCCCGCTGATTGGCGTCGAAGTGGTGGGTCCACTCAGCGATCCGCTGGTCGATTGGATCGTGCGACAGCGAAGCCGCCCGTTCGAGCAGCTCGTTGGTGCGATCGAACTGGCCGATGCGTAACGCCTGATAGGCTTCGGTTTTGAGTTGGCTGGCGGTAGCGACTTCCTGGGGGGCGGCTGCCGAAGGCCGGGCCACCGAAGCAATTCCCAAAACCGCTAATCCAAGGAGTAACGAACGGGCGCGCGAATGACGCTTCATGGAGTGCATCCTTGACGAGTGACTTCTAAAACCGTCGAAAGCGGACAATTGGCGAACCTGGAAGTTCCGCGCGATCAAGGACGGAGACTTCCCTCCGCGACGCTGCCTTAACTTAATGGCCTCAAATTATAGGCCAATTGTTCGATGGTCAAACCAACAGGCTGCCGCCGGTATTCCTTCAATAGGACGTAACGGGCGGCAAATAGTTCAATCGGCCAGCAATGAGACGGCCAGCCATCCGCTGACCTATCGGCAATTCCAATATCCTTACGTTGAAGGAGATCGGCCTGTTGCCTCAAATTCCATCGACCAAGGGTCGTTTTAATGGACCCTTATTAAGATGACACGACGACCGTCGTCGGTCGCTTTAACCGCCCCGCAGTCTCCTGTAGCATTCGATATCCCTTAGGAAGTTGCATAGGCTAATGGAAAGTTAGCCCTTAACTTGGGCATTATTTGATGCGCACCATCGTTGCACAATTGGAACAGGCGTTTCGTTCGGCCATATCGGCCGCGTTTGGACTCGAAGCCGACCCCCTTGTTGGCGTCTCCCAGAACGAAAAGTTCGGAGATTATCAGTCCAACGCTGCCATGGGCTTGTCCCGACTTGTCGCTGAAAAGACAGGGCAGAAAACCAATCCTCGCGCAGTGGCCGAGCAGATCAAGGCCAATCTCAAGCTTGAGGGAATGGCTCAGGAGATCACCATTGCCGGGCCCGGCTTTATCAATGTCCGGCTCGACCCGGAATGGCTAGCCTCACAGCTCCGATCAATCGCCGAAGACCCGCGCGTTGGCATCACCAAGGTCGATGAGCCGCGGAACGTGGTCGTCGATTACTCCGGCCCCAACATCGCCAAGCAGATGCACGTCGGCCATCTGCGCAGCACCATCATCGGCGATGCTATCGCCCGCGTGCTCGACTTTGCCGGGCAGAACGTCATTCGCCAGAACCATCTGGGCGATTGGGGAACGCAGTTTGGTCGGGTGGTGCTGGCGATGTGGTATGAGGCAGTCTTCGAACGCACGGGCAACCATTCAGTTCTCGATGGGTTTGTCGAAAGGCAGCAGACTGCCGCGCGGGCTAATGCTCAACATGAGAATGAGAAAGAGCTTGAATCGGCCATCGCCGGCATCGTCAAAGACCTGGCCCCCTATCACCAGAAATTCATCAACGAAGATCCGCAAGGCACGCGCTATTTTCTGCCGTATCTGAAGTTGAATCAGCTCGATCTGGATGAGCTGGAGCGCGCTTACGTCTTTGTTTCGACGATTGTCGATAACCCGCAGGCGGCCAGCACGATCATCGAGCATCCGACGCATGGCTCGCGGACACTCGAAGAGCTGCCGCGCTTGACGACAACCTTCATCCAGAACCCCGACCTCCCTGACAATGAGCAGGAAAAGCTGGCCTGGGAAAAGGCCCGGCAGGTGACGCTCGACGCCTGCGCCGACATCTACCGGCGCCTCGGCGTGCAGCTTGCCGATCCGACGATCCAAAAGCAGCAAATGGATCGAGGCGAATCGTTCTACAATCGGTTCCTGCCTTCGGTCGTGCAGGACCTAAAAGCCAAGGGCATCGCCATTGAAAGCCAGGGGGCGACGGTCGTTCCGGTGCCGGGCTTCGAAGCGCCGCTGATCATCGAAAAAGGCAGCGGCGGTTATCTCTATGGCACGACCGACCTGGCCGCTATCCGCTTCCGCGAGACAGAGTTGGACGCGAAGCGCATCCTCTATTTTGTCGATGCGCGTCAAGGCCAGCATTTTGCAGAAGTTTTCTGGACAGCGCAGCACGCCGGCTGGGCCACCGGCGTTTCCCTCGAACATGCCGCCTTCGGCACGATGCTCGGCCCGGATGGAAAGCCCTTCAAAACACGTAGCGGCGACACCGTCAAGCTGAAAGACCTTCTCGATGAAGCCGAGCAGCGCGCCGCGGCAATCATCGCCGAGAAAAATCCCGCGCTTGCGCCGGCCCTTCAACAGCGCATCGCCCATGCTGTCGGCGTCGGCGCGGTCAAATATGCCGATCTCTCCAAAGACCGCACCAGCGATTACGTCTTCGAATGGGATCGCATGCTTTCCTTCGAAGGCAACACCGCCCCCTATCTGCAAAACGCTTATGTGCGCGTGCATGGCATCTTCCGCAAGGCCCTCGAACGGGGCATCACTGGCCGCGGGAATGTCGCCGACATTCGACTCGATTCGCCTCACGAACAGGCCCTCGCCCGCCAGATCCTTCGCCTGGGTGAAGTGATCGAACTGGTCGCTCGCGAACTCAAGCCGCACTATCTGTGCACCTATCTCTATGAGCTGGCGACGCGCTTCCACAGCTTCTTCGAGCACTGCCCCGTGCTGCCATCGGAAGGGGCGGTGCGAGAAGGCCGGCTTGCCCTCTGCGAACTGACCGGCCGGACGCTCGGACTGGGGCTGGATCTGCTGGGAATTGAGCATCCCGAGCAGATGTAAAGTCCGCCTTTCTGCTGCCCGTCAACCCCGTCGCACGTTACACAATGTTACAAAATATGACCTCGACTTTTGCACTTTTTAGCTGACTGAGCCGGTGGAATTGCGGTTGGCGCGTGGCCGGACCCTTTGTCATTTTTATGACAGGTCAATAAAAGGAG